>Ga0307380_10000054_pt1 | contig 186930 bp, 173 predicted proteins | sample UN3MG_FD_202239 | JGI IMG/M metagenome (GOLD analysis project Ga0307380, IMG submission 202239) | Soil microbial communities from Risofladan, Vaasa, Finland - UN-3 | ecosystem: Environmental > Terrestrial > Soil > Coastal area > Acid sulfate soil | place: Finland: Risofladan, Vaasa... | reverse complement strand
AACATTTCGCTTAAGTGGAGCGCGAGAAAACTACGGCTGTGCGTTTAATCTGTCGATTCTCAACTTTCATACTGCGCCCACTCAGCTTTTCGTTCTACCTCTTAACACTTGACAAATAAACTCACTGTTGTACAATTGTCAACAATACATATTCTGGGGGTAAAAATGGATATTGTAATTGATACATCTGCATTGATTGCAGTTATTGTTGGCGAACCTGAACGTCGTAGGATTATTGAATTTACTACTGGAAATACACTTATTGGGCCTGGTTCTATCCCCTGGGAAATTGGCAATGCCTTCTCTGCTATGTTCAAGCAGAACAGGTTGACACTTGATGAAGCTCGGAAGGGCCTTGTAATTTTCGATAGTATTCCTCTCCGGTATATAAAACCAGATTTTGTTAATGCCTTAAAAATATCCAAACAAGCCAACATGTATGCATACGATGCCTATTTCCTGGATTGTGCTATTAGACACAAAGTACCACTATTGACGTTGGATCTAAAGCTAAAGAAAGCTGCTCTAAATCTCAACGTCGAAACCATGGAGGTCTAAAATGCAAGTTTATACATATTCAGAAGCTCGCCAAAAGCTCGCTATAGTTCTTGAACAGGCTGAAAATACTGGAAAGGTACTAATTCGACGGAAAGATGGGCGAACTTTTGCGTTGGTTCCAGAAAAGATCGCTTCTTCACCTTTAGATGTCCCTTCAATTAAAGCGCATATTACGACTCAAGAAATAGTAGATATCGTTCGAGAAGGAAGAGAAAGGTAGAACAAATCAGTTCACCTGACCGGAAAAGCCGCGGCATTTGGTGAATTCAAATTGCAAGTGCACCATGGCATCATTTTTCTGAAATAACGGGGTGGGCAAATGTCGCGGATCAGACTATATATGGCCCCAATGAAGGGGTTTACCGATCATCTGTTCAGGAGTGCGTTTGCAGACCATTTCGGCGGGTTCGACCTGGCGGTGGCTCCGTTCATTTCCAGTAAACGGGATCACCATATCAAGAGAAAACACGTCAAAGACGTTCTTCCGGAAAACAATACCCGCATGCCGGTTATCCCTCAGATTCTTAGCAAAACCGCAGCGGATTTTATCGTTTTGGCCAACTACCTGTATGACCTGGGGTATCACACCGTCAACTGGAACCTGGGCTGCCCCTATCCCATGGTGGCCAACAAAAAACGAGGCTCCGGCATGCTGCCCCACACGGACCGAATTCGGACCTTTCTCGACAAGGTCATTCACGAAATCCACGGATCGCTTTCCATCAAAGTACGGCTTGGATGGAAAGAAAACGCCGATATTTTCAGGCTGCTGCCGGTTATCGACCAATACCCTCTATCGGAAATCATCATTCATCCCCGAACCGGCCTGCAGCGTTACGAAGGGTCTGTCGATCTGGACGCCTTTGAAGCTTGCCTGGCCGTCATACGACACCCGGTGGTTTACAACGGGGATATCCGAACGGTTGGCGATTTCAGGCGGCTTTCCCGACGCTTCAACCGCGTTCACGCATGGATGATAGGACGCTGGTGCCTGGCCGATCCCTTTCTGCCTGGTTGCATCACAACGGGTGCCGATGATATTCCGGATAAAATCTATCGGATGCAACGGTTTCACGAGGCCTTGTTTGAGGCCTACAACGGCGTTTTAGACGGTCCTTCCCACGTGTTGAACAAGATGAAAGGACTCTGGCGCTATTTTTCACTGCCCTTCGAAGACTGCAAAAAGACAATGAAAAAAATCACAAAAACGCGCAGGCCGGATCAATACCTGGAGCAGGTAAATTTGTTTTTCGAGACGGAAGCGCAATTGCGCCAGCCAAAGGCCGATCTTTCGGCCTGAAATGCTTTTTTTAAGGTCATATCTCAATGATAAAAGAACAAATGGAAGAAATATATAAGAATATACCGCCTGAAAAGATACCGTGGAATATCGAAACTCCTCCCGATATTTTACAGCATATTGTAACAACACAAAAAGTAAAGCCATGCAAAGTAATTGAGTTTGGATGTGGGACCGGGAATTATGTGATTTATTTAGCCGGCAAGGGCTTTAACGCCACGGGTGTTGATATTTCAAAATCTGCAATCGAGATAGCAATAAATTCCGCATCCCGAAAAAATGTCAAATGTAATTTTATCTCAGCTGATGTTCTCGGTGAAATGATCGAAGTCCAAGACACTTTCGATTTTGCGTATGACTGGGAGTTACTACATCATATTTTCCCTCAAGACAGAGAAAAGTATATAAACAACGTTTACCGGCTACTTAACCCTGAGGCACAATATCTATCGGTATGTTTCAGTGAAAAAAGCCCTCAATTCGGAGGCGTAGGGAAATATAGAAAAACTCCTCTTGATACTGTCTTATATTTTTCGTCTGAAAGCGAAATGATATCTTTATTCAAACCACTTTTTGAAATCGAAGAGTTGGAAGCAGTTGATATTGAGGGAAAATTCGCGTCTCATAAGGCAATTTATGCCTTTATGAAAAAAAGACAAAAACAGCCAACAAGTTGTTGAAGCTGACCTGGCACTTGCTTGCTGTTCGGGCATGCGGGACGTTCCATATATCCCCTCTCAGAACAGCATTAACTGTCTTTTCTAATAATAACCACAGCATCAACGAACAGCTCATACTGGTTGTCTTCGTCCAGGTCGTGGACCACCACCTTCTCAACTTCCCCTTCACCTTTAATTTCTATCAGGTCTGACTCGTACAACACCTTCACATCCGACTTTTTCAGCTCTGTCTTGAGGCCGGCATCCATTGCGGGTTGCTTTGATGGGGTCATAAAAACAACTCGCCCGGTGTGTTTATCCAGTTCAACGGCGAATTTCCCGGATTCATCCCCTGTATCGAACACCAGTACCCTCTTGTCTAACAACTCGGACGGATCCGGTTTATTATTGTAAACCCCTTTGCCCAGGAACTCTTTCTCGCCTTCAACAGGCTGCGACGGGGTCGAGCATGCTTTTCCGACGTAAGAGGGAACCTCGGTGGAGAGATCCTTTGGTCGAATCCCTTCCCGCCAGTTCTTGATGGCCTCATGGAGGGCGTCGGCTGCCAGGTTGGAGCAGTGCATTTTAATCGGAGGCAGGCCGTCGAGTGCGTCCGCAACATTGCTTCTGGTGACTTTCATGGCTTCGTCAAGGGTCATACCCTTTACCAGCTCTGTAATCATGCTGCTGGTGGCTACCGCGGATCCGCATCCGAATGTCTTAAAGGCTATATCCTTGATGCGGTCGTCTTCGATCCTAATATAGATTTCCATCAAATCTCCGCAAACTGGATTTCCAACCCTTCCCATGGCAACGTCATCGCCTTCGAGCGTCCCAACGTTACGGGGGTTTCTGAAGTGATCAAGGGTTTTTTCCGAATACTGGGTCGATTTCATGCTCATATTCATTACTCCTTTTCATATAGCGGTGAAAGTCTCCTCAGCTTTTCAACGATTTCCGGCAGTGCTTCGAGGACACGGTCAACGTCCGAATCCCTGTTGAACCTGCCGAAAGTAAACTCCAGCGAACCATGGGCTTCCTCGTGCAGCAGTCCGCAGGATATCAGGGTGTGAGATGGTTCAAGGGTTTTCGAAGAACAGGCAGATCCGGTGGACGCTGATATCCCCTTGTCCTTGAGTAACAGCAGGAGGGATTCACCCTCTACCGCGTCAAAACGAAAATGGGCGTTGTTAGGAAGCCTTTCCAAAGGGTGCCCGTTCAAATGGGACTTGGGAATGGTTTCGAGGACCCCTTTTATCAGCCTGTCCCGGTATGTTGCCAGGCGGCCTGTTTCCCCGGTCATTTCATCGCCCATTATCTCCGCGGCCCTGGCCATTCCCACGATGGCTGGCATGTTTTCAGCGCCCGATCTGAGCCCCCTTTCCTGGCCGCCGCCAAGTATTATGGGAGCTATGCCCATGCCCTTTTTCACGTAAAGCACGCCCAGCCCCCTGGGCCCGTAAATATCGTTGGAAGAAAGGGTCATTAAATCCACCGGTACCTCACGAACATCAATCGGGATCAAGCCTTCAGCAGCCACCGCGTCGGTGTGAAGGGCAACGCCTTTACTCTTGAGCAGGTCTGCGATTTCTGCCAAGGGCTGTACTGTTCCAACCTCGTTGTTTGCATACCCTATGGAGGCAAGAATGGTTCTCTCGTTTATCCTGGCCTCGAGCTTTTTCAGGTTTACCCGGGCGTACCGGTCAACAGGGACCCTTGTGACCTCAAAGCCGTTCTTTTCCAGGTATTTTGCTATGTTGAGTATGGATATGTGCTCGACTTCAGAAATTATAATGTGGTTTCCCTTGCTCTTTCTGCGCATGGCACACCCGATAACGGCGAGGTTGTTGGACTCGGTTGCGCCGGAGGTAAAGATGATTTCTTTACTGTCCGCCCCAATGAACCGAGCGATCTTTTTTCTGGAGCTTTCCAGCATCTCCGTAGCCCTGTCTCCATCAAGATGCAGCGATGATGGGTTGCCGAACAGCTCGCTGAAATAAGGGGTCATGGCCTCGACTACCCGCGGGTCCACAGGCTTGGACGACTGATAGTCGAGGTAGACATCAGATTTTAATTCGGTTTCCATAGTTAAAACCACATGGTGGCGCCCGCGTCCAACGCCAGATCGTTAAGAGTCCCGGCACCCACTATTTTTACGCCGGGAATCAATTCAACCTTATCAAGGCCGAGCATCTGTTTTGAGGCTTCGCATACGTATACCTCGATACCCTGATCGATTGTCTTATCGATCATTTCCTTGACACTGGGGAAAGTACCCATCTGCATGCTCTCAGCAGCTCCGGGCTTGAGCACATTCAGCCCCATTCCAAGGTAATAAACCTGAGCTTTGATGCCCATTGCCTTTGCGGTCTGTGCAAGCACCAGAGGAGAATACTGTCTCTCCGGGGCATCACTTGTCTGAACATATAAAATCGTATTTTCGTCTCTCATCTTGATCCCTCCTATTTGCCTTTCTTTATAAGAAAACGCATATGATCGCCGGTTTTTTCAAACACGATTAATTCATGACCCGCTCGTTTTGCAAAACGTGTTATGTCTTCTTCTGCCGCGGGGTCGTCCGCTATCACCTCCAGGACCTCACCGATTTCGATCTTATCCATGTTCTCGCGAGTTTGAAACAGAGGTTCGGGGCAGTACAGGCCGACGCAATCAAGGGTCTGTGATGGTTCATTCTTTTCTGACAAGGTCTATTACCTCCTTGCTCATATGATAAGCGTTTTTTGTAATTCTATTAAAAAACTAAAAAAAGGGCAATTCAATTTTTTTTATTAATTTTAATGAAATAAAAAAAGTGGTTTTTTGACTTTTTACGATGCCATCAACAATAAAAACCCCGTAAATATCCTTGTAATCATTTAATATTATCCGCCAAATTACCCGTTTATACTCTCTGACGACACCCTTTTATTTACTTTAAGTCCTATAAGTGTCATCAGCAATTTAAGCCGAGCGTATGCGTCCATAAACAGGTAAATAACTTGACGTATCGTTATATTATTGATAATTTTGTACATGGTTAGATTAGCCTGCCTGGTAATGGGCGTGGCGCTAAACTAAATTTCTTCTAAATAATTCCTTTTAATCTACTGCATCTCGATCTGATCCTGAAGTTTTAGAGGCCTTTTAAGACAACATAATTCTTGTATTTTCATCAGGATCAAAAGGAAAAACCATGATTGAATTTCGGTCAATTTCTCCGGAAAGAAATGAGTTCAAAGACAATGATCTTGTTTGCTATTGTTTTGGATATACAAGGAAAGACATAGAAAAAGATTATCTTGATAACAATGGCCGATCAACAATCTTAGAAAGAATTACATTGGAAAAGAAGGCTGGGGGATGTGATTGCGCCCGGAAAAATCCTAAAGGTCGCTGATGTTTGGCTGATGTCCGCCAGGTGGTGGATATAAATTAAATAAATGAAATTCGGCTGTGCAAGGCAGGCTGGAAGCCATATTTGTGAGGCAAAACAATAACCATAATCCTAAAAAAGATATAAAAAAGGAGGTTTCGCATGTCACAAGATAAAAATATCTACACTACCGGCTTTGGCGCACCAGTTGATGACGACATAAACAGCAAAACAGCAGGAAGTACAGGCCCTGTATTGTTGCAGGATGCTCATTTGTTGGAAAAACTCGGTCATTTTAATCGAGAACGCATACCTGAACGAGTGGTACACGCGAAGGGAGCAGGGGCACACGGCTATTTTGAGGTCACCACCGATGTTACGAAACACACAAGAGCTAAATTTCTTTCTGAGATCGGAAAACGCACTGATGTATTTGTTCGTTTCTCCACGGTTGGAGGGGAAAAAGGATCAGCCGATGCTGAACGTGACCCCCGCGGTTTTGCTGTTAAGTTCTATACCGAGGAGGGCAATTATGATATGACCGGAAACAATACCCCGGTCTTTTTTATCCGGGATCCCCTGAAATTCCCAGATTTCATCCACACCCAGAAGCGTCATCCAGAGACGAATTTAAAAGATGCTGATATGTTCTGGGATTTCCTTTCACTTACACCGGAATCGATTCATCAAGTTACTGTCCTGTTTTCTGATCGGGGCACGCCAAGAACGTTCCGCCAAATGAATGGTTACAGCAGCCATACTTTCAAGTGGTATAATGATAAGGGTGAATATTGCTGGGTACAGTATCATTTTAAAACAGAGCAGGGCATTCAGAATCTCACCCAAGATGAAGCCACTAAACTGAAAGCAGAGGATCCTGATCATGCAACACGGGACCTTTATAAAGCCATTGAGCGAGGTGATTATCCTTCCTGGCGAGTGGAAGTTCAGATTATGACTCCTGAACAAGCAAAGGAATACCGCTTTGATCCGTTTGATATAACCAAAGTCTGGTTCCATGCCGACTTTCCTCCAATCACCATAGGACGGATGGTACTTAATCGTAATCCTAAAAATTATTTTGCCGAAGTAGAGCAGGCTGCTTTTTCTCCCGCGAATTTTGTTCCAGGGATTGCGGCATCACCGGATAAAATGCTTCAGGGGAGGCTGTTTGCGTATCATGATACCCACATCCATAGATTGGGTACGAATTATCATTTGCTGCCGATAAATAGACCCAGGGCCGCAAAGGTTAATTATTATCAACGCGATGGATTCATGTGTTTCAATGACAACGGTGGGGATAGTCCAAATTACTATCCTAACAGCTTTGGAGGTCCCAAGCCCCAGCCAAGTGCCGCTGAACCAGGGTTTGATGTTTCCGGAACAGCATGGCGCCATCCTTATACCCTTTCTGATGATGACTTTTTTCAAGCCGGAGAACTCTATCGTCGGGTAATGACCGATGAAGACCGCGACCATCTTATTGGAAACATCACCTCTCACCTTTGTAATGCCCGAAAGCGTATTCAACTGCGTCAAACAGCTATTTTTTATAAAGCTGATCCTGATTATGGAACCCGTGTGGCCAAAGGTTTAGGACTTGATGCGGCTGAAGTTAAACGATTGGCAGAGATGTCTCAAGATGAGCGGGTTAAGGCCACTAAAGAGGAAACATAAGGGTTGGTAGTGAACATTGGAGCAACCAGATCGCAAACAGCCTGGTCTCAAACATGGGAGGTGAAGTAAATGAATAGTTGGATCGAAATAGGTAAGACCGGTGAGCTTGTCAAAGGAGGCATGAAAGAAGTCCTGATCAAAGGACAGGAAATACTTCTGGCCAGGGTTGGCGACAATTACTACGCTTCCGACAACCGCTGCCCACACATGGGAGGAAAGCTGTCACGTGGCCGGCTTGATGGCGCCGTGGTGACCTGCCCGAGGCATGGCTCTCAATTTGATGTTACTGATGGAAAGGTGGTCCGGTGGCTAAAGGGAACAGGGTTCTTTGCAACCCTGGGGAAAATGCTCAAATCACCAAGGCCGGTTCGCACCTACCCTGTCAAGCTGAAAGATGACCGGATCATGGTGCAGATCCCGGATAAAAGATAAGGGGGTTGCCTGCCTAAGTCCTGATACAGGGTTTAACTCAAATACGCACTCTTTTTTGTAGTCATTCTATTGACGCTTTGGGTGATTCCTCCGGATTTAACACATATTCATTCTTGAGAAAGTGGCATTAAAAGTATGCTTAACTGCATGTAACCGGAGGAATACATTGAGCATTTCAAGCAATTAACATTTTTCCAGACCTAAGAATTTATTGATGCGGGCAATATAGGTTTGGGTTTCTTGAGGCAACCTCTCCGGATGCCTTTCGACATTCCCCATCCCCCAATTATAAGCTGCCAGAGCAAGGGTAACATTACCATCATACCGGCCCAGCAAGCTTTTCAAATATCGGGTTCCCGCCATGATGTTTTCAACAGGATCGTAGGAATTTTTGACACCCAGCTCCCTGGCTGTCTCCGGCATAAGCTGCATCAGGCCCATTGCTCCTTTAGGCGAAGTGCTATCAACATCAAAATTACTTTCAGCCCTTACCACCGCCTTTATTAAGCCCGGGTCAACATCATAAGTTTTTGAAGCATGCGTAATGATATTTTCAATTTCAGCTTTTGACGGCACCTTTGGCATTTCCGGTTGCTTTTCCGGAGAGGCCTGTTGGAATTTTGACGCATGGGATTTTATTTGCCGACCTACTCCATAAACATTCATCCAGTCTAGCTTAAATCTATCAAAGGTACTATTTTCATCAAACTCAGAAAGTGCGCTAACCAAACACTCATTCATACGCATCTGAATAATCTCATATAGTTTTCGCGCTTGATCCTGGTCTAAAGGCAACGCCTTGTGAGGATAATCGCTTACGGAGTCAATACTCTCGATGCTATCTTTCAGCAGCCTGTTAAATGAGCCTGGACCTTTGTCCATATTCGAAGCTGCTTTATTTGAACTCTGCTTTTGATGGTTCAGCACAGAACGGTAAGTTTCCAAGCTGATATTGACAGGAAATGGTGTTTTCATGATCTTAATTCCTTTTTACCATATTTCATTTATAGCACATTAAAATTCATTCAAATTTCGTGCCAATCAAGCCCAGCAGACGCAACCTTTACCTCAATTAAGCATAAACAAAGCAATGATTAAATGACAGGGAACATATATTGGATTGTTGGTTTACAGTAGAAGGAAATGGGGTCACCCATTATCTTTTCCGCCTGTTCTTCCTTACGCCCAGCGATAGGTTTCCTCGGTTTCATCATCAAAACCGTCCCACAGGTAGGCATCCTCGCGCCCCTGGGCGATAACCCTGAAGGCGTAGCGGGCCTGCTCCTCGTAGAACTGGCAGAAGGGACTCGGCGCGTTAACGGTTCCGGAAACCTCCTTGACCTCGGCCGGACACGGCGCTCCGCAGAAATGGCGAATGGCGCAACCGCCACATGGAATAATGTCCTCGGCCTTGCGGCCGGTGATCTCTTTGAACGGCTCACTAATGAGCGCCTTGTGGATCTCGTCCTTGAAGAGGTTGCCGCCGTTGTACTCGGGAAAACCGATAAACTCGCTGCAGGGGAACAGATCGCCGGTAGCGGCCACCGCGAAGAAACACCGGCCGCCGCCGCAGGGCGAAATATCGCACATCAGCCGCCGCCCGGTGGGGGCGATAATCCCGGCCAGAATGTTGGCGAAGTTGGCGACCACCATCTTGCGGCCGGTCTTCTCGTACAGCTCGTGGGTGCGGTCAAGAGCCTTGACGAAATTCTCGGTCATCACATTGTTGTCCGGTTTGAGATCCTGACCGCCCTTCCGGGTGCAGCGCACCGGGTTAAGCATAATCACCCGCACGCCAAGTTCATAATAAAAATCAATCATTTCGGTGAGATAGTCAACGTTGGCGCTGGTGACGGTGGTGATCACGTTCATCGCCGGATAGTCGGCGAGTTTCTTGATTACCGCCACCACCTGATCAAAACAGCCGGTGCCGTTCCAGTTCTTGCGGGTGAGGTTAGCGATCTCGGCCTTTGGGGCGTCAAGCGACAAGCCGATTCCCACCCCATGACTGGTGAGGAACTCGATGGCTTTGTCATCAAGCAGGGTAGCGTTGGTCTGCACTCCGAAGTGAAAGCTGTCGCTGTACTTCTCGATACCGGCGAACATCGCTTCCCGTGCCACCATCGGCTCGCTGCCGTGAAAAATCAACTGCGGTTTTGCGCCTTCCGGCAGCACGGTGTTGAAATAGGCAAGCAACCGCTCCAGAGCGTCGCGCATCTCTTCCGGCGTCATGGTGATGCCGTTCCGCCGCATCTCTTCCGGCAGATAACAGTAGCCGCAATTCAAATTGCACCGTTCGGTGGGGTTGAAATAGGCGGCGGAGGGGGTCAGCCCGAAACGAAGCGCTTCCATCTCCTTCTTGAAATCTTCTGAACGCTCGGCGAAATCAGCCGGCAGAGAACCGGAAAGGGCCTCCCCCAACTCATCCTTGTTGACCAGCGCCCAATAGGCGGAATCAGGCTCGATCAGCGCCACCGTCTCCGGCATGCCGATATCGAGAACCGAAAAATTAGGACCAAAGCCGGTGTTGGCGTAACGGCTCTGCTGCTTTTGCTGCTGTACGGTTTTCATCTACTTCCCCCTATTTGCTGCTGTGTCCGCCTTGGGTGTGAGCAGAATGTAGTGGGAAAGACCGGTGTTCTGACCCAGTTGACGGCAACGACGACGATAACTAATCACTTTTTTAGCGCTCTTCTTCATAGTGTCCTCCGTTTTTGATTAAGTTGTTTGTTGTCCAGCGGCCGGATTCACATCCGAGCCAATAAAAAAGCCCGAATGTTCGCACGGGGCGAGCATTCGGGCACCTTTACCATCAGTCCACTACTGGCAGTAACATTTTATCAGCAGGTCTTCTGGCTTTCGGATCGTCTGCGGATCAACGGTCTTCCCCTCGATTACCTTCCGAAAGTGACCGGGCGTTTAGCCCTTAAAGCCGACCCGCATCCCCGATTACAGCGGAGGGACCGCCACGGATTTGCACCGTGTTCCGGGATGCTGAAAAAATTTGCTATTTGATTTTCAGACTTCTTGTTTACGATATGGAAAACGATTTGTCAAGCAAGGCCTGAAAAACCGATCCGGTCGCAAAAACCCTCGTACCCCTTGCTGGGAGGAGGGGGATTGAGCGTTAAGGGCCACCCTTTTCGATCTTTTCAATCGCTTCCCAGCGAAGATAGGCTGCTTTGATTTCATCTTTCAGTTCAGCGAGATGTGTTTGAACCCTTGTGATCTCCTCTTTTCCCTTTTTGTAAAACATGGGATCGGACATGGCCGCGTACAGCTCCTTTTGCTCAGCTTCAAAGGCTTCGATTTTAAGGGGCAGATCTTTAAGTTCCCGCTTTTCCACAAACCCCAACTTGCGCGCCTTCAGAGACCTGGTTTCAGGCCCGGGTTTATTGCAAGGCTTTTTTGCGGGCAGAGGCTCCTGTTCGGGCTGCGGTCTTTGAATCAGCCAGTCATCGTACCCACCGGCATATTCGATCACCTGCCCTTGACCCTCAAAGACCAGGGTGCTTGTAACCACATTGTTCAAAAAAGCCCGGTCATGGCTTACAAGTAAAAGGGTCCCCTGGTACTCGAAAAGAAGTGTCTCTAAAAGTTCCAGGGTTTCCACATCAAGGTCGTTGGTGGGCTCATCCATTACAAGAACGTTAGCCGGCCTTGTAAAAAGCTTTGCCAGAAGCAGCCTGTTTTTTTCTCCTCCGGAAAGAACATGCACAGGTGTACGGCATCTCTCCGGTGAAAAGAGAAAATCCTTAAGATAGCTTATCACATGGCGCTTTTGGCCGTTAAAAACGATAAAATCGTTCCCTTCGCCGATATTCTCCCGGACGGTTTTGTGCATATCCAGCTGCGCCCTGAGCTGGTCGAAATAGGCCACCTGAAGATGGACACCGTGGCGAACACCCCCGTGAAGAGGAGAAATTTCTTTTAAAAGAATTCTCAGCAGGGTTGTCTTGCCCACGCCGTTGGGGCCGATAATACCCACTTTGTCCCCGCGCATGATTACAGTGGAAAAATCCCGGACAATAGGGGTTTCGCCATGCGAGAAACTGATATTCTTTGCTTCAATAACGAGCTTTCCGGTCCTTTCGGTTTCCTGAACCTGCATTCTGACACTATTGCTTTGCTTGCGGCGTGCCTGAAAAGCCGCCCGCATTTTTTTCAGGACTCTGACGCGCCCTTCATTCCTGGTTCGGCGGGCCTTGATGCCTTGCCTGATCCAGGTTTCCTCTTCGGAGAGTTTTTGGTCAAACACCCTGTTTTGGCTTTCTTCGGCTTCAAGATCAGCCTCTCTTTGTTTCAAGTAGGTTTCATAACCACTGTTATAGGAAACAAGGCTGCCCCGATCCAGCTCCATGATCCGGTTGGCGATCTTTTTCAAAAAAGCACGATCATGGGTGATAAAAAGCAGGGTTGTTACATTACGCAGAATAAATTCCTCCATCCATATGATGGCGTCGATGTCAAGATGGTTGGTTGGCTCGTCCAGCAGAAGAATGTCCGGCTGTCCGGCCATGGCACGGGCAAAAAGCGTGCGTCGTTTCATGCCCGCTGAAAGATCGGCGAATTTCTTTTCAGGGTCGAGCCGGGTCCTGGACAGAACGCTTTCAGCCTGCCTTAAAAGTTCCCATCCGTTGCCGGAGTTCAAGCTGTTTTGCAGTTCATCTTGCCTTTTTACAAGTTCAGGGGTGTTTACGGTCTCAAGCTGTCTACAGATCCTGTTGTGCTCAGCCAGCGCCTTACCCTTTGGCCCCAGACCTTCGGCAACCACATCAAAGATCGTGCCGTCAAATCCCGTGGGCACATCCTGCTCCAGTACAGCCACAGTGGTTCCCTGCTGACGACAGATATCACCGCTGTCAGGAAGAATTTCGCCGGCCAGGAGCTTTAGAAGGGTGGACTTGCCCACGCCGTTGCGACCCAGCAAGCAGACACGTTCCCCTTTTGCAATCTGAAATGTTATATTTTCAAGCAGGGGAGGATCGCCAAATCCCCAGCATACTTCCCGCATGCCGATTATAGCCATAAATCCATCCCCCTGGTCAGACGCCTGCTGCGCTGGTCTTTCTGCAACATAATGTCAACTTCGACTCCGTATATTATATCTTGCCTGGCACTGTCCCGCATCAGTTAACCTCCCGTGTCTTAAAAAACTCTATCTCCGGCCACTCTTCCATACAGCAGCCAAGCTGCCATTCACTGGTTGTCAGAAAGGAGAGGGCGCCTTCAGCATCTTTTGCCATGTTGCCCATATTTTTTTTCTCAAATTCAGCCATTTTTTTGCGATCATCACATACGACCCAGCGTGCCACATTAAAATTTACAGGTTCATATATGGCATCCGCGCCATATTCTGCCTTGAGACGGGCCATGGCCACCTCAAACTGGAGGACACCGACCGCTCCCAGAATATAGTCTCTGCCTATAACAGGCCTGAAAACCTGGACAGCCCCCTCCTCCGCGAGCTGGATCAATCCTTTCTGAAGTTGCTTGGCCTTTAACGGGTTCTTCAGTCTCACACGCCTGAAATGCTCAGGCGCAAAATTGGGGATCCCGCTGAATTTCAAAGGTTCTTTTTCGGTAAATGTATCGCCGATCTTTATGGTTCCGTGGTTATGGATACCAATAATATCTCCTGGAAATGCCTCCTCCACATTCTCCCTGTCCTGTGCCATGAAGATTGTCGCATTAGCAAAAGTTACCTCTTTTCCGATTCTGTGGTGGACAACCTTCATTCCTCTTTTAAATTTTCCTGAACAGATCCTGACAAACGCAATCCTGTCCCTGTGAGCAGGGTTCATATTTGCCTGTATTTTAAAAGCAAAGCCTGAAAACTCTTTTTCGTATGGCGAAACCTCACGGGAAACAGCCTGTCTCACACCTGGATGGGGGGCCAGTTCCACAAATACATCCAGCATCTCTTTAACACCGAAATTATTAATGGCGCTTCCGAAAAAGACCGGCGTCTGGCTTCCTTTTAAAAAATGTCGGCGCTCAAACGGATCCACGGCACCTTCAAGCAAAGCAATGTCTTCCCGCAATTCATCGGCCTGTTCCCTTAAAAGTTCATCCAGAACAGGATCAGACAGATCATTAATAACGATCCCTTCCTGCCCAAGGGTTTCCCTGCCGGGTTCAAAAATATGCAGTTGTCTGTGAAAGATATTATATACACCTTTAAAGCGCTTGCCCATACCAATAGGCCAGGAAAGCGGCGTACATTCGATCTGCAGCTTATCCTCGATGTCATTAAGGATATCAAGAGGGGCCATGCCTTCACGGTCAAGCTTGTTTATGAATGTAATGATCGGGGTATTGCGCATCCTGCAGACCTCCATGAGCTTTTCGGTCTGAGGTTCCACCCCCTTGGCGCTGTCAATCACCATCAGGGCGCTGTCTACGGCAGTCAACACCCTGTATGTATCTTCTGAAAAGTCCTGGTGGCCAGGTGTGTCGAGCAGATTAATCTCAAAATCCCTGTAGTTAAACTTCATTACAGAAGTTGTAACTGAAATACCTCTTTCTTTTTCAATCGACATCCAGTCACTGACAGCATGTCTGGCAGCTTTCCTTGCCCTAACAGCCCCGGCCTGCTGGATGGCTCCGCCAAAAAGGAGAAGCTTTTCCGTCAGCGTGGTTTTGCCTGCATCAGGATGGCTGATAATTCCGAATGTTCGTCTCCGGTTAATCTCTTTTTGATTAAAACTATCCATAAATTTCTCTTTGTTTACCCGTTTATTATGTCCTGTCTGTTTTTCAGCATCAACATTCTTGTCAAAAGACATCCTTATGCATTTTTAAATTAAACACAACCATGTCAACTACAGGTGGAGCAGCAATCTTTATATTATCCCCAACTGAAAGGCGACTTTGTCTCCCGCGTTAAGCATACACCGGCACCGGTTTTAGCCAGGCATATCCACAGTATCAACATCATGCGAGGAATGTTCGGACAGTCTGTTCACAAAAAGTGAATGCTAACCTTAACCTATACAGTATGTTTCTATAAAAAGATAATTCAGAACTGTTCACCGCGGTTTTAAAATCGACATGTAGTCACTGGCAGCATGGCTTGCCAAGCCGAAAAGGGGAAGCTTTTCCGTCTGCGTGGTCTTATTTATATCTATTTTTAATTAAAAAATTATACCATATCAATGTATATCAGGATTGTAAAGAGGATGTTTTAATAGGAATTTTTTACATAATTGTCAGGCATATCATTTTTCAGCCCCGGTTTTGAGGTTTTTGGAATTACATGATTCTTTCTTTTTCATTAAAAACAATGCGATATATACCATACAATTAAAATCAGGAAACAATCTGCTAATATCAAATAGCACTGATTTATTTCTTAACATTTAATTTGTTCGATGAACAGACAAGAAGTACATTCCAGTTTATTCTCAGTTCAGTAATTAAGGAGGTCCTATGGAAATAAAAAAATCATACATTACCGATGAAAGTGGGGCAATTAAAAACGTTGTGATCGACTTTAACACATAGGGCTCAAGTATATAGGGGTCTCAACTATTAAACTTGATTCTTGCCTGGAGATATATTATTTTGACAAACACCATACTCCTGTCAAAAAAGTCCGCCTGATGGGCGCTAAGTTCATAAATCGGAAAATAGGAATGCATACGAAAAATAATAAAAAATTATCAAAAGAAATATCCAAATTTCAGGATTCAATTCGCCACCAACTTAAATATTCGGTTGGAAAATTATGGGAAAACGCATCTCAAAATGATCTTTTAAACGCGGTCTCTCTCGCAGCAAGGGAAAGAATGATTGACAACATGCTGGAAACAGAGAATCGCTATCAAAAGAATGATGTGAAAAGGCTGTATTATTTTTCCATGGAATATCTAATAGGACGCTCTTTAGGCAATAATCTGTATAATCTAAAAATATTTGATATTTGTAAAGAAGCTCTAATGGATATGGGTATCTGTTTGGAAGATCTGCTGGAAGTTGAATGTGATGCAGCATTAGGAAACGGGGGGCTTGGTCGCCTGGCCGCGTGTTTTCTTGATTCACTGGCGACGTTGGATATGCCGGGTTTTGGTTATGGAATAAATTATGAGTTTGGTCTTTTTAAACAGCAAATTAATGATGGATATCAAAAAGAGAAACCTGACCAATGGTTTTCCAAAGAATCACCCTGGTTGATAGATAGACCAGAGGATTCCTGTGTTATTCCTATTTATGGCAAAATCGAACATGCTGAAGACAGGAATGGTGATTACAATCCAATGTGGATGGATTGGAAGCTAATGATTGGTGTTCCTCATGATATGCCGATTGTGGGTTACGGCGGCAGTACCGTTAATTATTTAAGGTTGTTTTCAGCACGGTCTTCAGATGAGTTTGATATGCAGATATTTAATGCAGGCGATTATCTTAAAGCAGTTGAACAGAAGGTATCGTCAGAAACTATTTCAAAAGTTCTTTATCCGGCAGATACTATAGAATCCGGCAGGGAGCTAAGACTTGTCCAGGAATATTTTCTCGTTGCTTGTTCAATAAAAGATATAATCAGGCGCTATTTGAAAAATCATGATTCATTTGACAGCTTTTCCAATAAGGCCGCCATCCAGTTGAATGATACCCATCCTGCTCTTACTATAGCTGAATTAATGAGAACATTAATAGATGAAAAAAATCTGTCCTGGGGAAAAGCCTGGGATATTACTCGGGCGACTATTGGTTATACTAATCATACTTTGATGCCTGAGGCATTAGAGAAATGGCCGGTTAGTCTCCTGGAACATGTGTTGCCCAGGCATTTACAGATAATTTGTGAAATCAACAAACGTTTCCTTAGTGATGTGTCGGTTAGATTTCCTAATGATTCCAAGCGGCTAAGCAATATGTCTATAATTGAAGAAAACGATTCTAATCAGGTGCGTATGGCATATCTTTCAATTGTCGGCAGTCATTCAGTTAACGGAGTTTCCGCTCTTCATTCAGATCTTTTGAAGACCTGTCTTGTTCCTGATTTTTATGAATTATGGCCTGAACGATTTAACAATAAAACAAATGGAGTTTCTCCAAGAAGATGGCTTAACAATTCTAATCGATTATTATCCGGACTTTTAAAAAAAACAATAGGCGAGGGTTGGATTACAAACCTGTACAAACTTAAAGAACTTGAAAATTATGCGGAAGACACTTCATTCCAGAAGGAATTCCTTGCCATTAAAAAGAAGAATAAGGATATTCTGGCAACTTTAATATTTGAAAAATGCAGAGTTAAAATCAATACAGATTCACTTTTTGACATACAGGCCAAACGTATACATGAGTACAAAAGGCAGTTTTTGAATGTGATGTGTATAATATATCAATATTTAAGATTAATTGAAGATAAAAAAACACCATCTGTTCCAAAAACCTATATTTTTGCAGGTAAAGCCGCGCCGGAATATTTTATGGCGAAACTAATAATAAAGCTTATAAACAATGTAGGTAAAGTTATAAACAACGACAAAAGAGTAAGAGATTATATGAAAGTTGTTTTTATCCCGGACTACCGTGTTTCTTTGGCAGAAAAAATTATTCCCGGTGCTGATTTAAGTGAACAAATATCAACTGCAGGCATGGAAGCGTCTGGAACCGGAAATATGAAGTTTGCCATGAACGGCGCTCTTACAATCGGCACTTTGGACGGCGCTAATATTGAAATCATGGAAGAGGTCGGATCTGAAAATATTTATATATTTGGATTAAAGGTTGAAGATATCTCTCAGATGCGATATTCTTATAATCCTTTGGATTTATACAATAAAAACCCTACGGTAAAACGGGTTATGGATACTGTAAATTCCAATATGTTTTGTAAAAGCAAACCCGGTCTTTTCAAGCCTATATATGAAAAGATACTTTATGAAGGCGATAATTATTTTTATCTTGCAGATCTTCAATCTTATATAGACACACAAGAAAAGGTTTCAAAAGATTATATGCATCGTTCAATATGGGCAAAAAAGGCTATTTTGAATGTAGCTCGAACAGGCAAGTTCTCAAGTGATCGAACTATTTCAGAGTATGCACGTGATATCTGGAAGATTATATAAATAAAAACTCTTTTCACCAGACTTGAAGCTCCCCGCCGCCCCGCTGGAACGGGATCTCCGCTTTGCTCCGACAAGCAGTGGGGAATGCGCTCTCTTTTGCGGTTCAATACAACCGTTTAAGTTATAACTTCCACTATTGCAAATTACGGTAAATGGTTGCGGATTGCGGCAAAGAGATAACAATTATCAAATTTTTGAGTCTAATAATTTCAAGTGCTTATGCAATTTATCGCTGATTTTCATGTCCATTCTAAATTTTCAAGAGCCACTGCCAGAAATCTTGATCTTGAAAACCTCTATATCGCAGCTCAATTAAAAGGGATTACAGTTGTCGGAACAGGCGACTTTACACATCCCGGCTGGTTTGCGGAAATAAAGGAAAAATTAGAGCCGGCAGAGCAAGGGCTTTTTAAATTAAAAAAAGAAATCGCCGGGGAATGCGACAAAAAGGTCCCGTTATCCTGCCGCGGCAAGGTTCGTTTTATTCTGGTTTCTGAAATCAGCAATATCTATAAAAAAAACAATAAAACCCGTAAAAACCACAACCTTGTATTTGTGCCTGACCTGAATATTGCCTATAAGTTTAATTCAAGGCTGGATAAGATCGGAAACATTAAGTCTGACGGAAGGCCTATACTTGGGCTTGATGCAAGAAATCTTCTTGAAATACTGCTTGAGGCATCAGACACATCTTTTTTGATTCCCGCCCATATATGGACGCCATGGTTTTCAGTTCTTGGTTCAAAGTCAGGGTTTAATTCTATCCGGGAATGCTTTGAGGATCTTACCCCTCATATATTTGCCGCTGAAACAGGCCTTTCATCTGATCCGCCGATGAACTGGCGCGTGTCCAGCCTTGACAACCTTACCCTTGTATCAAATTCAGATGCCCACTCTCCGTTAAAACTTGGTCGGGAGGCGAATCTTTTCAACACCAGGCTTTCATATCCCGCAATAAGAGAGGCGATAAAGACAGGCGATAACAATCATTTCCTGGGCACCCTTGAATTTTATCCTGAACAGGGAAAATATCATCTGGACGGACACCGCAAATGCTCTGTTTGTCTCAGGCCCCAAAAAACCATCAAAAACAAAGGGATATGTCCGGTTTGCGGGAAACCTTTGACTGTCGGAGTATTATACCGTGTTGAAGAGCTGGCGGATCGGCCAAAGCATGAAAAGCCGCAGAAAACCCATCCTTATTACAGTATAGTTCCTCTGGTAAATATTTTATCGGAAATATTAAAGGTCGGCCCAGAGTCAAAAAAGGTCATGAATAATTATAATGCAGCCCTTGATATTCTTGGCCCTGAATTGATTATACTTCAGAAACTGGAACCAAAGGCCATTGATAAGGCGGGCATTCCGCTGCTTGGCGAGGCTGTAAAAAGGATGCGCAGGGGGAAAATCGATATTTCCCCTGGATATGACGGTGAGTTCGGCCTCGTGAAGATATTTAAAGACCGGGAACGTGAACCGCAATAGCGAGCGAATCTAAAAATAGCAAACTTCCTTTCTGACTTTTATGGATTTAATACTGATGAACTCGTAAAAAGTCGAAAAACACCGTTTTACGTCATTCCGGCGAAAGCCGGAATCCAGTCTTTTCAAGCAGTTGGAAACCATCTGGGCTCCGATTTTCACCGGAGTGACAACTTTTTACGAGTTCGTCAATACTGAAAAGAAATTAAAACTGCATATAGCAGCCAATTTTCATGATTTAGGGAAACTTTAAATTAAACGAATATGGACGAATATGGAGAATTAAACAAACATGGAAAGGATAAAATCAAATTGCATAATCCCGAGTTCCGCTTTTTCTGTACCTAAGTCGCTTATAAGGCAATATAACACTTCAATCACGAAAAGCCCAGAGGTCGGGGATCTTATTTTTGGCGAAATTTGTGAACTTGGTCACCACCGATCAGTTGAAAGCAGATCCGCCCGATTGCATACAATCAATATAGGAACGCACTCGGTTTTCGTTTTTGGTAATCGCTATGCACCCGACCATTTTGAAGGGATAGTACCTGATTCCATCGGAGAGCATATTGATCTTTTTAGCCGAGGTGGTGTTGTCGGTGAAGTCAAAAACCAGAACCAGTTGATTGGTGTTGCCACAAAGTTACGTGTTTTGGGTTATGTTTGCAATGCTGAGGGAAAAATAATCAACACAAGGGATCATGTGCTTTTGCACCCCAAAAATATTACCCGTAAAAAACGTGGCGCAAAAGTTGTTCTATGCATCGGAACCAGTATGAATACCGGGAAAACTTATGCGGCAGCAGCATGTTGTTATGCAATCTCGTCAATGAGGAAAAACGTGAGAGCGGCAAAGATTACGGGTACAGCCTCCCTGAAGGATATTCTTTTGATGAATGATTGTGGTGCCGAGCATGTTGCCGATTTTACTTATTTCGGCTATCCGTCAACCTATCTAATGGAGGCGGATAAGTTGTTGGAAATGTTTCATTTGTTTGACATGAAATACGGGAACAACCCCAAAAACTATTTGGTTATTGAGTTTGCAGACGGAATTTTTCAGCGAGAAACCGCGATGTTGCTTAAAATGCCGGAGGTGCGTGACCGTATCTATAAATTGATATTTTGCGCGCCAGATTCAACTGCTGTTTTTGGAGGCCTTCGAGTTCTTAAAGAACAATTTGATCTGATCCCGGATGCCATCTCTGGGAAATGTTCAAGTTCACCTTTGGCAATGCGGGAGATTCAGAGTTTTTCGGATTTACCTATTTTGCAAAGTATGGAAAAAGATTTTCACAAAATATTTAATATCATTGGATAACACATGCTGAACAACACAACAACACCTTGAAGACGGGCGGGCGGACACACGCAACAGATCTCCCGGGGTAAAACACACGTCTTTCAGCACGTAAATGCCGAGTATACGGATAGAGACCTTTGAAAAATGCTCAATTTTGTTCAAGTTTAAGGAAGGCGAAAATCTTAACCGTAGGAATACATTGAGTATTTCGAGGCTTAAAATTTGAGCCTGACGCCGACACGAAGTGAAGCATCAGCGCTCAATTGGGCAAAAGGGGGCGTTTTGCAAAGGTCTCGGATACTGCTTTAATGGATAGAGGACTTAATTCCGCCTGTGGGCGGGCTTGCTCCTTTGCGTTTGATGCCCTCGGATACGATGGGGGCCTCTTTTTTGCGGTGTTAAAGGAGCAGCAGCATTATAATCAAAGTCCTTCAGGGTTCGTCGCTCTACAGAAGCTCCAATGGTCTGATTGATGGCGCGTACCATATCATTGTCGTCTCCGGTAATAAGGGTGAAAGCTTCGCCGCTGCGAGTAGCCCTGCCGGTTCGTCCGATTCGGTGAATGTATGCCTCTGGGGTGGAAGGGATATCGTAGTTGATGACATGAGAAACCCGGGTGACGTCAATGCCTCTGGCGGCGATATCTGTGGCCACCAGGATCTGAAATGTACCGTCGCGAAAGCCATCCAGTGCGGCCTGGCGGCGTCCCTGGGAAAGGTTTCCCTGCAGAGAAGTCGACCGGTATCCGGCTACAGCCAGCTTTTCCCCCAAGCTTTTGGCGCGGTGTTTGGTACGGGTAAATACAAGCACCGACCTGGCGGTGGTATTTCCCAACAGCTTTAACAGTAGCGCTGTTTTCAAATGCTGAGCCACTGGATAGAGCGCATGATGAACAGTATCCGCAGGTGCAGTGGTACCAACCTGGACGGTGGTCGGATCTCGCAGAACATCCCCTGCTAAACGACGTATTGCGGTGGGCATTGTAGCCGAGAAAAGCAATGTCTGACGTTTTTTGGGAACATGTGTCAAAATGCGCCGGATATCAGGGAAAAAACCCATGTCGAACATCTGGTCAGCCTCATCAATAACCAGCACTTCCAACTGGGAAAGATCGACGGTATGGCGGCTGATATGATCAAGAAGCCGACCGGGGCAGGCCACAACAATATCAACACGCTTTAGTTTCTGAATCTGCGGATTAATACCAACGCCACCATAAACAGTAGTGCTTTTCAGGCGGGTCTTGCGACCCAGGGTTTCGATAGCCTGATGAATCTGTTCGGCCAGCTCTCGGGTAGGGGCCATGATCAGGGCACGGATGCGAGCACTTCCCCCCCCCATCAACCGATTCAGTATCGGGAGGACGAAGGCGGCTGTTTTGCCGGTGCCGGTTTGGGCCAGCCCCATCACATCGTGATTCTTGAGGACCTGCGGAATTGCCTGAACCTGAATCGGGGTAGGGGTTACATACCCTGCCGCTACGACGCCTGCCGCAACATTGGGATGGAAATTAAAAGATTTGAAATTCAATAAACACCTTCTTTCTGTGTTCCAATAAAAAAGCCCCGGAATTATTCCGGGGCTTATGTGATTTTTAGTTACAACCAAGAACACTAATATTTTTTATATATTACGTGTTGTTAAAACCAATGTCAAGTGTATTTATGACAACAGACAAATTGTTATATCAGCTTTCACTGTCCTTGATAAACCGCACTGCATTTTGCAGCCGCGATATAACCTGTTTCTTGCCAAGCACCTCAATGATTTCAAATATGCCGGGACTTACTGTTTCCCCTGTAAGCGCCACCCTGACAGGCTGGGCAATTTTACCCAGTTTAAGCCCTGTAGTTTCCATGACTTTTTTAAAAGCATTTTCAAGATTATTTTCATTAAATGATTCGAGCGATTCAAGCTGATCAATCAACTGCTTAAGAGCCTTGAGCGAAGCTGGTTCAAGAAACTTTTTTGCCGCTTTTTCTTCATACAAAACCTCTTTCTGGAAATAAAAAAGGGCACTGTTAGCCATGTCAATAAGGGTTTTGCTTCTGGTGTTTAATGTTTTAATAACAGAATTAAGGAAATCCCCCTTCTCGGCCAGGCATCCTCTTTCATTGAGAAACGGCAAGAGGTGACTGGAAAGATTTTCAGGAGACGCGGCCTTGATGTGATCGGCATTAAGGGCGAGCAGCTTTTCCTGATCAAATATGCCGGGGGATTTACCTATGTTTTCGAGCGTGAATTTTTCGATAAGCTCATCCCGTGAAAAGAACTCCTGGTCACCATGTGACCATCCTAAGCGCACAAGATAATTAATCAGGGCATCAGGCAGATAGCCCATGTCTCTGTAAGCGGTAGCAGACATTGCGCCGTGCCGCTTGCTCAATCTGGCCCGGTCTTTTCCCAACACCATGGGCACATGTCCGAAAGCCGGTAATGGGCTTCCCAGGGCATTATAAAGCATTATCTGTCTCGGGGTGTTGTTAAGATGGTCATCACCTCTAATTACAGTATTTATGCCCATTGTAATATCATCAACAACCACGACGAAATTGTATGTAGGGGTTCCGTCGCTTCGGCAGATAATAAAATCGTCCTGTTCGGAATTTTGGAAAACAATGCTGCCCTTTATAATATCTTTAACAATAGTGGTTCCCGTGCCTGGCGCTCTGAAACGGATAACGGCATTGCCGGTTTTTGCAAGACCTTTGTCACGGCATGTTCCGTTGTATTTAGGCTTGCCGCCAACGGCCATGGCCTCTTTTCTCATGGTATCAATTTTTTCCTGAGAACAGGTGCAATAGTAAGCATGGCCTGAATCAAGGAGCTTCAATATGTATTGCTGATAAATATCAAATCGCCTGGATTGGAAAAAAGGGCCCTCGTCCCAGTCAATGCCAAGCCAATTAAGGGCTTCGAATATCGCATCCACAGAAGCCTGTGTGGAGCGTTTTATGTCCGTGTCTTCAATCCTAAGAACAAATTTGCCCTTCATATGCCGTGCATAAAGCCAGTTAAAAAGAGCGGTTCGCGCGCCTCCGACATGGAGATATCCGGTTGGGCTGGGCGGAAAGCGTGTTACTATATTTGACATATTATTTTTCCTGAATATATTAATTAGATATCGCAAAAACTTTCAGAAGCTTTGCTTTATTTGATGATATTATAGAAAGCCATAATATGAGGCTACCCCAATTATCTTAATATCTTAAGTTTATCAAAGTTAGCGTGATCTGCCTGAATAGATACAACCATTTTAATTAACACATAGATCTAAAGAGAACAATAAAAACAAAATAAAATATATATAAAAAACTTGACAATCATTTATATTTTAATTACTACAACTACACTAGGTAACTAAAGTAGTAATTTACGATATATGTGCAATGAATTTAATTAGTTAGACAGGAGATTACTTATGGCTGTACCGAAACATAAAACATCCAAGTCAAAGCGTAACTCACGACGTGCTCATGAAAAGGTGTCGGCTCCAAATCTTTCGGCTTGTCCACAATGTGGAGAGGCCAAACTTCCGCACAATGTATGTAAAAGTTGCGGATTTTATAATGGGCGCGCTGTGATTAAAACCAAAGAATAACAAGACTAAAAGGGAATATAATATATGGCGATATCCATATCTGAAGAAGAAACAGAAACCGTCCTTAATGGCCTGGATTACGAGTCCAGGCAAATGGTCATTGATACAGTAAAACAGCTTAAAAAACGGATTCTTACAAAGGAAAATATTCTTAAATTTGATAAAGAGGAAATTTTTCCTGAAGAGACTATACGTTCAATGCTTGGCCAGGACATTGGTTTGCAGCTCCTTTTCATCCCTGAAGCTTATGGCGGTTTGGGCGGAGGGGCTAGGGATTGCTTTGAAGTTATTCGCGAAATTGCCAACATATGTCTTGGAATTGCCACAGGTTTTTTTGCTATTCAGCTCGGCTCAGACCCCTTGCTTGTTGGCGCTACGGAAGAGCAGAAACAAAAATGGCTTGGCGCTATTGCCAAGGGTGATTGCCTTGTTGCCTATGCTGTAACAGAACCTGGCGCAGGAAGTAATCTTGCTGCGCTTAAGACAAAGGCTGAGCCTGTATTAAACAATTCAGGTGAAATCACAGGATATAAAATTAACGGGACTAAACAGTTTATATCAACCGGCGGATATGCTGATTTCATAACCCTTTTAGCAAATACGCCGGAAGGGCCTTCTTTTTTCGTAGTTGAAAAGGGAACAAAAGGCTTTGTTCAGGGAAAGGGCGAAGAAAAACATGGTATCCGCGCTTCAAATACATCTCCGCTTTCATTTACCGATGTGTTTGTGCCTGTTGAAAATCTCATCGGAGGCATGCCTGGAAAAGGGATGAAACAGGCTAATAAGGTTTTTGGATATACAAGACTTATGGTGGCGGCCATGGGTTTAGGCGCGGGCAGCGCTGCTTTGAATATCGCTATTCCGTATGCCAAGGAAAGAATACAGTTTGGTTCCCCTTTATCAGAAAAGCAGGGCTACACTCATAAATTAATTGTCCCGAATGCTGTAAAGCTTGAAGCTGCAACAGCCTATTGCGAGGAAGTTGCATTAAGGCTGGATTCGGCAGAAGAGGACCTGCAGGTAGAAGGGGCTATTGCAAAACTCTTTGCCACTGAAGCAGCTAACAAAACAGCCGATGATGCAATGCAGGCGCTTGGAGGCTATGGATATATTGCCGAGTTTGAGGTGGAAAAGATAAAAAGGGATGTAAAGATAACCTGTATCTATGAAGGAACCAGCGAGATACTGCAAAATATTATCAGCACATTCCGGTGGAAAAAAACTCGAAAATCAAAGGGAGAGTATTACAGGGCTATCAGCTCAGAGATGGAAGAGCTGAATAGCGCTATGGGCGATGCAGGCTGCCGGTTTTACGCACTGGCCGCAAATGCCCTTAACAATACCATTATGCTGGTAAATGATAACGGGCTTACCAAACAGCAATATATCATGTTTATTCTTGCTGATATGATGACCCATGTTGAGGTTGGCGCAAGCATGGCTCGTAAAGCAATGAGGCTTGATAAAACCGGTGATCCCGGGGCGGCAAAGATCAAGGCTATGTCCAGGGTTTTTGCAAATAATACAGCACAATTAGTGGCTCAGAATGTACTTAAAATTTTGCAGGGCTCAGGTGTGTTTAATCAGCAGGCGGTTCCCGAATTTATGGAAAAAGTCGCATTTAATGAATTAATATGCAGCTATGAAAACATCATAAAAGACATGGATATAGTTGCAGACATACTATTTGAGAGGTCATGATGTCGGATCAGAATAAACGTATAGTAGTTGTGACAGGCGCTTCAAGGGGTATTGGGCGGGCGATTTGTCTTGCATTCGCGGGGCCGGACACCCATATTTATTTTAACTATTTTGCTCCTGGTGATTTTGCAGCCGCTGAAATTGCGGCTGCTGCGGAAACAGAAAGACTTGTTTCCGGCTTAGGAGGTTCGGCAACAGGTCTGAGTGTAAATGTTGCGTCAGAAAAAGATGTGTCAAGCTTTTTTGAAACAATACTTGACAAAACAAAACGGATCGATGTTCTTGTAAACAACGCGGGTATAACCAGAGACGGCCTTCTGGTCCGTATGAAGGAAGAGGCCTGGGATGCTGTATTGGATATTAATTTAAAGGGCGCGTTTACCTGCACAAAGATTGCGGCCAGAACCATGATTAAACAACGTTCCGGATGTATTATTAATATAGCATCGGTCGTTGGCGCAACCGGCAATCCAGGGCAGGCAAATTATGTGGCGTCAAAAGCGGGCTTAATCGGACTTACCAAGGCGGTAGCACAGGAGCTTGCATCGCGAGGCATTACTGTCAATGCGGTTGCTCCAGGTTTTATAGAAACAGATATGACTGCATCGCTTTCAGACAAGGCAACAGAGGCAATGACAAGCCAGATACCATTGGGTCGCGCAGGAAAACCTGAAGATGTGGCGGCTGTTGTTGCTTTTCTGGCGTCTAAAAGCGCGGCATACCTTACCGGGCAGGTAATTCATGTAAACGGCGGCATGTATATGTGACTTAAAATTAGCGATTAGCCATTAGCTATTAGTCAAATTATATCAAGGTGTTATTAAACAATAACATCTCAGCCGATGGGTGATTAATAAATAATTAAACGAACGCATATTTCATAAGAGCCGACGGCTAATTGCTTAACGTATATGTGAAAGGAGAAAGTTTAAATGTCAATTGAAGATAAAGTTAAAAAGATAATAGCGGAAAAACTTAGTGTTGACCTCAATGAAGTTGTACCAGCAGCGTCTTTTGTAGATGATCTTGGTGCGGATTCTCTGGATCTTGTTGAGCTGATAATGTCGATGGAAGAGGAGTTCGATATTGAGATAGATGATGAAGATGCAGAGAAGATGCTTACAGTGAAAGATGCCATAGAATATATAGATAAACATTAAAGCAGCTAAAAGTTTCAAGTTACAAGCAGACTAAAATGAAGTAAAATTAGGGTATTATGCTTATTTTAAAGCTGATGTATTTCTTAACTGCGGGCATTTGCAAAAGGAGGCCCTTTTGGACAGGAGAGTCGTTGTTACCGGGTTAGGGCTTATAACACCGCTCGCTATAGGTGTAAAGGAAACATGGGCTGCGCTATGTGCTGGAAAATCAGGAATAGGCCCGATAACCAAGTTTGATGCTTCTGGTTTTGATACAAAGATCGCAGGCGAGGTAAAAGGTTTTTATGCTGAAGATTTTCTTTCAAGAAAAGAAGCAAAACGCATGCAGACTTTTATTGCGTATGCTGTTGCAACAGCCCGCCTGGCTATAGAAAATTCCAGACTTGTAATCAATAGTTCCAATAGAAACAGGGTGGGAGTCCTGACCGGCTGTGGCTTGGGGGGGCTTTCGATGCTGGAGGAAACCAGTAGGATTATCGATACAAAAGGCCCCAAAAAGGTCAGTCCCTTTTTCATCCCCATGATAATAGGGAATATGGCTCCTGGAATGATTGCTATTACTTTTGGAGCCAGGGGGCCGAATTCTTCGGTTGCAACAGCATGTGCAGCAGGCACACATGCCATTGGAGATGCATTCAAAATTATCCAGAGGGGGGCTGCAGATGCAATGATAACAGGAGGGGTGGAATCTGTTGTCACACCAACCTGCGTTGCTGGTTTTAACGCTATGAAAGCTCTGTCCACCCGTAACGATGAGCCTGAAAAGGCATCACGCCCTTTTGATCGGGATCGTGATGGTTTTGTAATTGGTGAAGGATGCGGCATTCTAATACTCGAGGCACTTGAAGTAGCGCTTGACAGGGGCGCCGATATATACGCTGAAGTATGCGGATATGGAATGAGTGGAGACGGCTATCATATGACCTCCCCGCCACCTGATGGGGAAGGGGCGGCAAGATGCATGACCGCAGCTCTTGAAGACGCGGGAATCTCATATAAAATTGTTGATTATATAAATGCTCATGGCACGTCAACACAGTTAAATGATCTTTACGAAACCATGGCAATCAAAACTGTATTCAAAGATAAAGCTTGTCAGATACCGATAAGTTCAACCAAATCCATGACAGGACATCTCCTTGGTGGATCCGGCGGAATCGAGGCGGTTTTCACGGCCCTGACAATTCATGAAGGTATTATCCCGCCAACAATAAATCTTGATAATCCAGCCAAAGAATGCGATCTTGATTATGTTCCCAACATTGCCCGCAAGGCAAAAGTGGAGATTGCCATGACAAATTCCTTTGGCTTTGGAGGGACAAATGCATCACTGATTCTGAGAAAATACCGATAATTTTCGTTTGAATCACTACGCCATTACTCTTCCCAACCCCTTGCCGATATTCCTGATTGAGCATTGGCTCAATCAGGGCCTTACTATAAAAGACTTTTGACGAAGCTATCAAATTGCGATATGAGGATATAAAATGCGCGAGAACAAAACACAAATCGTAATCGGAAGTGATCATGCCGCTTATCAATTAAAGGAAAAAATCAGACAATATCTTATTGAAAGGGGTATTGATATTAATGATGTCGGAACATATAATGAAGATTCTGTTGATTATGTAGACTTTGGGATTAAGGTTTCGGCTATGGTTTCAACCGGTAAATATGAGCGCGGGATACTTCTTTGCGGTACCGGTCTTGGAATGTCCATGGTAGCCAATAAATTCCCCCATGTTAGAGCAGCGCTGTGCAATGACCTTTTTTCCGCAATAATGAGCAGACGTCACAACAACTCTAACATTCTGGTTATGGGCGGCCGTGTAATCGGGGAAGAACTGGCCAGGGAAATTGTAAGGGCCTGGCTTGAAACACCATTTGAAGGGGGGAGGCATCAATTGCGGATTAAGAAATTCGACAGAATTGAGGAAATGGTGTAATCGCTCAATTACAGAATATGCAGCGAAAAAAAGGTGCGAAACCTGAGCAAATAAGAACTAAAGAGAAGAGGGATAGTTGGACACAAAATTTATTGAAAAGATTGATCCGGATATTGCCAAGACCATTAACAGAGAAATGGACAGGCAAAAAAACACCTTAGAACTTATAGCCTCGGAAAATATAGCGAGTCAGGCTGTAATGGCTACTCAGGGAAGTGTCCTTACCAACAAATATGCTGAAGGATATCCTGACAAGCGTTATTATGGCGGGTGTGAATATGTTGATATTATCGAAAACCTGGCAGTTGAGAGAGCAAAACAGCTTTTCAACGCATCTTATGTGAATGTTCAACCTCATTCCGGCTCTCAGGCCAATATGGCCGTATATTTTGCGCTTTTAAATTTAGGAGATACCGTCCTTGGCATGAACCTGTCACATGGCGGGCACCTTACCCATGGAAGCAAAGTCAGTTTTTCGGGGAAATTTTATAATTTCATCCATTATGGTGTTAAAAAAGAAACAGGGACTATCGACTATGAAGAGGTAGCTGTTCTGGCGGCCAAGCACAGGCCAAAGATGATTGTCGCCGGCGCAAGCGCCTATCCGCGAATCATAGATTTTGAAAAATTTGCCCAAATTGCCAAATCAACAGGCGCTTGTTTAATGGTGGATATGGCTCACATAGCCGGTCTGGTTGCGGCAGACGTCCATCCATCTCCGATCCCTTTTGCCGATGTCGTAACTTCTACGACCCACAAGACTCTGCGGGGTCCTCGCGGCGGGTTGATCCTTTCAAAAGAGGATTATGGCATAAAGTTAAACAGAGAAATATTTCCCGGAATTCAGGGCGGGCCGCTCATGCATATAATTGCCGCTAAAGCTGTTGCCTTTAAAGAAGCCCTTGCAGAATCATTCAAAATCTACCAGATAAATGTTGTTAAAAATGCAAAGACCCTTGCTCAATGCCTGATGAAAGATGGTGTTAAACTTCTTTCAGATGGCACGGATAATCACATGATGCTCGCAGATTTGCAAAATCTTAATATTACAGGAAAAGATGCTGAAGAGGCTCTGGGCAGAGCCGGTATTACAGTAAACAAAAATTCCATTCCGTTTGAAAAATTAAGCCCGTTTATAACCAGCGGCATCCGTATCGGCACACCTGCCATAACGTCAAGAGGCATGCTGGAAACCGAAATGGAATTTATAGCCGGACTGATTGTCGATGTTTTGAAAAAGCCCGATGATAATAATATCATAATAAACACGAGGAAAAAGGTACTCGAGCTTTGCGATGCCTTTCCGATCAGATATATTTATTAATTAAGATGTTAATATAATGGCAAAAAAAGGCAGCCGTCCCTCATGGGAAACTTATTTTATGGATATTGCGGAGCTTGTGGCAAAACGCTCTACATGTCTCAGGCGCGCTGTTGGCGCCGTAGTTGTAAAGGATAAAAGAATCCTGTCTACCGGCTATAACGGGGCGCCAACCGGTATTAAACATTGCATTGACATCGGTTGCCTGCGCGAGCGATTGAATATTGCTTCCGGCGAGAGGCATGAACTGTGCAGGGGCATACATGCTGAGCAAAATGCTATTATTCAGGCTGCATTGCATGGTGTTTCAATAAAAGGATCGAGGCTTTTCTGCACAAACCAGCCATGTTTAATATGTGCCAAAATGATTATCAATGCAGGAATAATAGAGATTTATTATCGTGACGGATATGCAGATCCCATGGCCATGGAAATGTTTAAAGAGGCAGGCGTTGAGGTGATCAAGATTAATGTCGGCAAGTAGGAGAAATTAATGAAGTGTCCATTTTGCGGAGAAGTTGACAACAAGGTGATTGATTCAAGACTGGGCAAGAATGGAGATGCAATACGCAGGCGCAGGGAATGTATTGTATGCGGCAGACGATTTACAACTTATGAACATACCGAAGAACTCCCCGTTATGATTGTTAAAAAGGATGGCCGTCGAGAGGTCTTTAACAGCGAAAAGGTGCGTTCCGGCATACGAAAAGCCTGTCAAAAAAGGAATATAAGCATTAATGTTATCGATCAATTCATAGATGATTTGGAACGTGATCTCAAGGAAATCGGAGAAAAAGAAATCCTTTCCAGTGTGATCGGCGAAAAGGTCATGGTAAAGCTTCATGAAATAGATGATGTCGCGTATGTAAGATTTGCATCGGTTTATAGAGAGTTCAAAGATGTAAATGACTTTGTATCCGAGCTCAAAGGCCTGTTGAGTGACAAGGGATTAAATTGTTAATGAACGATAATTATTTCATGAAAATGGCTCTTGCCCTTGCTGTAAAGGGACAGGGCTTTGTTTCGCCAAATCCTATGGTCGGCGCCGTTATTGTAAAAAATGGCAAGGTTGTGGGAAAGGGCTACCACAAAGCCGCGGGAGAAGCCCATGCTGAAATTAACGCTATCAATGATGCGCAAGCCTTGGCCGGAGATGCGACCCTTTATGTTACCCTTGAGCCCTGCAATCATACAGGCCGGACCCCTCCATGCACCGTAAAGATAGTTGAGGCGGGTATAAAGCGTGTGGTTATCGCTATGAACGACCCCAATCCGGATGTTACAGGAGGAGGCGCAGACTATATAAAAAGCCATGGAATAGATATTGCGTCAGGAGTTTGTGAAGATGAAGCAAAAAGGCTTAATGAAGCTTATATAAAATATGTTACAACCAAACGTCCTTTTGTTATAATTAAATGCGCAGCTACCTTAGATGGACGGATTGCGACAAAAACAGGTGATTCCAGGTGGGTTTCAGGGGATGAATCAAGAACATATGTCCACAGACTGCGCCACGGTGTTGATGCAATAATGGTCGGCATTAACACTGTAAGGCAGGATGATCCCGCTCTGACGGTTCGTTTGAACGACATGAACGGCCTGGATCCCGTAAGGATAATACTCGATACTAATCTAACGATTTTTGAAGAAGCTAAGGTTTTGCGGCTTAATTCCAATTCTGATACAATTATAATAACCGGCAGCTCTGTTTCAGAGGATAAAAAAAACGCAATAGAAGCATTAGGCGCCAAGGTTATACAATCGCCGGTCAAGGATGGCATAATAGATCTTGATCAACTTATGGATCATCTTGGCGATCTTGGTATAACCAGCCTTCTCATCGAAGGAGGAGGCAGTGTTATTGCATCGGCGCTTAAAGCAGGAATTGTTGACAAGGTTATCTTTTTTTACGCCCCCAAAATTTCAGGAGGGGATGACGGCATGCCTATATGTAAGGGGCCTGGCCCGGCGTTAATGGATGGATGTATGTCTGTAAAAGATATCCATGTCCGGCGATTCGGCGATGATGTCATGATCGAAGGATATATCGTTTAAATGTTTACAGGAATAATTGAGGGGCTTGGCACAATATCTGGAATACGCCCGTCAGACGGGGGCAAACGTTTGTTGATAGATGCCGACTTTCCTCTTGATCAAACTAAAATCGGAGATAGTGTTGCAATAAGCGGCGTCTGTGTGACAGTAATTATTATTGCCGGGAAACGTTTTGAGGTTGAGATATCTCCGGAAACCATTGCAAAGACGACTTTTGGCACGGCAAAAATCGGAGATCGTGTTAATCTTGAGCGAGCCCTTCGTCTTTCCGACCGTATTGACGGACACCTTGTTTCAGGGCATGTTGACGGTATCGGCACAATTAAAGACAAAAAGACAGCAGGCAATGCAATAATTGTTGTTATTGATGTGCCGGAATTTTTATCACGTTATATGATAACAAAAGGCTCGGTTGCAGTAGATGGTATAAGCCTTACCATCAACAACCGCAGTCGTGACTGTTTTGATGTAAGCATTATTCCTCATACAGCAAAGCTTACAACCATCGGCTTTAAAAAAGCCGGGGCTCATGTTAATATTGAAACAGATATGATCGGAAAGTATATTGAAAATTTTATTGTAGAAAAACCCGCTAACAATATAAAGAAAGAAACCGGGCAGAGGTCTGTTGATATGCAGTTTCTGACAAAAACCGGTTTTTTATAGAGACATGGAGATAATTAGAAAAAATGCCGCTGATTGCAATTGAAGATGCTATTAAAGATATAAGAAATGGACTTATGGTCATCCTTGTTGATGATGAGGATCGTGAAAATGAGGGTGATCTTATGATCGCTGCTGAAAAGGTTACGCCTGAAGCCATCAACTTTATGGCAAAACATGGACGAGGGCTTGTATGCTTAGCAATGACAGGAGAAAAGGCTGATTCCCTTGAGCTTCCGATGATGGTTGAACATAACACCTCACAGTTTCATACAGGTTTTACAGTGTCAATAGAGGCAAGAAAAGGTGTAACAACCGGTATTTCCGCTGCTGACCGTGCAACGACAATCCTGGCAGCTACAGATGATAATGCCAAGCCGTATGATCTTGTCAGGCCGGGGCACATATTTCCTCTAAGAGCCAGGCGGGGCGGTGTTATCGTGCGGGCAGGCCAGACAGAAGGTTCGGTAGATCTTTCTCGTTTAGCAGGTTTAAAACCTGCCGGAGTTATTTGCGAAATCATGGATGACGACGGGTCTATGGCCAGAATGCCTTCCCTTGAAAAATTCAGCGAAAAGCATGGAATCGGGATATGCACGATCGCAGATTTGATAGAGTATCGCATGCGCACCGAATCATTTGTAAGAGTTTCGGCTGAAACAACTATCCCCACGGCACATGCGGGTGAATTTAAAACAATTGTATATGAAAATGATGTAGATGATTTGCTTCATATCGCCATGGTTAAAGGCGTAATAGATTCGGACAAACCTGTGCTTGTCCGGGTCCACTCTGAATGTCTGACAGGCGATATATTCGGTTCTCTAAGATGCGACTGCGGAGATCAGCTTCATAAAGCAATGGAAATGATTTCCGAGGAGGGGGTCGGCGTACTTCTGTATATCCGGCAGGAGGGACGGGGGATCGGTCTTGTAAACAAACTAAAGGCCTATGCTTTGCAGGATCAGGGCCTTGATACTGTCGAAGCAAACGAAAAACTCGGGTTTAAATCTGATCTGAGAAATTACGGTATAGGCGCCCAGATTCTTGTTGATCTTGGTGTAAAAAAAATGAGATTGTTGACCAACAATCCCAAAAAAATGATCGGCCTTGAAGGGTATGGCTTAAGCATTGTTGATCAGGTGTCTATTGAAATAACGCCTAACGAGTTTAACCGGTCTTATCTTGAGTGTAAGAAACTTAAGATGGGGCATCTTTTAAATATCGATGCAACCCCATAACCGGCAATGTGATGTATATGTTCAATTGCCATAAAAAGTTTTAAGATCGTTTCGTTAACATATTTTTAGGAAACGTGTAAAGTGTTAGGTGTTAAGAGATTGATAAAACAGATAATTACTTTAACCTAACACTTAACACCTGATGAATTCGACTTTTTGCGAATTCATTGAATTTGGAGGGATAAAAATAATGCCAAAAATTCTTGAAGGTAAACTTCTCGCGGAAAACAAGAAGTTCGTATTAGTGGTAAGCCGGTTCAACGATTTTATTACCGACAAACTTGTGGGAGGAGCCATAGATGCCCTCACGCGTTCAGGCGCCAGGGATTCGGATATCGAAATAGTCAAAGTGCCCGGGGCCTTTGAAATACCGCTAATTGCAAAGAAGATGGCTGAAAAGAGGCTTTGCAATGCCATTATCTGTCTTGGAGCGGTAATCCGCGGAGCAACTCCTCATTTTGATTATATAAGCGCCGAAGTTACCAAGGGGATTGCCATGGTAAGTCTGGAAGCCGGCATTCCGGTTATCTTTGGGATTTTAACAACAGATACTATTGAGCAGGCTATTGAGCGTGCCGGAACAAAGGCAGGCAATAAAGGGTGGGATGCCGCAGTAGCTGCCATTGAAATGGCAAACTTGATGGAGATTGTCGATCAGGTATAATCATGGGAATCCGTCGCAGGTCACGCGAACTTGCCATACAGGCTCTTTTTTATATGGATATTAGCAAAAATGACTCAAAGGAGGCAGTAGAACTCTTCTGCGATAATTTTGCACCTTCAAAAAACACCCTTCCATTTTTTCTTGAATTGGTAAATGGTGTGATTGATTATAGATCTGAAATCGATTGTATCATTGAACGATTTTCAAGCAACTGGAAGATCGGCCGCATGGCCTGCGTTGACAGAAATATTATAAGGCTTGCGGTATATGAACTGCTTTTTTGCAACGATATTCCATCAAAGGTATCAATAAACGAGGCTATTGATGTTGGAAAAAAATTTGGCACTGAAGAATCCGGTGCCTTTATAAATGGAATTCTTGACAGTATCCGCATAGCCTTGGAAAAAGAAGAAATAAATATTGTAACTACTCAGACTCACAGTTCCACGGTTCACGGTTCCGGGTTAGAGCGCGATGAAGATTGAGCGAGAGAGGTTTTTAAAGGTCTATGATTATTAAAAAGCTGGCTGTAGGGCCTCTTATGGCCAACTGTTTTATTTTAGGTTGTGAAAAGACCAGAGAGGCGGCAGTGATTGATCCTGGAGATGAAACAGATAGAATTCTCTGGTCTCTTGCAGAACTGGAATTGACGGTAAAATATATTATAAACACACATGGTCATTTTGACCATGTTGGTGGGAACAAAGAAATGAAGGAAGCAACAGGCGCGGATATATTAATTAACTCTCTGGATGCGCCGATGTTGAGTCAACTTTCAGCCGCTGCCGCCTCATTCGGGCTTGCAACAGACAATTCACCGCCACCTGATCAGGCCATTGAAGATGGCGATACAATATCTTTTGGAACCATTACGTTAAAAGTTATTCACACTCCAGGCCATTCTCCGGGTGGAATCGCGCTTTATTCAGCCGGGAACCTGTTTGTCGGAGATACCCTTTTTGCAGGTTCAATTGGGCGATCCGACCTGCCTGGTGGAGATTTTAAGACTCTGATATCCAGTATAAAAAACAAGCTTTTTGTGCTCGGCGATGATGTTAAGGTCTTCACGGGTCATGGCGCTGAGACAAGTATCGGGCAGGAAAAACTTACTAATCCTTTTTTGCAGGAATAAAACCGATCAAACCCCCTTATCCATGTCTTTATCATGCAGTGCCTTGACCTTTTCCAGATACTCTTTAATATCCGGCATAATGACTTGAGGCAGCGGTACCGTGCAGTCCCTGGGGGTTTCAACCAAACTATTACCTTATCAACTTGCAGTGGAAATGGAGCAAGCATGTCTCAAAATAAACATCCTTATAAAAGAACACATTATTTTATTAAAAAGGAATTTCAGTTCAAATTTATACTAAGATTTTGTCTTATTATTTTAGCGGGAGTCGTTATATCCACCAGCCTGGTTTTTCTTTTTTCTCAGGGCACATTAACATCTTCTTTTCACCAATCCCGGTTGGTCATAAAGAATACGGCTGTTGCCATTCTGCCCGCTGTTATCTATACTAACCTGATTACGCTTGGGTTGATTTCCATGGCTGCGATAGTTGTTACCCTTTTCGTTTCCCACAAGATTGCCGGCCCCTTATTCCGATTTGAAAAAGAAATAAAAGAGATAGGGCAAGGAGATTTAACTAAAAAGATGGGACTCAGAAAAAAGGATCAGATAACCGACATGGCGGACAGCCTGAATAAAATGACAGCGAGTCTGCATGAAAAGGTTCTTGATATACAGACCCGAGTGGAACATCTTATCGAATCGGCCTCCCAACAAAATGCCTCTCAAGACTTAATTGAAGAGTTGAATCGTCTAAATCAAAAGATTAAAAACAACTTCAAAACCTAACCTTGGTATCTCACTTTCATGTCAGGTAAGAATTTCTTAAGAAGACTTTTGGCACTTATATGGGTAAGCCTTATTCTCTTGTACCCATTTACGGATTTGTCCGCAGACGATACCCCCTGGCTGAACATTGAAACCAAACATATCATTATCGATTACCAAAGCCTGGAAGACTTAAAAACATTCAACAAAAAAGTGGTTTATTACTCGGCGCGACAGAGTCTTAAAAGTCTGTTTTCCCCCTCAGATTCTAATAGTCTGACAGATAAGCTCAAGAAGAAAGTGGACGCTTTATATGAAAGGGCGCAAGAAATACTCGATATGCGCAAAAGAATGAATAAGGTTATTATTAATATCAGTCATGACGAGAAGCAATTGCAAGCGGCCTTTTATAAAATCTTTAAAAAGAAATGTTCAGTTCGAGCCTGGTACATATATGAATTTAATACGATATACATCAATGCTGATGATCTCAATGAAGGGATCCTGGCTCACGAAATGGCCCATGCCATAATTGACCATCATTTCACGGTTCGGCCCCCTGAGGCTACAGCCGAAATTCTGGCCCGTTATGTAGACAGGCATCTTTTGGACTGACGTATGTAATAATCCCTATTTTAGCTTATTATATAACTGTATGATTTTATCGGTAATATCAATTGCCTCATCAGCGGTCACGACCGACTTTTTTTCCAAAATAACCGTGTATTTTTCTTTTTTGGAAAACTCTCTTACAATTTCCACAATCTCTGTGATAAGTTTTCGTGTGAGTTCCGCATCTTTCTTCTTCAACTCCTCTTCGAGATCACTCCTGAGACGATTGAGTTCCTTGATCTCTTGTTGAAGTTTTTCTGCCTTTTGCTTCCTGGCCGAAGGGGACATTTTCTTCCCCTCTCTTTTCAGTTCCTCTTCCAGAGTCCGGACTTCCTCCTGTTTTTCCCTGAGCACGGCCCTTTTGGCCTCAACGTCCTTGAGAAAAGCGTCCCTGGCCTTTTGGGCCGCCCTGGATTCCCGCATGATTTTCTGGGTGTCAATCACCCCGATCTTGACCATGGCCTCGGATGCAGCAGCCAAAGGCAGTAAAATCATGATTCCAACCAACAAAGTAGTCAGCATGAAAAATTTCTTCATATCAAGTCTCCTTTCTGTTCTTTTAAAAAAAATAGAGGCACAAAGTTCGATAGTTGTTTGAACTTTGTGCCTCTAAAGATTTATTAAAATCTATTCTATGGTTCTATCTTACCTCTAGCGGCGGTGTTGGCGTTGCCACACCAGCTCCGGTGCCGGAGAATGCAGTGTCCGCGTCAACTGTTCCTGCGGCGCCACCGGTAATGTCGATAGCATGGCCGCTCACAATACCTGCTCCATTAACACTGGCATCCCAGTTTCCTTCGACAGCACCGTAATTGTTCATATGAAATTCTACATCACTAAAACCGGCTCCATTCAGAAGAGCTGTACTGCCAGCGGGATCAGTGCCATCTGTAATCCCGCTTACAGCACCGGTTGCCCAGATACGAGGCATAGCGCCGGTAGAATAGGCAAAGAACGTTACATCGTTCATGTCAACAGCGGTTAGAGGGCCGCTACCACTATAAGTAAGATCTGTCCTGCCGACTTCGATGCAGGGGATGTTGAGTTGATTCAGCATTGCTATCTGGTTCTGATCCATTGGAATGGTATTTCCTAATTCATCCAGTTCAGGATTACCTGCATCATCTATCCGAACAGCCGCCATTCCCAGGAATATGCTCGTTTCCATCCAGCTACCCGCGGCAACTGCCTGCCAGGTATCGTTGGTAGGATTGAAGGTGCCGATGGTTTCCCCACCCATAACACCGGTCATGGCCACATCCAGTTCGACCCAGGCCCCGGCAACCTTACCAGCAATCTCTCCGTCTGACCACTGGGAGCCGTCAACCTCTACCCAGAAGTTCACCGGATAAGTCACATCATAGCCGGTCAAACTAAGAGTCCATATATCAGAGGAAGTCTCAGTGTATGTTCCACCCAGCATAGTCCCCCAAATTCCCCAGTATTGATCTTCAAAATTCATGGCGGTCCCTTCGCTGTCCTCGACTGTAATCGTTCCACCCTCACCCTCATCAAAACTTCCATATCCCTCGAAGTAAAGATCACTTGTGTCGTCTATAAAAATTTCCCCTTCAAGGTTTCTGACCAACTCTACAGGTATAAATGTACCTTCGGCCATCCACATTCCATCTTCATTACCAATGTCCTCATAATAATTCCCCGAGACATCGGCTGTGAGGATACCCGCGGCAATTTTAACTACATTATATTCATCAGTATACTCATGCCCATAAATAGCCAAGGCCATCCCGTCCATGACTTCATCCTTCCAGATACCGCCGGTAATGCCGCCAAAGCCGCCATCATCTCCTCCGGCATCGATATCAGATGCCCAGATGTATGGACCACCTGTTTCCGCGTCATCATAATATTCGCCCATGGCCAGGAAATATGCAGGGCCGTCCCATGGGGCGGTTACGCCGCCAATGAGTCCATAATTGTCTCCGGCAAAGGTTAAGTCTCCAGAATCGTAATAATGGAGGCTATCACCACCCCAATATCCGCCAAAGGTAAGGGGTTCGCCTTCAAAGGTCCCGACGCTTTCGCCGATCCAGGTTCCAGATTCGTCGTCACCATCTTCGTCATAGAGCCCAAAGAACGGTCCCTGAATGGTGCCCATCTGGGTGTCGGTGAGATATCTGCCTGACAAGAGCCCTGTTATCTCTCCCTCTCCATCGTCATCTTCTGCCGACCAGGTGCTCCCGATATCGGCCAGCCAGTAACCTTCACCTTCATTATCAAAACTACCATATCCGCCTATGGTTGCCGACCATTCGGTCTCACCTTCAGGCTTGCCGGAATATGAGTTGCTGTTTCCCAGCATCAGGTCATAAATTCCCCAGGTAAAGGGCGTATCCGAAGAGGAATCATAGAGGAAAAGGGTCTCTCCCTCTCCCTCACCATAGATTTCACTCGGCATGGAATCGCCACGGATAAAGTATCCGGCTAAGCAGGTCTCATAAAGACCGCCCCAACCTATATCAACATCACCAAGGTCGAGGTCGGTTGCCATCACTTTAGGTGTCAATGTTCCCTGGGCCATCCACATGCCCCAAGATTCCGAATCCTCCCACATCTCATAATAATTCCCGGAGAGATCACTGAAGAGGATACCCGCAGTGGAAAGATCGTTATTTTGGGGATCTGGCGGGCTTACATAAATGGCTCTTGCCGCCCCATCCATGATGCCATCCTTCCAGATGGCACTGGTAAAACCTTTGAAGTATCCGCGGTCTTCTTCTGTTGTATCCTCGCCATCAATCCATGAACTCCAGAGGCAACCTCCATATTCTCCGAATTCAAGATATTCGCCCATGGTCATGAAGTCGGCAGGATCGTCCCACGGAGAGGTGAGGCCGCCAATGAGGCCAGCATAAACAATTTCATCCCATCCGGTATCTCCGGCCAAGCCTATATTTCCCCAATCGTTATAGAGGAGGGAGCCATACGAATATCCGCTGTAGGCAAGGAGTGTTGGCGGCACCTCGGTGTCCAGAGTCATAGTCCAATCACTATCAGGATCGGATGAAGATATCTCGCCGGAAAAACTTCCTAAGATCGTCTCGGTAAGATAATAACCGTAGGTGCTTCCACCATAGCCAAAATTAGAAGAATCAGTATCATACCTGCCAATCCCGGATGCTATCCAGTAACCATCTTCATCTGTGTCGGTGTACCCACCGGCCACAGCCCGGAAGATACCCCAGCCCTGGCCAGTAATGCCATAGCTTTCGCCAACGATATCGCCACTCAGAAGATTATCATCGGTTATGCTATCACTAAAAGGACTCTTTGTTAAAAAGCTATCCCAGGAAAGGTCTTCTGGTGACACAGTGGTTGAGTCTTCTGGTGTTTCGGCTGTCAGATAGCCATTTGCCTCCCACATACCAATTCCTGAATAAACCGTGCCGGAGAGATCCAAGAGACTCAGGTATCCTGCATTATATTCTCCAGACCCATCAGGCTTAATATAGAGCCCGACAGCATTACCTGTTAAAACATTATCTTTGGACATAAAGTCCAGGAGACCCCAAAATGATCCACCATCTGCCAGGTTACTGCTTCCCTCCATATTCATAGCCCACAAAGGCAGATTAATTGGTGACCTGCCCATAAGCGTAACATCGCTTTCGCCCCAAAGGTCTGCGGTTCCGCCCATGAGGCCCGCGATTGAGTCATTCTTTACAAAGCCTGAACCCTCAACCCAGTACACGCTGTCAAGCTCTGCGCTGAAGGCAAGGGGGATCAGGGTGAAGGTCCCGGAGCCGACGCTCTGATAATTTCCATCCGAATCATACGTGCCCCGATACTCAAGTCCTATACTGCCGGCATTATAGCCGTCCATGTAAGCCAGGTAATCATTCTCCCAGTCAAAAACCTCATTAGTAAAGAAATCAATCTCATCATCATTACGGCTGGTTATGGTGACATGGCCGTTGAGGTCATCGGTTCCAAATAAATTCCCGAACATATAGTAAGGAACCGGATCAGTATCACCATACTGCAAGGTCCCATGGGTGCCATAGGCCGTGCCCCAGTCTTCCAATCCGTCGTCATTCGAGTAACTGCCTGCTGTGGAGAGACCCCATACTCCGAGCCCTATTCCGTCCGTGGTTGTCAGGCCCTGGAAAAAATCTTTATTATAAGAATCCTCGGAATCTGCGCCGATGGCCCCGCCTATGCTCACACTTGCCAGGATCGGCAAGGGAAGATTCCAATCATATGTATTATCTGAAAGGGTCCCTTCAATTTCTCCTAATGCAGAACTAATTTGTACGTCACCGTCTGCGTTCAGGGTCCCTCCTATCACATATAACGGATCGGAAAGAGTCCCGTACAGGTAGCCCACATCCCCGTCTTGTTCGTATATAGTGGTCAAAATCCCTTCCCATGTGCCTATTATGCCGCCGAGGTAACCTTCGACCTCGGCTCCGAGTATTGTCCCTTCAATGGTTAATGATTGGGTGTTGTCATCGCTAACGGGAAGTGATCCTGTTATATTAAGGGTACCTGTTCCTGTTGTCTCGTCGAAAGTACCGGAAACTTCAGCACCAGGGAAACCATTGATAACGAGATCAGCGAAATCATTTGTAAAACCGTCGCCTCCGCCTAAATCCGGTGGGATATATGGTGGTGGCGGAGGAGGTGGCAGTGTCCCATCATCGCCGCCTCCCGTTCCGCCAAGGTCATCGTCATCAGGGGGAGTATATCCCTCGGGAAGTCCGGCTCCTAATGATAAGTCTGAATCCGTAGCAGGTTTTACGATCGGAGGCTCATCAGGACTTACAACCAGCATGGTCTGGCCCGCTTTAATAATCTTTACATCATCGGGCTTGTTCGCGTTGTAAACATAGCCGGACCCCTTCTGAAATGCCGCGCCGCTTATCCCTTCGCGGAACCATACAAAGAAATTGGTTCCCCTTACACCGATAACCGCGGTAGGAGTGCGGACCTCATAACGATTATCCTTTTTCTGCCCAAAGGTTTTTTCCAAGGTGCTTACTAAGCTCTGGGCCTTGCCTCTGAACAGGTTAAGAACAGCGCTGGTTTTCTCCACTTCCGACACATATTCCGATACCTCAATCCTGGTATCATCGGCAAGACGGAGGATATTGCCATCCACAAACCGGATGTCCGCTCTTGAGCCGCTCCCGGTCCGGATGATATCATCCTGGTTTATCAGATCACCCACATTTGCGGGCATTGCGGCCTGGCCGGGACTGGTAATGTCAACAGTCCCTTGAACCATGGTAAACTCTCCTACCGGCGCTGCCTGAACAGCCAGAGGAAACAGGATCAAAAGAGCTAACACCATAATAGCGCTTATGCTTATATTTTTTATACTTTTCATTTTGATCCTCCGTCGGTTGGTATTGAAAGTTTTGGAACTTGCTTTCGGCAAGAACAATTATAAAATAGATAGAATATCATCAATGCATAGTTACGGCTTCCACCTTGTACGGGCCGATCTGATAATCTTCATTAAAACAGATAGCCATGCCTGCTGATTCAGATCTCAGAACCGTTCCGGTGACCTCTATATGAGCGTGTTTAAAATCATCTCCCAGTTTTTTCAGCTTATCAAGCGAAAGAATCAGGTCTATCCTGACCTGGGTGCCTTCAGGGAGCGGCTGTTGGGTATGGAAAAAAGCGCCGCCGGAACATATATCACTTGTAAGGAGCTCAAATATCTCTTTATCTCGATCGGAAGTCGTTACTTCGATTTTGGCCGGGACCTTAAGATCGTATCGGTCTAATTTTCTTTTTTCGTTTGTCTTTGATGTTGTTTGGTTAATCATTTGAGTCTTAATTAACTAAATTTTACAGGAAAATGCAATAAGGCGAAGGTATGATTTTGATTCGTATTTTAGGGCAGGGAATGTCTAAGAAAATAGTATTAGAAAAGGGGTAATAGACTAGGGTAAAACTGTTTTATGTAACCATGCGTAATTACCGGATTCCGGCTTTCGCCGGAATGACAAAAGTGTGAACCGTGAACCGACAACTGTGAACCGTGAACCGTGAACGGAAAGCCCGCCCACTGTTAGAGATGTTTAGCGGCCCACAGAGCGGCCTGCAGGCGGTTCGGGACGTTGATTTTCTTGAAGATATTATAGAGGTGGGTCTTAACCGTATGCTGGCTGATGAAAAGTTTATCAGCGATTTTTTCGTTCTTGGCTCCAACTGTAACCATGGTGAGTATCTCGATCTCTCTTTGTGTAAGTACTGTTACACCTTTTTGGTATTTGATCTCTCTTACGTTATCTTCCAGGACACATTTCATCATAATCTCTCTGGATGCCCACAATTCTCCATTAAAAATAGTCTGAATACCCTTTGAGAGCAGCTCCAGGGGGTCTTGTTCATAAAAAAAACCTCGCGCCCCTTGCCTTAAAGCCCTTTTTTCAATGCCCAGACAGGGATCCACATTAAAGAGGGCTAAAAAATGCCCGGACGACATTTTTTTTTCATCGTTTGATTCAAGCTCAGTGAGGCAGCCGTCCAGATTTTTTCCCATGCAGTCCAGGAGGATCAGCTCTGATTGGCCGGCATCTTTATCGCTTATGTTCGGAACATGAGAAAGGTCCTCACCCACTACGCACCTTGCGTTGGCTTCCCGCTCTAAAAAAGAGGCTATCAACTCATTTTGCATCCGCTGTAGACCAATGATATATATTAATTTACCGGTCAACCGGGCAGAGGCATTGTATTTTGAAGAAACTTTGGATTTCATAATAGACGATCAAAACCTGTACTCAACACCCGCGGTGTAAACATCTCGTTTATAATCGTAAATGCCTATGTTTGAGTCTGCCCTGGTTTTGGTGTATTGAAGCACAAGATTTGCAGACTCAAAAAATTCCCGCGTGAATCCTAACGAACCCTGATAGATATCATCCTCTCTTTCCTTGTCAAATGTGGTGTGAGTATGCTTGTAATCTTGCAGGAACGCCTGTCCGCTTACTTGTAATTTCAGTTTTTCGATCAACGGGATACTCGTGTTCACTGAAAACCTGTGCCCCTTATTATCCCAGTTTTTCCCGTCAGCAGCCATATCACTGAATTCGTATTTCAGGTTGAAAAAGGACCCGTTTTTGAACAACCGGATCCAGCTTATATAGGTGCTCAGGGTATCTGAATCCCTGTCCTCTTCCGGAGTTAACGGCGGTCGAAAGTACTCTTTCTTGTCAAAACCCGCGTATAGTTCCAGGATGTTATTTTTACCCGCGAGTGTTCGCAACAGAGGGCCGACACTAAAGGAGTCCACATATTTTTTATAACTTGGATCGCGCACGAGCGTATGGTTGTAGCGAGCGGCGAGATTCAGAGCATATTTCCCAAAGTTATACCCGGGCGCTATGTAGATACCGTTGCTGATAACATCATGGGTGGTGGAGTTCTTATCATGAAAATTGCCGTAAAAGGAATACTGTGCATTGAAGAGCCATGGGCCTTCGATAATCGGCACATAATCTATTCTGATCGTGGAGGTAGTGGCATAGCTCTCCTCGTTCTTAATATCGGTTGCCAATGCTTCCTCTGTGGGTTTAAGCACCACATTGGTATCGTATTGACCGAAAAGGCCAAGTGTAACCCGAACCGGCCTTTCAAGAAATATTCTCTTTTCAACCAAATCCTCATATCGTCGGGCAAAACCTGCCAGATCAGTCTGGGGATCGTGCTGAACGGCCGCCTGGAACCGGTCTTTTGCCTTTTTGAGATCCTTCTCCTTCAGGTAACACAGGGCAACCTGCACCTCGACTGCTTGTGTGATTTTAGGATCCAGGGATTTCGCCTTTTCAAAAGACTCTATTGCCTCAAGGTTCTTGCCCTCCTTTTGAAGGACCAGCCCTTTCAGGAAGGCTATCCTGGCCGGGAAAATCTCCTCTTTCTCTGCTGTTTCGATCCATTTTTTCGCTTCATCAAGTTTTCCCCACAGGTACAGGCCCTCTATCAGCTCCACCAGCGCCTCTTTAATCCGCGGGGTGAGGGTCACGGCATCCCTCAGGTGTTCCGATGCTTTTTGGTAATCCATCATCTTCTTGTAGGCCATACCTAAAAAAAAGGCTGCGCTGGAAGATTTTGGATCTTCCAGCGCAGCCTTTTTCAAGAGTTCAACGGCTTCTTCGTAATTCTCCTGTTTGTACCGCTCAATCCCCTCACGCAAGTGAGGACTTTCAGCAAATGCATGAGGAAGAAACATAACAAGAAGAAGCAAAAAAATTGGGGTCGATAAAACCGCTGCTCTATTCATAATGACCTCCCAGAATAATTTTTTATTTTAGTAAGTTTACCTTGATATGTCAACAAATTCCTGAGCTAAAAAAACCCAAAAGCCGACAGATTGTGTTGGAACGGTCAAAGGTAGAGCGGCAATAAGAGCACTGAATAAATTTTGCCATTTCAAAAATAGAAAAACAGGTTCTCTCAAGTGATTGATTTTCCGAGCGGTCATTGTGAGGAGTGAGGAACGAACGACGAAGCAATCCCCCTTGTTTTCAGGAGATTGCTTCGGTTCCGCTTCCCTCGCAATGACAAGAAAAGTGTAATTTGGAGGGTTTTTGTTCGGGCACTAATTAGTCTTGAGCAACTGTGATGGCGCCTGCTTCACAGACTTCAACGCAGCTTTCACACCCTTCGCAATCTTCAGCATTTACAGGAACAGATTTTCCATCCTGCATTTCAAAGACTTCCATGGGGCAAATATCTACGCATTCTTCACAACCTTCACATTTGTCCGCGTCAACTGTAGGGGTAGGCATATTCATTTCTCCTTTCTTAAAAAAAATTATTTTGCTTCAAACAGACGGTAATCAAATCATCAATTATTTTCTGTTTTAAAAAGAAACCTTTGCGAAACCTTTGCAAAGCTCTAAGAAAAAATTTTCATATATCAATTGGCGGTATGAGTCAAGATTTTCTGATATTTTTTTTTACTTCAATAAGTCCAAGCAGGGTATTTTGAAACTGAGGCTTTTCTTTTGATTCCGAGCAGCTGTATCCACAGCAACCGGCAAAAAATTCATGCGGCGTTTTGCCGGGCACAATAGCAAGGGTTAGAGAAACCTTTGTATCACTATTTTCAGCAAAACACGGCCCAGCGATTTTGTCGGTTGATGTTGGCCAGGGATCTCTTGCTATAATTTCAAGCTGTTTCATGAAGTTGTCACGCCATTTATCCGCCTTGCCAACACTGTTTTTTTGTAAAGGGATTGAGTCAAAGCCGGCTATGATCTCTGTCCGAGAGGATTTGTCAATTAAATGCTCAAATGCCGAGGAGCTGTCTGTAATAAACAGGCCTGATTTCTGCGGATCATGTTGCATAAGAAGAGCCCAGGCATTTATCCTGTCGGCTGTCATGTAGGCGCCAGGGTCGTAGGATTCAGACAGATTGTTTGCAGCATTTTCAACAAATGAACTGTCAATTTCTCCCTTAATATTTTCAATGAGATTTTGCTGCATCTTATCAACCATAAAAAGCTTTTGATTTATTTCCCAATTTTGAGCGTCAAATTCCTGAGCAATGTGTAGAAATATTCTTGCGTTGAAAAGAGGGTCAGGCTTTACTTCAGGTTGCTTTTGCCCCAGTTTTTTTCTTATATCCGCCTTGATCTGCGGTGTAATGGTATCATCAAAAAAGGGTATCTTGTCTGCGTGTGTCTTGAAAAATGTGGTCATGCCTCGCTTGTCACCCAGATGGAGATTCGACCATGATTTATAATTTTTTAAAATTGCGTTAAGTTTATTCTCATCCTTTTTTACCGGGATTCGTATATCAATAACCCCTCTTTTTGCCAATTCCTGCATAATTTCAAAAGGATTTTTACTTGAGGGGCGATATACAACGGGCTGCCCAAAAATTGCCGAAATCATTTCAGCAGATAAATCAAAAATACAGGTAAATGGAAAATATATGGGCTTCATTTTTTTTCAGTCGCTCTTTCATCCTTTATGGTTATTCCACGAGCTGTTAATTGATCACGAATTTTGTCGGCAAGAGCCCAGTTATTTTCCATCCTGGCCTTATCTCGTTGTTTAATCAGGCTTTGAATTTCAGGATCGGAAAGATCGGCTCCAAAGTCGAATATTTTCAGCACCGAATCTATCTTTCGAAAAGCATCCACAACCCGCAGGGCGCCAATCGGATCAATCATTTTCTTTAGTATAAGGATATTTATCTGTTTGACAATGTTAAAAATAGAGGCCATTGCCGCTGAAATATTCAGATCATCATCCATGGCTTCGGCAAAACCGTGCTTGATGTTGTATAGAAGCTGATCCAGTTCAGGATATGGAGCGCCCTCTTCTATGTTGAGCAGGGCATGCATGAATGAATCAAGCCTTTTCAAAGAACGCTTGGCGCTGCCAAGCCTGTCAACAGACAAGATTACAGGTTTTCTGTAATGGCTTGCAATAAGCCAGTATCTGATAACCCTGCCGGAATAGCCTTTCGCGTTTAAATCCGCGAGTGTGCCGCCGGCCTTATTTTCATCCATTTTTTTGCCGTCAACCAACACCCTGTCGCAATGCAGCCAGTATTTTGCCATGGGTTTTCCGGTAACAGCTCCGGCTATTGCCATTTCATTTTCATGATGCGGAAATACAAGCTCCCTGCCGCTTGTATGGATGTCAAAACTTTCTCCAAGGTATTTCATGGATATGGCCGCGCATTGAAGATGCCATGAGGGACGAACATTGCCCCAGCCTGTTTTTACATATATTCCCCTTTTCAGCTCTGAAAGCTTAGACCTTTTCAGGAGTGTGAAGTCCCTGGGGTTGTCCTTTTCATATTCATCGAGATCTACGGTGGCCCCGAGCCTTATCTTGTCTATGTTTATACCCGACAGCCTGCCGTAATCGGAAAAACGGGAAATATCGAAGTATATGGAATGAAGTTTTTCATATGCAAAGCCTTTGTTGACAAGTTTTTCAGCCAACGCAACCATGTCTTTGACATGCTCGCTTGCCCTGGGATATTTATCGGCAGGCTTTATATTTAAGACCTTTAGATCAGTCATAAAAGACTCGATATGTTTGCCGGTGAATTCAGATAGGCTAAGGCCTGCTTTTTCAGAACCATTTATGGTCTTATCATCCATATCCGTAATATTCATGATATGGGTTACAGAGTAGTTTCTGTATTCAAGATATCGGCACAGCAGGTCGGCAAAAACAAAACGCCGGCATTCTCCCATGCCGATCCTGACATTTGCCGTAGGGCCGCAGGAATATATTCCAACCTTTCCGGTAAGAATCGGCCTAAAAGGCTCTTTGCTTTTGCTCATGGTGTTGAACAGTCGCAATTTAGCCATGTCTCGTGCATCGAAAAGGGGTGTGCTCAGGTATCGCTCCCCTCCATCCGGAAATATTACTACAATCGTGCCCTCGGTCATGGTTTTGGCCTCTTTTCGGGCAATAACCATGGCCGCTCCGCTGCTCATGCCCGCAAAGATTCCCTCCTCCCTTGCAAGACGTCTCGTCATTTCAAAGGCTTCTTCGTCATCAATATTTACTTTTTTGTCGAGTAGTTTTTTATCGAATATTTCCGGACGATAAGCCTCCTTCATATTCTTTAATCCCTGGATTTTATGATTAAGGTATGGCTCGACACCGACTATGCAGACATCGGGGTTATATTCTTTCAGCCTTTTTGAAAGGCCCATAACGGTTCCTGTTGTGCCCATTGTAGCGACAACCATTGTAACCTTTCCCGTGGTCTGCTCCCAGATTTCTTCCGCAGTACCATAGTAGTGGGCTTGCCAGTTGGCCGGATTATTAAACTGATCCGTCATAAAATAGATTTCCGGATTTTCGCGAGCCAGACGATAGGCCTCCTCTATGGCGCCGTCCGTGCCAAGATGGCCTGGGGTAAGCAAAATGTCTGCGCCGCGAGCCTTTAGGATCTTCTGCCGTTCAATACTTGCCGATCCAGACATGGTCAGCAGAAGTTTATATCCTTTGACAGAGCATACCAGGGCAAGTCCGATACCGGTATTTCCACTTGTTGCTTCTATAACGGTCTTGTTTATGGTTAGCTCGCCCGATTTTTCCCCGTCTTTAATCATGAAAAGGGCGGCCCTGTCCTTGATTGAACCTCCTGGATTAAGATATTCGAGCTTTGCCAGGATTTTTACCTTAGGGTTTGGATTAAGCCTTTTTATTTCAACAAGCGGTGTGTTTCCTATGGTATCTAATATTGAATAGCTCATAGTCTTTCTTTTTTGAGTTAGCTCACTTTAGGCACTTTTTTCTCAATGCATTAATTATCTGTTGCTTAACCTGATTTTCGCTTTTTGACGCATCTATTACACGAAACCGCTTGGGCTCAAGACGCGCAAGCTCAAGGTAGCCTGCTCTGATTTTTTCATGGAATGAAAGGGTTTCCTTTTCAAACCTGGTTTCACCACTGCTTCTTGAGCCGTTATCAATCTGTTCCCATGCCCGTGAAAGGCCGATTTCAGGCAAAAGATCGAGCAGGATAGTAATATCAGGCTTTAAGCCGTCAACCGTCATCTTATGCAATCCGGTTATCAGGTTTATGTCGAGACCTCGCGCATAACCCTGATAAACCAGCGTGGCATCGAAAAATCGGTCACATATTATTGTTTTACCTTCAGATAAAGCAGGATTTATCAGCTCTTTTATATGCTGCACCCGGTCCGAACAATACAAAAGGAGCTCACATACAGGCTCCATGTCTCTATTTTCCGGATCAAGGAGGATCGACCGGATTTTTTTTCCGATTTTTGTGCCGCCCGGCTCCCTTGTAACCACACAGTCATAACCCTTGTTTTCAAGAAATTCGACTATATTTTTTATCTGGGTTGTTTTGCCGGAGCCTTCTATTCCTTCAAGAGTGATAAACATAATTTTTATTTTTTACCGATATAAAAATGGCGTTCCAGTAATTTATGATACGATGTCCAGGTTTCATTCGGATCTTCGGTTGCTATAAACTCGCGAATGCAGTTAACCTTGGAATCTATCTCGTCAATATAGTTCAGCAATACGGCTTCGATGGTTTTAGGTGGTTCCGGCGACCCGAATTCTCTGATTCCATGATGGCTCACGATCATATGTTTGAGCAAAATTGCCTGCTTCTCCGGGAAATCTTTTATCTTTTTAAGTTTTTCATCAAGCATTTCGATTCCGATAACAATATGATTAAGAAGCCTGCCTTTAACCGAATAGTCAATACTGAATTTATAATCAAATTCAATTGTCTTGCCGATATCATGAAGAACCGCGCCTGTAAGAAGGATATCTCCGTCAATTCCTTTGTAATAGTCTTTGTAATGCCTTACGATTTTATCGGCCAGAATTGTCATGGAAAGGGTATGCTCAAGCAGGCCGCCAAGATAGGCGTGATGCATTTTTTTTGCCGCAGGAGCTATTTTAAATTTGCGAACAAAATCTTCGTCGTCCCAGAAGGCTTCAAGCAACTCCTTTAAATAGCCGGTTTCCATGGAAGCGGTTATTTTTAACAGGCGTATATACATATCATCAATATTAAGACCTGTTGCAGGAATAAAGTCTGACGGATTTACCGAGTCAGGCGAAACAGCCGCCATTGTTTTTACACCAAGCTGAAACATTCCCTTGTATTCTGAAATTTTCCCCTTGATATGCACAAAACCGCCTGCAGTTATACCGGAGGCTATCTGATCGACATTATCCCAGACTACCCCCTTTATGCTTCCGCTTTTATCGGAAACAGTGATATTTAAAAAGTTTTTTCCGTCCCTTTTCTGAGACAGAGTCTTTTCAGACAACACAAAAATGTCATCAATAGCATCACCGGCCTTGATTGTATTTATAAACTGCTTTTTCATACTAAAACACCATGTTTAAATTTATTTAATTTCAGAACCGGCGACTATTTGTTTATATTCCACCCTTTAAGATCTTCAATTGCATGGTAATCGGTCATATCACATTTTATCGGGGTTATAGAGATAAAATTACGGCCAATTACAGCCCCGTCAAGATCGGGATTTTTATAGGAGGTTTGGGGATCGCTTCCCTGCCAGTAATATGTCCGGTTTCGCGGGTCGGTTCTTTTTTCAATATATTCGGTGAAAAATTCGGTTCCCTGTCTGCTTATGCGGATTCCGGCTATATCTTCCCATGGGATATCCGGGATATTAACATTAAGAAATGTTCCGGAAGGCAGTCCGTTATTACAAACATTTTCCGCAAGCTTTTGTATAAAACCTGTAGCATCATCATAATTTTCGATTTGATGTCCGTGAATAGATACCGATATCGCCAGTATGCCATATAAAGCAGCCTCTTTAGCCGCGGCAACGGTCCCTGAATAGTTGATATTGACGCCGACATTTGCACCTGGATTTATCCCTGAAATTACGATATCCGGTTTGGTGTCGAGTATTTCAAGAAGGCCGAGTTTAATGCAATCAGCAGGGGTTCCATTGACGGCATATCCCATATAGCCGCCATTTACCGTAACCATGGTCGCGCGAAGCGCTTCATGCAGCGTTATTCCGTGTCCTACCGCACTCCGTTCACGATCAGGAGCTATTACAGATACGGAATGTTGATCAGCAAATCTTGTATATAGGGCCCATAGCCCATCAGCATAAATGCCGTCGTCATTTGTCAGGAGAATATTCATCTTAAAAGGGGATGTCATCATCTCTGGTTTCAGGGCCATGCGGCGCAGTCATATCCGGTCCCGCAACACGGGATTTATTTATTGATTCACCTGCATTGCTTGAGTCTTTTGCGCCGAGAAACTGTATGTCGGATGCGATAATTTCTGTGGTATAGCGCTTATTCCCATCCTTGTCTTCCCAGCTTCGGGTTTGAATGCGGCCTTCAACATAAATCTGCTTGCCCTTTGCAAGGTATTCGCCGCATATTTCTCCAAGCTTGCGCCATGCAACAACACGATGCCATTCAGTCCGCTCTTTTTTTTCGCCTGTATTTTTATCTTTCCATTCCTCAGATGTTGCTATGGAAAAGCTGGCTACAGCCGTGCCGTCCGGTGTATATCGAAGTTCAGGGTCACTGCCCAACCTGCCTATCAACATCACTTTGTTTAAACCTGACATGTTTTTACCTCCTTAAATAAATATTGATGAATTCGTAAAAAATTGAATCCATCAGGTGTTAGGTGTTATAGTTATTATTGGCTGATAAATACAGGAATCTATCCATTGTGTCAATTAGAGCAAGAGCTATTGATTATAAAAAACTATCTAAACATGGAAAGTATCTTGCCGGGCAAAGGCTCTGCAGAGCGAAGCGCCCCATGAGGACATACCTCTATACAGCAGTAACACCTGATACACCTGTCATAGTCAAAATCGACCCCTTTTTCCTGTTTGGTAATAGCCTTTGCGGGGCAGTATCGCCAGCATTCACCACATAATTGACAGATATGATTATCTGCTACAGGCCTGTGGAGCAGATGCTTTCGCATGAATTTGTGAAATAGTTTAGGCCCGAACATAAGAGAGGTTTGCGCTGGAAGCAAAAAATCATTAACCATATAAAAGTCTCCGCTTATATATATTTTTTTGCTGACCAGCCCTGTTTTTTTTGCCTCTTTTACGGTTAGCAGATTATCAGATTCTATCCCCAACATACTGCATACAGCCATGTCTGCGGCATGGGCATTATTGCTTCCGACAAGTATTCCCAGATGCCGAGGAATGCCTCTTTTACCCGGACCCTGCCCTTCCATGGCTAAAATGCCGTCAATTATCGTAATTGACGGTTTTATTGCATTGCAAATTTGAACAAGAAGTTTTGCAAAGATTTCCCTGTCGGTGCCGCTTTTAAAGTGCCATTCCGGTTTTTTTAAGCCCACAATGCATCCAAACAGGTTTTTTACGCCAAGGGTAAGAAGCATCTGGGAGTGGGTCTTAAGTTTTGCCAGGCTTATGACAACATCGGCTTCAACAGCATCCTTTGCAATATCTATACTGCCGAAAGGTTCGCCGATATCTACCTTTACAGAGGTTTTGAACTCTTTAAATTCAACACCAATATCTTTAAGGGTTTTCTTATATCCGCTCTCTTTGAGTATCTTTTCAAACGAACCGGTAGCAGGGCTGTCGGATATCTGAGCATAACCTCCTTTGCTTTGAATATATTCGGCAACTACCCTGACAACAAGCGGATGGGTAAGGATCGCTTTTTCAGGTTTGGCCGGTAAAAGAAGATTCGGCTTAATCAGAACCCTGTCCTGTTTTTTAATACAATCTCCACCTATGGAGTCGATCATCTCAAAAAGTATCGGCTTTAAGGTTTCATAATCATATGCAGCTTTTTTGAATATTACTTTATGCATCTGTTTTTAGCATTCCAGCTATGTGTGTTATTCCCGCCTTGCATCAAGCGCGGGATAAGCTCCAGCGAAAATCCAGTATTTACAAGTTGTTACATGGTTTTTATCATGCCTTTTATGAAGCCGTCAAACCAGCTGTTTACTATTATCCGTATAATGCTTTTTATCAAGCAATTTTATAACAACTCAAATGTGCGAAAAATATTTTACGTTATTAGGTGGTTCGGCAAAAAAGATCTTGCTTTGTTGTGGATATGGCGTAAAATAAATTATTTATAGTAGAGTATTGTCTGTTTTGTCATGAGAGACTGCTGTATCAAGCCGCGCAATCTTCTTATATGGGATTGCGCGGCTTTTGTAGTTTCAGGATAATATTCTCATTTATTAACCGGCTCTGAGAGAGGGCCGCAGATTAACTCGAAAGAACAAATATTATGAATACATTTGCAGAGATTGGCATTAGCAACGATATCCTTAAGGGGCTATCATCCTTAGGATTTCAAGAACCAACCCCGGTTCAGGCACAGGTCATTCCATTAATGCTGGAACGACAAGTAGATCTGATAAGCCTGGCACAAACCGGAACAGGCAAAACAGCAGCTTTTGGCGTTCCATTGATTCAGCTGACAGACATAAAAAACAGGCAAACTCAAGGGCTGGTTCTGTGTCCTACGCGAGAGCTTTGCGTGCAAGTAGCCAGAGATTTGGAAGCCTTTTCCCGGTATGTTGAGGGCTTAAGAATATTAGCAGTTTATGGTGGCGCAAGTATGGACGAGCAGATTAAAGCCCTGCGTAAAGGTATCCAGATTATTGTTGCAACCCCAGGCCGCTTAAATGACTTAATCAATCGCGGCAAGGTTAACATCTCTGGTGTGCGTTATGTTGTGTTTGATGAAGCTGATGAAATGCTGCAAATGGGTTTTCAGGATGAATTAAACGCCATACTGGCCAAGACACCCTTAGAAAAAAACACATTGTTGTTTTCGGCAACGATGTCAAAAGAGGTTGCAGCTATAGCCGGCAAATATATGTCTGATCCTGTTGAGGTCATAATCGGTAAGCGCAATGCAGGCGCCGAAAATGTGCGCCATGAGTATTACATGGTTCATGCCAAAAATCGCTATCTTGCCTTGAAGCGAATCGTAGACAATTGCCCCAATAATTATTCAATTATTTTTTGTCGTACCCGGAAGGAGACCCATGAAATAGCCAGCAAATTGATTCAGGACGGGTACAACGCCGATGCTTTGCATGGAGATTTGTCCCAGGCCCAGCGCGATCAAGTAATGAAGAAATTCCGCTGCAAGAATCTGAAAATACTTGTGGCAACCGATGTTGCTGCTCGTGGCCTGGATGTTAATGATCTGACCCATGTGATCAATTACAATCTTCCTGACGACCTTGGGGGTTATACCCATAGAAGCGGTCGTACCGGCCGGGCTGGACGTACTGGAACATCGATTGCTATCATTAATATGAAGGAACAATTTAAGATCAGGGAGATTGAGCAGAAAATCAAAAAGAAGTTTAAGCAGTGCCGTATTCCTTCAGGAGTGGAGATTTGTAAAAAGCAGCTGGTTAGACTGGTTGATGTTATCACGAAAGTTGAGGTGGACCACGACCAGATTGATCCACTGTACGCGGAAATTTCAGAAAAGCTTGGATCCATGGATCGCGAAGAGCTTATCAAGAGATTTGTTTCTTTAGAGTTTAATCAGTTCTTGGAATATTACAAAAATGCTCCTGATCTCAATGTAAGTTGTGAGGCGAAAAAGCAGCACGGTACAAGAGAACGACAGGGTGTGAAGCCTGCTAATAATTCAAACCGAACACAGAAGTTTACCCGTTTTTTTCTTAATGTCGGCAGGCGTAACGGGATTATGGCACAGGGTCTGATTGGGAAGATCAATAGTGTTCCTGGTGTTAAGCACATTAAAGTCGGAAAGATTGAAATTATGCGGAACACGGCTCTGCTTGAAGCAGACAGCAGATTTATCCCACAAATACTTAACGCTTTCCAGCATGTTAAAATCAATGGCAAAACAGTTTCCATTGAGATTGCCCAGGGTAATAACGGCACAAATCCTGCCAAACATACCGGAGCACCCCGCCGTAAAGGGCGCAAGCTTAAGGCTGCATAGCGTGCGTGTAGCGTTAAAGTTTTGAACTGCAATGGCGAGCGCATTCCTTAACCAGATCCTGGACCTGACACCTTCCAAAGTTCCTATACAGGCATCATGTTTTGCCTTGCTTATATCCACTCTAACCAGTAAAAGTGTGCTTTGCTTAATATATTCTTTACGTTTCTTGTGATTTCTGCCATAATTTTTTAGTTTTATGAGCATACCTCATTAATTCTGCCGGTTAATTTAAAAATATTCTATATTTGGATATATGCCTTATCTTAACAAAATGTGCAGTCTGAACTATTCTACAACGCGATGTGAAAATTTATAATTTATTACAAAAGGAGATTAGAATGAAGATCTATGTGGGAAATTTATCGTACGAGGTTACCGAAGAGGACTTGCGGCTGGCTTTAGAAGAATTCGGGCAGGTTGAATCCGCCACCATTATAAAAGACAAGTATAGTGGTCAATCAAAAGGATTTGGATTCGTGGAGATGGCCTCTAAAGCTGAAGGGCAGTCTGCAATCGAGGGCCTAAACGGCAAAGAGCTAAAAGGAAGAGCTCTTAACGTGAATGAGGCTCGTCCTCGTACCGAAAGTAGCGGCGGCGGCAGAGGCGGTTACGGAGGCGGTGGCAGAGGCGGACAAGGCGCTGGTGGCAGAGGCGGACAAGGCGCCGGCGGCAGAGGCGGTTACGGAGGCGGTGGCAGAGGCGGACAAGGCGCTGGCGGTAGAGGGGGACAAGGTGGTGGCAGAGGCGGACAAGGTGGCGGCAGATAAGGACAAAAGGGTAACCGTAGCTTCTAGCCATCTAAACTGAAGACAAGTTACAGGGAATCCTCGACCGTAAGGAAGTTAGCCGTTTTTAGATTCGCTCGCTATTGCGGTTCAACACATATAACTATGATCATATAAAATTTTGTCTAACAAGCTGCTCAAGACCGGCCTGAAAAAGCTCACCGCTTTTTCAGGCCGGTCTTAGCTTTACTTGAAAAATATGAGCTGGTTTATAAACACATTTAAAACTTCCATCGGCAAAAAGCTGATAATGGCTGTAACAGGGCTGGGCTTTATCTGCTTTCTTATGGCACATCTTGCCGGCAACCTTACTCTTTACGGCGGCAAAAACGCCTTCAACTCTTATGCCGAACGGCTTCATACCTTTGGACCAATTATAACCATAGTAGAACTTGGACTTTTGTTTTTGATCATTATGCATGTTTTAATTGGATCTGTCCTGTTTTATCAAAACACTCTCGCCAGACCGATTAAATACAAGGTTTATAAAAGCGCGGGCGGACGCAGTTTAGGCTCGGCAACCATGCCGTACAGCGGCTTTATTATTCTTGCATTTGTCATTTTTCACCTTATTAACTTTCATTTTGTGGATAAAACAGGCACCACTATTTTTCAAATTGTGGCCAAAGCCTTTACAAGCCCTTTATATATCGTCATATACATTGCTGTAATGATTGTTTTGGCGATCCATACGAGCCACGCTTTTTGGAGTTTATTCCAAACCACAGGTATTAATCATCCTAAATACACGCCCATTATAAAAATAGCCGGCATTGTAATCAGTCTGATTTTCGGTGTGGGATTTGGTTTTCTCCCGGTCTATGTTTCGTTTATTTCATAAGCAGGCATATCTAAGGAAAAGAGGATAACCATGCGACTTGACGCAAAAATTCCCGGAGGCCCGCTGACAGAGAAATGGGATAAGCATTGTTTCGAGCTGAAGCTTGTCAGCCCTGCAAATAAAAAAAAGCTTGATATTATTGTGGTTGGGACCGGCCTTGCCGGAGCTTCCGCATCTGCCACACTTGCCGAACTTGGCTATAACATAAAAAGTTTTTGCTTGCAGGATAGCCCTCGCCGCGCCCATAGCATATCAGCCCAGGGTGGAATTAACGCTGCCAAAAATTATTCAAATGACGGCGATAGTATATGGCGCCTGTTTTATGACACTATAAAGGGGGGCGACTTCCGATCAAGAGAAGCCAATGTTTACCGTCTTGCCCAGACAAGCAATAATATTATTGATCATTGTGTTGCTCAAGGAGTGCCTTTCGCGCGCGACTATGCAGGTCTGCTTGCAAATCGCTCTTTTGGCGGAGCGCAGGTATCCAGAACCTTCTACTCACGCGGCCAGACAGGCCAGCAGCTTCTCCTTGGAGCATACGGAGCATTAATGCGCCAAGTTGCAGAAGGCAAAATCAAAATGTTTCCCCGCCGGGAAATATTGGATCTTGTATTGGTAAACAATAAGGCAAGAGGGGTTGTTGCAAGAAATCTGATCACCGGTAAAATCGAAACTCATGCCGCGGATGCTGTTGTTTTGGCTTCAGGCGGATACGGCAATGTTTTTTTTCTTTCAACAAATGCCATGACAGCTAATGTTACCGCTGCTTTCAGAGCTTATAAAAAAGGTGCCTTTTTTGCCAACCCGTGCTTTACGCAAATTCATCCCACATGCATACCTGTGCACGGAGCCTGTCAATCCAAGCTTACACTTATGAGTGAAAGCCTGAGAAACGACGGCCGCGTATGGGTCCCTAAAAACTCTGGAGACAAACGCTCTCCGGATCAAATCCCGGAATCGGAAAGGGATTATTATCTTGAAAACAGGTATCCTGCTTTCGGCAACCTTGTTCCACGAGATGTGGCCTCACGCAACGCTAAAATGCAATGCGACATGGGCAAGGGGGTTGGTAAAACAGGGCTTGCCGTATATCTTGACTTTGATGATGCAATTAAAAGGGACGGCAAGGATGTTATTATAAAAAAATACGGCAATCTTTTTCAGATGTACGAAAAAATTACAGGCGATAATCCTTATGAAAATCCCATGATGATCTATCCCGCTGTTCACTACACTATGGGCGGATTATGGGTTGATTACAACCTGATGTCTACTGTTCCCGGTCTTTTTGTAGTGGGCGAAGCCAACTTTTCGGATCATGGAGCAAACCGCCTTGGAGCAAGCGCCCTGATGCAGGGGCTGGCTGATGGATATTTCATATTGCCTTACACAATAGGCGGATATCTCGCAGGAACCAGCATGCAGAAAGTAACAGTCGACCACCCTGAATTCAAAGATGCTGCAAAAAAATCTGAATCACGTATAAACAGGCTCCTGTCAATAAAGGGAAAGCGCACTGTTGATGATTTTCATAAAGAACTGGGCTCGATTTTGTGGGAACACTGCGGTATGTTAAGAAATAATGAGCAATTGTTAAGAGCGCAAAACCTGATCAGCGAACTAAGAGAAGAATTCTGGAAAAATGTTATTATCCCGGGATCAGGCAAAGAATTTAATCAGAGTTTGGAGCGAGCCGGCCGCGCCGCGGATTTTCTTGAATTAGGAGAGCTGATGGTAATTGATGCGCTGGCGCGTAAAGAATCATGCGGGAGCCACTTCAACGAAGCATACCAAACAGAAGAAAACGAGGCAAAACGTAATGATAAAGACTTCTGCCATGTTGCTGCATGGGAATTTGCAGGGGATAATAAAGAACCGGTATTTCACAGGGAACCTCTTGCCTTTGAGAATGTAGAGTTAAGTCAAAGGAGCTATAAGTGACATCAACAACAGATAAAAAAAACATAAATCTAACATTAAAAATCTGGCGGCAAAACAGGCTGAATAATAAGGGCAACCTTGAAACATGTCATGCGAATAATATATCAACAGACATGTCGTTTCTTGAGATGATCGATGTCATAAACGAACGACTTACGCTTGAAGGGAAAGACCCGGTTGCATTTGACCATGACTGCAGGGAAGGAATATGCGGGATGTGCGGAGCTATGATAAACGGCCGTGCCCATGGGCCGGAAAAAGGCACAACACTTTGCCAGCTCCACATGAGGCATTTTGCAGACGGAGATACCATTGTAATTGAGCCGTGGCGATCAAGGGCATTTAAAATAATCAAAGACCTGGTTGTGGATCGCAGCCCTCTGGACAAAATCATTCAGGCAGGCGGCTATATTTCCGTAAACGCGGGCAAAGCTCCGGATGCAAACACCATCCCTATTCCCCAGGAAACAGCTGAAACAGCAATGGATGCGGCTGCATGCATAGGATGCGGCGCATGCGTTGCCGCATGCCCGAATGCATCTGCAATGCTCTTTGTCGGGGCCAGGATTTCTCATCTTGCATTGCTGCCCCAGGGAAAACCTGAAGCAGCAATGCGTGTTCAGGCTATGATTAATGAGATGGACAGGCTATATTTTGGAAACTGCTCAAATCATAAAGAATGTGAAGCAGAATGCCCAAAAGAGATTTCAATAACAAATATCGCTCGCTTAAACCGCGAATTTATAAAGTCGGGCCTGTTTTAAACCGTATTAATATTTACGTCGCTGTAATCCGGTTTCCGCCAGGATCTTGGTGGAAATCTCTTCAATCGAAAACCGCGTGCTGTTAATAAATGGAATCTTTTCTCTTCTATACAGGTTTTCTGTTTCTTTGAGTTCCATTTGACATTGCTTAAGCGAAGCATAACGGCTGTTTGCTCGCCGTTCGGAGCGGATTTGATGCAGTAGTTTCGCGTCTATAGTCAAACCAAACAGCTTTTCCTTGTATGCACGCAATGCATTCGGCAATTTCAGCACATCGACCATATCGTCTTCTGTGAATGGGTAATTAGCAGTCTTAATACCGTATTGTAGCGCCAGATATAAACTGGTTGGCGTTTTACCCGAACGGGACACGCCGATTAGAATAATATCGGCTTCACCATAGTTCTTAAGATTGACGCCATCATCGTTGGCCATGGCAAAGTTAACGGCCTGGATTCGAATGGCATAGGTTTGTTCGTGAATACTATGAGTACGATGTTTTTCCGGCTTAGCCCTGACACCAAGCACTTTTTCAAGCGGAGCAACAAACTGGTCCAGAAAGTTGTAACTTATGCCTGCGCCTGAAGAAATAATTTCTTTTACTTGAGCATTTAGTATGGTGTGAAACACTAAAGGACGCATCCCGCTGTCTTGAAAACTTTTTTCAATTTGTTTGTTGATCTGCTGTGCTTTTTTAACGGTTTCGACAAATGGAATGGTGACATGATTAAACTCTTCCGGGAATAACGAAAGCAGGGCGTTGCCAAACGCCTCGGCGGTTATGGCGGTGCTATCGGAGATATAAAATGCAGTTCTCATAATATCCTTTTAATATTAGTTTTATAAAAAGGGTTTTTCTCCAATTTAGTTGGAGATAACCCACTTGTTTTGCGTTAATCAACTACAACTAATCGGGAGATAATCCTAACATTTTATTAAGCTGTTAGGTTGCCCTAAGATAAATCAATAACATAAATCAGTCGGTTAATAAATACCCGCACGCTTTTTAATCAAAGAATACTGATAACTCATCGAAAAGATAAGAAATTAAGGTTGACTTGTATATTCATTTGACATATAATGTTTCAAATTAATTTCGGTCTGTTTTTTGAACCTCAAACAGGAGGATCAGGTGACCAACCATAGTATTACAAAAAAATAAAGCCCCATTTCTTCAGTTATATGAAGGATGGGGCTTTTTGCTTTACAAATCTTGACATGAAGCTATGGACAAAACAAGGATTTATTATGTCTGATATTGTAACAATAGAAGCTATTACCGGTAAAATACATCTGATCCGTGGAATGAAGGTGATGTTGGATGCTGACCTTGCCGAGCTTTATGGGGTTACTACCAAGGCTTTAAATCAGGCTGTTACCAGAAATGAACAGAGGTTTCCGCCGGATTTCATGTTCAGACTGACCAAAGAAAAAAAACAGGAACTGGTCACAAATTGTGACCGGTTAGAGGTTAGAATGGGGGTCGGGCCACAGGAACATCTTGATATAATAGATTAAACATTTAAAAAATGCGTCAAATAATGCATTAGAAGGGCATTTTGGGGGCCTAAAACAAACTTTTAAGAAGAAAAGTTTAAGATTTTGTTGAAATATTATTTAGCTTAAACGGCCCTTTGGGGGGGGGGGCCAAAAAGAGCCATTTAAGACGATTATAGGGGCTATTTTGGGGTTCTTTTGCAGTTATTATAGTTGGTTACTGTGGCCCGACCCCAATTGTTTTGAAATGATGGTTACGGGTTGCGGCAAGAAGTCTACTATGTTATTGGGTGGTAAGAGACCTTTGTATTAGTATGGCTCAAATAGTAAGGCGATTGAATCTCTCATTGGCCGGGGTGAGTCAGTTGGTAAAGCGAGGGGAGACAATAGTACAATAAAAGGGCTACAATCTCATCGATCCTTAAGCCCAAATGTGGAAATGTAGGATGTCCCCAAACTCAAGGAAATTCGATTTCCTATCAGTTTCGATAAATTTAGATAAAAACAGGACATAACCAGTTCATGGACTTGAACAGGCTATAGCTGGGCTCTTTTTTAAGTTGCTCAGAAAATTAAAGGTCTATATTCCATTGATCAGTTTTACACTGTTTCGCCTGTCAGTCATGACATTGTTATACGTAAGGAAGGAGAACATATGCGGATAAAGGAGCTGTACGCACAAGATACCCTGCCGGTAGTGCTTTTCAATGTCGATAATCTTTCCGACCTGGTCGTTATTGCTGGTCCCAACGGCAGTGGAAAAACACGACTCGTTTCAGCATTTATAGCCTATTTCCAAAATCTAACTGGTAATTCGGTTAAATTTGCAATCGAGGCCACAGTAAAATCCGAAGCAGAGGACTGGGGGAAAAAAATATTGGATACCAGCAATGCCCAAGACGCACAACTCCTTAAAAAGACACTTCAACAGAATCGCAGTCGCCGAAATTTTATTAGTAGCATTCTTTATTACGAAAGCAACCGCACTATTCAGAAGATCCAACCGCTCGCATACCAATGGGAGATGCCAGATCCATTTGAAGAGAAAGTATCCTGGAACCTTACCTATGGCGGATTAGCTGGACGTTTTCAAGATACACTACACTCTATTTTTAGGAAGATTCAAAATCAAAAAACATCGATTGCAAATAGAGCAATAACCCTTAGGCAACAGGGCCATGCCTCTATGAACCTCGAATTTACTGACCCCCTCGATCCTTTCAGAGAAGCATTTTTCAAGCTACTTGGCCCTAAAGAACTAGTTAGGGCTGATTTACAGGCCAACACTCTACGATTTCGTCTCAATAATAATGAATATAATATCAATGCGTTAAGTGCTGGTGAGCGAGAAGTCTTGAATGTCACGTTTGATTTCTTACTTAGGTGCCCGTCTGATTGCATAATATTTTTTGACGAACCAGAATTACATCTGCATCCAGAGCTTTCATCTAAGCTCATCAGTACGCTAAAAAGCATTGGCAAAAACAATCAGTTTTTTCTTTGTTCCCACTCTCCAGACATAATATCTTCTTCATTAGAAGATACAGTCGTTTTCTTAACTCCCCCCCGAGGCGACGGCTCTAATCAAGCTGTCGTGTTAAAGCCAGACGATGAATCAACTGAGGCACTCAACCGCCTGGGTCACTCTGTTGGAGTAGTTTCATTAGGTAAAAAGATTGTGCTAATTGAAGGAACTGACGCAAGTCTTGATAAACAGACCTATGTTCATCTATTAAAAAATAGGTACCCAAATCTTGTTCTTTTGCCAAGCGGCGGAAAGGGAAATCTGAGTGCATTTGATCAGATTGCCGAAACGGTACTTAACCGTTCGATTTGGGGCATTGATTTTTATATGCTGGCAGATCGCGACGCAGTTTCCGATGGGGCAAGTCTCGAGGCTAAAGCACCAGGACGGTTTCGGTTTCTTTCAAGATACCATTTGGAAAACTACTTCTTAGATGAAAAAGTTTTAGCCGAAGTATTCAGAAACATGGAGCCCGATGACTCCTGGTTGTGTGATCCAGCAGAGATTTCAGCCGTTCTTTTGGAAATAGCGCGTGATCATTTGCCTTATGCTGTGGCGCTAACCCTTGCTGGCGAAAAACGTAGGACAGCAGGAAACATTGATATCATGTTGAAGGGTTGCCAAAGACAGACCAAGGAAAATATGGCTGAGGAATTTGCCAACAGGTGTAGATTTGAGATTGATCGGATTACAACTGCCTTGAACGCCGAACAAGTGTCAAAATCCTGTACGTCTGTATATGAAAAACTTGAAAGGTCAATGAAAAAAAACGACGAGTTTTGGAAAAGGGATATTCCAGGAAAGCCAATTTTCAAAACCTTTTGTAGTAAAGCAAAAATGCCGGAGGGGCGCCTGAAAACTCTTTATATTCAAAAAGCTGAAGGCATGAGCTCGAACCCTTTCAGAGAGATAATAGAGATTTTTGGTCAATTTGCTGGTAATGAATAGCAAACGTATAACAACAGTGTCAACCAGACGGCGAGAAGTGCGGCGGCTTAGCGGACATGTTCAGTAGTGCCGCTGGTTACCCTTATGTGTAGCTATCGTGGAGAAGATATGGGTATAGAATTACTTTCTGACTTTATTAGAGAAAATTATGAGGCGCATGAATGGAAACATGCCTGTGCCATTTTAAAGGAAGATTTTACAGATGAATGGAATGACATAATATCCGTCTTAGAGGCTTTTCGTTTAAAAAAGAGTTGGATAACAACTCCTGGTGGAAGGAAATCGAAGGTTTCTGGATTTATCGATGGCTATCTTTACAATAAAGGTTGGATTGAAAAAGAATTCGCAACCAAAGTAACTGTTGATGATCATACAATGGATACCCCAACTCATAAAATAGATTGTTTTAAAAATAGAGTTGCATTGGAAATTGAATGGAATAACAAAGATCCCTTCTATGATAGAGATTTAAATAATTTTAGACTGCTTTTTGATCTTCGTGCAATTAGTGTTGGTGTGATTATAACACGCTGTGATAACCTTCAAAACATTTTTAATGATTTGGGGAGAGGCTCATCTTATGGAGCTTCTACAACGCATATGGGCAAACTGCTTCCGAGAATTGAAGGTGGCAGTGGTGCTGGCTGCCCTATTGTGGTTTTTGGAATTTCAAAATCTCTTTATGTGGAGGATATGTAATTATGAATGCGTCAGATGATTTATTACATTTTATTGGTAAAAGAAAGTTTTCTACAATACTTGCAGATCCACCTTGGCAGTTTCAGAACCGTACAGGTAAAATGGCCCCAGAACATAAACGGTTATCACGTTATTCAACAATGAAATTACAAGAAATAAAAGACCTGCCTGTAGAAGCAATTGCTGAAGAAAGAGCACATCTTTATTTGTGGGTTCCAAATGCACTCTTGGCAGAAGGTATGCAAGTAATGGAAAACTGGGGATTTAAATATAAAACAAATCTGATCTGGTATAAAATAAGGAAGGATGGTGGTCCTGACAGGAGAGGGGTTGGATTTTATTTCAGGAATGTGACGGAAATGATTTTGTTTGGTGTTCGCGGGAAAAATATTAGAACTTTACAACCAGGAAGAAGTCAGGAAAATATTATATCATCGCGCAAAAGAGAACATAGCCGGAAACCAGATGAACAGTACGATATAATCGAATCTTGCAGTTGGGGTCCATATTTAGAACTTTTTGGAAGAGGAACAAAAAAAGGATGGATTACTTGGGGTAATCAATCTGAAGAATATACTCCAGATTGGGCAACATATTCAAATCACTCTCAAACAGGGAAAGTCATACCGTTTGAAAAAGTTAAGGCCGGGTGAAAGATGAAACATAAAAAGAAGGTTTTAAAACGGGGAAGCAACTATATTCGACCTTTGCAGAGGTTATGACAATATTTTATGAGATATTATATTGCCAATGATTTAAACATATTTGATTTTGATCAACGGTTTGAAATTGCTGAAAGCAGTCTTGCGCCATTTTATTATGATGTTGCGAATAAAATTAAATTATATAATTTAGATACATTCTCATTTTTCCCACATATACCAGACAATTGTGTCGATCTGATCTTTGCAGATCCGCCCTATTTTTTATCATCCGGCGGTATAACGTGTCGCAGTGGGAAAAGGGTATGTGTAAATAAGGGGAAGTGGGATAAATCACGCAGCATTGAATCTGTTCATAATTTCAATAAAAAATGGTTGATAGAAATTAAGCGAATTCTGAAAGCAAATGGTACAATTTGGGTTTGTGGTACATTTCATAATATATTCTCAGTTGGCTTTGCCTTGCAGGAGTTAGACTTTAAAATATTAAACAATATCGTCTGGGAAAAGCAAGACCCTCCTCCAAATTTAACCCAAAAATATTTTACTCATGCTTCTGAGCATCTTATTTGGGCATCAAAAACAAAGCATTCAAAACATACTTTTAATTATGATATGCTCAAAACTATCTCAAATGGGAAACCAATGAAATCTGTATGGAGAGATATCTGGGAAATGCCATCAGCTGATAAGTCTGAAAAACTTTTTGGAAAACATCCAACACAAAAGCCGGAAGAAGTTGTTAAAAGAGCTATAATAGCATCCAGTAATATTAACGATTTAGTATTCGATCCCTTTTGCGGGAGTGGCACAACGGGAGTTGTGTGTAAAAAACTAAATCGAAAATTTGTTGGTATTGATAATGAGATAGCGTATTTGAATATAGCCCAAAAAAGATTAAAGGCGACAATCAATGATGTTAAATATACTTCGTTTTAGAATATTTTGATTGTTGGAAACCTGCACATAACAATGGCATGAACACGGATTTTAAAATGCTGGCGCATTTTAAAACCGGTTATATTTACAAAACTTGGAGGCCATATGGACGAAACAAGGCTATGGAAAATAGTTGGGAGCAATTCCCAAGAGCTTAATGTTGAACGCATTCAGAATGTCAAGGAAACTGAAACGGAGAACCAACTCGAGGAAGTAATTACCCGCTGTCCAAATTTATTGATGAAAGATTTAAAGCTTATTGGTCGTCAAACTGATACTGCTGGCGGCCCCTTAGATTTACTTGGTGTAGATGGTGATGGTCAATTGGTCGTTTTCGAACTAAAACGAGGCACCCTTACAAGAGAAGCCGTAGCTCAAATAGTAGATTATTCTTCATACTTAGCCTCACTTGAACCTAAAGAATTATCAGAACACATTTCTCCTCGCTCTGGAAATTTAGGTATCGAAAAAATTGAAAATTTTCTTATCTGGTACCAAGAACAGTTTGGAAGAAATTTCACAGAAGTTCAAAGACCAAGAATGGTTTTAGTTGGCTTAGGCGCGGATGAAAAAACAAAAAGAATGGTTTCTTTCATGTCTGAAGGTGATCTCGATATTTCTTTGATAACCTTTCATGGGTTCAGGAAAGGTGATGAAGTCTTTTTGGCACGGCAAGTAGATGTCCAGTCAAGGCCCCAACTTCCTTCTACTATCTACACTAAAAAGAGCAATCTCGAAAAGTTGAAACATAATGTCCAGGAACTTAGATTAGAAGAATATTATTACAATATAGCCTCATTTTTCCGGAATCAATTTCCTGCTGCCTATGAATGGCCAAACCCAGGTGGGTATTCTTATTCTTTGCCGGAGTTGACGGACACCGGTAATCAATCAAATAGAGTTTATGTTGCCCTGTATGTTTATCAGGGGAAGCCGGGCTGTGTTCAGATTTATTTGCATGAGCGGGCATTGAAGGCTGCTTCTTCAAGCTTATCTGACTTTAAAGATAGTATTCATAATAGCATGATTCCGAAAAAGGATGGGAGTTGTGAAATTTGGGTTAAGTCAAATAGTGATTGGAAAAAAATCAAAGTTCATTTTGGGAAATTATGCCCGGCAATATTAGAGGGTTGGAAGAGAACGCGTGAACAACAATCAAAAGATGAATTTGAGGCAACTGAATCAATCAGTGATAGCGAAGACCAATCTGAAGCTTAGAACCAGACGCATAACTACCCAAATACATAGCATATAACAACGCCATTCACTCAGATGGGCAGGGTCGTGCGGTTTGAGTTTTTTACCAGTTTTTATGTTTACTTGCTATTTACAAAGACCTGTTTTCCCTGCCCACTGGTGATGGCGGGCGTTGGCGAGCGAATAAAGTGATATGACAGAAAAGATTCCTGCAGAAACAGTATTGAATACATATCAACGGATTGAGGATTCGCTTCACCGTGTCCTTCAGGTTGTTCCATATTGCGAAACCCATAAGCAAGTTTGGTCTGATTACCTTGTGACAGTCATTTTAGAAGCATGCAGTCTCCTCGACTCCTTATGGCGCGCGCAATCCTGGCAATCATCCTGTGTACAAAACGCCAAAAAAAGGAATGATCTTAAGATGCTCGATTATTTCAAATATTATGGTGAATATATGGAGCCGAGGTGGGTAGTTTTTTGGGCCGAAGAACCTGTAATGAAATATCCATACAAAGGGTGGTCCAAAACGGGACAATATAAAACGAAAGATGACCAGGCCTTTCTTGATTGGTGGACTGCCTACAACAGTATTAAGCATGACCGTTTACAAAACAGGACTGAAGCAACATTACATACAGCGGTTAGAACTGTTAGTGCCCTTTTCTTGGCAATACTAAGATGCGAGGATTGTCGTACTGCAATTCTACAAGCAGGCTGGCTCACCGGAGAACGCGATAGGCCAGAGTGTTACTTAGGTGAGGACTCACCAAGCGACAAAGAGGCTTTTGTAGCAGCGGAGACAAAGCTTTTTACGTATGCAGTTGGGTGGGGCAAAGAACCTGTGCCAAAAAGAAAGCAATGGCCTGGCCCTGCTAGTGAAAGGTTTCTTCGGTGGTTTTATCAAAAATGATAATCGCCAACCAGGCAATACAGCCGATCGCTAACGCTCCGGCTGATTTGCGTCGTTAGCGCTTTAAGTACAAATTACGCGAAAAGGAGTATCTGAATGCCAGATGTAAAATTGCCTGCGATAATTGGGAATACCATGCCGGCTCTCGATAAACTGACCACAGCGCTTGGTGTACCACGCGACATTCTTGCTTCTGCTGGTGAGATCGAAACAGCATGGAACAATCTTCCCGGTGTGTTGAATAAGATCCCTCCAGCACTGCGCAACGAAGGAATGGCTCGAATGTGCGTTGCGGTCGCGTCAGGCCTATTTGATAGTGCGATTAATTACATCTGGAATTCATCAATTATTGAACTGAGGGAAAAGGTTAAGAGATTCGGTTTAAATGTTGTTGAGCAAATCACTGGAAAATCAAATTTCGACGATCAAGCACTACTTGATCTAAAGGATTCAGAACTTCTAAGCCTGTGTTTAAAACTAAACCTCATCACCGAAGACGGCTATTTTTTTCTCGATCATTGTCGAGATATTCGGAATAATTTTTCGGCCGCGCATCCGGTAGTCGGAAAAATTGATGATCATGAGTTCATCGGCTTTGCTAACCGCTGTGCAAAGTACGCACTCGGGAATGAACATAACCCGGTAGGCGTTGACATCGCGGCCTTCATGGTCGCAATTAAGGGTGGAAAGTTCTCGGTTGAGCAGAAAAATCAATGGGTGCATAGAATTGGGAAAACCCATGAAGCACAACAATACTTACTTTTCGGCTCTTTGCATGGAATATTCAGTGACCCAAATAGCAATGAAGAAGCACGAGTGAATTCATTGTCTATCGCCGCAGAATTTTCACCGCACTTTACGCCAAAAGCAAAGTCTGACTTAATAAATAGGCATCACGACTATATCGCGAAGGGTGACGAGAAGCGTCATAAAGCATCTCAGCAGTTCTTTGAAAAACTTGGAATGCTTGCTCTTCTTGGTGAGCATGAAGTTCATTCATTATTGTCGAATGCCTCGAAACGTCTAATGGCTGTCCATCAAGCATTTGACAACTTTTACAACGAGCCACCATTTGCTGAAAGGTTGCTGCAACTCTCGCGACAGGCTGCGGTCCCGGATACTGTAAAAGAGGAACTTGTTACAACGGTAGTAACATGTGCTATTGGAAATCCGTATGGTGTTTCAAACGCCGCCGTCCCCTACTATCAAAAAATGATCAAAGGATTCTCGCCAGGTGAAGTTGGAATCATGCTCAGTTTACCAGCAACAAAGACAATCGCGGCAGGACGAATTAAGCAGTATGCCGTCTGCAAGAATAGATTTAAGAATATTGTTGAACTAATCGACCCAACCACAGTCCCAGCGAAAGCGGGGGCAGCCTACAAGCTCTGGACAAAATAGCGTTAACGAATAAGGATAGATTGTGAGAGCGAAGCGAATCACGATCTTATCCGGTTGTTGAACAAGCCCGGTGTATCTGCATATTCTGTATATAAGGAAATATCTTTTTTTGAACAAGGGGTAGGAAGTGCGTTTTTAAAAAGCGCACTTTTTTCAAGGCAAGGGAATGCCTTAACCTGTAATAAGCTTTAAAAAATTAACTATTTAATAAAAGTTTTTTCCTCCTGTTTGAATGAACTGCAAGCCTTAGCCATTAAGAAGAGCTACCTGATTCCCATGCAGATTGACGGAATCCCAGAATAACCATTTGATCATGCAAAATAGTGCATAAAGGGGGGGTTGAATTTAGGCGTTTCTTTTTTATTTGTTTGAACAACCATGGTGTCAAAGTTTGACTGACTGTTGCTCAAATCCAAATTTGGTGAAAATTAGTTCAAATAATGACATCAGGTAAACAGGGTGACATAGTTAATCTGCTAAAGGACAGTCATGAAAAGAGATAGGGCCGGATTCTCGAAGGAGAAAAAAATAAGCTGCCGGCCGGCATCAGCAGGAAAGAGTTTTTAAAGTATTCCGGTGCTGCCGGAGCTAAGCTCCTTTGAGCGGTTGGCTGCCGCGGCTATTGCCTCGATTATGCTTTGTTTAACCTGATTTTTGTCCAGCACCTTGAAGGCTGCTTCAGTTGTGCCGCCCGGAGAGGTTACTTTCCGGCGAAGAAGTTCAGGGGATTCATTCATCTCCTCCATGAGCTTAACAGCCCCTTTTAAGGTTGCAATAGTCAGTGTCGCAGCATCATTCGGTTCAAGACCAACACAGATACCTCCTTCGATCATAGATTCTATAAAATAAAAAACATAGGCCGGTCCGGAACCTGACAAGGCGGTCACAGCATCAAGATCTTCTTCATTAAATTCGATTACTTTGCCCATTGCTTTAAGGATGGACTTGACGATGTTGACATCATCTTTTGAAGCGTGTATGTTTGCGCTCATTCCGGCTATTCCGGCTAAAACAAGAGCGGGGGTATTCGGCATCACCCGTATTACAGGAAGCTTAATCCTGGATTTTTCATCAAGCGGTGTATAAAGAATATCTTCAATTTTTCGCAGGGGGATTCCTGCTGCAATGGAAACAACCAGTTTTTGGTTATGAATTTTATACCCCTTTTGCCCGGCAATTTGAGAGAGCACCTGCTCTATATGCTGTGGTTTTACGGCAAGCACAATAATATCACATATTGAAAAGAGTTTAACATTGTCGCTTAAAACAGATATGCCGTAAGATGAACGCAAAACTTTCAGGCTATCTTTATTTATATCGCTGACATATATCATTGAAGGGGATAATATATTAGATTTTATAATAGCCCCGACAAAGGCTTTTCCCATATTGCCGGCCCCGATAAAACCGATTTTCTTGTTAAGTGCAGTCATGCCGCCTCCATATATATAAAGTTCAAGGTTAATTGCTTAGTGTTTTTCCGCATCCCAATGGATACAGTATGAACCTCTGAACCATTAAATAGAGGTTGGATATATGGGATGTCAATGATTTTGCTTGAAACATCTTGACTTATCATTTAGAAATATTTAGTTTTTGTATTAAACAGAGTCAAATTATTTATAATCATAACCATTGGCTGGAACAAAAAAATTAAAATATAAGGTTTTTTATGTTTATAATCGGTTATCTTTTTATGGCTGCGGCAAAGATCATTGATATTGTTTTGCTTTGTTTTATGTGGATTGTTGTTGCACGGGCTGTCTTGTCCTGGGTTAATCCTGATCCCTACAATCCTATTGTGCGTTTTATTCATAATGCTACGGAACCGGTTCTATATCGCATACGCCGATTTATTCCCGTTAACTTCATCGGCATTGATCTTTCTCCGATTATTGTTTTTTTGGTAATTATTTTTCTCCGCACCTTTATTGTCAGCAGCCTGTTCAGATTGTCTGCAACCTTGTTATAATTAATTAAAAAGGCAGGTTATATGTCATGAAAATCATGCCGATTGAAATTCAACAGCAACAGTTTAAAGTAAGATTCAGAGGATTTGACGTCAAAGAGGTTGATAAATTCCTTGAACAATTGGCCGATACATTTGAATTATTACAGCAGGAAAATAAGAACGCACAAGATGAGATTCAAAGAATAAAGCTTGAAAGCCAGGGATATAAAGAACGTGAAGAAATATTCAAGCGTGCCATGCTCAACACCCAAAAAGTATTGGATCAGATGAATGAAAATGCTCGAAAATCGGCTGAATTAATTGTTGCCGACGCCGAAGTAAAAGCGGAAAAAATTTTAAACGGAGCTCATAAAAGACTCGCCCAGTTGCATGATGATATCACAGAATTGAAACGACAGCGGATACAAATCGAAGTTCAGATCCGTTCAATAATTGAATCGCATAGTAAGCTTCTTGAAATCGGCAATGAGGGCATGAAGGCTATGGATAAGGAAGATACAAAATTGAAATTTATACAGCACCGGACATAGGAACAGCAAATGGCAAAAATAGATGCTTTTTTTAAATTGATGCATGACCAGGGCGCTTCAGATCTTCATCTTGTATCAGGGCAGCCGCCTATTCTCAGAATAAGAGGCGATATGGAGAGGGTCAAGTATAAGGTGCTTGACAATGATGAGCTTAAAGCCATGCTTTATGAAATCGCTCCGGAGGACAAGGTAAAGGTCTTCGAGGAAACAGGGGATGTTGATTTTGGATATGAAATACCCGGGCTTGCAAGGTACAGGGCAAATTTCTTTATGCAAAAATATGGCGCTGCCGCTGTTTTCAGAGAAATTCCGGCAGATATAATGACAGCCGAGCAGCTTGGTCTTCCTCCTGTTATAACAAAGCTGGCTTCACTTCCAAGAGGTCTGGTTCTGGTGACAGGGCCGACCGGAAGCGGCAAGTCGACAACACTTGCGGCAATAATTGATGAGGCAAACAGAACACGCAAGGATCATATAATCACCGTCGAAGACCCTATTGAATTTGTTCATAAAAGCCAGAGCTGTATAGTTAACCATCGTGAAGTGGGCCTTCATACAAAAACATTCAGCGCTGCCCTGCGAGGCGCTTTGCGCGAGGATCCGGATATTATTCTGGTCGGTGAATTAAGAGACCTGGAAACAATATCACTTGCCGTAGAAGCCGCATCTACAGGGCATCTTGTTTTTGGCACTCTTCATACATCCAGCGCTGCCAAGACGGTTAATCGTGTTGTAGAGGTTTTTCCGTCCGAGCAACAGCCGCAGATACGTTCAACACTATCTGATGGATTAAGAGCTGTAATAGCACAGGTGTTGTTTAAAAGGATTGATAAAAAAGGGCGTTGCCCCGCGCTGGAAATACTGATAGCAACCCCGGCTGTTCGGAATCTTATTAGAGAAGGAAAAACCTATCAAATACCTTCGATGATTCAGACCGGCAGGAAATATGGCATGCAGCTTTTGGATGATGCTATTATGGAACTGTATAAAAAGGGGTGGATAAGCGCTGACGAAGCTTATATAAAAGCGAATGATAAGGCCGGATTCAGACCCCTTTTAAAGACTCCGCCGGTAGATTTTACTGAAGCATAATATAGGGTTTGCTTATAATATTGTAACCGGAGATTATATCATGAGAAAGCAGGAAGTTGATTACATATTAGCAAAGATGCTTGAGGCTGGTAATAATATTTCCGATCTTAATATAACTGCCGGCAAATCGTTTCAGGTAGAAAGTTCCGGCGAGCTTATCCCTGTTGAAATAGATCCTCCTTTTCACAAGCTCACACCATTTCAAACTGAAATCTTTGCTCTTAATCTGATTAATCAGGATCATCGTCTTACTGAAACACTTCTAAGGGAAGGTTCGTGCGATTTGTCATACGAACTTTCCGGCAAGGTACGTTTCAGGGTAAATATTTTTTCTCAGATGAGTAATTATTCGATTATTCTGCGAAAACTGGAATCTAAGATTCCCACACGTCAGGAGCTGAAGCTTCCCGGGGCATTTGAAAAGATGGCCCTGGAGAAAAATGGAATTATCCTGGTTACAGGCGCGACAGGCTCTGGTAAAACAACCTCCCTTGCAGCGATTCTCAATGAGATTAATGAAACCAAATCAGTTCATGTTGTGACCCTTGAAGACCCCGTAGAATATCAGCATCCGCAAAAAAAGTCCACCTTCAACCAGCGGGAGATGGGCAATGATTTTGACACATTTGCCAGCGGTCTCAGGGCTGCCCTTCGCCAGGCTCCAAAGGTAATTCTGGTCGGCGAAATGCGTGACAGAGAAACAGTCGAAATCGGGCTTAGCGCTGCTGAAACAGGCCATTTGGTATTAAGCACTCTTCATACCGTGGATGCCGGTCAGACAATCAACCGTATCCTTGGCATGTTCAATACAGAAGATGAAAACCAGATTCGCATACGGCTTGCCGATACTGTACGCTGGATCGTATGCCAGAGACTTCTTCCCATGGTTGGCGGGGGCCGTGTGGCTGCCTTTGAAATCATGGGGACCAACCTGCGTATAAAGGATACGATCCTGCAGGGTGAATCAGAGGGTAAAACCTTTTATGAAATAATCGGCGCTGGAAAGGCCTTTGGCATGATAACCTTTGATGACTATATCGTGGAACTGTATGAAAAAGGGCTGGTCACCGAAGAGACAGCTATGGCATATGCTTCCCGCAAAGGAATTGTGGGCCGTGGAATCGACTTGGTCAAAAGCGGTCGCGGGGAGGCTACCACAGATATCGAAGACCTGCAGGTTGACAATAATTACGGAAAAATGAGGAAATAATAATGGATGTTGTTTGTAAAGAATGCAAAAGCAGATTTAAAATTCCGGACGAAAAGGTCCCCGAAAGTCAGCTTTTCACACTTTCATGTCCAAAATGCAAAAGCAAAATTTCCATTGACATGCGCCAGGGCCTTTCTCCATCATTTGAAGAGAAACCTCAGCCATCAGCCGCAGCAGAGCCTGGCGCAAAAAAGACCATTATCGATGAAATAGACTCCGGCGCTTATGATGCTTCGGAAAAACCTTTTGATTTCCTGGAAGAGGGAGCAGAGACAGCCCTTTTATGTGAGCCTGATTCGGCTGTTAGAGGCAAAATCAGATCAGCCCTGGAAAACATGGGATATAATGTTACTGAACCGGGATCTGATAGAGATGCCCTCAAACAGATGCGTTTTTATGTCTTTGATCTGGTTGTATTAAATGAAGGGTTTAGCTCCATAAATCCTGACGAGAATAATGTTATGAAATATCTGGAACGGCTTTCCATGGCCATACGACGGAAAATCTTTGTGGTTCTTGTTACCGGTCGATTCCGCACAATGGATAACATGGCAGCCTTTAACAAGAGCGTCAACATTGTTGTCAATACGAAAAACATAGGTGAAATAGAAAAAATTATTAAAAGCGGACGGTCCGACAGTGCGGCTTTTTACCGCGTTTTCAAGGATGCCCTTATTAAAACCGGCAAGGTATAATAAGGGCTTTGCAAAAAGCATCCTGGTCTCATAATCAGATGGGAAGCTTTATTGAGTGTTTCTTATTTTTTCATAGATAATGCGCAATCCTTCCAAAGTCAGGGAAGTATCTACCAGGTCTATGCTCTCGCAAACTTCGGCCATGATTTTGGCCAGCCCTCCTGTAGCAATTATTTGGGGGTTGTTTCCGATCTCTGTTTTCATCCGCCTGACAATTCCATCTACAAGGCCGGCATATCCATAAATAATGCCGGATTTCATGCTGCTCGCGGTATCTTTACCGATTACTTTTTCAGGAGGCTTAAAAATTTCCACTCTGGGCAGTTTGGATGTTTTTTCAAACAGAGCCTCAGCAGAAATTATAATTCCGGGACTGATTGCACCGCCAAGATATTCACCCCTTGTCGAAATGGCATCAAAAGTTGTGGCTGTGCCGAAATCCACTATAATAAGGCTGGTTTTATATTTGTGAAAACCTGCAACAGCATTTACAATCCTGTCTGCACCAACCTCTGCTGGATTGCTGTAAAGAATCGGCATTCCAGCAACCGATGCATCTACCCAGTATGGAATATGTCCTAAATATTTATTGCAGAATGAATCCAGAATAGCCGCTATTGGTGGAACCACGCAGGAGATTATTGTTTTATCTATTTTATTAATGTCAATATTGCTTCCCGCAAAAAGATTAGATACAAGAATGTTGAACTCATCTTCCGTAATATTTCTTTCTGAGCGAATCCGCCAGTCTTTTAGAAGATGAGCGCCATCATAAACACCCATTACAATGTTTGTATTTCCAATATCTATAACTAAAAGCATATATTAAATATCCATTTAAAAAAAAGAGACTTCTTTGCGTCCTCTGCGGCTCTGCGGTGCGATAAAAAAATAAGTTTATGCATTTTTAATAGCATCAACAATTTTTATTGTCTTATATGTTCCGGCAACATCATGGACACGCACAATATTGGCTCCATGTAAAACTGCAGCAGCAACCGCTGCCTGGGTGCCGGTTTCCAGCGCAGGCATATCATTCTTGATATCCCCGGCTGGATTGTTAAAAAGGATATTTGTAATAAATGATTTTCTTGAAGGTCCTATAAGAATAGGCGTATCCAGGCTTGTAAATTCATGTAGATGATTAATTAAAAGAAGGTTGTGTTCAACTGTCTTGCCGAAACCGATTCCAGGATCGATAATTATTTTTGATCTTGAAATCCCGTTTTTTTCAGCCATGATGATCGCATTTTCAAAAAACTCTTTAATTTCACTGATAATATCATTATAAAACGGTTTTAACTGCATTGTTTCAGGGGTTCCCTTCATATGCATCAAAATGACCGGCACCCTGTATTCAGCAGCAACAGCCGCCATTTTATTGTCAGTACGCAAAGCACTTATATCATTTATTATGGAAGCGCCGGCTAAAATAGCCTGTCTTGCCACTTCCGACTTTGTCGTATCAATGGAAATCGGTATTGAAATATGTTTTGCCAATTTTTTTATTACAGGAAGAACGCGCCTGCACTCCTCCTCAACAGAAACCGCTTCTGAAAAAGGGCGGGAAGATTCACCTCCAACATCAATTATGTCTGCCCCGTCTTCAACAAGTTTTTTCCCATGAGCAAAAGCAGCAGTGGTTGAAAAAAAATTACCCCCGTCAGAAAATGAATCCGGAGTTACATTTAAAATACCCATTATCAAGGTGCGAGTGCTAAAACATAAAGAGTGCCTGCCCCACAAAAAATTATGCTTTTTCATTTTTTTTATCTTCAGACTCTTTGGGCGGCAACTTAAAATCCGGTTTCATGGAGTGTATAAGTTCATCAAGCTCTTTCCCTTTGACGGTCTCTTTTTCAAGAAGAAGCAGCGCAAGTTTATGAAGAATGTCTATATGTTCCTTTAATACATTTTCAGCCTGTGTGTATGCTTTCTTGATAAAAGAATTTATTTCCTCATCTATTTGTTTTGCTGTTTCTTCAGAGTAATCCCTGTGCTGAGATATTTCACGGCCAAGAAAAATCTGTTCTTCATCCTTTGCATAAGAAAGAGGGCCGAGCTTTTTACTCATACCCCAGGAACGCACCATACGCTGGGCAAGTTTAGTTGCCTGTTTGATGTCATTTGCCGCACCGGTGGTGATTCTGTTAAAAACGATTTCTTCGGCTGCCCTGCCTCCAAAGGCAACTGAAAGCTCATTTTCAAGCTGATCTTTAAATCTGAAATCCCTTTCTTCAGGCAAGAACCATGTAACACCGGCTGTCCGGCCTCTTGGTATAATGGTTATTTTATTAATTGGATCTGTATTGGGCAACAAACGGGCAACAAGGGCATGTCCTCCTTCGTGATATGCTGTTATTTTTCTATCCTCTTCCCTGACGACTTTTGACTTGCGCTCCAGCCCCATGTAAACTTTATCCTTTGCATCTTCCAGGTCGGACATATCAATTTTTTCTTTGTTTCTTTTGGCGCCAAGAAGAGCTGCTTCATTAACCAGATTTTCCAGGTCCGCGCCGGAAAAACCCGGCGTTCCCTTTGCCAAAACCAGTGAATCCACATCAGTCGCAATAGGCGTTTTTTTCATGTGAACATTAAGAATTTCTTCACGGCCCCTTATGTCAGGAAGCGGAACAACCACCTGGCGGTCAAAACGGCCGGGACGCAGAAGAGCAGGATCAAGCACATCAGGACGGTTTGTTGCGGATATAAGAATAACACCTTCATTTGATTCAAATCCATCCATTTCAACAAGAAGCTGGTTTAATGTCTGTTCCCTTTCGTCATGTCCCCCTCCGAGACCGGCTCCTCTATGCCTTCCTACAGCATCGAGTTCATCGATGAATATAATACACGGAGCGTTTTTTTTGCCTTGAACAAAAAGGTCTCTTACACGTGATGCTCCTACGCCGACAAACATTTCTACAAAATCTGAGCCGCTGATGCTAAAGAAGGGAACCCCTGCTTCGCCTGCAATCGCGCGTGCAAGAAGAGTTTTTCCTGTGCCTGGAGGCCCCATCAAAAGAACCCCTTTGGGTATCCGTCCTCCAAGACGTGTAAACTTTTTAGGCTCTTTCAGGAAGTCAATAATTTCACCAAGCTCTTCCTTTGCTTCGTCGATTCCCGCAACATCGTCAAATGTTACTTTTTTTGACTGGTCGGATTGCAGTCGCGCGCGGCTCTTGCCGAATGAAAGTGCCTTACCGCCTCCGGACTGCATTTGACGCATAAAAAATATCCATACCCCTATGAGAACAATCATTGGAAGCCATGAAACAAGAATGGATACATACCATGGCGACTCGGCTTGAGGTTTTGCGTTGATAGATACACCCTTTTGCCTGAGAATCTTGATAAGATCGGCATCCTGGGGCGCAAATACCTTGAAACGATTGCGGCTTGTATCGGTAACCAGAAGCTCCTGACCCTGTATGATCACATCAGCCACCTTTTCACTTTCTACCATGGCAAGAAAATCAGTGTAATTGATATTAACTTGAGGTACGCGTTGCTGGCTGAAAAGATTATATAGCATTATCATCATCAAGGTGACGACTATCCATAAAGCGAGATTTTTATAAAATTGGTTCAAAAGATAATACCTCCATTCACGGTTGTCGGTTCACGGTTGTCGGTTCACGGTTTTTTTACTGATTGCTTTTATGCTTTGATCAACCGTTAACTGTAAACCGATCATAAATATTAATCATTATTATTAATTAGGCAAGTATAAGCTCGGCCTTTAGAACAATTCTTGTTGATGGTTTAATCTTAACTGAGTCATCGATTCTCAGGCCAATAATCCAGATTATTTTCTCCTTACTGAGCAGGATCGGATATCTTAATCGTTTGGGCCTCGGGATTTTGTTGTTTATAAAAAAATTTTTTACCTTTTGAGCGCCTGACATGCCAAGCGGCTGGAAATAATCACCAGACCTGAATGGCCTGAGAATTAAAGGAAAAACAATATCAGCCATATCAAAAAAAGCAATATTCTGTCCAGCGCAATGAATATCAGGCAGGTTTTCGATATTTATATTAGAAAATTTCAGAGTTAGATTCATCTCTTTTATATATACTGATTCAGGCTTAGAGCGCGGTTTTACAATACTGTATTTAAAACAAACCGGTTCAATATCACCGGCTTTTGTATTAAGGTCCCGCAACCTCTTTTTTTCTTTTGAAAAGCAGAGAAGATCTTTGTTCCGCTCAACCCTGATACGGTCGGGAAGATCGATACTGGCAATGGTCCGTCCGCTTTTCAAAAGACTAATCGCCGAGTCTATATGAGAAAATGTAATGCGCCTTAAATCCCCTTTTACCTCGGCAATTGCTTTTCTTATTACCCTTCTTTGCACTGCCGGATCTATTTCGTCAATTCCTGTTGCTGAAAGAATAATCTTGTCATTCCGTATGGATATGGTAAGTTTTTTGAATATTGAATTTATATTACTTTCAATCCATTTTTCTTCACATCTTATAATTAAAGAAAGGCGGTTAAGGGTTTCGACTACCCTTGGGTTGTACGATCCCTTTAGCAAAGGAATTAATTGATGACGCACTCTATTTCTAAGAAATCTCATATCATTATTGGATTTATCGGAAACATACCTTAATTCTTTTGCTCTTAAAAAATCAATAATTTCGGATCTTTTCACACTTATCATAGGCCGAATAATCTGCCTGTTGTCATTTTTGCAGTTTCTCACGGCAGGTATCCCGCCAATACCAAGCGGACCGCTTCCTCGAAGCAAATACATCAATACAAGTTCCGCATTGTCATCAGCATGATGGCCGATGGCAATTTTGTTGAATCCGTTTTTTTCCGCGACCTGATCATAAAAAGCATAGCGGACACGTCTGGCTGCTTCTTCCAGAGAAAGTTTGTGCTGTTTCTGATATTTGCGAACATCCTTTTTCTTAATATAACAGGGCAGATCAAGCTTTTTGGCAAGGGATGCAACAAATTCAGCGTCATCATCTGAATCTTTTTTGCGGAGGCAGTGATTAAGGTGAGCAACACCAATCGTGTATGAAAACTCTGGAGCTAATGAAAGCAATATATGAAGAAGAGCGACGGAATCAGGCCCACCTGACACACATATCAGCACAGAATCACCGGGTTGAAACATCCTGTAAGCTGTAATTGCCTGTCTTACAACAGAAAATATCTTATGAGACCTTTGCAAAACGCCCCCTTTTGCCCAATACCAGCGTCAGGCTCAAATTTTAAGCCTCGAAATACTAAATGTATTCCTACATTTAAAATTTTCGCCTTCCTTGAACTTGAACAAAATTGAGCATTTTTCAAAGGTCTCCTTATTATAGCCTTTGAGCGATGCCGGCATGAATCAACTCAGATCTTTTTTTGTTCCATACTCCCACAATGCCTGAACGGACGGAAACCTCGGCAATCCTGTCTGTTATCATAGCAATTTTTATTTTAACCAATGTTTTGTCAGGGCATCTGCCTTTAATTATTGCGGTAATACCGGCCGGTGTTTTTTCTGTAATAGTTATTTTAAGGCTTTTTAAAGCCGCATTACAGGCAATGATTGTTTTATCAAGCGATGCCTGGTACGACTTTTTTAATTCGCCACATTTATAAGTACAAACTGCCGCGCCTGTACCGACTCCGGCAACAAAAAATGCGCAACCGGTGTTTATAAGGCAACAGGCTAATAATATAGGCATCAAAAATTTTTGTCTCATAAATTTATTATTAATGATTTTGCGAAAATCAGCAAGAAATAATTTAAATAAAACCATGTCGATTTTTTTCTCTTGAAAAAATACTATTATGAATTATATTAAAATAATGGTTGTGCTAGGCGGGGAGCTAGCGGTGCCCTTTTCCCGAAATCCGCTTTATGCGGGGCTGAATTCCCTCTAAAGGGTTTTTATTCCGAAAAATTGTAAGTCATCCTGATCGGACACTGCGCAACAGACGGTCGCGAACCTCGTCAGGTCCGGAAGGAAGCAGCGATAAACGATGCGGTCTGTGTCGCGGATCGATCCCGGTCAAATTTTTGGCTTATGTTTTTCTGAAAAAGATTCGATAGCGGGTGCACAATCATTTTTTAAAACAGCCTGCCGTCAAGAGACCTTTGAAAAATGTTCAATTTTGTTCAATTTCAAGGGGCGTTTTGTAAAGGTCTCTTCAAGCGATTATTTTTCATAAACTAATCCCTGCAATTACCGCCTTGACATTATTCTAAATAGTATTATTTTTTTGCGTGATGGTTTTGATTGTCTTTATGATCAACCTAACACATCGAGACCTTTGGAAAATGGAACAGGAGCACATAACCACTGATGTCTGACGAAAAAAAGAAAATAGATGTTGAACCCGAAAAAGTTGATTCAGTAGAAAAAGAGTCAAAAAAAAGCGGTGCAGCGAAAGAGCATAAAAAAAAACATCATGAGTTAATTAAGGACATGGAAGCCGAACTGAAAGCTGCGCAAGAAGAATCCAGAGAAAATTATGATCGTTTTTTAAGGGTTTCAGCTGAGTTTGAAAATTACAAAAAGCGGTCGGCTCGAGAAACAGGTGAATTCAGAAAATTTGCAAATGAATCCTTAATTAAAGACATGCTTTCTGTTGTTGATAATCTTGAACGAGCTGTAAATTCTTCAACCGCTGATAATAAGGCAGATTCCGCTTTGGTGGAAGGGGTTAATATGACCCTGAAGGAGATATTGAAAATTCTTGAAAAATTCAACGTAACCCCCTTGGAATCATTGAAAAAACCTTTTGATCCAAATTTCCATCAGGCTGTACTGAGCGAGGAATCGGATGATTATGATGAAAACACCGTTATAAATGAACTTCAAAAGGGATATATTATACATGAAAGGCTGCTGAGGCCGGCTATGGTGGTAGTCTCCATGCCAAAAGCCAGGGCAGATAATGAAAAAAACAAAAATATTGAAAATGAAAAAAACAGATCTGACGATCTGATATAAAGATTAAGGAGGCAGATAATGGGTAAAACAATTGGAATCGATCTTGGTACTACAAATTCGTGCGTAGCCATAATGGAAGGAAACGAAGCAAAGGTCATTACAAATCCTGAAGGAGGCCGCACAACACCATCGGTAGTTGCTATAACCGACAAAGGGGAGAGGCTGGTCGGCCAGATTGCAAAAAGACAGGCTATCACGAATCCTGAAAATACAATTTTTGCCGTTAAAAGACTTATAGGCCGGAAATATGCATCACCCACAGTTCAAAGTGATATCAAGATACTTCCTTATAAGATGGAACAGGCAAGTAATGGAGATATACGCATAAACCTTCGTGGTAAACTTCACAGCCCCGCGGAGATATCATCATTTATACTGGCAAATATCAAGAAAACAGCAGAGGAATATCTTGGCGAAAAAGTTACTGATGCAATAGTCACCGTGCCGGCCTATTTTGACGACAGTCAGCGTCAGGCCACTAAAGATGCTGGAAGGGTTGCAGGCCTTAATGTTTTAAGAATTATTAACGAACCGACTGCTGCGGCTCTTGCTTACGGCCTGGACAAGAAAAAAGAGGAAAAGGTCGTTGTATTTGATCTTGGTGGAGGCACATTTGATGTGTCCATACTTGAAATCGGTGAGGGTGTGTTTGAGGTAAAATCTACAAACGGCGACACCCATCTTGGAGGGGAAGATTTTGATTTAAGGCTGATCGATTATCTTGCAGATGAATTTAAAAAAGATCAGGGAATTGATATCAGAACCGACAAGATGGCACTGCAAAGGCTTAAGGAAGCAGCTGAAAAAGCAAAGATGGAATTGTCCACATCCGTGGAGACAGATGTTAATCTTCCTTTTATAACTGCTGATGCCAGCGGCCCCAAGCACCTTGATATTAAAATAACCAGAGCCAAGCTGGAAGACCTTACAGGCAGCTTGTTAGATAAGCTTGAAAACCCATGCCGTACCGCGCTAAAGGATTCAGGACTGGCTCTCGGCGATATAGATGAGGTTATCCTGGTCGGCGGCATGACACGCATGCCGGCTGTTCAGGAAAGGGTCAAGAAGATATTCGGCAAAGAAGCACACAAGGGGGTTAATCCTGATGAAGTTGTTGCTATCGGCGCTGCTATTCAGGGAGGTGTTCTAAAGGGTGATGTAAAGGATGTTCTGCTTCTTGATGTTACACCTCTTTCACTTGGTATTGAAACCTTAGGCGGCGTAATGACAAGGCTTATTGAAAAGAATACAACCATTCCTACAAGAAAAAGCCAGATTTTTTCAACCGCCGCAGACAGCCAGCCGGCTGTTTCAATTCATGTGCTCCAGGGTGAGCGCGAGATGGCGGCAGGCAACAAGACACTCGGTCGTTTTGAACTTGTTGGCATACCACCTGCACCGAGAGGTGTGCCTCAGATAGAGGTGGTATTCGATATGGACGCCAATGGCATTGTGAACGTGTCTGCAAAGGATCAGGCTACCGGCAAGGAACAGTCGATTCAGATTACAGCCTCTTCCGGCCTGTCAAAGGAAGAAATAGATAAACTGGTTAAAGACGCAGAGCTTCATGCTGATGAAGATAAAAAGAAGAAAGAGCTGGTAGAAGCGCGCAATACCGCTGATTCTCTTATTTATTCAACGGAGAAATCAATAAAGGACCTTGGAGATAAGGTGGACAGCGCAACTAAAAGTAAAATTGAGGAAAACATTACCAACCTTAAAAAGGCTATGGAAGGTGATGACAAGGAAGAAATCAAACGCATGAGCGAGGAGTTGACACAGTGTTCCCATAAGCTTGCAGAAGCTATGTATCAGCAGGCATCGCAAAAAGGGGAAGAGCACGCTGAATCTGGTGCGAAAGGCGCTGCTCAGCCAGGAGGTTCTACTCCTGACGAGGATGTTGTAGATGCTGATTTCGAGGAAGTAAAGAGTGATGATAAAAAATAGCAAAAAAATAAAAATCGCTTAATTAAAATCCCGCTCGCAATAGCGCAGCGGGATTTTTTTTAGCTGTTCCGGTTAAAAGGCTGTTATTTACGCCTGTGCCTGCTTAAGAGCGGCCTTGATAAAATCTTTGAACAGAGGATGAGGGTCCATTGGGCGTGATTTAAATTCCGGGTGGAATTGACAACCTAAAAACCACGGGTGGTCTTTAATTTCGACAATTTCAACCAGTTCTTCGTTCGGTGATGTGCCGCTTATGACAAGTCCGCTTTCCTCAAGTTTGTCTTTATAAGCATTATTAAATTCATACCTGTGGCGATGCCGTTCCGAAATATTTTCCCTGCTGTATGCTTCAAAAGCAAAAGTTTTTTGCCTGATTTTACATGGATATGCTCCAAGGCGCATTGTAGCGCCTTTGTCTGAACTTTTATCACGCATTTGCATTGTTTTGGTTCTGTCATCATACCACTCAAGCATGAGATAGATAACAGGATATGGGTTTTTTTCGTCAAACTCGCTGCTGTGGGCATTTGGCATGCCGGCCACATTGCGCGCAAACTCAATAACCGCTATCTGCATTCCCAGGCATATACCAAAGAACGGAATTTTGTTTTCTCTTGCATATTTAACCGCACATATCTTGCCTTCGATGCCGCGCGATCCAAACCCGCCGGGAACCAGTATGCCGTCGGCAATGCCGAGAGAGCCGGCGCAATTGTTATCATCAATATTTTCTGAATCAACGAATATAAGATTCACCTTGCAATCATTAGCGATTCCGCCATGAGACAGAGCCTCGTTCAAACTCTTGTATGATTCAGTCAGATCTACATACTTTCCGACTATAGCTATGTTAACGGAATGTTTTGGGTTTTTATACTTTTTGACAAGCTCTTCCCATGCATCAAGTTCGGGTGGTTTTGTAAAAATTTTAAGCAGTTCAACAATCTTGTCATCAAGCCCTTCCTTGTGAAATATTAGAGGGACTTCGTAGATGCACTGAACATCTTTGGCGGTGATTATTGCATCACCATCCAGGTTGCAAAAAAGCGCTATCTTGGATTTGAGACTTTTAGACAGGTATCTGTCGGTACGGCAAAGCAGTATGTCGGGCTGAATGCCTATGCTTCTGAGTTCCCTTACGCTATGCTGGGTCGGTTTTGTTTTGAGCTCTCCTGCAGCAGCAATATAAGGAACAAGGGTTAGATGGATATATAGAATATTCTCCTTGCCCACATCTGCTTTGAATTGCCGGATTGCTTCCAGGAAAGGAAGACTTTCTATGTCGCCGATTGTGCCGCCTATTTCAACAATGACTATATCCACCCCATTAGCGGCCAGTTTGATGCTATTCTTAATTTCATCTGTAATATGCGGAATGACCTGGACAGTGCCTCCCAGATAATCTCCTCTGCGTTCCTTGGTTATGACGGAATTATATATCTTGCCGGTTGTAAAGTTATTGTCCCTGCCAAGTTTTGCGTGGGTAAACCTCTCATAATGCCCAAGATCCAGATCTGTTTCAGAACCATCATCTGTTACAAAAACCTCACCGTGTTGGAATGGGTTCATTGTTCCGGGATCAACATTAATATAAGGGTCGAGTTTTTGAATGGTAACGGTAAGGCCGCGACTTTCGAGAAGCGCTCCAATGGATGCGGAAGCCAGCCCTTTGCCAAGGGAGGAAAGAACTCCGCCGGTTATAAATATAAATTTTGTATCATAATGCATATAATAACCTCATTGAAAGGAGTAAGGGATTAAGAGGTAAGGATTAAAAGTGGTATGAACAAGCCAACCGAATGTTGCAAACAATCCTCTTAATCCTTTAATCCTAAATTGTTATTTATATATTTTTTTGAATTCCTCAATGGTTTTTTGAATCTCGCTTAATTCTTCCGGGTCGCGTTGTTTCTGCTCGATCTGACCAGCCTCCATATAGGTTGATTGCAGTTTCATGATATTAAAAAAATCCTCTGAAAATGAAGGGGTTATATTAATATTATCAACAACAATTTCGCGTAGCAAGGTATTGTTTTGATAAATCTCGATACGTATAGGATACCAGTTGTTGTCGAACATCTTCCATTCAACATACCTGAATTCCGTGGTATCCTGCCTGTCGTTTTCCGCCTTTTTGGTGATTATCCAGCGGACCGGCCTGAACGTTTCTTTGTCTATCCATACCTGGGGTGCTGATTCGTCAGGGTATTGAGCGCCCACTATATAGGCTATTTTACCGCGAAAACGTCCCAGGCTTGAAATTGATCCATCAACCCCAAACATGTCAAGCCTTTTTTGGAGCAATATCCTGGAACGATAAAGAATAAGATCCTTATAACTGTCAAATATTGATTTAAAATCGTCTGCAATTTTTCCGTCGATTATTGTTAATGTCCGGTCTTTTGATACAATATGAATTTTTTGAGTATTTTCAGATAAAATATCGGAGCGGAACTCTTCAGGGAAAACATAGCTTAATGTTTCATTTATTTTAACCGCATCCATCTGTCTGGTGTTGTCGTAAAAAATCAGGTTTTGAGAAACCAAAAGTTTTTTGGCGTTCCCGTATTTTTTTATCATTAAATCCAGAAGATGCGGCCCCTGCAGAACATAACAACTTGCCGGTGTATAACAGCACAAAACCATTGCAAGGAAACATATTATAACAAAAGCATTTCTCAGGTATTGATGCATTTTATTATGCAATAAATATATCATCTGAAAATCTGGCTCCGCCACCAAGCTCCTCTTCAATCCTGATGAGCTGGTTATACTTTGCGATCCTGTCTGTACGCGACATTGAACCTGTTTTTATCTGGCCGCCGTTTACGCCGACCACAAGGTCTGCGATAAATGTATCTTCTGTTTCTCCTGACCGGTGGGATATTACTGTAGTGTATCCAGCCTGCTTAGCCATTTCAATGGCATCAAGGGTTTCAGTTACCGTACCTATCTGATTCAACTTAATAAGAATGGAGTTTGCTATTCCCTGTTCAATGCCTTTGCCGAATATCTTTGGGTTGGTGACAAAGATATCATCGCCGACAATCTGGATAGAGTTTTCCAGCCTGTCGGTCATCAGCTCCCATCCCTGCCAATCCTGTTCAGAAAGGCCGTCCTCAATGGAAAGGACAGGATATTTCTCAATTAAACCCTCATAATAGTCGATCATCTGTTTTGATGTAAGTTTTTTATTTTCCGATTTTAAATAATATGTTCCCTGTTTATAGAACTCGCTTGCAGCCGCATCAATGGCAATCCCGATATCTTCCCCTGGTTTATATCCGGCTGATTTAATAGCGCTTATTATTAATTTTATTGCCTCTTCATTAGACTTTAGATCCGGGGCAAAACCTCCTTCATCGCCAACAGCAATAACAAGCCCCTTTTCTTTCAATATCTTTTTCAGGCTGTGAAAGGTTTCTGCTCCCATCTGAATCGCCTGGGTAATCGATTTTGCTCCAACAGGCACTATCATGAATTCCTGAATATCAAGATTATTGGCGGCATGTGATCCGCCGTTAACTACGTTCATCATGGGAATGGGAAGATATCTGGCATTTATCCCGCCTAAATATCTATAAAGAGGCAATCCATAGGCAAGCGATGCAGCCCTTGCAGCTGCCATGGATACGGCAAGTATGGCATTTGCTCCAAGTTTTGATTTGTTTGGAGTGCCGTCTAATTTAATCATATAGTTGTCAAGGGTGTCCTGATCAGCCGCATCCATTCCGAGCACAGCCGGCGCAATAATATCCGTCACATTTTTAATGGCCTTGTTAACTCCCTTTCCATTAAAACGCTTTGATCGTGTATCACGAAGCTCAAGGGCTTCACGTTTTCCGGTTGAAGCGCCGGAAGGCACAATAGCGCGACCAACAGCTCCGCAGGTGAGAATTACATCCGCCTCAACTGTTGGGTTCCCTCTTGAATCCAGAACCTCCCTTGCCTTTACATCAATTATTTCCGTCATCATAACCTCCTTAAAATAAATTTCCCAACTTGACATATAATTAAAAAATGTTACTCTGCCTGAACTTTTATGTCAAGAAACGCTTATGAAAGAGATAGACTTATATACTAAAGCACACCTTGTGGTTGCGGCAATAAGGATTCTTGAGCACCAGGATGATGCTTCTTCCTCTATTGAAAAGGTCTGCCGGATGATATCCTTTTCTCTGGAGCATGGCAATCTTATATGCAAAAAGCTTGGTGAAATGGGAATCATAGATGTTGTTGAAGGATCATACGGGGCCATGCTTTTTGTCAAAAACCATTTAAAAATAGAAGAAATTCCGAGGGGCTTCGGGGAGAGTAAATTAGAAGAAGAGCTTAAAAAATTTCAGAGCAACAAAAAGGATTTATCAAAAAAAATTGAGTTGTTTCAGGCTGAACAGGCAGAAAAGCAAAAAAATCTTTTTGCAGAGCTTGAGAAAAAACTGAAAAATCAATAATATCAACATTTTATATGGTTCATTTTACATCGTTTAAACGTATTTGAAGTCAATATCATCAAACATGACTTGGTCTTATGTGGAATAACCTCGACAAACCGAATTCGATAGCTCTAATTTATTTGTTTCAAAAAAACTGACTTATTTCTCAGGAATCTAATCTGAAGGATGTCCCCTATACCGCATGGTTTCCAGCTTGTTTAATGAGCCTTTTCCGGTCTTTGAATCCGCATCCCAGGCTTCAGGAAATGTATCTCTTATAGCTTTGGCTATACCCGCACCCATGGTACAGTAACAATTGCAACCGTGAATGATTATATCAAACTCCTTGTCTATCGCCAGCTTTAGTAAGTCGCCCTTTATTATTCTCATTTGTGACCCCTGTAAGTGTTTGTTTCGATTTTGTCCTTTTTCGGCCCGCGGTATTTAAACAAAAAGATATAATATATTATGGAATTCTTGTTTGCTGCGGAATTTTTATGATCCTGTTTGGCATATATATGGGCATTTCCCCTTTCATGGATTTCCGTGGGGACTGATTGGATATTCCCAATTTAACAAGTTGCATCTTATACAGCTATCGGATATATTTGATATATATGGAGTGTCTTTTCTAATTGCTATAGCTAATGTAATGCGACAATCTTCCTGGCATTTCTTTATATTATGGGAAGCAAAGGCAAAGGGGTGCGGGATGGAAGGGTATGCGGGAAATAGGAGGTAAGGCTTGTCAAAAAAAATTCAGCTCACGATCAACGGAAGAGAAACCACAGTAAACCCTGAATTTACGATCTTTCAAGCAGCGGAAGAATCAGGGATTCATATACCAACCCTTTGCTATCAAGAACACCTCAAGCCTTTAGGACGATGTCGTTTATGTATAGTAGAAATTAAAGGTAAGGATCGTCTGGTAACATCTTGTATCGCAAAGGTCAAAGAAGGAATGGTTGTAGATACCGATTCAGAGAGGGTCCGCCAGGCACGCCGCAATAAAATAGAATTAATACTGTCCAAACACTATGGAGACTGCGTAGCCCCATGCCACCTCACCTGCCCGGCAAACGTGGATATTCAGGGATATCTTGCACTACTTGCCAATGGCCAATATTTGGAAGCATTAAGAATAGTTAAGGAGCGCTGCCCAATGCCTTTGGTAATCGGAAGGATATGCCCACGCCCCTGTGAAGCTGAATGCCGTCGCCAAAGAGTTGACGAGCCTGTTTGTATTAATTTTGCAAAGCGTTTTCTTGGCGATTACGAGAGAAATAATTATAAAAAATTAATTATATGTCTCCCCGAACCTTCTGGTTACAGGGTTGCAGTGGTTGGAGGAGGACCGGCCGGACTTTCCGCTGCATATTATCTCAGGCAAAAAGGACATGAGGTAACCATATTGGAGGCTATGCCGGAATTAGGTGGACAATTGAGGTATGGAATTCCCAGTTACCGTCTTCCCAGGCATATACTCGATCTTGAAATAGAATCTATGCTTCAGCTTGGAATTGAAGCAAAAACAAATATTTTACTTGGGAAAGACTTTACCTGTGAAAGCCTTCTGGCAGATGGGTATAGCGCAGTTTTTTTAGGTATAGGGTGCTGGGGTACACGCAACTTGCGTATCCCCGGAGAAGAATTAAGTGGCGTTATAGAAGGCACAACTTTTTTAACAGATGTCTCACTTGGGAAAGATGTAGAGATTGGAAATAAGGTAATAGTTATCGGCGGCGGGAATACAGCTATAGATGCTGCTCGCAGCGCCCTTAGACTTGGCGCCAAAAAGGTCGACATATACTATCGACGGTCCCGCGTTGAAATGCCGGCTCTTGCCGCAGAAGTTGATGCAGCGGAAGAAGAAGGAATTGGAATCAATATCCTTGTTGCTCCATCCAGATTAATAGGAGAAAATGGTAAGTTGCGGCAGATGGAATATATCGGTATGGAACTGAGAGAAAAGGATTCCAGTGGAAGAAGGTGTCCTGTGCCGATATCAGGCTCTGAGCAAGTTGTTGACGTGGACACAGTAATAGCGGCAATTGGCCAGATTCCGGATCTTTCCGGGTTACAGCATGACGAGCTTGGTCAAGAAATTGAAACAACACGCTGGGGTACAATTGTAGCTCATTCAGGCACGTTACAAACTAACGCGGCAGGGATCTTTACCGGAGGCGACATTTTTACTGGTCCCAAAACAGTGATTTCTGCTTTTGGAGCAGGCAGACGCGCTGCAAACTCCATTGATCTTTTTCTTCGCAAAAAACCTGTAAAATCCCTTGAAATGCCATTTAACATAAGCAAAGGGCCTCTTGATAAAGTTGGCATGCAAAATTTTGCAGGAATTGATAAAAACCCGAAGGCAAAAATGCCGGAACTTCCTGCAGGTGCCCGGCGCAATAATTTTGAAGAAGTAGATATGGGGTTTTCAGAAGAAACTGCTGTTCAAGAAGCAAAAAGGTGTCTTTCCTGCGGGTGTATTGATGCATTTGAATGCAAATTAAGAAAATATGCAACAGAATACGGAGTAGATATATCAAACATTGAAACCTGGCAGGAGAAAAAGTTTGAAATAAACGAAACCCACCCTTACATCATAGTTGATCCAAACAAGTGCATTAACTGCAGGCGATGTGTACGCAATTGCTCGGAATACCAGTGTTCTGATGCGATCACATTAGAACCGCTGGAATTTGATCAAAAAGACAATGTGTCCTTTTACGGACCTGTAATTAACGATAATTGTGTTTCATGTGGCTTATGTGTTGGCAACTGTCCCACAGGCGCCCTTGTTGAAAAAACGAAAAAACGACCAGGCCCCTTCCACCTTGAGACCATGCCAACCACATGCTCGTTGTGCGGTTGCGGCTGCGCAATAACATTAAACTACATAGGGAAAGACCTTATCAAGATAACATCGAATCTGCATAAGAAACCGAATTACGGCCATTTGTGTATCGATGGAAAGTTCAGATATAAAGATGCAGATGGAAGAAAAAGGCTGGACAAGCCGTTGATCAAGCAAAAGGGGCAATTTATCCCTGTAGAATGGGATGAGGCGATTTCCTATGTTGCTCAGCGGCTAAAAACTCTTCAAAAGGCATATGTCCCTGAATCTTTTGCAGGGATTGCCACATCAGCATGCACAAATGAAGAAGCATATCTATTTCAGAAATTTTTAAGAGCTGTAATTAAAACTCCGAATATCGACTTTTTCGATAGCCTGTCTGAAATAGATATTCTCCCTGAATGTATTTCGCTGTTTTCGGCTACGGCTGAATATAGAACTATTGAAACCGCAAAACAGATTCTTATCACCTCTGACAATCCATCTGTTCGATATCCAATAATCGATGCGCTTGTCAGACGCGCTCAAAGAAAGAACAAAGCGGCAGTTGTCTTTGTGGATGACACATTACCTGATATTTCAGACGAACTGCCTACAGTTTTTCTTTATTCAAAGGAAATTTTTAAGTGGGATGCAAATCAGCTCGAACAAATTTTTTCAATGTCCAGGCAGGGATTTTTGCATCTTTTTCCACTTCTTTTTAAAACCAATGGTTATGGATTGCTTAATATGGGCGTTTCCCCAAACCTCTTCCCCGGACAAAAGTGGATAAGTGATATTGAAGAACGCAAAAAATTTGAAAATGCCTGGAAAACAAATCTGCCTGAACAGCCAGGATTATCAACAGGAAAAATACTGGAAAAAACTCTCACAGAGGATATTCGTGTAATTTATTTGATGGGGGACATTCCTGAAGCTGTTGAATATGATGACACAGTAAAAAACGCTCTTTCTCAGGCTGAATTCTTAGTGGCTCAATCACCTTATCATTCACGATTATTGTCAGCCGCAGAAGTAATCCTTCCCCCCCCTCCACTTAATGAATCAGAGGGAACCATTACCAATATCGAGGGAAGGGTAAGTTCCTTATCTGTTCCAAACACTATGCGGAGCAAAAATAAACAAGGAAAAGACATAATAGCGCAGATTTCAATGCAAATGGGCCATCCAATGTCCCTAAACAGTATTGATGAAACAACCAATACCCCACATGGAAACCTCCGGAGCCAGGCTTGGAGCGGATGATCTTTCCCCTTTTTGGGCGATGACAGGATAGTTGCTCTGGCCTTATAGATGTAAGGCAATTCTGTATAGTGCCGCTTTTTGTAGATTAGTATTAATTACAGCCAGGCATAGGCTTTTTTATTACACCTTGTATTTTCCCTGTCTGTTTTTTTAATTCATAACCCGGTGTCCTTTGAAACCGGTTGCTTAAGCGGCCTTACGGAGCATGCCTTCACGGGTTTTCAAAACCTCCGTTCTTTCAATATACTCGTCGAAAGTCATGAGTAGATCAATGACGCCACCAGGGATGATTTCGATAATCCGATTTGCCACGGTATTCACGAACTCGTGGTCATGGGAGGTAAAAAGAATCACATCCTGGAAGTTGAGCAGGCTGTTATTTAATGACGTGATCGATTCCAGGTCGAGGTGGTTGGTGGGTTCATCCATCATCAGGACATTGGATTCGGAAAGCATCATCTTTGAGAGCATACAGCGAACTTTTTCCCCACCGGAGAGTACGCTGATCTTTTTAAGGGCCTCTTCCCCGGAAAAGAGCATGCGTCCCAGGAAGGTCCTGGCAAAGCTCTCCCCCTCTGTTGGGGGAGCGAACTGCAGGAGCCATTCGATAAGGTTCCGTTCACCTTTGAAATAGGCGCTGTATTCTTTGGGAAAATAGGAGTGGGTGATGGTGGTTCCCCAATGGAAAGTTCCGCTGTCCGGTTCTATCTTCCCTGCCAGAATTTGGAAAAGGGTAGTCTTGGCCAGGCTGTTCCCGCCCATCAAGGCGATCTTATCCCCTCCGTTCACGGTAAAACTCACGTTGTCCAGTACCTTTTCACCATCAATGGTCTTGGTGAGTCCGTCAACTTCCAGGATCACGTTACCACAGGGTCGTTCCGGCTTGAAGCAAATAAACGGGTATTTTCTTGACGACACCGGCATGTCCTCAACGGTGAGTTTTTCTAAAAGTTTCTTTCGGGAGGTGGCCTGCTTAGACTTGGAGGCGTTGGCACTGAACCGCTGGATAAAAGCCTTCAGTTCATTGGCCCGGTCGGTGATTTTCTTGTTTCCCGCCTGTTTCTGTTTCAGATTCAGTTGGCTGGCCTGGTACCAGAAATCGTAGTTCCCCATGTACACCGAGATCTTACCAAAATCAATGTCTGCGATGTGGGTGCAGACCTGGTTCATGAAATGACGGTCATGTGATACCAGGATTACCGTGTTCTGGAACCTGTAGAGAAACTCCTCAAGCCAGGCAATGGACTTGAGGTCCAGGTTGTTGGTGGGCTCGTCCAGAAGCAGGACGTCCGGGTTTCCAAACAGGGCCTGGGCAAGGAGCACTCGCACCTTTCCCCCGCCCTCGAGTTCCTTCATCTTTTTCTGATGCATCTCTTCGGTAATTCCCAGATTGTTTAAGAGAACCCCCACTTCAGACTCTGCCTCATAGCCGCTCATCTCTGCGAATTCAACCTCAAGCTCACCTGCTCTGATTCCGTCCTCTTCGGAAAAATCCGGTTTATCATAAAGAGCCTCCCTGTCTCTCATAATTTTGTACAGCTTTTCATGGCCCATTATTACAGTGTTTAAAACCGTCTCTTCGTCAAAGGCAAAGTGGTCCTGTCTTAAAACCGCGATTCTCTCCCTGGCTCCCACGGAGACGGTTCCAAAGTCCGGTTCGATATCCCCGGCAAGAATTTTCAAAAATGTGGATTTTCCTGCTCCGTTGGCGCCGATGAGTCCGTAGCAGTTGCCTGGTGCAAACTTTATATTAACGTCTTTGAACAGAACCCTCTTGCCATAGGCGAGGGTAACATTGGTGGTGCAAATCATTGTTGTTTTGTTTCCTTTTTGTTAAATATTAAAAGCCACAGGAACGGATCCTGTGGCTCGAAAAGCATAGAATAGACTGCGCAACACATCTATCGATAGTTAATTACCATTTTCTCCAAGTAGGTTAAAGATTCAGAAGGATCAACCTGAAACAAACTGCCTGAAACAAACTGTTTGATAGAGCTTATGGGAATATTAAAAGGGATGTACAATTTAATAAAAAATAATTTAAAAAGCAAGCCAATTTTGATATCTTGCCGGGAAATAAACATATCAATAGTATCAAATGGATGAAACATACAATAATTATAGGTACTTGGAGTCAGGTTCGTTTTTCATCATATCAAATGGTTTTCATGATATGGGGCAAATAGCAGTAGCCACCACTTTGAAATCAACAAAGCCGAAGCTGACTGAAATTATCTCAACCCGCCGTGAGTTTGTCTGGTAAGCGTGGTGAAAAAACTGCAATTGCAAAAGAGAATCAATAGTTACTTCTTGACGATATAAACTTATAAACCGGAGGATGTCCCGGAATTTCTATACGGCCATGACCCCCAACAATTCAATATCCAGAGCATATACTTTAAAACAACCTGTGTTCGCATAATGCATGAGGGTTATTTATGATAATAATAAATGACCGCATGATTTTACTTGCAAAATTATAAATATCAGCTAAAAATCGATAACAGCACAACTTGGTTCCTATTAAGTTCTGAAATACTTTTATTTTAAAAAACAAAACCATGAGATGCAAATTTTGTTTAATACTGATTTTATTGCTGGCTGCTGATTTTTTCTTTGTTTCCCATGGATTTCCCCAGGATCCAAATAATGCTCAGCCTCTTAAGGTCCCCCAAAAACTGACCCTGACTCACACAGTAATGTGTGAGGAAATCAAGGACTATGCCCCTTATAATTCGGCGGTAGTGTTTTCGATTGCCATCGGCAAAGTCTCGTGTTTTACCTCATTTGATCCTGTACCTGAAAAAACGTTTATTTATCACGAATGGTATTACCAGGATAAACTCAGCGCAAAGAAAAAGCTGTACCTTCAACCGCCGCGCTGGTCAACCTATAGCAGTATTCAGCTCCGGGAAACCGATAAGGGCCCATGGCGAGTGCAGATACTCGACCACAAAGGCAATCTGCTTGATATTGTAAGATTCAGCATCACGGACTAATTGAGAAATGAAAATACTGTTGCCTTTTTTTGCGACCTTACGATGGCAGGATATCGCGGATATACTGTTAAACAGTTATATACTGTTTCGGCTTTACGTCCTTTTTAGAGGGACCATGGTCTTTCGGGTGATTACCGGAATCGCGATCCTGTGGGTCTTCCAACGAACAGCTGTTTTTTTCGGTTTAATTTTAACCAGCTGGGCACTTCAGGGAATTATGGCGGTTGCCACACTCATTATCATCATTGTTTTCAGAAATGAAATCCGCAGCGTTCTTCAGGCCAAGAATTTAAAAACCATTCTCTGGGGTTTTTCTTATAAGCCGTTTCATCCACCGATAGAAATCATTGTGGAAAGTATTTATACATTGTCCCGGCTACGTATCGGGGCACTGATGGTTTTCCCGGCCAAGGACGATCTCGAAGAGACAATTCAAAAGGGGATGCGCTGGAATGGATCGGTATCCAAGGAAATGATAATCAGCATCTTCTGGCCTGATAATCCTGTCCATGACGGTGCTGCTATAATTAAGGGGAATCAGATTACCGACGTCGGAGTCATTCTGCCGTTATCCCACAACAATGATCTGCCTTCTCGTTACGGAACCCGTCACCGTGCAGCGCTCGGATTGGCCGAAACCACAGACGCCTTGATTGTCGTTGTTTCCGAGGAAACAGGAAAAGTGGTTGTGGCTAAAGATTCGACAATCTCGGATATTGCAGGAAAGGACGAGCTGATAAAAAAGTTACAGGTGCATGCTGGAACAATTGAAGAAAATAAGGGTCTTTTGAGGAAAAGCAGATTAAAACTAGGCGTTGCAGCGTTTTTATCCATCATATTGGTAACGGTTGTATGGTTCGGTTTTTCAAAAGGAATAGACACCCTGATCACCCTGGAAATCCCTTTAGAATACACCACCCGTGATCCCCGCATGGAAATTATTGACACTTCCGTGAATACCGTCAGCCTCCAACTGGGAGGCTCGGGAACTTTAATAAAATCGATTCGACCCGATCAGGTTCATGTGCAGATGGATCTGGATAAAGCCGTTGCCGGACGTAATACCTTTTCCATTACCAAAAAAAATATTACCCTGCCGCCGGGAATTTTTTTAAAAAAGATCACCCCCTCAATCGTTGAAGCGACCCTTGATATCACCATCAAAAAAACACTGCCTGTTCAGGTTGACTGGGTAGGTAAGCTGCCCGAGCAACTGATACTATCGGAAGTAAGGGTTGAGCCAAAAGCCATCGAGGTTGTCGGCGGAAATCGCGTTTTGGACAACATCACAACCATCTACACGGAAAAAGTTCAACTTGACAATATCCGAAAATCCGGGGCAATCACGCTGAATCCGGTTCTCATTCCGGCATCTTTAAAAGTTGCTTCTGGTTCCAAAAACAAAATTAACGTTTCATATGTAGTCAAACCAAAATTGCCTTCTAATTAGTGCCTGACCAAGAACCTCAAATCTTTTTATAATCCACCTATTATAACGTTTACAAAGGTGAAGATTTTCCGATTTTACCGAATCCGCAGACACGAGTAAAACCCGGAAAATCTTCGTGGTGAAATGCTATGAGAAATCGGATGTAAAGTCTGTTTTATTGCATAAAACAAGCTGTAATAAAACGGCGTTCTGGTCCGGCAAGGGTTTTAAATGAAAAGCCGCTGAAAGTATGATATTGACTTAATATACCTTTTTGATAAACAAATAAGATCTTTTTGGTTCTGGTCCGGTCTCTTTTAAAAAAAGGAAAAAAACATGCTTAATCTGACATCTGTTGATCTAAAAAAAGTAAAAACGGAAACACTTATTATACCCGTTTGTGAGGATAAAATAATTCATGACAACCAGTTGATATCCTTGCTTATTAAAAAAGCAAAGCAGCTCAAGGAGTTTACAGGTAAAAAAAATGATGAAGTAATTTTTTACGACATTGAAGAGGTAAAAGCAAAAAGGGTGATGTTTCTTGGACTTGGGAAACTTGAAAAAATCGATACTGAAGCGTTGCGGGAGTTTGCGGGCAAAGCGGTAAAAAAATGCATGAAAATAAATCTTCCTGAGGTTCTTCTAAGCGTCCCCTGCGGTAAAAACATGAAGATCGAGGTTGCATCAGCGCTTGAGGCCATGATGGAAGGGGCGTTTCTTGGGAATCATATTTTTGATAAATATAAAAAGGATAAAAAAATAAAGCCTCTCAAGAAAATTGAGCTTCTTGTGAAACCTGATGAGGCGGAAAAATACAGCGGATTATCAGCACGTATCTCAACTGTTTGTGCGGGAACCATACTGGCGAGAGACTGGGTCAGCACCCCGTCTAACGATAAAAGGCCTGAGCAGTTTACAAGGTCTATTGTGAACCTTGCCGAAAAAGAAAATCTTACTGTAAGGGTTTTAGATGAAAAGGAGCTGAAGCAAAAAGGGTTTAATGCAATGCTGGCTGTGGCAGCCGGCAGTCAGATCAAGGCAAGAATGGTCATACTTGAATATAACCCCAAAAAAACAGGGAAGAGGATAGCCCTGGTGGGGAAAGGTGTTACCTTTGACTCCGGCGGTATTAATTTAAAACCCACCAACTCCCTTGATGGCATGAAAGCGGATATGTCCGGAGCCGCCGCAGTTGCCGCGACCCTGATTACGGCGGCAAGGCAAAAGCTTGATGTAAGCGTTGTCGGAATAATCCCGATCGTTGAAAATATGCCGTCAGGCAGCGCCTCCCGTCCAGGAGACGTCGTAAAAAGCTATGACGGAAAAACAGTTGAAATAGGAAATACAGATGCTGAAGGCAGGCTGATATTGATAGACGCGCTCTCCTTTTGTATAAAAAAATATAAACCTCATACCATTATTGATATTGCGACCTTAACCGGAGCATGTGTCGTAGCGTTAGGGGAAAAAATCGCGGGGCTGTTTTCTTTTGATGATGAGCTGGCAAAAGCCATAGAATTATCCGGCAAAAAAACTCATGAACGCTGCTGGAGACTGCCCATGCCTGATGATTACAAAGAGCTTCTCAAGAGCGATTTGGCAGACATAAAGAATGTAAGCAGCTCGCGCTGGGGCGGCGCTATTACAGGCGCCCTCTTCCTTGCGGAGTTTGCCGGAGACTCCAGATGGGCTCATATTGATATTGCGGGACCGGCTTATATCAAAAAAGGGGATGGATACTGCGGCGCGGGCGGCACCGGCTTTGGCGTGCGGCTTTTTTGTGATTTGCTTGACAAACTGTAAACCGATGCAAGCCGTTATATTTGCAAATGGGATTATTGATGATGCCGGCTCTGTCTTTAGCGGAAATGATTTAATCATTGCTGCAGATGGCGGGCTGCATCACTGCCGGAGCTTAGGCATAACTCCTGATGTGGTAATAGGAGATATGGACTCTCTTGCCGGAGATGACATAAAGGGGCTACAAATCGCAGGCGTAGAAATAATACGTTATCCGGCAAAAAAGGATCAAACCGATCTGGAGCTGGCCTTAAAGCTTGCTGTTGACCGCGGCGCTGATGAAATCGTTGTGTTCGGCGCCATGGGCGGCCGCTGGGATATGAGTATTGCAAATATTTTGCTTCCGGCTGAGCAAAACCTGTCCAATGCAACCATCCGTATTATAGATGGACGCCATGAAATCATGCTGCTGCGGGCAGGAAAAGAGATAACATTCCATGGGGGAAAGGGGGATATTCTCTCTCTGATTCCTCTGGGCCGTGACACTCTGGGCATAACCGCTATCGGGCTGGAATATCCCCTGAAGGATGATATGTTGAAATTGGGCTCAAGCCGTGGGATCAGCAACGTATTTATCGAAAATTCGGCCACGGTATTTCTAAAACAGGGCCTGCTGCTCTGCGTTCATATTCAAAAAGAGTTTGAAGTGCCTAAAGTGATCTAAAGTGCCTAAAGTTGTTGAATTCTGTCAATTTTATAAAAAAGTGGAGCGTAGCGAGTCATTAACTTTAGCTCACTTTAGTCACTCGTAACTTTAGTCACTTTGAAGTGCCTATCCCATATACACGGAAAGCACATCCTTTCTTGCATTAACATGCTGCAATCTGACCTGAATCAGGTCTTCGGGCTTTAAATCTATTCCGCTCGATACAGGCAGCTCACATTCTATCATATATTCCTTTATAAGCGCCTGGTAGCTGTTTTTCCGCTTAAAGAGCACAAGAGCCTCCTCTTTTTGGTTGATTCTTTTTTCAAGATACTTAAGCAGCCAGTATCTGTGGCGGCTGTTTTGAATTTTCAGCACGCAGCTCACGGGCTGCTCAAGCAATTGAATTATGCGTTCTATCTCCTCGATACTATAAGGTTCTTCCAGCCCGAGGATGGCCCGAATCTGGCGCTGCGTGACAAGGTCATAATATTTGCGGATAGGTGACGTGGCGGTAACATAAGCCTCCAGCCCCAGCCCTGAATGATGTTCCGGCTCCCGACCTAACACATAACGGCTTAGCAGCTTTCGTTGCATCCAGTTTTGAAACAGAGTTCCGTCATTGCCTTTATAGAGGCGCCCGCGCGGTTCCGGCTGGGATCTGAAAATTGCAGGAGCATTCTGTTTTGCCAGGAAACGGGCCATCAGCCAGTTGGCCATTATCATTATTTCCGCAACCAGCATCCTCCCGGGGCTTTCCCTCTGCACCCTTTTTATAGTTAGTTCTCCGGCCCCATTTGTCCAGAGATTAATTTCAGGCAAAGTTATTTGTAATGCGCCCCTGCCAAACCTGAATTCACGAAAATTTTTTGCTATATCATACAGGATGCCTATTTCCCTGTCATCCTCTGCAATCATGTTAACATCATAATATGTAAGTTGTTGTTTTACCCTTATAAGGCTTGGAATAATCTCAAAATCAATTATTTCAAAAAACCGGCTTAATTCTACCATTACACTTATGGCCGGACGCAATTCTCCGGCTTTCAGGCTGCATAGATCCTCGGCAAAGCATGCCGGCAGCATCGGTATTTTCCTGTCGAGCATGTAAATTGAGCTTCCGCGAGCAACGGCTTCCTGGTCAATAATATCCCCTTTTTTGATAAAGTGGCCCACATCGGATATATGAATACCAAGTCTGTAGTGATCACCGATCTCCTCAATGCTTAAGGCATCATCAAAATCCGTGGTCAACTGCCCGTCTATCGTAATAACAGGAAGCATGGTCAGATCCTCTCGACCACCATATATGAAAATGTCACTCAATGAACCTGCCATTTCCGCCGCTTTTTTCATTACCTCCTCAGGAAAGGCGGTCGGGATTTTATATCTGTACAGATCAATGTTTTCATTTTTATCCCATACACCCAGCTTTACTAAAAGCTGAAAAACAGCTTCACCATCTCTTATGCCGGCCTTTTCAAGCATTGCTTTACCAAGAGCATAATCTGTGCTTTCCTTTTCAAACAGATAAAAGGACTCTAATATCTTTACATATTCTAAGGACAGAGAATCAGGTGAAAAAGAGCCTTTATCTGCATTGACCATTTTATTAAGCCATGCCCCGCCCTCCTCTATTATCCGATCTTTTCGAGCCTCCTCTCTTCTATTGGCAGCAATCTGCTCAACCTGGTTTTCTGAATTCGGAAAAAAGCGATCAAGGTCGAACTTAAAATAAAGCCTGTCGTTAAAAAATGCCCTGACAACCGCTGCCTCGTGATCACCGTCAGGGCTATTCGGAAAACACAGTTCGGTCATAGTGGCCAGATCGATCCATTCCTGTTCTGAATGTAATATATCCCATAACTCCCCGATATTTACACTGCCGATCAGATGTTTGCGCTTGTTTGCCGCTGCCTTTAAAGCTTCAACCAGCTCATATCTGCTTGATGAAAGATCCATGCATGTGCTGGATTTATGTGAAACACGGCCTGTGGAAAGTTTTACTTCCCGGTCTTTTTCTGTAAGAAGCCGCAATTTCGTATTTTTGACTTCCATAACAACCGCGCATATTATTTTCTGGCGGTCGATATATTCAATAATATTTCCTGGTTTCATATTTAAAATCATAACAACCGGCTTCTTTAAAGTCAATGTGTGGATGCCATTAAGTTGTTTGACCATGGGCTGATTCTTTAGTTAAAAAACAAACACCCAATACCGAACATTCCACAGATATTTTTGAAAGATGAACGTCCAACATCGAACATTGAACGTCGAATAATGATGTCGCTTCGCTCTTCAAATTATTTTTAAATTGAATAAAAAAACAAAGGCCGAACATTGAATGACTATTTCTGTTTCTTTTCAGATGTTCATCTTTTTCCATTCGATGTTGGACGTTCGATGTTGGACGTTCATTTTTTTCAGTCCTTTTTCGCCAGATATCTGCCCCCTATACAATAGGCTGACACCACTTCCAGGCATTGAATAAGTTCCGGCACAGATATACTCTGATTAAACCCGCCAAGATGTGGGCCGGTCTGGATGGTAATATCTGCGGCATCTTTATTAAAAGCTTCTATCTCTTCTTTTGAGCAGCCTCTTGCGGCCAGAAAATCTATAAACTCCTTTTCCGTCATTTCTATTTGATCAGCCACTCTCAGAATTTCCTCCATATGATGATCAACCCCCATCTCTTCAATTATACGGGGACTGAGCTGTTCAATGTTAAAAGGGATATCACCGCAGAAATTTTCTTTTACAAATCCATTATAATACTCATGAAAAATGCTCTGAAGAAGTTCCTGCAAAAAGGGTTTATCAAAAAGATATCGGACATCCACAGGTTTTCCATGCTTGTCGAATCCAACCTTGTCAGCCTCAAAGTTACGGAAGTAGCTGCCGGTTACCAGCACCAGGCTTAATATCTGTCTGCCGATGTGCCTGTAAAGCTCCCGGCTCGATCCCTGATATGAGATAAGATGTTCAAAATCTCTTATGCCGGTTATTCCGAAATTTGGGTGCCGGCATGAATACAGCCACCTGTCAAGTCTGCCGCCATGGTGCCATTCATAGACACCCTGATCCGCTCTTCTGTTGCGCTGCACACGATTATGGAAAAGAGGAATAGGGGCGGAATGAACAATGCCCAAAGAGGTTAATTTCCCCAACAGCTTGGAATTTCTTAATATTACCTCTCTGAATTTGTCCTTGGTCAGTTGTCTTGCTTTTCTATGGTCGTTCGGATAGCTGAAATAGTCCTTATGAGCTATATAAGCTATAGCACAATTGTGTTTTGGATTAATATACGATCCCTCCGGAGGCCTGACCGGCAGGTTTTTAAGCCTGAACAGATAGCTTCCGTTAATCTGAAGAGGCTGAGGAATCTTAAATCCAACGGGTAAGGAATAGCCATAAGAAGACAGATAATGCATCCATTCCGCCTCTTTTTTTATTAATTTCACCCCGCTTTCGGTTGCAGCCGATTTTACAACAAGTATTTTGGAGCTATTATTTATTGGTGCGACCATACTCCTGCCAAGAATTACCGGGCTATTACAGGCGGCAATATTGTTAAGCTTTAATATGTCATCCCACCTTGCATATGGTATCTTTTCAGAACAATACTCAGGCATACCGGGGCCGCAAATTTGAAGGGGAAGTGATCCCATGGCTTCGGTAGCAGCCCTTTGCTGCATGCCGGAGCCTGTATTAACAATCTGTTTCAGGGAAGAAATGCTTTTTTCTGACAGGGACTCGTCAGCAGAAAGAACCAGAATAGAGGCCAGTGCATCAGCAGCCTCTTTATAGAGAAAAAATGATTGTGTCTGGAAGGTGTGCTTTGGATCTTCAAGAACATTTTTCAGCGCCGAGATTGTTTCCGGCCGGATAATTTCCGGATTTGCCCGGACAAGCTGATGCAGATCCTGAACAATCATAAATGCAGCGCTAAAATCCAGGTGTTCGTTTTTGAGCGCATTTTCCAAATTGCTTTGTTCTCTTTCCAGATTCCGATAATACATCTTAAGCTCAAATAATAACGACCAAATCCAAATAATTTTAACGGCTCATTTAGTCTCTTGGCAATAAATTTCTTTGCGTACTCTGCGGTGAATATAAAAACTCTGCAAAATAAACATAACCTGATTTTATTTATGCGTAAAGTAGAATGTGCATGATTTTAGCAGCTCTTTACAGGGGACAGGGTTTTAACGATCCTTGCATTTTATAATCAGTGTAGTATGTTAAAAACTTGGGGATCATATATTATAATGTATAAAGTTTTATAATAAACTCAATTTACGAAACGGTTACGAATATGTATACAAAATTACAGGATTTTCAGAAACTATCTACCTGGCAATTGATCTTGCTTGCCAACGAGGAAAGAAAACGCCTGGCAGGAGGAAAGATTGAGCTGTGCAGTATCACCAATGCCAAATCAGGACGTTGTGGTGAGGATTGCAGATTTTGCGCGCAATCAATTCATTATAACACAAAAATTTCTGTATACCCGTTAAAGAGCAAAGATGAATTGCTGGCCCAGGCGAAAAGGGCAAAAGAGATCGGGGCAAAGAGATTTTCTATTGTTACCAGCGGAAAGGGGCCTGACCGGCAAGAGGTTGAAAAAATCGCTGAAGTGATAAACATAATAAAGGAAAAAATCGGAATATCCCCTTGCGCCTCTTTAGGCATACTTGACACAAAATCTCTTGTCCTTCTAAAAGATGCCGGACTTAACCGGTATCATCACAACATTGAGACATCTCGACGGTTCTATCCCAATATTGTCACTACCCATACATTTGACGACAGAATCAGGACGATAAGGGCGGCCCAGGAGGCCGGCCTTGAAGTATGCAGCGGCGGGATTATAGGGCTGGGCGAAAGCGAAGAAGACCGGGTTGATATGGCTCTGACGCTGAGAGATCTTAATGTAAATTCGATTCCGATCAATATACTTGTTCCTTTGAAAGGAACGCCGCTTGAAGGAACAGAAAACATTTCAGCAGCAGAAGTTCTGAGAACCATCGCGATATTTCGCTTAATCACAGGCAACATGACAATAAGGATAGCGGCCGGCAGAGAATCGGTTTTAAAGGATTTCCAGGGATTAGCCTTTATCGCCGGCGCAAACGGCATGATGATAGGAGGATATCTGACTGTAAAAGGAAGGTCTCCTGAAGAAGACCTTGCCATGATATCGGAGATAAGAAAGTTATGGAATGGATAGATGCTTACCTGGATGAACGAAAAAAGCAGCATCTGCTGCGGACACTCAAACCTCTGCGGCCTGCCGGGCCGGGCCGGGTATATATAAATGACGTAGAATATCTGAATTTTTCCTCCAACGACTATCTCGGCCTTGCCGGACATCCACGACTTATCGAAGAGAGTCAAAAGGCGATCAATGGATTCGGAACGAGTTCGTCTGCTTCAAGGCTCATGAGCGGCGATCTTTCCATCCACCATCAGCTTGAAGAGATGACAGCCGATTTTATCGGCAAGGAAAAGGCTATTTTGTTTGGAAGCGGTTATCTGGCAAATATCGGCCTTATATCGGCCTTATGTGACAGAAAGGATGTTATATTCTCTGACCGTCTTAACCACGCAAGTATCGTGGACGGAGTCCTCCTTTCCGGCGCGCGTTTTTTCCGTTTTCAACATAACGATGTTAACCACCTTGAAACATTGATGAAAAGGGAAAGAAAAGGATTTAAAAAAGCGTTCATCATTACAGAGTCTCTGTTCAGCATGGACGGAGACGTGGCGCCGCTAAAAGAGATCGTGGAATTAAAGGAAAGGTATGACGCTCTTTGTATGATAGATGAGGCCCATGCTGTCGGCGTTATCGGAGAAAAAGGAACAGGTGTTGCCGAAAAATACGGATTAACAGACAAGATAGATATTATTGTAGGAACTTTTGGAAAGGCGCTTGGCAGCTATGGCGCGTATGCCGCGGCATCAGCGGGACTGATCGATTATTGTATCAACAGGGCAAGAAGCTTCATATATTCAACAGCGCTTCCCCCTTCTGTAATCGGCGCAAGTATAGGGGGAATAAAGATGGTGGTGGAAGAACCGGCTCGGAGATCCGTCCTGCTGGAAAAGACCAAATATTTCAGATCTCTCCTAAAAGAAAACCGCCTTAATGTCATGGGGAACGCCCAGATCGTGCCTGTGCTTGCGGGTGAAAATTACGATGCATTGAATATCTCAAACAGGCTTTATGAAAACGACATTTTTGCTCTTGCCGTGCGTCCGCCTACCGTACCTGAGGGAAAGGCTCGTGTCCGGTTTTCCATTACCTTCAATCATTCCAAAGACGACCTTAAAAAGGCTGCGGATGTGTTAAAATATGCGTTTAAACAGATTCCAATATCTAAACAGGGGGCATGACGAAGTTCTTGTACTGATCCCGGGATGGGGGTTTGACGCGAGAATATTTGAGCTGCTTGATCTTGATTTTAATTATCTTCTTCCGCAAATAAATGATCCAGAGGGTTTCAGCGCAGATCTTATGGGCGCGCTGGTTGAAAATCGGATTAAAAAGGTCTCGCTCTTTGGATGGTCAATGGGAGGATTTTTGGCTATCAATTTTTTAGAGGAATACGGCAGGGAGTTTGTGCGGGAAATCTTTTTAGTTTCCATGAGAAAAACCTATCCAGAGAAAGAAATCGATTCCCAGATCGCCCTTTTAATAAAGGATCGCATATTATATCTGAGCCGGTTTTACAGAAATTGTTTCATGGGACAAAAAAGGGCATTTGCGTGGTTTAAAGAGCGCATGTTTTCATCCTATATAGAGATGTTTGATCTGAAATTCCTTTTGAAGGGGCTCGATTATCTGATGCAACAGAGGCTTGAGACTACTGCGCTGAAAGAAAATCCTGTAAGGATCATCCATGGGGAAAAAGACCGGATTGCGCCTTATTCCGAGATAGTTGAGATGGCAAAGGATATCTCTTTCCCCGGGATGGTTACCTTTAAAAAAAGCGGGCATATCCCGTTTCTTGAGCCTGATTTCAAGGAAAGATTTTATGCCGGGATATAAACAAAGGATAAAAAATTCGTTTTCAAAGGCTGCCCGCACCTATGATCAATATGCTTTTGTTCAGAAGGAGGTTGGCGTAAGGCTTATAGATTCAATACAGCCTCATTTTTTTCAGAATATCCTTGAAATCGGATGCGGGACAGGAAATTACACGGAGATGCTGCAAGAAAGGTTTCCGTCAGCCGACATTACAGCCATAGATTTCTCGCCTGAAATGATCTCTGTCGCCGCTCGCAAATTAAACAGGAAAAAAAAGGTCAGGCTATTTGTTAATGATGCAGAGGGGTTTATTCCGGAAAACGGAAAAAGATACGATCTGATTACTTCAAATTCCACCTTTCAATGGTTTGCGGATTTAAAGAAAGGATTGGAACACTACCATGAGCTGCTCACCAACAGAGGTATGATTGTTTTTTCAATGATGGGGCCTGAAACATTCTATGAGCTTTATGAAATAATGAAGGGTATATATCCAGGAAAAGTAAATATGGCGGCGCAATATTTTATGCAACATGATGATGTGAAATCTCTTTTGCACACGGTTTTTAAAAAAGTCAAAATAAGCGAAACCCTGTTTACAAGAAGACATGATAATATCCTTGATCTGTTAAGGACAATAAAACATACCGGAGTAAATATTAGAAGGAACGGAGACCGTATTCTGTTTACTCCGGCGCTTCTTGAAAAGGCTGAAAATGCTTATATAAAAAGGTTTGGGGCAATAAGGGTAAGTTATCAGGTTTTTTTATGTGAGGCCGGCTACATTGAGAATTATTAATTTTAAATGTTAAATTTTGAATTAAAAGGGGATGTTTTGCAAAGGTCTCGTGGACGGTCTATGAAAAATAAAAGCTTATTTATTACAGGCACCAATACAGGCATAGGCAAAACCGTTATATGCGGCTGCCTGGCCAGGTACTTGAGCCGCAAAGGTATTAACGTCGGGATTCAAAAATGGGTAAGCACCGGAAACAGGAATACCTCGGATGACATGGATTGTTGTCTCTCGATGCTTGGAAGGGAAAAGGAAGATATTGACAACCCCTTGCTTTTACACCCATATACATTCGATTTTCCAGCCTCTCCGCATCTTGCCGCAGAAATGGAAGGGAAAGAGATTGATATTAATAAGATTGCAGAAAGCTATCATACGCTTGTGCAAAGACACGATCTTCTTATAGTCGAAGGGGTGGGTGGCGTCCTGGTTCCTCTTACCCAAGACCGTCTTCTGATCGATCTTGTGGCAGATCTTGCAATTCCGGTCTTAATTGTTACTGATAGCGGTTTAGGCACAATCAACCATACCCTTCTTACCATCGAGGCCCTGACAAAAAGAGGCATCCCGATATTAGGCATGGTCTTTAATTTTGCAGGAAAAGAGAATAAAATAATAGAAGCAGATAATATAAAAACTATTTCCAGGATAGGGAAAAGACCATCGTTTGGATCATTATCCAGGGTCGATTCAACGGAAGCGTTAATCGCTGAATTTGAACCTATAGGGAAAAATATTCTGAAAGCGCTAAATAGATCATGGGAGCATATAATATTATGAGTTTTGACTTATTGGAAAAAGACAGAAAATATATCTGGCATCCTTATACCCAGATGAAAGATTATGAAAAGGAATATCCTGTCCTGATTGAAAAGGGGGAGGGTTGCCGTCTTTACGACCATGAAGGGAATGTCTATTATGACACCATCTCTTCCTGGTGGTGTAACGTCCACGGACACAATCATCCCTATATCCGGTCCGCGATAAAGAAACAGCTTTCCGAGCTTGATCATGTTCTCTTTGCCGGGTTTACCCATAAGAATGCAATATTGCTTGCAGAAAGTCTGGTTCAATGTTCCCCTGAAAATCTTAGCAAAGTCTTCTATTCAGACAACGGGTCCACCGCCTGCGAGGTAGCCCTGAAAATGTCATTCCAGTTTTGGAAAAATAAAGGGCAGGAAAAAAAGGAGAAATTTATCGGGCTTGAAAACGGATATCACGGCGACACTGTCGGAGCGATGAGCGTCGGCGGGATCTCGGTCTTTCATCAAACATTTGCTCCCCTCCTTTTCCCTGCATTTAAGATACCTTCTCCCTACTGTTACCGATGTCCGTGCGCTAAGAAACGGGAAACTTGCGCCATAGAGTGTGTTGATCCACTGGAGGAACTTCTTAAGGAACATAACAATGAGATCGCGGGGATCATCCTTGAGCCTATGATGCAGGGATCAGGCGGATTTATTATCTATCCTGTTGAATATCTTAAAAGGGTTTCAGAACTTGCCGATGCATACAATATCCATCTGATAGTGGATGAGGTTGCCACCGGTTTCGGAAGGACAGGAAAAATGTTTGCGGTGGAACATGCGGATGTTAAGCCGGATTTTATGTGCCTGTCAAAAGGGATAACCAACGGGACCCTTCCCCTTGCCGCTACCCTGACGACCGACGCGATATACGACGCCTTTTATGCTGATTATACCAGCAACATGACCTTTTATCACGGTCACACCTATACAGCCAACCCGTTAAGCACTGCCGCAGGATTCGCCTCTTTAGAGGTTTTTAAAAAAGAGAAGACCCTGGAAAATGCAGCGGCAAAAATTGTAACTTTTCACAGGATCATCCAAAAATTCAGAGAGATTCCGATTGTGGGTGATGTAAGATATATAGGGATGGTAGCAGCCTTCGAACTTGTAAGAAATAGACAAACCAAAGAACCGTTCTCCTTTGAAGACAGGATAGGATTGTCGGTTTACAAAAAAGGGCTGAAAAACGGATTGATCCTTCGCCCATTGGGGAATGTCATATATCTCTTTCTTCCGCTCTGTGTAACAGAAGAAGAGTTGATGGATATAATAGATCGGACATACGGTGTGCTTGCGTCATTAGCGGTTTAAGGCTTTTAAGGCAACACAGCTTTTGGATTCCAGTCTCCGGGAATCTTTTGTCCGGTCTCTTCGCCTAATTTTATCTTTCTTTCCTTTAAACCCGGCCGGGCAAATTCCATATGCCCTTCATTTAAAGTCCGGCCATTGATTATAGCCTCGGAGCGGAGTCTCCGTCCAATTGTCTTTTCCATCTGCCTGCCAAGCCACAGGATGCGGTCAACATCATATCCATGCTCGATGCCCATCTCGTCAATCTGTACCAGCGTATCCTCAAGTGTAATTAGACCCACATATCTGGGATCTTTATAATAATATTCTCCGGTTCCTTTGGTGGGGCAGTCGTCCATGAAGTTTGCCGGCTGCCCGCCAAGGCCTCCCAGGGTTGCCTCAAAGCTTGTAATTCCTGCCTGCAATGCAGCCAGAACAGATGCCGACGCTGTGCGCTTTGTTTCATGGAAATGGGCGATATGGAGTGCAGCGTCGGGAATTTCATCAAGTGTCCTGGAAAAATAACGGTAAACATCAGGAGCTGAAGCGCTGCCGTCATGGTCCGCATGTTCAATGTCATGGGCTCCGATTTCCAGCCATCGTTTTGCAAATTCCACTGCCTCCTTCATGTCCTTAGCCCCGCCAATTGGACTCCCCCAGATAGTGCTGACCGTTCCGCACATCTTCATTCCCGCATCATTGCATTTTTTAATGCAACGCTCCGCCTCTTTCCAGTATTCGGGAAGCGTTGTCCCTGAGTTTGCAAAATGATGCTCTTCTTCCGTAGAAACCATCATCAGAAGACGATCAGGCCCAACCCCCTTTTTTCTTAGTGAAATAGCGCGATCAACCGCTGTTTCGCGGATCGTAATCGCTGTAAAGCAGATATCGTCATAATTAACCCCCTTTCTTTCACATTGTTTTTTAAACCGGTCCCCTTTAAGGTGTTTAAACAAATCTTCAGCATCCCTGAACTGAGGCATTGAAAATGAGCTTCCAAGATTAGTTACTTCAATATGCCTGCAGCCCGCGAATATCAGCTCTTCAAGATAAAATATCTTTGCCGCAGTGGAAATGAATTTTTCTTCATGCTGAAAACCGTCCCTAATCGTTATGTCGCCGATAGTTACCTTTCCGGGCATTTTGGGAAAAATCTTCCAAAAATCATATTCAGTCATATCAAGGGCTCCTTTCTAAAAGGCTTTTACCACAGATCACAGAGGTTTTCTATAAAAAAACTGTAACAGGATCTCCGCTTTGCTCCGACAAGCTGCGGGGAATGCGCTCGCTATTGCGATTCAGCCACCGATCTACGCTGATCATTACTGATATCCCCCTAACGGCAAAAGTTGTATTTGGAGACAGTATACGTAAATGGTTATGCTATTATCGGGTTTACTTATAATCTCTTTTTTTCTTGACAGAACATCCAATATGATTATTTTTGATAAACAGAGTAATAAATAATTAAAGCAAGCTTGTTCGGAATATAAAATCAACCCAATATAATAAGGAGGTGTTATTATGACTCTCGTTAGATGGGATCCTTTCAGAAATGTAGCAACCTTGCAAGACCGTATTAATCGTATGTTTGATGAAAGCTTTCTCCGTTCAAAGGACTTTGATGATGAGGTTAGCCTGGCTTCGTGGAAGCCCACGGTAGACATTTATGACACTGATGACGCTATTATTCTCAAAGTTGAACTTCCCGGAGTAGATAAAGAAAAAGTTACTGTTGATGTTAATGATAATGTATTGACTCTTAAGGGTGAACGATCCATTGACAAAGAGATTAAGGAAGAAAACTACTGCCGCAGGGAAAGAAGTTTTGGTTCATTTCACAGATCTTTTACGCTGCCGACAGCTGTAAATCCCGAGGATATCAAGGCGACCTATAAAGACGGGATCCTTACGGTCGAAGTTCCAAAACCGGAAGAAAAGAAACCAAAACAAATAACCATAGATATAAAATAATTACCGGCACATAGCTGAAATACAGTTCATCCTCAAAGGCAGGGTCTTTAACAGGTCCTGCCTTTATTTTTCCAGCGACAAAAGATCAAGGCAATCTTGAGTAAAGTTCTAAAGCTTCTATCATCAGAAAAATGGCATCAGAAAAATGGAAAAACATATGAAAGGCCAGCTGCTCAAATTAAACAGAGAATATACATTCTTGACAATTAAAACTCAGATGTGTTTTTTATCTAATTTGTAAAAGTTCACCACAGAAGGGCAGGTGGTTTCACTGAAGGTGTAACCAAAAGGAAAATGTATGAATGAATTGTCTGTAAGGACTTGCGTATCAAGTTCCGGTGAATTTATTTATGGCATTCACAAGCCTGATTACACGGTTGTCAATCTCAGAGAAAAAGATCACATAACAACGCTTGGACATATTAACGGCAAAACTGCTGTTGAAAACAAAATTAACTTTCCGGCAAATGATGTAAAAATTGATAACGCAGACTGGGTATTCGAGATCTCCAACCCGTTTCCTTTTATGGGCGCAACTTTTATATTAAAGTCAAGCGCCGACAAAAGAATAGAAAATGCAAACCCCTTTGATATTATTAACAAATATAAATCTTCGAAATTAAAAGCCCATATAAATGAGTTTGAAGACAATGACCCGCTTACTATATCATTGGGCCGAATGTCCACAGACGCGGACCTGCTTATCGAGTTAGCCCAAAAGTCGTGCTTGTTTGAGTTTGATCCACATACAGGAGAGCCTGCCGGCATTCAATATGAAAAAACAAAAAATGGGGGGGTTCAACAGGCAATTAAAAATCGCCATTTGTTTGAAATCGTATCCAACAATCCTTTTTTACCTGATACTTATAAGCAGGCAATGGTACTTATTCCAGGCATCCAGGGCCCCAATAAAATCGTGGGAGAGTATAAAAAGTCTGCGGGCACTCATATCTGGGAATATCTGAGAGAAAACAGTTATATCCCATGGGGACATTATGCAGCAAACATGGCACATGATTCCATCAGGTATAAAATCAAAGCACTTAAGAAAGAGGATTTGATCGGTCTCAGGCATTTATACTACCAGAGGGTTTACACACAGGTTGCCCAGAGTCTGGAAATTCCCATTCCCGCAAAAAAACGCAGTTTCACAGAAGAGGAGTTAGAGTCTTTGCGGATACATCTTCTTAAAACCATAAAACATCATGAAGATGATAAAAATAATTTACCCTTTAACGCATCAATGTGGGGATGGAATTTCGGATTTGATCTGTCTCCTTCAGGATATCGGCTCAATGCATCTCACCAGCAAATACACCAGCAATTTGCGATAGTGCCCAAATATACTCCGGGTTTTATCAATGGGAAAAATGATGAAAGCCACACTTTATTTTCAACCTATACTCAAGGAGATGAAGTAGCTCGCTTCTGCCGCGGGTTCAGAAATAGTACCGGCAAAAACTTCTTTGAAACATACATTAATGCCATAGAAAATAACAGGAGAATGGATGGCAGAAAAGACAGGGCAAAAAGCCTTGTCTTCTATCAGGACGAAAACATCATGGCTTTTGTACCCAAAGCCCAGCGCTCTCAGGGAGAAGTACAGATTATGACCACAGCAAAGTGCGGCAATATTCTTGAGGCGGATTCTACGGTGAGGAGGTCTCTGGACACGGCTATTTTGACAACCGTAAGGATGCTGGAAAAATTGGGTGTGGAAATGATGATTTGTTACGAAACATCCAAGAGATTTGATAATCCGGACAATGACCATCGGCTTATGTACACTTTTATTCCCCGTCATCCTAAATCGCCGGGGACTTACAGTCAGTGGCTATATCGCTGGATTATCGGGCATTATCCCGAAGACTTCGCTCATGCCTGCAACAAGGCCGTTAATCAGGGATTTTGATATCCGGCTTGAAAAACCTGCTCCCCATGCGCCTGTCTCAATGTACAGACATACCGACTCTTAAACCCAGATATTAACTTGGCAGCCTCGAAAAAGAACAGGTCGAAAAGAGAGGTTCGGACGCTTTCAATACAACCGGAAGTTGATTGCAACCCTTGCTATTAATAACATATTATGGCATATTAATATAATTTTGATTGTTTACCCTCCTTGAACCAGCTTTATTGATAAAGGCATTATGTAGAAAATGGACAAGAAATACGATCCAAAAACCGTTGAATCAAAGTGGCAATCCTGTTGGGATGAGAAAGGGCTGTTTAAGTGTAAAGAGGATCCTGACAGGGAAAAGTATTATATTCTTGAGATGTTTCCCTATCCTTCAGGCAAGATACACATGGGTCATGTCAGAAACTACACCATAGGGGATGTGGTCGCAAGATATAAAAGAATGCGGGGATTTAATGTTCTGCATCCAATGGGATGGGATGCTTTTGGAATGCCCGCGGAAAACGCCGCTATTGCAAACAATACCCATCCTGCCGGATGGACATACGATAATATCAAGTCGATGCGATCTCAGCTGAAGCGCATAGGTTTCAGCTATGACTGGGACAGGGAAATAGCTACCTGCAGGCCCGAATATTACAGGTGGGAACAGTGGCTGTTTTTAAAGATGTATGAAAAAGGGATGGTATATAGAAAGGAGTCTTTTGTAAACTGGTGCAATACCTGTAAAACTGTTCTTGCCAATGAGCAGGTAGAGGCCGGCATGTGCTGGAGATGCGGGAAACCGGTTCGCCAGAAAAAGCTCTGGCAATGGTTTTTCCGTATAACCGATTATGCAGAAGATTTGCTTGCTTATTGCGACAAGCTTTCCGGCTGGCCTGACAAGGTCATCACCATGCAGAAAAACTGGATCGGCAAGAGCATAGGCGCACAGATAAGATTCCCGATTGAAAATGCCGAAGATAATTCAGACAAGATTATACCTGTATTTACAACCCGTCAGGATACGGTTTTCGGAGCAACCTTCATGTGTCTTGCCCCTGAGCATCCGCTTGTGCCAGGGCTTTCAAAAGGCACCGGCCAGGAAGATAAGGTTGGAGAGTTTGTGGAACGGATGTCAATGCAGGATAGATCTGACAAGGCTGTTGAAAGTTATGAAAAGGAAGGGGTTTTTACCGGTTCATATTGCATAAATCCATTGAGCAACAGGCGCATGCCTATATATACAGCTAATTTTGCTCTCATGGAATATGGCACAGGCGCTGTTATGTCGGTGCCGGCACACGACCAGCGTGATTTTGAATTTGCCAAAAAATACGGTCTTGACATTATTGTTGTTGTAAAGCCTTTTGATAAGGACCTTGATGCAGACTCCATGACCGAAGCATATACAGGTGAAGGGGTTATGGTCAATTCCAGCCGGTTTGACGGCATGAACAACAAAAAAGCCCTTGATGAAATCGCCTCTTTTCTTGACGAAAAGGGCTTTGGAGAAAAAACAGTCAACTTCAGATTAAGGGATTGGGGTGTTTCCAGACAGCGTTACTGGGGAGCCCCCATTCCCATGGTTTATTGCAATAAATGCGGGGTTGTTCCCGTCCCTGAAGAGGATCTTCCGGTTGTATTGCCTGAGGAGGCTGATCTTTTGCCAGGAGGAAGGTCGCCGCTCGCAGGTCTTGATTATTTTGCAAGAACCAGGTGCCCGAAGTGCGGCAGCCCGGACGCAAAAAGAGAAACCGATACAATGGATACATTCGTTGAATCCTCCTGGTATTTTGAGAGATACTGCAGCGCAGATTACAATGGCGGCATGTTTGATACAAAGGCTGTTTCCTACTGGATGCCGGTTGATCAATATATCGGCGGGGTTGAGCATGCTATTTTGCATCTGCTTTATTCAAGGTATTTTACACGCGTGCTAAAAGATCTTGGACTTGTTAAATACAAGGAGCCTTTTACCAGACTGCTGACACAGGGTATGGTCTGCAAGGAGACTGCTTCCTGCTCTGAGCATGGATTTCTTTTCCCTGAAGAAGCCAAAGGCGGTTTTTGCAAAAAATGCGGCAACAAGGTCATAATAGGCCGGGTTGAAAAGATGTCCAAGTCAAAAAAGAATGTGATAGATCCGAATATTATGCTCAAAAAATACGGCGCTGATGTTACACGGCTCTTTTGTCTTTTTGCGGCTCCGCCCGAGAGGGACCTTGAATGGAGCGACCAGGGGGTTGACGGGTCATACCGTTTCCTGAATCGTATATGGAGCCTTGCGGCAGTCTGGATCGATTTGATAAAAGGGGCGATCCCTTTTAACGGCAGTCCTGACGAACTGGACGAGAGCATACGGATTTTATATAAAAAAGCCCATCAAACAATAAAAAAGGTTACCGATGATATAGAAGGCAGGTTCCATTTCAATACAGCAATCAGCGCTGTAATGGAGCTTGTTAATACCATGTACGGCATAGACCCGGCAACAAAAAGCTCTGAAGCCGCGGGAGTAATGAGATTTGCCGTGGAATCGGTTATACTGCTTTTATCACCCATAGTTCCACATTTTACTGAAGAACTCTGGGATGCCATGGAGCATAAATCCAGCGTTCTTTTGGAATCATGGCCATTATACAGAGAAGATGCTCTTGTGCAAGACAGCCTTGAAATAGTAGTGCAGGTAAACGGCAAACTTCGCAGCAAATTCAGGATAAGCGCTGATGCGGATGATGCTGCCATAAAAGAGATGGCTCTTTCAGATGAACGCGCAAGGGAATTTATAAATGATAAATCCATAAAAAGGGTCATTGTCGTTAAAAAGAAGCTGGTAAATATTGTAGTGTAATAATGATGAATTCGCAAAAAGTCGAAGGAGGAAAATGCTTTTTAAAGGAAAAATAATTTGGGCTGTCTTTGCGATATTGTGCTTTTTGGCTTTTTTGTCAGCATGCGGCTACAGGTTTGCCGGAGGCGGGACTCTTCCGTCAGGTATAAATAGTGTTTGCGTAACAATTCTTGAAAACCGCACCTCTGAAATCGGAATTGAAAATACATTTACAAACGATCTTATCTATGAATTTACGAGAAACGGCAAAATCGCAGGCATGGACGAGGCAGACGCTCTCCTTTCCGGTGTAATTAAATCAATGAGTATTGAGACGATATCACACAGCGGGGCTCAAACCTCCCTTGAAAGACGGGTAACATTTACACTTGATTTGAAATTAACAGATAAGGACGGCAGGATACTTTGGTCAACAAAAGATATTGCCGGCAACGAGGCCTATGTCGTGGTTTCTGACAAGCTATTGACAGAGCAAAAACGACATGATGCAATTTCAATCCTTTCAACAAGGCTTGCAGAAAAGGTTTATAATAGCCTGACAGAGGATTTTTAGGCTGTAATCGACCTTACCAGGCTGGCAAGGCGGGAAACTTTTCGAGATGCATTTTTTTTATGAATAGTTCCCTTTTTTGCTGCTTTGTCGATAATAGATTGCGCTTGATTAAGTTTGTTTAAAGCTGTTTCATTCGACTCTTTACCTGAGGCAAGCCGTACATCCTTGACAATGTTTTTAACCTTGGTCATCGTTGTTTTGTTACGCATGCGCCTTTCTTTATTCTGGCGCGCCCGTTTTAATGCTGATTTATGATTAGCCAATTTATATAACTCCTTTGCATAAGTTTAAAAGATTTTAGCTACATAATATTAAAAAGCATGTCAAGTTAAATTTAACGGTTTTATTTAAAAGCAATCAATGTCTGAAAATACACGCGTGACAAAAGCTGCTGGGGTCGTAGGCTCCGCAACCTTATTAAGCCGTCTGTTCGGCTTCATAAGGGATGTCGTAATTGCATGGTTTTTTGGGGCCGGACTCAGTTCAGACGCTTTTTTTGTAGCATTCAGGATCCCAAACCTGCTGAGAAGGCTTTTTGCCGAAGGTTCGCTTAGCATTGCATTCATACCTGTGTTTACGGAATACCTTACGGTCAAAGGCAGAGAGGAAGCCTTTAAGCTGGCCGGAGCCGCCATTTGGCTTCTTTCCATGATCCTTGCGATTGTCGCGGTTTTGGGCATTCTACTTTCCCCTGTTATTATAAAGATTATTGCGCCCGGATTTATTGACTCGCCTGAAAAGTTTTCCATGACAGTAAATTTGACCCGTATTATGTTCCCTTATATTTTTTTCATCGGCCTGGTAGCCCTTTCCATGGGAATTCTGAATAGTCTGGGCCACTTTGCCGCTCCGGCCCTGGCGCCGGTTTTTTTGAATATTGCAATGATATGTTCGGTATTTTTTATTTCACCATACATGCCTGATCCGGTAACCGGCCTTGCCATAGGGGTGCTTATCGGCGGTTTTCTTCAGCTCGCTCTTCAGATCCCCTTTCTTATTAAAAAAGGATTGTATTTTTGGCAAAGGGTAAAAATATTTCATCCAGGGCTGAAAAAAATTGGCCTGTTAATGATTCCAACCGTATTCGGATCCGCTGTTTACCAGATTAATATCCTGGTTAGCACCCTTCTTGCCTCATTACTGTCTGAAGGAAGTGTTTCATATCTTTATTATGCAGACCGGCTGGTGCAGTTTCCTCTCGGCATATTTGCAATAGCGGCTGCTACCGCTATTTTGCCAAGCATCTCAAGGCAGGCGGCGTCAGGGGATTTAGAGGCTGTTAAAGCCACCTTTTCACATGCAATGAATCTGGTGTTGTTCATAACAATACCTTCCATGGTCGGCCTTATTATACTAAGGGAGCCGATCGTTGCTCTGTTATTTAAAAGGGGTGTTTTTGATTCCAAAGCTACACAATTGACTGCGCAGGCTCTTTTATATTATGGTATAGGTTTATGGGCATTTTCAGGTGTAAGAATAGTTGTTTCTACATTTTATGCTCTGCAGGACACAAAGACCCCTGTACGCATGGCCGTAATATCGATTATTGCCAATATAGTGCTTGGGATTATTCTGATGGGGCCGCTCGCTCACGGGGGCCTTGCCCTTTCCACCTCTCTTGCTTCAATGCTGAACTTCGGGCTTCTTGTTAGGGCATTAACAATAAAACTTGGTTCATTAGGATTAAGAAGTATTGCCGAATCTGCTTGCAAAAGTTTGCTTTGTGCCGCAATAATGGGTATAATTATTAGCATTGTTTCCATTTTTATGATTCCCTTAACAGACGGATCTATATATGGCCTTTTTTTCGGGCTTATGGGAACAATAATAATCGGCTTTCTTCTTTATGGATTCTTTTCCTTTTTAATAAAAAGTCCGGAACTGCGAAAGCTTTGGGGTATAATTGTTAAGGGCATTAAAAAAAGTTGACTACCAGGCAAAATATCATGCTGTCTATAGTAATATTGATTCTGTTTTCCCTGTTTTTGCTTATAATATTTGGAGACGATGGGGTTGTCGATTTCGTCAGCATAAAGGGTGAAAAGGATAGACTGGTTGAAAAAAATGAAAAGCTTAATCAGGAGAACCTTAATATGTATCGTGAGATAGACAGGTTGAAAAATGACCCCAAGTTTGTCGAAAATGTGGTAAGACAGGAATTAGGAGTAATAGGTAAAGATGAGGTTATATTCAAAACAGGTAAAAAGCAGGACAACAAAAAATGACAGATCATCCTGATTTTTATACAAAAACCATGGCAAAGGTTTATAGCGACCAGGGCTATTTAAGCAAGGCGGCTGAAATCTATAGATTACTTTTAAAACAGGAGCCTGACAGGAAGGATCTTGTTGACGAGCTTTCCAAAATCGAAAAAAAACTTTCTGAAAAAGCTCCAAGTAATGCTGTTTTATTGCTTAGCAAATGGATTAATCTTGAGCTTAAATATAACAACTTGAAAAAGCTCAAAAATATTAAAAATAGATTGTAAACATAATAGGTTAACTTTGATAGCATCGTAAAAAGTCTAAGAACTACTTTTACGAAACGTGTTAAGTGTTAGGTGCTAAGTGTTAAGAGCTTGATATGACAATTAAATGTTTTATCTTAACACCTAACACTTAACACTTGATGAATTTGACTTTTTACGAGTTCATCAACATTAGACCATTGTAATTATAAGGAGGTAAGGTCATGGCAATAATAAGGCAGAGAAAAAAGGTTTTGGCATTTATCGGAATAGGTGCTGTTTTTTTTCTCATAATTTCCGGATGTGCGGGAGGAAAATCGAAAAATAGCGACCCTGAATCGCAAGTTACAACCCCTAAAGGGCCTTCCCCTCTATATTATGATTTTGGAGATGTGCTTATACCAAACGAATTAAAGGTCAACAAAAAAGAATCCTTTGTATACAAAACCCCCGGATTTTCCGCAGGTGTTCTTGTTTTAAGCGGCAGGGTCGCAATAAGCTCCCTTATCGCCTTTTTTGAAAACAATATGCAAAAGGATAACTGGAGGATTATAAGTTCATTTAAGTCTCCGCGAACCGTCATGCTGTTTCAGAAAGAAAGCAGATGGTGCATGATAAACATGTCTGAAGATTTTAAAACCTATGTTGAGGTGTGGGTTGCGCCTACAATTAATGAAGCGGAAGCAGGGCTTCTTAAATAAAAAAATTATTATGCAAACCAAAATAGACAATAAAAATATCGTTCTTGGTGTATGCGGCGGGATTGCAGCATATAAGAGTGTGGAATTATTAAGGCTTCTTAATAAGCAGGGGGCAAAGGTCAGGGTAGTAATGACTCAAAATGCCCGATCTTTTGTCGGGCCGCTGACCTTTGAAGCTTTATCAGGTTATCCGGTCTGCTTTGATCTTTTTCAAAATATTGATAGAAAAAATGATGCGTCCATAAGGCACATTGATTGGGCAAGGGATGCGGACGCGGTGATCATTGCTCCTGCAACAGCCAATATTATCGGCAAGATCGCAAACGGCATAGCTGATGACGCCTTGACCACATTAATGCTTGCAGTAACAGCCCCTGTTCTTTTGTGCCCTTCAATGAACTCTCAAATGTATGCGAATAAGGCGCTATGCAGAAATCTTTCCACACTAAGGAATGATGGATATTTTATCGTTGAGCCGGAGGCGGGTGAGCTTGCATGTGGCGATTCCGGTCCAGGACGTCTTCCTGAACCAAAAGATATACTGGACAGGCTTTTATGCTGTCTTGCCCCAAAGGATCTGAAAAGTAAAAAGGTTCTTGTAACAGCGGGCCCGACGCGGGAACCGATTGATCCTGTCAGGTTTATCAGCAACCCTTCATCAGGCAAGATGGGCTATGGCATTGCAAAAGCAGCAGAGCACAGGGGAGCCAATGTTGTGCTGATTACCGGGCCGACAAATCTTTCCGATCCGGTTAATGTAGAAGTAATCAGGGTGGGAACGGCAAAGGAGATGGCGCGGGCTGTGTTTGAGCATATGGAAGATGCCCATATTATCATAAAAGCAGCGGCAGTTTCCGACTACAGGCCTGTTGATTCGGCAAAACAGAAGATAAAGAAGGGAAAAGATGAGATTGCTTTGTTTCTGAAAAAAAACCAGGATATTTTAAAGGAGCTTGGCAGGAAAAAAAAGGATCAGATTCTTGTTGGTTTTGCCGCGGAAACAGAGAACCTTGAAATCAACGCGGAAAAAAAACTCGCGGAAAAAAAACTTGATATCATTGCAGCAAACCTTGTTAACAGCCCCTCTTCAGGATTCGGAACAGATACCAACAAGGTAATCCTTTTTTATAAAGATAAGACCAGGGAGGCTCTTCCTGAAATGTTAAAGGATGATCTGGCGCATATACTTTTAGATAGGATTGTAAAAATGCTGTAGAAGATTTCGTGATTATTTTTCTCTCTGTGTGCTCTGTGATCTCTGTGGTAATTTCGGGTGATAATTATAAAATGACAAATGGTCTGGAATTAAATATTGTTGTTGAAGAGGTGAAAAACTATCTTTGTTTTCTGGCTGAAACCGGGTGCGCCGGTTTTGACTGTAAAAAGGAAAGTCTTGAGACCATTGAATACTGGGGAAAAGACAGGTCGTTTACACCGGAAACCCTGGAGAAAATACGCGCTGATATCGGAGACTGTCGCCGCTGCAAACTATCAAACAGCCGTAAAAATATTGTCTTTGGAGCGGGGAGCCCAAAAGCAAGGCTTGTATTTGTAGGCGAAGGACCGGGCTTTGAGGAGGATAAAACCGGCATGCCGTTTGTTGGGGCGGCAGGCAAGCTTCTTACCAAAATAATTCAGGCCATTAAACTTACACGTGAGCAGGTATATATTTGCAATGTTATAAAATGCCGTCCTCCGGGCAACAGAAATCCTGATCCTGATGAAATTAAGGCCTGTTTTCCTTTTTTAGAGCGCCAGATCGCTACTCTAAAGCCGGATTTCATATGCGCTCTCGGGACTTTTGCTGCACAGATCCTCCTTGAAACAAAAGAACCTATTTCGAAGCTCAGAGGGCGTTTCCATGATTACAAGGGGATTAAGCTTTTGCCTACATATCATCCCGCATATCTTCTTCGCAACCCGGATAAAAAAAGGGATGTCTGGGAGGATATGAAGAAGCTGATCAATGAAATAGGGGAATAAAAAACTTTGGTTATTATTGCGGAGCAGTTGATATGAAATACAAATTTTTCATAATTATCCTGTCGGCATTATTGCTCTTTTTTTCCGCAAATGCTTTTTCAGGAGAAAATGAAATCTATATTATCAAGGCATCAGGCGCAGTAAGCCCTGCCACGGCTGATTTTTTAAAACAGGGGATTAAGAAGGCATCAGATAATAATGTTTCCTGCGTTATCATTGAGCTTGATACCCCGGGAGGTCTGGCTGAGTCTATGCGTGATATTGTGATGGCCATACTTGCAAGCAGGGTTCCTGTTGTGGTTTATGTTTCTCCGGGCGGAGCAAGGGCTGCTTCGGCAGGGGTTATGATTACCATGGCGGCCGATATTGCCGCAATGGCTCCTGGAACAAATATCGGTGCTGCGCATCCGGTAGGAGCCGGAGGAAAAAAGATAGACAAAACCATGTCTGAAAAGGTGGTAAACGACATGGTGGCTCAGGCCAGGAGTGTCGCAAACAAACGGGGGCGGAATGCAGACTGGGTTGAAAAGGCCATTCGTGAAAGTGTTTCCGTCACGGAAACCGTGGCCCTGAAACAAAATATCATCGATATTGTGGCAAAAGATATGGATGATCTGATCAAACAGATTAACGGCCGTAAAATTAAGGACAAGGGGGTAATTAACCTTGATAATCCCACAAGAAAGATACTGGAAGAAAATATAAGAACAAAGATCTTAAAAATAATAAGCGATCCTAATATTGCATATATTCTTATGATGCTAGGCCTGGCAGGAATTTATTTTGAGCTCTCGCATCCCGGCGCTATTTTCCCCGGAGTAATCGGAGCCATTGCAATTATACTGGCATTTTTTTCCTTTCAGACGCTTCCCGTCAACTATGCCGGCATACTTCTTATTATACTTGCGCTGATATTTTTTATTATGGAGATGAAGATTGCAAGCTATGGTCTTCTCAGCGTGGCAGGGGTAACCTCCCTTTTTTTAGGCTCCCTGATGTTGTTTGAGAACACAAGCCCTGAACTAAGGGTATCGTGGCATGTGTTTTTGCCGACGATTGTTATGGTTTCAGGTTTTTTTGTCACACTTGCGAGCCTGGTTTTTAAAGCTCAGGTATCAAAGCCTAAAACAGGCGCAAAGGGCCTTGTCGGTGAAATCGGAGTTGTAAAAGAGGATATCATGCCTGAGGGTAAGGTCTTTGTGCACGGGGAGCTCTGGAATGCGACCTCAAAAAACAGGATAAGCAAAGGCACAAGGGTAAGGGTGATAAAGGTGGTAAATCTCATACTCGATGTTGAGCCGATCAGTATCGGCCGACAGGATAATTAGAGGTTGTTTAAAAAAGGAGGATAAAATGTTTACATTAATTGCTGTTGTTGTATTTGTAGCCTTTTTTCTGTCAACAGCCATACGAATATTAAACGAGTATGAACGCGGGGTTATATTCAGGCTTGGCAGGGTTATCAAGGCAAAAGGGCCAGGTCTGATCATACTTATTCCAATGATAGATAAAATGGTAAAGGTAAGCCTGCGTCTTGTAGCCATGGATGTAGATCCTCAGGATGTTATAACCAGGGATAATGTTTCGGTGAAGGTTAATGCTGTAATCTATTTCAGGGTAATCGACCCGATAAAGGCTATAATTGAGGTTGAGCAATACAGCTATGCCATGTCTCAACTTGCTCAGACAACCCTGAGAAGTGTATGCGGCCAGGTAAATCTGGATGAGCTTTTGTCTGAAAGGGAAAACATTAATGAACAGCTTCAGACAATACTGGATACACATACAGATCCGTGGGGTTTAAAGGTTACAACCGTGGAATTAAAGCATATTGATCTGCCCCAGGAGATGCAGCGCTCTATGGCTAAGCAGGCTGAGGCGGAAAGGGAACGTCGCGCCAAGGTAATCAATGCAGAAGGGGAATTCCAGGCTGCGACAAAGCTGGCCGAAGCATCGAAAATAATTGAAGGTCACCCTACGGCCTTGCAACTCAGGTATCTCCAAACAATGCGCGAGATGTCGGCAGAGCAGAATACAACAACAATTTTTCCGTTTCCGATTGAGTTGTTCAGCGCGTTTATCAAACCTCGGGAAAAGGAAGACAAATAAATATGTTTACCCTGTATAAGGACATCAACTATTGACATAATAAAATAAAATAGTTAAAAAGACTATTTTTCTTGTTATAATTAACGGTTTTGCAAAACCCTCTAAGGATAGAAAAGGAGATCCACTGGATATGGGTACTAAGGGAAAAAAGAAGATCGAAGAAAAATCTATAGACAAGATGACTGTCAAGGAGCTGAGGGAGATAGCCAAGGAGATTCCTGAAATTATCGGTGTTCACGGAATGAACAAGGCGGAATTGCTCATTTTAATAAAAAAGGCAAGGGGAATTGAAGATAAGCCCGGGAAGAAAGCTGATGCATTGGTCCGCAATATCAAGTTGAAAATCAAAAAATTAAAGGCTGAGCAAGAGGCTTTTTTAAAGGCCGATAATAAAAAGATGGTAATTATTTCCAAGCGGCGCATTGCCAGGCTGAAGAAAAAAACAAGAAAAGCAGCATAAAGTAATATTTATGATTAATCCGTCCTCTGTAGCTTTTGATATTGATGGGGTTTTTGCCGACACCATGACATTGTTTCTTGATATAGCGCAAAAGGAGTATGGCATAAACTGGATAACGCCCGAAGATATTACCACTTATGCTATTGAAGATTGCATTGATATCGATAAAAACATTATTAACAACATATTGAAGCGCATACTCGATGGCAATTATAATGCTACCTTAAAACCTATAGCCGGTGCTCCCGAGGTGTTAACGAAACTCGGGAAAAGCCAGAAACGGCTTCTCTTTGTGACAGCGCGACCTTATTTGGGTCCCATCTACGATTGGATGTTAAGCATCCTGCCGCTTAAGCCTGATTCAATAGAGATTGTTACAACAGGCACATTTGAAGGCAAGTCGGATGTTCTTTTGAGCAGAAATATAGCCTATTTTGTTGAAGACAGGCTTGAGACATGTTTTAGGCTTAAAAAAGCAGGCATAACTCCGGTTCTGTTCAAGCAGCCGTGGAACAGAGAGGCTCATCCATTTGTGGAGGTTGAAACCTGGGGCGATCTTGAAGAGCTAATTAAATTTTAATGATTTCATCTTCTTTCAAAAAGTTAATCGGATCTTTTATCGAATTTCTTTCCATTGAAAAGGGGTATTCCAAAAACACCTCTCGCGCATACCTGCACGATCTTGAAGAGTTTGCATCCTTTTTTGCTCCAAACAAAGAAAATCAGGCTGGAGTGGATGAAGTAAGCCCATTGATAATCAGGGGTTATTTGGGGTTTTTACACAAAAAGAACAAAAAAGTAACCATAGCGCGCAAGCTTTCCTCTTTGCGTTCCTTTTTCAGATATCTTGTGAAGTATGGTGTAATTACTGATAATCCGGCTGATTTGATTCTTTCGCCAAAACAGATAAAGGCTATGCCTGTCTGTTTGACAGTCGATGACACATTCAGGCTGCTGAATTTCATAAACACGGACACTTTGGCCGGACTGAGGGATTGCGCTATTTTTGAGTCTCTATATTCGAGCGGAATAAGAGTATCCGAGCTTGCGGGATTGAATTTGATTGACGTGGATTTTGCGAGCGGTGTTATCCGTGTCTTTGGAAAAGGCAACAAGGAAAGAATTGTGCCGATCGGCAAAAATGCTCTTGATGCAATAAAGGCTTATAGAAACAGGCTGCGACTGGAAGCAGGCACGCAAATTGATGAAAACGGCCCATTGTTTTTAAACAAAAACAATGGCCGTCTTACAGCAAGATCTATTGCCCGCATCCTTGCCGGGATTGCAAAAGAATGCGGTCTTTTAATGCCTGTTTCACCACACGCTTTGCGTCACTCATTTGCAACACATATGCTTGACGCGGGAGCGGATTTAAGGGTAGTGCAGGAACTCCTGGGGCATAAAAACCTTTCTACTACACAAAAATATACACATGTAAGTATAGACAGACTAATGGAAACTTATGACAAAGCCCATCCCAGAAGGTAATTATTTATGAGTGACTCTAATATGAAATTTCATGGAACGACCATAATTGCCATAAGGCATAAGGATAAACTGGCGGTTGCCGGTGACGGCCAGGTAACTTTGAATAATATTATTATAAAACATCATGCCAAAAAGGTAAGAAAGATTTATAATGATAAAATTATTGTGGGATTTGCCGGAGCAACCGCTGATGCTTTAAATCTTTCTGAACGTTTGGAAGCAAAACTTGAACGTTACAACGGAAACCTGACACGCAGCGCTGTTGAGTTGGCAAAAGACTGGCGAACTGACAAGTATTTGAGACGTCTTGAGGCAATAATGATTGCCGCGGATGAAACCAGAATGTTTCTTATCTCGGGCAACGGTGATGTAATTGAACCTGATGAAGGAATTATCGGCATTGGGTCCGGAGGAGTCAGCGCCCAGGCAGCGGCAACAGCTCTGATAAGGCATACAGATATGGATGCAAGGAGTATTGTAGAAGAAGCCTTGAGAATAGCCGGTTCAATCTGTGTGTTTACAAATGATTCATTAACCATAGAAGAATTGTAGGAATATATAACTAACATGGGTGATTTAAAACCATCAGAAATCGTTAAAGAGCTGGATAAATATATTATTGGTCAGCACAAGGCAAAGCGTTCAGTAGCTGTTGCTTTAAGAAACAGATGGCGTCGGCAACAGGTTCCCGAAGAACTTCGCGATGAAATTGCGCCAAAAAACATTATACTTATCGGCCCAACAGGAGTGGGAAAAACAGAGATAGCGAGGAGGCTTTCCCGGCTTACAGATTCACCATTTACCAAGGTTGAGGCATCCAAGTTTACCGAAGTCGGATATATGGGCAGAGATGTTGAATCAATGGTAAGGGACCTGCTGGAACTTACCGTAAACATGGTTAAAGCAAGGGCTCAGGAAGCGGTGGAAGAAAAAGCGCTGCAGATTGCCGAAGAAAGAATGCTTGACCTTCTGCTTCCAAAACCAAGAGCAAAGCAAAAGCAGGATAGTGAAGCCGCACAACAAATCCCAATCGATTTTATGGCGCATAATGATGATGAATCATCCTCAACAAGAGAAAAACTTCGCGAAATGCTTCGGCAAGGAAAACTTGACAACCGGTATGTTGACATTGATATTTCAGATCGGGCTGTGCCTGTTGTGGAGATATTCTCGAGCATGGGGATAGAGGAGATGGGCATTAACTTTAAGGATATGTTGGGCGGCATAATGCCAAAAAGCTCAAAGAGAAGGAAGCTTAAAGTTCCTGAAGCCATGAGGATTTTATCTCAGGAAGAGGCTCAAAATCTTGTGGATATGGAGAAAGTCGTAAGCCAGGCAATTGAAAAGGTTGAACAGACAGGAATAATTTTTCTTGATGAGATAGACAAAATTGTGAGTAAAAACAACAGCCACGGCCCTGATGTGTCCAGGGAAGGGGTGCAGCGGGATCTTCTTCCCATAGTGGAAGGGTGCGGTGTTACAACCAAGTACGGTCCCGTGAAAACAGACCATATCCTTTTTATTGCTTCAGGCGCATTTCACACAGTTAAACCTTCTGATTTAATTCCCGAGCTTCAGGGCAGGTTCCCGATCCGGGTAGAACTTGATTCCCTTGGAAAGGACGAGTTCGTCAGGATACTTACCGAACCGAAAAACGCGTTGCTTCTTCAATACCTGGAGCTTTTAAGGACAGAAGGTATTGATGTGATTTTTGAGAATGATGCTGTGGCGAAAATCGCGGCAATTGCTGAAGAGGTTAATAATCTGACTGAAAATATCGGGGCAAGGAGACTCCATACACTGATGGAACATCTGCTTGAGGATATACTCTTTGATGCTCCTGACATGAAAGAAAAAAGGATTGTAATCGACGGAAAGTATGTTGATGATAAATTTAAGGATATCAAGGATGACGAAGATTTTAGCAGATATATCCTTTAACAGAATAATTTTGAATTTTTAGTTCTTAATTTTAAATTAAACATTCATAATTTAAAATTAGAGCGCAGCGATTTATTATGACTCCAAATGTTGCAGACATACTCATTGAAGCTCTTCCCTATATACGTCGTTTTTACGGGATGACCATTGTAATTAAATACGGCGGGCATGCAATGGTTGATGAGCAGTTAAAGGCCGATTTTTCCCAGGATATCACTTTGTTGAAATTTATTGGGCTCAACCCGATTGTTGTGCATGGCGGCGGCCCGCAGATCAACTCAGTCCTTGAGCAAATGGGGATAGATCCAAAGTTTGTCAGAGGAATGCGTTTTACCGACGAGCAGACTATGGATGTTGTGGAGATGGTACTTGGGGGCAAGGTAAACAAGGCGATTGTCGCTGGGATTAATCGATACGGGGGAAAAGCAGTCGGCTTAAGCGGCAAGGATGGAGGACTTATATCGGCAAAAAAACTCCATATCAAATATCAGGAGGATGCTGATAAGCCGCCTGAAATAATTGATCCAGGTCTGGTTGGACAGATTACACATATTAATCCTGATATTATCAATACGCTGACTAAAGAGGATTTTATCCCAATTGTTGCTCCGGTCGGGGTTGGAGATTCCGGAGAGACATTCAATATCAATGCTGATCATGTGGCAAGCAGGATGGCCATAGCGCTGAAAGCCGGACGTCTTATTTATATTACAGATGTTGACGGAGTGCTTGATGCCTCGGGCTCGACAATATCTTCAATCAATGCTGAAAAGATAAATAACATGATTCAGGATAAAACCGTTTCCAGGGGTATGATTCCAAAGCTTGAATGCGCTTTAGACGCACTGAAAAACGGGGTTGAAAAGGTTCACATTATTAATGGATGCAAACGTCACTGCGTATTGTTGGAGCTTTTTACCAACAAAGGGATCGGAACTGAAGTTATAATATGAAAACCGATATAATAAATAGAGCTGATAAGGTTATAGCAAAAACATATAACAGGTTTCCGATTGTAATCACAAGGGGCAAAGGATGCACCGTCTGGGACAGCGAAGGCAAGGCTTATACCGATTTTGTAGCGGGGATCGCCGTTTGCAACCTTGGTCACGCGCATCCAGCAGTGTCAAAGGCTTTGTCAGATCAGGCAAACACCCTTTTTCATGTGTCGAACCTTTATTATACTGTTCCCCAGGTAGAGCTTGCGTCATGGCTTGTCGACAACAGTTTTGCAGACAGGGTTTTTTTCTGCAACAGCGGCGCTGAAGCAAACGAGGCTGCAATAAAATTAGCCAGAAAATATTTCAATGATAAAGGAGATCTGCACCGTAACAGGATAATAGCCATGGAGAAATCTTTTCATGGACGCACCATGGCCACCCTTTCTGCTACCGGCCAGGACAAGATCAAGCAGGGTTTTGACCCATTACTCGAAGGTTTTGATTTTGTGCCTTTTAACGATATTGACGCGCTAAAAAATAAAATAAACACATCTACATGCGCGGTTATTATAGAGCCTGTCCAGGGTGAAGGGGGTGTCCGCTGCCCTGATGCCGAATACCTTAAAGACGTGAGGCGGCTTTGTGATAAAACAGGGGTTTTGCTGGTTTTTGATGAAATACAGACAGGAATTGGACGGACCGGAAAACTTTTTGCTTATGAGCATTTCGGGATTAAGCCTGATATCATGACATTGGCCAAAGCGCTTGCCAATGGATTACCAATAGGAGCTATGCTGGCTAAAGAGCATATTGCCGAGGCATTCGGGCCGGGTTCACATGCTTCGACATTTGGAGGCACGCCGGTTGTTACCGCTGCTTCATTAGAAGTTGTCAGGACGCTTGTCAGGGAAAGGGTTATAGACCATTGCTTGCAGGTCGGAGCCTATTTTAAGGAAAGACTTTTGTGGCTGAAAGACAGGCATGATTCCATTACAGATGTTCGCGGAATCGGTTTGCTGCTTGGAATAAAACTTAAAACAGACGCAGGGCCTGTTGTGAAAAAATGCATGGAAAAAGGGTTTCTGATAAATTGCGTTCAGGGTAATATCCTGCGATTCATTCCTCCCCTTATCATAGAAAAGGATGAGATAAACTCCCTGATAAAATGCCTGGATGAAATATTGATGGCGGGATTGAATTGAAAAAAGACATACTAACACTTTTAGACCTGTCCAAAGAAGATTTTGAGATCTTCTTTAAGCGGGCGCTTGAGCTTAAAAAGGAACATAATAAAGGGATTTCCAATAGATCGTTTGCAGGGAAAACACTAGGCCTTATTTTTGATAAACATTCGACACGCACCCGTCTGTCTTTTGAGACGGCAATGGTTCAGCTTGGCGGAACCTCTATATTTATCAGCGCCAAAGATACTCAGATCGCCAGGGATGAACCGGTAAGGGATACTGCCAGGGTTCTTTCAAGATACCTGGACTGCCTGGCTATCAGGACATTTTCGCAGGATCTGTTAAATGAGTTTGCAGAGTATGCTTCCATTCCGGTAATAAATGCCCTGACCGATCTTTATCATCCATGCCAGGTTTTAAGCGATCTTTTGACCGTGATAGAGCACAAGGGGGGATATAAAGACCTAAAAATAGCATGGGTTGGAGACGGCAATAATGTGGCTCATTCATGGATAAATGCTGCTGCTGTCCTCGGGCTTAATCTTACATTAGCCTGTCCTGAAGGATATTATCCTGACAGTAAAGTTGTCGAAAAGGCGCTTAAGAGAAAGTGCGGCAAGATTATGACAACCTCGGACCCTGTTGAGGCAGCGGATAATGCAGATGTGATATATACCGATGTATGGGCAAGCATGGGACAGGAGACCGAGCAAATTGAAAGAAAGCAGGCGTTTAAGCCTTTTCAGGTAAATAAAGAGCTTGTTGATAAGGCACGGAAAGATGTTATAGTAATGCACTGCCTGCCGGCTCACAGGGGTGAAGAGATTAGCGAAGAGGTGCTGGAAGGGCCTAATTCGGTTGTTTGGGATCAGGCTGAAAACAAACGCCATATGCATAAGGCGGTGCTTGAAGTATTGATGGGTAAGTAATGGAAACAGGATAATATCATGTCTGATAAAATAAACAAGGTGGTTTTAGCCTATTCGGGCGGCCTTGATACATCAGTTATATTAAAATGGCTTATTGAGACATATGATTGCGAAGTGATCGCATTTTCAGCCGATTTAGGGCAGGAAGAGGAGCTTGATCATTTAGAAGAAAAAGCATTAAAGACCGGCGCTAAAGCGGTTTATATAGATGATCTTAAGGAGACCTTTGTTAAGGATTATGTATTTCCGGCTTTTCGCGCAAATGCCATTTATGAGCACCAGTATCTTTTAGGCACATCCCTTGCCAGACCCCTTATAGCGAAACGACAAATTGAGATAGCGCAGATAGAAGGGGCGGACGCCGTAAGCCATGGAGCTACAGGAAAGGGGAACGACCAGGTACGATTTGAGCTGAGCTATCTTGCGCTTAATCCAGGCATTAAAATCATTGCTCCATGGCGTGAATGGACGCTTAACTCTCGCTCATCCCTTATGGAGTTTGCAGAAAAACACGGCATACCTGTTCCGACAACCCCGGCAAAACCTTATAGCTCTGACAGAAACCTCCTTCATATAAGTTACGAAGGCGGCGTGCTTGAAAATCCCTGGCAGGAACCGCCTGAGAATATGTTTACATTGACTGTTTCGCCAGAGAACGCGCCTGACAAGCCTGAAATAATTGAAATAATTTTTAAGGAGGGTGATCCGGTTGCAATAAACGGTAAAGAGCTGTCGCCGGCAAATCTGCTTAAGGAGCTAAACAGACTTGGCGGCCGTAACGGCATAGGCAGGGCAGATATAGTTGAAAACCGCTTTGTCGGCATGAAATCCCGTGGAGTATATGAAACCCCCGGTGGCACTATATTGAGGACAGCCCACATAGCGATTGAATCGATTACCATGGACAGAGAGATAATGCATCTCAGGGATTCTTTGATACCTAAATATTCTGAAATCATATATTATGGTTTCTGGTTTTCACCTGAGATGAAGCTTCTGCAGGCTATGATAGACCAGACCCAGCATAATGTTTCAGGGGTTGTGCGCTTAGAACTATATAAGGGAAACTGCCGTGTTCTTGGGCGCAAATCAGATCAATCCCTTTACAGTGAGGATTTTGCAACATTTGAAAAAGACAGTGTTTTCAGCCAGAAAGATGCCGAAGGCTTTATCCGCCTTAATGCACTAAGATTGCGTATTCAAAAAATGATGAATTCGTAAAAAGCCGAATTTACCACAGAGCACACGGAGACCACAGAGACAACTATTTGTAATTACCGGATAGCGCTAACACTTCACTACATGCCCGGCTTTTGCCAGAATGACGGAAAAGAGAACTTTTCGACTTTTTACGAAGTCATCAAGATTTATTTCTCCAATTTTCAATCGACAATATTCAATTCTAATTAAGAGGTTATATATGACAGAAAAGCCATGGGGCGGCAGATTTTCAGAAAAAACAGATAGAGGCGTAGAGATTTTTACCTCTTCAATAGATGTGGATAAGCGGCTCTATGCTTATGATATTGAAGGCAGTATCGCTCATTGCAGTATGCTTGCAAAGGCGTCGATTATTACAGAAGAGGATTCTTCATCAATAATACAGGGCCTTAGCAATATAAAAAAGGAATTTGAGAGAGAAGAATTCCTGTTTGATGATGGTCTGGAGGATATCCATATGCATATTGAATCCAGACTTCTCCATGTGGTAGGAAAGGTTGCCCAGAAGCTTCATACAGCAAGGAGCCGTAATGATCAGGTGGCCCTGGATGTGCGTATGTACCTTAGAGATGAGACCGCAAAGATTATTAAAAGCCTCATTAATCTGAAAAAAGTTATTTTGTTATTTGCCAAGGCCAATATTGATACTATTTTGCCTGGATATACCCATCTGCAGAGAGCGCAGCCGGTGCTTTTGGCTCACCATACGATGGCCTATTATGAGATGTTTTTGCGGGATGCGGACAGATTCAGGGACTGTCTGAAACGGATAAATGTAATGCCGCTCGGAAGCGGAGCCCTTGCCGGAACAACATTTCAGATCGACAGAGATTACACGGCCAAGCTTCTTAAATTTAAAGAGGTGTCGAGAAACAGTATAGATTCGGTTTCAGACAGAGATTTTATCATTGAATTCTTATCAGCGGCAAGTATATGCATGATGCATTTCAGCCGCTTATCGGAAGAGGTTATTTTATGGTCCACATATGAGTTCGGTTTTATTGACCTTCCTGATTCATTTGCCACAGGAAGCAGTATCATGCCCCAAAAGAAAAACCCTGATGTTCCTGAACTGGTCCGCGGGAAAACCGGTCGTGTTTTTGGGAATCTGATGGCCATTTTATCCATTATGAAATCATTACCGCTTGCCTATAATCGGGACATGCAGGAGGATAAAGAGCCTTTGTTTAATACGGTTGATATTTTAAAAGCCTGCATTGATATATATTCGTCGATGCTTCCCAAGCTGAAAATCAACAAAGAGACAATGCGTGAGGCCGCAACCAAAGGGTTTTTAAATGCAACAGATCTGGCTGATTATCTTGTGACCGCGGGAATGCCTTTTCGGCAGGCTCATACCTGCGCAGGCAAAGCAGTAAGCTATGCGCTGGACAATGATAAAGAACTGCACGAACTTACATTAAAAGAGTTAAAACCTTTTTCAAGCCTGATTAAAAAGGATGTTTTTAATATTTTAAGCACAGATCAGATGATAAATCGCAGGACATCTTTTGGCGGAACCGCCAGAAAAAATGTTCTGGCTGCTATAAAGGCCGCTGAAAAGGGTCTTAATGCTGTGGAGCATGCTGATGAATAAAGGCTTTGTCAGAGGTTTGGCCGCAATAATATTTTTAATTCTGCTCTGCATTGTTGTTTTTCCCTTTGGATGCGGCAGAAAGACAGATCCTGTCCCTCCAGGTCAGGCCGGGCCGCCTGTGGTTGATAATTTAAATTCAAGTATAGACGGTGATATTCTCGAGCTTGCCTGGACCATTCCTGATGAAAAAGGGAAGATCGCATCAGGCTTGGGCGGTTTTATTGTATATAAATCAAAAACATCTCTTTCCGAGCCTGTCTGTGAAAAGTGTCCTGTGCGTTTTAAGAAAATTGCCGATATTCCTATTGTAGAAAAGGATATAAATAAAAAAATAACCTACAGGGAAACCCTGGAAAAGGGCTGCAGATATATCTATAAGGTAGCCGTTTATACAAAAACAGGAGCTTTTGGAAAAGACTCCAATTATATAGAACTTGACCACTAACGGCTCAATGTCATTAATTCAGGCAATTTTATTATTAATCACCAGTAACGAGCAGCAATTTTATGCATCATTTTAATTATCGTGACAATGAACTCTATTGTGAAGATGTTCCGGTTCAAACCATCGCTCAAAAGGTCGGCACCCCTTTTTATTTATACAGTCATGCCACATTAAAGCGTCATTTTGTCACCTTTAACGATGCGTTTGACGGCATAAAACGGCTTGTCTGTTTTTCTGCAAAGGCAAATACCAGCCTTGCTGTTTTAAAACTTTTTGCAGGTCTTGGAAGCGGCCTTGATATTGTTTCAGGAGGGGAACTCTATCGCGGATTAAAAGCCGGCTTTCAGCCCGATAGAATTGTCTATTCAGGCGTTGGAAAACGCATAGATGAGATCGACTACGCTCTTAATACAGGCATCATGATGTTTAACGTCGAATCTCTTGAAGAGCTTGAACTTATAAACAAAAGAGCCGGCTTTTTAAAATTGAGAGCTCCTGTTGCAATCCGGGTAAATCCTGATGTTGATCCCAAAACACATCCATATATTTCAACGGGTCTGAAAAAGAATAAATTTGGTATTGACATTGAGACCGCGAGTGAATGCTACAAGGTTGCAAAGAGCTTAAAGAATATTAATGTAATAGGAATCGACTGTCATATCGGATCACAGATTACCCAGGTGCAGCCTTTTGTAGATGCGCTGAAAAGCATCAAGGTGTTGATAAACAGACTGAAGGATTCGGGGATTGAAATAAGATACCTTGATATAGGCGGTGGCCTTGGAATAACATATAATGATGAATCTCCTCCTGAGCTTAATGATTACGCGGGAGCAATAGTTAAGTCTCTTGAAGGGATGCCGCTTCAACTTATTTTAGAGCCCGGCAGAGTCATTGTAGGAAATGCAGGGATACTGGTCACAAAAGTTCTTTATAGAAAATCAGGCAAAGACAAGGAGTTTATTGTCGTTGATGCGGGCATGAACGATCTGGCGCGTCCGAGCCTTTATAAAGCATTTCATGCGATTGAACCGGTTGTAAAGTCTGAAAATGAGCTGATAACAGCGGATATTGTAGGGCCTATCTGTGAGAGTGGAGATTTCCTGGCCGCAGATCGCAGGATTTCTAATGTAAAGAGAGACGATCTTCTAGCGGTGATGAGCGCCGGCGCATATGGATTTACAATGTCGTCTAATTACTGTTCAAGGCTGCGCGTTGCCGAAGTTATGGTAAAGGACGACCGGTTTTATGTTGTAAAAAAACGCCAGGATTATACTGACCTGATAGCAGGAGAATCGATACCGCCGTTTTTAGAAAATTAGAGACTTTGTAACACGTTAGTTCTTTAAACGGTAAGGGCCAAAATAAATTTTTAAAGCGAAATATTATACCTTAAGCTTCGACAACGGCACCAACAACAAACATTAAGACAATACTTGAAACCACGTATGAGTTCAGTAAGTTATATATCCTTTGTGCCTGTTCTTGGCACAAGTCGTGGAGTGCTGGTTAAAAAAGACAGATAAATCATTTCGCTTGAAAAATTGAATTTGGCTCCTTTACCGCCTTGACTTTGATAGAAATCAAGGGTGCGAAACTTGAGATTTTATTTATGTGCTTTAAATAAAATCTTGTATATCCTGTTATCCTGTCAGAGTCTTTTTCAAAAGGCTAAAATGTTACTCAACTTTTAGTTGAGCACTTCTTTCTTAAAATTATGAAACATATTGAATTCTTTAAAGTAAGCGGCAGCGGAAACGATTTTATCATAATCGATAACAGGGACAGGATTATTGATGAAAAGAATCTGAAAAATTTTGTCGCAAATGTGTGCCGCAGAAAAATGTCTGTTGGCGCTGATGGATTAATATTGGTAGAAAAGTCTGGTTTGGTTGATTTTAAGTGGCGTTTTTTTAATTCTGACGGAAACCCTGCCGAGATGTGTGGAAACGGGGCAAGATGTGTTGCGCGTTTTGCATATTTAAACAGGATCGCCGGCCCTGAGATGTCATTTGAAACAGATGCGGGGATAGTTTCCGCACAGGTTACAAACCATCTGGTTAAGGTTAAGATGCCGGACCCTGTGAATCTTAAAGTCGATTATTCCATTGACCTTAAAAACGGGCCTTTGTTTATCAGCAGTGTTAATACCGGCGTTCCTCACGTGGTAATTATGCTTGACAGCATTGATGATATTGATGTTGTTAATCTTGGCAGGGAGATGCGGTTTCACGAGAGGTTTGCTCCTGCAGGAACAAATGTAAATTTCATATGCCCGCGGCAGGATGGCGTTATTGCCATACGGACTTATGAGCGCGGAGTCGAAGATGAAACCCTGGCATGCGGCACAGGTGCGGTAGCAGGGGCTCTTGTAACGGCAAAAAAGTCAAAAATCAAATCTCCTGTTAATATTAGAACTAAAAGCAGGCAGAATCTTTATGTTTACTACAAGGAAAAGGAAGACATTTTTTACGATGTTTATCTTGAGGGGGATGCCCGCATTATTTACAGGGGAGAAGTTTATGAGGATGCCTGGAAGTTTGAGGAATAAAAAATAATGATTAAAATCGAAAAATCGGACAGATTAAATTCATTGCCGCCATATCTGTTCAAGGAAATAGACAGGCAAAAAGAAGAGGTCAGGAAGTCAGGTGTTGATATCATTGACCTGGGGGTAGGGGATCCCGACATGCCGACCCCTCCGCATATAATTGAAGCTTTAAACAGGGCGGCGCTGGATCCGGCAAATCATAGATATCCATCATATACAGGCATGGATGATTTCAACAAGGCGGTTGCGAAATGGTATAAGCGCAGATTTAATGTAGATCTTGATTATAAGAAGGAAATTGTCACGCTGATAGGGTCCAAGGAAGGGATAGCCCATATACCCCTTGCCTTTATTAATCCCGGAGATACGGCTCTTGTAACAAGTCCGGGCTATCCGGTCTATGATATCGGGGTGAGGTTTGCGGGCGGTCAGACATATTTCATGGATCTTATAAAGGAGAATAATTTTCTGCCTGATTTAGGGGCTGTGCCTGACGAGATCGCGGGGAAAGCAAAGATGATGTTTATTAATTATCCCAACAATCCGACGTCTGCGGTTGCAACCGGGGAATTCTTTGAAGAAACGGTCGCTTTTGCAGAAACGAACAATATAATTGTTTGTCACGATGCAGCCTATACTGAGATGGCTTTTGATGGATACAAACCGAAAAGTTTTCTTGAAACCCCAGGCGCAAAGGATGTGGGGATAGAGTTTCATTCACTTTCAAAAACATATAATATGACGGGCTGGCGCATCGGGTTTGCGGTCGGCAGGGCCGAGGTAATACAGGCGCTTGGCCAGGTGAAAAGCAATATCGATTCAGGTGCGTTCCAGGCGATCCAGATTGCGGGCATAGCTGCCCTGGAAGGGGACCAGACCGGTTTAGAGGAGATAAACAAAGAATATGCGTCCCGCCGTGATATATTAGTTGACGGTCTTGCTGATCTTGGATTTTCGGTGGAAAGACCCAGGGCTACATTTTATCTCTGGATTGAGGTTCCAAAGGGATATTCTTCGACGGAAACAGCAGGCCGCCTTCTGAAAGAGGCAGGCATAGTCGTAACTCCGGGCAATGGATTTGGAGCGGCAGGAGAAGGATATATAAGAATGGCCTTAACCGTCGGTAAAAAAAGATTGAAAGAGGTTCTTGAAAGAATCGGCTCAGTCGGCTTTTAAATGAATTATGGCCATATCGCATATATTTCCATAGGGTCAAACATGGGAAGCAGGCTTGAAAACTGCAAAAACAGCCTGACCTCCCTGGCAGAATCGAAAACATCTATTATAAGGAGCATATCTCCTTTTTACATGACCGAACCGGTTGATTATATAAATCAGGATTGGTTTGTAAATCTTGTTGTAAAAATTGAGACCAGACTAGATCCTTTCCGGCTTTTAGATAAACTAAAATTAATTCAAGGCAATGCGGGTCGCAATCATAATGCCGAAAGGTTCGGCCCCAGAATACTTGATCTTGATATCCTTATATATGATGATATTATAATAAATTCACCTGAGCTGATCATCCCTCATCCCAGGATGCATAAAAGACGCTTTGTTTTAAAGCCTATTTGTGATATAGGTCCACACATTGTTCATCCTGTTTTTAAAAAGGATATGCAATGCCTGTTAGACAGCCTGGATGATGATGGGCAAATAGTAAGAGAGCTGAAAGAGCAGGATTTGATATAGATGCGGTTTTTAATAATATTAGGATTAATATACTTTGCATACAGGGCGATTAAGTCATGGATGCTTCAAGGCGGGTCATCGAAAACCAAGGTTTCCCGCGAGGCTGCCGGTGAAATCGACGATGTAATGGTAAAAGATCCTTATTGCGAGGCATATTTCCCAAAGAGAAACGGGGTACATTTAAAGATTGACGAAAAGGATCTGTATTTTTGCGGCACAGAATGCAGAGATAAATTTATTGCAAAGCATTCAAAAATGGACGTTTAGGAGGTTTTAACAGATGAAATTTTTTATTGATACTGCAAATATAGAAGAAATAAAGGATGCTAACAGCATGGGCATGGTTGACGGAGTTACAACCAACCCAAGTCTGGTTGCAAAAGAAGGCCGTGATTTTGAAGAACTTATTAAAGAGATTTGCGAGATTGTGGATGGACCTGTAAGCGCGGAAGTTATCAGTCTTGATACTGAAGGCATGGTCAAGGAGGCTCGGCATCTTGCAGCGCTTCATGATAACATAGTTGTTAAAATCCCCATGACGGTTAATGGAATAAAGGCTACGCGCAAGCTTTCGGAAGAGGGAATAAAGACAAATGTCACCCTGGTTTTTTCACCTCTTCAGGCCCTTATGGCGGCAAAAGCGGGGGCTACTTATGTAAGCCCTTTTATCGGACGTTTAGATGACATATCTAATGAGGGTATGGTTCTGGTAGAGCAGATTGTTGAAATTTACGGCAATTATGCATTTGATACGGAGATTATTGTGGCAAGTGTCAGGAATCCGCTCCATGTTCTTGACGCGGCGTTAATCGGCGCCGATATTGCTACCATACCATATAAGGTGCTTGCCAAGTTTGCCGCCCACCCCTTGACCGACCAAGGGATTAAAGCCTTTCTTGATGACTGGAACAAGGCAAAGAAGTAATCAGACAGAATGATTTCTAAAGACAAGATAAAAGATTTACTCAGCAATCCTAACAAGCTGACATTATATCGCATGGCGGTAATACCGGTCATTGTGTTTCTAATGGTGTTTCCGAACAAATTTTTCACATTTATTGCAGCCCTTTTATTCAGCGCCGCGGCAATTACCGATTATCTGGACGGCTATTTTGCAAGGCTTCATGGACTTGAATCCAAGTTTGGAAGGATTATGGATCCGGTTGCCGACAAGCTCCTCGTTGCTTCGGCCTTTATCATGCTAGCCTCTCATGGCTGGGTTCCCGGATGGATTGTTTGCATAATTATAGGCCGCGAGATCGCCGTAACCGGCCTGCGTAATTTTGCCGTTGAAAACAGAGAGGATATTGCAGCATCAAGTCTTGGAAAATATAAAACAGGGTTTCAGATAGCAGCTATCATACCTCTTTTATTCCATTATCCTCGTTTTGGTGTAAATTTCCATGCAATCGGAACCATGTTTTTATGGGCGGCTCTGATATTAACGGTCTGGTCGGGAGTTGATTATTTTATGAAGTTCAAAAAGCATCTCAAAATATAACCCAGTTTTTTGTTGACAAAATTGCTGTTTTTGTAAAATATTCATAAATCTCTGAGCGGGAGTAACTCAGTGGTAGAGTGCGACCTTGCCAAGGTCGAAGTCGCGGGTTCAAATCCCGTTTCCCGCTCCATTTTTATTTTTAGCTTTGGTGTTCCGGCGGCATAGCCAAGTGGTAAGGCAGCGGTCTGCAAAACCGCTATTCATCAGTTCGAATCTGATTGCCGCCTCCACACAATTCAGCACATCTTTAGAAAATATCCAAGTATCAACCGCCCGCTTTGCTCAAGACGCAAAGATCGCAGAGAAAATAAATAATTATCCTCATTAAATTAAGGTTCGCCTGATAAACAGCGTTGCCTGTCTTTGCTTTTTACGAATCCATCAAAGATAACTCATCGAAAAGACGGCAAATTAAATTGACTTGCATGTTCACATGATATACAGTGTTTCAAATTAATTTTGGTATGTTTTTGAACCTCAAACAAGGAGGATCATGTGACCTGTAACTGGATTACAAAAAAATAAAGCCCCATTTCTTTTAGCAACATGAAGGATGGGGCTTTTTGCTTCACAACCCTGGATCTGAACCTCGAACTGAAAAAGAACTTAGCTGCCCTCTTCCTCTGCGATACAAGCTGATAAACTTGAGAAGCATTCCATAAACAGCCCATTACATCCCTCTTAAAACTGTATTAAATACAGCAATACGATATTATAAAGAAAATATATAGCGTTAATATGCAGATTTTTTTCTGCTTAATACAATACGTTATAGGGCATGAACACCAAAACTTAAGGAGATAAAATGACCGAAGAAACTAAACCAAAAAAGGCCAAAAGACCCAGCTCACCCAAGGTTCCTAATTACCCAAGGTCATCTATAGAAAAAGCTTTAAGAATTCCCAAAGGTATCTTGGAACAAAATGCAGGAAAACCGTGCACAGATGAGGAAACTGCAACTTATGTTGGAGTAAAGTACAACAAAGGGCCATATGCAGTTGAGATTAACACTGCAATTAAATATGGATTAATTGAGCGCCCTGAATCCGGAAAATTACGGTTAACTGATATAGCTCGAAAGATTCTAAAACCTCAAGAAAGCAATGATTATCTGTCAGGTGTACAAGAAGCCGCTATGAAAGCCCCTGTGATCTCTGACATTTATACTCACTATCGCGGTGAAAACCTTCCAGATATGGAATTTTTTGATAACGCATTAACTGATAAATTTAAAATTCCACAATCAAAGTTGAGTGAGTTTAAATCAATTTTCTTTGACACATTAACATTTGCAAAACTCATTACAGAACACGAAGGAAAATATCGGGTTGTAAATGCGTTAGAAGATGAAGGCGCTGGTCAAGCTAAAGCAAATAAAACCTTTAAAAAACTAGAACGATCAGTAAAGGTTAAATCTGATGATTCTTGCTTTGTTATGATGCCATTTGCTAACCCACTTGGCAGCTATTATGAAAAAATATATAAAACCGCTATTGAGAAGGCAGGTTTAAAACCTATTCGTGCTGATGATGAATTATTTGGTACAGGAAAAATAATTGATCAAATTTGGGCAGGTATAAATTCAGCAAAGATTCTAATTGCTGAGCTTACCAGTAGAAACCCTAATGTGTATTATGAACTTGGTATAGCACATGCTCTAAAAAAACCTGTTGTTCTAGTTTCATCGAACGAAGAAGATGTTCCCTTTGATTTAAATCATATTCGAGTTATCTATTACGATGTAAACGATCCTTTTTGGGGGCAGAAATTAATTGACAAGGTTGCAGAGAATATTCTTTCTGCAATTAAAAATCCCGAAGAGGCTATTTTTGATACCAAGGAATAAAAGCGCCCTATAACCAGACGCTTGAGGCCGACCGCGTGATCTTCATCGCGAATAGAAAAGTCGTGCGCGGCGGCTCAGCTTCACGTTGTGCAGTAAGCAAAGAATCATATTTATAAGGAGGAAAAAGGGGTTATGGCAATTACGATGAAAAGGCAACTCAATGCTGAGGAAAAAGAGATCATTATAAAACGGCATGGCAGGAATTGTTTTGCGACTGGCCACCCCATCCCTGAGACTGAAAATGTTCACTTTGATCACATAAAAGCGCATGCACTCGGAGGTCAATCTGATCTCGACAACATCGCACCGAAGAAAAGGGGGCAAGTTTGCCTTTGACCCATGAAAGACAATAAGAGACAAAAACCTTAATAACAGAAGAGTTTCGAAGCTTATAAAATACGACAGGAAAATTAAAAAACAGATAGGGAAAATACAAGACAGCATTAATAAGGGTCAAAGGCAGACTTGACCCCCTTTTTTTAGCTCGTTCTGAAAATGATTTATTTATAAGGGGAAATGAAATACAATAAACATTATAAACTTGAGGAAAATCTATGCCAAAAATCAAAGACTTACCAAAACATAAGCGGCCCCGAGAAAAGCTGTCGGAAAAGGGAGCGGAGAATGTAAGCGATGCCGAGTTATTGGCAATCCTGATTCGTATCGGGCGGGCCGGTAAAAGCGCTTTGGATATTGCTAAGGAAACTTTGAAAAAATATCCCTTATCAAAACTTTTGGCAGTTTCAATAGATGATCTGAAAGGTATTAAGGGGCTGGAAGATACCAAAGCCATTACGATCAAGGCGGCTTTGGAGCTTGGCAGTCGCGCGGTTGGTTCCTTTAATAATTCTCTTCCCATCCTCGATTCCGTAAGAGACACGGTTGCCCAGCTTGCCGATTTGCGCGGTAAGCAAAAAGAATATTTTATGGTGCTGTATCTCAATGCTCGCAAGCAACTCATTCATAAAGAAACTATTTCTATAGGCACATTGACGGAAACACTGGTGCATCCACGCGAAGTTTTTGAACCGGCTATACGCCACTTTACTTCTTCCATCATATTGGCGCACAATCATCCATCAAAAAACACGGAAGTGTCTGATGAGGATATCAAGCTAACTGAAAAATTGATCCAATCGGGCACGATTCTCGATATTGAAGTACTTGACCATATCATCATCACCGATGACGGTTATATCAGTTTTAAGGAAAAAGGATTACTTTTTAAGTAAAATAAAACCATGTCACAACTGGAAAATATAGAAGCAATAGAGAAAAGACTCTGGAGCGCGGCGGATACGCTCCGGGCAAATTCCAATTATGCAAGCAATGAATATTTTATGCCGGTAATGGGATTGGTTTTCTTGCGCCATGCCTACAGCCGGTATTTGGCGGTAAAAGATGAAATCATTGCCAGCCTGCCGATGCGCGGGGGCAAAACCCCGGCGTTGACAAAAAAGGATTTCAGCAAAAAATCCGCTATTTTTCTACAGCCCAAAGCTCAATTTGATTATCTCGTAGCTCTCAAAGACAGCGATGATCGCGCCAAGGCAGTTATTGATGCAATGGAATCAATTGAAGAAGATTATGACACTCTGCGCGGCGTGTTGCCCAAAAAAGAATATCGTGAATTGGATAATGAAATATTGGGCCAACTGCTGCGGGGGTTGAATCCTGAAGAACTTAAAAAAGTATCCGGCGATGTATTTGGAAGAATTTATGAATATTTTCTCACACAGTTCGCTGATCAAAAAGCGCATGACGGCGGCGAGTTTTTTACGCCGGTATCCTTGGTAGCACTCATTGCCAATGTGCTGGAACCCAAAAAAGGAACAGTGCTGGATATAGCCTGCGGCAGCGGCGGGATGTTTGTTCAGAGTGCGCGTTTTGTAGAAAATCTGCACGAAAATCCAAACGATAAATTGAGCTTTTATGGTCTGGAGAAAAACGCCACCACGATCAACCTGGCAAAAATGAATCTGGCGGTGCATGGCTTGGTGGGTGATATCAAAAAAGCGATTACCTACTATGAAGACCCGCATAATCTGTATAAGAAAGCCGACTTTTTGATGGCCAATCCGCCGTTTAATGTGGATGAAATTGATGCCGACAAAATCAAAAACGATCCCCGTTTGCCTTTTGGCCTGCCCGGAGTGAATAAGAAAGGCAAAGTCAGCAACGGCAACTATGTCTGGATCAGTTATTTTTACAGTTACTTGACCGAACAAGGCAGGGCTGGATTTGTAATGTCGTCCCAGGCGTCAAGTGCAGGCAACACTGAAGCCAAAGTGCGGGAGAAGCTGATTGAGACCGGTCATGTGGATATCATGATCGCAATCCGATCAGGCTTTTTTTATACACGTACTGTTCCATGTGAGCTTTGGTTCTTTAATAAATCTAAACCGGAGAATCTAAAAGATAAGGTACTGATGATCGATGCGCGGAATGTTGCTCGTAAACTAAAGGGAAGCAGGAAAATTTGGGAATTTTCACCGGAGCAATTGCAAAATATTCTTTCCATCGTATGGCTTTATCGGGGTGAGACGAAGCGTTTTCATCACTTGGTAGTGAATTATATTTCCGCCACGATTAATGAAGCCGTGCAAAGCATCGCTCCGGCACGAGACTATGAAACTATTTTTACCAAATTAAATAAAGAGATTCAACCATTTATGGCTACACTTGCTAAAGGCGGGAAACAAGCAGAAACAGTTAAAGAGTTAGCCGACTGTCTGAAAGACTACACCAGCGGAAGTCAGGCATTTGCCAAGTTGGCGCAAGAAAAAACCGCCTAGTGGAAAAAGCAAAATAAAGACACTATTAAACTTGCCGCAGCGCTCAAAGAATTGGAACCACTCGCAGAGGAAAACAATAAGCTAATTAAAGAAGCCGAACTGATGTATCGGCTCGCCAACCGTTTGATTGATGTGTGCCTCAATACCCACAACTCCAAAGATAGCGACAAGTGGAATACGCGAGAAATTGCCATCCTCAAAAAACAAACCGAAGCGGCGCGCGACACAGCGGTAGAACAACTTAAATTAGCCCGCTATTTTCATCACCAAGCGCAGTGGCTCATCGAGCGATTCCCGGAAGGAAAACTCCGCGATGTGGAAGGGTTGGTGAAGCTGGTGGATAAAGCCGAACTGAAAGAAAACGACTGGAGCCTGACCCCGGGCAGGTATGTGGGCGTAGCACCGGAGGAGGAAGACCCGGATTTTGACTTTGGTGAAACCATGCGCACTATTCATACCGAGCTGGAAGGCCTGAACGCCCAAGCTGTCGATTTAGCAAAAAAAATTAGTGAAAATTTTAAGAAGATAGAGATATGAAAACAAGTCAAAAATCGAAATTAGGTCATATTTGTACAATCAGAACAGGCAAGCTTGATTCTAATGCTGCTGTTGAAGGCGGCAAATACCCTTTTTTTACTTGTGCTCAAGAAACATTCAGTATAGATAAATTCGCATTCGATACAGAGGCGGTGTTACTTGGAGGAAACAATGCTAATGGGATATTTCCACTAAAATATTATCAAGGGAAGTTTAATGCGTATCAAAGGACTTACATTATAGAATCAAAAGATAGGAATAAAGTATTAAACAAATTTGTTTATTTCTCTCTTCGCCCCGTTTTAGAGTATTTCAAAAGTGCTTCAATAGGAGCTGCAACGCAGTATTTAACAAAACCGGTGCTGGACAATTTAAAAATTACTTTGCCAGATATTGACACTCAGCGAAGCATTATTGACATTGTATATGCCTACGACGACCTTATCTACACCAACCGCCGACGGATACAGCTTTTGGAAGAATCGGCGCGGCTATTATTCCGCGAGTGGTTTGTGTATTTCCGCTTTCCGGGATATGGAAAAGTAAAGATAGTCGATGGCGTGCCGGATGGGTGGGAGAAAGAAAAGATAAATACCCTCGTTTCTCTTTTGGGAGGCCATGCATTTAAAGGCACATCATATCAACAAGAGGGTAAGTACGGAATTGTAACTATAAAAAATGTTCAGCAAGGCAGTTTTATTCCTCAATGCACTGATTACTTGGACGACACCCCAAATGCAATGAGAAAACATTGTTTTTTATCTAATGGCGATATTTTAATGTCTCTTACGGGCAATGTTGGAAGAGTCTGTTTAGTATATGGTGAGAACTTTTTACTAAACCAACGCGTAGCAAAAATCGAATCGAAAAACAAATTACCTAAAAGCTATATTTATTGGATGTTTGATAGCCCAACAATGCAAAAGAGAATTGAAAATTTATCTTATGGTTCCGCTCAGCAAAATTTGAGCCCCATTAAGCTTGGAGAGCAAAAGGTAATTCTTCCACCCGATCCATTGCTTGAGTCGTTTGATGAAATATTTAGTTTGATAAATAGTGAGATAATCCAGCTATTAATTCAAAACCAAAAACTCGCCCAAGCCCGTGATTTGCTTTTGCCGCGGCTGATGAGCGGCGCGATTGAGGTATGAAATGATGAGCTGTGAACACTTGATATTATTTCTTTATTTTGGGGGAGGGTATGTCGGATAAACATTTGGTATCAATGGGAAGCAAGTCTTTTGAAGACCTGAAGAAAATAAATGAATATGGAGCGGAATATTGGAGCGCGCGGGAGATTCAGCCTCTTTTGGGATATACGCAATGGAGGAGATTTGAAGACGCCGTTAAAAGGGCAATAACATCTTGTAAAAATTCAGGGAATGAACCTCGCTATCACTTTGCCGGCGCCGGCAAACCGATAGAGGGTGGAAAAGGTGCAGTGCAATTGGTTAATGACTACCATCTGTCCCGATTTGCCTGTTATTTGATTGCTCAGAATGGAGATCCTCGCAAACCTGAAATCGCAAATGCTCAAAAATATTTTGCAATTCAGGCGCGCAGACAGGAAATTTCTGATGCCGTTACTGCCGATTTAGAACGGTTGGAGCTTCGCAAACAGACCGCTGAGGAGTTTAAAGCCCTGTCGGGCGCAGCGCGGGAAGCAGGGGTTCATGACAAGATGTTTGGTGTTTTTCATGATGCAGGATATAAAGGGATGTACGGTGGTATGGGGCGTGACGCCATTAAGCGATTTAAAAGGATACCCGAAAAAGAAAATCTGATGGACAGGATGGATACAACCGAACTTGCTGCAAACCAGTTCCGCATGACCCAGACGCGTGACAAGCTGGCGCGCGAACGGATAAGGGATCAACAGGCTGCCATACGAACCCATGAAAGTGTAGGCAAGGAGGTTAGAGACGCTATCAAACGTATCGGTGGAACACCTCCTGAGCATTTACCTCCTGCCGAACATATAAAGCTTGTCGAGAAAAGGGTAAAGGGTGTACCTCCAAAGCTGGAACTGGAAGAAAAAGACGCCAAAGGGCTGATCGGGCATTCGGAAGAGGAATGAGTTATGACCTACTTGAACGAAGATACATTGGTCCAGCAAACAACCGTCGATTACTTAAAAGATAAACTCGGTTGGGATTCGGTGTATGCCTATAATCAGGAAACTTTTGGACAGGATGGTCTTTTGGGGAGAAAATCCGATCGTGAAGTGGTACTCATACGATATCTCAGGCACGCTCTTAAAGAACTCAATCCAGGACTTCCCGAAACCGCATACGACGAGGCAGTACGACAAGTTGTAAATTATTCCCAGAGCCAGTCAATGCTCTCTTCCAACTATGATAAATACAAACTGTTCAAAGATGGTGTGCTGGTTTCTTTTCAGGGAGAACATGGCGAGATAAAAAAGGAACGGCTCAAGATTTTTGATTTTAATGAAGCGATAAGAAATCACTTTTTGACGGTCCGGGAATTGTGGGTACAGGGTGATTTATATCGACGTCGGATTGACATCGTCGGGTTTGTAAACGGCATCCCGTTGTTGTTCGTTGAATGCAAAAACATACATAAAGACCTTAAAAACGCTTACGCAAAAAACTTTGCCGATTACAAAGACACTATCCCGCATTTTTTTCATCATAATGCTATTATTATGCTGGCAAACGGCGAAAAAGCAAAAATCGGCACTATTACTGCCGGTTATGAGCATTTTCATGAGTGGAAGCGCTTGTCCGAATCCGACCCGGGCGTGGTGGATATGGAAACACTTTTAAAAGGTGTTTGCGATAAAAAGAATTTCATGGATATTTTTGAAAACTTCATCATCTATGACGATTCCACCGGCAGGCAGATAAAAGTTCTGGCGAAAAACCATCAGTATCTTGGCGTGAATCAGGTTATCAAAGCCCTTCATGATCCCGGAAGAGTCAAAGGAAAACTCGGCGTTTTCTGGCATACGCAAGGCGCCGGGAAAAGTTATTCGATGGTGTTTTTTACCGCCAAAGTGCACCGTAAAATCGGCGGTAATTATACATTTTTAATCTGCACAGATCGCGAGGACCTGGATACCCAAATATATAAAACCTTTGCCGGATGTGGTGTGGCTGATAATGATAAAAATCCTTGCCGCCCCGGTAGTGGTAAACACTTGGCCGAACTGATGACGCAGCACAAAGCCTATCTGTTTACAACAATACAAAAATTCAATCAGGATGTAGATCCGGGTGAGGGATATACCAAACGCGATGACATTATTGTAATTACTGACGAAGCGCATCGCACTCAATACGGCGCGTTGGCCTTGAATATGCGCAATGCTCTGCCGAATGCCAACTTTATCGGATTTACGGGAACACCGCTATTTAAAGACGATCAAATCACCATGCAGGTCTTTGGTGATTATGTTTCCACTTACGATTTTCAGCGTGCCGTGGAAGATAAATCTACGGTCCCGCTCTATTATGACTCGCGTGGCGACACCTTGGGTGTAGCCACGAACGATATTAATGAGCGCATCGCCGAAAAACTGGAACAGATTGAAATTAATGATATTGATGTAAGTCAGAGGCTGCAAAAAGAACTCAAGCGTGATTACCATATCATTACGGCGAAAAAGAGGCTCAATCAAATCGCCAGGGATTTTGTCTATCACTACACCACTTCCTGGGAAGCAGGCAAGGCGATGTTTATATGCATCGATAAATTAACCTGTGTGCGGATGTATGAATTGATAAGGCAATACTGGGATCAGAAAGAAGAGGAAATAGAAGAATCCTGGAAAATGGCCGCAGGGGAAGAAAAGGATTATCTTTCCAATCAGCTCATCTGGATGAAAGAGACAAAGATGGCGGTGATTGTGAGTGAAGAGCAAGGCGAGGTCGACAAGTTCAAAAAATGGGGTTTTGATATCATATCTCATCGGCGGCTTATTAAAAATGGCTTTGAACTTTCCGATGGAAAACGAATTGATGTGGATTCCGCTTTTAAGAAAGAAGAACATCCATTTAGAATCGCGATAGTCTGCGCTATGTGGTTAACCGGGTTTGATGTGCCGAGTCTGGCAAACCTTTATTTGGACAAACCGCTCAAAGCCCATACGCTGATGCAGGCGATTGCCCGTGCCAACAGGGTAAACGGCGATAAAAATAACGGCCTTATTATTGATTATTGCGGTATCCTCAAAAATTTACGCAAAGCTCTCGCTACTTTCACCGGTACAGGCGATACCGGCAGACCCGGTGGATTGGGGCCGGATGAACTGGATCCAACCAGAACTAAAGAAGAATTACTCGAAGGATTAAAACAAGCGATTGGCCTGGTAAGCGATTTTCTTAATGAGCGAAAAGCGCCTCTTGATGCAATCATCAACGCGAGCGGTTTTGAGAGAAACAAGGCGATTGTCGCGGCTAAAGAAGCGGTGAACGAAAATGATGAAACCAGAAAGAAGTTTGAGGTAATGTGCCGCGAAGTGTTTATTAAATTTAAAGCGTGCCTGACAATTCCTGGTGTAAATACTTATCGCAACCAATACAGCGCAATAAATATCATCTACAAAAGCCTGCAAAAAGACCGAGATAAAGCGGATATCAGCGATATCATTAAACAGCTTCATGAAGTTATCGATGAGTCGATAACCGTTACACCCGACAGAGGCAAAGAACCCAACAAGGCTTATGATATCAGCAAAGTTGACTTTAACCGGTTGCGGGCGGAATTTGAACACGCTAAAACAAAAAACACCACTGTTCAAAGCCTGAAAAGCGTGATTGAGAAAAAACTGGCACGGCTCATCCAAAGAAATCCGCTCCGGACAGATTTTCAGGAACATTATGAAAAGATAATCAATGAGTACAATAAAGAAAAAGACCGCCAGAATATTGAGGCCACCTTTGAGGCATTGTTGAAATTTGTGCAAGAGTTGGACGAGGAAGAAAGCCGAGCAGTGCGAGAGGGATTGAATGAGGAGACGCTGGCTATATATGACCTTTTGATAAAAACAGATTTGAAATCTCAGGAAATCCAAAAGATAAAGAAGGTAGCCAAAGAACTGCTAAAAACACTGAAAGCAAAATTGAAGTATCTGTATAGGTGGCAAGACAAGGAGCCTACAAGAGATGATGTGAAAGTATTAATACGAAATTTCTTATGGGATGAAGCTGGCGGTTTGCCTGTGGCGTTTTATACTCAAAACGATGTATATAAAAAGGCCGAAGATGTTTATTATCATGTCTATCGGGCATATCCGACTGTCCCATCGCCATATTATGCAAGCGCGGGTAATTGATTTGGAAATTATGAAATTAGGGGCATTTATGGGACGCTCCTTCATATGTTGACATAGGGAGATGGGGTCTGCCTTTGACCCTTGTTGTTTAATTAATCAAGATCCAAGAGGGTATGTTAAAAAACAGGTGGGCTGAAGCGAAAAGCCTCGCATTGCGGAGCGAGCGTTTAGGGAGATTATTATACATACGCATCCTGCCACAGGTTTGTAATAAAATCTTTCCAGGGAACGATACATATATCTCCATCTTTTTGGGGGGTATCTTCAAGAGTGACCAATATATAATTTTCTAAAAGTTCTTCTTCCTTTATCGCAGTCAATCCTTTGAAGTCTTTTTTTGTGATATTTGCCTTACCTTTTACCTCAATCGCTGTTTTTCCGTTAACAACAAAGTCAACCTCAAAACCTGAGGTTGCCCTCCAGTAAGACAGATCACACCCCCGCTTGTAATCACAGTAGGTTTTTATCTCATGATGGATATAAGCTTCAAATGCCTCCCCAAATTCCGGAGATCTCATCTTCAGACCCCTACGACCTTGCAGAAATCTGGCGACTCCTATATCGAAAAAGTAGAATTTAGAGGTGGAAACCGGTTTTCGTTTGACGGATTTCCGCCATGCAGGCAGATCATCGCCAAGCATCGTGTCGCGTAGAATCTGAAAATATTCCTGCACCGTTGATCTTGGAACCTGTGCATCGCTTGCTATGTTCGTATAATTAATAATTTTACCGTTACACAGCCCGGCCACGGTGAGAAATCTGCTGAATGCAGGCACATTCCGAACGATGGCTTCCGCTGCAATCTCTTCCCTTAAATAATTTCCCGCATATGCCTCCAGATCTTCAAATGGTGCAGTGGAAAAATAGATAGAAGGGATCAAGCCTGTATCCAGGGCTTTCAGTAATTGGAAATTCCCCTTTAACTCATTGAGAATAAAGGGGCGCAGGTGCCTGGTTCTGGCGCGCCCTCCCAGCAGATTCACACCCTTATTTCTCAACTTCCTGGCGCTGGACCCTGTAAGAAGGAAATGAATCCCTTTTTCTTCAATCAGGTTATGTACTTCATCAAGCAGAATCGGCAGCTTCTGAATCTCATCGATGATAACAATCTTGTCATCGTCCGTTATTTCCTGGCGAAGTCTTTGGGGCGCTCTGCTTAATTTCAGATAAACATCCGTTTGAAGCAGATTGTAATACCTGTATTCATTTAACGTATGTTGAATTAAGGATGTCTTTCCTGTTTGACGCGGTCCGAATAAAAAGTAAGATTTTTCTTGTAGAATCCCTAATAAATCCAATTGCCTTTTAACATACATCACTCGCCTCCACAATATTGCCATGAATACCGTCATATATCATGATAATTGCCAGCTTACATGTCAAATATCACGCAGTCAAGACCTTTCTTGTGTATCCTGGCGCTTCGTTGGACTATGGGACATTCCTCAGTTTATAAGTTTGTATCGTCAAGAAATGAACATTGATTTTCTTTTGCAATTTTCTTCCTAATCTTTACACAAACTCCGAAAGAAACAGGTGGGGTGATACCTGCGTGGCCCGCACGGAAGGGAAGCGAACTATTTTTATGTTAAATATTGTGTAAAATTATTATGCCTGTAAAAAGTAAGATTGGAGTGCCCACTAATGCTATGTACTGCACATTCTTTTTAAATATACTTGTCATTAACTGAGCTAAGCAGAAACCAATAATAAGTACTATAAATGGGCTCCACCACTGAAACAGGTAAGCAGAAGCAAGTGCTGAACCTGGTAAAGAAATCAAGCCGGCAATTTTTATCAGAGAGGTATTTTTTTCATACCATTTGCTGATATGCCAGTTTTTAAGTTCAGCATAATGATTATAGGAAAGCACGACCCATGAAAAACCGGCGAGCAGAGTAAAAATGCTGATTACAGTATAAGGATTCATATTATGCGACTCCTTTCTTTATTAAGAAATTTGAACCCGGGTTGACTATATCCCTGATCGCCTGAAGTAATCTACCAGCATGCCGGGGTTATTGCTTCCAATACCATCAACACCAATATCGGCAAAAGGCTTAACAAGATCTGGAGTATCTATGTTCCATATAAAAACTTTCAAACCGTTTTTATGAGATAATTCAACTAATTCCGCGTCAACAAAATCATATTTCATAACCAGCGCATCAGCCGATGTCTGATCCGCAATACTTGTGTCAACAGGACATCCAACCATGAGAACGCCTGTTTTAATATTGCTGTCTATTTCCTTAACGTTTTTTACAAGTCTGTGCCAGAATGAAATAACATAAACATTGTCTTCAAAACCGTTCTTTTTTATCTGTTCAACAACTATTCTTTCCGTACCTTTCTCCTTGAGCTCAATTACAAGCTTAACCTTTTTATCAGTTAATTCCATAACCTCCTGAAGAGTTGGAACAGACTCACCCTTTCCGGCATCATATTTTTTTAGTTCAGATAAGGTATAATTATTAACCGGTCCGGTTCCGCTGGTCGTCCGGTCAAGAGTTGAATCATGTATTACAATTATTTCTTTGTCCTTGCTCAGATGCACGTCAATTTCCACAGCATCTACACCAATGTCCATTGCCTTTTTAATAGATAACAGAGTATTCTCCGGTTCAATAGCCGCAGCCCCGCGATGTCCCATTATCATCATATTATTTATTCTCCATTAAACTTTTTAATTAAGATACAATTACTCGTTTTTATAATTTTACCATAAAAAACAGCATAAACGCAAATATCTCAATCCTGCCGAGAAGCATATTGGCAGTTAGGGAAACTTTCGGGCAACAGTTGGGGACGGGGGATATAGGGGACACGCGGTCGAACCCCGCCCGAAAGCGGGGCCGCGGCTAATACCTGTAAGAATCAGGTTTAAATGGCCCGTTAACCGACACTCCCAGGTAATTGGCCTGGAACTGGTTGAGTTTTGTTAGTTTTACGCCAAGCTTGCCGAGATGAAGTCTGGCCACCTCTTCATCTAACTTTTTTGGAAGAGTATAAACCTTGCGTTCGTATTGTTTTGTCGCAAGTTCAATCTGCGCAAGGCATTGATTTGTAAAGCTGTTGCTCATTACAAAGCTTGGATGTCCTGTCGCGCATCCAAGATTTACCAGTCTCCCTTCAGCAAGAACAATAATGGATCGTCCTGATTTAAGGGTCCACTTGTCAACCTGTGGTTTAATCCGCTCCTTTTTACAATCCGGATTATCATCCAGATAGGTCATCTGAATTTCATTATCAAAGTGGCCGATATTGCAGACAATAGCCTCGTTTTTCATCTGCTCCATATGCTCGCCGGTAATAACATGATAACATCCCGTGGCTGTGACAAAGATATCCGCTATGGCTGCTGCATATTCCATGGTTACGACCTCATATCCCTCCATGGAAGCCTGAAGAGCACATATGGGATCGATCTCAGTAATAAGCACACGTGCGCCGTAACTGCTCATCGACTTTGCGCATCCCTTGCCGACATCTCCGTAACCGCATATTACTATGACTTTGCCGGCAAGCATAATATCTGTGGCGCGTTTGATTCCATCAGCCAGAGATTCCCGGCATCCGTAAAGGTTGTCAAATTTTGATTTTGTGACCGAGTCGTTTACATTAAAAGCCGGAAAAAGAAGTTCACCGTTTTTTGCGAGATGATAAAGCCTGTGAACGCCGGTAGTGGTTTCTTCGGAAACACCCCTGATTTTTGATGCAATTTTTGTCCAGCGCTTAGGGTCCCGCTCATAGCTTGCCTTTAAACGCCTTATAAGATACTGCATGTCACGGCTGTCATAAGCCTTGTCTAAAAGAGCAGGGTCATTTTCTATTTTTACGCCCTCGTGAACGTATAGGGTAGCGTCTCCGCCATCATCGACGATAAGATCAGGGCCGCTGTTGTCGGGCCATGTAAGGGCCTGTTCCGTACACCACCAGAATTCCTCGAGAGTTTCGCCTTTCCATGCATATACTGCGGCAAGTCCTGCTTTGGCGATTGCAGCGGCCGCATGATCCTGTGTTGAAAAGATGTTGCACGTGGCCCAGCGAAGGTCGGCTCCAAGCTCCTTTAGTGTTTGAATAAGCATTGCGGTCTGAATGGTCATGTGGAGACTTCCCATGATCTTCATTCCTTTTAGAGGCTTTTCATGCCCGTATTTTTTCTGGACCGCCATAAGACCGGGCATTTCATTTTCTGCAAGTTTCATCTCCTTGAATCCGAAATCCGCAAGTGAAATGTCGGCTACCTTATATGGAAGAGAGGGATCTATCTTAGACATTTTATCATTCTCCTTGGTATCAGGGTTGTCGGTTTATGGTTTTTTTACTGATTGCTTTTATGTTTTGATCAACCGTTAACTGTAAACTGTTAACCGTGAACGCTTACAGATTTTACAACCCTGCTTTTTCTCTGAGCACATCAGCCATATTGGTTTTTTCCCACGTGAATTCCGGTTCAGTCCTTCCAAAATGTCCATAAGCGGAAGTTTTTCTGTATATAGGTCGCAATAGATCAAGATACTCGATTATCGCAGCAGGCCTTAAATCAAAAACCTCTCTGATTAGTTCTTTAATCCTGCATTTGGATACGACCCCTGTACCCATAAGATCTACCATAATAGAAACCGGCTCAGCCACACCTATGGCATATGCTATCTGCACCTCACATTTCTTTGCTAAACCTGCTGCAACAATGTTCTTGGCAATATGCCTGCCCATGTATGATGCGCTGCGATCAACCTTGGAAGGATCTTTTCCTGAAAAGCATCCGCCGCCATGGCTGCCCTGACCGCCATATGTATCAACAATGATTTTTCTGCCGGTAAGACCGCAGTCACCCATGGGACCGCCAAGTACAAACCTGCCTGTGGCGTTAATAAAATATCGGGTACCTCTGTCTGTCATTTCTTCTGGAATAACTTTTTTTATGACTTCTTCTATGATAGCCTCTTTCAAATCTTCATATTCCACATCCGGCTTGTGCTGGGCAGCTATTACGATTGCATCAACCCTCTTTGGCATACCATTTTCATATTCTATTGTAACCTGGGACTTTCCATCAGGCCTTAGGAATCCAAGGGAACCGTTCTTTCTAACCTCTGCTAAACGGCGGCACAGCTTGTGAGCATACATTATGGGCATGGGCATTAACTCAGGAGTTTCATCGCTTGCAAAACCAAACATAAGCCCCTGATCTCCCGCACCCTGATCCTTGAACAGGCCTTCGCCTATATTTACACCCTGAGCGATATCTGGTGATTGATGGTCTATACTGGTAATCACCGAACATGTCTGCCAGTCAAAACCCATCTGGGAGGAATGGTATCCTATTTCACGAATCGTTTCCCGAACAATCTGAGGCATATCAACATAGCACTCGGTTGTAATTTCGCCGGCGATAAAAGCAAGACCCGTTGTTACAAGAGTTTCGCATGCAACCCTGCAGTTTTTATCCTCTTTAATAATTGCGTCCAGTATTGAATCAGATATCGCGTCGGCCACCTTGTCCGGATGCCCTTCTGTGACGGATTCAGATGTAAAAAAGAATTGTTCTTTGCTCATAAGTTTCTCCTTTTTTGTGCTTTGTGGCTGAACTGTTACTCTGGATTAAGCATCATGTTGTCGATCAGGCGGGTTTTCCCTACATTTACCGCAAGAGCCATCAATGCCGGCCTGTCGATTGTTTCCATATCAACAAGGGTTTCAGGATCGCAGATGGCGATATAATCTATAACTGTTTCCGGGTGTGATTTGATCAAAGTATATGCCGCATCAATTATCTTTTTCGCATCCTTAACTCCGCTTTCAACAAGTTGTTTAGAATGCTTTAATGATTTGTAAAGTGAGAGCGCATTAATCCTCTGCTCAGGAGTAAGATAAGTGTTTCTTGAGCTCATTGCAAGACCGTCAGGCTCCCTTACTGTCGGAAATCCGACAATTTTTATATCAAAATTAAGATCTCTCACCATCCGGCGTATGACTGCAAGCTGCTGATAATCTTTCCGGCCGAATATGGCAATATGCGGTCTTACAATGTTAAACAGCTTTGTAACAACTGTCGCAACCCCTTGAAAAAATATCGGTCTGGAGATTCCGCAAAGGTGTTTCGGAAGGTTGTCCAGCTCTACATGTGTTTGAAACCCATCCTGATACAGATCATTTTTGTCTGGATAAAAAATTACATCTACGCCCTCTTTTTGCAATAGCTTAAGATCGTTATCAAAATCTCTTGGGTATGATTCAAAATCTTCTTCAGGAGAAAACTGGGAGGGATTTACAAAAATGCTGACAACTAAATTATCTCCTAGTTTGCGTCCCTCCTTTATCAGGGACAGGTGTCCTTCATGCAAAAACCCCATGGTCGGCACAAAGGCAACAGTTTTGCCCAGATTCCGCATATGATCGGAATATTCCTGCATCTCTGTTGTCCTGACAATAACCTTGATATCATGCATTTTAAATTCATTTTGAAGCAATTATTAAAAAATAATACTATAAACGGATGGAATAAATGTCAACTCAACTTTGACGCTTTTGCAAAATGACTTTTTACGAAATCGTCAAAGTATGATAGAGTATTAAAAAAATCAGGCCTTATATGCAAACATGAAAGACGTTGAAAATTGCAAAATCAAAAAATTAACAAACTAAAATTATGCTTGGCAATATTAAGCGGATTGCTCCTTACCGGCTCCTTCCCCAAACCCGGTATTAGTCTGCTTGCCTGGTTTGCCCTTGTTCCACTCCTGTTTGCCTTAAGAGATCTTTCTCCCAAAAGAGGTTTTATCCTTGGTTTTATTGCAGGGCTTGTTCATTATCTGACACTTTTATACTGGCTTGTATATACAATGCATACATACGGTTATCTTCCCATGGTGCTATGCGTGTTTATACTTATTCTTGCTTCGGCCTTTCTTGCCCTTTACCTTGCGGCATTTTCAGCAACCCTGTTAAACTTATGCGCAAAGCCTGCGATTTGCATGTTTGCGGTTCCTGTTTTATGGGTTGCGTTTGAATATACGCGCAGCCTTTTTTTTCTCGCGTTTCCATGGGAACTTATCGGCTATTCCCAATATAATAATTTACCCCTTATACAGATTGCGGATATATTCGGCGTTTATGGCGTATCCTTTTTAATCGCCTTGTCAAATACAACAATTTATTTAACCCTTCTTTACTTAATTAAAAAAGACTGGAAAAGGGAGACTGTAACAAAAAAAACCGTTTTAGGATCAATATCTGTTTTTGCGCTGATTTTTGTCCTTGTATTGTCTTATGGAAAATGGCGGATAGATTCAATTGACAGACTTGTTTGCTCTTCTCCATCAATTAAAGCCGCAGTTGCTCAGGGGAATATTGATCAGGCTGTAAAATGGAATCCCGAATTTCAACGCTTAACTGTAAAAAAATATATTAAGCTTTCTTTTTTATCAAAAGCTGATAATCCCGACATTATTGTTTGGCCTGAAACCGCTACCCCTTTTTATTTCCTTTATGATATCGAGCTCTCAAACATGGTTAAAAAAGGGATTAATAATACAGGGACAACATTCCTGCTTGGCAGCCCTTCATTTGTTTCCGGAAAAGGGGTTATTAAATATTACAATACCGCTTACCTGGTCAGCCAGGATGGAAAGGTATGCGGCAAATATGACAAGGTGCGTCTTGTCCCTTTCGGAGAATACATCCCTTTTAATAAATGGTTGCCATTTGTCGGCAAAATGGTGGAAGGGGTTGGTGATTTCAAGCCTGGCATTAAAGGTAAAACCATTAAGTGGGGTGACTATAGTTTAGGTTTGCAGATCTGTTACGAGATTATTTTTCCTGACCTTTCCAGAGCTATGGTAAAAAACAATGCGGCATTACTCATAAATATTACCAATGATGCGTGGTTTGGCACAACCAGCGCTCCTTATCAGCATTTTTCCATGGCAATATTTAGAGCTGTAGAAAACAGGCGAGCCCTTGTCAGGTCGGCCAATACAGGAATAAGCGGATTTATCGATCCTGTCGGCAGAATCATTGAAAAAACAGATCTTTTTAAGGAAGCGGTAGCTACACGTACTGTGCCTTTGATACAGATGACATCCTTTTATACCTGTTTCGGAGATCTGTTTGCCATAGCCTGTATGGTTGCAACAGCTATTTGCTATATGTTAAAATATGTTTATAATAGATCATAAGAGTTCACGGTTTACGGTTGAAAAACTGTGAACTGTGAACCTACAACCGTAAACCGTAATTATTATGGAGGAAATAATATGTCGATAGAACTTGAGCAAACAATAAAGGAACTTTTCGTAAAATTAGAACAATTGCGAGGCTATCTTTGACATTGCCGGCAAAGAAAAAAGGCTAAAGGAAATTGAGCACCTGATTGCAAAAAAGGATTTTTGGGACAATCCTGAAAATAATAAGGTTGTTTTAAAAGAGCGAACATCTATTTCCAATAAAATCGAAGGATGGAAAAGGCTCTACAATGACCTTGAAGAAAGTAAAATCCTGTTTGATCTTGCCAGGGAGGAATCAGATGCTGATACAGTTGAAGAAGCAATCCAGCAAGTTCAGGACATCAAGGAAAAAATAAAAAAATTTTCGCTTGGCCTGACCTTGAGCGCCGCAGACGACCAGAATAACGCTATTGTTTCAATTAACGCCGGAGCCGGTGGAACCGATGCCCAGGACTGGGCTGAGATGCTCTTTAGAATGTATACAAGATGGGTTGAACGGAAAGGCTTTAAAATCAGTATGATCGATTATCAACCCGGTGATGAGGCAGGCATTAAAAGTGTTACCTTCACAGCAAGCGGAGAATATGCGTACGGATACTTAAAAACAGAAAGCGGGGTGCACCGCCTGGTGAGAATTTCACCGTTTAATGCGAGCGGGAAACGGCAGACCTCCTTTGCTTCTGTATTTGTCTATCCTGAGCTTGACAATGAAATCAAGATCGATATCGAGGATAAAGAGTTGCGTATAGATGTTTTCAGGGCAAGCGGCGCCGGAGGACAACATGTCAATAAAACAAGCAGTGCCGTCCGTATTACACACTATCCAAGCGGGATTGTTGTTCAGTGCCAGCAGGAAAAATCCCAGTACAGGAATAAAGAGATGGCTATGAAGGTGTTAAAAGCCAGGCTTTACCAGCGTGAAAAGCTTAAGCAGGACGAAAAAATGCAAGATCTGCATGGAACCAAAGATGAAATAGCCTGGGGAAGCCAGATCAGATCATATATTTTGCAACCATATCAAATGGTTAAGGATCACAGAATAAATCTTGAGATCGGTGATGTAAACAATGTTCTGAACGGAGGGCTCGATCCTTTTATAGAAGGGGTGTTACTCGCAGGGAAAACCTAGTTTAAACTATGGATTGTCTTGATATCATAAGTGAATATTACGAACAGGGCACCGTGCTGTATGAAATTCTCATACAGCACGGTGAAAATGTTGCAAAAAAGGCTCTTGATACAGCTAAAAATGTATCCCACCTAAATCCTGATCTTGATTTTATACAGCATGCCGCCATGCTCCATGACATCGGCATCTTCCTTACAAATATGCCAAAGCTGGGTTGTACTGGTAAACATCCTTATATATGTCACGGGTATCTGGGACGCAACCTGCTGGAAAACAAAGGCATGCCCGAACTCGCGCTTGTATGTGAGCGGCATGTAGGCGTTGGAATAACGCCCGAAGATATAAGACATTATAACCTTCCGCTTCCTGAACGTAATATGGAACCTGTCTCAATAGAGGAACAGATTATATGCTATGCTGACAAGTTTTATTCCAAAAACAATGATTTTATCGCAAAGGAAAAATCTGTTGAAGATATCAAGCTCCTTCTTGAGCAATATGGTCATGATAAGGTTATGAAATTTCAGTCATGGGTTGATATGTTTGAAGGAGGTTCAGGTGTCAAAGCTGTTTGAAGCAACAAACATAAACGGCATGATTATTAAGAACCGGTTTGTCCGGTCCGCCACCTGGGAGGGACTGGCAGAAGATGACGGCATGTGCACAGATAAGCTGATAAATTTAATGTGTAAATTGGTCGAAGGGGAGGTGGGCCTCATTATTACAGGTCATACTTATGTTCATAAAAAGGGGAAAGCAAGCCCCTGGCAGTTGGGCATATATGAAGACAGGCTTATTCCAGGGCTGCATGAAATGACAGATGCCGTGCATAAAAGGGGAGGCAAAATCGCGGTGCAGCTTGCGCATGCCGGCATGTATGCAAACACCGGCATTAAAGGGGATATACCTTTTGCCCCTTCACTTGTCAGTGGTTTTAGAAAATCTGCGGTACAGGAGATGATGCCGCAGGACATACAGGACGTAATTGAAGCATTCGGCCTGGCGGCACAACGGGCAAAAAAAGCCGGTTTTGACGGTGTTCAGATTCATGCGGCACACGGGTATCTTTTGAGTCAATTCCTTTCTCCCGCCTTTAATAAACGGCAGGATAAATATGGGGGAGACATTGAAAACAGAGCCAATATCCTAATTGAGATTTTGAGCGGTATAAGAAAGCAGGTCGGGAATAATTATCCTGTGCTGATTAAAATGAACTCATGTGATTTTCTTGAACAAGGGCTTGAACTTGATGATTCATTGATAGTCGGAGCTATCCTGAAAAAGGCGGGTATAGACGCTATTGAATTAAGCGGCGGCACTATTGCATCAGGAAAGAAAGGGCCTGTAAGAACAGGAATTGTATCAGGGAAAAATGAGGCTTATTTCAAGGACGCAGCTTCTGTGTTTAAGGAAAAGATTGATCTTCCGATAATGCTTGTGGGTGGAATCAGGTCTTTTTCTCTTGCACAACAGTTAGTTAACGATAATATCGCGGATTATATATCCATGAGCAGGCCGTTTATCAGAGAGCCTGGTCTGATAAAACGCTGGAAGGCCGGAGATCATAATCAAGCTGCCTGCCTTTCCGACAGCAAGTGCTTTATTCCAGCCATGAACGGCAAGGGAATATATTGTGTGGTAGGAGCTAAACAAAAACAATGCAAAAGATTGCCGGACAATTAATAATATATGTTTTGTTAATAATAGGTTCAACCATTGCTTTGCCGGAAATTTTATCAACCGCTCATGCTGAACCTGCTGACAGGATAATTGTTGAAAGTATCACCCCTGCTGCTTTTGACAAGATTATCGCGGACAGAGAAAACCGGTATTTGATTGTTTTTATGACATCATGGTGCGGCCCTTGCAGAGAAGAGTTGCCCGGATTAATTAATCTGAACAACAAGTATAAGGGCCGTGGCCTCAAAATAATCGGTATAAGTATCGACTTTGATGGGCCAATGGCCATGCAGCCGATTATTGACAAGGTGCGTGTTAATTTTCTTGTATATTGGATCAACGAAGAAGCAGCAAAAAAATATAATATTTATGCCGTGCCGATGATTTTTTTAGTCAAAGAAGGCGAGATAGTTGAAAAAATTGTCGGAATACGATCAGAAAAGTTTCTGGATAAGAAATTGGCAGATTTTCTGGGATAAAAGGGTTAAGCCTGTTACTCGCTACTTGTTGCTTGTTGCTGGTTACTGGTTCTCTCTGGCATCCGACCTTTGATTTCTGATCTTCGTTCTTCAGGACTTATGACCGTCATGCCGGCAATCTCATAGGAGATAGCCCCAAAACCACATGATTCATTGAGGCATTTCAGGCATCTGATACAATCATGCTGGTTGGGCCCTTCATAGAACTTAATCCCCATTGGACAATTGTTGTAACATTCCCGGCAGTGTGTGCATTTATCAGAATTGTAAACCATCCTGAACACGCTGTGTTTATTAAAAAGGGAATAAATAGCTCCCAAAGGACATGCTACACGACAAAACGGTCTGCGGCTCAATATCATCCATATGATGAAAATGAACAATATCGTCAACTTAAAGTAAAATAGCACCCCTATTGACTCTTTTAGTTCAGGTTGTAGAATCATCAACGGAAGACCGGCCTCCATGGTCCCGGCAGGGCATATAAACTTGCAAAACCATGTCATCCCGTAGCCATAGTCATCTATAACCAGCGCGGGAAGAATAAAAATAAACAGCGCCAGAAACAGATACTTCATATATGTTGGAATTTTAGGGATCTCGAACTTTGGTGAAGGGATTTTATGAATTAATTCCTGCAGTAAACCAAAAGGACAAATCCAGCCGCAGGGCATGCGTCCCACCAGGCTTCCAATCAGTCCCAGTGTTCCGATAATATATGTGCCAAAATGGTAATGACCTGCTTTAACAGCCGGCCTCAAACCGGCTATTATATTCTGTAATGAACCAAGCGGGCATGCACCTGTCGCAGCAGGGCAGGAATAACAGTTAAGACCGGGCACACATATTGATTTAAGCGTGCCCTGATATATTCCTTTTGTGTGTGGAAACAACCAGTAGGCATTACTTAAAGCAGTTGCAATGATCTGTATCCATCGCCTTAAAACCCGCATTATCCAATCCCCATACAGTCCAGGCAGATCCTGGCCGCTTTTCCCATGACCGTTGAGACTTCGCCAAGGTTAATACCAATGAGAATAAGGATAAGAAAAAGTATAATCAATAAAAAAGGAAATGTTCTTTTGGGGGAAGTCATAGCCATCTTACCACATTCTCTGTGTTTTCTGCGGTGAAAAACAGACTTTCGAACAACTTGGTTGTTTTGGTCTGCAGTGCCCTAAATCGGCATAATGTAGCTTTTTACGAAACTGTTAATTTTGAGGAACTAAGCAAAATCTATTCCGCTTTCATACTTCGCTTCCTTACCCTTTATGTCAAGATGCAGCGTCGCCACCTGTTCAAGGGGAGGATATATAATACGCTCTGTTTTTCTTGTATCTATGTTTTTGATATATTTTTTACATTTGTCGCACAGATCAACCCTGTATTCCTTTTCTTCTTCACTGTATAAATAGCTGAGTGTCTTGCTGTCCGTATTGTCACAAAATGGGCAGTACAGTCTTCTGGACGACCATTTGTGCGCGCAGAAACCGCATAGCAGAAAGCGCTCCCCCCCTTCTCCTTCAAACATTGAAAACACAGGAGGACTTCCGCAAATGGGGCAGTATCCTTTTGTCCAGGGCTGATTCTTATTAAGACAGGTTGAAAGTTGCTGAGCACACATTGATAAAGATGGTTTTATGCTGTTGTAAATGATAAAGGCAAGGTCACCTTTTTTTATATCATGTTTCTTTGCGGTTTTTTCAAAAACAGAGTCATCCTCTTCGAGAAGACCGGAAAACAGAGAGTCAAAATCAAATTCTTCTGCGTCAACAGCTTTTAGTATTGCCCGGGCGGAAGAGGCCATGTCTCCGCTTGATGCTTTTATTATCCCGCAAATTTTTATTAAAAGCATCTTGGATGCTTTAGCATCAATTGCAAATTCAGACAGATTTACCAGGGGAAACTCTTCATCGGCCTTTATTAAAAGCATCTCCTCCGGAATCTGTATCGGGTCGATCTGTATCTTGTCTTTGGAATCTTCCTGGGCAATAAAGATTTGTTTGTAAAAATCTAAAATAGCTCCATAAGCAGGCCTAAGCTGCTTTAATGACTCTGCGGCCTTTGTTATCTGATCTTCGGTAAGTTGAATGTTATCTGCCATGTGCTCTCCTGTTCAGATGTTTTCAAGTGGTTGTTATTATGTGAACAAATAGATTTTCATGTTGAGTGTTCTCAAAGGCCTCTTATTTCTTATCACATTTGTTTGCAACATAAAAGGGGAGAAGATAAAAATCCCCTCCCCTTTTATAGTTACCGACTTAATTAGATTTAATTAAAGCAGACGCGAAGTAATATTCGTCAACGGGCGAATCATCCGCTTTAATGCCATCTGCCTTGTAATGCTGAAGTCAGCATTTGAGGCCATGGCATTCTTGCAATACAGTTTCGGCTCATAAGCTACAAGATAAATAACACTTACAGTATCTTCATCTATCAGCATGGCCTTTGGATTGGTCTTTTTAACCTCTCCAAGACGCTTTTTTGCAAGACCGAGCATTTCATCCCGGTCGCCGAAATTCATGGCGCCTGTCGGGCATGTCTTGACACATGCCGGAGGCAGTCCGTTTTCAACCCTGTCTAAGCACATATCGCACTTGGCAAGTGTGCCGTCGGCTGCTTTCCGCGGAATATTATAAGGACATGCTTCAATAATGGCCGCAGCGTCCAAACGTTTGGTGTTTGCCGTAAATATAATGGCACCTGTCTTATCATCCCTGAATATAGCGCCCGGATCTCCCGCTGTTTCAAGGCAGGGTGCCTCAATACAGTGACGGCACTGTTCAGGAAAGAAGAGCCAGTTTAACTTTCCGTCAATAACCTGCTCACGCATTCTAACCACTTTATAAGTTATAAAGGATAGATCTGCGGGGTTTTCGTAAGTTCCACGGTTTGTAGTTATTTCTGCGGGAAGGTTATGCCATTGCTTACAGGCTACCTGACATCCTCTGCAGGCCGTGCAAATAGTCGTATCTACGAAAAAAGACTTACTCATTCAGATCACCTCCCTTATTTTTTGGTTATATTGACCATAAAGGCCTTGGTTTCAGGTATCCTGGTGTTTGGATCACCGGTAGATGGAGTGAGCAGATTTGCGCTCTCCTCTGTGCCGCTTTCAGGCCATCTCCATCCAAAATGCCATGGAATACCGACCTGATGTACAACATTTTCACCTATGTTGAATGGCTTAAAGCGCTTTGTTACAATAGCCGTACAGTCAAGGGCACCACGAGCAGATGAGACACTGACCCGTTCTCCATTATTAATGCCTTTAAGTTTGGCAAGCTCCTCGCTCATTTCAACAAAGACCTGTGGCTGAAGTTCGAGCAGCCAAGGCTGTGGACGCGTCATAAGGCCTGTCTGCCAGTGTTCTGACACACGATATGTCGTGCCTACAAACGGGAACCTTGGATCGCATGAAGCATAAGCATCCGCAGCTGTCCCGTAAACAGGCGCTACCGGACTCATGCGCTGCTTACTCATAAGGTTCTTTTCAACAGGACACTCAAGAGGCTCGTAATGTTCCGGGAACGGACCATCAGCGAGGCCCGGGCCGAATATCTGCCCATGTCCATGCTTTCTCATGATAAAAGGATGTTTTGAATCCGCTCTCTTTGTTCCGTCAGGATTTTCAAGAGGATACCATCCACCGTCCGGAACATCTCCGACCCACTTATTTGAGACATACTTGCCGTCCTTGGCATCGCCTGCGAATTTGATAACCCAGTCTTTTTTGTCCCAAGGCTGTCCTTTGAGATCGACTGAAGCGCGGTTGTAAATAATTCTCCTGTTTACAGGCCAGCACCATGCAAACTCAGGATACAGACCGATGTTGTTCGGTGCATCTACTTTGCTGCGCCTTGCTGACATGTTTCCCTTTTCCGTGTAGCTGTTGCAGTAGAGCCAGTTCGCTGATGAGGTTGAACCGTCAGCCTGCAGAAAAGCAAAGCTCGGAACAAGGGTTCCCTTTTTGTAAAGTTTATCTTTTATGGTAACATCTTCCACGAAGTAGCCGTTGGTCTCTTTAGCTACCTTGTGCGGATCATACAGGCCGTCCGTCGTATAATCCCATTTCAGGTTGAGTATGGGCTCGGTAAAAGCGCCGCCTTTTTCATAAATCTCTTTGATCTTCTGGCCGAGCTCCATTATGATGTCTCCGTCAGAAAGGCTGTTTCCAAGCGGTTTCGGCCCCTGATAGCGCCACTGCATCCATCTGCCGCTGTTGGTAATACTTCCTTCCTTTTCAACAGACACACATGCCGGAAGCATAAAGACTTCGGTCTTTATTGTGGAAGGATTCATGCCAGGACCTTTCCAGAAGGAGCCGGTTTCATTGTCAAAAAGGTTGACGTTAACCATCCAGTCAAGGTTTTTCATGGCCTCGCGGACTTTTCCGGCATTGGAGCTACTACAGGCCGGATTCTGACCCCAGGCAAAGAAACCATTAACAGTGCCCTTGTACATTACATCAAAGAGGCTCAACCAGGAATAATCGGTCCCATCCTCAACCTTAGGCAGCCAGTCATACCCAAAATCGTTTGCCTTTGTGGCCTTTTCACCAAAGAACGATTTCAGAAGGCTGACAGAATATTTTGGATAATTCTGCCACCAGTTGGCTGAAAGCGGATCATTGCTCTTTGGAGTCCACTTTTTGTTATACTCGGCAAGAGACACATTTGAAGCCCTCGGTGTTTTAAGATATCCGGGCCAGATGTGCCACAGCAGACACTGATCTGTGGAACCCTGAACATTTGACTCGCCTCGCAGAGCATTAATACCACCGCCTGCAACACCCATGTTGCCAAGAAGAAGCTGTATTATCGCCATTGTCCGGATATTCTGGACGCCTACTGTATGCTGAGTCCAACCCATGGCATACATGGATGTGCCGGCTTTTCCTGTAGCGCCGGTAGCAGCATAAACCTTGTAAACTTTCAGGAGATCGGCTTCCGGGGTTCCGGTAATAGAGGAAACCAGCTTTGTATTATACCTGCTGTAATGTTGTTTTAAAAGATTCAGTACGCAACGGCTGTTTTTTAAAGAACGGTCTAACATGGGTACACCGTTTGCGTCCATATCAAAAGACCATTTGCCCTTGTCATATTTACTGTTTTTTGCTTCATAGCCGGAAAACAGACCATCGCTAAATTTAAAGTCCTTTCCAACTATAAAGGGGGCGTTTGTATAATTGGCCACATACTCTTTATTATAGAGATTGTTGTCCACTATATACTTTATCATACCACCAAGAAAGGCAATATCCGTACCTGAACGCATAGGAGCGTAGATATCGGCCTTTGAAGATGTTCTTGTAAACCTTGGATCAACACTGATGAGCGTTGCGCCATTTTGTTGAGCCTCGGTAACATACTTGAATGATATGGGGTGATTTTCTGCAGCATTACTCCCCATGATAAGTATGCAATCGCTGTTTTTGATGTCAATCCAGTGATTTGTCATTGCGCCGCGTCCGAACGACTCTGCCAGAGCCGCAACAGTAGCGCTATGTCAGATACGGGCCTGATGTTCAATATAGACAAGTCCGAGCGCTCGCATCAGCGCCTGGTAAATCCAGCACTCCTCATTGTCCATGGCAGCGCTTCCTACCGAAACAATGTTTGTCGTCCGGTTTACCACCTGCCCTTTGGCATTTTTGTGTTCAAATGCCGCATCCCTTGTTTCCTTAACCCTTTTGGCGATTTGGGTTAGCGCCCAGTCCCAGGAAACCTTTTTCCACTCTTTAGCATACGGCGCTCTGTACATGGGTTCAACAAGCCTATTTTCATTCTCGGTCAGCTGAGAAATTGAAGCTCCCTTTGAACAGAGCGAACCCCTGCTGATGACATGGTCCGGGTCACCTTCGATGTTGATGACACGTCCGTCGCCTTTCTTGCTGGTATGCACAATAGCACCGCATCCCACCGCGCAATAGCAGCAGATTGTGGTGGTCTCCTTGGCATACTTTGTCTTGAGCATCTGCGCATGGGCTTTGATCGGCGTAAGATCTACTCCCAAACCGCAACCGCTTACAGCAAGACCGGCAACGGAAGCACCAGTAATCTGGATAAACTTCCTTCGAGTAACATTCATAAAACCTACCTCCTTTTTAAATCTCCGGTTAATATTAATTAATATTATCCACCAATTGCCGACATTTGCCCTGCAACTTCGCCGGGGTGATCACAGGCAATGTTGTGATCAAATGGTTTGTGGCTTACAGCTTGTAGAAAAATATCGGCCAGACTGCTGTCAAGATATCCTTTTCTGAGAGGACCTTTAAGATCATCTTGATAATCTGACAAAAGACATGCTCGCAGCTGGCCGCTTGCCGTTAATCTCAACCGATTGCATTGATTGCAGAAATGGCGGCTTATTGCATCAATAAAACCTATTTCCCCTTTTGCGTCTTTAAACTTATAACGCCTTGCAGGGCCGTCATTGATTCCATTTTTAACAGGAATCAATTCCCCTAATTCATTGATGCGTTTTTTTATTTCAGGAGCAAGCAATTGCTTGCCGATATTCTTAATATGAGGAATTCCTATTGGCATGTACTCGATGAATCGAATATGAAATGGATAAGAAAAGGATAATTTAGCGATATCTGTTAATTCATCATCATTGATTCCATTTAGGGCTACGACATTAATTTTTATAGGATTAAAACCCTCTCTTTGCGCTGATTCTATACCTTCCCAGACCTGATCAAACATGTCGTGCCCTGTTATCTCTTTATATTTTTGTCTGTTTAATGTATCCATGCTGACATTGATTCGTTTTATGCCGGCAGATTTAATTTTTTTAATATTATCTCTCAGCAAAATACCGTTGGTTGTTAGAGACACATCCGCAAGGCCATTTATCTTAGTTAATTCGCCCAGGAAATCGTAAACCCCTTTTCGTATAAGCGGTTCTCCACCGGTAATTCGGACCTTGGATATCCCCAGCCGCGCCCCGATTCTGACAAGACGCAGTATTTCTTCATATCTTAAAATTTCTTTATACGGAAGGAGCTGATGCAGATCATCAGGAGCGCAGTATATGCATCGCAGGTTGCAACGGTCGGTAATAGATATGCGCAAATAGTTCAAGCATCGATTATATTTATCGATTAAGTGTAAGTTTGGCAATTTTATTATCCTGTTATCGATATACGCCATTACCATAACCTGTTAGGAGGTAAACTCACAAAAAAAACGCCTCTGGTATCTTTCTACCAAAGGCGTTTTTTTTTACATCATATCGTACCTTTGGTAACCCGACAATCATGACCTTGCGGCTGTAGACTCGTGGTTTTGCGCCAATGTCTTTCGACATAGTTGCCTTTTTCTGTACGTTAAACAAATTTTGACGAATTTATAAAAATCGAAGGCGTAACGTATAAAACAACTTTTTACCAGCCCATCCATTTTTGTAACTTATAAGTTTGATTCGGTACTCCTGTCAAGAAGAAAGTTAAACAAAAAAACTCCGTGGATTAATCCTCGCGGGAACCATACGTGGTCTCAATCGATTCGGCTACTTTATTTACATATGAGAATATTTCGAGGATAGCTCTGAAGCTTTAATTTTCTTCTTCAGAATCAATCACATCATCATCCGGCTCATCATCCGCCACTTTAATGGAGCAAACATTTTTTAATATTTTATGACTATCAAAACCATCCTCAAACAATTCATCATCCCCAAGCACCTTATCTTCAACCTCTTCTAAATCCATACTAACTTCTATTGTTTTTGAAAACGATGCGGCATCATCAAAAAAAAGTTTAATGGGCTCTTTGTATTCCGTGCTATATATACTTATAACAGCTTCGGCTAATTTGTCTGCATATAACCCAACAGGAAACATATTATTTGTTCTCAACGCTTCGACCAGATGCTTCCTGCCTTTTGCAACAGCCGCTTCTATGTCATTCTTATCGTATGTTTCCTCGCAGACAAGTGAAAAGTGCTCTTTATTTATTTCCAGGAATTCTCTAATTATCAACTCGTTTTTTTCCTCATTTTTAAGGATTAAATATTTTTGTTTCATTGTTTACCTTTCAAATTTTCTATTGTGGTTCAAATGTCTTACTTTAATGATCAGGCAAGAAGATCTCGGATGCTTTTAAGTTCTGATCGGATGTCATCAAGTATGTTTGATGAAGAATTTGACTCTTCTTCAGGAATTTTGGATTTAAGATGCTGCTTTGCTCCCTGGATAGTATATTTTTTGTTATGTAAGAGATGCTTGATTTTCAGGATAAGCTCAACATCGTTTTTGCTGTACAGTCTCTGGCCTGAAGATGTTCTTTTTGGTTTTATCTTTGTGAACTCGGTTTCCCAGAATCGTAATACGGACGTTGGAAGCTCTGCGAGTTCGCCAACCTCTCCGATCTTAAAGTATAGTTTGTCCGGCAATTCTTTTTGATATGGCCTGTTATTTTGCATATGTAAAAAATTAATCAGGCAGGAAGTATTGCATCAAATCCCTTTATCAGCTTGCCTGTAATATCCTTGTGCAGGGAATTTATTATTTTATCTTCAAGTGTTTCAAAGGCCGACCTGTATGTTATTCTAAGTGAGATGCTTTTTTTGCCGGCAGGGATCGGACTGCCTTCATAAACATCAAACAAATGTAAATTTTCTACCAGATTTTCGTTAAGAACTTCAACACTTTTTATAATATTAAATGCCTCGATATCCTTATCGACAATCAGGGTAACATCTCTGGATGTTGATGGAAACTTTGGCAGCGGTTTTGCCGACTTAATATCAGGTATAAGTTCAATAAGATTGTCGGCATTAAGTTCAAAAATATATGCCTGTTGTTTTAGATCATAATTCTTAAGCACCTGAGGAAGAATCTCTCCGAGAATGCCTATTGATTTATTTCCAGCAAAAAGTTGGGCTGTATATCCGGGTTTCGTATAGCAGCAGTCTTCAGGCTGCATGCGGGTAAACTTTACGTTTGTTACGCACAGATTTCTTAAAAAAGCTTCAACAGCCCCTTTTATATCATAAAAATCACAGCTTTTTCCCATGGAAAGCCAGGAGTCATCCATTCTATTTCCAGTCCACAGGCCTGCCAGCATTTCAATCTCATCAGGCTGGCTGTCCTCTTTGCCGGTATTGAAAAAAACATTGCCGATCTCAAAAAGCTTAAGATTCTTATTCTGCATAGCCATGTTGTAATGCATTGTTTCAAGCAGGCCTGGAATAAGTGATGTCCGCAAAACCGATTGATCCTCTGCAATTGGATTTAAAATGTTCATTAAGCGTCTTTTCTGATCATTTGATTTAAGTTCGAGGCGATCGCATGATAATTTATTGATAAAACTATAAGTTATCGTTTCGGTAAAACCAAAACTCACAAGCAGGCGCTTGATATGATACCTTGAATCGATTTTTTTTGACGGTCTAACTGCTTCGGCTGCTATAAGAGGAAAGGTTGTTTTAATATGGTTATAACCGTAAAGACGCGCAATTTCTTCTACAAGGTCTTCAAATCTATTTATATCCACCCTGAAAGATGGCGGAATAACTCGAAGCTGATCATCGTCAATCTTTTCAACCTTAAATTCAATGGAACTTAAGTGTTGCTTAATATCATTTTGGCTTAACTCAGTGCCCAACATGCGATTTGTAGAGTCGGCGCTCATGGTAATCACCTTGTCAGGCACAGGTTTTGGATATTCATCAATTGCATCGCCGATCAGATTGCCCCCGCAGATTTCGGAGATAAGCTGCGCTGCCCGGTTTAATGCCGTGATCGTGCCCTTAGGATCTGTTCCACGTTCAAAACGGTGGGACGCATCTGTGGCAAGCCCTGTTTTTTTAGAAGTCCTGCGAATGCAGGCAGGATCAAAATACGCGCTTTCAAGCAAAATCCTTGTTGTGGACTGTTTGATTTCAGAATTTAATCCACCCATAACGCCTGCAAGAGCCACCGGTTTTTCACCATCACAGATCATGAGCATTTCCGGAGAAAGAGGGTGCTCTTTTCTATCAAGAGTTGTAAAAATTTCATCTTTTTCAGCTGTTCTGACAATAATTTTATTTTTTGCAAGGCGGTCAAAATCAAAGGCATGAAGCGGCTGGCCGGTTTCCATCATTACAAAATTAGTGATGTCAACAATATTGTTTATCGGCTTTAACCCTATCGATATCAGGCGGTCCTGAAGCCAGAAAGGTGACGGCGCAATTTTAACATCAAAAACAAGCCGTGCGCTATATCTTGGGCAAAGATCAGGATCTAATATTTTAACCGAAGTAAAGTTTGCAATATCTCCATCAGATTCAGGGAGGCTGATCTCAGGGCAGGTTAGCTTTGTAGCTTGAAATGCAGCAATTTCACGTGCTGTCCCAATTATACTGAGACAGTCCGGCCTGTTTGGAGTGAGGTCGATTTCAAGCACATGGTCTGACAGGTTAAGCGCTTGATGAAGCTTATCTCCAACATCAAAACTTTCTTCGAGCTCCATTATGCCGTTGCTGTTTGCTCCAAGCCCTAATTCAACGGCGCTGCAAAGCATTCCTTCCGACACCTCTCCCCGGATAGAGCATTTTTCCAGTATGGTTCCGTTCGGAAAAACAGTGCCGGGCAGAGCGCATGGTGCAAGAATACCGTTTTTTACATTTGGCGCGCCACAAACAACAGGAATAACCCTGTTGCCTATATCCACATGACAAAGTTTAAGCTTATCGGCATTGAGATGTGTTTCGATTTCTACAACACGGCCTATGACAACGGTATTGAGATAGCTGTATCTGTCTGAAACAGATTCGACTTCAAGGCCGGCCATGGTAAGAGCATCGGCTAAGTCATCAATATTCTTATCAACGGAGATATAGTCTTTTAACCAGCTTAAACTAACCTTCATATTAAAACTGCCTTAAGAATCTTAAATCATTCTCATAGTATTTGCGGATGTCATCAATTCCGTATTTCAGCATGGCAATTCGTTCTATCCCCATCCCAAAGGCAAATCCTGTGAAAATAGATGTGTCGTATCCGACATTTTCAAACACAGCGGGATGAACCATGCCAGCGCCGATTATCTCGAGCCATCCCGTTTGTGAGCAGACCCTGCATCCCTTTCCCCTGCACATGACGCAGCGTATGTCAACCTCGGCGCTTGGTTCTGTAAAAGGGAAGAAACTGGGGCGAAATCTCAGGCTTGTCTGTTCGTCAAAAATCTGGTGAATAAAGGTGGTAAGTATTCCCTTGAGATCTCCGAAAGACACGCGTGTGTCCACAAGAAGGCCCTCCACCTGGTGAAACATAGGGGTGTGTGTTAAATCGGAATCGCACCGGTAAACCTTGCCTGGAGCAATAATCCTTAATGGAGGCTTCTGCTTTTCCATTATTCTGGGCTGAGTTGGAGAGGTATGAGTTCGTAGAACTATATTTTGTGATATATAAAATGTATCCTGCATATCCCTGGCAGGATGATTTTTCGGGATATTAAGAGCTTCAAAATTATAATAATCTGTTTCAACTTCAGGTCCTTCAGCTATAGCAAAACCCAGCCTGGAAAAAATATCACATATTTGCCGGGTAATTTGTGTAATGGGATGCAAAGAACCATGGCTTACAATTCTTCCGGGCATCGAAACATCAATGCTGTCTTCAATTGCCGCTGACCTGTTTTCTATCCGTATTAATGCTTCCTTAAATGCTTCATCCAGGCTCTTTTTTATTTCATTAGTCTTTTTCCCCGCTTCTGCTCTTTTCCCCTCTGGCAGGCTTGCAATAGTTCTTAAGAATTGAGTAACAGCCCCTTTTCGCCCCAGATATTTTACAGAAAGATCATTAATCTTTTTGGTGTCAGAAGCGGCTTCAATCTCTTTAAGCGCATCCTCCTTAATCTGTTCTATGCTTTTATTCACTTATTGTTTTACATCCCTTATCATAGGGTATAAAAAAATTGTAACTGTTTACAGTTATCGGCCCACAGTTTTTTCAATAAACCATGCAATGACCGAAGCATGTTGGGTTTTGATGGTTACTCAGAATTTATATCTGTTGCGCAGCCAGGCCGGCTATCTGTGTGAATGCTAAAGGATCGGATATTGCCAGCTCTGCAAGCACCTTGCGGTCAAGCTCGATATTTGCGACCTTTAACCCGTGGATGAATTTACTGTATGACATGTCATTCATGCGGGTTGCTGCATTAATCCTGAGAATCCAGAGACTGCGAAAATCCCTTTTGCGAGCTCTTCGATCCCTATAAGCATACATGAGTGCTTTATCTACAGCATCAGCAGCAGTGCGAAATAGTTTGCTGCGGCCTCCACGAAACCCTTTTGCTAATTTTAAAACCTTGTTGCGACGTTTTCTTGCTTTAAAACCTCTTTTAATACGCATAATTTATTCCTCAATAATATTTAGTTCGGCTACCTTGTTAAAATAACTCAGCTTGAAAGCTTTGCAACACTACTGTTATTCGTCATTGGCCTCAACCTATGTATTAGGAAGAAGCAGCCGCACTTCCCTTTTGTTGGATTTGTCTATAATCTGGCTCTTCCTTAAAGACCTTTTACGTTTAGTGGTCTTTTTAGTCAGTATGTGACTTGAATGCGATTTTGAAAAGACGAATTTACCTGTGCCTGTTTTCTTGAAACGCTTTGCAGCGGCTCTATTTGTCTTAATCTTTGGCATGTTATATTTTCTCCTTTACAGCTCAAAAATCGATGGCGTGAGCGATTGACAAATGCCGGCCCACGCCATCGAAACCTTCTTTCAAAGGCCTCATTAAGGAAATGATTATTAATAAATAATCCGGTTTCCGGTTATTATTTTGGCGATAGAATCATCATCATGTTGCGTCCCTCAAATTTGGGAAACTGCTCAACAAATGCTATGTCCTTGGTTTCTTCGGCAATTTGTGCCAACAAATCCCTGCCGAACTGAGACAGAGTAATTTCCCGGCCTCTGAAAACGACTGTTATCTTGACCTTATCCTTATTGCCTATAAATTTCTTTATATGACCGATCTTGGTCACGAGATCATGATTCCCGGTCTTTGGACGTATTTTTATCTCTTTTACCTGAAATGAGCTTTGTTTTTTTTTGGCTTCCTGCAATTTCTTGGTTAGTTGATACTTATACCGCCCATAATCCATTATTTTGCAAACAGGAGGGTTTGCGTTAGGAGAAATTTCTACCAGATCAAGGCCAAAATCCTTGGCCATTGCGAGCGCCTTATAAGTTGGAATAACACCGATCTGATTGCCGTCGGGATCTATAACCCTTACCTCTTTTGCTCTTATCTTGTTATTAATGTTTGTTCTGTCTGATCTCTCTGGTTTATTTGTGTGTCTGAATATTGCTATGCCTTCACCTCCTAATGTTGCAGTTCAATCAACCGTAGTAAATATTAAAATTTTACAATTTTAATATAGAATACTATCGCATATATAACAATATTAATAAATGCAAGAAAAAAAATACGGTTTAAAACATTGATTTAAATACAGTGCAACCTTATTGCTGAAAAACAAGAACTCGCGCTGTAGTGCTATTGTATAAGTGTATACTTGGCCAACAGGCTTCCCGCCCAGTAATTATTATTCGGATTTGCAAAATATTGCCTGAAAAGTTTCAGGCTTTTTTCACGTAATATATTTGGAATCATTAAAATTTTACTATTTCTATACAAAGGAGATAATTTTGTCAAATCAGATTTTGTGAATCCTCCCATTACATCTTCATATGCATAAACAATTTTGCCGATATTGCTTAAAACAAGAGCGCAGTAGCACATAAGGCACGGTTCCAGTGTGCAGAACAGGGTTGTTTCTTTCTTGTTTAAAACCCCTTTAAAATTGACAAGATGCCTTAAGGCAACTATCTCTGCATGGTCTATTTCATTTGCGGAGGTTCCTGAGGTGCCTGCCCGGGATCCGGTTGCGACAATCTTATCCTGATGCACTATCACACACCCAACAGGGAATTCTCCGGCTGATAATGCCTTTTTTGCCTGGTCAAGCGCTTTTTCCATAAAATAATTATAGTTCATAAGTCGTGTCATATTGAGCAGCTCCCATCAATTTCAAATGCATAAACAATTCTTGCTTCCATCATGGCCTGCTTTTCCGAAATTGATATAAAGTCAGCATGTCCGGCAATTTCGAGGAGCTCGGGTTTTGAAGGTATTGAATCAAGGCCGTTCGAAATTACCTTTCCTGTTGATCCGCTGACAACTTCCGCATCCTCTCCGTTTGATACGACAACCACAGGCACCTGATAACCGGAAACAAGCCTTGATATGGCAAGAGCGGGCCGGCATCTGGTTACCATGGAACCGGGGCCGTATTTTATTATCATGCAGATCCTGCCTGATAAAGTAACCATGAAATCAATATTTATAACAGCTGTTTTATCTCCCACATTTACAAGAAGTTGATGCCCGGCTTTGATCTCCTTTTTTTGATACCCTTTATGATTAACAAGCAAATGCGCCAATTTTTGTCTATATCGCTCGTCATGTGTATCTTTTATGGTTTTGCCGGTAATATAATCTTCAATTTCACCAAGTATCAGGCAACTTTTGCCCATTTAGTTTTTTAACTCCTCTAAAAAACGATGATTTCGTAAAAAGTCGTCACTCCGGTGAAAACCGGAGTCCATAGCAGTTGCAACTACCTGAAAAGACTGGATAGCGCTTTAGCTTCACTACGTGTCCGGCTTTCGCCGGAATGACGGGAAACGGTGTTTTTTGACTTTTTACAAGTTCATCAACTTTAAATTGAGTCTGTTATCGTGTAAAGGAATATTTGCATGATTTCCAAAACATTTGGGGTTTTTTATCAGCTAATTCCATCGGCCATAGGGAAAATCGGTATGGTATGCGGTTCAAAAGAATGACGCCCCTTTGATCTTGCGTATCATGCTTCCCCCGGGAGCCGCAAGGGCGGTTGGCTCGGCGCTTGCCAGAAACCCCTTTCCGCTTATCATACCCTGTCATCGCGTGATAAAATCCAACGGCTATCTGGGAAATTTTGGGGGCGGATCAGAGATGAAGGAATTTCTTCTACAGATGGAAGGTGTGCCGTCAAATACCAGGGGGAATCCCTGTCGAGCTGGAACAGGCCCATAATGCCATCCAGGATGGCCTCGACCACTTTCTCCGGAACATTTTTTTTGGACAAAAAACCCAGCTTGACCGCACTGCAGACGAGAAAATCGTCTTCCTATACTCTGCTCAATTCACGCTCATGCGCAAGACCGGCCAACTCCCGCAGCTTTTTACGAATTGGTTTTGCATGCTGATGTGTCATATTTTATAATATTATCAAGATGCTAAGCCAACAACTGATTTACCAATGGACCTCCCGCAAATTCCCCCCCGTTCTCATAGTCCTCACAAGTTTAAAAGTTGAGAATGTCCCGCAAGTCCCCAAAGCATTTCCCGTGGGCGATCTCCTTCAGGCCAGTCCTTTATGTGCATATCTTTTTTACCTTTTTGAAGAGTTCCTTGCTTGCGTCTTTCCGATGTCATCTATAACCTTGTAAAGTGAAAAAATCAATAAATCTATTGTGTTCCGCTATGTTCTGCATCAGAAAACGGGTAGAGTAATGATAAAATCAAATATAGTTTAGTGTCTCAGCATAGATTTCTACAGGATGTTTAACAATAATTTTGCTTTGCGACCTGGAAAGCATGTCTGAAATCTGGATCATGCAGGCAGGACATCCTGTAGCAACGACTGAACATCCGGTGCTTAAGATATTTGCTGCTTTCCGTTTTCCGATCTGAGATGAGATGGCATGGTGCTGCAAATTAAAGCTTCCGCCCGACCCGCAACACCTGTCTGCTTCGGGCATCTCTTGCAGATGGTATCGAGGGTTGGCCTTGATGAGCGCCCTGGGTTCTGTTGACACTCCAAGAGATTTTGAAAGATGGCATGGGTCGTGATAGGTTACGACAATAGATTGATCGCTATTACTCTCTCCTGTTTTAATACCGATCTTTGACACAAGGAATTGATTAATATCCATGGTTTTATCCGCCATTTTTTCGACCCTGTACTTGAGATCAGACCTCTCAAGCATCATGGGCCATAGCTTTTTTATCGTATAAGCGCAGGTAGCGCATGCTGTAATCAGATAATCAAACTCCTGTTTGTCAAATATTTCGAGATTTAAGTTAACCAGGCGCTCAAAGGTATCTCTGTCACCTGAAGTCAGTGCCGGAGCACCGCAACATCCTTGACCCTCCGGTATAAAAAAGCCGACTCCATGATGATCCAGAACATCGCAAACAGCCTGAGCAACTCCTGGAAAAATTTTGTCTGTAAGGCAGCCGACAAAAAATCCCACCTTAATGCCTGAATGACCGGATCCTGTGCGCTGAACCGGCAGCAATTTGTGAAATGGTTTATCGGCCAGAGGCATAAAATGACGGTTTCTCAGCAAAGGTGAGGCAAGCCTTGCGCAAGAGGTCCCAAGAAATTTGTCTGTTGGTTTGGTAAAAAGTCTCTGCGCCCATATAGACCATTCCAAAAAACGGTTAAAGGTTTCAGGGCAGGCCAGCACACCTCTTAATATCAGCTTTTGTGCTAAAGAAAGACCCATAAAGGATGTAAGGATCATGCGGGATTTAATAAAGATTTCCAGAATGCTTACCCGGCTGGGGCAGTTTTCTGCACAGGAACCGCAAAGAAGACAACGGGTCAAACGCTTGTAAACACCTTTTGGGTCTTTGAACATTTCATGCGCAAGCCCGTCAAGAAGCGCCAGTTTTCCGCGAGCCACATCGGCTTCGCGGCCTGTTTCCGCAAAGACCGGGCATACTGCCTGGCACATCCCGCAGCGCATGCAGATTGAAAGCTGGTTTTCAAGCTCCTTCATAAGCAGTGTAAGCTCTTTTATATCATGCATTTAATAAATTTCCTGCGATTGCCTTTGCAGTTCAAAAAGTTCCTGGTATTAGTAAGCCATAAATGATAATTGTAACCGTTCAAGGTTCACGGTTCAAAAGTTCACGGTTATAAAGCAATCGACCGTGTGACTGACAACCTTAAAACAGTTAGTTTTTGTAGCCTATGACATGGATTTTGTAAATGAACAAAAAAAGAGAAAATCCGCTTGTAAGTGTAATCATCCCGACTTTCAACCGTGGCTGGATACTTAAAGAGGCCATTGATTCGGTCCTGACCCAGACTTTTGAAGATTTTGAGCTGATTGTCATAGATGACGGTTCAACCGACAACACCCCGGATATTCTTAACTCATATAAAAATGATATTACAGCTTTTACTCAAAAGAATAAGGGGGTAAGCGCTGCAAGAAACAGAGGGATTGCCCTGTCGTCAGGCCGTTTTATCGCCTTTCTTGATTCAGATGACCTCTGGATGCAAAACAAGTTGTCAACACAGGTTGATTTTTTTAATGAAAATCATGATGCCCTGATTTGCCAGACCGATGAGATATGGATTAGAAACAATGTAAGGGTCAATCCAAAAAAGCGGCACAAGAAGTTATCAGGGATGATTTTTGAACATTCCTTAGACCTGTGCATGGTAAGCCCTTCCGCGGTAATGATAAAGCGCGGGCTCTTTGACAAAGTCGGCCTGTTTGATGAAGACCTGCCAGCATGCGAAGACTATGATCTATGGCTCAGGATAAGCTGCATCTATCCTGTATACCTTATAGATAAACCTCTTATAATAAAACGCGGCGGACATGAAGATCAGCTTTCAAGATTGCCGGTACTGGACAAATACCGGATTAAGGCGCTAAACAAAATAATTGCAAGCGGCCTGCTTTCAGAAGGGCAGTACAGGGCGGCCATAAAAACCCTGAAAGAAAAATGTGCGATCTATGCTAATGGATGCCTTAAACGGGGACGCGCAGATGAAGCCCTTTTTTATAAAACCGGTTCATCTTCAGGCATTGGCATGTCTTCATAGACATGTTTGACAAGGTGCCCCAGTTCAGGGAAAATAAGAGCTTTGCATGCGAGTTTACATGCCTTGAGGCTTCCCGGCATACAAAAGATAATGGTTCCTTTAACAACCCCGGCGGTAGCGCGGGATAAAAGGGCGGCAGAATCTATCTCTTCGAAACTGAGCTGGGCAAAAAGAGGGCCGAATGCCGTAAGCTCCTTATCAAACATCGGATGCACAGCTTCAATGGTAACATCTTTGCTGCTTATGCCTGTGCCGCCTGTAAGCAAAATAACATTAGGCTTATAATCGCTTATAACTTCAATGACGGTTTGCGCTATTGTTTTGCTGTCATCCGGAACAACGCGGTGAAACACCACCTCGTGCCCCTCCTTTTTAGCCCGCTTGCTTATCCAAAGGCCGCTTTTATCGTCCGCAATTGTTCGGGTGGTTGAAACCGATATTATGGCTGCCCTTACACTTTTTGGAGCCTTTTTTTTATGTTCTCTTGTACTCATAATGAGAGCTTTGCAATAGTGACCTGGTCTTTGCCGTCATGTTCGGCCAGTAAAACATTTACCGTTTCAGAAAGCCTTGTTTCAATAAATTTGCCGACATAATTTGCCTGAATCGGAAGTTCCCTGTGCCCCCGATCAACAAGCACAGCCAGCTCAATACGGTCAGGCCTTCCAAAATCTATAATCGCATCCATTGCCGCCCTTATGGTGCGACCTGTAAACAGAACATCATCGATTAATATAATCTGCTTACCATCTACGGAAAATGTTATATCTGTGGCCTGAACTATGGGGTTGTGGCTAATTCTTGTCCAGTCGTCGCGGTACATCGTAATATCTATATCACCTGTTGGAACTGAAACCCCTTCGATCCTATCAATTACGGCCTGAATACGCTTTGCAAGATAAACGCCGCGTGTGTGAATGCCGATCAGCGTGAGGTTGTCAGCCCCTTTGTGCTTTTCAAGTATTTCATGGCTGATCCTTGTCATTATACGATCTATATCTGCTGCATCCAAAATAATATCATACTGGCTCATTAATTCTCTCCAATTTTTTGAAGAACCATGCGGTCCGCCTCAGGCAGACATGGAATCTTCGACTATAAGAAAATTTACCGTTTTTAGATTCACCATATTATGCATTTATATCATGAAACATGTCTTGATCAATATATATATCTTTGCGTTCAAATACTTGTCAAAAACATGGCTGCGGGCGGATTCGAATTACCTTGATTTTGCATGATATTTTTGTTTATCATACTATTTTTTAGTAAGTCAATATTGATGAATTCGTAAAAAAACGGATTCATCAGGTGTTAAGTGTAAAGTGTCAGGTGTCAGGTTAAAGCAATTGCCTGTTTAATCATACGCTTAACATGGTTCGCAAAAAGTGGTTCTTTGGCTTTTTGCGAAACTATCAAACTTTATGGCGAGACTCTTAATATGAAATATCCTTGCAGCGGTGTAATACTGGCCGGCGGATTAAGCACCCGCTTTTCAGGACAAAACAAGGCTTTTATCTCTATTGGCGGAAAGCGCATACTGGATCATATATATGAGGTTTTTAACAAACTGTTTGCAGAAATTATTCTGGTTACCAATGATCCGGTTCAATATCTGGAATGGGATTTGAATATAGGTACAGACCTTTTTTCAATTAGAAGCTCCTTGACAGGAATACATGCAGGCCTGTTTTATTCGACCAATCCTTATTCCTTTTTTATAGCATGTGACACCCCGTTTTTAAAAACAGAGATGGCCGAGGCAATCGTAAACAGTATCGAGTCGGATGTGGACATTGTTTTACCTGAAACATCGGAAGGGATTCAGCCTCTTTGCGCCGTCTATTCAAAACAATGCCTGAAACATATTGAAGCGCAACTATCCAAAAAGGAGCTTAAGATACGGCAGTTTTTTAAAAAGGTTCGCGTAAAAAAACTTCCGGAAAATCTATTACGAGAAAACGATCCTGATTTATTATCATTTTTTAATGTCAACACTCCGGACGATCTGACCAAAGCAGAAAAAATTATCCAAAATACTTTTAAATAAGAGGTATTCGTAAAAAGTGATTTTGTGGCTGAATCCCAAAATTGGTTACAGAGAGAGCAAAATTAGACTTTTTACGAATGCGTCAAACAAGAGGTGGTTATGAATCTAAACAATCTTATCAATGCTATAAAAAAACACCCTGATTACAGCAAGACAGGGATGATCCTTTGCCATAACGGAGTCGTGCGCGGCACATCGCGGGATGGCCGTCAAGTATCAGGGCTTAGAATTGTTGTAGATCGTGAAAAACTGCGCAACGTGATAACAGAAAATAAAAAAAGAAAAGGCATTATAGAAATACTGATTGAAATCGCTGAAAACAAAGACCTGTCTGTCGGCGATGATGTTATGTTTCTGGTTGTTGCCGGCGATATACGCGACACTGTTATTGAGGTGCTAAAGAAAACTCTTGATGAAATTAAAACTACCGTCACTACAAAAACAGAGTTTTTTGTGTAACTGTTTCAGCTGAGCGCCTTAAATTATTAAACGTGTTGCTGTTTTGCTGAAACCACAAATTGTGATTTCAAAAGTTTGGAGAGAGTATGATAGAGGGGAGTTTAACTAAAGTTCAGCTCGATGGAAAGAACCTGTCAATTGCATCAAAAAGACTCTCTGAAGAGATCGGCTTTGAAATATAGTCGTCCATGCCGGCATCCAAAAATCTCTGCCTGTCTTCTTTCAAGGCATAAGCGGTCATTGCGATAATCGGAATACTCGGGTTAAGGACATTGAATTGAGGCTCACGGATTATCCTTGTCGTTTCAAGCCCATCCATGACGGGCATTCTTATATCCATTAAAACAAGATCGAATTCCTCTTTTTTTAACAGCTCAAAGGCCTCCTTTCCGTTATCTGCGGTAACCACCAAATAATTTCTAATAGCCAGAATTCCCTTTGCCACCTCCTGGTTGTTTTTTGAATCGTCGACCAAAAGAATTCTCAATTTAATTTCTTGCTCTTCTGATGGCATTGCTTCGGAAATAATAATTTCATGATCCTCGGCCGCATGGTCAAGCTTTTTTATTTTTTTCAGGGGTACTGTAAACCAGAACTTTGACCCTTTGTCCGATTCGCTTTTAACACCGATTTTACCTTTCATCATTTCGGTTAATTTTTTAGATATGGCAAGTCCAAGGCCGGTTCCTTGATGAATTTGCGTAATATGAGAATTTATCTGGGAAAAAGATTTGAAAAGCTTGTCAATCCGATCTCCGGGGATGCCGACGCCTGTGTCTCTGATAGAGAACCTTATAGTCACATGGGTATCTGTTTCATTGTCCAGCGATACATGAATGATGATAATACCTTTTTCTGTAAACTTGACGGCGTTTCCAATAATGTTTCTCAAAATCTGCTTAATTTTTAGGGCATCACCCAGAACCTGTGATGGCACATTGCTTTCAACAATAGACTCTATTTGAAGATCCTTCTTGCGGGCCATGGCGATCATTTGGTTTTTAACATCTGTTATTGCCGCTCTGAGGTTAAAGTAGAGACAATCAAGATCCATCTTTTTTGCCTCTATCTTTGAAAAATCGAGTATATCGTCGATCAGGGTCAGCAAGTCGTGCGCTGAAGAATCGACCATGGTCAAATAATCCCGCTGCTTTGGCGTTAGTTCCATTTGAAGGACAAGCTGTGTCATCCCCATTATCACATTCATGGGAGTCCTGATTTCGTGGCTCATGTTTGCCAGAAACTCGCTTTTTGCGTGGTTTGCGGCATCCGCGGCTTTTTTAGCTTTAATCAATTCCTTTTCTATATGCTTACGTTCTTGTATTTCCTCCTTTAATTCCTTGTTTGTTTTGAATAGTTCAGCAGTGCGTTCCTCCACCCGGAGTTCCAATTCATCGTGTGCTTTCTGTAGCGCTTCCTCCGCATGTTTGCGTTCTTCAATTTCCTGTTTCAGTTGCTTGTTGGTTTTGGTCAGTTCGATGTTATCTTCGGAAATCTTTTGTTTAAGCTCGTCTCGGTATTCAATGAGACAATCTGTTATAACCGTATGGGTGATAATACCAACAAACTCATCGCCTTTGAACACCGGCAACACAAAATTTTGACTCTCCTTCATTAATTTCAAAACCGATCCAATGCCATCCTCAAAATTTACACGAGGCTTGTCATGCATGCAATCAATCACAAGATTATGCGGAGATTCGATGATGTCAGAGGGGGTAAGAATCCCTGAAAACGAATTGCCATCTAACACAACCAGGAACGAGTTGTCTTTCAGGCACTTTTCAATAGACTCTATCCCTGCATATGGATTTGTTTTTTCAAACGACTGTTTCACCAGATGCTTTATTCTCATTTTCTCTTTTAGAGCGTTCCCTCTATTTGATCGTGATATATAGTTACATTGAAATCTACCTTTACGCATTCACCGATCATAATGAACGGAAAGACTTTCGCCTTTAGTATCTCGATAATTTTCTTCATCGGCATGCGTTTGAGAATTTTTTTGCTTATGAGTATCGCTTCAATAACAGGGTCATCAATTTCGAACATTTCAAACCTGTCCGGCTCTAAAAGGTGAAGACATTTTGACATACCTGCCTTTCCTTGCGGGCACTTTTTGCCAAGCAGCAGAATATCATCAAACGGCGGAAACTTTATATCCACAAAACTGAGCGCAACAGTAAACCTTGAACCTTCTTTTTTCATTCTATATCCTCCTCGTCAGTTTGGCGCTTTAACCAGGAAAAGCATTAATTTATCATAAGCTGTAATTGTCGAATATGTGGGTATAACTCCAGATAAGCCGTTCAAATCATTTGAATCTGGTCATTGCTATCAATATTTCAGCCAAAACAAATCATGGTAGCAGCTGATTCCAAAATTTTGGCAAGTAGGTGTCAAATAAAATTATCGGGATGTTCGGATAAAAACTTAATTATTTTTTCTGAAACAAGAGGGTCGCCACAGGGCAAAACCTTTGTGGGACTTTTGGTGTCACCCATTAAAGGGCTGGTCAGCTCCAGCGAGAATGACAGGCGGAGCGAATATTGTTATGCGCCAAATATTTTTTGACGAAAGATAAAAAAAACAGCCCCCAAAATGCAAAGAGCGGCCCATAAAAAATCTAATCGTAATTTTTCCTCCATAAAAAAAACCGAAAAAGGAACAAAAACTGAAAGAGTTATTACTTCTTGAAGGATTTTGAGTTGTCCGAGATTCATAACTTGAAATCCAACTCTGTTTGCCGGAACCTGGATTAAATATTCAAAAAGAGCTATCCCCCAACTAATTAATGCGGCAATTATCCAAGGCTTGCTTGAAAGGTTTTTCAGGTGTCCATACCATGCAAACGTCATAAATATGTTACTACAACACAACATTCCAGCTGATAAAAAAATTGTACGCATTTCTTTAATTTTCCTTCACATAACCAACAAACCCCGCAGTTAGCGCAGTTTGTATTTATAGGCGTTTAATAAATTTTGGAAATTTTTGGGAAATTTTGGGGTCACATCTTGATTAACTCACTTATTCTGCCATATTCCTTTTTAAAGGTTTTATCGACACGAAGTTTTTCTCTGAAAATAGCAACTCGCCTGCTAACGGATGAGTACGACAGACCGAACAGTCCTGATATCTTCTGGTTTGTAAAACGTCCTGTTTGCCACAAAAAATATATCATCAAATCTCTGGCCACCTTATCTTTTTCCGGTATCCTTAAAGATTCTCTGAATGATTCAAGATCACATTCTAAAGCATCGGATAAGCCTCGCAGTAGTTTTTCAGGCTCATGCTTCTTAAGCAGCATTATCTGTTGAGGCAGTTCCGGGTGGGCTTTTCTTTTAAAATCAGGCAAAAATCCGGATTTCAGTCTATCGGCAAATCCGGCTGTCCCAAAAAATAAACCATAGCGCAGCTCTTCAAACAGAGATGCTTCCTCTTTTGAATATCTCTGAACCTTTTTACGATAGGCTAATTGCGGATTATCTGTACCGAGCTGCGACAGAACGGTATCTGTTTTCAACCATTCGGGATACTTTCTGTTATAGGCATATACCGGATAACTGCTCCACTTATAATTAATAAGCCGTTTAACGATACCGGCTCTTAATGGATTGCGATGAATATAACATGACAAACGAACAAGGTAAGCATCATTTTCTACGATAAGACTTTTAAACCTGCCCTGAAACAGATGACCACTGCGGGCATGGCGGTTATTAAAACGTCTTGTATAAGTGACTCCCAGCCACTGCATTGCCTTTGAAAGGTTGGGATTGTTTGTTCGAAGAAGAATATGGTAATGGTTGTCCATTAATACATAGGCAAAAATATTCACATCAAAGCGATCTGACATTTCACCCATAATGCGAATAAAACAATTCCGGTCCTCATCGTCCCCAAATATATCCTGCTGTTCGTTCCCCCGTGAAAGAACGTGATACAGAGCACCTTTAAATTCAATTCTCCATGATCTCGACATGTTTTTTAAATAGCATCTACGTAAACAGATGTCAAACTAATGCGCTAAT
>Ga0307380_10000049_pt1 | contig 199301 bp, 176 predicted proteins | sample UN3MG_FD_202239 | JGI IMG/M metagenome (GOLD analysis project Ga0307380, IMG submission 202239) | Soil microbial communities from Risofladan, Vaasa, Finland - UN-3 | ecosystem: Environmental > Terrestrial > Soil > Coastal area > Acid sulfate soil | place: Finland: Risofladan, Vaasa... | reverse complement strand
TTTTTTTGTGATGCGGATGGTGGGTAGTGACGCTGCCAGGGCGGTTTGATGCCTGAGATGGCGATGTAGTCACGACCTTGGTGGTTGCATTGGGGTTTTTTCGTGGCATTCTTTGTGATAGAGCAGTGGGCTCAGATCGCAGGGATGCACGGATGTTCTTGAAGCGTCTGGAACGACGTAAGAGCGGCAAGAAGCACACCTATTGGGCGTTGGTTGAATCCTATCGAACTGCGCGCGGTTCCCGTCATCGTGTGGTGGCTTATCTGGGCGAGCTGAAGAAGAGCCAGCGGAACGGCTGGTCGCGTCTGGGGCGTCGTCTGGACAAGAAGGACCGGCCGTCGCCGACGCTGTTTGATCCGCCGGGTTATCCGGAGCCGGACGACGACGTCGAGCTGGTCCGTATCAAGGGTATTCGACTTGAGCGGACGCGGGACTTGGGTGACGTGTGGCTGGCTCTGGGACTATGGCGACTGCTGAAGCTGGACGTATTGTTGTCGCGGCACATGCCGGCGGGGGATGAGCAGGTGCCCTGGCCTTGGGTGGCGGCCATTCTGACCATCGGGCGTTTCTGCCAGCCGTCCAGCGAACTGCACGTTGCCGAGAGCCGGTACCGGCGTACGGCGTTGGAAGACTTGCTGGGGGTCTTGCCCGAGCAGATTCATACACGGCGGCCGTACGAAGGTCTGGATGCGTTGCTGGTGCACAAAGAAGCGATCGAGAAGCATCTTAAGCAACGTCTGGGCGATCTGTTCGATCTGAAGTACGACTTGCAGTTGTACGACATCACGAGCACGTACTTCGAGGGGGAATGTCTGGGCAATCCGCTGGCCCAGCGTGGGTACTCGCGAGACAGCCGGCCGGATTGCCCGCAGGTCTGCATCGGCCTGGTGGTGACCCCGGACGGGATTCCACTGGGATATGAAGTGTTCGAGGGCAACAGGAACGACTCGACCACTGTTGAGATGATCGTGCGGGCGATGGAGTCCAAGTACGGGCAGGCCCAGCGTATCTGGGTGATGGACCGCGGGATGGTCAGCCAGGAGAACCTGGCGTTCCTGCGTGGGCGTGGTGGTTCTTACATCGTGGGCACGCCCAAGAGCATGCTGAAGCGGTTTGAGCAGCACCTGGTGGATCGGGACTGGCATGAGGTACAAGAGGGCGTGGAGGTCAAGCTGGTGGCCAGCGGCCAGGGTGATGAGACGTTCCTCCTGGCCCGCAGCCGGGATCGCCGGGCCAAGGAACCAGCGATGCACCAGCGGTTCCTGGATCGAATGGAGGTGGGATTGAAGCGTCTTGAGGCGTCGGCCCGGAGCGGTCGGCTCAAGGACGTCGAGCTGGGCCGCGAACGTCTGGGACGGCTCAAGGAACGGAACTGGCGAGTGGCCTCGGCCTTCAAGGTTCGCATGCGGACGATCGGTGGCTCGAACGGCAAGCCGGCACGACTGTCGATCAATTGGAGGCGCGACGACCGGTGGAGCGAATGGCACGCGCTATCGGAGGGATGTTACCTGCTGCGGACGAACCTGATGCAGACCGATCCGGCTAAGCTGTGGAAGATGTACATCCAACTGACCGAGGCGGAATGGGCATTTCGGATCACGAAGGATGAGCTGGAGATCCGGCCCATCTGGCATCAGAAAGAAGACCGGGTTAAGGCCCACATTCTGGTCTGCTTCCTGGCATATTGCTTGTGGAAGGCTCTGGCCCAGTGGATGAAGGTTGCCGGCCTGGGCGATGCCCCGCGGACGCTGCTGCAGGAGTTTGCCCGGATCAAGAGTGGCGATGTGGTCCTGCCGACGCACACCGCCGACGGACGGGCGGGAAAGACGCTGCGTGTCCGTTGCGTGACCACCCCGGACCGGGCTCAACGCGTGCTACTGAGCCGCCTGGGTTTGACTATCCCTCAGCGCCTGCGTTACCTGGAAGAGGTTGCGCAAATGTAGTCACGACTTTTCGCCAAAAACGGCCCCAGCAACCCCGTCAGGGCCGTTTTTGCTCGTCAGGTGTCTAACTTGGGTTAGCAGTCGCCCAACTCAAAGGCTTGACGGGCGCTCCTGTCGAAAGGTGATCGTTTCGCAACCGATCATGAAACGATCGACCCGCTAATCCTTCTCGAAGTCGCCCAGTGTCACACGGAGCTTGGCGACGTCTTCGCCACGGAGAACAAAGACTTTCGGCTCGTCAGCCACGATGGCATACCGTTGCGGTCCCCCGTCCGGCCCGCGAGCGGATACCCGCAGCGATAGCGACTTGCCGTCGGCCAGTGCCAATTCGACCTGCACCGCCGGCTCGTCGAGCCCATATTGGCCCGGGTCAGTAGCTTGAAGGTCGACGAATCGAAGGGCCTCGATCCCCCGCAGGTCCTGCACCCGCCGCTGCACCTTCTGGTCGTCGAGCTGGAAAAACTCGTCTGCCGGATAAGCCCACGCGTCATCGATGCGGGCCAATACCAGCTTCTGTTCAATCTCGCTACCGCTGATCTCCAGCCGTTCGACCTGATTCGGCGAGAAGCGGAGCACCTTGCGATCGTGCAATTCGGCAGACAGATGCTCGTACACGGCCGGGTCAAGCTGGTAAACCAAGTCGCCGCCCTCCATCACGGCGTATACCTGATCGTCCTGCCTGCTGACCAGCAGCCGATGTCGTTCGGGCTTCTGCTCAACCGGTTGCGTTGCCGCGGGTGAGGTGGTTGGCGGCGTCGGCGGGCTGACCTCTACCACCACTTCGATATCAGGTTGGTCCAGCCCGAAGGCCTCGAACTGCCCGCGCGCCACGATCTCTCGTGCCCGGAGCGACGCCACATCGCTGAGGATCCTGGCCACACCCGACTCGTCGGCCGTTGCTTCGTACGGCTCGTAGATCCGCCATCGATCCGTCTTTTTCGCCAGCACCATTCGCGTCTGGTCGCGCGTAAGCTCGATCTGCCGAATCTGTGCCAGAGGCACCGACAGTATTCGGCGCGGCCCGAACGACACCGGCGAAACCAGCAGCTTTTCCGCCTCGTCCGCCTTGACCACCGACACCGACTCCTCACCGCCGCGCTGCACGTACAGCATCCGCCCGCTCGGGCTTCGGCGGCCGACACGAATGATCTCGGGCTCGACCTGTCCGGTCACATACAGCTTCAACTCGACACGCGGCTCGGCCAGACCAAAGGAACCCAAGTCGTCCGGACTGTCCACAAAGCTGACCGCCTGGAGCCCTCGGATCGCCCGTATAACCTCGTCCACCTTTCCCTTGTCTGCCTCGGCGGCCTCAGGCGCGATGATGCGCCACCTGTCGCCCTCCTTTTCCAGCGTCACGCTCTCGGTGCGGCCGGCTACCACGAGCTTGTTGATCTTGAACGTGTTGGCTGGCGTAATCCGCTTGTCTCGCACCTCCAACAGGTCGGGCAGCAGCTTGTTGGCCGAGCGGGCATCCACGGCGACCACGGCCGTCGAGTCGCCCAGTTTGGCGTGTCGGCGTTCCTCTTGAAGGCCCACAAACGACCCGATCAGGATCGTCCACTCCTTCGTCTCGTATTGCGGTTGAGTCGTCGGCTGCGTCGTCGCCTGGTCCTCTTCAGTCGGTTCCTCCGGCTTGACCTCGCTTCGCGTGGTCAGCGTCACCCGGGCAAACGGTTCGTCCAGACCGTACCGGCTGAGATCCTGCGGTGCGTCGTCGACGAACTCCTCGGCCTTCATTTCGTTGAGCACCGTGATCAGATCGCTTGCCCCCTCTCGCGACGCGCGCGCCTTCATCGGTGAATCCATCACCCATTCACGATCGCCCTCCTTGGTCAGCTTCAACGTCCGCGCCGGCTCACGACTGACGATCTCCAGCCCCACCGCATCACCGAACTTGAACGACAGGAGGTCCTTCTCGCGGAAATCCTTCAGCTTCTTGTCGAAGGTTGGTTCGAGGTTGCTCTGGGCGACGTATACCTCAGGCTTACCGGCCAGTCGAACATAGGTGTTGTCCCTTAGCAGCTCCTTCTTGCCGACTTCGAGGGTAGCGAGGCCGTTCTCGTATTCGATGGTGACCTTCACCTTCGGATCCGACAAACCCGTCTCTGCCTCCGACGGAGCATCGGGCTGGCCCGGCTCGAACTTCCGTGTGTAGCGCAGCCCGGTCACAGTTCGTACGAGCCCATCCACCTCCCACTTCAGCGCCGGCGCCTTGATGGGCTCGACGATTTCCCATTGATCGTCGGTCTTGGCGAAGGTGGCCGCCAGGTCTTCCGATTCGATCGTGAGGCGCGTCACCTCCGCCGGATGGTCCTCAAACAGATCTTTAGATTCCGGTTCTGCCTGAAACGGTTCGGCGAACTGGTTCTGTGGCTTCTCGTCGGCCTCCCGGCCGAACCATCCTTGATCCAGGGCCACCACTACAAGGCAGCCAACCGCCACCAAGACCAGCAGTACGATTGTCGTCTTCGCGCTCATGGTTGGTACGCATTCTTTCGGCGGCCCGGCGCGACCTCCCGCGGCCGCTCCGCTCCGCCCGGTTTGAAGCTCCTATGCCCTACGAAACAGAAATACCACGCCGCCGGCGAGCAGACACGCCAGCGGAAGGCCCGCAATGGCGACCGCGCGCCACGACCACATCGCCGAATCGCTCATCTGTCCGATTCGCGCCACCCGCAGCGCTTCCGGCGGAACGGCGATCATCTGTTCGTTGTCATTCAGCCAGTAGATTGCGTTACGAAACAGCAGGCTGTTTCCTGGAAACTGAAGCCCGCCCAGCCCGAGTAGCCCGCCTCGAGCCGTGGTGATCTGGTCCGTCGCCCACAAATAGTCGCCGACCACCACCACTTTGGATTCGTCCTTCTGGCCGGCCATCGCAACCGCGAATCCACCCGGAAGGTCGTCTTCGTCTTTGACCCACGACCCTCCCATCGAACCAGCCATGTGGGCTTTCTCACCCCAATAGTCCGCCTCGTCCGGCACGCGTGCCAGCACCGAGGCCACAGCGCCCTGCTCGTCCTCCGTCGGCTCGAGCATCACCACCCGCCGGAAAAGCGACCGGTACGCGCCCAGATCATCCACGATCGGATGGTGCCCATACTCCCGCACGAAGACATAGTCCACCGGCCGAACGCCGCCGTCCATCGTCGGCATGCCCCAGATGGCCACCACCTCCGGACTCACCTTGATCCCGTATTCCGCCAGCTTGGGGATCAGCGGGCTGGGTGGCCCCATAATGGCACTGGACGGTGTCATCATCACCAGCGCCCGTCCGCCGCTGTTGAGAAAATGCTCGATCTTGTCCTTCTGCTTGTTCGTGATCTGCGGCGGTCGCCCGAACGGCATCTCCGGGGTCGGTGGAGGGGGCTGAGGCGGCAGGATCACCCAGATCGCCCGGGTCATGTTTTCCACCACCGGCGGCTCCTCCTGCGCCTGAATGTCCCACGCCTCCACATCGAAGCTCGCCTCACGCAACATCTGCGCCAAAGCGCTGAACTGGCCCCGAAAACCCAGCGGCGGCGCTCCGCCCCAGTGTACGAAAAACACCGCCGCCTTCTGTTCCTGCGTCAGCGCAAAGATGGCCGAACTGACCGCCTCCTCTCCCGCGAATACGAGGCGAGTCTCCTCACGAGGCCCGACCGAATCGCGCACCGGCTGCCAGATCTGACCGAAGCCCAGCACCTTCACCCCATCTTCGGTCTCCACGACCACGGGATTGGGCTGCTGAAGATCGAACTGGAGCGTCTCACTCTCCAGCGATTTCAGGTCGTTCACCTGCTTGGTAAGTTCACGGCAGCGCGCCAGCACCGGACCGAGCCGTTTCCTCCCGTCCACAAAGAACGTCCGCGTCTGCTCGTCCAGTTCCGAAACTTTTTCCTGGATCTCGCGGTATGCCTTGATCGCCGAGTCCAGCAGCCGCTCCGTATTCTGACAGTAGGTGCGGATGGCGTTCGTGCCATTCGTGTAAACGGGAATCTCAGACTCAAGCACCGACCGGAGCGTGCGATCGGTCTGATCGAGCTGCTCGATCCCGCTGCCAAAGGCCGAAAGGATTTGATCGAAAAGGTTACTCACCGTGCCGTCTGCGGCGGCCTCGGCCAGCGGCTTGGCCTGGTCGTGCTCTTGCTGAAAAACCTCGCGCAGCGCAGGCACGTCCTTGTCTCTGAATTGCTCGATCAACTCGATGGGGGCTTTCGCTTCTAGGGCCTGAATCGATTTGAGCCTGGTCAGAAGCTCGCGAACGTTGTCCTTGTCCTTGATCGGATTGACGTGCGCCACTTCGATCTGGGGGTTGATCCGCTGATACTCGTCGAACAACTCCTTGAGCTTCTCCAGACGCTCCTTGAGTTGCGCGCTCTCCGGGACGTCCTCCAACACGGCGTACAGACTGGTCAGCCGAATGGGCTCCTCCAGGTTCTTGACCAGTTGGACGGTCATGGGCGAGAGTCCGCGGCCGGTGCCGGCCCGCCAGTCGGCCCGTACGTACTTCGCGCGGCCAGCGTAGTTGGCGATGAGAACGACCGCCAGCGCCAGGAGCACGGCCGCTTCGATTCGGCTGCCGTACCGCAGCCGCCTGGCCACATGCGCATTGCCCGGCTCGATTTGCCGTGTCAGCAAGGCAAGCAGGGCAAATGCCACGCCCGTTCCGGCTGCTCCGGCCGCCGCTCGGCTCAGGCGAAGTAGCAACTCATCGCCCACCATAAACGCCGCAATGGCATACACCGCGCAGGCTGCTGCCGCGATCAAATACAGCCAAGCCGTCACGTGCGTCGCTCTCGGCCGCCCCTGATAGACGCCTACCGCCAGCGCAAGGGCCGCCACAGCCGCAAGGCCCAGCGCCACAGGCGCACAGTGCAGAACCGCCGATCCCTGGGGCGCCTCGCCCGCGCTCAACACCAGCCACAGTGCGACCAGCCCGCTGGCCAGAGCCAGCACCACCAATAACGTGCCGTTCACCGCCGAGTAGAGCTTGTATCGAAGCATTTCACTTCCGTTAGTCATGGCCACTCATCCGTCCAAGTCGGTCCGTATGATCGCCAACCCGCTACCACCACTTCCGCGATTCCACCACTTTTACCGAGAGGAACAGAAAAAGCAGCGTGCCGCTCAGGAAATACACGATGTGACTCGTATCCAGCACCCCTCGAGCGAAATCGCGATAGTGGCCTTCAATGCTTAAGGTCTGCAAGAACACGCGCAACGGCCCGCTCGTCTCCATGGATGCCTGGCCGATGATGTAGGCAAACAGGAACAGCACCACGATCGACGCCACGGCTGCCACGATCTGATAGCGCGAGAGCGCCGAGAAGAACGTGCCCACCGAAATGTACAGTGCGCCGATCAGCAGTAACCCCAGATACCCCGCCAGGATTGGCCCGTAATCCGGATCGGCATACAACTCCAGGATCACCAGGTACGCCACCGTCGGTAAAAGCAGCGCCACGTAGTACAGCAACGCCCCCAGAAACTTGCCCAGCACCACCTCCACGTCCGTTACCGGCGCGGTCATGAGCATCTCAATCGTGCCGCTTCGATACTCCTCCGACAACAGACGCATCGTCAACGGCGGTACGAACAGCGTCAGCACGATTACCATGAACGCAAACAGCGGCGCCAGCGTCGCCTCCATTCCCGCCTCGAGGCGAGGTCCATAGAAGACGAAGAACACCCCCGTGAAGATCAAAAAGAAGAACGCCACCAGGTATGCGATCGGACTGAAGAAGTAATTGCCCAACTCTCTACGCGCCAGCGTCCAAACGTTGCCCATTGCCCGGTTCCTCGTTGCCTGTGCCGGACGGCCCCATGTGCCGCCCGTCGGATGAAGCTAGCTCTCCCGACGCAGATTCTGCTCGGCCGTGATCTGAACGAAGAAGTCTTCGAGGCCGGTAACCTCGCGTCGCAGTTCCCGAAGCGCCCATCCGCGATGCGTCACCACCTTGGCGATCTCGGGACGGACATCCTGTCCCTTCACCACCTCTATCGTCAGTCGATTCCATCCGTCCGATGGCTGACTGGCTACCTTACTTACCCCGCTCATCTGCTCGACGGCGCCGACCACCTGATCCCTGGGGCCCTGAACCTCGGCGATGAGCCGTGAGCCCCCCGTGATCCGTTCGGTGAGCTCCTCCGGACTGCCCGAGGCCACAATCCGGCCACCCGCGATAATGATAATCCGCTCGCAGATCGCCTCCACCTCCGGGAGGATGTGGGTGCTGAACATGATGGTATGGGTCTCAGCCAGCCGTTTGATGAGTGTTCGAACATCACGAATTTGCGTCGGATCCAGTCCGATCGTGGGTTCGTCCAGAACCAGCACCGACGGGTTGTGCATCAGCGCCTCAGCCAGACCCACCCGTTGACGCATGCCCTTGGACAGTTGCCCGATCGGACGGTTGACGAATGCCTCCACCCCGCAAAGGTCGGCCGCACGACCGACAGCCGATGACCGTTCGCTGCGAGGAATCTTGCGCAATCGAGCGCGGAACGCGAGGTATTCGCGCACCCGCATCTCGCTGTAGAGCGGGACCGACTCGGGCAGGTACCCAATCTGCTGGCGCACCGCCAGAGAATCGCTGAAGCAGTCGAAGCCCGCCACGCTCGCGCTGCCGCTGCTGGCAGGCATGTAGCAGGTCAGCATGCGTATCGTGGTTGTCTTGCCAGCCCCATTCGGTCCGAGGAACCCGACGATCTGGCCCTTTTCGATGTGGAACGAGACATGATCCACTGCCAGCGTCGGACCGTACCACTTGGTCAGATTCTTTGCCTGAATCATAAACGCCTCGCTTGGCCGCTAACACTTTGCGTCTGGCTCTCGGCCGTCACCGATCCGGTTGTCGCCCCGGCCTGCGATGCCATTGCCCGGCACCACGGCCGGGTGCCAACTATGCCCCCAGCCGAAAACGCCCTAATAGCGAAACGCCGTGCGGCTGTCAATCCCCTTATGTCGGGCTCTCTCGGTCGGCGCCAGGCAACTTTCTAGGTTCCTGGTACGCTGCAAGGCCTTGCTGGTTCACGCCGCCTGAGTTGGGACTTTTCGGTCCTGCTCTTACCTCCGGCCATCGACGGGCTTGCCGCTTACTATCGTTCGCCACAGCAGTTAGGAGCGGGTGTCGCCAGAAGCCTTGACACACCGGGGGCAGATTTCTATACTTGCAAGACTCAAGCGGCCGTTGACTCTTTATTTACAAGGACTTGCGCGAGCGAGCGGCCCGATAAGCGATGGATGTCTGATTGAAGGATGTAGTGCGTGGCAAAGCGGCGAACGCAATCCAGTTCCAGTGTTCCAGCCGATTCGACCAGCGCAAACGATGGGGGACCGCCCGGCAAAGCGGCTAAGGCACCCAAGGCTAAGAAGGCCAAATCCAGTCGCGCCAAAGTTCGAGCGGCCGGCTCTGGCGATGCCGGCACACCCACGGCGAAGGCTGCCGCCGGCAACCCGGCGTCAGCCAGCGTGAAGGTGCGGCGCCTGTCAGACAAGAACCTCCAGATGTTCCGTCGACTGCTGCTGGAAAAGCGAGCGGAACTGGTGGGAGATGTCAGCGGTATGCAGGAAGAGGTGCTCCGCAAGAACCGTCAGGCGGCCTCCGGCGACCTTTCCAGCATGCCTATCCATATGGCCGATCTGGGAACCGACAACTATGAGCAGGAGTTTACGCTCGGGCTCTTGGCCAGCGAGAGGCAGTTGCTGCGGGACATCGACGAGGCCCTCGAGCGTATCGAAAGCCGCACCTACGGTGTGTGTCTGGGGACGGGCAAGGCGATCACCAAGACCCGCTTGAAGGCCAAGCCGTGGGCCCGTTACTGCATTGAGTACGCACGCCTGCTCGAAAAGGGCCAAGTCCGCGCCGTCAACGATCACTAGCGCCGCGCACCTGGCGAGCCATCATGACCATCTCCGACACCCTCGGGGCCGGTAACCAACCTTTGGAGTCCAGCCACCCATATGGTGCCTCCGCGTTTGGGAGCCTGTCGAGCCACTTGCGCTTGTGGGTGACCGCCTCACTCGGCGTCGCGGCGGACTTGCTCACGAAGGATCTGGCGTTCGGCCACCTCGAGTGGGCCAATCCCAAAGTGCTCGTGCCAAGTGTTCTCAGGCTGGAACTGTCGCTGAATCCCGGCGCGCTCTTCGGTTTTGGGGCCAACGCGGGCACGGTCTTCATTGCGGCATCGATTTTGGCCTTGCCATTCGTCGTGTACATCTTTGCCCATAGTCATCGGCGCCAACTGTTGCTGCACGTGGCGCTGGGTATGATCCTGGGCGGCGCTATGGGCAACCTGTACGATCGCGCGTTCGTCAAGGCCGACATCGTCAGGACTGGCGGCGGGCAGGTGCTGGCCATCGGGCGCGTGCTGCCGCCTTCAGGCGAACGGGCCGGCTTGCCGCAGGGCGTACGGATCAGGCCGTTCGGCGCGGGAACCCGCACGCTCACCTGTCCGCCGGGCTGCGAGGTGCGGTCTCAAGGTGTAGTTCGTGACTTCATCAAAATCGAGACCACCATTGCGGGCCGAGAACTCTGGCGCTGGGTCTTCAACGTCGCCGACGCCCTCCTGGTGGTGGGGGTTATCCTGCTCATCCTCAATTCGCTGTTCGAGCGTCAGGCGCGACGATCTCTTCACGCAGCAGCGACCGCCGATGGCGGCCGGGCCGCTTCCGCGGAGAAAGAGAACAAGGGGCCGGTGTAGCGCCGACCCCTTGTATGGAACCTTCACCGAATCACAGCCCGCTACGGTTTGGCAGGCGCTCGCTCGCCCATGTGATTCTTCACCACAACGTAGTCACCAGTCGTGATGCGCTCGCTGCCGTTGAGGTCGTACCGATTGTCGTTCCGGTCGCCCATGTGAGCCTTGACGGTCGTGTAGTCGGCCGTGGTGACGCGGCTGGTGTTGTTCGCGTCGCCCTGCAACGTCACCAGGTCGAGCACGAACGGGTTGCACGGCACGCCACCGACGCTGGTCAGACTCGCCGTCGGTTTGACCCTATACCACGTCTGGTTCGCCAGCACCGCCCCGTTTTCTTTGCACTTGATGGTGTCATTCGGTTGGTACTTGGTCAAGACGGTGTACGTGAAGTTAGCCGCCAGGTCCGCACCCAGCAGTTCCGGGCACGACAGAATGAGCTGCTGGATCGTCACCGGGGGAGCCGCCGCGACAGCAATGGACTCATCGAACACCAGGTAGATCACGTTGCTGATCTCTTTGGGCAGCGTGCTGTCGGGCCACGGCTCAGGCGGATAGATGTTGCCCACCGCGTTGGGTATCAGGTTCGGCGCCTTGATCGGCTCCTGCGGGTACACCGTCAGCGCGTCCACGTCGTCGTCGAGCACGAGGAACTCCTGCAGCGGCACGACCGCCGGGGCCAGGAACGACACGTAGACCGCGTTGGGGTTCAGCAGGCCCGACTCGTCCACCAGGAATGTCAGCGGATCGTCGTCGTCCACGCTGAACAACACCGCCAACGCCAATCGCCCCGGATCGTCGGGCAGCGGCAGCACCACAAACTCGAAGGCGTCGACGTCGGTGCCGTCCGGCACGCCCAATTGCGAGTTGTCCACGGCCAGCACCGGACCAACCGCCAATGACGGATTAGCCAGGTAGATGTCACCCGGATCCAGCGGCGCCGCCAGCGGGCCCCAACACGCCTCGTGATCCACCGTGAAGTACCAGAATGGGCACATGTAGCTGCGTGGCCCTGCGGGTGGCTCGCCGCCCTCCGCGGGCATCTCGCCGTAGGCGTCCAGCGAGTCGACGTCGTCATCCTCGGCCTTGGTCAGGTCGGGGTTCGCCAGCAGCCTGAAGGCGACCATCAGCTCGCTGGCCACACCGAACGGGCCGGTCACCAGCGCCGATGGAACGGCCGGGACAACGGTCGCACCCATCACCTCGTCCGCCATCGCCGTGGTGCCGTACATCAAGCCTGCTGGTGATGGCACGGTGACCGGCACATCGTTGCCCGGCCAGCCGGGACGCATGTCGTCGTCGTACGACCAGTAGAGATATCTGGGCTCGTAGACGCAGTACGGCGATGGTGGCACCACCGGCGGGTCGTAGTCCGGATAGATCAGCTCGAAGTCGAGCTGGTCGTGGCCGTCCATGTCGAAGTAGTCCACGTACTGCTGTACCGTGCCGGTGCCGATGGGTACTTCGGTGCCGGACACTAGCGGTATCGGCCATGGATCCTGACCGAAGATAGACGCGTCGTCCTTGAAGCCATTCTCAGGCCGGCACGACCACGCACCCCATTTGTCGTACACGTCGCCCGGATCGAACCACTCGTCGCCGTCTATCTGGGTGTCGCTAAGCTCGTGATCGGAGCCGATGTCAAGTGAGTACTCGAACTCCATTGGCTCGATCCATTCGATCCAGACTTGGTAGTCCTCAACCTCGCCATCGGCAGCCTGTCCGACGTACGACAGCCCACCGATCGTGCTGAACCGAAATCGCGCAAAGGTCGGTCCTTGCACCGCCGTGGCCGGGACCATGAAAGTCAGCGGCGTCCACACCCCGCCTGGCAGCGCGACGCTGTTGAAGATCTGGTCGCCTGGCTCTGCCCAACTCCCGTCGGCGCCGAAGTCGAGCCACGCGTCGAGCATGCCATTGGCGTTCGCAAGCACTAGGACGGTCGCGGCAGCACCCGGCCGCAACGGCGTAGCGAACATCACGCCGTCCTCGTCCGGTCCATTCAGGTCGTCGCCTGTGGCAAATGCGTCCGGCTGACCGTCCGGCTCGGCGTCGACAACGGCGCCCAGGAACACAGGCCGCACAATCACGTGCCGGGCCCCGTCCCGGGCCAACGTGGTTGGATAGAGCGTGCCCACCTCCGGTGCGTCGCCGAAATCGAGTTCGGCCGGCGGCACAGAGGTCAGCACAAAGGCCATATCCCACGAGCCCTCCCAGTTCTCGATCGGCTCGCCAGACGTGAACAGCGAACCCGGTATCGGGGCGGTCGGATCGAATATCCTCACCGCGTCGTCGTTCCAATGAGGCTGACGCGTCTTCCAACCCCACGGGTACTCCGGCTGGATCGTGCCGACCCCGACGCAACAGTTCGGGTCGGGCCAGCCGGCGTTGAACTGACATGCGAAGATCACCTGATCCGCTATGTTGACCCTGCCGTCGCAGTTCAGATCCGCCTTGCGGCACGGATCACCGGGTGGTGGCGTTGTACCGAAGCACGAGGCGAAGAAGATCTGATCGCTGCCGTCCACGTCGCCGTCGCCGTCGAAGTCCGCATCACACGGACACGGCGGGTAAACAGCGGCGATGCTGATCCAGTAGATTTGCTCCAAACTCGGTTCCTGATAGAACCATTCACTTTGCGGGATGATGTAGTCGTACTTGAAGCATGTCTCGAAGCCGTAGTCGGGGTGGTAGTCCATGCCAACCGGGCGCTCGTCGACTTCGGTGATGTCGACCCACCACTCCCAGATCATGTCGCCGGGGCGGCTCCAGAACGGTGGAGTTAGCGGGACGTCCGTCCAGATGCCGATGTGAAAGCCAACAGGCCCTTCGGGCGGCGGTTCCGTTCCCTCCCATGGAATGTACGAGCCCCACCAGTGCACGTCCGTGATCGGGCGCTCGTCGCGGCAGGGCCAGTCGTCCGCGACAATCTGGTTCCCATCGTAGATCGACTCCTCGTTCCAGCCGTAGAAATAGTCTGGATACAGAGGGTTCACGGTGGGCGGCTGCGACCACTTGTACTCGGTCGGCTCCTCCTCGCCCGTGATCACGAACGCCAGGTCGATCGAATTGGGCTCCAGCGGGTGGTACGGCGGGTAGCGCAGCTCGTTCCAGTTGCCGCCCGAGCCCCAGTCCCACACCGCGTCGTCCTGCCAGTGCTCCCACGACGTCTTCCAGCCGAACAGCGCCTCAACGTCTTGCGGGAAGGCTTTCACGTCGAGCCAGTAGATCAACGGCTCGTCGGGCGTTCCCTCCTGCACGAACACGTTGGGGTCATTCGGGTCGAAGAAGAAGTTGTACTGCCAGCACGTCCAGTCCGCCGAAGACATCCATCCCCACGGGTCATTCGGGTCGAGCCAGCCCTCCTCGATGTCTTCAGCCCATATCTGGACCTCGAAGTCGCCGGGGTCGATGTTGCGCCACCACAGCAGTTGGCCCGGCCTGCTGTAGTAGATGCCGGCATTGGGGTCGGCTGGAATGTCGTCGTGGATGCTCAGACGGAACATGACATTCCACGGGATCGTGTCGCCACCTGGGTAGTAGTCCGACAGCCACGAACCCCAGAGATGAATGTCAGTGATCGGGCCTGTCACCTCGCATGGGAAGTCGTCGGCCAGGATGTAGGGCGCAGTCGCGTTCACATCCAGACCGTCATACGAGAGATCGGGTTCCTGCACCCACTTGGCTGGTTGACTGGCATCCCAGTGGGCTGTCGCCGGACCGGCCATTGCGCACAACAGCCCGACGACCAGCAAACTCGTTCCGAATCGCATTGGTTCTCCTCCTCATGTGTTTGGCCAGCTTATCTAAACGTCCTTATCCGTTCTCCGGCCGCGCCGAGTCAGACGTGCGCGCAGACCGGGCCACCTGCTCTCTCATCGCGGCTCGCGACGCCCCGCTGGAGGGCACCCATCATCTTCCCCTGCTGTGATTGTCGCCGAAGGGCACTGTCCGTCCCCTCACAGCTTCTGCTAAGTCGTTCCGGCTGGCGAGCCGCCACGGGCCCTGGTTGGCCGGCTCGCCTTGTAACCCCGCTGACGTGCTCCCCGCACCGCAACACGCGTGACTCGCACGCGGACGTGCTTTTGGGATTATCAGGTAGTCCTATAACAGTATACCTGTAGCTGGGTGTCTACGCAATGAGCATTCTTGGCATAGTGCAAGAGCTGGCCAAGTAGGTGAGCGCGATCCCACAGGCGTCCCGCTGCACGTTATCAACCCTCCTAGGACGCCCCCGACAGCCTGCTGACATACAGTATCGATTGAGTGCTTAAGAACGTGGGCGGCTAAACCGATGATGCCATCGGTTTTTTGCGTTGCCGTCGGTCTTGTTCGGTCCCATGTAAACGATGCCTTTCGCGATACGTTCATCTGCGGAGATTACCAGGGCATGGTTGGCCGATGCTTGCCGCCCGGGCGCCTGCGCTGAAGTCACTACGCCTCTGGACAGCCATCAGCGTGTGCACCTTTGTAGGGTCGTCGAGCTGGCTGGTAAGACGCTCAGCCTGAAGGTGGACGATGCCGTAATCGCCTATCGCGAGTTGATGTGGAGCCTGCCGGTGGAGGTGATCGTTGCGAATGCGCCTGGCCAACTTCGACTAGCGTGCAGGACGCCCTCGGCAGATTACGTTTCCGCTTCCGCAGACGGCGGGCACCTGTTGCGTCTAAAGACGCCGAGCCGTGCGACGTTGCTGCTGAGCCCCGACTGCCTGCGCGACTCAATCGCGTTGGAGCAGCCGATCAGTGCGACGGTGCGGTTCCCGGATCCGCGATCGTCGGTACGGTCTGTTCGTTGGGTGCTGCACCATCTTGCCAGCAGCGGAGCGGCCTGCATCGCAGAGCGGCCGCTGCCGACCTACTACGTGCAGGGGTTGGTAGGGCAGGTTTCGTTCGACCTGCCCGCCGAGCGGGGAGCTTTGCGTCTTCGCTGCAACATCAGTGAAGTGATCCTTCTGGGCTGCGACCAGTCGCTGATCCTGCTGGTTTTCGAACAGGCCAGCCGCGACCAAACCCATCGCGACTACATGAGTGCTTTGGCGGCGTTCATGCGGCGCTACTGGATGCCGCCGGCCGACTCGCAGACCGGTGAGCAAACGGCGAAGCCGTCCGGCGACGCATCCGAAGAAGCTGCCGTCACCCATACAATGCGCCAGAGGCTGGAGTCGCACTGCCGCAGGCACAATGTGGCGTTCCTATCCACCGATGCCGAGGACAGTGCTTCCGCCGTGCCGACCCGCTTGATCGATGTGAACGCCGGACGGTTGTCGGTACAGCGACCGTCTTGGTCTGATCCCTCCGGCGACACGTTCCAGACGGGTCAGAGAATTGCCCTGAGTTTGCCGCAGCACGGCGGAAGGCTCGAGTTCGAAACGGTCGTGCTTCAGCACGAGTGGGCCGACCTGCCGGAAGTCGGCCGGTTGCCGGCCCTCGCTCTGCGAACGCCGACCCGGGCTGCCTTGGTGGAACAGCGCAGCATCTTCCGCACGCCGTTGAGTGTCTGGCCGTTGACCGAGGTGTTGGTCCAGCCGGGCCCGCCCGACGACATGCCGGTCGGACGCCGCCCTCGTTGCCAGAAGGCCAATGCGGTGTTGCGGGACATCAGTCCGCAGGGCGCTTCGGTTCAGGTCAGGTCGCTCGATCAGGCCGACTGGGATCCGAGCGGGTGCGAGCCGGGCACCCCCGTCACCGTGTGGCTACGCATCCAAGGGTCCGAGCCGTTGATTGTTCCGGCGGAAGTCAGAAACCGCAGGTACGATATGTGGAACGGCTGTTTGCTGCTGGGCCTGCAATTTGTGGGGCTGGAGGCATCGGCCGAAGGTCGGGCCGTCAAACAGCGCCTCGAGCGGTTCGCTGCGGACATGCAGCGGGCCGGCATTCGCCGGATGCGCTCGCGCTCGCGCACGGGTGTGTTGGAGTGACGCCCTGACACGCCCCTCGTCGACAGCGGGCACACTACTTCTCACGCACCCATCGCAGCACTTCACGCAACGCCGGGCGCTTGCCGTACATGAACACCCCCGTACGGAAGACCTTCGCCGCCATCCACATCGCCACCGGAACGGCCGCGGCCAGTAGCAGGATGGTGGCAGCGACCTCCATCGCGGCGATGTGCGGACTGGCCGAGATCCGCAGGATCATCACCATGGGGGAGATCGGCGGCACGTATGAGAGGATTCGCGCGAAGGCGGCGTCGGGGTTCTGGGCGATGTTGAACCACGCCACCATCGGCAGCACCAGAATCAGGCTCATGGGCATCATGAGGCTCTGCGCTTCCTTGATCGTGTTGCAGATCGAGCCCAGCGCCGCCAGGATGGAACTGAACAGCAGGAAGCCGAGGATGTAATAGATCACGAAGCAGATCGGCAGAGCCACACCCAGGTCAAGGTTGATTCCCTGCAGGCCCAGCACCAGCACAGCCGGGACACTCCAGATCGTGATCACCGTCAAGCCGATCGCGGCCAATCCGAGGATCTTGCCGGCCATGAACTGAAACGGCGTCAAAGCCGAAAGCAGCATCTCGATTACGCGAGACGACTTTTCCTCGATGACGCTGCTGAGCATCTGCTGACCCGTGCCGAAGATGCCCATGAACATCAGGAACATGAAGAAGAACGGGATCATCATCCTGATGACCTGGTCGATCTCGCTCATGCGCGTGTCCTGCGATGTTGGACCGACATCGGCGGCGAGTTGCTCGACCGGCACGTAGCGAATCTCCGCCAGCAGTGTGGGCGACAGATCCCGCAAGGCGCATCGCACGTCCACCACCGGCTGGGTAAGCAGCCTCTCGATGGTGCCGCTGACGTCGATGTCGGCCGCCCTCTTGCTGTGGGTGTAAAGGCGGACTTTGCCGTCTCCATCCATGACGTCGGCTTCCATAACGGCGTACGCGTGCCACTCGCCTTGGCGGACCCGCTGCTTGGCTCGGGCGATCAATGCGTCGAGATCGGACTCCGGCGGCAGCAGCTCCAACACGATTCTGCGTTCTGGGTGGGCCGCGTTGTATTGGTTGAAGGCGGCCTTCAGGTGGTCCCCCAGCCGCCCGGTCAGATCGGTTACGGCGACGGTCCGCGGCGGGCGCGGACCCAGCGCATCACGCGACAAGCGGCCGGTGAAGAAGATGATGACGCCAATGAGCACCGGCGTCATCAGGACGCTGACGATGAAGGTCTTGGTCTTCACCGCCTCGATGTATTCGTGTTGGGCGACTCTAAGAATTCTGTTCACTGTCGGCACCAACCAGATTTACGAAGATCTCGTGTAGCGACGGGACCTTGACCGCAAACGCCAACACCCTCACTCGGCCGACCAGCTCGGCCAGAAGCTGCTGCGCGTCAGCCTCGGGCGAAAGGGTAATCTCCAACCCGCGATTCACCGGCGTCACGCTCTCGACGATGGGCAGGGCGGTCAGGAAATCCGAATCACCCTCCAGATCGAGCGACACTGTGCGCGACTGCCAGCGAGCGCGGATCTGGTCGAGCGTGCCGTCGACGATGGACCTTCCCTTGTTGATCAGCAGGATGCGATCGCAGAGCCGCTCAGCCTCATGCATCACGTGGGTGGAGAAGATGATCGTCTTGCCCTGCCCGCGCATCGCCAGGATGACGCCTTCGATCGCATCCAGATTGACCGGGTCGAGGCCCGAGAACGGCTCGTCGAGGATCACCAGGTCCGGCTCGTTGATGCACGTGGCCGCAAACTGAAGCTTCTGGTGCATGCCGCGAGAGAGGTCCTCGACCTTCCGATTGGCCGCCTGGGCCAGCCCGACGCGCTCCAGCCAGTCCCCCGCGCGGTTGGCGACCTGGCGATCGTCCAGGCCCTTGATCTGTCCGAAGTAGGTCAACACCTTCGCCGCCGTCATCTTACGATAGAGGCCGCGTTCCTCGGGCATGTAGCCGATTCGGCTCTTCTGTTGGGTTCGTCGCCCGTCGCCGAGCACCTCGATCCGGCCGCTGTCGGGGCGAATGATGTCCATCACCATCCGCAGCGTTGTCGTTTTGCCGGCCCCATTAGGTCCCAGAAAGCCGTACACGCAGCCGGTCGGTACGCGCACACTGAGATGATCGACGGCCCGCACTGGGCCGAATGATTTGCACACATCGTCAAGAAGCAGGGCTTCACTCATGGTCACATCGGAATCGGGTGGCCCGTCCTTTCAGGGCTTGTCGATTCAGTCGGCACGGTTCTTGCTGGTGTACTATACTTGGAGCGAGGTTGCTGCGACACAAGCAAGGAGGCATTGGGTCGATGGGGTATTGGTCGAAGCCGGAGATGGATCGGGACCAGATGGTTCTGCTCAGCACGACGTTGTCGGAGCGGATTCCAGAGGATCACTCGGTTCGTCTGTTCTGGGAATTGCTGGAGACGTATGACTGGCGCCCGTGGGAGGGGCAGTATTGCGGCTGTCAGGGCCAGCCGGCGATTCACCCACGGATTGTGGCGGGTGTTTTGCTGTACGGTTTGACGCAGGGGATTCGTTCGTCGCGTCGCCTGGAGTGGGCGTGTGGTCATGCGGTGGATCTCATGTGGCTGGCGGAAGGTCGGACGATCGATCACAGCACGTTGTGCGCGTTTCGAAGGCGTTTCGGTGGTGAGGTCAAATTATCTGTTTCGGCACCTGGGTCGGTTGGCGAAGGCGATGGAGGTGGTGCGTCTGAACCATGTAGCGATCGACGGGACGCGGATAGCGGCGAGCAGCAGCCGTGGCGGGAGAAGATGCGGGCGAAGGTCTACAGCGAGCAAGGCCGAGCGGTGTATCGCCAGAGACAATACGTGGCCGAGTCCCCCTTTGGGCCGATCAAGACGGCGATGGGGATTCGCCAATTCCTGCTGCGAGGGTGGAAGCGGGTCCAGAGCGAGTGGCGGTGGATTTGCACGGCGTATGATCTGCGCATTCGGGTGAGATGGGTAGCGAGGCAGCGGCAGCGACTGGCCGCAGCCGGTCTGTAAGGCCGTGCTTGCGCGCCGACCGAACCGTTGCTGCGATGGTGGCTACCCCATATCGGGGCACCGTTTTGCGGCAAGAGGTGAATCGGTGGGAGCCTCGCCCGCGAATGCGGAACAGAATACACACGAACCCGATTCAATAAGAGTAAATCGACAAGCCCTGAAGAGGCGGGCCACCCGACACCCGTCGGCTACTTGCCGATTGCCGCTTCGTGACTATCCTGACATCGGTGGCAACCGCTGGTGGTCGCACCTGCACAGGTAGGAGGCAAAATCATGTTTAAGCTGGCCGTCTTGTCGGCAATGGGCGGGTTTCTCGTGTTGGCTGCGGCAGAGCCGACCATGGCTGTCGGGCCCGGTCACATCGTCGTCACCACCGACCGCAGCGTGAACTGCTCGACGCTCAAGACCATCGCCGACGACGTGACGAAGGGCTGCACCACCGAGCAGGAAAAAGCCATCGCCGTCTACAACTTCCTCGTCCGCGTGCTGTACATGCCGTATCACTCGCATCGTCCGCTGGAGATGGTCGACGGCAGGTTGGTGTTTGCCAACGACCCGCTGAAGTACATCAACGTGTACGGATGCTGCGGGTGCGGGCCTCAGGCCGGCGTGGTGGGCGCGTTGATGGAGGCGGCCGGCTTCGAGACGCGCAATCTCAATCCCGGCTTCGGACACGTCAGCAGCGAGGTCAAGTGGGGCGGCAAGTGGCACTGGCTCGATATCTGGCTGCCGGCCTACGTGCTCGACGACAAGGGCGAAATCTACTCCTACGACGAGATCATGGCCGACCGCTCGCGCTTTGCCAACGCCAGGAAGGAAGGCCGCTCGCCCGGCAACTTCATGGTCAACTACGACGCCGACCTTCAGGCCGTCATGAACGCCAAGGACTACAAGCCCACCGGCCACGGCGCGTACGAGCAGCGATACGCAGAGAACCTGCGCCTTCGTCCGGGCGAATCGTGTACGTGGCTGTGGGACAACGTAGGCAAGTGGTATTGGCCGTCGGGCCCGTACCTCGGCAAAGAGCATCTCAGGGGTCAGTTCCCTTGCGGGCCGGCCTGCAAGTTCGTCAATGACGAGGTGCTGACCGACGTCTTTGGCTACTGGGAGCCGTACAAGAAGATCATCGAGGATGGGCCCCACCCCTGGCGCAACGTGTACTACCGCTACTACGGCAACGCGATCTTCGAGCACGCGCCGCCGCTGACGGCGAGGGGCTTGGCCGACGTCGACGCGAAGCTGACCGATCTGGAGTTCGTCGAGGGCGGCGGGCTGAAGCTGGCCGGGCCGCCAGGCGGCTCGCTGGAGATTGCTTTCGACCTGCCCTATGTCATCGCCGACACTGAGATTGAAGGTGACGCCGACATGGGCATCGGCGGGGCGTTGAGCTTCTGCTACTCGCTCGACGGCGGCAAGAGCTGGCTGCTCGGCGACGAAGTCAAAGCCAGTGGTGCGTTCGGGCCCATCAGCATCGGCAAGCCCAACTGCTACGAATACCCCGCCGGCTCGACCAGCGGGCAATACGGCTTCGTGTTGCGCGTGGTGTTTCGCAGCAACTCGGCCAAGACCCCGACGGTGCTCAAGCGCCTGAAGGTGACTAACACGACCATGCTGAACTTCTACAGCCGCCCGTGGCTGGAGACCGGCAAGAACCAGGTGTCTGTCAGCGTCGAGGAACCGCAGGTGTTGGCGGCCACGCCGCTGGAAGTCACGTGGCGGTGGCTGGAGGATTGGACGAATCCCAAGTCGTTGACGCACAAGGCGGACAAGGACAATCGCAGCGCCGTCATCGACGTCGGCGGCACGAAACGCCCGAAGATGCAATCGGTCACCATCCGCTGCCCGGCGCGCTAGCACGTGCGCCGATGGGGGCGGGTTTCGCCCGCCGTCCTCTATGATGGTGAAAACATGCCCACGCAACGGTTCGGCTTCGCTCACCGTAAACAGCGGCGTGGGCATGCCACCCGCGTCGCCGGACCGTGTCACACTCCGTATTGACACATCCACGTCGCGGGTCTACACAACATGTCATGACGCAACCCAACTTCATCTTCATTCTCATCGACGATCTGGGCTTCAAGGACCTGACCTGCTACGGCAGCGAGTTCTACGAAACGCCCAACCTCGACCGCCTCGCCCGCGAGGGCATGCGCTTCACCGACGCCTACGCCGCCTGCCCGGTCTGCTCGCCCACGCGGGCCAGCATCCTGACGGGCAAGTATCCCGCCACCGTCGGCGTGACCAACTTCATCGGCGGCTACACGTCGGGCCGGCTGCTCGAGGCGCCGTATATCGACCACCTGCCACTGGAGGAGAAGACCATCGCCGCTGCCCTGCGCGAGGCGGGCTACCGCACCTGGCACGTGGGCAAATGGCACCTGGGCAACGAGCCCTATTACCCCGAGCACCACGGGTTCGACGTCAACATCGGCGGCTGGCGGGCCGGCATGCCCAAGAGCTACTTCGTGCCCTATCAGAACCCCAAGCTGCCCGACGGACCGGCTGGCGAGTATCTCACCGATCGACTTACCGACGAAGCCATCAAGCTCATCCAGGGCAGCGGCGACGAGCCGTTCTTTCTCTACCTGCCCTACTATGCCGTTCACATCCCCATCCAGGCCAAGGAGCCTTACGTCCGCAAGTACCAGGCCAAGGCCAGACAACTTGGTTTGGACAAGCTCAAGACGTTTGAGGAAGACGGCTTCTTTCCGTGCGAGCACAAGAAGGACAAGCGGATCGTACGCCGGCTCATTCAGTCGGACGCCGCCTACGCCGCGATGATCGAGACCCTCGATGAGAACATCGGCCGCTTGCTGGAGGCCGTCGACCAAGCCGGCAAAGCCGACAACACGGTCGTGATTTTCACATCGGACAACGGCGGGCTGGCCACGGCTGAGGGCTCGCCTACCTGCAACGCGCCGCTGGCTGAGGGCAAGGGATGGATGTACGAGGGCGGCACGCGCGAGCCGCTGCTGGTCAAGTGGCCCGGGGTCACGCAGCCCGGCAGCGTGTGCGACGTGCCGGTTACCAGCCCCGACTTCTACCCCACGCTGCTGGCGATGGCCGGCCTCGAGCCCATGCCGCATCAGCACTGCGACGGCGTGAGCCTTGTTCCTCTGCTTGAGGGCGGTGAGCTCCTGCCGCGCGAGGCGATCTACTGGCACTATCCGCACTACGGCAACCAGGGCGGCACGCCCGGCTCGTCGGTCCGCGCGGGCGACTACAAGCTGACTGAGTTCTTCGAAGACTCTCGGGTGGAGTTGTACAACCTTCGCGACGACATCGGCGAAGAATGCGACCTGGCCGAGTCCGAGCCCGACGTGACGGCCCGTCTCCAAGCGATGCTGACCGACTGGCGCCGGCGCGTCGAAGCAAAGATCCCCAAGCCCAATTCCGACTATCGATCGCGATAGTTAGCTGCTCGGTCGGCCGAGGGTCGCACGTTGGCGCCGTGCTCGATGCCTTGTCCGCCGAGACAGTGCCCGGGTTACTCCTTCGCCGTCCAGTGGATCGACACCGTGGTCATGTCGGCGTCGGCGGCTCTGCCGACCATGACCATCGCCCGCTTCTGGCCCGACTGGCCGATCAGATGCGTCTGTGCAGCCTCGCCCATCTGCATGTCCTGACGCTCGACGGAGAGCCCCTTGTCCTCCAGAGCTTTCTTATAGAAGGTCGCCGCATCGGCCAATTTCGACTTTGTGGTCAGCGTCACCTGGAACATCTCGCCGCCGCTCTCGGGCTTGTTATGGGCGCTCTGCACCACCTGCGCACCAGGCATCACGGGCAGCGGAAAGCCCTCGGGCACCTCGCCGCGCCCGATGGTCAACGTCCCGTCCTTGCCTTCGAAGCGGGCTGCGTCCTGTCCCATCGTCACCGTAGCGGTGTCACCCTCGGGCGTGGTAACCACCATCTTGCCGACCTCGCGATCGATCACCGCTTCGCCCTCTTCCGTGCGGATCACCATCTTGTCGCCGTCGGACTGCACCTGCACCTGACCGCCCGAGGCCGCCTCGATCGCCTTTTCCTCGGCCTTCTTGCAGCCGCACACAACGGTCAAACATCCCACCACCAACCACCCGATACGTTGCATCACACACCTTCCTTTCCGTTCGCGATCCGCCGTGTTTCTGTTGCCGCTATCCTTCGAGAATGCGGTCGATCTTCGCCAACTCATCAGCCGTCAGCGGCGGAGCCTGGGCGACCGCGATGTTGTCGGCCAACTGCTCCACCTTCGACACGCCAATCAGCACGCTCGTGACGCGCGGGTCGCGCAAGGTCCACGTCAGAGCAAGCTGGGCCATCGTCTGGCCGCGCGCTTTCGCCACTTCGTTCAGACGCGCCACCTTGTCCCACACGCCGTCGGCCTTCTGTTTTTCGTACCAGGCGCCCGCGGTTCGGGTTGCGGGCCATGCGCGAGTCGGCCGGCAGCCCGTCAAGATAGCGATCGGTCAGCTTCCCCTGATCGAGCGGACAGAACGCGATAACCCCCACCGACTCGCGATCGGTATGCGGCAGCAGATCGGTTTCGACGCGACGTTGAAACATGTTGTATGCAGCCTGATGGATCAGAAGCGGCGCCCAGTCGTGTTGTCGAATGACGTTCACCGCGTCGGCAAAGCGGGCGCCGGGGTAGTTGCTCACGCCGGCGTAGAGGGCTTTGCCCTGGCGGACGATCAAGTCGAGGGCCGCCATCGTCTCCTCGATCGGCGTTTCGGGGTCGGGGCGGTGATGATAGAAGATGTCTACATAATCCAGGCCCATGCGGCGGAGCGACTGATCGAGACTGGCCACCAGGTTCTTCTTGCTGCCCCAGTCGCCGTAGGGGCCGGGCCACATGTAGAAGCCCGCCTTCGTCGAGATGATCAGCTCGTCGCGCGGCATGTCCTTTACGATCTTGCCGAACACGGTCTCGCTGTTGCCCGGCGGCAGCCCGTAGTTGTTGGCCAGGTCGACGTGCGTGATACCGTGGTCGAACGCGTAGTAGCAGCACTTGCGGCAAACCTGCTGATTGCCCGACTCACCCAGGCTCTGCCAGAGCCCCAGACTCACCACGGGCAGCTTCAGGCCCCGTCGCCCGCATCGGCGATAAGCCATCTTCTCGTAGCGATCCTCCGCGAACTTCTGCGCAGCCATGTTTACCTCCAACGCTCAGCAGGCGTTCAGACCGACGTAGGGTCATCGTCTACATGATCCCGGCCCGGCCGGTCGCAGGCAAGTCGCAGCAAGCTCGCCGCAAAGCAGGCGAGGGTGCGAATCGTTTAATCCTGCTGTGCGTGCCGCCCGAGGCGCCTCGGTCGAACCGGCGAGCGGGGCGTCCATTGTCCTCGCCGCCCGAAGCAAATATGATGGGTAGCGTATGGACGGCCACATCCACATCAGTGATCGATCGCCGGGAAGGGGGCAGCCTACAGCCAGCGTCGACCTGGCGCCGCCTCATCAACTCCAGTGCATGGAGATCATCGGCGGTAATCAGGCGGCCCGGATGGCCATTGATGCACCCGGGCTGGACATCTGGCTCGACAGCCGTCCTGTGGCAGGCAACGTCGGGGGAGACATTCACTATTTCTCGGGCTGCGGATCGGGACGCGTGACGCGCCTGGCCATCGCCGATGTCTCCGGGCACGGCCCGAGCATGGACGACATCGCCAAGACGCTGCGAGCACTCATGCGCAAACACATCAATCTGCTCGATCAGACTCACTTCGCGCAGGCGTTGAACCGCGAGTTCGGCGAGCAGGCACATGATGATTACTTCGCCACCGTTCTGCTGGCTACCTACTTCGGCCCGACCGATCATTTGATCATCTGCAACGGCGGCCACCCGCGACCGGTCTGGTTCAGCCGTCGCCTGAACCGCTGGCAGTTCCTCGACCCGAGCACGCCGGACAAGGGGGCATCCATCCGCCAGGAGAAGACCACGTATCGACTCGTGCCGCTGGCGAACTTGCCGCTGGGGGTCATCGAACCCACCGACTACTATCAGTTCGCCGTCAAGTTGGAGCAAGACGATCTGGTGGTGTTTTATACCGATGCCCTGATTGAAGCCGCCAATGCACAAAACCAGCAGCTCGGCGAGGCGGGCCTGCTCCGCGTGGTCAGTCAACTCCAGCCGTGCGAGCCCCGTGACTTCGCCGAGTTGTTGCTCGCGCGGGTCGATCAATGGCGCGACGGCGTGCAGCGCGACGACGACCAGACCCTTATCGTGATGCATCACAACGGCTCGGGACCCCCCAAGATGACGGTTCGCCAGGCGGCAAAGACCATGGCCAAGATATTCGGCCTCATGCGAGTGTGAACGGCTAGGGCATGTCGGCCGCGAACGCTATGCTGTGCGCGACGCGACGGAATACGCCAGGCCGCCTACTCGATGGGCGAGTCGGCCGTTACCACGATCGTATCACCGGCCTCGTAGGCCGCCGGGCGCGTCACCCTCGCCCCCACCGGTGCCGGCACCTGCCCGGCCAGCAGCGGATCGCCCGTCGATTCCATCCACTCTCGTAGACGCGTCCGCAACTCATCGGCCACCTCGGCGTAAGCGGGGTCGTCGATCACGTTGCTCTGCTCGTACGGGTCGGCGCCGAGGTCGTACAATTGCTCGGCCGGTCGCGGCGCGTCGTACCATCCCTCGGCGCGTAGGTGCTCCTTGGCGTGGCCCGCGTCGGTATTCGGGGCGAAGTGCATGGGCCGCTCGACAAAGCTGCGGATGTACTTGTGACGCGGCGTCCGCGCCGCACGCATCGGGTCGTACGCGGCGTGGTAGGTCATCTCGAAGAACAGCGCGTCGTGTGCCGACGCGGTCTCGCCCCGCACGAGCGGCATCAGGCTCACCCCCTGCACGTCGGTGGGCACATCGACGCCCACGAAATCGCACAAGGTCGGCAGATAGTCGATGTTCAGCGCCATCGCCCGCACGCGCGTGCCGGCGTGCTGATCGTGCGGAAACTTCATGATCAGCGCCGTCTCCACCCCCGCGTCAAACAGTGTGGCCTTGGCCCGCGGCATGGCCACGCCGTGATCGGTCGTAAACACGATCAGTGTGTCGTCGTAGAGGCCCGCGTCCTTCAACGCATCGACGACCTGCCCGACGTGATCGTCCACCCGGCGGACCAGCACCTCCAGATCGGCCACGTCCTGCCGGACCGCGTCCACATCGGGCAGGTACCCGACCGGCTCGACGGCCGCCAGTGATACGTCGCTGTGCGGAAACGGGCGATGCGTCTCGCTGTAGCCCACGCATGCGTAGAAGGGTTGTTTGGGGCCGCTGCGCAGGTAGTCCAGCACGAATGGCGTGACGACCTGGCAGCCGTTGCCCCGCTGCTGGTCGAACTGACGGTGCCGATAGCCCAACGTTGACGCCGGCCCGTGGATCTCGTGTTGCATCCCGAACAGCCACGTATCGAGCCCCGCCTCGGCCATGAGTTTCGGCAGGAGATGGTCGTAGCTGCTCATCGCAAAGCCGCGATGCGTCAGGCCGATCAGTCCGTGGTTGTGCGGCCACTTGCCCGAAAGGATGCTCGCCCGGCTGGGGCTGCACTGCGGCGCGGTGCAGAAGTAGTTTTCGAACACGACGCCGCTATTGGCCAGCGCATCGAGGTTGGGCGTAGCCACCTTCCTGCCGTAACAACCCAGATGACGGCCGGTGTCGTGCGTGATGAACATCAGGACGTTGGGGCGCTTCGCCATCGCTGCCCGTCCGCTCTACCGCATAAGACCAGGGGGCGCTATTACCTCGGCGGCGGGCCTGTAAAGGACACGACCACCGCCTCATTCATCGTCCACTCCAGTGGAAACGTGTCGCCGTCCTCCAGCATCTTGCCCGACCGTTCGTTGCGAACGCCCTTGACCGGCCCGGCGAATTTCAGCCTGATCGGCACCTTATCCGTCTTGAGACCTACCGAGTTGCCCCCGCCCAGCATCGATCCCTTTACCTCGGGATTGAAGCACACGAACACAACCGTTCGATCGGGCTTGCTCCAATAGGAGATCTCGTAGCCCTGCTCGCGGTCGCCCGCCGCCTCGATGTCCACCCACCGCTTCAGACCTGCCGCCTTGACGTGCTTGACGAACACGTGGCGCTTGGCTGCGTTGGTCTCGCCGGCCGTGCGATAGGCGTTGTACCACTGCGGCGAGAGATTCATCAGTACAGCCGTGCCCTCGCCGAACTTGTTGACCGTCTCGGTCGGCATCTCTCGCACAGCCTTGTAGAAGCCCGACGGGTGCTTGATGCACGTGTTCTTGTTGGCCAGAAACCCATCGTAGGTCTGGTAGCTGTAGTTGTCGTCCTGGTCGACCTCGACCCACAGCCGCTCCTGGAACACGTCGCCCGCCTTGAGGTTCGGATCGTGCTTCACGCCGAACATCTCGTCCAGAGCGCCGCCCGCTTTTCGCCCGCGACCGTGCTGGTCCCACAGGCCGGGCATATAGTCGGCGATCACCGTGCCGCCGGCCCGGCAGAACTCCTTGATTCGCGCCGCCTCGACATCCGACAGGCACAACGCGCCCGGCAGGATCAGCACCTTGTACTCGCTCGGTATGCCGTCCTGAATCACGTCGACGTAGCTGACAAAGCTGTACTGCAACCCCTCGTCCCGCAGCATGTTCTCCCATGCGTGACGCACCAGGTGCGACGAGCCCAGCGTGTGGTCGTTGTTGCGGTTGCCCCACGTCTTGCCGTGCGCCTCGGCGTCCATGATCCAACTGAGCTGGATCGACGCATGACTGTAGTAGATCGCCACGCCGTCGTGGATCCACTCGGCCCCGCGCATCAGCGGTCCGATCTTCTTGCCCGCCTCGGCGTAGTGAGGCCCGACCTTCTCGTGCCAGGGCTTGGGTTTGCTACCGTCGAACCAACCCTCCACCCAGCCGATAAAGCCCCGGTTCCCGTGGGCCAGGTAGTACCATACTTGCCAGATCGTATCCGATACGCTGCTGTGAGAGTGCGTCGTCACGGTCGGCAGCGCGTTGTGCGGATTGAACGAGCGGATGACCGCCTGCGAGCCGCCGATGTTGTACGCCTCGATGAACTGCACCTTTCGCATCATCTTGGCGTAATCGAAGCCGCCGAACGCGTTGGGGCTCTGGCCGCCCACATGCCCGACCGGTGTGGCCGGGTCGATCCGGTTGCCGAACTCCACCAGCTCGCCCAGGAAGTTGTTGAAATACGAATCGTTAAACGTCCACTGGTCCATCAACTGGCTGCAATCGAAATCCTTGATCGCCCACTCCGCCAGCTTCGGCCAGACGTCGTTGTAGCTGATCCAGCCCTTGTGGTCGGGCGCCTGGCCGGGACCGTAGATTTCCTCCAGCCACCGCTTGTACGCGCTGCGATCGTTGGTCACGCACCACATCGTCGGATGCACGAAGTGCCCCCACGAAAGCTCATCGTCCAGCGCGTAGGCCGCACGATACGGCGACGACTTGACGTTGTTGATCCGCTCGTGGATGAGCTTCTTGAGCTTCGCGGTCATCCGAGCATTGACCGGCCGCGTCCGCACGCCGGGCGAATGCAGCGCGTCCAGATGCGGCTGGACCTTGCCGCCGTCCCACAAATGCAGGTCACCCTTGCCCGCGGTGTGGTCGACGTAGAAGTACAGCTTCAACTTGTCGATCCACCCCAGCTTGTCCGCGCCATCCACCTTCGTCTGGCCGTGATCCAGAAACGCACCGTTGTACCCGTGCGCCAGCGACCATCGACCGCTGGCGTCCGTGTAGCCGATGGTCCATTGGTGGGTCCACGGCATATATACCCACGTGGGCCACGCCTTCCACGCCCATTCCTTGTCCTGCTTGACGCGATGAAAGTCCTTCGACGTCTTAACGTACGTCTCATACGCGTCTTCCGCCCACGCACACTGCGGTACGACGATGGCTGGGATCAACAACGCCAAGCCGACTGTGGCCACTACGCCCGCTTTCATATCCCTGCTCCTTGCACGAGTCGAATCGAACTCCGATCCATCTGCCAAGAACGTCTTCGGCACGTCGCACCATCGTAGCGGGACCGACCCCAGCAGCCAACCGGGCCGACGAGTGCCCCGTCCCGACGCACCCGTGCAAATGTTCGCAGGCGGCGGATCAGAGCGATTCGCTGTTGGCCTCGCCCGGCTCGAAGCGGTAGCCGATCTCGCGGACGGTCTGGATGTATATCGGGCGGCGCGGATCGGGTTCGATCTTGCCGCGAAGCGTGGTGATGCACCGGTCGACGCTGCGCGAGGTGACCAGGATATCGTGCCCCCAAACGGATCGCAGCATCTGATCCCTTGTCAGCGCCCGTCCGGCTCGCCGCAGCAGGTAGGCCAGCAGCGACCACTCCTTGGGCGTTAGCGGCACCTCTTGGCCGTTGCGGGTCAGGCGTCGCGAGGCCATGTTCAACTCGCAGTCGCCGAAGCGATGCACATCGCGCTCGCTGCCACGACGGCGCCGCAGGAACGCGTTCACCCGCGCGAGCAGCTCCTTGATGCTGAACGGCTTGACTACGTAGTCGTCGGCCCCCAGGTTCAAACCCAGCACCACGTCCGGTTCCTGCCCCTTGGCCGTCAGCATGATGATGGGTACGTTAAGTCCTTCCTGGCGAACGCGGCGGCAGATCTCGTAGCCGTTGATCCTCGGCAGCATGATGTCCAGCACGATCAGGTCTGCCTCGTTTTGGAGTGCGGCCTGCAAGCCCGCCTCGCCGTCGGCTGCGGTGCGCACGCAGTAGCCGGCGAACGCGAAGTTGTCCTTCAACGCCCGCAGCATCGTCGGATCGTCTTCAATGATCAGAATGCACTCGCCGGCCATGCTCATCCTTTGCTCGTTATGCGATGACGCTCCTCTTGGCCGAACTCACGGCCGCTACGCCCTGCTGGCGCTCGGCAGCGTAACGGCAAACGTGCTGCCCTCACCGGGCTGACTTGTCACCTCGATCGACCCGCCGTGCGCGGTCACGATGAACCGGACGATGCTCAAGCCCAGTCCGCAGCCGCCCGCCGTCCGCGAGAGGCTGCGGTCGACCTGGTAGAACCGATCGAAGACCCTCTTGATCGCACGACGCGGAAGGCCCACACCGTTGTCGGTTACTTCGAAGCGAACATGCCCGTCGACGGCAAGCGCACGGAGATGAACGTCTTTGGTCTGACCGGTGTACTTCCACGCGTTGTCCAGCAGATTCACCAGCATGGTGACCAGCGCGTCGCGGTCGCCGGTGATCGTCGGCAGATCGGGCGACACCTCGACGTTCAGCCGGCACCCCGGCGAGGCGAACCGCTCCTGCACGGCGTCGACGGCCGCCGTGGCGACGTCGGCAGGCGCCACATCTGACATGTCGAACGCAAGCCTGTCGCGCTCCATCCGCGAGAACGTCAGGAAGTTGTCGATCAGCCTGCTCAGGCGGGCGTTTTCCCTGGCGATCAAACCCAGATACTCGCGAACCTGCCCGCTGTCGTGGTACCGACCCTCAACAAGCGTGTCGACCAGGATCCGCATCGCCGACAGCGGCGTCTTCAGCTCGTGCGACACGGTGGCGATCAGGTCGTTCTTCAGCCGCGTCAGCCGCATCTGCCGACCTACGTAGCGAGCGACCAGCGCCGCCAGCAATGCGATCATCGTCACCACGACGATCGCCGTCCACAGATACACCGTGATCTGTCGGCTGGCCGCGGCGGCGAACGGGTCGGGTCCGTCCAGATACAGTGCGAGCTGCCAATCGGGTAGCCGCCCACCGGCTCGGACGGTTACGAACGCGTCACGTGCATCGGCCTCGGAGCCCGGCGGCAGCACGACCACGTGCGCGCCCGTAAGTCCAAATTGGCTGCCGATACGCGACCCAAGCTCGTCGACGATGCGCGACTCCGTTAGCAGCGCCACAACGCGTCGGTCCGCCGACGGCAACTGCCATACGCCGCCAATCATCGTTCGCACCGGGCCGGGCAGCAGCGGTGGCAACGGCGTGACCGCCAGGTACCTTTCGGCCAGGTCGTGTGCCTCCAGTGTGGGGAATCGTGGACCGTTCGGCGCGATCTGTCGCAGCCGCGACATGAGGAAACGCCGCTGGCCGATCGGGGCCGCCACGTCGCTGAAGTCGGCAACCCGATGAGCCAGACCTGCCAGCGTCTGGCCATACGCCGGGTGCGCCGCGTCGCCCATCAACTCCAGCATCATCATCTGAGCGTCGAGCACAATCACATGGCCGTCGGCGTCGCGTGCGTTGCGGTAAGACTGGCTGGCAAGTAACCCCGAAAGAAGCTCAATCGCTTCATCCGTACGATCGAGCCTGGCCAGGCACCGGGCGCGTGCCCGAATGGCTTGGGCGGCCGGCGCCGTGCCGGCATGTCGATCGGCAATCTCGCCGTACACAGCCGCCGCGCCGGCGGCGTTGCCCATTACGTGCTCCAGCTCCCACGCCCGCAGCCACCGCTTCGGTTGCGCCTGCCGGATCGGACCGCGCGGCCTGCCGTCGACGGGATAGATGATTTGACCGGCCTCGTCGTACAGCACGACGCTGTCGGCCACGCTCCCGCGGACAAGCCGGGCGAATCTCTCCGCGGGCGTACTCTGCGGCTCGACGTCGCCCAGAGCACGCAGCTTGCCTTGCCAGTAGGTTTCCACCTCATCGCGAGCGGCGGACAGATGAACGCGGTAAGCCTCGACGAGCTTCTGACGGACCACCAAGCGCTCGTTGCGCATCGCCTGGGCCATGAACCACAGCACGCACGCCGTCGGCACCAGGACCGCAACCAGCAGCAGCACCAGCACGGGCCAGCTTCGCTGACCCGCGCCGCTACCTCGCGTTGGCCATTCGGTCGACATGACTGGATCGTACTACACCCCGCGCATCGGCGATACCGGCACGATCGGTCCTCTTTCCGTGTTCGCCATTGCCTGCCTCATACCGCCTCGCGCCTCCAGCCACCCCACCCGCCGCAACGTCACGGCTCCCCAGCCGTCTCCATCTTCAGTTCGATCTTACCGTGACACGTCTTGAGGTCGATCGTCTCGCCCTGCCAACATCCCGGGGCGATCAGCACCTCGATGTGCCCATAGACCGTTGAGCAATCGAGTTGCCCTGTCTGTGCTTCGCTGATCCGAATGTTGCCGTATCGTGTCTCGCACCGGACGGCACCTTCCGGCTGGTTCAGCGTAATGCTTCCGTACTCACTCTCGGCGCATACCTGCCCACGGACCGCCGTGGCGGCGACACTGCCATGTTGGCTCGCAACGTCCACACTCGCATCAGTCGGCAGATACACGAGTAAGCTTGCCCTCACCTGCTCATTGCCCCACATGGGCTTGGTGGGCCTGCACACTAACGTAACCTTGTCGCCGTCCCGCGCGAGCTTCACCTCCGCCGTCTCGGCCAGCCGCTTGGCCGAGGAGGGCAGATACGCCTTGGCCCACACCCGGGCGGTGACCTTCACAGTGGGCTGGTCCCATCCTTCGATGGTGAGTTCAGCGTCTCGAAGATCGGCCTCGAAGCGCCGACACCCCGCAAAGTCGGCCGACGTCTCCACCGGTTCCGCCTCGTGCCGGAACGCCGCCTCAGGTGGAATCGAGCAGCCCGCACACAGCAAGAGCGCCAACGCCGCACAGCTCACTGCCTTCCACGCCCATCGCATCTGCATCGATAGCCTCCCATCTGCCGGATCTGCTCGCGCTTGGCTATTCCAGAGTTACGACCGCGTAGCGTGTCGTAACCTTGTTTGCATCGTCGTCACCGGACAGCACCATGCAACTTGTCTGTTCCCTTTGTGACGGTGCGTCCTTGTCGTTGGCGTATACCGTCAGGTGTAGCACGTTACCCAGTGACGGCTCGGGCTTGCCACCGATGGCCGCCCACGGCACCGCCAGTTCGTAAACGTAGCCCTTCTCGCGGCGCTGGAAACCGACACGCAACGCCGACGCCAGCACCTGATCTTCCGGCAGCACCTCGACCTGCGGCGGCTCGCCTTCGGACGGGACGGCTATCAGAACCTGCCGACACGACCCGGCGAACCGATCCGACCGCTCACTCGCGGCGCGCGGGTCCAGGAAGACCTCGATGCTATCCCGTTGCCATATCTGGGGCATATCCATGACGATCTTCTCGTCGGTGACGTCTATGGCCAGGTACAGGTTCTTATCGTCGTACGCGATACGCGTGGTAAACGAGCAGTCCTCGGGTCCGTCCCAGACCTGGGAATTCGCTCGCACACGCTCCTCAACGTCGGTGACCTGCGCGTTGACATCGGCCCACTCGTCGAGCGTGCCGTCGATTCGGACCCCATCCACCCGTCGGGCCGAAATCGGCAGCTTCGACACCTTCAACGGCTTCGGAAGGACCACGACCACTTCTCGACGTTTCGTGCGCGTGCGCAGGCCAAAGTCCATCCCAGTCGACTGCTGTAACTGCTGCACCAACTCAACCACCTTGCCCAACGGCGGCAGGTTCAGCACGGCAACCTTGACCGACAATCGGTTCGGCTCTTCGCGCGTTTGAAGCTGCACGTTCGTGGCGGCGCACGCCGCCGCCAGTCCGGCAAGCGGTGACGGTTCGGACTTTGCCTGCGCATCGGGCTGCGTCGTCGCTGCCTGTCGCCTGACGCGAATGTGCGTGTCGAGCGTCTTGATCGCGCCGCCGGCATTCACCAGCACCAGCTTGCTCACGTCCGGCTCGAGTGCGCTCAGCGCTTCGTGCAGCGGCCCGGCCGTCAGTGCCGATTGGCCGTCCTTGGCGGCCGACAATGCCGCATCGACCACCGCCTGGTCCACCGCAACGACCGTCGACTTGCCCGCCTGCCCCACGTGGCAATAGACGTCCTGCCCGCCCGTTCTGAAGAGGCAGTATCGCCCGGGCAACTCGTCCTTGGTCCTGGCGCGTTCGGGCGAGTTGAGGACATCGGCCACTCCAAGCAGTCGATCCAACAGCAGGCGCGTCTGCTGCGGATTGCCGCTCGTGATCGCCAGGCCCAGATGCGGGAAAAGCGGACTGGTGTCGCGCCACAGCACGCCCAATTCATCCGTGTTGCTCGGCGACAAGGCGAACAGCGTCACCTGCTCGATGTTGGCGAACAGCTCGCGGCCAATGTCAAGCCCGGTCACACGTTTGACGGCTCGCTCGGCCGCTTGCGACGCGCCGCTTGCCTCGCCCAACGCGAAGCTGACGACCGCAAACGCATCAGCCGGCACGGCCTCAAAGCCGCCGCGGGTCAGGTTCGGCGTGCGAATCAGGTCGTACGCGAGGCACGCGTGGTCGTCTTTAGCGAGGGCCATTGCCTCGACGAAGATGTCCCGTTCGTCGATGACCAGGCGTGCAGCCACACCGTCGATGTTTTCCACGTCGAGAAGCTTCTCGACGATGAGCAAATCCCTCTCGGCGAAGCCGGACTGCTTGATATAACTCAACAGCCGGGTCACGTCGGCCCATACGGTCAAAGCGTTCTCCCGTCGCGCGTCGCGGCTCGTGAGCCTGGCCAGCGACGTGTCGGCCGAAGCCAGCGTCGGGTCATCCGACAGTCCCTTGTACTGCCTCACGCTCCAACTCAATCGCTCCGGAGGTGAGGCGACAATCATCACCCGCTCGTCGTACGCACACGCGGCCTGATCTTCAATGAGTACAGTCTGCATTCCCTCTACGGGCTGTCCGGGTCGGCCCACCATCAGCAGCCCCGCCATGATCAGCCCGCGCAGCGCGTCGCTCTCACCCGGATAGAACACGCCCACCGCCGGCTGCGAACCGCCTGGATTAAAACCTACTAAGCCGATGGCCATACCCCGAATCTTCTTGAACTCGTTCATCATCGCCGGGTTCAGCAGCGCCGCCGCAATGTCACCCGGCGACTTGCCGCCCTGCGCCGCCGCCGGCTGCGTCGCAGCGCCGGCCACAGCCGCCAGGGGGTTCTCCCACCGCGTGCCCTTGAGCAGATTGAGTGTTTTCTCGATCTGCACGCCCGGGCTGCCCATCTCGACGTACGCCAGCGTGTCCGCCGGCATCAGCGAAGCTGGGTCGGGATAGACCAGCCCATCGATCACCGGCCTTGCCTGCGCGACCAACTCGGTCTGATCCGGGAACTGCGCAACCACCTTTTCCAGCGCGACCAGCGCCTGCTGATTCCGTCCCTTCTTCAGGTAGCACATGCCCAGCCGGTACTGCGCCCGCGCAACGGTGTTCCGCTGAGCAGACGCGTCGGCCACGATCTGCTCGTAGATCTTGATGGCCTCGTCCAGATCGCCCAGCGTCTGCTCGGTGTAGATGCCCTTCTCAAGCAGCACCGTGTTCGACTCGGCCCACCCAACTCCAGCCGTCGCCAGCATCACAACGACCGAAACCACGACAGCTAACGTGCCCCGCATGACTGGTTCCTCCATGTCTCCACGCAGACCCGACCAGGTGACACCCAGATAACTCACCATCTATTGTGCCACACAGATGTTACCGGATTGTTACCGTCTCTTGCCTTTCTCGTCCTTTTTTCTCGGACCACCAGCCGGCAGGGCCATCTGACCAGTTCCCCACACGGCCCAAGCGCCCGCCCCTATCGCCCACACGTCCGGCGTGTCCCGCTCCGCAACGGCCTCGGTTGAAGACCCCCGCCCGCACGCAGCCAACCACCAGCCTCTCGGGCACGTGTTAAACGGCGGCAAGTACTTGCAGAAAAAAGAGTTACTGAAGTATCCGCCGCGCGAGGCACCGACGCCTCAAGAAAAAGTGCTTGACATATCGTGTCTATGTACTATACTACTGGTACAATAGTGTAATGGTACGTCAGACCTAACGGACTTGGCGGAGATACCATGCAGTTCACCATCGATCCAAGAAGCGGCGTGCCGTTCTACCGGCAGATCATCGACCAGGTGCAGTTCGCCATCGCCGACGGCCGCCTGGGCTTCGGCGACCGGCTGCCGACCGTCCGCCAACTCGCCGTCGACCTCCAGGTCAACCCCAACACCGTCGCCCGGGCGTACCAGGAGCTGGAGATTCGAGGCGTGGTCAACACCGAGATGGGCACCGGCACGTTCGTCGGCAGCGACAAGGTCGACATCTCCGACGCCGAGCGACGACGCATGCTGGACCAGATTTGCACCGAGCTGCTGTCGCGGGCGGCGGCCTATGGGCTGACGCTCAACGAAGTGCTCGACGCCCTGCGCGCCCGGGCCGAACGGGCTGAGCGGTCGACCTAGCCGCAGCAAGCGCCGGAGGGTGATGGAGCCGACCCGCGCCGGCGCATCCGCGGAGAAGGACGGCCCCGCAAGTGGCGAACATGGAATGAGAGGAGTCACACATGCGCGCGCTAAAGACTTGCCTATGGCTGGCCGGAGTTCTTTGCCTGCTGTCGGCATTTGGGTTGGTCTTGCCGGTCCGCGTGCTCGAGCGCCTTATGGCGGCGTTCGGCGGTGAACCATTTCCGGATTCGCCGCTGCTGGCGTACATGCTTCGTGTCGGGTCAGGTACGTATGTTGCAGTGGGGGTGTTCTATATCATCCTGGCGGTACGTCCCCGGAATTTCGGAGCGATGGTGCCGTTCTCGGGATTGGCCGCTATATTCGTGGGCGTGGTCTGCGGTGTCACCGGACTGGCCGTGGGCCTGTCCATGGCGTGGTTCGTGGGTGACTTTGCATGCTGCACGCTACTGGGTGTTCTTATCCTTGTGTTCTGGCGACAGGGGATGAGGGCCACTTCCAGTTGAAGCTGAGAGAGAGTGGCGCAGCGGCGCGGCCAGTTCGACGGACTGGACTCGTGAATGCAGCGCTGGTTGGGACAAGTTGAGGAACCCAAGATGAGTAGCGACGCTCGACAGTCGCCCGCCATTTCTTTCCCGCCGCGACCTGTACCGCGATGGTTCTTCGTGCGGCGGATGCAATCGCTGCTGGCCGGCGGAGTCATTCTCACCACGATGGGCTTCGTAGCCGGGGTTGGCGTGTCGCTGCTGCTCTGGTACATCGCGGGCGGGGTCTGCCCCACCGTCGACGCAGCGCTGGACCGCAACCATGCGACCGCAACAGCCACGATCACCGACGTGCAGTTGATGCGCAACGTCAACACGCCGTCAGGCCATCCGTGGAAGGTGTCGTTCGAGTTTGCCGATTCTCGCGGAAGCGCCGTGCAAGCCGTCGGCTACACACAGGACAAGTCGGTCGCCGACATGGGTGTCGGCGGGCAGATCGAAATCGAATACGATCCAGCCAATCCGTCGCGCGCACGTCCAGCCGGCGGAACGGCAGCGCTGCTTCCACTGTGGGCGTTCCTGCTGATATGGGGCATCTTCGGAGCAGAGATCATTGTCGGCCTGGCGCTACTGGCCGCAATGTACGTACTGGCTCGCAGGGAGCATATTCTGCTTACACACGGAGCGGGGGCCGACGCCCAAGTCTTGCAGATCAAACGCATCTGGTACATCCACTTCGGCTCGAAGCATCCGTACGACGTGTACTACCGCTTCCACGACCACAATGGCCGAGAGATAATCGGCAGGGATCGAACGTATCGCTACGCATGGGCCGAGGCGCTCAAGGTCGGCGACAAAGTGGGCGTCGTCTACAACCCGCTGTCGTCTTCGAGGAGTGTGTTGTGGCTGCATTAGCCGTCACTAGCGTGCCACTGGTTGCCTCGGGCGTGAGCTTTGCCGAATCGCCCTGTCAGCCAGTGCCCGAACAGCAGACGAGCCTGTGGTTGAATGCCTCGCAGTCGAGAGAAACCTGTTCTTTGCGGAGTGCTTGGGGCCGGGGCCCGACAGTGCACCGGCTCGACCGGCGAACCGACGCAGTGATCGACACAGATAAAGTTGCACAGCTCACATAACCTCCTTCAAGGAGACCCAACTCATGGTGGCCAGCCAACTGAACATCCCGAAGTCTTCGTTGGAGAGATTCGCCACGACGGCCCGGGCGGACTTTCGCTTCTCGCCGTTCAACGTCCTTGTGCTGGTGGTGCTGATGTTGTGCGGGCTGATCGCTCACGTAGCCGTCAGCGGGTTCACCGTGGCCGTCGTGGTCTACACGGTGGCTGCGGCCGTGTTGCTGGCTGCGATCTTTCGCGGGGTCCAGGTGTGGGAGGCCGTCGTCGTGGCCGGCGCGATCGCCGCCCTGCTCTGCTACCTGATATTCCGCGAGGCCGGCATCTCGGCGCCCGTGATGGTCGGCGCGACGGTCATCGCAGCGCTCGTGGCGCCGTGCGTTCAAATCGCCTATCAGTGGGAGCGGGCCGTGCTGCTGCGCTTCGGCAAGTTCGTGGGCATTCGCGGCTCGGGTTTGTTCGTGATCGTGCCGGTGATCGACAAGGTCGCCCAGTACGTCGACCAGCGCATCCGCGTTACCGACTTTCGCGCCGAGACCACGCTCACCAAGGACACCGTGCCGGTCAACGTCGACGCCATCGCCTTCTGGATGGTGTGGGACGCCGAAAAGGCCGTGCTCGAGGTGGTCGACTTCGTCAACGCCGTCGTCCTGTCGGCCCAGACCGCCCTGCGCGACGCGATCGGCCGAAGCGAGCTGGCCGAGCTGCTCTCCCATCGCGAGCAGCTCGGGCGCGAGATTCAGCAGGTGCTCGACGCCAAGACCGAGCCGTGGGGCATCACCGTGCAGTCGGTGGAGATCCGCGACATCATCATCCCCAAGGGCCTCGAGGACGCCATGAGCAAGCAGGCGCAGGCCGAGCGCGAGCGGCAGTCGCGTATCATCCTGAGCACCGCCGAGACCGAGATCGCCGAGAAATTCGCCAAGGCCTCCGAGTCCTATCGCACCAACCCCGTCGCCCTGCACCTGCGGGCCATGAACATGGTGTTTGAGGGTCTCAAGCAGAAGGGCTCGATGGTGATCGTGCCCTCGACCGCCGTCGAGACCATGGGCCTGGGCGCACTGGGCGGCCTGACCGCCCTCGGCCATCCCGCCGGCGAGGCGAGCAACGCACAAACTCAGCCGCCGGCGACACCGACCCCGCCCGCTGCGGACGCTGAGACCGGCGGAGACCCGACGAGCACGTAGACGTTTTGCAGGACGTCGAAGATCGCCCACGCCCAAACGAAAAGCAGCGCGTAGGGTGGGTTCCACCCGCCAACATTCTTGACTCGTCTGATCGTGTAGGGCGGATTCCTTGGTCTGAGCCCCGTCGAAGACCACCTTCCATCATTCTGGACCCGACCGGGTGGCATGGTCACGCGAAGCGTGGCCATGTTTGTTTTCGTCGCGCATCTACAGCCCATCGAACGGTATGAGCCAGCGCTCCTTGTTCGCCTGCCACCAAGCCAGGCACTGCGCCTGTGTGGCGTCCGGGGCCACCTTGCCATCCACCAGTTCCGACACCGAAGGCACCAGTGAGGTATCCCCTTCAGCGATCTTTTCCATCATCAGCGGCAACTCCGCAATCCCCCACCTGGTGATCGCGGAGACTTGGGACTTGATCGCCGCGGTCTTCTCTGGTGACTCTTTGCGCACACGGGCATACCTGCCGTAGCTTTCTCTGAATCCCGCCTCGGCCCGATCCCGTCCAACCTCCAGGAAACGTCGCCATACCTTCCGATTATCCCGTCCGCGGCTCAGCTCACCACCAAGCTCGGGAAACTCCGCAATCTTCATCTTGCCGCTACCGCCCAGGTGTCGGAAGCGGACCCTGAGTATGTGGTGCAAGGCGCTATTCACATATTCGTCGACCTTGGGGTCCGCGTCCGCTGCGGCCAGAAGCGGTAGGATGGTGCGGGAGTCACGAAACCTTGCTATTGCGTAGATGCAAACGGCGGAAGGCTTGCGTTGAAGGGCCTCCACCAGAGGCTGCACCGCCCTGTCATCTCCCAGTCGCCCCAGGCCTTCAGCGGCGTACCACCAGAGCGGATATTTGTCTTCCAGCGGCGACTCAAAGCCGGGTTCTGACGGATGTTCCTGCTGGGTCTGTAACAACTGCAAGAGCGGCTCAAACGCCCGATGATCCCCGATCGCCCCCAGCGCCAACGCGGCGTAGCATCGTGCGCAATGGTTGAACCGCGCAGCATCCTTTTCTCGTCCCCTCTGCCAAGTCTCAATGCGCCGCTCCACGATCGGGGTCCTGCGCTTACCGGCAGCCCACGGCGGCTCAACTGCAAAGCCGAGGTCGGCGGCGGTCCAGCCGGGCCCATTGTGCAGCACACCAATCAAGTACGTCACGGCGTTCGGATCGTCCAGCTTGGGGGCCAGCACGAATCTTGGCGGGCCCTTGGAAACCCACCACCCCCCCTCCCGCTGCCACGGGACGTACGGCACGAACATCCCGCCTTTGTCCCAAGACGCCTTGACAGCTTCCTTGAGGGCCTCGGAGTAGATAGCTGAAGAATCATTGGCGGCCGCCTGCAACACAAGCGGGCACAGGAGTGCAGCAACAATGCCCCAAACGAGAGGGTGATCGATCGTGCGCCTTGGGGGCTGCATTGTATGTTCCCCTAGTTGTGAACCGTTCGGTCTGTTAGTCCGACGGCTCCGACGCGGCATGGACGGATTATACCAGATACGTCACGGCGGGTGAAACCCGCCCTACGAGTTGACAATCCGGTTCTTCCAATAATCCACGTGGTAGTTGAAGCCTTCTTTATTCCAGTGCGTGTTCCAGACCTTGCTGACGATGTCGATCGCGCCGTCGCCGTCCACGTCGCCCAGGACCGCGTCGTGCCAGCCGGGTCGGCCCTCGTGAATCACCACCGGCTCGAACGTGGGATTTCGCCCGCCCGAGTTGACCCAAATCACGCCGCGCTCCTTCAAACCCTCCGGCTTCATGGGCAGCAGGCCGCGCTCGGTCATGTTGGTCGACGCGTCCTCCTGCTCGCCGGCGAAGATGTCCAGATGGCCGTCGCCATCGAAATCGGCCACGCCCAGCGAATGAAACGAGCCCGTACGCGAATCGCCCGGCGGGTCGGCCAGCCGATGCCTCACCCACTTCTTGCCCCCGCCGGTGTTCTCGACCCAGTAGACGTGCGAAAAGCCCGTATCGCAATCGCAATAAACGATGTCGTTCCAGCCGTCGCCGTTCACGTCGGCCACCCACGCCCGAATGCTCGTGCCGTACGACGCGTTGGCGATCGGCTCGTGAGGCCACGCGTGCCGCTTCCACGTGCCGTAGCCGCCGCCGGGGTTCTCGAACCAAAGGCCCGGTATCACGATGTCGGGATGCCCGTTGCCGTTGAGATCGCCCACCCCGTACGGCGCCACACCGCCATGATCGTCGCGGTCGTCGGCAATGACGGTCTTGGCCAGGCCGTTCGAGGTGTCGTACCACGCCAAAACCTTCCCGTCGTAGGTGACAAGGTCGGTCTTGCCGTCGCCGTTGATGTCAGCCGCCACAATGTCGTGCCCGCCGCCGTCGTACTCGCGCGCTTCCCACGGGGCGTCGGGGTTGGCAGCCAGCTTGCCGGGGTTCTTGAACCACACGCGGCTGAAGACCATGTCCAGCCACCCGTCCTGGTCGACGTCGAGCGCCACGGCGCCGAGCGTCTTGGCCAGGTGTTTCGATTGGCCGATAACGTGCCGCACCCAGTTGGCGTCGTCCTTGCGCTCGAACCAGTAGGCCGTCTCGGTCTCGCGCCGCGACACAGCCACGTCGATCGCGCCGTGGCCGGTAAAGTCGCCCAGCCCCGTGCCGCCCGTGCCCCATTCGCAGCCCGGCAGCGATTCGGCGATGGTGAAGTGTTGCCACTTCTTGAATCTGTCTGTGTCCATGTGCTTGCGCCCCAGCGTAACTACGGATCGTAAATTCACGAGGTAGTGGGTCAACGACCCACCCTACGATTCTTCACCCCACGCCCGGCGGGCATGGGGCATCGCGCATCCGCCTCCTCCCTCACGGGGCTGCCGTGGGCGTGCCCTGATGAAAGACAACCTGCCATCGGCCGTCCAGCAGCTTCCAGATCGAGCTGCGAAGCGAGTGCTTCATTTCAGCCTTCGGCTCGTCGTGCTTGACCGCACGGTACGTCGCCAAGGCCACACCGGGCGCCAAAAGTGTCGCCTTGAAATCCGACAGGGTGATCCGAACCGTGGGCGCATGAGGCAGCCCTTCGACAGCATCCTGTTTGCTGAAAACGCGCCCCGAGCTTCCGAACTCCACGAATTCGTCTGCCAGCAGATCCCCAAGGGCCTCTGCCGATCGACGCACCTCCGGCTGAAGCAATCGTTCCTCGAGCACACGAAGCTGTTCTTCCAACGAACTCTGTGTTTCCATGTCACGCCCTCGATGGCATACCACTATACCTGACATCACGTGCGGGCGGCACCGGCTGCTGACCGACGTGGGCCGGACTCCGCCCGCGTCTCGTGGGTGCCATCCGCCGAGGGCGGACTTGCCCGCCAGTGTCCATCTTCTCTATTTCCCCCCTTGTTACCGCGAGGATGGGCACCCAGCCGCAAATCACCCCCTGGCAGGGCTCCGATGTTCGCGTCGTGGCTGAAAGCCGACTATCATGGGCCGGGCGGTCCTTGCAGCCCCCAAACACGTCCACCGGCCTGCGGGCCGCCGGGAAGAAAAGGAGCACACATGGGGTTGGTTAACGGCACAAGTCTGGCCGGCACACTATGCAACATCCGCGAGGTCCTGCTGCGAGGTGAGAAGATCCCCAAGCCCGAGCGAGAACAGGCCGCCGCCTGGATCGCCTCGCGCGCTGGGGCACCGGGGTCGTACCGCGGACTGCCCGCACCCACCACTCGCGACTACAGTACGAAGCTTCGCCTGTTCACCGGCGAAACCGTCGGCAGCCAGGCGGGCACGGGCTGCAAGCTGGGATTCGAGGCGACCTGGGCGATAACAGTATTGCGGCCGACCAAGACCGCCGTCGCTCGCGTCGCCGAGACCTGCCGACAGCGGGCGCTCGAGCGGTTCAGCCAGGAGACAGCACGACAACGCGGGATGTACTGCTGCTACTCCTGCTCCAACGCCGGCTGGCAGGCGCTGGGCGTCACGCCGGGCGGCGATGCCGACGAACTGCTGGAAGCAGGGCTGTCGCTGCTGCGGTCGCTTCGACGCAGCACGGGCCGATGGGACAAGTTTCCCTTTTGGTATACGGTCCTCGCGCTGAGCGACATGGACCGCCCATCGGCGCTGGCGGAGTTGCGGCATGCAGCCCCGGCCCTCCAGCGTGCCATGAAAGCCCGGCCAAAGCCCGACGCGGCCACCCAGCGCCGCCTGTCGCTTGCCCGGCACGTGCTGAACCGTGTCTGACCAAGCCCAAGCCGTACGGGTTTCGGCGTGAGCGCTCAGCCGAAACGGTCTCGACGGTGAACGCGGGTGGGCCCTGCCCTACGGGGCGCGCAAACGATGACGGCAGCCGTGCGGGGATGGGGTGCCCGGCCAACCATCGCCCTCCAGCTGCGCCGGACGCGAGCCTTGCCGCAGCGCGTCGGCCATTCTAAAATGCCTCGCCGAACGATCACAGGTTCGTCTGGTCAACACGTCTGGAGGATGCAGATATGCCCAAAGTTGCTGTGGTACTATCCGGCTGTGGGTTCCTCGATGGGGCCGAGATCCACGAAGCTGTCTGTACGCTGCTGGCGCTCGATCAGTACGGAGCCGACGTTCTCTGCTGCGCCCCCGATATTCCCCAGGCCGACGTGATCAACCACATGGCCCAGGCACCTCTGGTCGGCGAGAGCCGCAACGTGTTGGTCGAGTCAGCCAGGATCGCCCGCGGGCAGATCCGTGACCTGGCCGAGGTGAGCGCCGACCAGATCGACGCCGTCATATTCCCCGGCGGCTTTGGTGCAGCCAAGAACCTCTGCACCTTCGCCACCGACGGGCCCGAATGCCAGGTCAATCCCGAGGTCACCCGGCTGGTGCTTCAGATGGTCAACGCCAAAAAGCCTATCGGCGCCATCTGCATCGCCCCAGCCATGATCGCCCGCATTCTGGGCCAGGCCGGCGTCAAGGCCACGTTGACGATCGGCAAGGACAAGGACACCGCTGCCGCCATCGAGGCCGCCGGTGCCCGGCACCGCCCGTGCGCCGCCGACGACATCGTCGTCGACGAACCCAACAAGCTGGTCACCACGCCGGCCTACATGCTCGCCGGCGGGCCGGCCGAGGTCTTCGCCGGCATCTCCAAACTCGTCAACCGTGTGTTGGAGTTCTGCGAGCAGTAAGTCCCTTCCAGCCGAGCCGCCCGGCTGATCCTTCAGGACTTGGCGTCGACGTGCTGGTGGCCTCGCAGAGGCCCTAGCTCGCCGGCTTGCCGTTTCCGTCCGGCTCGATGCGGCAGCGCCCCACCAGCATGCCGCCGTCCTTGACCACCAGGCGCCGGGCGATGATGTCGCCCGTCAGTTTGCCCGTCTTGCCGATCTCGATCTTGTCCCGCGCCTGCACACTGCCTCGCAGCGTCCCGTCGATGGTGATACTGCCCACTTTAACCGGAGCGGAAACGTGGCCCTTCTTGGTAACCGTTACATCGCCGCACGTGGCGAACAGCCGCACCGCGTGATAGGTATCGATCTTGAAGTTCTCTAGGATCACTCGCTTGCGGCAGTTGGGGCAGAACATGGACATGGCCTTGGCACCGGCGGTTATTGGGCCGTCACAGTGCGGACACAGGACCGTTCTGATCGCACTCTCGCCGCGCGTTCTGCCCATGGCATGCTACAAGCAGGACACCCCCCGCATCCCCGGCATAGCGGCCGTGTCGAGCGTCGGTTACTTGGTGACTGGCTGCGGGTGCGGCTGCGGCTGCGGTTCCGGCGCCTTCTTGCCCGGGACCGGCTGACTGCGGGCGCCTGCCGGCTGGGGCTCTTTGGGCACCGCCTGTTGACCGACCACGCAGTTGCCGACGAACACCGCGCCGTCCACCACCTCCAGCCTCGCCGTCCGCAGATCGCCCTCCAGCTTGGCTGAGCTTTTCAGCTGCACCTTGCCTGAGGCCGTCAGGTTCCCCTTGACCTGTCCCTCGACCTGGATGATGCCGGCCTCGATGTCGGCGCTGACGCGGGCGCCTTCAGCCACGTGCAACTCCCCCTTCGTGGCGATCTTGCCCTCGAACTTGCCCAGAATCCGCACGCCCTTCTCGAAAGACAGCTCGCCCTTGAAGATGGCGTCGGGCCCGATGATCGTCGGGAACTCCCCGTCTACCTGCTGTGCCATTCCGCATCTCCTTCAAAACCCCCGTGGGCCGCGATGTTGGCCCGCCCCGACAGGCGAGGCGGCGCCGAGCTTCCCGCGGCACAATTGTAGTTATCGGACGATGGCCCGCAACGGCCTGCTCCTAGCGTTGGAGTTGCCCGCAGACCTCACGCATGTGCGAGGCGTTCAGGGCTACCTGGTCCACATCGCGGGGATACATGCCCACGATGACCGGGTCGCCCGGTTTGATGTTCTCCAGGGCATAGGCAAACGCCGCCCGGACCATCTGCTGATCGGCGCACTTGCGGCCGGCGCCGAGTATCTTGTAAACGATGCACGTCTTGTGCGTGCTTCGCACGAACTCGCACATTCGGGCCGGGTCGCTCTCGCCGAACAGGTGATCCTCGTCGACGAATCCGCTCCCCGTCACGAGCTTCGACTCATGGTGCTCGCGCGACAGGTTGTAAAACGAGCACATGTAAAAATCGACGGGCCAGCCCTGTTGTTCGATCCACTCGAGACATTCGGGAATGTGCGACGCGACGCTCGCCGGCAGCCCCAGGCTGCGAATCAGCTCGATCCGCCGCAGCACCACGTCCATCGTCCCGGCCTTGAAGTGCTGGTCGGTGTTCGTGCCGTGATGGTAGATGGCCAGCGGCTCCAGCTCGGCTATGGCGCGAATGTTCTCGTCGATGTCGTCCCACTCGCTCGCCGTTTGACAGATCCAGTGCATCGAGCCGCCCCGGCGGCGGTACTGGCGAACCATGTCCATGATTTCCCGGTCGCCGCGCGATTGCATGGCGGTCAGGCCGTACTCCTGGCAGCGCAGCAGCACCTCGATCATGCGGTCTTGCGTGTAGTACTGGCGCATCTCCTGATCGAGTTGCTCGCCGAAGTGCGAGTAGCCCTTGAAGGGATTGCCCCCGACAATGAGTCGCGAAATCGTGTACGAACCCAGCCGAACCGTTGGCATCTGATCCATTACTTCATCCTGAACAACACTGCGAGAATTACATCCCGGCATTGTAGCAGCAGCGGCGATGGCCCGCACACAAGCGACCGGCGGATCGGAGGGACCATCGTCCAGCGGAATTCGTGCTGCCCTGGATACGCCATAAGCCTCTGGAATGAAGAGCCTTACGTTAAATGGCTGCTCTGTTGCCGGGATTCTTTGCGGTGTCAATTTGCCTGCGGGCAGGACGGCTGCGGAAACGTGCCGATAATATGGAGCAGAGCAGGTTCGCTGCTCGGGGCGAGGTGGGACCGTTCTGGACGGCCCGAAGGCGGCCGACGCGCGATGCTCAAGGTCTGCCCTGCGGTCTGGCAGGACCGCGGCCGCTTCCGCCCAGTAACACGACACTATGGGACCGCGCCTTCGCTGGTATGCCCGGCGCGGACGCAACGACCATGTCAGAACCCGCGCTAAAACATGCCGAGCCTGCCCTGGTGCTTTCGCACAACTTCACCTACTACGCGCCGGTCGAGGTGTTCGGCTTGCCGCTGACGTACCCGCAGGCCGTTGCCTTCGGTTCAGCGCTCACCGGGCCGTCCGAGATGGCGTGGCCGGTGACCTACCTGCACATGAGCCGTAACGTCCAGGACCGACTGGAACTCAATGCCCAACACATCATCACCAAACGCGTCCGCGTCGCGCAACTCCACGGCGTGCTGCTGTATGACGGGCAGACGTTGCGTTACAGGCATCTCGGGCACGAGCCGAGCGTCATCGCCGAACCGCGACGCGATTCCATCATCGTCACCGACGCGGGCGGCACCGTGGATCTGACGCTGGGCCAGACGGTTGGCTTCGGGATGACCACCGACGGCTTCGGCGAGATCATGTGGTGGTACTATTTCCGCATCCACAGCCTGGCGGCACTGCGGCAACAGTCTCGCAGCGCCCGCTCGCACGGCTGAGTCACCTGTCGGACATCCACCGTCGCCACCACCAGCACAGCGCCAGAAGGGCATAGAGCAAATCGCCATGCTCATCTCGGCGGCCGCAATGTCGTCGATAGACTTCCATCACGCGGCCGTGATCCAGCCATCCGATCTGCTCGATCACGTCGCGACTGACCACGTCGAGAAACTGGTTGCGCAGACGCCCACGTAGGAACTCGCCCACGGGTACCTCGAAGCCCATCTTGGGGCGGTTGATGATCGGTGCCGGCAAGAGGTCGCGATGGGCGTCGGCCAGCACGCGTTTGCCGCGCCCGCCGGCCAGCTTGAAGTCGAACGGCAATCCCATCGCATATTCCACCACCTGCCGATCCAACATGGGCACGCGGACTTCCAGTCCGCACCGCATGCTCGCCAGATCGACTTTGCAGAGCATGTCGTTGGCCAACCCATAGCGCAGGTCAGCAGCAAGAATACTGTTCAAACTGCCTGAGGGTTCATGGTCTTCTCCCCGGCAGGCTTTGTAGCTCCGCTTCAGGTCCGACCAGACCAGCGTGGCCCGTGCCTCCGGCAACAGGATCGACTCGGCCTCAGGCGCCAGGATGGTGCAGAACCGCAGGTAGTCGTCGACAGTGTCGCCCCCGCCGACGTGCTCGGCCCGCAGGAGCTTACGCGCCTGGCGGACGCGGTCGGCGAGCCAACTGCCCTTACCCGCCGGCAACCGCCGAATGATCGGCTCGACGAGCCCCTTACGTAGGAAACGGGGTAGGCGCCGGTAACGATCGAGGTAGCTCAGACCTCGGTGTCGCCAGTAGCCGGCGAACAACTCATCACCTCCGTCACCGCTGAGGGCCACCGTTACGTGTTGTCGTGTGTACTGGCTGATCAGGGCGGTCGGGATCAAAGAGCTGTCGCCGAAAGGCTCGCCCAGATGGTCCAGCAGCTTGGGGATGGCCTCGACGACGTCATCGAGCGTCAGCAACAGCTCGTGGTGTTCGCTGCCGTATCGGTTGGCCACCAAGCGGGCGTAGCGGGTTTCGTCGAACCGTTTGGCCTCGGCGTAGCCGATGGTGTAGGTTCTCACCGGGCGCGCGCCGCTCTGACACAGATGGGCTACAACTATCGACGAGTCGAGCCCACCCGACAGGAAGGCCCCTATCGGCACGTCGGCGACCGTCCTGGCGGCGACCGCTCGGCCGAGGCGGTCGCGGATTTGCCGGCATGCAGACGGGTAGTCGTCTTTTTCGGCTGGCTCGGGTTGCAGGTGGTAGTAGTGCTCCGGCTGGCGGGCGCCGCCTTGATCGAAGGGGAGCCATTGCCCCGGCCCGAGCTTGCGGACGGCGCGGAAAATCGTGTGGGGGTGCGGAACGAAGCCCAGTCTGAGGTAGTGGTTGAGCCCGGTCGGATCGATTTGCCTGTCCCATCCCCCGATGCGCAGCAGGGCGGTTACCTCGCTTGCGAACAGCAACTGCTTGGCAGAGGCCACATAGTACAGCGGCTTGATCCCGAACGGGTCGCGGACCAGGATTCCTTCGCCTTGATGGGCGTCGATCACACACAACGCCCACATGCCGGCCAACCGCTGGAAGCATCTCGTGCCCCACGTCTGGTAGGCGGCCAGAAGCACTTCTGTGTCGCTGTGGCTGCCGAAGCGGGCGCCTTGTGTCTCCAGCTCTTGGCGGATTTGACGGAAGTTGTAGATCTCGCCGTTGTAGGTCACCTGGCAACGTTGATTGGGGCCAGCCATCGGCTGATGCCCGGCGGGCGACGGGTCGATGACCGCCAGTCGGGTGTGGGCCAGCCCCACGGGGCATCGGCCCATCTGTCCCAGCCAGATGCCCCGGTCATCGGGGCCACGGTGCCCGAGTGCGTCGCAGAACTCCCAGAGCTGCTTGGGCTCAATCGGCTGTTCGTCGAACCGGACGATCCCCGCAATGCCGCACATAGCCGTCATTGTGGGCGTCCGGGAGGCGACTGCAACTGTGCGGGCCGCGTCCGAGCTCCCATCCGTGCGACGTTGATCGGAAGGCGGGCCGGCTAAGTGGTGTCTACGTCTGGCTTGGAGCGGCTTTCGCGCCATCCCAGGACGGCCTGCGAGAAACAGCTTGCTGCGCGTCGGCCGGTACTCTAGTATTTGGCAAGGCTTTCCGTCGCGCCGGCGTCAACGCCGGTGGGCTGTGGGCGTCAAAGACAGCGGTGGGGGATGCAGTGACAGGACGGGTCATAGTGGTTGGAGGTACGTGATGCTCAGCAGATGCCTGCGTCGCTGGCACCTTATCGGGTTATTGGCATTGCTGGCTGCACCCATAGCCTGCCAGGACGCGCTCAACCCGCAGTTCCTGGCTGCGGTGGGTCAGAGCCAGTCGTCCCTTCCCCAGCCGGGCAGCAGCGTCGTCCTGCTGTTCGTCAATGAGACGGTTTGGACAGCGGAAGTCGAGCTTACCATGGTTCCACGCACCACCGTTCCCGAGGACTGGACGATCGGGATGGCCAGTGAGACCTATACGCCACTGGTCTTTGAGTGCGGCGTGACCCAGTTCACGATTACCGGAGGGACGGTCTACGTGATCGATGACGGGCAGGTTACCCAGGAAGCAGTAGGATTTGTTCCGCCGAGTCCACTCGATGAGGGTGAGGAGTTCGTCTGTGGTGCGGTGATCAAGATCTTCGTGTACCTAGGTGTGGACGATAGTGGAAATCCTCGATGGGAGATCTCTACGGAAACGGTCCTGGACTAGGGTCGCATGAAGCGACGGAAGTCGCACGGAGCGGGATGCCCATGATACGACGTTACATCGGACTGGAGACGGCCGCTGCAATACTTGGTGTTGCCATTGCCCTCGGTGGTTGTAGTCTGGCCTCGCAGAGCCTGAATCCGCAGTTCATGGAGGTGCTCGGCACTCCTTTCGCGCCGATCGCGCCGGGCACCGCGCCTTTTGTTCTCATCCGCAACATCAACATGACTGACCATCGAGTTCTGTTTAGGTTTGAGTGGATTCCGGCGGGCACACTCGCGTCCGCCGCCTCTGGGTTCAATGTTTCTGCCGGCCTGGATGGGGGCATACTTGTTTCTTGCCCTGTCTCACAGATCACGCTCGGCAGCCTCGATAACCCCACCACAGCGGGCGCCTTGGTTATATTCGATGACAACACGCGGCAGGAGATCCCGCCTTTGGGCCGGAATCTGCGGGAGGGGATTGACTACTTCTGCGGTGATGTGGTCATCTTTGCCGCCGTACGCGATAGCAGCACAGTAGGGGGATACAGTACGATCTACGGCGTAATCGACGGCAGCTCCCAAGGCACCGAGTTCGCCGGGGCCAATACGTTCGAGCTTGCGGAACGAGAGATCGGTGAACTCATCTCATCCGGAATCGAGTCGTTCGAACAGGCATTCGTCACGCCTTAACGAGTCATGGGTGACGCAAACCCCACGAAGTCTCCCAATCGCTGGAGCAGATCGGCGCGGGCTGTTGACGCTTGCGCTACTGCTGTGCCGACCGGGTCGGCGATGGGATGAGCGTCGATGATGTCTCGTAGCGGCCGACCCAATCCGTGGGCCACCAATCTACCGCGTGGACGGTTGCGCACAGAGAACGCCGCGGCAACCGGCTGCGGACAACCGCCGACACGATTACCATGCGAAGTCGTGGTAAACGTCGCCAGCCAATGAGACCTCCCAGAGCAGGCGTTCGGGAGCCACTCCGGCGGGGTCGGCGTTGCGGAACTCGTAGGCAATGCTGGATCCACGGAGGTATTCGTTGCACTGAGCGCTGGTGGTCGAGACGGTGGCTGCTGCCAATCTCTGGAACGGATCGCTTAGGGACAGGCAGTTGCATCCTGTGCCCTGGACCTGTGTCGGATCGAATGCCTCCAGTGCGAACATTCCCGTAACATCCGTCGTGCGATACGAGAAGAGGCTGCATTGGCTGCCAGCCGGACTGCCCTGGTAGAAGAGGATCAGATCGGGCACGGGCACCAAGGCGCCAAACTGGTCGAAGAAGGCGTCATACGTAGCGATGCCGCCGATCTGGGGGCCGATGGACGATTCGGGGAAGCTGCCTCGCTCGTGCCAATACCAAAGCACTTCCTCACCGGCGGGTGCCGTTACCGTCACACTACCGAAGGAAAACGTGTTCGAGCCGGTTCGGATATAGCCGAACGACTCGTACAGGTCGAGGCTATCCTCAGACACGGTCGCGCCGGGGCCTAGAAACGCAAAGAAATGTAGGTAATAGTGCACGGTAGTCAGGGTGGTGTTGCGCATGCTCATGGTGATGAATTGGTTGAGTCCGCCCTGCCCGCCGCCGCCGCCCGGATCGTCGCCGCCGGTGCCGCCACCCGGTCCCGAGCCACCAGCCTGGATCGAGATTCCCGAAGCCAAGTAGGGGTTCGACCCGCACCCGACGGTCAGTGCAACAGCCACCAGCAGGGCCAACCACGGCGTAACGTGGTGTCGTGACCAGCTCAACATGCTTCGCTCCTTGCTGAGTCCAGGTCGCCAGGGCGACCAGCCGGCCGGACCCGCCCCGGTCCCGCACGACCAACAACTATATAACCCACCGATGCGGCACGTACAAGACGCACACGCCACATCGATGTCGACAGGCCGTGACGTAACGGCTGCGAGACGGCCTCCGCCTCACCCTATTGGACGGTCGAGCAGTCGGAGGGTTGAGCGCCTCGCCACGCCGCGGCGGCCAGGATACCCGGACGGCCGATCGGTTGCGGCTACCGGGCCTGGGATGGGCTATAATGCTGCCCGGCTATCGGAAGGCCCGAGATGATCCGTTTGCGATTGTGGAGACGACGATGAGTCAGACTCCGGCAGAGAAGCCCGTCCCATCGAGCAAGGTCCTGGTGGTGGACGATAACGTGCAGAACCTGGAACTGCTCCAGGCCTACATGGACGACGTCGACGGGATTTCGACCGTGGCAGCCACCGATGGGGTCGAGGCTCTGGAGAAGGTGGCGGCCGAACAGCCCGATCTGATCCTACTGGACATCATGATGCCGCGAATGAGCGGGTTCGAGGTGTGCAAGCGGCTGAAGTCGGACCCGGGCACCAGGAAGATCCCTATTGTTATGGTCACCGCCCTGAACGAGCTGGGCGATATTGAGCGGGCCGTCGAGTGCGGCACCGACGACTTTTTGACCAAGCCGGTCAGCCGCATCGAACTGGTCACTCGCGTGAAGACGCTTCTACGGGTGCGGCACCTTCAGAGCGAACTGGACCGCGTGATGGCCTATCTCGAGAAGCTCGAAGCCGGCAGCACGAGGTCGGAGGGGCTGTCATGAGTCTTACCGTCCCGCTGGTTGCAGCGATGGCGTGCCTGACGGCACCGCTGCCACCGCCGACCAGTGCGCCCGCGATCATGCCCGAGGCACAGCGGATCATGGACCAGCCCGACGAGATCGTGACCGAACTGGCAAACGGAATGGTGGTGATCCTCAAGCGGCATGCGGTCGCGCCGGTGGTGGCGGTCCGCATGTACGTCAAGGCCGGCAGCATGTACGAGCAGGAGTACCTCGGTTGCGGTATGAGCCACCTTTTCGAGCACCTGCTGCACGGCGGCTCGACCCGGACGCGAAGCGAGACCGACGCACGACGACTCCTCGACCGGATCGGTTCGCAATCCAACGCCTACACCACCAACGACCACACGTGTTACTACATCGAGACTGCTTCGCGTTATCTGCCCGAGGCTGTGAATCTCCTGGCCGACTTCATCACTCGCCCGGCCTTCGATCCGGTGGAGTTCGATCGGGAATGGGGCGTGGTGCAGCGCGAACTGGAGATGCACGAGAACGACCCGGTCCGCCAACTTTACTATCTATTATATCAGAATATCTATCAGGTTCATCCGGCACGGTATCCGGTGATCGGGTTCAAGGCTTGCGTGCAGACGCTCACGCGTGAGGACATCATCGGCTATTACCGCCGCATGTACGTGCCCGACAACGTGGTGTTTGCGGTGTCGGGCGACATCGTGCCTTCCGAGGCGCTGCGAGTCGTGCAGAAGGAGTTTGCCGACTTCACCCGGCGCCCGGTCAGAAGTGTTGTGTTGCCCGACGAGCCGGCTCAGGCGACGGCCCGCAAGCTGATCAAGTACATGGATGTGCCCGACTGTCGCGTTAGCCTGGCCTGGCCCACCATCCGCCTGACCCACAAGGATCTGTACGGGCTGGACGTGCTGAGCGACGTACTCAGCCGGGGGCGCCTGTCGCGGCTGGTTCGGCGGATTGTCATCGAGGAGCAATTGGCCACCACGCTCGACTCCTACAGTTACACGCCGCACTGGGGACCGGGGCTTTTCGACATCGAGTTCACGTGCGAGCCGGCGCAACTCGACGCCGTGATCGAGGCGATCGAGCAGGAGCTGGCAAACGTTAAGACCGAACTGGTGTCGGAAGATGAGCTTCAGCGAGTCAAACGTCTGACGATCGCCAACCACGTATATTCGCGACAGAAGGCGGCGGCCGTCGCGGGCAGTCTGGCTCGGGGCTATATGTCGACCGGCGATCCGCACTTCGACGATGCGTACGTGGCCAACATCCAGGGCGTGACGGCCGAACAGGTCCGCCAGATGGCGGGAAAGTACCTTCTCGATCATCGCCGCAACACGACGATGGTGCTGCCGGAGACGACGAGGCCGCCGCAACTCTCGGCGGCGAGCCAGCTTCAAGACAGCGACACGCGCCTGATCGTGCTGGATAACGGATTGCGCGTCCTGATACGTCCGGACCCGTCGGTCGACCTGGTGGCCATGCAGATCTACCTCAACGGCGGCCTACTCTACGAGTCGCGGGCAGACAACGGCATCAGCAACCTGCTGGCGTCGGCGGCCAGGTACGGGACGACGACGCGCAGCTTCGAGCAGATCGCCGAGCTGACCGAGTCGCGCGGGATCGAGATGGGATCCGGGTCGGGGCGCAACACGTTCTATTTCACGTCGCAGTGTCTGGCCGACGACCTGGACGAGGCCCTGCCGCTTTTGGCGGATATGGTGGCTCGTCCGGCCTTTCCCGAGCGATACGTGGAGATGCTCAAGAGGCAGGTGGCGGCTGCGATTCGGCGGATTGACGACGAATGGAGTTCGCACCTGGTCGATTTTTTCCACCAGGTGTTTTTCAGCGGCCCGTACGCTATGCGCCCTCTCGGCTCGGTGAAGGCGGTCGAGTCACTGGCGCCCGACACGCTGAAAGAGTTCCATGCCCGTCGGGCACGGGGCGATCAGGCGGTTCTGGCGGTGTTCGGCAAGCTCGACCCGGATCGCGTAGCCGCGTTGGTGCAGCAGCACTTCGGCGATCTGCCGGGCGGCGCGGCTGGACCGCCGGCCGCTCAGGAGGCCGGGCCTGTCGGCGCACCGGCTCTGTTCGTCACCGACTCCAAGCACACCGAGACGGCCGGTGTGATGGTTGGTTACCGCGGGATGCGGCTGACGGACGTGGATGACTACTATCCCATGCTGGTGGTGGACACCATCGTGGGCGGCTATCAGTACCCCGGGGGCTGGCTGCACAGCGCCCTGCGCGGTACGGATCCACATACCGGTCAGGTCCGCGACTTGGTGTATGCGGTGCATTTCGTGAACCGCGCGTGGGTCGAGCCGGGCTATGTGGCTGCGATCGCGGGTTGTCAGCCCGCGAAGGTGGGCGAGGTTCTCAAGATCATCCTGGGGAAGATGGACCTGGCCCGCCAAGGGCAGTTCACCATGGCGGAATTCGAGCTGGCCAAGGACTTGGTGATTGCGGCCGATGCCCTCGACAAGCAGACCAATGCCGACCTGGCAGCCCAGGCGTGCCTGGATGAGCTGTACGGGCTTGGATACGACTTCCGCCGGGGCCACGTCGAGCGGATTCAGGCCGTCACGCTCGAACAGGTCAAGCGAGTGGCGGCGAAGTACCTGACAGACCCGATCATCTGCATTACCACGCCTGATACCGAGGTGGCGGACCTGCCGTTCGAGGTGCGGCGGTGGACCCCGCCCGATGAACCGTCGCCAGATCATCAGGAGTGACCGGTCATGAGCGAGCAACCCCGTTACCTCGACCTGCCGCTGAGGCGATTCCTTGAGGACACTGCTGCGGCGCAACCCACGCCGGGCGGCGGGAGTGTTGCGGCGCTGACAGCCGCCTTGGCTTCGGCTACGGGGCGGATGGCGGCCAACTACACCGTCGGCAGGAAGCGATTTGCCGACGTGCAGCAGGAGGTGTCGGCCCTTCAGCAGCGCCTGGCGACGGCCGGGCAGATGCTCGAGCAACTTGTGGCCGAGGACATGATTGCCTACCGCCAGTTGCAGGCCGTCTGGCGCCGCGACGACGCGACGCCGGCGAGCCAGGTCGATCGTTCGGCCGCGCTGGTTGGGGCGATCGCCGTACCCTTCGAGGTGGTGGCGGTGGCGGGGGCGCTGCTGGCGGATTTGGATCGCTTGAAGGACGTCGCCAATCCCGATCTGTTGTCGGACGTGGGGGTGGCTGCCGAGTTGGCTGTGGCCGCCGCTCGATCGGCCGCACTGAACGTGCGGATCAATCTAAACCAACTGGACAACGCCGCCGAGGCCGATTCACTCCGTACGCAATTGAGCCATCAGCTTGAGCATGTCGAGGATCGGTATCGTAGCGTTTCGACGCATGTGAACCAGTGGATATAACGGCCGTGCCCGACGAGCCGGACTATTATGTGGAGATCAGCGGCATCGAGCAGCAGGCCCGTCCGGATGAGATTTGTCGAGCCCGGGGTGGCGGGTCGAAGCGCGCGTGGATCGGCGTGCACTTCCAGTGCTGTGACGTGTACACGCGGATCTACCGCAACAGGGAGGGCACGGCGTATGTGGGGCGGTGCCCGCACTGTTTGGCGCAGGTGCGCGTCCGGGTGGGTCCGGAGGGTACCGATGACCGGTTCTTTGTGGCGTACTGACATGCGCCATCGCCGTCGGTGTGGGGCCGGCTCACGGGGCGGTGTTCGACGGTCGTTGCGGTGCTTGTCGAATTGCCGACCGTATTCTGCTATACTTAAGGACTTCCGCAGGTGCCCCGCGGCCTTTAGTTGCCTTCGGGCTGCGGCGGGCGTCGGACGCACACTGGTGACGGTAAGCAGTGGTGAGGCAGGCGGTTGGGGGCATGGGACGCACCCGAGCGCGTGCAGGACGAAAGATGAGTCCACTACAGCTCAGTACGATACGTAACATCGGTATTGCGGCGCATATCGACGCCGGCAAGACCACGACCACCGAGCGCATTCTTTACTACACGGGCAAGACTCACCGCATGGGGGAAGTCGACGACGGAACAACGATTACAGATTTCGACCAGCAGGAGCAGGAGCGGGGCATTACGATCTATGCGGCGGCCGTGAGTTGTCCGTGGCGAGGGTACACGATCAACATCATCGACACACCGGGGCACGTGGATTTCACCGCGGAGGTGGAGCGGTCGCTGCGGGTTCTGGACGGTGCAATCGTGGTGTTTGACGCCAGGGAGGGAGTCGAAGCGCAGTCCGAGACGGTGTGGCGACAGGCGGAGAAATACCACGTTCCTCGGCTGTGCTTCGTCAACAAGATGGACCGGGTGGGGGCTGACTTCTTCGCCTCGGTGGAGTCCGTGCGCGATAGGCTGGGGGCCAGGCCCGTTCCCGTTCAGATCCCCATCGGCTGCGAAGGTGGGTTTGTCGGGCTGATCGACCTGGTGTGCATGCGGGCGGTGTACTACCAGCAACAGGAACTGGGAGCCAAATTCGAGGAAAGGGCGATCCCGGAGGATCTCGAGGAGCTGGCCAGGCACTGGCGCCATGAGCTGGAGGAGGCCGTCAGCGAGTTGGACGACGCCTTGATGGAGAAGTACGTGCATGGTGAGCCGTTGGCCGAGCAGGAGATCCGGTCAGCTCTGCGGACGGCTACCATAAGCCATGCCCCGCACACACAGCTCCATCCGGTCTTTTGCGGGTCGGCCTTGCGTTATATCGGGGTGCAGCGGCTCTTGGACGGCGTGACCGATTACCTCCCCTCGCCGGTGGAACGCCCGCCTATCGAGGGCCACGAGCCCGGTCATCCAGATCGCAAGATTACACGCAAGCCCAGCCCGGATGAACCGCTGGCGGCCTTGGTGTTCAAGGTGGTGGCGGCCAAGCCGGTCGATCAATACTACGTGCGGGTGTACTCGGGCGTGCTGAAGACCAACAGCCGTGTGCTTAATGCCACGCGGTCACGCAAGGAGAACGTCAGCCGCATCCACCGGGTGTTTGCCAAGCGGCGCGAACAACTCGACACGGTCCGCGCCGGTGAGATCGTGGTGCTGATCGGGCTGAAGGATTCGCTCACGGGCGACACGCTGTGTGACGCCAAGGCGCCGGTGGTGCTGGAGCACATTGAGTTTCCGCATACTGTGATTAGTGTGGCGATCGAGCCGAAGTCCAGCCGCGACCGGGAGGGGTTGTCCGAGGCGCTGCACAAGTTGTCGCGGCAGGACCCGACGTTCACCTACCGTGTGGATGCGGAGAGTGGCCAGACCCTGATCGCTGGCATGGGCGAACTGCATTTGGAGGTGATCGAGCACAGGCTGGCACACGAGTTGGGTGTGCCGATCAACATAGGGCGCCCCCGCGTCGTCTATCGCGAGACGGTGCAGGGCAGTGCTCAGGCCGAGGGGCGTTTCATCCGCCAGACGGGGGGCCACGGGCAGTACGCGGTGGTGGTGCTGGCGGTGGAGCCCTATCAGCCCGGCGAGGGTGAGGCCAGCGTTGCCTTCGAGAGCCAGATCAAGGGTGGTATCATCCGGCGGGAGTACGTTAAAGCAGTCGAACAAGGGGTGCGGGAGGGGGCCAACAGCGGCAGTCTTGCGGGGTATCCCGTTGTAAACGTTAAGGTTACGTTGCTGGATGGGCGCGAGCACGAGGTCGACAGTTCCGAATTGGCGTTCGAGAACGCCTCGCGGCTTGCGTTCCACGAGGCCGTGGGCAAGGCCAGTCCCAGTTTGCTCGAGCCCGTCATGGCCCTCGATGTCGTTGTGCCAGAGGAGTCCTTTGGGACGGTCAACGGGGATCTCCAGGCCCGCCGTGCGGTGATTACGGGCACTTGGCAGCGGGGCCGGCATCATCGGGTGATTCACGCGCAAGTGCCGCTGTCAGAGATGTTTGGCTACGCAACCGAGATCCGCAGCCTGACGGCAGGCCGGGCGAGTTGGAGCATGGAGCCTTTGAGCTACGGGCTGATGCCGACATCGCTGGCTGAGCAGATTCTCCAGGGCGTTTAGGGCGGTCGTGGCCGTGGTGGTGGGGCGCATCTTGGGGGTGGGCAAGGATTTTGCGGTCGCGGGGGTTGACAGCGCTGGGAGAGGGTATAACATGGCAGGTCTACGCAAACTATGGGATTGTTTGTAGTTAGGGTCGAGCAAGGCGGTTGGCGGGATGGAACGTGAGCGGATTCGCATCCGGATGGAAGCATACGATCACCGGGCGTTGGATGCATCGGCCCGTGAGATTGTCGAGCATGCCAAGCGGACCAGCGCGAGGGTGCGTGGGCCGATTCCGTTACCCACGCGTATCGAGCGCTATACCGTGCTGCGATCACCGCACATTGACAAGAAATCGCGCGAGCAGTTTGAGATGCGCACGCACAAGCGGCTGATCGACATCCTGGAACCGACGGCGCGTACTGTGGAGGCACTGAATAGACTGGTTGTGCCGGCGGGCGTGTTTGTGAAGATCAAGGCGTGACGGTCTTTGGCGGCGAAGACCTGTTCGGCGCTCTTCCTTAACGGGAACAGTTTGGCGCACGAGATGGATCGTGCGTAAGGTGATGAAGGCCTAGAGGCACAGGGATTTTTGCACCTTATGGTAGCGGCGATTTTGGGCAGAAAAATCGGGATGACGTGCGTGTTCGACGAGCAGGGCGCGTCGGTGCCGGTAACGGTCATCCAGGCGGGTCCCTGCCGGGTGCTTCAGGTGAGGCGCAGCGAGGGCAAGGACGGGTACGACGCGGTGCAACTGGGCTTCGAAGAGATCGACCCTCGCCGTTCGACCAAGCCCATGATCGGGCACGCGGGCAAGGCCGGTTCGGGGCCGGTTCGATTCATCCGTGAGATTCGCCTGGCGTCGCCGACCGACACGGAGCCGGGCGCCGAGGTGACGGTTGAGTTGTTCAAGCAGCATGATGTTAAGTACGTGGACATCATCGCCACGAGCAAAGGGCGAGGTTTTGCCGGCGTGATGCGGCGCCACAACTTCGGCGGGCAGCCGGACAGCCACGGGACCGAGCGCAAGCACCGCTCGCCGGGCAGCATCGGGGGGCACGCCGCGGGCGCAACGGGGCGTGGCATCAAGAAGGGCAAGCGGATGGCCGGTCAGATGGGTCATCATCGCTGCACGGTCAGAAACCAGATTCTGGTGGGCGTGGATGTGGAGCAACACGTTCTGTTGGTTCGGGGCGGCGTACCGGGTCCGAACGGCGGGTACGTGATGGTCCGTGCCAGCAAGACCAGGAGTTAGTTCAGAGTTGATCGGCGATGATCGAGTTGGTGGTATACAACCAGAAGGGCGAGCAGGTCGACACGGTTGAGGTCGACGAAGTGCGTTTGGGGGGCTATGTTCGCCCGAAGCTGCTCAAGCAGGCGTTGGTGATGTATCAGGCCAATCGCCGGGTTGGGACGGCGTCGACGCGTTCGCGTGGGATGGTGGCCGGCTCGACGCGCAAGATCTATCGCCAGAAGGGCACGGGCAATGCGCGTATGGGTTCGGTGCGTTCGCCGGTTCGGCGAGGCGGGGGGGTGGCGTTCGCCAAGCGTCCTCGCGATTTTTCGCAGGGCATGCCTCGAAAGATGCGACGGCTGGCCCGCAACAACGCGATTCTGGCGAAGATGCAGTCGAACGAGACGGTCATTGTTGACGATCTGACGTTTGAGCAGCCCAAGACGAAGGCGTTTGCCGGCGTGCTGGCGAGCCTGAAGATCCGCACAGGTTGCCTGGTGGCGCTGGCGGAGTCGGACGAGATGGTGTGGAAATCGGGCCGGAACCTTCCGAAGACGGAAATCCGGCCTGTTCGGCAGTTGAATGCGTACGAGGTGTTGCGGCGGAAGCATCTGTTGATGACGCGTGCGGCGCTGGATTTGCTTTTGGGTGAGCCGGAGGCGTCGTCGGCCGACACGTAGGCGGGAGTGCGTTCGCCGTGGATCTCTATCATACGATTGTCAGACCGCTTGTGACGGAGAAGACGACGCATCAGTCGCGTCAGTCGTTCGAAGCGACGCACAGCAAGCCGGATCGGGGCGGCACGTTCAGCTTTGAGGTGCACCCGGAGGCGAACAAGAGCCAGATCAAGCAGGCGGTCGAGAAGATTTACGGCGTTCGCGTGTTGAGCGTGCGAACGGCCATACACCGGGGCAAGGAGCGTCGGTACCGCTTTAAGCGAGGTGTGACGCGGCACTGGAAGAAGGCGGTGGTGGTGTTGCGGGCGGACTCGCCGACCATTGAGGAATTGCTGTTCTAGACGGGCGGTAGCGAGATGGCGATCAAGATCTACAAACCGACTTCGCCAGGACGACGGCGTTCGTCGGTCAACCAGCATGCAGAGCTGAGCGACCGCCGGAAGCGGCCGGAGAAGTCTTTGCTGGAGACGCTGCACAAGAGCGGCGGGCGCAATCACCACGGGGTGATCACGTCGCGGCATCGGGGCGGGGGCAACAAGCGGCGGTACCGGCGAATAGACTTCAAGCGTAGCCGCGACGATGCCCCGGGTCGGGTGGTCTCGATCGAGTACGATCCGAACCGTACGTGTCACATCGCGCTGTTGGAGTATCCCGACGGGGAGAAGCGGTACATCCTGGCGCCGGCGGGCCTTCAGGCGGGACAGCAGGTCGAGAGCGGCCAGCGGGTGGAACCCAAGGTGGGTAACGCCATGCCGCTGTCGAGCGTGCCTGTGGGCATGGACGTGCACAATGTTGAGATGGTGCCGGGCGGCGGGGGCAAGCTTGTGCGGTCGGCCGGCGCGTCGGCGCGACTGCTGGCGCGAGAGGGCGATTGGGCGACGTTGGTTCTGCCATCGGGTGAGATGCGACAGGTCCGGGTAGAATGTCGGGCGACGGTGGGTACGCTGGGCAATGCCGACCATCAGAACGTGCGGCTGGGCAAGGCGGGTCGGCGCCGCCACATGGGTCATCGCCCGCACGTGCGAGGCACGGCGATGAACCCGGTGGCGCATCCGCTGGGTGGGGGCGAAGGCCGCAGCGGGGGCGGGCGGCACCCATGTTCGCCCTGGGGCAAGTTGGCCAAGGGCGGGCGAACGCGTAGTCCGCGCAAGCGGGCCTCAAGCAGGCGTATCCTGCGGCGCCGTCGCAGCGTGCGGTACGGGCAGGTGGCGTTGAAGGGCAGGTAAGCCAGATATGGACCGGTAGACGATGTCTCGATCATTGAAGAAAGGCCCGTTTGTCGACGAGAAGCTGTTTCTGAAGGTGCAGCGCGCCAAGGAGGGCGGCTCGGGTGCACCGATTCGCACGTGGGCGCGTCGGTGCACGATCGTGCCGGAGTTTGTGGGCCAGAATTTCGAGGTCCATAACGGTCGGCACTTCATCAAGGTTTTCGTGACCGAGGAGATGGTGGGACACAAGCTGGGCGAGTTTTCGCCGACGCGGACGTTCCGCGGGCACAGCGGAGGCAGGCGTTAGGGATTCGGGCGGTATTTGACGGTGGCTACGATGCCTTATACGGCCAAGCATCGATTCGCGCGCATAAGTCCACGGAAGGCGCGGCTGGTTACGGACCTTATCCGGGGCCGTCACGTGAACGAGGCGCTGGACATCCTGCGGTTCGTGAACAAGCGGGCGGCGGTGATGATCGACAAGGTTCTTCGGTCGGCAATCGCCGACGCCGACGAGAAAGAGGCCGACGTATCGCGTCTGTACGTGGTCGAAGCCCATGTGGACGAGGGGCCGAGCTTCAGGCGGTGGCGGCCGAAGGATCGTGGTCGGGCGCATCCGATCGACAAGCGTACGAGCCACATTGTGGTGACGGTGGATGAGTTGAGCGACGGGCAGGCAGGACGACGAGCAGCCGCCGGATAGGCGGGTCGAGGAAACCTGTGGGTCAGAAAGTCAGTCCAATCGGCTTCCGCATCGGGATCACGGAAGACTGGCGTTCGCGCTGGTATGCACCGAAGGCGGCGTTCGGTGACTTTCTGGTCGAGGATCAGAAGGTCCGGCGGTTCATCGACGAGCGATTGAATCGCCAGCCGCCGTATGCAGCTGTGGCTCGTATGGACATCGAGCGGACGCGGAACGAGGTGAAGGTGGTGCTGTACACCGCCCGGCCGGGAATGGTGATCGGTCCTCGCGGCGCGGAGGTCGATAAACTGAAGGAGCAGCTCGAATCGCTGATCGACCGTAAGGTTGCGATTAACATCATCGAGATCAAAAGCCCCGATGTGGATGCCCAACTTTGTGCTGAGGGTATCGCGGAGCAACTGAAGCGCCGGTCGAGCTTCCGTCGCGTGATGAAGCAGCGTTGCGAGGCGGCAATGGCGGCCGGTGCCAAGGGTGTGAAGATCATCTGCAAGGGTCGTCTGGGCGGTGCTGAAATGGCCCGGCGCGAGACGCAGCTTCTGGGATCGATTCCGTTGCAGACGTTGCAGGCGAAGGTGGATTACGGCTACGCCGTGAGCCGGACGACGTACGGGGCGATCGGGGTGCGGGTGTGGATCTACCGTGGGCGCTATGACGAAGTGGCATCGGAACGGGAGGCGACAGGTGCGTCTCCTGCGAGGAGGATGCGCCGTTAAGGTTTCGGCCGATCGTACGTCGGCGGTTCGGCGATCGATCGGCAGTGGCGGGTAACTGTCGAGCTATGGAGTGTAAGCGATGCCGTTGATGCCCAAGCGAGTCAAGTTCCGCAAGAGCCAGCGGGGCAAGATGCGTCCCAGAGCGACGCGGGGCAACACGGTTGCGTTCGGCGAGTACGGCCTTCAATCTCTGTCGACCAGTTGGATCACGGCCAGGCAGATAGAGGCAGGGCGAGTGGCTGCTACGCACTTCCTGCACCGCGAGGGCCGGGTATACATTCGCATCTTTCCCGCCAAGCCGGTCTCCAGCAAGCCGCTGGAGACGCGGATGGGCAAGGGCAAGGGCGAGCCGGAGTTTTGGGTGGCGCGCGTGCGAGCGGGCACGATGTTGTACGAGATCAGTGGTGTCGACCTCGACGTTGCCCGGCAGGCGCTGGCACGGGTGGCCAGCAAGATGCCGGTGCGCTGCCGATTTGTGGCGCGCCGTTACGGCATTTAGCGGGATGTAGGCGAGAGCGGCATGAAGATTGGTGGAATCCGACAGCTGAAGAACGACGAATTGCACGCCGAGCTCGACCGGCTTCGGCGGCACCTGTTCGACTTGCGAAGTCAGGCGGTGACCGAGAAGCTGGAGGACCCTGCGCAGTTGACGAAGACCAAGAGGGACATCGCCCGGATCTTCACGGTTCTTCAGGAACGGGCGAGGATAGGCGACGAGGCGGCCAGGCAGTATCATCACGAGGCGATTGCCACGCACCGGCGAGGCTAGGCGGATAAGCGAGACGAGCATGGCGGAGCAGACGGCCGACAAGCAGGAGCAGACAGGTCCCAAGCTGGCACGACGCCTGCGCAAGACACGCGTAGGGGTGGTTACGTCGGACAAGCGGGACAAGACGATACGGGTGCGCGTGGAGACGCTGTCGAGGCATGGTCGCTACACAAAGTACGTTCGGAGCCGCACGAATTTGCAGGTACACGACGAGCGCGGCGAGGCGCGAGAAGGCGACCGGGTTGAGGTGGTGGAGTGTCGACCCTACTCCAGGACGAAGCATTGGCGTCTGGCGCGGGTGCTGCAACGCGCTGAGGAGGGCGGCCAGACGGCCGAGTCGATCGAGACATGATTCAGGCGCAGACGGTGGTGGACGTTGCGGACAACACCGGGGCCAGGCAGGCCCAGGTTATCCGCGTGTTGTCGGGCAGTACGGGACGGGCCGGCAAGAAGCGTCTGCGTCGTGCTGTCGTGGGCGATATCGTCATCGTGACGGTCAAGAAGGCGATGCCCAACAGCGAGTTTATGAAGGCGGGCAACCGCAAGGCACGGGTGCAGCGAGCGGTGGTCGTGCGCAGCAGGTATCCGACGCGACGTCCGGACGGCAGTTACGTACGTTTCGATCGGAACGCAGTGGTGTTGGTGGATGGCAACAACGAGCCACGCGGGACGCGCATCTTCGGGGCGGTGGCCCGGGAGCTGCGAGAGAGGAATTTCATGAAGATCGTCTCGCTGGCCAGTGAGGTGGTGTAGGGCCGCCCTACAGCGGCGAGGACGGTGGTTGCAGTTATGGCTTGCCACGTAAGGCGCGACGACATGGTGCAGGTTATTGCCGGGGACCACAAGGGTCAGACGGGCAAGGTGTTGCGGGTGGACCCGGAACGTAAGTTGGTGGTGGTGGAAGGTGTGAACATGGTCTATCGCCACATGCGTCGCAGCCGGCAGAACCCGCAGGGCGGGCGAATTCAGAAGGAGGCGCCGATTCACCTGTCGAACGTGCTGCCGGTGGATCCTAAGACGGGTCGCGGCGCTCGTGTGCGGATGCAGGTGGATCGCGGCGCCAACGGCGAAGTGATCAAGAAGACAAGGGTGACCGTATCCGGAACGGTCCTGGGCGAGGTGACCCGAGCCAGACCGGAGGCGTAGGCGGCGGGTCGAGTAGGGAACGGGAATGGCCGTAGTGCCGAGATTGCTGGATCGCTATCGCACGGAAACCGTGCCCCAGCTCAAGGAAGAGTTGAGCTGCCGGAACGAGTTGGGCGTGCCGCGGTTGGAGAAGATCGTGGTCTCGCAGGGCCTGGGCAAGGCCGTGGCCGAGGCGGGCGGCAAGATACGCGATAACAAGCGCCTTCAGGAGGCCGAGGAGCAGTTGCGCATCATTACGGGGCAGAAGCCCGTGATGACACGTGCCCGCAAGAGCGTATCGAATTTCAAGGTGCGTGAAGGGTGGGAGGTCGGCCTGAAAGTGACGCTGCGCGGGGCGCGGATGTATGAGTTTCTGGACCGCTTGGTGAGCCTGGCGATTCCGCGAGTGCGGGATTTTCGTGGACTGAGCCCGCAGAGCTTTGACGGTCGAGGCAACTATAACCTCGGTCTGAGCGAACAGACGGTGTTCCCGGAGGTAGACCTGGACAAGGTGACGTATCAGCAGGGCATGAATATCTGCATTGTGACCAGTGCCAAGAGTGACGCGGACGCCCGGGTGCTGCTGACGAAAATGGGTATGCCTTTCAGAAACTAGCTCGGGCTGCTGGTTGCAGGCGAGGGACGATGGCACGCAAAGCGTTAATCCTAAAGGCGAAGAGGCCGCCGAAGTACAAGGTGCGGGCGTATACGCGATGTGAACTGTGCGGACGTCCGCGGGCGGTGTACAGGAAGTTCAAGATTTGCCGGATTTGTTTCAGACAGCTGGCGAATCAGGGCTTGATTCCAGGCGTACGCAAGGCCAGTTGGTAAGCGGGGCGAACTGCCAGAGGCAAACAGCACGATGTGGAGTGATCCAGTAGCCGACATGTTGACGAGGATTCGCAACGCGGTGCGGGCGCGCCGGAAGTCAGTGCAGATTCCCGGCTCGAAGCTGAAGGTCGGCGTTGCGAAGGTGCTCAAGCAGGAAGGGTATATCACTGACTTCGATGTGATCGAGGACGCCAAGCAGGGGATTTTGCGGATCGAGTTGAAATACGGTCCGCTAGGCGAGGAGGTCATCCAGTCGATTCAGCGTTACTCCCGCCCCGGTGGGCGGCAGCACCGCAAGGTGGCGGATCTTCCGCGGGTGCTGAACGGACTGGGGATTGCGGTCGTGTCGACGAGTAGGGGGGTGCTGAGCGATCGGCAGTGCCGGCAGCAGAACGTGGGCGGCGAGGTGCTTTGCACCGTCTACTGATTGGCGGGCGGCGGCGATCGAGGCGAAGCGATGTCGAGAGTAGGTAATAAACCGATTCCCGTGCCCGGCGGCGTCAAGGTGACGCTGGCCGATCACGGTGTCCACGTCAGCGGGCCGAAGGGGCAGTTGACGTGGTCGTGGCCGGTGGAGATTTCGGTGGAGCTGGATGAGGGCGGCACGCAGGTCCTCGTGAAGCGCCCGGGCGACGAGCCGCGGGTGCGAGCGCTGCACGGCCTGACGCGAGCGTTGATCGCCAACATGATCCAGGGCGCCTCAACGGGGTTCGAAAGGCGGCTCGAGGTGCATGGTGTGGGGTACAACTGCAAACTTCAGGGCAGGCAGTTGTTGCTGAACCTGGGTTACATGGGGCTGGCCGAGGGCAGGCCCGCACAGTTCGTGTTGGACGTGCCCGAGGGCCTGGAGGTCGAGGTGACCTCGGCGACGAACCCGGGGCGCTTGATGGTACGTGGGGCGGATAAGCAACAGGTGGGTCAGTTCGCGGCGGAGATCCGCAAGCTGCGGCCGCCCGAGCCGTACCAGGGCAAGGGAGTCCGGTACGAAGGAGAACAGATTCGCCGCAAGCAAGGCAAGGCGTTTGCCAGCGGCGGCTAGTGGGCGAGGGTCCTGATGGACCGGGTTAGACAGAAGATCGTTCGTCGGAAGCGGCGCCGGCAACAGGTGCGTAAGCGGGTTTTCGGTACGCCGCAGCGCCCCAGGCTGACGGTGTTTCGCAGTCTGAAGAACATCTATGCGCAGATCATCGATGACACCGCCGGGCGGACGCTGGTCTCAGTCAGTTCGCGCGACAAGGATCTGCGCGAGTCGGTCGGGGGCGGGTCGAATGCGGCGGCGGCTTCGAAGGTCGGCGCGGCGCTCGGTGAGCGGGCTCGGTCGAGTGGGGTGGAGGCGGTGGCGTTCGATCGCAACGGATATCGATACCACGGCCGGGTCAAGGCGTTGGCGGACGCGGCGCGCGAGGCAGGATTGAAATTCTAGCCGGCAGGCTGGTGTAAGAGGAGCTGATGGCACGCGAGCCCATAACGCAGGTTGAAGAGGAACGACCTTTCGAAGAGACGGTGGTGAAGATCTACCGCTGCGCGACCGTGGTGAAGGGCGGCCGACGGTTTAGCTTCGGAGCGCTGGTGGTCGTGGGCGATCGTGCCGGACAGGTCGGCGTGGGCTACGGCAAGGCGAACGAAGTGCCCCAGGCGGTGGAGAAGGGCATCAAGAGCGCGCGGAAGGCCGTTAAGCCGGTTCCGCTGGCGGGCACAACCATCCCGCATCAGGTGGTGGGGCGCTTCGGCGCCAGCCGGGTGGTGATGGTACCGGCTTCGCGAGGTACCGGAGTGATTGCCGGGTCGAGCGTTCGGGCGGTGCTGGAGTTGGCGGGTGTGCGCGACGTGTTGACCAAGTCGTTTGGATCAACGAGTCCAAAGAACCTGGTCAAGGCCGCGTTGGCGGGCCTGCTGGGATTGCGGTCGGCCGATCAGGTGGAGCGGGTTCGCGGCGTATCATTGGCTTCGTGACAGGTTGGCAGGCATGAATCTGACCGAGGCGGTAAAACAGGCAGGGCGGCACAAGCGCAGCCGGCGCGTGGGCCGGGGTGAGAGCAGCGGCCGGGGCAAGACGTGCGGCCGCGGGCACAAGGGATGCAACTCCCGTGCCGGCGGCGGCGCGCCGAAGCACCGGGAAGGCGGACAGATGGCGATCTATCGACGGATTCCCAAGAGGGGATTCAACAACGCCAAGTACGCCACCCGTTACACCGTGGTCAACGTGGGCGATCTGAACAATCTGTTTGAGGACGGCGCCCAGGTCAGCATCGAGGCGTTGTGCGAGGTGGGACTGGTACGTGATGCGACCAAGCCGGTGAAGGTTCTGGGCGATGGCGAATTGACCAGGAAGCTTACAGTCTCCGGGCACAAGTTTAGCCGTTCGGCGTCGACGAAGATCGCCGAGGCAGGCGGCGAGGTACGGCAGCTTTAGCCGAGGCAGGGCGTGAGCAGGCATGTTTCGGGCCTTCTTCAACATTTTTAGAGTACCCGATCTTCGCAGCAAAGTGGTGTTCACGCTGGCGATGCTGTGCATTTACCGCATAGGGTTCCACGTGCCTCTGCCGGGGGTGAATCAGGAGAAGCTGGCGTCACACTTCGCGTCGGCTGCGTCCGGCACCGGACTGGGTCAGTTGACGGAGTACTTCGCTCTGTTCACGGGCGGGAGCCTTCAGCAGAGCACGATCTTCGGTCTGGGCATCATGCCGTACATCTCGGCAGCCATCATCTTCCAGTTGCTGGTGACGGTGGTTCCGGCGCTGGAGAAGCTCCAGAAGGAGGGGGAGACCGGTCGCCGCAAGATCCAGGAATATACGCGCTACGCCACGGTGGGTTTGTGTCTGATTCAGGCGTTCTTCTGGATGAGCTACATCCACCGCATGGGCCTGGTGTACCCCGACTACCAGGGCTCGATGTTGGTGTGGATGATGGGCCTGCTGGGGCTGACAACGGGAACGATCTTCCTGATGTGGCTGGGCGAGCAGATCGACGAGTACGGGATCGGTAACGGCATCAGCCTGATCATCACCGCGGGCATCCTGGCGCGGATGCCGCAGGCGATCATTCTCGTGGTCAAGAGCGCCGACCTGCGAATGGGTGCGCCGGGGGGCCAGAGCACCATGGGCCCGGGGAAGATCCTTTTTCTGATTATGGCATTCGTGTTTGTGGTGGCCGGCTCGATCCTGATCACCCAGGGTCAGCGGCGAATTCCGATTCAGCAGGCCAAGCAGACGCGGGGACGCCGGGTGTACGGCGGTCAGCGGCAGTATCTGCCGCTGCGGGTCAACCACGGCGGTGTCATGCCGATCATCTTCGCCAGTTCGCTGCTTGTGTTTCCCAACATTGTGTTCGAGTGGCTGACGCAGATGAGCTTTGGGCGAAGCGTCTGGAGCTTCCTGGCCGATTCGTTCGGACGCGGCAACTACATTTACGAGTTGACGTACGTTCTGATGATTTACTTTTTCGCGTACTTCTGGACGACGGTGCAGTTTCAGCCGAAGGAGATGGCCAACAACCTCCGGGACTACGGCAGCTTCATACCCGGCCTGCGTCCGGGGCGGCGCACGGCGGAGTACCTTGAAACGGTCATGACGCGCATTACGTACGTGGGGGCAGGCTTCCTGGCGGTGATTGCGGTGATTCCGGATGTTGTAGCGTCGCGGCTCGGGATCGATTTCCGGATTTCGGCTTTCTTGGGCGGCACGGGCTTATTGATCGTGGTGGCGGTGATGCTGGACCTGGTTCAGCGGATCGAGGCAAATCTGATCATGCGGAACTACACCGGCTTCCTCGGTGGAGAGGGTGGACGCATCAAGGGAGCGTACGCGTGAGGTTGGTGTTGTTGGGTCCACCCGGGGCAGGCAAGGGTACTCAGGCGAAGCTTCTCGCTGAGCGGTTCGGGCTGGCCCATTTGTCGAGTGGCGACATCCTCCGGGCCGAACGTGCGGCGGCGACCGAGCTGGGCGAAAAGGCCCAGGGCTACATGGACGCAGGGCAGCTTGTGCCAGACGACTTGATCGTGTCGATGATGGCCCAGCACATGGCCCGGGCCGAGCGGGAGCGGGACGGGTACGTTCTGGACGGTTTCCCGCGGACGCATGAGCAGGCTCGGGCGCTGGATCGTCAGTTGTCCGAGCAGGGCAGCCGGCTGGATGCGGTCCTGGAGTTGAAGGTGGACGACGACGTGGCCGTGCGGCGGCTGGCAGGCCGGCGAGGGAAGGAAAGCCGCACCGACGACGCACCGGAGGTGGTTCGTCAGCGGCTGCGGACGTATCACGAACAGACGGCACCGATCTCGGCCTACTATGCCGAGCAGGGGCTGTTGAAAGAGGTGGACGGCGGCGGCGAGATTGAAGGGATCCATAACAGGCTGGCGGAGATAGGGCAGGCCTTTGTGGGCAGCCGCGGATAGATGGCTGGCGGGCCGGCCGGGCGTACATGGCGATTCTCAAGAGCAGGCGCGAGATTGAGTTGATGCGGCAGGCAGGCCGCATCGTGTATCGGGTCCTGGAGCACCTGCGTCAGATCGCCAAGCCTGGCGTGACCACGGCGGAGTTGGATGCGGTGGCCGAGCAGATGATCCGCCAGGCGGGTGCCGAGGCGCTGTTCAAGGGCGTGCGCTCAGCTGAGGCGAGCTTCCCGTTTCCTGCGACGATCTGCACCAGCCTGAATGAGGAGGTGGTGCACGGCATACCCGGGTCCCGGGAACTGAAGGAGGGCGACATCCTGAGCGTCGATTGCGGCGTGCGGCTCAAGGGCTACTGCGGTGACGCAGCCACGACCATCGGCGTGGGGACTGTGGCGCCGGAGGTTCAGCGTCTCTTGGAGGTTACGCAAGAGGCGCTTGAGGTCGCCATCCGCGAGGTAAGGCCGGGGCACGGGTGGAACGAGGTCGCGCGGCAGATGCAGTGCCATGTGGAAAGTGCGGGCATGTCGGTAGTCCGCAAATTCGTGGGCCATGGCATCGGGCGCGAGATGCACGAGGATCCGAAGGTACCGAATTTCGTGGAGCCCGGCCAAGGGCAGGACATTCCGCTGGAGCCGGGGTTGGTTCTTGCCGTCGAGCCGATGGTGAACTTGGGGGCGGCAGGGGTGAAATATGCCGACAGCACCGGGTGGACCGTAGTGACGACCGATGGGCGTCCCTCGGCCCACTTCGAGCATATGCTGGCGGTGGCGAGCGATGGCGTGGACGTGTTGTCGGATGGACATTAGACGTCGGCAGCAGACGAGCAGGTGGGCATCATGAAGGTTCGTGCGAGTGTTAGGCGAATCTGCGAGAATTGCAGGATTGTGAAGCGCAAGGGCGTGGTGCGAGTGGTTTGCTCGAATCCGCGTCACAAGCAGCGGCAGGGGTAAATGTGGTGCTCGGGCGGTCTGTGTATCGGACCGTTCGGACAGAGAGGGAACGACGGGAGCGTCGGAGGTAGACCATGCCACGTGTAGCGGGCGTTGAGATACCCAACGAGAAGCATGTGGTCATCTCGTTGCGTTACATCTACGGCATCGGACCGCGTCGCGCGAGGGATATCTGCGAAAGGGCGAGGATCGAGCCGAGCATGGCGGCCGGCAAGCTCTCGGAGGATGAGTTGAGCCGGATCGCGTCGATTCTCGAGCAGGAGTATGTAACCGAGGGCGCGCTGCGGCGGCAGGTGCAGCAGAGCATCGCCCGTCTGCGTGACATCGGGTGTTACCGGGGTTTGCGGCACCGCCGCGGGCTTCCGGTCCGCGGCCAGCGGACGCGCACCAATGCGCGGACGCGCAAGGGCCCGAAGAAGACGGTGGCAGGCAAGAAGGGAATCAAGGAGATGCATCGTGGCTAAGACCGGCAAGCGACGCGTTCGTCGACACGTGGCTCGGGGCATTGCCCACATCAAGGCCACGTTCAACAACACGTTGATCACGATCACGGACTACAGCGGGGAGACGCTTTGCTGGGCGTCGGCCGGCACGATGGGCTTCAAGGGCACGCGCAAGAGCACGCCCTTTGCCGCTCAGCGAGCGGCTGAGAGCGTGGCGCAGGCAGCCAAGCGGCACGGCGTGACGGAGTTGGAGGTGCGGGTGAAAGGCCCGGGTTCGGGCAGAGAGCCGGCGATCACGGCGTTGCAGGCGGCGGGGCTGAGGATTCAGGCGATCGAGGATGTGACCCCGCTGCCGCACAACGGTTGCCGTCCGCCGAAGCGGCGGCGCGTGTGAGCGGCGACGGGGCGGCCGTCGACCGATCGGACGAAGGAAGGTTATGGCGCACAATACAGGTCCAGTTTGTCGGTTGTGTCGTCGTGAAGGCATCAAGTTGATGCTGAAGGGCTATCGCTGTGAGACGGCCAAGTGTCCCATGGAGAAGCAGTACCGCAGCCGCCCTCCCGGCATGCATTCGTGGCGGCGGACGCGGAGCAGCGAATACGGCGTACGCCTGCGCGAGAAACAGAAAGTCAAGCGCTACTACGGGGTATACGAACGGCAGTTCATAAAGTACTTCCGGGCCGCTGAGCGCGCGCGGGCGAATACGGGTGAGGCGCTTCTGTGTCTGCTGGAGCGCCGGCTGGACAACGTGGTAAGCAAACTGGGCTTTGCCTCGTCTCGACCGGCGGCCCGACAGATGGTGCAGCACGGGCATGTGTATGTGAATGGGCGCCGGTTGAACCGGCCGAGCTATCTGGTCAGGCAGGGGGATCGCGTGACGGCCAAGCCGTCGCAGCGGTCGACGCGGATGGCGCGTATGACGCTGGAAGCGGTGGGCGGTGGGGGGCCGCAGCCGTGGTTGCAGGTTGTCCCGGAGCGCCTCGAGGGGACGGTGAGCGCGTTGCCCACCCGGGATGACGTTCAGATTCCGGTAGAGGAGCAGTTGATCGTCGAGCTTTGCAGCCGCTAGGTCAGCGTTGATACTTCTTCGCACTCGGGAGGCTAGCCAGATGCGAGTCAGATGGCGTGGATTGGAGTTACCGACAAGAGTCATCCGTGATGAAGAGACCGGTACGGATCGCTACGGTCATTTCATTATCGAGCCATTCGAGCGAGGCTTCGGGACTACGGTAGGCAACAGCCTTCGGCGCATCCTCTTGTCGAGTCTTGAGGGAGCGGCGGTGACTCGTGTCAAGATTGCCGGGGCGCCGCACGAGTTCAGCAGCCTGCCCGGAGTGCTGGAGGACGTCACGGATATCATTCTGAATATCAAGTCGCTGGTCGTGCGGTTCGAGGGCGACGAACCGAAGATCATGCGCGTGGCACGCCACACCAAGGGGGAGGTGCGAGCGGGCGACATCGAGGCGGATCCGGCGATCGAGGTGATGAACAAAGATTCGCTGCTGGCGACGCTAACCGACGACGTGTCGTTTGAGATCGAGATGACGGTGGCGAAAGGCCGCGGCTACATCCCCGCTGAGGAGACGGTCGAGGAGGAGCAGGAGATCGGGGTTATCCCGATCGACGCGGTATTCTCGCCGGTGACGCGCGTGCGATACAAAACAGAGGATACACGTGTTGGCCGGCGGACCAATTACGATCGGCTGATCCTGGAGGTATGGACGAAGGGCACGATCTCGCCTGACATGGCGCTGGTGGAGGCGGCCAGAATTCTGCGGAAGCATCTGAATGCCTTCGTCCAGTACTTCGAGTTGGGCGAGGAACGAGCCGGCGAGCCGGTCGAAGTCATGGCAGGCGAGGCCGAGGCCGATCCGGAAATGCTGCGCAAGCTCAACATGAACATCAGAGACCTGGATTTGTCCGTGCGGGCGGGCAATTGCCTCCTGTCGGCCGAGATTAACACCGTGGCGAATCTCGTGCAGATGACCGAGGCCCACCTGCTGAAGTTCCGGAATTTCGGCAAGACATCGCTCCGCGAGGTCAAGCGCAAACTGGCCGATTTGGGACTGAGGCTTGGGATGGACCTGACGCCATTGAGACAGCAACTGACCGAGGCGCCGTCAACCGCCCAGGCGGCGAATGTCGAGTAGCCGATCACACCCGGAGGGTTGCCCATGCGGCATCTTGTAAGCGGACGCAAGCTGGGGCGGACGTCGGCGCACCGGCGCTCGCTGCTGCGGAATCTGGCCCAGTCTCTTGTCGAGCACGAGCAAGTGCGAACGACGCTGCCGAAGGCCAAGGAGCTTCGACGGTTTGTCGAGAGGCTTATTACACTGGCCAAGAAGGCGCATCAGGGAGACGTAGCCGCTCGGCAGATGCTGGTCAGGAAGCTGTGCGACCGAGCCATCATCGCGGCCGAACACCGCGAAACCTACGATCTGATGAGCGACGCTGGCCGACAAAAGGTGTTGCGGTCGCGCAGCGGACGACGGCATCGGACCGGTCAGCCCCGTCCGGGGTTGTCGTTCACGGCTGAGTCTGTCGTTCACCGACTGATTAACACCATTGCACCACGCTATGCGGATCGTCCTGGTGGCTATACGCGGATCATCAAGCTGGCGACGCTGCGCGTGGGGGACGGCGGCCAGCAGGCGATCGTGCAACTGGTCGGCTCGGAGCAGGCACAGGGCAAGGCACGCTCGTCGGGGGTGACGGCGCGGCGCAAGCGAGCGACGAGCCGACAGCAGGCAGCGCGGGATGTGCTCCAGGCGTCGCGGCCAACGTCGAAGGCCGCCGCCCCTGCCGATAGCGCTTCGCCAACGCCCGAGGCCAAGGCGACGGACACGACAGCCTGAGCCGTCGGCTGACCAGGCAGATGGGCAGGAACAGCAGGCGCCCGGATCGTAGCGTGCGCCCGATGCCGTTGGGGACTCTGGGTTGTGAGCGATGAAGCCGATTGTGTCTTCTGCAGGATTGCCGCGGGCCAAATCCCGTCCATGAAGATATTGGAGGATGGGCAGAGCATCGCTTTCCTGGATATCAATCCGCTGGCGGAAGGCCACGTCCTGCTGATTCCGAAGGATCATTTCGAGACGCTCGATGAGATGTCGCCCGATCTTGTGGCGGCGGTGACCGCACACCTGCCGCTTCTTGTGGCGGCGGTCACGCGCGTGGCCGGCGCCGAGGGCTGTAACGTCTTGCAGAACAACGGCCGTGCCTCCGGGCAGGCGGTGCCTCACGTTCATTTCCACGTGATCCCGCGTCGGTCGGGTGACGCGCTGGGATACCGCTGGCCTGCGGGCAGCTATGCGACGGGGCGTGCGGAGCAGGTGCACGCTGCGTTGAAGCAGGCGGTGGGCGGGCCCATGTGACGACGCGGCCAGACACTGCTCGGTGCGTACACGACGATTGACAGCTTCAGGGCGGCTTCGTAGAATTTCCTTGCATGCCATAGGGAACACCGTGTAAGCGACCTCTTGAGGTGCATTGGATGGTTGAGTTGGGCGGGCAGGTGTTCTTCGCTGGTGTCCTTGGTCCGGCCCTTTGGGGGATGGGCGTCTGGTCGCACGTGCGACTGGATCCGGACGCCGCCTACAAGCTCTTTCTCTACCCGTACCTGGTGGTGGTGAGCGTTGTCTGCCTGTACGGGTTTCATCGCTGGGTTCTGGTCTGGCTGTATTACCGCTACCGCAAGAACGCGCCGCGGCTGCGTGCGTGTTTTGTGCAGCCACCTCGGGTGACGATCCAGCTCCCGATGTACAACGAGCAGTACGTGGCTCGGAGGGTCATCGAGAAGACCTGCCAGATCGACTATCCCGCCGACCGCTTGCAGATTCAGGTGCTGGACGATTCGACCGACGAGACCGTGGACATCGCGCGCGACACCGTCGAAAGAATGCGGCTGGTCGGACACGATATCGTCTACCTCCACCGCGAACATCGCACCGGCTACAAGGCCGGGGCGTTGGAGGAGGGGCTCAAAACCGCCACCGGCGAGTTTGTCTGTATCTTCGACGCCGACTTCATACCTCCTCCCCAGATTCTGCGGGAGACCATCGACTATTTCGCCGATCCGTCGGTTGGGATGGTGCAGGCCCGATGGGACCACATCAATCGGGACCATTCGCTGCTGACCAAGACCCAAGCCATCCTGCTGGACGGGCACTTCATGATCGAGCATACGGCCCGGAATCGTTCCGGGCGGTTCATGAGCTTCAACGGGACGGCCGGCCTGTGGCGCAAGAGTTGCATCGAATCGGCTGGGGGCTGGCAGCACGACACGCTCACCGAGGACCTCGACCTGTCGTACCGGGCCCAGCTGAAGGGCTGGAAGTTCGTGTTCCTGCCCAACCTGATCTCACCGGCCGAACTGCCTTCGGAGATGAACGCCTTCAAGTCGCAGCAATATCGCTGGGCCAAGGGCGGTGCGCAAACGTGCAAGAAGCTGCTGCCGAAAATCCTGCGGTCGCGCCTGCCCTGGAAGATCAAGGTTGAGGCGTTCTTTCACCTGACCAGTTGCATTGTGTACATCTTCATGGTGCTGCTGACCCTGTTGCTGTTTCCGGCCTTGTATCTGAAACTCTCGTTGTTCCGCGACGGTATACTCGGACGGGTGGCCTTCGACGCATCGTTGTTTCTGATAGCGACGTGCTCGCCGAGTACGTTCTATCTGGCCAGCCAGCGCGAGATCTTTCATACCTGGGCCGACAAGATCAAATTCCTGCCGCTGCTGATGGCGCTGGGCATTGGGATCGCGCTGAGCAACGCTCGTGCCGCCTTGGCGGGCTTCTTCGGCAAGCCGAGCGAGTTCGTGCGTACGCCCAAGTTCGGCGTGGCGGCTGCGTCCGACGGGATATGGCGCAAGCGCGTCAAGACGTACCAGAAACCCAGGAGACGCGACATCCAGCCGTATGCCGAACTGGCCGTCGGATTGTATCTGTTGGCCTGTGTGGGCCTGTGCTTCGTCCATGAAAAGGTGACGGTGGGTGTTCCATTTCTGGTGCTGTTCATGAGCGGGTACCTGTACGTGAGTCTAACCAGCCTGTTGCCTCATCGGGCACCGGAGCGGGAGGAACAGGGGGCTGGGGTGGCCAACCTCGCCGAGTCGAAGTCAGAGCCCATCGTTCGCGCGCGTCGAGCAGGCTGACACTTCGCTGATCGCTGGTTCTGCATCGTGACACTGACCGTATACGCCGCCAGAGCCACCTTGTGGCACCACGTGGAAGGTGCGCCTCGTGTTGTGCTTGACGATCGCGGCCGCAACTTCCGGCTTCACGTGGTCGATGGGTGTTTGGCGAACGAGGCGTATGACGCTGCCACGGTCTGGAAGGTGCTTGCCAGAACCGGCGGCGCGATCAAGCTGCTTCACACCGGCTGCATCCGCCCAGTGGGGCCGGCGGGCGCCTGGATCTGCTCCAGTTGCGCACCGTACTGGATGTGGTGCGTCATGCAGTTGCAGGTAGTCTCATTGCGGAGCCGATGCTTCGGGCCGAGCCGAAGCGCCTGAATCGGTCGGGGCGGGAGCGTCGCCTGCATCGTCGATCACAAAGTCCTCGTCCCGCAGGCGGGCCCTGAGGTCGAGTTGGCTGTACAAATAGGCTGCATCGAGTACGTCGTCCGCCAGCCAAAGTAACGTGCCGGCCGCGAGCCGCGTTTCGGCACCCACGAACAGATCTTGTCGTACGTGCTTGGCTCCCGAGCCGGGCGGATAGTGAATGTCTAAATGATACACTGCCTGGTCCAATTGTTCAAGCTGTTTGAGCCCCAGATATGTGATCTTCACCGGCTGCTGTGGTTCGGCGCGGTCGACGGCTTCGAGGGTTCGTTCGACCATGCGGGCCAGCCCGAATTCGGTGATTTTTCGCTTGGCCTTACCCCACACCACCGGGTCTTCGACGCGGTATCGCCCCAGCGCCGGAGGCAGGCCGGGCAGCAGGCCGCGCCTCGGCATGATCAGCAGGCGGTTATCGTGCTTGCCGTCGACGTACAGCGACTCGACTACTTCGCTGTCGGCCGGTTCGGTCCAGATCATCTTGATGCTCAGCGGATCGACTCGGTACATCACACGTATATACTCGGGCTGCTGAAGCTGAGGAATGAGCCCCAGTCGCTCCTGACGGTATAGCAGCAACGTGTACTGCTGTAGTTGGCGGCTGCGTTGAAGGCATTCGCGCAGATACCCCACCGGATCCTGCTCGAGGAATCTTACGTCGTCGGGGCCGGTGTCAGTCGGCTTGCTCGTTACCATCATTTCAGGGGCTGTGGCTGCCGTGCAGCCGCACACCGCTATCGCCCAAGCCATCGACGCCAAACTAACTCGTCTTCGTTTACTCACAACCGTTCCCTTCCATTGATCTGCGAGTCGTTCGATTCGCTGCCATCATCGCCATGCCCGATCTTTGCAAGTAGCTCAGCCGCCTGTGCTCTCAGGCTTGACGTGGGGTGTTCACGTAGGATGCGCTCGAGCGATTGCCGGGCTCCCGCCGGTCGACCGCAAGCCAGCTCGACGTCGGCGATCAGCATCAGCAGCTCCGGCGCGCGCGCCGAGTGGGGGTTCACTTCAACCAGAAGGCGCGCTTCCTCGGACGCCTCGCCTCGGCTGCCCTCCGCCACCAAACACCGGGCCCGCAGCAGCGTCGTGGAACCGGTCAGTTTGTCTGTGGGGCAAGACCATTCCCATTGGTTAAGTAGTTGCTGGGCGGCCGTCCATTCTCCGCGGCGGAGATAGTCTTCGACCGTCCGTGCGAAGTGTCCTCGGTTGGCGGCCTGTTGATCGGCCCGACCCAGCAGTTCGGCGGCGTGGTAATGCCGTTCGGCTGAGACAAGGTCGCCACGCTGCCGCGCGATGTCGCCCATGCCGATCCTGGCCCGACGGACATCGTCACGGCCAGCACGTTCGGCGTATTCGCCCAGTACGCGCTGAAAGGCGTCTTCCGCCTTCTGTAAGTCGACGTCGTGCGCCAGCCACAACCCCCCTTCGACGGCGCAAGCGTGCGCTCTTATGGCGGGGTCCTTCGAGGCCTGTTCCAGGCGATGGCAGAGCTCTACGGCGCGCTGCGGATCGGACGACACGCTTCGCGCCGCCTGAATGACCTCATCGAAGTACGGTGCCAACTGCTTGGGCTTCAGATCGTTGCATTGGTCGATCATCGCTCGACCGGCCGCCAGGCATATGTCCAGTTCGCCGGCGCGACGAAGCAACTGCACGGCGACGGCCAGGTCGGCTGCGGCCATCGCCTCGAACGGATACTCCGACACGATCCGGGCGTGTAGAGCGGCGGCGGCGGTCTCGCCGGTGGCGACGCGGTCCCAGTCTCGCTGCACGGCCAGGCGGTTGCTGAGCTTCGACGTCTGCCCGACCGTGCTGACCGCGAGGGTGATGCGGTAACGCTCCGACCTGAGGTATACATGCTCCGGATCGCGCTGGCGGGACGTCGTGCCGTCGCCGAAATCCCAGGCCAATTTGACGTTTGCAGACGGCTTCGGCAGCTTCGCGGTAAACCGGTAGCGGTAACTGTGGCGGTCGGCGAAGAACGCCTCGCCGAGCTGTTCGAAGACAAAGTCCGCCTGGAAGCGTCGACTGACATGATCCAGATCGCCCAGGCGACCCTCGACCACCGGCGCGAAGGATGCCGGTGGGATGACGGTAATCCTCTCCTGTCCGGGCGGCTGCCATGCTGCGACCGCGCCCCCATATCGCCCGACGTTGACGTGGTAGTACGTAAACTTGTGCAGGCCTTCGGTCAATTCCGCGATGCCCTGGTGTTTGGCGTCGGCTCGCCAGCGATGTTGGCCAGGCCAGGCCACTACCTGCTCATCGTCGATCAGCAGAAACGACGCGTCGTCGCTGCTGGTTGCAAACACGTACGATCCGGTCTCAGGACAGATCAGCCAGCCCTCGTACTTGTGGCAGGTGTCGCCGGTCGGCCCGAAGGGGTTGTGTCCCAGAAAGACGTTCGGCACGAACCTCATCCCCTGCAAAGGCTCGGCCTTGCCAAACGTCTCCAGTGTCTGCGCTAGATCGCCTATCGCGCCGCCCCGATACTTCCATCCCGTCAGTACGAGCCCGCGCTGCGGACGCCAATCGGTTTCGGCCGGCTCGGCCTTCTGATTGCCGCAATAAACGAAGTACTTCTTTGCGTTCGGCAGCATGGCGAAGCAGAGGCGCAGTCGGTCGCCGGGTCCGCGCTTCATGATCCGATGGGGTGTCTCTTTGCCGCCGGCTGTGACCACCCGCACCGACGGGGCGGGCCCGCCGACGATTCCGTGGGTGGGCAGCACGACGTGGCACACCTCGGCGCCCGGCCAGGGCGTCTTAGCCGGCTCGGCGAGCACCGCCCGCCGCCACGACCACTGCCGATTCCACCAGGGCGTCTGATCGCTCCGCGCCGGCTGTGTGGCCAGGCCCGCTATCATCACAACCAAGCTTGCAGACAGCCGATCCCTGTTTCGCATCACTCGGATTATAGAGAAGGCACCGCTGGGCACCAATTCGCCGCGCAACGACTCACCCACGAATCGCCGCCGTAGGGCTGATCTGCTTGAGTTTTCTGCCCGCAACAGGTGTAATGCGTCACGTGTATGAGTAGTAGCATGGAGCCGGGAAGTTGGCGGATGTGGAAGCGATTATCTTCGACCTCGACGGGACGCTCACCAGGCCCGTCCTGGACTTCGATGCGATCCGGACCGAGTTGGGTCTTCCGCCCGGGCCGTTGCTGGAGCGCATGGAAACCATGTCGTCCGAGCAGCGCCGCCGGGCCGAGCAGGTCCTGCACCGGCATGAGGCCCAGGCTGCCCGGCACAGCGAGCTGCACGACGGGGCGAGCCCGGCCCTGCGTGCCCTCCACGATCGGGGGCTGCGCCTGGCTATCCTGACGCGCAACTCGCGGCGATCGGTGCAGACCGTGCTCGATCGCCACGGTCTGACAGGGCTGTTCGAGGTGGCCTACACTCGGGAAGACGGGCCCGCCAAGCCCTCACCCCAGCCGGTGTTGGAGATATGTCGGCGGCTCGGAGTGGGCGCCGGGCGTACGTGGGTGGTGGGCGATTATCTGTTCGACATCCAGGCCGGCAGGGCGGCCGGCGCGGGGGCGACGGCGTTGATGATCGGCGACAAGGAGCCGCCCGAGTACGCCGACCAGGCCGACCATGTGATACGCCGACTCGATCAACTGCTGGAGTTGGTGGACGTATGAGGACCCGGTCGTTGGCCTTGGCCAATGTGCTGCATCGTCCCCTTCGGGCTGGCGTGGCGGTGCTCTTTGTGGGGGTGCTGACGGCCCAGATGATCACCGCGCTGGCTCTGTCGCACGGCACGCTCAATGAGGTCGCCGAGCGTTTCCAGAGCGTCGATGCCGAATTGGTTGTGTTGCCGCGGCAGGAGAACGTGATTTTTACTGCCGGGGCCGCGTTCTCCGACAAATACATACCCCTTATCCGTTCGGTCGAGGTGGGAGCTCGGCCGGCCGTCGACCATGTGATCCCGGTTCTGTTCGACGTGGCGAAGCTCGGCGGGCAGCAGCAGAGGCTCTTCGCGGTCAGTCGGCGCGACATTCCAGCGTTTCTGGGCGGACGGAAGCTCGTGGAGGGTCGCTGGTTCGACGACCAAGGCCGGTTCGAGCAGCACGTTGCCTCGCTGAGCGAGTCGGCGGGGCGATACGATCCGGATAGAGTCGACCCGGCCGAACTGGCCCGCGCCTGCGAGTTGGTGATCGATACGCGTTTGGCTCGTGTAGGCGGCTACAAACCGCGAGATGAAGTGGACGTCCTGGGGCGCCGGTTTACCATCGTCGGCATTGTCGAGGCGGGTGTCGCCGGGCGCGTGTTCTGCTCATTGGCGGCGCTGCGGCATATCAAGATGGGCGGGGCCGACTGGTCGAGCACGTACTTCGTCAAGCTTCATGATTCGGTGTCGGCTGAACAGACGGCGGATGTCCTTGCTGCACGGCTGGGCGCGCGGGTCGAGCTGAAGAGCGACTACAGCAAACTGCTCCGCGAGGGCTTCGCGCAGGTGTTCGCGTATATGATGGGTATCAGCGGGCTGCTGATTTTCGGGTGGGTGGTGTTCGTGTTTCTGATCATCTACACGATGGTGCTGGAACGGACGCGTGAGATCGGTATTCTCAAGGCCCTTGGCGCGACGCGCTTCTTCATTCTGCGGCAGACGGCGTACGAAGCATTGATCATCGCCGGCAGCGGGACCGTGCTGGGCATGGCGCTTTCGTTTGCCGTGCGATGGGCGGCGGATCGGCTCTTCCCGTTACTGACGATTGATCTCGAGCCTCGATGGTTTGCCCTCGCGCTGGGTATCGGGCTGGTCGGCGGTGTGCTCAGCGCCGCCTACCCGGGGTGGCGCGCGGCGCGGTGCGATCCGGCCCACGCCCTCAGTTACGAGTGATCATGACGGACGTAATGCTCAACGCGATCGATATTCACTACAGCTACCGCGAGGGTTCGGTGGTGACGCCCGTGCTGCACGGGATCGACCTTCGCGTGCGGCAGGGCGAGTTCGTGGTGATCGCCGGGCCCAGCGGTTGCGGCAAGAGCACGCTGCTGCATGTGGTCGGTCTGATGGCCCGACCCGACCGGGCGCAGGAGTTGACCATAGACGGTCAGGCGGCGTTGGGTTTGTCCGACGCGGCCCGCACCCGCCTGCGATGCCGAAAGATCGGCTTTGTCTTCCAGCGTTTCAACCTGCTGCCGGTCATCTCGGCGAGGGAGAATATCAACCTGGCTCTGCGCCTGAAGGGCGAGAGCCTGGACGGGCAGGCAGAGCGCGCACTCGACTCGGTGGGGCTGGCCGAGCTGGCCGCCAAAAAGCCCGGGCAAATGTCCATCGGACAGCAGCAAAGGGTGGCCATCGCCCGCGCGCTGGCCTGCCGACCTCCGCTGCTGCTGGCCGACGAGCCGACCGGAAACCTCGATTCGGCCAACTCGCTCCGCGTTTTGGATCTGCTCAAGCAGCTTCAGCACCAACAGGGCCAGACGGTCGTCATGATTACGCATAACGAGATGATCGCCGACTGCGCCGACCGCGTGATAAGGATGAGAGATGGGCGATTCGAGGACTGAATTGCTTACGGACTTTCTGTTTCGGGCACCCGCAGCCGGCGGCGACCGGCTGAATCTCCGTCTCGCGTTCGTCGTGTATCTCGTCTGGATGGCTGTGCTGACCGGTGTCGCAAGGCTCGGCTTTGCCGGCTACGAGGCTGGCTCGACGGTGGGGCTGGTGGTCTGGCTGCTGGCGGGGTACGTATTCTATCTCTCGCTGTGCTGCACGTTTCTGCCGGCGCCGACGGCGTGGGTCGTCATGTTGCTGGCGTCGGACTACCTGGCTGGGCTGGTTGGCTTGGAGAATGCCGTCGTCGCTCGCCTGCTGGTGGTGACCACGTTGGGTGCCTTGGGCACGGCGGTAGCTAACCTCAACGAGTATCACGTCCTCACATTCCTGCTTCGGTATCGTCGTGCTGCATCATTGCGGCGAGCCCGGTTTTACCAGGTTGCGGCTGATTGGTTTGGCCGTTCGCCGTTCTGGGTTCTGATGGCCTTCAGTCTCGTACCGATACCGGTCGACGTGATCCGGTGGCTGGCGGCGGCGTGCGGCTACTCTCGGTGGCGATACTTCTGGGCATACTTTCTGGGCCGGTGGGTGCGGTATGCGCTTCTGGCCACGTCGACGGTTTTTCTGGCTCTCGAGCCGTGGCAGATTGCAGGGATCCAGATCGCCCTGGTGGTCCTGGCGACGATGCGGTTCCTGCCCGGGGTCGTTCGGCGCTTGCAGCGGTGGCGTCAGCAGGCGGCTCTGACTGCGTCGGCCGACGTGCTCGAGCCTGCCGGCCAAACGACGTGAGTGGGTTCTGGCTCAACTTTGGAGGTCCTGTCATGACATCAATCGCAGCGTGGATGGGCTCATGGGTGGCGGCGAGCTTCTGCTTGCCCGTCGCGCCGACGACCGGCCCGGCCACATCAGCGACAACCCGGCCATGCGTCCCGGCCACCACACAAGCTGCGGCTGCAACGCAGCCGGTCTCATCGGGCGACTTACGGGTGGATGCGATCCTTGATCGGCTGGAGCGCCGGGGGGATGCCGTTGAAGACCTGTCGGCCAAGCTGACCTTTCAGCGCTATGACGAACTCGTCGAAGAGCGCCTCACGCGCCACGGCGAACTGCTCTATAGGCGCGACGAACCCAATGCACGCTTCCTGGTGCGCTTCGACGATATGACTATCGATCGCGTCATTCGCCAACAGAAAGCGTGGTACGTGTTTGACGGCCGATGGTTCATCGAGAAACAGGAGTCGACCAAGACCGTAGTCCGTCGCGAGGTCGTTCGGCCAGGCGAAAGGATCAACCCGTTCAAACTGGGCCAGGGACCGTTCCCTTTGCCGTTCGGCCAGAAGAAGGCCGATATCCTAGGCCGTTTCGTGGTCAAACTGGTCGAGCCGATTCCCGGCGATCCACCTGAGTCGGACCATCTTCTGCTTGTGCCCCGCACCGACAGCGACATGGCAGACCGCTATCGCAAGCTCGATTTCTACATCGCCCGCAAGCTCGAGTTGCCCGTCCGCATCCGCCTGTACCAGAAGGACGACAAGATCGTCACAGCCGACTTTGCCGACGTGGCCGTGAACACCGGGTTGGCGGCGGGACGCTTTGAGTTGCCCGTGCCTGAGGGGTGGCAGCTCATCGAGGAGCCGTTGGAGACAATGAGCAGAAAGCCGTAGCTGTCGTTTTGACCTTCTACCGGTGACCGGTGGGACAGATACGACGTCGAAGGGCCAGCAGCACCCCGCCACTGCACCGTCGGACACGCCGGTAGGCGGACTCGCCTCAGGTTTTGCCGAGTTGGGGGTGGCGCCAAACGATCATGTCCTGAATCTGCTCGGGGGACGCCAGACTGCCCGTGCAGACGATCTTGCCGTCGATCAGCAACGCCGGTTGAGACGTCAGTCGCTCGTACTGGGCCATGCCCGTTGGGTTGTCGACCACGCTCACGTTTGCTGCCACGCCCAGACCTTCGACAGCGCGGCAGGCCGCAGCCGCCAAGGCCTCACAAACCACATCCTTTCGGCCCACGACATCGATATGTATCATGCCACGCCCCTCTCAACACGGCGGGCAAACAGAAAGGATTCGCCGTACCCAAAGTATTATCGCAGTGCTGGGCACAAAGGCAAGAACCGATCACCCGTTCGGCGCCGGCCACGCCAGCAGTGTGGCCAGGTAGATGGCGTATCCAGCCAGCAGCGCCACCCCCTCGGTGCGCGACACGCGCCGCCCGGTGATCATCATGCCCACAAGTACGACGCTGAAGCCCACCATCACCGGGCCGTCGATCCACCTGGCCCGGAAGTTGAAGGCGGCTGGGTGTACCAGGCCCGCCGCGCCCAGCACCAGTAGCGAATTGAAGACGTTGCTGCCTACCACGTTGCCGATGCTGATGTCAGGCTGCCCGCGCGCCGCCGCCACCACCGAGGTGGCCAGTTCCGGAAGCGAGGTGCCGACGGCCACCACCGTTAGACCCACCAGCGTTTCCGAAGCGCCCAGCGTCAGAGCGATGGCCTCGGCGCCCTGGACCAGAAAGTCGGCTCCGTACCTGAGCCCCACCCCGCCAGCCAGAATAGCGGGCAGCGATACAGCCAGCTTCAGCCATGGACCGGTCAGCTCCACCTCGGCCACCGGCATGCCGCCCTTGCGGCCTAGTCGCCAGCAGTACCAGACAAAACCGCAGAAGCCCAGCAGCAGCACCGTTGCATCGAGCCGGGTGACCGTCCCATCGAGCCCGAACAACCAGGCCAAGGCCGCCGCCCCCAGGGCGATAGGCATCTCGCGGCGGATGGTCGATCTCTGGAGGGCAATCGCCCGCGCCGCCGCGCTGAGCCCGACGATGATGGCGATATTCATGATGTTGCTGCCGATCACGTTGCCGACCAGCAGATCACTCTTGCCCTGCAACGCAGCGGTGATGGCCACCACCAGCTCGGGGGCCGACGTGCCGAACGCCACCACCGTCAGGCCAATCACCAGCGGCGAGATGCCCAGGCGCTTGGCCAGGCCCGAAGCTCCTCGGACCAGCAGCTCGGCGCCGGCGTACAAAAGTGCTGCTCCCACAATCAGATAGAGCAGATTGCCGACCAACTCAGCGTCTCCATGGAGGCACAGGTTCTGGGTCTGCCCCCGCGTACATCCCGCCCCCGCCACCGCGCCAAACGAGGCGAGTGTAGTGACCTTTCATCGACCTGACAACGCCTTGAGAGGGCCTTGGATGCCAGCTCCACGTCACCTTGCCTGATGGTACACGCCGCCATACTGTACCCACTTGGCCTCAGGCAGCGCCGCGGTGTGTGCGGCGCGCCGGGGTCCGAAGTTTTCTGGCGTTGGGTGGGCCGGTCGGCCGGCCGAGGAGTTTCCTTGTATGAACGACTATCAGCGTTTTCGGGCACAGATGCACTACGAGCCGGTGGATCGCTGCCCGATTTGGGATTTTGGGTTCTGGGACGAAACGTTGGCGCTATGGCGCGAGCAGGGCATGCCCGCCGACGCCCATCCGGACGAGTATTTCGGCATGGACGCTCAGTGGCGGAGCATCCCGATTGCCACGCGGCTGCTGCCGGCGTTTGAAGAGCAGCTTATCGAAGACCGCGGCGAAACCGAGGTCGTTCGCGATGGGGAGGGCGTGGTTGTCCACCGCCGCAAGTGGATGCAGACGATTCCGCACTATCTGGACTGGACGCTGAAGGACCGCGTAAGCTGGCAGGAGCACTACGTTCCGCGACTCGATCCGGACACGCCCGGCCGCATCCCCGACGACTTTGCCCAGCGGTGCCGGCAGGTGCGCGACGGTTATCGCGACTACCCCTTGGGCATCGCCGCCGGCAGCATGTACGGCGTGCTGCGCAACTGGATGGGGATGGAGAACATCTCCCTGTTGGTGTACGACGACCCGGACCTGTTTGGCGAGATGGTCGACACGTTGGGGCGGCTTTACGTGACCATTCTTTCGAGGGCGCTGGCGATCGCCAAAGACAACGGCGTCACGTTCGACTACGCCAGCATGTGGGAAGACATGTGCTACAGCCACGGCCCGCTGCTCGGCCCGAACATGGTCGAACGCTACATGATGCCCCACTACGTACATATCACCGAGTTGCTGCGCGAGCACGGCGTGGACGTGGTCGTGCTCGACTGCGACGGATGCATCGACCAACTCATCCCGCTGTGGCTTGGGGCGGGAGTCAACTGCATGTTTCCCGTCGAGGTGGGTACCTGGAAGGCCGACCCGATTGCCTATCGGCAGCAGTACGGCAAGAATCTTCTGATGATGGGCGGGTTCAACAAGCGTGTCCTGGCGGGCACAAAGGATGCTATCTCGGCGGAAGTCCGGCGTTTGACGCCGTTAGTCGAGGAAGGCGGCTTTATCCCGTTCTGTGACCATCGCGTGCCGGCCGACGTGCCGCTGGCCAACTACGTGCACTACCTGCAAGAAGCACGCCGCGTCTGGGGCAAGGGCGTGAACCTGCGCCCCATGCCGGCAGCGTCGGTGTGACGTCGGGCGAGAGGGACAGACAGCGGATCGGGCGTGCCCGTCTTTTTGGGATGCTCAAGGCTGCGCCGGCAACTGCAAGGAGCTGGAGCGATGTCCGTCATGCTGAACTTCGCCATGTTTCCGACCGACAAAGGCGAATCGGTGGGCCCCTACGTCAGTCGGTCCCTCGAGGTCGTTGACGGCAGCGGCGTCGACTACCGCTTCGGGCCCATGGGCACGGCGATCGAAGCCGACGACTGGGACCAGGCGTTGGGCGTCGTGAAACAGTGCTTCGAAAAGATGCAGGCCGACTGCGCCCGCATCTACTGCACGATCACCATTGACTACCGGCGCGGTCCGACCGGTCGTTTGACCGCCAAAGTGAAGAGCGTCGAAGGACGTCTCGATCGCAAGCTGAAGAAGTGATCAGTCGCAGCCATGCCCTTGCCCGAACTCGACCAGACTGACGCGGCGTTGCTCTCGCGCTTGCAGCATGGTCTGCCGCTTGTGCAACGGCCTTTCGACCCGATCGCGCGGGAGCTGGGCCTCGGGGTCGACCAGGTCCTCATCCGCCTGCGTCGCCTCAAGGACCAACTCGGCGTCATCCGTGAGATATCCGCCATCTTCGACAGTCGGGCGCTGGGCTATCAGAGCTGTCTCGTGGCTGCGGGCTATCAACCTGACCAACTGGAGTCGGCTGCCGGGGTCATCAACGAGCATCCGGGGGTCTCGCACAATTACCAGCGCGACGCCGAGTTGAACCTATGGTTTACGCTTGCGGTCCCCCCATCGACGCGTTTGGGCTTGCAGCCAACCATCGACCTGTTGGCTTCGACCAGCGGAGCACGGCGTGCGTTATACCTGCCGGCCTTGCGCGTCTACAAAATCGGCGTGCGACTCGATCTGACCGAGTCGCACGATCCAACCGCCCGCAGCGACCGGACAGCCGGCACGTCGGCTGCAACTGTCGGCGTCGGTACGTCGTCCTTCAGTCCGGACGACATTCCCGTCGTACGAGCCCTTCAGAACGACTTGCCGATTCAGGCCGAGCCGTTCGAAACCGCAGCCAGACAGGTTGGCGTGGGGGTGGACGAGTTGCTATCGGCGGCCTCACGGCTGCTGGGCGGCGGAACGATGCGGCGTTTTGCCGCCGTGCTGCGTCACGACCGGGCCGGCTTCGACGCCAACGTGCTGGCCGCGTGGCAGGTGCCGCAGGATCGGACCGACCCAATCGGGCCCGCTTTGGGGGCGTTTTCGTCTGTCAGTCACTGCTACCTTCGGCCCACCTACCCCGACTGGCCCTACAACGTCCTGACCATGATCCACGGCCAAAGCCGTCAGGAGTGCCTTGACATCATCCAAGCGATGGCTCGATCCACCGGTCTGGATGCACCTGCCCAACTGTGGTCGGTCAAGCAGTACAAGAAGCAGCGCCTACGTTACTTCACCGGCGAGGTCGAGAAGTGGGAGGCTGCACACGTCGCAGGCGATTGACGATGGGCTTCATTGAGCGCGGCTCGGGGGTGTGGATGGTCCGCTTTCGCTAGACCCGCAGCGACGCGTCCTTGCCGATGGCCTTGCGGTAACGCCGGCGGATCGGGGTGACGACGTCGGCGATGAACCGGTCTACCTGTCTGGGCGCAAGTCCGACGAAGTTGCCGGCCTGCACGACGGCGTCGACATCAACCGCCTCGAATGCCGGATCGTTCTTGATTCTGGCCAGCAGGTCGTTGGCTCGACCGTAGTGCTTAACCTGCCTCGCCGCCGCGTGGGCGTGCGTGCGGATCCGCTCGTGCAGCGCCTGTCGGTCGCCGCCGGCCGCAGTCGCCGCCATGAGGACGGCCTCGGTTGCCATGAACGGCAGTTCCGCAGCCACCCTCGCTGCAATCACCTTGGGATAAACCACCAATCCCCGTGCGACGTTGGCCACGATCATCAGCATGCCATCGGTGGCCAGAAACGCTTCCGCCACCGCGATTCGTCGGTTCGACGAGTCGTCCAGCGACCGCTCAAGCCACTGCTCGGCGGCCGTTTGCATCGGCGAGGCTGCCAGGCTGATTACCAGCCGCGCCAGCCCGGTGGCGCGCTCGCAGCGCATGGGGTTTCGCTTGTAGGCCATGGCGCTGGAGCCCACTTGGGTGGTCTCGAAGGGCTCTTCGATTTCTTTGCCCCCGGCCAGTAACCTTATGTCGTTACAGAACTTATGGGCGCTCGTGGCAATCTGAGCCAGCGTGTTGACGATCTGGGCGTCGACTTTGCGAGAGTAGGTCTGGCCGGTAACCGGCTCGCACGCAGAGAACCCCATCTTCTTGGCTACCAACTTCTCGAGCCGATCGACCTTGGCCGCGCTGCCGTCGAAGAGCTGTAGGAAGCTGGCTTGGGTGCCGGTTGCTCCTCTCACGCCGCGGAACCGCAGCCCCGCAATGCGGGCCTCGACCTCTTCCAGGTCGCGGACGAAGTCGTAGCACCAGTTCGCCGCCCGCTTGCCAACCGTCGTAAGCTGCGCCGGCTGGTAGTGCGTGAAGCCCAAGGTCGGCAAATCGCGATAGCGGCGGGCGAACTTGCCCAGGGCGTCGATCACGTTGACCAGCCAGTCGCGGACTAGCTCCAGCGCTTCGCGGAGAATGACCAGATCGGCGTTGTCGGTGATGTCACAACTGGTCGCCCCCATATGCAGGATGCCACGGGCAGCCGGCGCGACGTCGCCGTAGGCGTGCAGGTGGGCCATCACGTCGTGTCGCGTCTTCTGCTCGTAGCGGGCGGCCTTGGCCAGATCGATCTTTTCCATTCCGCGGCGTAGCTCGGTGAGCTGTTTGCTGGTGATGGGCAGGCCCAACTGCTTCTGCGCTTCGGCCAGCGCCAGCCATACTCGCCGCCAAGTCAGCACGCGGTGGTGCTGACTGAAGAGCGTCGCCATGGCCGGCGAGGCGTTCCTCGTCACAAGGGGGCTCTCATATCGATGCTTCTGTTGTTTTTTCACGTGGTCGCTCCGTTGCCAGACTGGTCAGCGGACGGCCCATGGTAATCGCCACGGGTGGGTCGGCCAAGCGGGAATTGTCCGGCAGGCAGGACGGGCCCGGCCGTGGGGATACATTGACCGGCAACCGAGTAGGGGCCAAGATGGTATATGAGGTTATCGGGTCAAGGTGGCGGGGAACCGTACATCATTGGGTGCGTCGAACTCTATGAGCGAACCCGAGGCGTCACCGGCTGTTACGGCTGTCAGTTTTGACGATCTGTCGCTGGTGCGTCAGGCGCAGGCGGGCGATGCCGGGGCCTTCGCGCAGTTGGTCGCCAAGTACCAGGGCAGGGTTTACAACGTCTGCCTGCGGATCTCGGGCCATCCGGAGGACGCACGCGATCTGACGCAGGAGGCTTTCTTGAGGGCCTACGCATCCATCGGCGGTTTCAGGCACCGCAGCAGCTTCTATACGTGGCTGTTTCGCATCGCCACGAACGTGGCCATCAGCCATCAGCGGCAGGTCCGGCGAACCGTGACGCTGCCGTTCGATCCCGGCGAGGAGGCGCAACTCGGCCGCCAGGCACGAGGGCTGACGCAGAAGGCGGGCAACCCGTCGAGCGGGCCTTCCGAGCGACTCAGTCGGCGTGAGGCCGATCAACTCGTCGCTGCGGCGCTGCTGGAACTGGATGAGCAGCACCGGGCGGTCGTGGTTCTCCGTGATGTAGAGGGCTTGGACTATCAGCAGATCGCGGACGTGTTGGAGGTGGCCACCGGGACGGTGAAATCGCGGCTGCACCGCGCGCGGAAGATGTTGCGCGAGCGACTCTCCCCGCTTTTGGAGATTGAATAGCCTGTGGACCCGCAGCAGCGTGAAAAGTTGGAAGAGCAGATCTCGGCCTATCTCGACGGCGAGCTGAGTGAGAAGGAAGCGGCTGAGCTGGAGAGGCTGCTCGCCGATTCGGGCGAGGCGCGCCAGGTGCTGGGCGAGTTCGAGCGTACCGTTTCGCTGGTGCGTGGGCTGCCGCGACAGCAACCGCCGGACGATCTATACGAGGCGGTAACCTCACAACTCGAACGGGCCGCTCTGCTCGAGCCGACTGACGCGGGCGCGCCGGCCCGGTCGGCGCTGGACCGATGGGGTCGTCTGCGGCGGTTCGCGTCGGTTGCAGCGGTGCTCGTGGCCGCGGTTGGCATCGGCTATCTGACCATCACGGGCAACGGCAAGGGGCAGCGCGGGCCGGCCAAGCAGGAGGCCGAGCTGCAACTGGCTGAGGCGGATCGCAGCGAGGAAGTCGGACGGCAGATGCAGGTCGCTGCTGCCCCCGCCGACAGATCGGAGGCGGACGCGGCGTCCGATCGACCGGTCAGAGCGAGGGGCATTGCGCTCGAGCAATCGGTGTCGAAAGAGGTCGAGGCGCTTGCGGCGGCACCGCCCGAGACCGCTACCCCGCAAGTTCAACTGCCCTCGAAGGCGCCGCCACCACCGGCTAGGCAACCCGTGCCCAAACCGGTGTCCGGGGTCGTGGAACGCGTCGCCTCGGCCCTGCAATCGGCGAGGCGACCGGCTGCATCGGCGGTAGAGCGGGGAACGAAGACGGCGGATGCGGCAAAGCTGTCCGAGGCCATCGGCGACCGCGTGGTTCCGCTACCGACCCAGGCGCAACAGGTGACGATGCTGGTAACAGCTCAACGGGGCAAGCCGGTCTGGCAGGCGTCGTTAGAGCTTTCACAAGCACTTGCCGAAGAGGGCGTTACGTTGCTGCCGGTGGCCTCATCGGATCGTGGGGCCGGCGGGCGGGCGCAACTGTACTACGGGGCGGGCTATGAGGTGAAGGCGGATCAGCCTGGCCTGCCGCTGTATCGATTCCGCGCCTCGCCCGAGCAGGTCGCTCGGCTGAGCAACCGGGTTGCATCGGTTCGCGGGGTGCAGGTCGATGTGCAGGGGACAGGCGGCGAGACGAGCGATTTTGCGGCCGACACCGAAGCGGAGGAATCGGTGCTTGGTCGGCAAGGCGGCGGCGCGCCGGCGGGGCAGCAAGCACGCCAGACGGTCGAGCTGAGCAAAGGTGTTCCGGCCCGGTCGGCGGACGTCGAGGGCGTTGCACTTGGGATGCCGTTGGATGCTGATTCGAACGTGCCCACCGAGGCGGACGAGGCCGCGCCGCGTAGAGCGGGTGGGCAGCACTTGAAGCGACGTTTCGCCGCGGGGACGTTCGAAACGGGTACCGCTACAACACAACCTGCGCCAGTTGCGCACAGAGAACTGACGCGCGGTCAAGACGTTGCCGGCGTGCCGGTCGAGATGGCCGAGAAGCTGGGTGCGGCCGATACGCAGCCATCGCAGGTCGCGGCTGAGGTTGAGGTCACAGTTCTGATCCGCTCGCTTGGGCAGCAGCGCGAGCGGTAGCCTCTACGTATGATATTCCATTGCGTCGCTAGCGATGCCCACCCGCCGGAAGGGCGGCGCCGGTGGTGATCCCCCCAGCCGGCGACGCAAGGAACAGAATGGCCTCGGCGATCTGTTCGGGCTTGGGCCATTTGTCGTGGTCGGCGTTGGGCATGGCTTTGCGGTTGGCCGGCGTGTCGAACACGCTTGGCAGGACCGCATTGCAGGTGATGCCGCTTCCCTTCAACTCGGCTGCCAGCGCTCGGGTCAGGGCGAGGACGGCCGCCTTACTGGCGACGTAGGCAGCCATCTTGCCCGGCGCGTCAACGGCGGCCTGCGCCGAGACGTTGACGATGCGCCCGTATCTGGCGGCACGCATCCGCTCGACGGCCTGGCGGCAGTTCAGAAAGGCGCTCTTGGCGTTGAGGTCCATCATGGCGTCCCAGCCCTGCGCCTGAATCTGCTCGATCGGGTCGGCGTGGTAGCCTCCGGCGAGGTTGCACAGAATGGCAGGCCCGGCGCCGTGCTCGTCGACAGCGCGGTAGAGCCCGATAACCTGCTCGGGGTCGGTGACGTCGACCTTGTGCAGAATCAGACGATCGGCTGCGTCGCCGACAGAGTCACGCAGGCGACTGGCCTCGTGGTCGGCGATGTATGTGACGTGGCACGTCGCGCCGCAGGCCAGCAGCCGTTTCGTGACAGCCGATCCGAGGGCGCCCGTTCCACCTGTGATGACCGCGACTTGTCCGGCAAGATCGATTTGCATGGGATAGCCTCCCTTGTTCGACCTGCGACTCGGTTGATGCCCTTGTGTGCCCGTATCTAAACACTGCGCGGCCCAGGCGGCAAGCGGCGGCTGCGCGATGCGCTTCCCAAGGCGATGCGTGCCCGCCATACTGGCGGCCATGGCCAGAACCAAGGGGATGCTCGGGTCAGCCAAGGTGGTTATGGGGTTTACGTTGGTGTCGCGCGTCACGGGGCTGGTGCGCGACTCGGCGCTCGCAGCGGTGTTCGGTGTGGGGTGGGTGGCCGATGCGTTCAACTACGGATTCATGATTCCTAACCTCTTTCGTAGGCTTTTCGGCGAAGGGGCCCTGTCGGCGGTCTTTGTGCCGGTTTTCACTCAGTCACTCGACCAGGACGGGCGAGAGTCGGCCTGGGAGTTGGCGGGGCGCGTGTTCAGCCTGCTGGTGGTGGTGCTAATCGGCCTGGCCGTGGTGGTGGAGGGGGTGGTCCTGGCGGTGTATATGCTGCGGCCGGGGCCGCTGGTGTACTCGCTGACGGCGATCATGTTGCCGTTCATGATCGGTATCTGTCTGGTGGCGCTGTTTTCCAGCCTGCTGAACTGCCTGAATCACTTCGCGGCGCCGGCCTTCGTTCCGGTGATTCTCAACCTGTGCATGATCGCGGGCATTTACCTGATCGGTCCGGCCTTTGGCGACGCCTTGGAGCTGCGTGTCTATGGGGTGGCCGTCGGTGTCTTGGCCGCCAGCGCGGTGCAACTACTGTTTCTCTGGCCGGTGCTGCGCCGTCACGGGGTTAGGCTGAGATGGGGTCTGACGCTGGGGGATCCCAGGCTCAGGAGAATCATGCGGCTGTTGCTGCCGATGAGCCTGGCCAGCGGGGCGCTGCTGATCAGCGCATGGCTGGACGGGCAGATATGCCTGATGATGACGGCCGGCCAAGGCGACCATGCCACGTTTCGTTTTCTGGGTCGGGACGTGGCATACCCGCTACAGGAGGGTGCCTGGACAGCTGTTTGCTATGCGCGCCGGCTTCATCAGTTTCCGTTGGGCGTCCTGGCCATCTCGCTGGCGACGGCCGCCTTTCCTTTGTTCAGTCGGCACGCGGCACGCGGCAGGACGGATGAGTTGGGCGATGCCGTCTCGGGCGCGGTTCGCATTGCGCTATTTGAGGGCATACCGGTCGGCGTGCTCATGATTGTGCTGGCTGAGCCGATCATCAGTCTGATCTTCGAGCGGTATCAGTTCACCCACGCGGCGACGCTGCGCACGGCGCGGGTGTTGAGCTGCTTTGGCTTGGGCATGTGGGCGTTCTGCACACATCACATTGTGCTGCGTGGTTTCTACAGTCTTCAGGACCAACTCACGCCGCTTAAGATTGGGGCGAGTCTGGTTGCGGTGAACCTGGCGCTTAATCTCGTGCTGATCTGGCACCCGGGGTTGCGTGAGGCGGCATTTGCCCTGAGCAGCTCTGTCACATCATCCGTAGCCGTCATGGTCGGCTTATGGCTGCTTAGCCGGCGGGTGGGCAAGGGCCTGAACCTGCGCCGGATCGGTACTTCGCTCGCGCGGATCGTTCTGGCATCCGCGGCGGCCGGTGTGGCGGGATGGGCGACGGACCAGGCCATTGTGCAGTATGGTGCTGATTCTGCCGGATCGCTGGTGTTTCGGCTGGCCCGAGGTCTGGTGCCGCTGGGCGTGGCGGTGCTGGCGTATCTTCTGGCCGCTTGGGCTTTGCGGGCGCCTGAGCTTCATGCGCTGCTGGCTCGCGACCGAGAAGCGGGGCTCTGATCGCCCGGACATGAGGCGGGCGGCGACCTCAGGAGGCGTCGGAGCCCAGCGGAAGCGCGGACATGTCCTGCTCCCATGCAAGTATTGCCACGCAGTTTTTGCCGCGTTGCTTGGCTAGGTAGAGCGCCCGATCGGCGTGGTCGATCACGTCTTCCGGAAGCGGCAGGGGTTCCTGGCCCGTGTAGCATGTTGCGCCGAAGCTTGACGTGAAGTGTACGTGTTTGCCGTCAACATCGAACGTGGCTTCCGACCATGCCTGCCGCAGCCGTTCGGCCAGCGCACTGACCCCTTCGATATCTGCATGCGGAAGAATCAGCGTAAACTCATCGCCTCCGTACCGGGCGACCAGGTCTTCCGGGCGCACGGCGCTGCGGAGATGCCTGGAGAAGCACTTGAGCACCTTATCACCGAACTGATGGCCGAAGGTGTCGTTGATGTCCTTGAAGCCGTCCACGTCGCACATGATGGCCGATACGGGATACGTGTGTCGCCGTGCCTCGGAGAGAATTTCGGGGATACGCTGATACAGCCGTCGGCGGTTTGCCAGACTGGTGAGCGTATCGACCATGGCCAACTGCTTGTAGGATTCGCGCAGACGCATTTGATTGAGCGCCGCCCGCACCCTGGCCAGCAAATCGACTCTGCTGAACGGCTTGGTGATGTAGTCGTTTGCCCCCGCGCCAAATCCCTCGGTGATGCTCTTGTCCTCGCGGCCCTCTGCGGTCAGGAAGATGATCGGTGTCTCGCTCGTCCGCGGGTTGTCGCGCAGGCGCCGGCAGGTTTCAAACCCGTCCATCTCGGGCATACGTATGTCCAGGAGGATCAAGTCGGGGGTGACCTCGTGGACGACCTCCAGGGCCTGCCGTCCGCTGATGGCTGTTGAAACGTCGAAGCCTTCGCGCTCCAACACCCTTTCCAGCAGCAGAAGATTGGTCCTGTCGTCGTCGACGGCGAGTATGCGCTCGTGCCGATGATTTGCTGGTGCCACGGAATTCACCCGGTGCGTCCCCCACGTAACGTAACATGGACCCATGCCGTACCGGAGGCAAGCCGCAAGCCGGCTGTGCCCCTGTCAACGTATCGGCCAACTCGGCGCCTCGTTCAAGTGGACAGGCGGCATATCCTCACTCGGTTGAGTGCCTTGGTTGCCATCGCCTTGGCAGGGCATGAGAAAGGCGGATGGGTCCAAGTCGGGCGCGAGGCATTGTCGCAGTGCCGAGGACCGATATAATTGCCACCATGCAGGCGGATATCGAAAGGGTCCTGATCTCTCGCCGCCAAATCGCCGCCCGAGTCGGGGAGCTTGCCGACCAGATCAGTGGTCGGTATGCCCAGTATCCGGAGGGCCTCGTCATCGTCTCGGTGCTTGCCGGTGCTATGGTGTTTCTGGCCGACCTGATACGTCACCTGCCGTTGCGGATGCGAATCGCTTTGGTCGGGTTCTCCAGTTATCCGGGCCCAGCCACCGAGGCCGGCGATCTCACGTGCGTTTGTCCGCTTGACATAGACGTCGAGCGACGCCACGTTCTGGTGGTGGACGACATTCTCGATACCGGTCGAACGTTGCGGCGGGTCGTGAGCGACCTGCGCCGCATGAAGCCTGCCAGCGTTCGTACATGTGTGTTGTTGCGCAAGCCCGGCAAGACCGAGGGCGATTTCGAGCCCGATTTCGTGGGCTTCGACATCGAGGACGTCTTCGTAGTGGGTTACGGCCTGGATTATGATGACCAATACCGCAACTGGCCCGATCTGGTTGTGCTCAAGCCCGAGTTGTACGGCGCTTCGCCTGCCGCCTGTGACCGGGCGAGCTGAAGGGGCGAGCCCGCAGCGTCCAGGCCGTCAGGCCCGGGCGCTCATGGTGGAAGCACAGCCTCAAGCTGCCGGGTACGTGGCCGAGCATGCCGTGCCCGGTCACCTGTTGGATAGTGGCGAGATTGTCATCCTGGCCATCAAACCTTCGCTATGGTTTATCCTGCTAACGGCCGGTCGGTGGCTGGCAGTGATTCTTGTGGCTCTGCTGCTGGCGATCAGGTTGCTGGACTTGTCCGAGGTGCACGTATTCAGTCCGGTCAATCTGGTCAAGGTAGCGATGGTTGTGGCGGCCCTCCGCGTGGCCCATGATCTGCTGCAATGGGTGTCGCGTCTGTACGTGCTGACCAATCGTCGTGTGATGCGCATTCGCGGCGTCTTCAACGTGGACATCTTTGAGTGTCCGCTGGTCAAGATACAGAATACGTTCGTGACGTTGTCGATCATCCAGCGAGTGCTGCGGCTGGGGAGCCTCCATTTCGCCACCGCCGGCACGGGCCAGGTGGAGGCGAGCTGGCAACACGTCAGCCGCCCGCTCGAGGTACATCACAAGGTGCGTGAGACGATCCGCCGGGCGCAGAATCGAGGAGAGAACGACAGCCTATAGAAGCCCTGCAATTGGTCGCGCCTCGTGCGTTTGAGATTGTGGAAGTGGCGGATCCCGAGCCCGGGTACGGCGAGGTGGTTGTGGAACTGATTGCGGCGGCTATCTGCAATCAGTCCGATGCCCACACGTTTGGGGGCGAGCGCGGGTCGCGGCCTTGTCCGCCGGGTTTTCGGGGACATGAGGGCGTGGGACGAGTTGCCCGCGTGGGTAAAGGGGTCGCGCATCTTCAGGTGGGCCAGCCGGTGTGCATGACGGGCATGGGCGGTGCGGGACCCTACGGCGAGTTGGTATTGCGAAGGGCCGTCAAACTCCCGCTCGGGCGGTAGGGCGTCCGGTGACAGGTCACTTCCTTCGCGTACCTCGAGACCGCGGGATGCGCTTCTTCCTGATGCCGCGTGCGGGCCGGCGAGAGGTGGGCGCCTTGTCCGGTGCGATCGCCACACGTTCGCCGCGTCGCGCCGACTCGTAGATTGCGTCCACTAGCTCGGACATGGCTAACCCACGGCTGGGGCCGGCCCGTACCTCGTCGCGGCCTTGGATGGCGTGAACGAAGTTGCTTACAGGTGTCTGCGCCTCGTAGGGTACGTGCGGGTAGGAAATCAACTTGCCCTGTGCGTCGTAGTGCTCCAGGCGGCCGCCACCGACGCCGGTGCGAACGATGCCTTCGGTACCGTACACGGTCACGTCGTGCAGCATGGTCACGGCGTTGCCCAGACAGGTGAGGTTGCCCAGGCATCCGTTGGTAAAGCGAACCGAGACGACCGCGTTGATATCGACATCCGTCCCGCGATGGTCGATGCAGGCGAATACCTCGGCGGGCGGCGCATCGACGAATGCCAGCAGGGCATTCAGCATATGGGCACCGCTGTCATAAAGTTGTCCGCCGCCCGAGAGGGCCGGCTTCTGGCGCCAAGTGCCGGCCGTGGCACGCTGCCAGTTCTGGGCGACGAAGGTATCGACGACCTGCAGTTCGCCCAACACGCCTCGGCGGATGGCATTCTGTATGTAGGCGAATTCGGGCGAGCACGAGCCCTGAAAGGCGATGGCCACCACCAAGCCGGTCGATTGGGCCTTGTGCACGACTTCGCGGGCGTGTCCGCTGTCGGTGACCATCGGCTTTTCCACCAATACGTGCAGTCCACGGTCCAAGGCCGACATGACCTGCTCGTAGTGGAGCGTGTGCGGCGTGCACAGCACAACCGCATGGAGTCTGACGCTCGTCAGCATGCGCCCGAAGTCGCTGTAGGCCTTCGGCTGGCGCCCGGCGGGCTTAAAGATCTCGCGTTGGTAGGCTGCGATATGGCTTTTGATCGGGTCGCAGATCGCTGTTACGTCCACCTGGCGCTGCTCGAGCAGCGCGCGGGCATGGCCTCGGGCTATGCCGCCGCAGCCGACCAGCCCCACGCGAATCCGTTTGCCTTCTGACATGGCTGTCCTGTCACACCTTAACGTTGCCGGATCGCTCCGCCTGGATCTCGGCTAGCTGGAAAAACACTCCGATCATCGCGGGTCCGACGATCATCATCGGCAGGAAAAACCCATACCGCGTGGCCAGCACGTGAAAGCCTCCGCTCCAACTGGGGCTTGCGCTGATCAGGATCACCGCGCCAGCGATAAGTAGGGCGGCGCCCTGAATGGCGGTAATGATAACGACGATGTGGTCGAACACAACAAATCCCAGCGCCATAAAACAGGCGAAACCAAGCACGGCGGCGATGACGACCGGCGGCGGGTTGCCCTCCAGATGCGCCACGAAAGCGCCGCAGACATAGGCCCCGGTCAGCGATGCCAGAAGGATCATGGCTTTGCGGGGATGCAGCCAGGCCAGAACGGCCACACCCACCCCCACGACGGCGCCTATCGCATACCCGACCCAGAAGCCGTCGGTTAGACGCGTCCCGGCCAGAAGTCCTAGGACTACCGAATCGAGAGCAGCCACCAGATTGCTCATGCGGAAGCCCATGAGCAGGAACGATAGACCCGCGATCACCAACACCATGCCGGTCAGCGGCTCTTGGTCAGAGAAGATGGCCAACCATTCGCGCGCAGAGTGATACATGTCCTGTCCCCATTCTTTTACGGGAAAGCCTTCGATCAGGACAAGTCTACGATTTGGCGGCGGCGGGGTCAGGTTCCGGTGCATTTTTTGTGCCAATCAGGCCCCGCTGGAGGTGCCAGAGAAGCACTACAATCCATACGCCCCCGACGACCAACCCCGCGACCTGTTCCCGCGCGGCGATTTGTGCCAGCCAGGCGGGCCGATAACATCCCACCAACGTCAGTACGCCCGACGCGGTCATCACCACCCCGACGAGCGATAACCACAACGTCATGGCCAAACGTGGGAGCATCAGACCCATCAGAAGACCAGCCCCGCCAGCGGCTGCGACAACCAACCCGCCCTCTTGTTCCACGGCGGGATGCTGCTGCTTGAGAAAGCCCCAGAACCGCCCCAAACGCTCGCGAAGTTCAGGGTGGAGATTGCTTTGCTGCTGGGCATCACTAACGAGTTGAATTTGCTCTCCGTCCCCGCCGGTTAGCGTGGCTTCAAACGCTTCGATCTGTGGCCACGCGACGCGTGCGCCGTACACCGACAGGGCTACCATGACCAACATCGCCGCCGACAACACCGCAGCCCACAATCGGTAGAGCAGACCGGCCACCAGGGCGGCTACCGCGGCTGCAACGACCGCGGTCACCGGTGGCGCTACGCCCAACGCGACGCCGACGTGCCAACCCGCCGCCGCGCCGCCGCCGGCCAGCAGCAGCACGACCACCAGTCGGGTCAGACGGGCACCGTAGAGGGTGATCATCCCTCCCAGCACCACCGCACACACTCCGGCGAAGGCGGTTCGCTGCGCATCGATCGCCGGCGCGTGATAGCGGACCAATTCGACAAGGTTGTGAAGAAACTGACCATCACCGAACATGCTGCCTGCCATCCGTTTAGCGTATGCTAAGCGTCTCCGCCGCCTTCCGCAATGCCTGCTAGCTGCGAAGCGCGCTGCGTGCCGTCGCGGGCTCCGTCGGCACATCGACGCTATAGGGACTGCGCCGGATATCGATATAGGACTTGCCCATGTCGACGCGACGATACTTGCGGTACAGCCCCTGTAGCAACGCCAGCTTCTGCTCGGCAGTGGGTTCGAGCCCCAGTTCCTGACCCGGCGCTCGCCCCCAACGGATGCGGTTGCCGGGCTGATCCGTTGCCAGTTCCATGTGCGGTTCGTAGGGGTCCTCCCGACCATCGTAGTTGTATACGAGAACCGCAATGATCTGTTCGCGGAACGGCTGATCCGCCAGTTCCGTGACCAGTTTGATCGCAGCGGAGAGGTCTTCCGCATCCCATGGCTGCCCAACATCCGGTGGTGGGCTGCTCACGCCCGCGATCTGCAGCAGACCAGCGCTGGCGATTTGCACGTGTGCGTATCGCCCGGGAAGACGCACACACTCGTCATCGACCAGGAAACACCAGTCGCCGTGCATGACCCACGCGATCGGCTGGCGATATTCGCACCGCGCTACGATTCGCCCGCCGTAGCATTTTTCGACCGACACCACCTTCCTGACCCACCCGGATCTTCCCAGCCGCTCGGCAACGCATTGGGTCAATCCGTCGTCCAGATAGCTCTGTTCCGGCGAGATGCCCGCCTCCTGCTCGACGGATTGAAGGATGTGATGGTTCTGCCGTCGCTGAAGCCATGGCGGCACGTCGGCCAACTTCAGCCGCACCGGCGTGTGATAGTCGGGCAAACTGTAGACGTACCCACGCAGGCGGCCGAGGCCGAGCAACGCCGCCAACGTGACACCCACCACACACGCCAGCTTGGCCACGCGAACGGTGCGGGCTTTTGACAGGTACCCACCCAGGGCGATCCAGCCTGAGCCTGGCTCTCTCTTCGATTTCGCTTTGCTTCGGCGTTTTCTGGCCATTGTGTTACTCGAAATCCGTTGTGCTCGACGTCGGGCGTCTCATCGCTGCATCGCCAGCCTTACGATCTGCTCGCACAGATCGGCGAACGAGATGCCCGCTCGCGCCGCCGCCTTCGGCAGCACGGAGTGGCTGGTGAAACCGGGTATCGTGTTCACTTCGAGACAATAGGGCTGACAGGTGGCGGCGTCGATCATCCAGTCCACACGACTCATGTCACGGCAGCCCAGCGTCTCGAAGGTTGTAACGCTGAGTCGCTGCACCCGTTGCAGCAGTTCGCCGGGCAGATCGATATCGAACAGGTACTCGGTGCGGTCGTCCTGGTACTTCGCTTCGTAATCGTAAAACGCCGTTGCGCTTCGGATCTGACAGACGGGCAAGGCCTGACCGGCGAGAATGCCCACCGTCAACTCAGGCCCGCAGATGTACGGCTCGATCAGGCAGCGCCCGTACCTGTCTACGACGTGGCTGACGGCCGAAGCCAGATCGGATGCCTGCCGGACGATCGAGCAATCCACGCTGCTTCCCTGATCGGCAGGCTTTACGATTACGGGAAAAGGAAACTCCAGGGCGACATGATCGCGCCGGCATGCTTCGGCGACCACGAATGGCGGGGTGGGCACGCCGGCCTGGGCGAACCGTCGCTTGGCTTCGATCTTATCCATTCCCAGACGTGAGGCCTGCGACCCGGAGCCGGTATAGCGCAAGCCGCGTTGCTCGAGGATGTGCTGGAGTCGCCCGTCCTCGCCGAACGAACCGTGTAACGCCACGAAAACCAGGTCGACATCCGCCTGCTCGAATGCCGAGAGATCCTCGGGACTGACGTCGGCTCGGGTGACGCGATGGCCTCGAGACTCCAGCGCCGCAGCAACCGCCTCGCCGCTGGCCAGGCTGACCGACCGTTCGGCACTGGGGCCGCCCATCAGAACCATGATGGAAAGTCGACGATGGAGGAGGTTATCTGCCCCAGCGTGTGTCCTGTCAAGGTTCGCTGCCTGCGCCATACATCGCCTTCCAAAGGGCTGCTACCAGATTTCGATCTCCAGCTCCAGTTCGATCCCGAATCGGGCGTACACGCGGTCGCGAATCACGTCGATGAGTTGCTCGACATCGCTTGCCTTGGCGCCGGGCTGGCAGACGATGAAATTGGCGTGTCGGTCGGATACTTCGGCTCCGCCGACCTGGTGCCCCTTCAAACCGGCCTTGTCGATCAACTCGCCGGCCTTCGCCCGGGGAGGATTCTTGAACACACATCCTGCCGTGCCGCGTGACGCCGGCTGCGTGTTCTTCTTGTAGAGCCAGATCTCCCGAAACCGCTGAAGCAACTCTTGCGGGTCGGTTTCGACCAATTCGAATTGCGAGGCGAGCAGAAAGCGGTTGGTCAGGTCGCTGCTCCGGTAGCCGAAGCTTACGTCTTCCCGCTGGCGTTCGTGGATCTGACCGTCCTGGTCCATCACCCGAACGCTTCGCACCGCCGTGCTGAGGTGCCCGAACCGCCCGCCCGCATTCATCCGCAACCCGCCGCCGACCGTACCCGGGATACCCGCGATGGCCTCCAGCCCCCCGAGACCCAGTCGTACCGACTGGCGCACCAGACGCGACATGGGGGCGGCCGCACCCGCCCACACTTCGGTTCCCTCAAACCGGATGTCCTCGAACTGCGGGCCCGACAGCCTGACTACAGCGCCGTCGAAGCCCGCGTCGCGAACAAGCACATTGCTGCCCCCGCCGAGCACCTTCAGGCTCACCTTGGCGTCCTCACACCGCCGCAGGATCGTATGGAGCTGCCGGTCGTGGGTGGGCTCCAGCATCCACCGTGCCGGACCGCCCAGCCCAAACCATGTGTGCTCCGACAACATGACGTCTCGCCGGCAGATTTCATCCAAGCCAGCAAACAAGCTCATCTGTAACCTTCCAGATATCGCCGGCTCCCATGGTCAGGATCAAATCGCCCTCGCGGGCCTCACGCTTGACGGACTCGGCGATGGCGTCGAACGATTCGCAGTATCGTGCTTCGCGCCCGTGGCGGCGCAGGCGTGCGACCAGGTCGGCAGCACAGATCGTGGCCCGCTCCTGCTCGCTGTCGCGCACGAAGTAGATGTCGGGCACGATCACGATGTCCGCGCCCGAGAAGCTGCTGGCGAACTGATCGAGGAGAAACCGCGTCCGCGAGTGCTGGTGTGGCTGGAAGATGGCCCAAAGGCGGGCCGGCCGATAGGCCTCTCGCGCCGCCTCCAGCGTCGCACGGATTTCGGTGGGATGGTGCGCATAATCGTCGGCTACGATGATGCCGCGCCCCTGCCCGCGCAAGCTCAGGCGGCGCGACACGCCGCCGAACCGACCGAGCCCGTCGACGATGGCTTCGGGTTCCACGCCGCAGTGCCATGCGATTGCCGCAGCGGCCGTCGCGTTGAGTACGTTGTGCCGACCGGGAATGCCCAGTTGGGTCGAAAACACGGTCTGGCCGTGCCGGAGGAGGTCAAACGCGTAGCGTCCCCGCCGATCACGCACGTTCGCCGCCTGCCAGACCACGTTCTTGCCCAGTCCAAAGGTCTCGATGGTGCGCGACGTGTCCTCAAGCGCCTGGCACACTGTCGGATCGTCGCCATTGGCGACGACCAAGCCGTCGGGTGAGCACGTGTCGGCGAACTCTCCGAACGCCCCGATGATCTGCCCCAACCCGCTATAGTAATCCAGATGATCTTCCTCGATGTTCAGGATCACGGCGTAGCGCGGCCTGAGATGCAGGAAGGACTTCTGATACTCGCACGCCTCGGCGACGAAGTGCTCGCCGCCGCCGGCGGCCGATCCGCCGCCGAGCTGATCCACCTGTGCGCCGACGACAAACGAGGGGTCCAGGCCCGCCTCTCGCAGCAGAAACGCGGTTAGCGCGGTCGTCGTACTCTTACCATGGGTACCTGCCACGGCGATTCCGCGCTTGAGACGCATGGCCTCGCCAAGCATCTGAGCATAACTCAAGACCGAAGTTCCCCGCAGACGTGCGGCCGTCAGTTCGGGGTTGTCGCCCGGGACAGCCGCTGAAGCCACTACCAGTTCGGCTTTGGCGGGCAGGTGGCTTGTGGCATGACCGATGTGTACCGTGGCCCCGGCGTGCGCAAGGCGATCGGTGCCCTCACTGGGAGCCTCGTCGGAGCCGCTGACGATGGCACCGCATCGCAGCAGCAGCGCCGCCAGTGCTTCCATGCCGGCACCACCCATGCCCACCATGTGCACGCGCTTGCCGACGTACGTCTCGGCCGAAACGTCGTTCGCTCGCGTCCGGCCTGCAATCTTCATTGGGTCGATCTGTTGAGTCATATGTTCCGCTTGCATGGCCGAAGGAAGCTTGTTTAAGCCCATATTATCGGTCGTTCCGGGCAGGCACAACACAACTCGCCCGCCGCCTGCAAAGCCGTCTTATCATGTTATCGGGGCTGCTGGAAAGACCCCTTGAGCCGGCTAGGCGCGGTTTTGCCAACGATCTCACGGCGTTGCAGGAACGATGCGATCGCCTCCGCGATTCGGCGAGATTCCGGCCAGCTCCAACAGGTCTCTGGCTACGGCTGCGGCCGCATCGGGGCGACCAAGTTGCCTGGCCACCAGGGACATCGCCTCCAGCCTGCCCGGATCGCCAATGAGGGCATCCAATGCCGGGCCGAGCAACGCGGCGTTGGGTTGCGGATCGATCTGGTCGTCCACGAGCACGGCCGCGCCTGCCTCGCACAGGACGCGTGCGTTGGCCAGTTGGTGTCTCTGGCGGTCGAAGGGATAGGGCAGCAGCACGCTGGGTCGACCCATGCAGGTCAGTTCGGCCAGTGTGCTGGCACCGGCCCGCGAGACCACCAGATCGGCTGCGGCCATGGCATGGGCCATGGAGTCGGTGAAAGCGAGTACCGTGCCGGTCAGCCCAGCCGCTGTATACGCCTGGCGGACTTCGGCGTAATCGAGTTCGCCGCTCAGGTGGAGCACCTGCCACGCCCGATGCTCGACCAGTCGGTCCAGCAGACAGATCATCGCGCGGTTGACCGTTCTGGCCCCCTGGGAGGCCCCGGTGATCAGCAATGTCTTGCGGTTCGGGTCGAGGCCGAACTTGGCGACGCCGTCGGCACGCGTGACCTCACGAAAAGCCCGGCGCACCGGACAACCCACCGCTCGAACGTCTACGCTCGGTGGGAACGCCACGGCCGACTGCGGCCACTGAGCAAACACGATCTTTACCCAGTTCGCCAAGTGACGGTTGGCGCGACCCGGGAGCCGGTCGGGATTCAGTAGGGCGGTGGGCACATGCAGTTGCCGCGCGGCGTGTACGGCCGGGCCCGCACCGTATCCGCCCGTGCCCAAGACGGCTACCGGTCGCTGCTGTTGCATCAGTTGCCTGACCAGTCCAAGCGACCGTCGCCAAGCCAGGTAGAACGCAGGAAAACGCCAGGGCCGCTCGGGCAGGGGCCGGACAGGCTGAGGACGCCATGCAATGGTTGTCGCCTCGAGGATTGCACGATCCAGCGGACGATCTGTAGCCAGCACCAGCAGTTCGACCTCGCGGTTGGCTTGCTGGATGGCTTCGGCCACGGCGACGGCTGGGAACAGATGCCCCCCGGTGCCCCCCCCGGCAAGGACGATCAACGGGCGACTGGGCATGCGGGCTCCCGTGACTGGCGGGCAACGTTCAAGAGTATCCCGATCGCGGCGCCGAGCAGGACCAGCCCGGAGCCGCCCGCTGAGACCAGCGGAAGAGCGATGCCCTTAGTAGGCACAGACACGGTGACCACCGCGATATTCATGACCGCTTGGAGGCCCAGCAACCAGATGATGCCAAAGGCCAACAGTCGCCCGAGCGGGTCCGTGGCGGCCAACACGATCTTCCGGCCCTGCCAAAGGATGACGACGAACAGGCCGATCACCGCGATCACGCCGAGCAGGCCCAGCTCTTCGCCGATCACCGAGAAGATGAAATCGCTTTGGGCCTCGGGCAGGTAGCCGTGTTTCTGAATCCCATTGCCCAGGCCCCTGCCGGTCAGCCCGCCGGAGGCAAAGCTGACCAGCGACTGGATTGCGTGGTAGCCCTTGCCCGCGGGGTCGGCCCAGATGTCAAGGAAGCTCGTCAGCCGTGCGAGGCGATAGGGCCAGAATACGACCATGGCCGCCATGCCCGCTACTGTCGGCACGGCCAGGAGCAGTAGATGGCGGATACGAGCGCCCCCGACTGCCAGCATCCCTGCGGCCAGGGCTACCAGTAGCGCCGCCGTACCGAAGTCCTCCAGGCCTACCAGTAGCACGATAAGTCCGACCGCCGCGCACAGCGGCATCAGGCCGCGCCAAAACTGATGGATCGGCCTCCCGCTCGTCAGGTAAGCGGCCAGGAAGACAACGGCCGCCAACTTGGCCAGCTCGGATGGCTGGAAGCTCAGGCCGAACCCGCCCAGCCAGCGTTTTGCGCCGTTGCGTTCGATCCCGATTCCCGGGATCAGCGTAAGAGTCAGGCAGACCACGGCGACCGCCGCCAGGGCGGTGCTAAGTGACCGCTGGTCGCTACGGCCAAGTCGCCACCATTGGTAGGGCAGCCAGGACGCGGCGGCCATGACCGTGACGGCGAGAAACACGTAGATCGCCTGCCGAACGCCCGGGGTTCGCCAGGCCGGATCCGACAGCAGCGGTCTGTCCAGTGAGGCGCTGGTGGAGAACACCATCACGATCCCAATGGCCATCAGCGCCAGGACCGCCAGGTTCAGGGCTGTGGTGTTTGGGGTGTCTTGCCGGGTCAGATCGCTCATATCCGTTGCCTCCGTGCAATCGGTTTCAGCGCAACTTCAGGGTGGCCAGGGCAAAGGCGGCCAGCATCGCCGACAACAGCCAGAAGCGAACCACGGTTTGCGTCTCGCTACAGCCGCCCAGATGGAAATGGTGGTGGATAGGGGCCATACGGAACAGGCGCTTGCCGTTCGGCTGTCCGCCGGTGGCTTTGAAGTAGCCCACCTGGAGGATGACCGAAACAGCCTCGATCACAAATACCCCGCCCACCAGCAGGAGCATCAGTTCCTGCCGTGTAACGATGGCGACGTATCCGATGAGCCCGCCCAGCGGCAGCGAGCCGGTATCTCCCATGAACACCCGAGCCGGATAGCAGTTGTACCAGAGAAAGCCCATACACGCACCGGCCGTCGCCCCACACATCACGGCCAACTCGCCGCCCAGGGGGATGCGCGGCAGCAAGAGGAAACTTGCCCAATGGTCCGACCCGGCCACCCACGCCAGCAACATGAACGCAAAGGCCACCAGCGCCACACAGCCGCTGGCCAAACCGTCCATCCCGTCGGTCAGGTTGACGGCGTTGGACGTCCCCGTGATGACCACCACAGTGATCATCGTGAAGGCGAGCAGACTTAGCTCGAGTCCATGTTTGTAGAACGGCACCATCAGTTGCTTGTAGGGCGCCGCGTCGACCCCGGGGGGTACGTTCTGTCGGCCGTAGTGGTACACGAAGTAAGCGAGGATTAGCCCCAGACCGATCTGGAAGAGCAACTTCTCGTAGGTCTTGACGCCTGCGCGTGTGCCGCTTCGCCGGCCGGCGGTCAGCTTGAGGTAGTCGTCCGCCGCCCCCAATAGGCCCAACCAGAGCAGACAGAAAATGCCCATCAACACGTAGAAGTTTTTCAGGTTGGCCAGCAGCAAGGTCGGCAGCAGGATGGCTGTCAGGATGACGACGCCGCCCATGGTAGGCGTGTTCTTCTTGTCGCGGGTGAGTTCGTTGAGTTTGGTATGGTCAAATTCAGGGACATCGCCGATTTTGAGTTTGACCAACAGTCGGACGACGCGCGGAGTGATGATATGGACAACGATGAACGCGGTAAGAATGGCTAGCGTCGCGCGAAACAGCTCGCTCTTGTAGGCGTAGCCGACGTCTTCCTTGCCGTATTGCTTGGCGAGCCAATAGAACAGGTGGTAGAGCACGGTCGGGCTCCTGTCGCCCTACGGCTGGGCGGCTTCTTCCGTGGGCTTCTCGTGTCCGGCTGGGCCGAACCGGCGGCGTATCGGTTCCATGAGACGTTCGAGCTGAAGCGCCCGGCTGGCCTTGAGCAGCACCACATCGGCCGGCGCCAGCAGTCCGGCAATCTGATCTATTGCGTCGGCAACGTGGGCGAAGCGACGAATCTCAAGCCGGTCGCCCGCCTCGCGCGCGGCCGCACGCGATACCTCTTCCGCACATTCGCCGACGACAACCAGGAGCTGCACGCCGGATCGCCCCACACGGCGACCGAGTTCGACGTGCAAAGCCGGCGACTGCTGACCCAACTCGCGCATGTCGCCGAGGACGGCTACTTTTCGACCTGCGGTGGGTAGTTCGAGCAACACGTCCAACGCGTTGCTCATACTCTCAGGATTGGCGTTGTATGCGTCGTTGATCACGGTGATCGGGCCTATCCGCTCGAGCTGAAGGCGCATTGGCGGAGGCTTGACAGCGGCCAAGGCGGCAGCGATCTGCTCATGCTCGAGGCCGAACCTTCGACCCACAGCCACGGCGGCCAGGGCGTTGATTGCATTGTGCCGCCCGAGCATGTTGAGGCGGATCTCGAACTTACCGTTCACACGAAAGGAGACGCCGTCCGCGACCGTCTGGACATCTGTTGCCCGCAGGTCGGCTCCTTCAGCAAAGCCAAAGCCGACCTGCCGCCAATGGTCCTGATTGTCGGGCAGATGCCGTAAGAGGGCCGGATGGTCGACATTCAGCGCCGCCAGACCGCCACGCCGCAGGCTCCGAAGCAGCGACGCCTTTTCCTCCGCTACGCCCTCGATAGTGCCCAGGCCCTCCAGATGCGTCGGGCTGATACCGGTGATGATGGCCACGTCGGGCCGGGCAATCTCTGAAAGGGCATGCACCTCGCCCGGGGCATTGCTGCCAATCTCCACCACCAGGTACTCGTCGGGCCCCTCAGCCGAGAGCAGGGTCAAAGGTACCCCGACGTGGTTGTTGAAGCTCCGCGGGCTGCATCGGCCTTTCCTGGTAGTGGACAGCACGGCGTGGATCATGTCTTTGGTGGTGGTCTTGCCGTTGCTGCCGGTTACGGCGACCACCTGTGCGGCCAACTGCCGGCGGTGATAGGCAGCCAGCCGACCCAGCGCCGCGGTGGTATCGTCTACGGCAATGAGAATCCCCGCTTCCCTCGCATCGTCGGTTGCCGAATCAGGTCTGAAGACGACCGCTCCAATCGCGCCGCGCCGAAGTGCCTCGACGATGAAGTTGTGGCCATCGTGGTGTGGACCGATCAGGGCGAAGAACAGCTCACCTGGCTTGACGGTTCGCGAGTCGGTGCTGACGCCGCGGACGCTGGCGCTTGGGCACGGATTGAGCATCGTCCCGCGTGTGGCGGCCAGCACCTCATCCATGGTAAGCGGCTTCATACGCCATCTCCGAAACGCCGCGCCATCGCCTGCGAAGCGGCGGCCAGGTCGTCAAAGGCGATCCGCTTGCTGCCGGTATCCTGGTAATTCTCGTGCCCTTTGCCGGCGATGAGCACCAGGTCGCCCTCCTGCGCCATCTCGACAGCCCGCTCAATGGCTCGTCGACGGTTCGGCTCAGTCTCCAGGCGACGTCGGGTCGGTGCGTCCACGCCGGCCACGATCTGATCGATGATGGCCTCAGGCTTCTCTGTACGGGGATTGTCGTTGGTGACGACGACCCAATCGGAAAGACTCGTGGCCACCCGCCCCATCCTGGGACGTTTCGTGCGGTCACGATCGCCTCCGCAGCCGAACACGGTGATGATTCGCCGTTGCTTGAGGGGCTGGAGCGAGGCGAGCACGTTTTGCAGGGCGTCATCGGTGTGGGCGTAGTCGACCAGGACGGTGATCGGCTCGGCTCCGGAGCCGGCCCGTTGGAGTCGTCCGGGCACTTGCCCAACGGCGGCAAGCCCTCGTTGAATGGTGTCCAGATCCACGTTCATGGCCAGCGCGACGGCTGCGGAGGCCAGGGCGTTGCGGACATTGTGCTGCCCAATGAGGGGTAATTCCACCGTCGCCACACCGGTCGGCGTGGTCAGTTCGAACCGACTGCCGATCAGGTCTGTGTGGTGGATGGATGCCCTTACGTCGGCAAGGCCGTTGAGCCCGTAGGTGATCTGCGGCGCCGGGCAGTCGCCCAACAGTTCGGCGGTAGCTGGGTCGTCGGCATTGACGACGGCCCGGGCCTGCTCGCTGAGGCGATCGAACAGGCGTTTCTTTGCGAGCAGGTACTGCGCCATGTCGCCGTGGTAGTCGAGATGGTCGCCGGACAGATTGGTAAACACACCGACGGCGATGGTCAGTCCGTCCAGGCGGCGCTGGTGCAGGGCGTGGCTGGACGCCTCCATGACCACGTGGCTGACCCCGGCGCGGGCGGCCTCGGCGAGGTGTTCGGCCAACTGGGTGGGCGGCGGCGTGGTCATCGGGGCCGGTAGTTGTCGCGAATACAGGTCGTAGGTGATCGTGCCGAGCAGGGCGGTGCGCAGGCCCGACGCCGCCAGGATGCTTCGAATCAGGTAGCAGGTTGTCGTCTTGCCGTTCGTGCCGGTAACGCCGATCAGGCGGAAAAGGCCGCGGTTCTGCAATTGATCGACACCGGCAAAGACCATCGCCAAGCGGGCCAGCACCGACCGTGAGTCGTCTACCAGGAGTGAGGCAACACCCGCTGGTAGGGGTACGGGCTGCTGGGTGATCACTGCACAGGCGCCGGAGGCGAGTGCGTCGCGGACGAATCGGTGGCCGTCGACGGTCGTGCCGGGCACTGCGACGAACAGCCAGCCGGGGCGGATCCGGCGCGAGTCATCGGTGACCCCGCGGACAGAGATCTCGGCGGCGCCAGGCGCGTCGGTCGACAGGCCTGCCGCGTGCAGCAGCTCGGTGAGCGCCATGGCAGAGCGTTTCGCCGCGTCACATGCGGGAATTGACGTTTCCATCGCAGCCATTCTATCAAGGTGATGCAGCAGGGGCAGCGAGGCGTTTCGTATTCACCGGGGCGCCCACACTGTCTGAGTGACGTCGTATTTGTCGGGAGCTACCCCGAGGTATCCCAGTCCTTGCTTGAGGATCTCGCCCACGGCCGGCCCAGCCACAGTGCCTCCGTAGTAACCGATCTGATGGTCTGGGCGGTAGATCATCACCATGGCTACGAGTCGCGGCTGACTGGCCGGCGCGGCGCCGATGAACGTACTGACGTAGGCGTCTTGCTCATAGCCGCCTGGTCCCGGGACCTGGGCCGTGCCCGTCTTGCCCATCACGTGCCAGTGGGACAGTGCGGCCCGTCGACCCGTGCCCTCCCGGACAACGTCCAGCAACACGCGCCGTGCGAACTGTTCGGCGGCCGACGGTTCCAGAGCCTGCTTGACCACCTGCGGCAGGTTGTTGCGCTCAACGACCCGGCCAGCCGGGTCGATGACAGCCTTCAGGATGCTCAGCCGCAGCAGGCGCCCGCCGTTGACCAACGCGCAAAACGCTCGGACGAGTTGGAGCGGCGTGGTGGCAATCGGGCCCTGCCCCATAGTGATGCGGGTGGTATCGGGACGTGTCCATTTTGCCAGAGGACTGACGATGCCCTCCGATTCGCCTGGCAGCTCAATTCCCGTCCGCATGCCGAACCCGAAGCGGGCACACATGGCGTGCAGTCGTTGGTCGCCCAGGCGTTCGCCCAGCACGGCCATGCCAATGTTGCTGGACTTGATAACCACCTCGCGGAAGGTCAGATACCCGTAGGGATGGTGGTCGCGCAGGCGGGCGGCGGGGTAGAACCCCTCGTGGCACCAGAACGACTCGTTGAGTTGTACGGCGCCGTCAGACAGGGCTGCGGCGGCCACGAAAGGCTTGAAGGTGCTTCCCGGCTCGACCGGATCGGTCAGCGCGCGGTTCCGCAGCGACGGTACGGGGTAGTCACCCGGGCGGGCAGGATCAAACGTGGGCCAGTTGGCCAGGGCGATCACGGCGCCGGTCATCGGGTCGACGACAATGGCACTTCCCCCCTGTGCCTGGAACTTTTCCACAGTGTGGGCGAGTTCCTGTTCGGCAATCTCCTGTATGGCCGAGTCGAGCGTGAGCACCACATGCTTGCCGTGCTGGGGATGCTGGTAGCCGTCTTTGGCAAGCCAGATAGCCCGTCGTCGCACGTCGCGGATGCTGCGCTTGCAGCCGTCCCGCCCTTTCAAGTAGCGGTCGAAGGCTAGCTCGCATCCCTCCAAGCCTGCACCTTCGGCCCCGACGAAGCCGATCGCGTGTGCGCCCAGCTTACCCATCGGGTAGGAACGTGTAAGGCGCTTTTCTGTGCCGATCCCGGCAATGCCGAGTTGTCGGACCGCTGCCACCTGCTCCTCCGTGGCAGGGCGCTTGAGAAGCACGTATCGCCCGGCGCGGTTGGCCTGCAATGTGTTGCGCAGCTCGGCCGGATGGCAGCCCAGGATAGGGGCGACCTGTTGGGCGGCTTGGTCGATATCATCGACGACGTTGGGATCGGCGAAGATGCTCAGTTGGGTTTGGGTGCCTGCAAGGGTTCGGCCGCGGGCGTCGACGATCAGACCACGACGAGCCGGCAGGATGGTCTGGCTGCGGTATTGACGGTCGGCGTGGCTGGTCAGGCGCGGCGCCATCCGTTGTTGGATGTACCCCACGCGAGCCGCGAGGCCCGCCAGGGCTACGCACAGTGTTACCAGCAGGATATTGGCAGTTGTCGTGCGAAGTACAGTCACAGGGGCGGACATCACCGTACCTTTGGCTCGGCGGGACCATCCCGCGCGCGACACGGTAAAGACTGCCCAAACCGGTCGTCGGCCGGTTTGCAGTCGGATCGTTCCGGTCAGGGCTCGGCCGGCGACCGGTTGTGTTGGTTGGCGTCGGCGACCACATCGCCGTCTCGTTCCGGCTCGGGGGGCCTGACGGCAAGCTGCATCTGGAGCACGCGCTGGCGAAGACGAGCGGGGCCCGCCACGTCTGCCAACTCGGCCTGAGCGGTCCATAGCTCGTGTTGCAGGATCATCTGCCGCTGCTGCAATTGCTGAATGCGCCACGCCGCAGACGCCGTCTGACTCCGCAGCATGACCGCGGCGGTGCCCGTCAGGGTCAGTATGGCCAGCAGTGCGGCTCCTCGCGTCAGCGTCATTCCATCACCGCTGTGGCGGGGGTCCGACGTCGGCTCAGCCTGAGGCATCAGCAGGCAGCTTGATGCGGACGCCGGGCCGAATCCGGTTCGGGTTGGGGAACTTGCCGCGGTTCAGTTCGTACAGCTCGCGCCAGCGTGCCCGGTCGCCGAGTTCGTGTCGGGCGATGGACGACCACGTATCTTTCTGCCTGACCTGGTACGATCTGTAGGCCGATTCGGAGCGGTTCGCGAGGCCGTTGCCGGCAGGCTTGCTGGGGGCTCGCCGAGCTTGGCTAGCGGTGTCGAGCGACTTGGGTATCCGCAGTTGCTGGCCGACGCATAGGTGATTGATGTTCTTGAGGTTTTCGCGGTTCGCTTCGTAGATCGCTTGGATCGCTTCGGGCGAGGCGGTGCCGAGGACTTGGCGGGCGATCTTCGTGAGGTTGTCGTTTTCCTTGACCACGTAGATGCTCACGGCAGAGGCCGGCTGGGCAGGGGGGATGATGGGCTCGTCAAGTGTGGGCTCGGGCTGTTTGACCTCGGGGGCGGCCTCCAGGACCGGCACCGTCTCGCTTCCTGGCGGTGGGCCGTGCTCGATGGTTGGCTTGGGAGCCGGGCGACCGGATGAGCTGGCGGCCAATTGTCGAGGTGCGGAGGTATCGGGTACGGGTCGCCGGGCCAGAACGGTCTGATCGGCCGTTGCACCGAACGCTTGGTCCGCCTCTGCGACGAGGGCGGACGAATCCTGAATGAGGACAGCGAGGTTTGTCCGTGGAGCAGGATCGCTGAGGGTGCCCGTGGCGGCGTACTGCGGCGTCAACATGGCGCGCCGTCGGGAGCCCGCCTCGCTGAGGATGATCCCGAAGAGAACAATGAACCCCATTCCGACCAGCAGACCGATCTTCGTCTCGCGAGTCATGAGCCCCTTGCCTTCCCTGCACTGCTAATATCGCCCATCTTACTCATTACTCATCGGCTGATCGGTGCGTTCCGCCACACGCAGTTTTGCGCTGCGCGAACGGGGGTTGGCCCGGCGCTCCAACTGCCCGGGCGTCACGGGCCGGGGGGTCAGAACCCGGTAGACTCCCTCCTTCTGCCGTTGGCGGAAATCGTGCTTGACCAGCCCGTCCTCCAGACTGTGGAAACTGATAACACCCATTCGCCCACCCGGATTAAGGTGTTCCGGAGCCTTGGCGAGCATCGATCCGAGGTTCTCGAGTTCGTGGTTGACGGCGATGCGCAACGCTAGAAACGTCCGCGTGGCCGGGTGAATCCTGCTGCGTCGGCTGGCTGGGTCGACTTTGACGGCCGAGCATACCGCCTTGGACAGCGCTGCGGTGGTGGTGATTCGGCCATGGTGACGCACTTGGCATATGCGTTTGGCGATTCTGCGGCTAAAACGCTCCTGGCCATGCTGCCACAGCAGATCGGCCAATTCTCGCTCGGGCAGGGCATTGACCAGCTCGGCCGCGGTCGTGCCTTGCCTGGTGTCGAGCCTCATGTCCAGCGGGCCGTCCACATCGAACGAAAATCCTCGGCTGGCATCGGCGATCTGGTTAGAGCTGAGTCCCAGGTCGGCGAAGATGATGTCGACCTGAAGCAGTCCTGCTTGCCCGAGAGCTTCGTCGAGCCGGGCGAAGCTGGATTGCAGGAACTGCACGCGCTCACCGTAGGCAGCGAGGCGCTGCGCAGCGGCGTGCAGGTTTTGCTCGTCGAGGTCCAGCCCGAGCAGCCGTGTCTGAGGCCCGGCGCGCTCGAGTAGTTCGGCTGCGTGGCCGCCTCGACCGACGGTGCAGTCAAGAATCGCGACGGCCGATTCGGGGTCCAGCCGTTCGATCACCTCTGGGACCAGAACCGGAATGTGTCCGTGATCGATTGGGCTCGACATACGCCTGCCGGCTTGGGCCACGGCGCTGCCGTCGCGGTCAGTGAGCGGCGCGCCTGGGACACTGTAAGTTGACTGCTCGGTCGGTTTTTACTACTGTCTAATGGGCTGGGGCTGGTGCATAGCCCTCCGTGGCTCTGCCCAGCCCGCTGCACGGTTTGTTTTTCAGCGCCGTTCCGATCGCTTGGGCCGCGGGGCTCAGGCGGACCGATGCAAATGGTCCACCCCGGTGTCGGAGGCTACGGGCCCGCGCCTCCAACTCCTGAAGACGGAGTGACAACGACGGGTCGTCAAGACCGCGCGTGTCACCCGCCTCGAGTTGGGCCAGCACCTCCTTGATCGCTGGCACCGCTCGGCGACTTTGCGTTAACGACACTGCTTCAAACCGTGGGGCCGTCATCATGAGACGCTTCCCTTCGCTCAACGAACGAGGACGGCTTCAACTATGTGCCCATCCATCCGGACCTTGACTTTGATGCCCTGCTATATGCGATCGCGCCAACGCGTCCTACAACCGCCGATGCGACCGAACCTAATGTGCGTTTGTCGAGCTGACATCTTGGCTGCCCTGCTGGATAGCGCGGCGGGCCCGCAACTGAATCTCGGCGTAACGGCCCCAGTTGTCGGCCAGGAACCGGTCGTAGTCGGACTTGTTCCAGAGCTCCAGGTGATTGCGGACGCCGATGATGACCACCTGCTTACCGATGCCGGCCATTCGTAATGGCTTTTCAGGCAGGAGGATGCGCCCTTGCTTGTCAGGTTCAAGGGGCGGCGACGCCATGGAGAAGGTGATCTGATCATACGTCAGTTCATCCTCGTCGGGGATCGGCTCGACTGATCGTCGCTCGGCCAGTCGGTCAAACTGGCGGGCCGGATAGATCGCGAGCGTGCCGGGCCGGCTGCCCGGCAGGACATAAAACCGTGTGCCATCTGTCTCGGGATCGAGTTCACTGCGGATTGCCGATGGGATGGCCAGCCGGTTCTTCGCATCGATCGTGTGTTCATAAGAGCCTGTAAAAAGCATCTGCGACTTCGAAGGGGCGGCGATACCTGGGAAGTGCTCCCCACATCTCGCCCTTCTGCACCATAATCTACCACACGCCCCCACAACGTGCAACTGGGAAACGGAGAATTTGTCGATTTTTTTTCGGACGATGCTTTAAAAATGACTTAGTAAGGCGTGTTTATCCTGGGAAGTCCATGTTGGGTGCGGGTTTGCGCACGGTGGTGGTTGCGAGGGACGGCAAGATGGTGTCGCAGCCCTGAAGGTTAAGGGGGTACCTGCGGGTCGGGCGGGAAATCGGGCATCAGCGATGGTGTTTCTGTGGACGGTATTCCGTCATTGCTTGCAGTGGGGGGGTTATTGGCTGGGGTGTGTCGCTGGCAGCAGGTGACACCGGGTGGGTAGTTCGGGCCAAGGCTAAGCGCGGGCACGCAGGCGACAAGCTTTGGGGGCAAGACGCGCAGAGCGATTGGGGTGACCTTTGGCGGCGGGGGCTGCTGGACGAGACGTCGAGGTGGCTGCAACGTTTAAGGTCGGGGAAGGCGAGGCGTAAGGGCCAGATAGAGCTGTTCGTAGCGATCGACCATTTTCTGCACAGTGAAGGCGCCGGCGGCGATGCGGGCCCGTTGGCCCAGTTGCACACGGAGGTCGGTGTGGCTGAGGCAACGGGCAATAGCCCGAGCGAGAGCGTCAGAATCGTTCGGTGGTACAACCAGGCCGGTCTGCTCGTGCTGGACCAAGTCACGGCTACCGGGGACGTCGGTGACCACGACCGGAAGTCCGGCGGCCATCGCCTCAAGTGTGGCCAGCCCAAAGCCCTCCCAGCGTGATGGAAGGACAAACACATCGAGTGCGGCCAGGACGGGGCGAACGTCTTGCTGAAAGCCGAGCATGTGGAGGCGATCGGCGACGCCCAGCTTGACGGCGAGATCTTCTAGTGCCTGGCGCTCGGGTCCCGTGCCGGCGATGAGCAACGCGGCTCGCTTCCAGCGTCGTGCCAGGATGCTGAAGGCATGAAGCAGTGCGGGCAGCCCCTTTTGGGGGTCAAGCCTGGCTATGGTTCCGATCACCGGTTCGGCGGAGGTAGAGATCCATTGGGCACGAGCATGGAGGCGATCGGGAAGGGCTTGGTACGCGGCCAGATCAATGCCGTTTGGCACCACCACGCACTTGTGGGCGGCAAGGCCGACGCGGCGGCGGTAGAAGTGCATTACAGAGGGACTGACAAAAGCGATTTGGTCGACCCATAGTTGCGTCAGGCGGTCGATGGCGAATCGCCAATGAACCGGGCGCCGGTCGGGGATGTGGATGGTGCTCAGCAGCATGGGGCGCCGTCGCCAGACCGCTGGCAGGAGAGCCTTGGCCGCCAAGTCGGCGTGCCAAAGGTGGGTGTGAAGGACGTGCGGGCTGGATCGGCGGAGCAGGCTGGCCAGCGCTGACAGGCGCGGCAGATCGCCCTTTGACCGCATTCTCAGGCGCGTGATGCTAACGCCGTGGCGCGCCAAGTCGTCGGTCAGGGTTGCCGGGGCGCCGGGGGCGTCCAGGAGGGTGGCTACGTGGACCTGATGTCCCTTGGCGGACAGGCCGATGGCCAGATCGTGCACGACCTTTTCGGCCCCGGCCGGCGCCATTTCCGTGATCAGTTGAACGATCCGCAGGCCGGCGGCGGGTCGGGCATGGGCTAGCTGTGGCAGCGCGGGCCTGGTGACGGGGTCAGCGTTGGTGGCGTTGGGCGGCATGGATCAGTTCGCGAAACAGGGCCATGTGTACCGGGTTGTCAGGCATGTCTTCAGGATGCCATTGAACGGCAACAAGGAAGGGTCTGTCCGGGTCTTCGACTGCTTCGATGATTCCGTCGGGGGCCTTGGCGACGATGCGGAGGTTGCGCCCGGGTCGATCGACGGATTGATGGTGCGAGCTGTTGGCCTCGATCTGAGTGGCCTGGACGATGCGAGCGAGGTGGCAGTCGGGGTCGATGCTCACGGGGTGCATGGACCTGTGCGCGGCCTTTCCGTGGTCTGTCTGGCAGGCCCGTGGGGCATCGTAGAGGTGTTGATGGATGGTGCCGCCGCGAGCGACGTTGACGAGTTGGCAGCCCAGGCAGATGGCAAGGATGGGCAGGTGCAATCGGTCGGCCCGGGCGAACAGCTCGAACTCGAAGCTGTCGCGGCGTGGGTGCATCAGTTCGCTTTTGGGATGGAGGGTCTGGCCGAGGCGCTCGGGCAGGATGTCGCGTCCCCCCGTGAAGATCAGGGCGTCGACGGTGTTCAGCAGTTGTTCGATTTGGTCGGGTTCCTGGCAGGGGGGCAGAGCCAGGGGCAGGCCGCCGGCTGCGGTAACGGCGTCGAAGTAGGCGGCGTTGAGAGCCAGATGAGGAATACGCCTGTCGTCGGTCTTTCTCAGCAGATACTGGCAGGTCAGTCCGATACACGGTCTCATGCGAGTATTGGAGCATCGTGGCCGGCATGGGGCAAGCGGTGGCCTGACGTGCGACCTTATCGGGTTCAGCCGGGCATATTCAGGAGTTATTTCAACGCATATAGCGACTTAAACCGGCTGGAAGTGAAGGTCGATACTAGATTTGTCTGCGCGGTTGCCGCCACAGGGGATTCTGCGGCCCGCGTCGTTGCGTGAGTACTCGAGGGGTCATTCGTGAACAGGTCAGAGTACAAGGCAGACATTCTGGTTGTGGACGACGAGCCAGGGGTCCGCCGGATGATTTGCGAGGCCTTGAGCGCCGGTCTGCACCGATGTGCGGAGGTGGAGGACGCGACCAAGGCATATGATCTGATATGTCGCAAGCATTTTGACGTGCTGATCAGCGATATGGCGATGCCCGGGATGACGGGGCTGGAACTGCTGGACAAGGTGGTGGCGGTTCAGCCGGAGTGCCGCGTCATTCTGATAACGGGGGTGGGCTCGAGCGAGTGGGCGAAGGAGTCTATAAGGCGAGGCGCGTTTGATTACATCGAGAAGCCGTTTGATCTGCACGGTCTGCGGCAGGTCGTGACCGAGGCGCTAAAGGGGCGTGCAGCGACTCCGTCAGGGACCGCCGATGGGGGTAAGGAACGCCGGGCGGAGGCGGTGGCACGGGTGGACGGGTTGACCGGCCTGTTGACGCATCGCTCGTTCTTCGACGAGTTGGCTCGCCTTCGTGCGCTATGCCGACGACACAGTCATCCGCTGGCGGTGGCCGTGATCGACGTGGATATTTTTCGCGAGCTGAATCTCCGTCACGGACACGGGATTGGCGACCTGGTTTTGCGCGAGATGGGGGCGAAGCTTCGCCGGGTGGTGCGCGACTCGGATGTCCTCGCTCGCTTCGGCGGGGATGAATTCGCGCTGGCCATGCCCGAGACGACGGTGGACCAGGCGCGCGTCATGGCCGAGAGGGTGCGTGGGGCATTGCGTGATCTGCCGATGAGTTTGCCGAGCGATGCGGGGGCACCGACGGTCAGCATCGGTTTGGCCGAATCCCAGAGCGGGTTCATCGAGAGCGAATCGGATTTGGTGAACCGGGCGCTTCAGGCGGTGCAGGCGGGCAAGCGGCAAGGTCGAGATCAGATCGTCGTCTGGGAGGAAATCGCCCAGCAGGACGCGCCGCCGCTGGAAGCGGACCAGGGCTCGCTGGAGCAGATGCGGGAGCGTTTTTCGCACATTCATCAGCAACTCAAGCAGGCGTATCTGGAGTCGACCCGTGCGCTGGTGGCGGCGGTGGAGGCGAAGGAACCCTACACGGAACGTCACTCGATGGCGGTGGCGCTCTATGCGGAGGGGATCGCGCGAATCATGGGATTGAGCGGGGATCAGATCGCCAGCATTCGGACGGCAGCCATGCTGCACGACGTAGGCAAGATCGGCATCCCGGACTCCATTCTCAACAAGCCCGGTCCGTTGACGGAGAGCGAGTATGCCTTGGTGAAACGGCACACGGTCATGGGTGCGCAGATCCTGGAGCACACGTCGTTCCTGCGGAGTGAATTGCCGATCATCGTTCATCACCACGAGTGGTGGGACGGCTCGGGGTATCCGGAGGGGCTCGCGGGGGAGGCGATACCTCTCGGGGCCCGCATTCTGCACGTCGCCGACGCTATGGATGCGATGTTTTCGGTTCGCAGCTACAAGCAAAGTTTTGGCCTGGAGCGAGTGATCGGCGAACTGCGTCAGGAGTCGGCTCGACAGTTCGACCCGACCGTGGCGGAAGCTGCGATCGCCTGGCTGGAGCGGAACCCGGACCAGATTGTGCAGTCGGGCGCGCAGCCCTCGCTGGTTGCAGCAGAAGCCTAGCGTTGGCTGGCGTTAGCGATTGGCGGCGTCGGTGGCTGACGCGCTTTTGCTGCGCATCTCGTTGAGTAACGCTTCATACTGCGCAAGTTGAGGATGCTGAAGGCCTCGCAGGATGTTGACAGCCTGGTTGAGATTCTCAATGGCCTGCGGCCACTGGCCGCGCTCCTCATAGACCATGGCGATGTTCGAGAGACAGATGGCACGAGCCTGGCCATCGCCTGATCGCGTCAAGCCCTCCAGGGCCTGGCCAAACGCCTCCAGCGCAAGATCGTAATCGTTCTGCTTCTGGTAGATCAGCCCGAGACTGTTGTTGCAGAGGATGCGGACAGGATCAGTAGGGTCGGACAGTTGAAGGCTTTTGCGGTAGTTCTCGATGGCCAGATCGGCCTGTTTGAGATGTTCGTAAGCGGATGCGAGGTGGGAGAGAGCTTCGGGCAGAGCGGCAGCGGGGCCAGCCTTGTGGATCCATTCGATGGCCTGTTGGTAAGTCGCGAGGGCCTCATCGTACTGCTCGAGTTGCTCGTACACCGTGCCCAGAAACACGAGGTTTGGCGCCGTGCCCAGTTGGTCGCCCAGTTGCGTGAGCAATTGCTGCCTTGCCCGAAGGTGCTGGACCGCTTGCTGGGGCTGATCGGCGGACCCTGCGAGCTGGGCCAAGTTGTTGAGGGCCGTGGCCAGGTTGTATGGGTCGTCGGCTTGGCGGGCGGTGTCGGCGGCCAGCTCCAGGTAGCGCTGGGCAACCTCGTGTCGACCGAGTTGCCGGTAAAGCCAGCCCAGGTTGCCCTGGGCGCGAGCCAGGTCGACGCGATCGTCGGCAAGCTGCGCGTCGCGTACGACCTGCTGGAAGCGACGTATCGCGTTGGCCACGTTGCCTTGACGGACTTCATGCAGCGCTAGCAGGATCATAGCGTCGCGGAACTTTCCGTCGCTTTGCAGCGCCTGGGCGCAGTAGAAAGGCACCCGGCCGAGCTGCTCGGTCTGATGGCCGCGCAGGGCCTTGGCATAGTATTCGATGGCTGAGGCAGAACGAGAGTATGCGGGCATGTTGGCTGCAACGGATTGGGGCGGTCTTATCGGTGGCACGCACATCGCGACAAGCCGGGCGACGGCATCGGCAAGCAACTCTCGAACGTCCTTGCCTGTTGCGACGCAGCGCTGTGTCTGCTCGGTATGCATGTCATGGACTTGCAGCTCGACCACGAGTTGGGTGAGTTCGGTTCGGCACGTTCCGGTGACCAGAGACCCGACGCCCAGCAGTTTGGCCAGGCGCTTGGCGTCGGCGAGTTGCATGTTCGGGGCGGCAGGGAGGTAGCCTGCGTCTCGCATGGCGCGGTCGCGCCACGGAATGGGCACCGCGTCGATAAGGGGATGGCGACGAAGATGCCACGCCAGTCCGGTTTCCAGAGCGGTACCGACCCAGGGCTCGGTGGCCTTGTCGGTCGCAACGATGCGGGCCACGAGGAAACGCATGGGGTGCCCATCGACGGGGCCGGTGGTCTGTGCGGTTGTGAAGACCGACAGCAGCAGGAACATCGGGCTCATGTCGAACGCTTCCTCGGAGTGTCAGATGGACGAGCGCTTGTGTAGAGGTACTCGTATGGGAGGCTGCTGTAAAGGCCGGGCTGAGGCGGCGACGGCTCTATCGCAGATAGGCTACAGCCCGCTCAAAGAGCTTGCGCCCACAGGGCTCGGGCTGTTGGGGCGCTCGTGTCCATCGGGGGTGCTGGGTGGGATGGACGAACCTTTCGGGGTGCGGCATGAGACCGAGGATGCGGCCGGTGGGGTCGGTGAGTGCGGCGGCGTGATCTTCGCTGCCGTTGGGGTTGACCGGATAGCCTCCTGGTCGTCCTCGGGCGTCTACGTAGCGCAGGGCGATCAACCGCCTGTTGCGCAGTCGGTCCAGGACGCCGCGGTGCTTGGCGACGATTTTTCCCTCACCGTGAGCAACGGGTAGGAAGAGCTGACCGTTCGGTTCGAGGAATACGCAGTGATCTGCGGCGACGGCCAGATGCACCCAACGGTCCTCAAAGCGGTTTGAGTCGTTGTAAGTGACGGTGACCGTCTGGGATGAGCCATTGTCTCCGGGAAGCAGACCGGCTTTGACCAACGCCTGCAAGCCATTGCATATGCCCAGGACGAGTTTGCCGCTGTCAACGAAGCGCCGGAGCGGCTCGGCGAGATGGTGCTGGATTTGGCGGGCGAGGATTTTTCCTGCGGCGATGTTATCGCCGTAGCTGAAGCCGCCAGGGATGGTGACGGCCTGATAGGTCTCGAGCAGCGCGGGGTTTTCGAGGAGGCGATTGATATGCAGCAGATCAACGTGGGCGCCGGCGAGCCGCCAGGCGTGCGCGGTTTCCTGGTCACAGTTGATTCCCGCCGCACGCAGGACAAGCACCTTGACGCTGGCCATGTAACACCCCGAGCGTATGCCCAACAGGCGTCGTACTGACGCGAGCTTCCGGCCCGACCGGGCGCACCTTGCTGCGCCGTGCCTCGGACGAACAACGGACTTTGTATTCACAGCGCCTATACTCGCACCGCGTTAGGGATGCAAGCGCAGAGATACCGTGGTCAGCCGAATGGGCGGCGGAGGCGACCTTGGAGGGCGTGCCAGCACTGGTGGGGTGGTTCCCGGCCAGGTGTCGCCGATGTCCTCCAAGGCGCCGTGGAACTCGCTGCCGCCGGTCTTGCCCGTTGGGCTTGCAGCGTTGACATCAAGCGGTCAAGATCGGATCTGCTGAACGACGGATGGGAGTTGACGGTGATTATCGACGCACATGTTCACCTTGACAGTCCGGGCCCGGGTGTGGATCAGACGGAGTTGGCGACGCTTCTGCGTCGGGCGGACGCGGCGGGCATTGAGCGGCTGCTGCTGGCCGGCTCGGTGATGCAACCGGGGACGCATCCCTCGCCCGAGGGCGTGCGTGCGGTGAACGACCAGACGATGGCGGCTGTTCGACAGCAGCCGGAGCGTTTGTGGGGTCTGTGCTACGTGAATCCGCGACACGGGCAGGCGGCGCGAGAGGAGATCCTCCGTTGCGTACGTGACGGCCCGTTGTGCGGGATCAAGTTGTGGGTCGCGGCGCGGGCGGGCGACGAGGTGGTGGACGTTGTGGCCGAGACGGCGGTGGAGTTGGGTGTGGCGGTTTTGCAGCACGCGTGGGATCACACGCCAGGTAGTCCGCCCGACCAATCGCGCTCGTCCGACGTGGCTGAGCTGGCGGCGCGTTTCCCAGATCTTCGAATACAGATGGCCCACATGAACGGGGTGGGGCATCGCGGGCTTAACACGGTGGCTGGCTTTGCGAACGTATGGGTGGACACGGCTGGGTCGCAGCCGCTAGCGGGGACGCTGGAGTATGCGTTGGAGCGGCTGGGACCGGGGCGGATCGTGTTTGGATCGGACTATCCGGTTCGCGAGTTCGGCGTGAAGGTGGCGAGCGTGCGAGCGGCGGTGGGCGATGAGTCCGTTCGCCGGGCACTGCTGCACGACAACGCGCTTGCGTTGTGGGGCAAGCGAGGGAGCGCACAGGCGTGATCGACCTGAACGCGGCGGTGGGACATTGGCCCTTTGTGGCCGGCTGGGCTGAGCGAGTGGATGAGCTGGCGGCGGCGATGGCCGAAGCAGGCGTGACGCAGGCGCACGTATCTGCGGCGGAGGCTGTTCTGGCGCCCGATCCGTTGACGGCGACGCAGCGGTTGTGTGACTCACTCGCCGAGCACGAGCGGCTTGTTCCCGCGGCGGTGGTCGATCCGACGTTGCGGACGGCGGAGGCGGACCTGCGGCGAGTGGTGTCGAACTGGCCGGTGCGACTGGTGAAGCTTTATCCGGCGTTTGGGGGCTATTCGGCTGAGGATGACCGTGTGGCGGCCATGGTGCAGGCGGCCGGGGCGGAGGGGGTTTTGACGGCTGTTGTGATGCGCCTGGAAGACGACCGCAACCAGCATCGCGTGATGCGAGTCGAGCCGGTGGGAGCCGATGCGGTGACGTCTCTGGCGGCGAAGGTGGCCCCGCTGCCGCTGCTAATCCTCAACGGGCTGAAAGGCGAGGTGACGGGGTTGGCCCGGCGGGCGGAGAATTTGTTTTTTGACATCGCTTTTGTGGAGAGCGGTGCGTCGTTGCCGGACCTGCTGCAAGACGTGCCGGCGGAACGGCTGGTATTTGGATCGAACGCACCGTTGTTCTATCCGCAGGCGGTTGCGGCCAAGCTGGCTGGCGAGGAGGTCAGCGAAGTGCAGCGGCAAGCCATCGCTGTCGGCAATATCGAGGGGATCCTCGAAGTTGTCAGGGCGCCCGAGCGGGGCAAGTCGCGGTAGACTGGGCTATGACGATTCGATTCTTCGCATGACGGCCTGCCATCGGGGCCGGTGCGATTCGTCGCGGTGGAGGGGTTTGAATCCCAGGCGGAGGTAGGCTTTGAGGGCCGGGATGCGCCAGTCGTCGGTATCGAGGATGGCGCGGGCAAAGCCACGCCGTCCGAGCTGGTGGAGGGCGGCCAGGGTGATGACCTTGCCCAGACCTTTGCCGCGGTGGGCGGCCAGCACGCCGACCATATGAATGCAGCCCACCTGTTGGCCGTCGAGGTCGGCCTGCCAAGCGGCGGTTACGGCCACGGGTTGGTCGTCGCACCAGATCAGCAATAGATTTTGAGGATCGTACTGACGGTCGCTGCTGAAGGTCCGTTCGAACCAGCCTTCGAGCGACTGACCGGGGTAGATCGAGTCGGCCATCACCTGTGTGTAGGCCCATTCCTGACCGGGGTGGAGGTGGTCGAGTCGGTATCCGGAGGGTAGTTCGGCGGCGGGCAGGGCGGACAGATCGTCCAGCACCATGGTCAGTTGGGACTGACCGCTGCGGGCCGCACCCACCAGCGAGTAGAGACACTGCGGACCGACATATTCGACTTTGACGTCGGGGAACTGCCGGTGGAGGTAGTCGGCGAGGTTGCGCATGCCCGGGATCTCGGCGGTGGCATGATTGACGATGATGACGGGCAGGTCCTGGTCGATGGCCCACGTGCCGTGCCGCCAGTAAGTCAGTCCGTCGTCGGTGGCGAGGATCACGTCGGCGCCCATCTCGACCATGGTGGGCACGTCGGTGATGGCGCCGGTGCCGATGGCCAGGCGAGAGACCATTTTGCCGGGCGGTCCGAGCAGTTGGACGGCGTGCTGGTCGAGCCCGCCCACGGATGCGGCCACGCGCTGAGCGAGTTCGTAGGCGGGTTGGGGGGGTAGCGTATAGAGGTTGTAGTAGGTTTTGCGGGCGCTAGGGGCGGGCAGCGACAGATGGGTGCCCCAACTATCGGTGATGCCGATGTCGGGCACGCGGTCCCACACGTCGTGGCAGCGATAGACCACCATGCCGGTTTGCTCGAGGAGTTGACTCTTGCGTCGGGCCGGTTCGGTTTCGCGCCATCGAGGGTCGTCGTCCATGTGGCTGTAGAAGGTCGGCTCATGGGTGACAAATAGGTTGCATCCGGCTGCATGGGCTTGGTGCAAGGCGGGCAGGACCGAGGTCCAGCCCACGGCGATACCGGCGATGTCCGCGGACGGTTGGCCGGCTTTGAATCCGTCGCAGGTTTTGCTCCAGTCGACCCAGGTTCCGAGCTTCTGCATGTGCAGGTGTAGGTCAAGGGCTTTCATGCCGTCGCTCCGTTAGTTAGCACTCTCGATGGTGGCCCATTCTAGCGGCTGTGGCAGGCGGGTGAGTAGTGTGCGCGTGTCGTAGGCGGCCGTTGGTAGTGGGCAACATTCTGCGGACGGTGGGACACGGGCAGCATCTCGCTGTGGGCCGGCTGGTGCTACGTACAGCAACCGTTGGCGCCCGGTGCAAGCAGGAAGTTGGTGCATAACGTGCTAGGCTATGTCTGACAAAATACGTCCTCCCGACGGTACGCCGTCCGAGGCACTGGCGGATCCCGGCGCGCCGGGACCAGTGGCACCCGAGAAGACCAGACCGGAATTGTCAGACACGGCCTAGCGGCGGCAGCAGGCTGATGGGTCCTGGTCTTGGGCGAGGTGCTCGCGATACCACCCGAGGGCCTTGCGCAAACCCTCTTTCAGATCGATTTTGGGCTCGAAGCCGAGCAGCTTGCGGGCCAGCGTGACGTCGGCCAGCGAGTGTTTGATGTCACCCGGGCGCGGGTCGACATACCGCGGCGCGATATGCTCCTTTTCGAGCAAGGCGCGGATTTCTCGCATGAGTTGGTTGATCGAGACGCTGGCGGCGCATGAGATATTGACCGCCTGACCGCACGCGTTGGGCGCCTTGGCAGCCAGGAGGTTGGCATCGACAACATTGTCAACGTAGGTGAATCCGCGCGACTGCTCGCCGTCGTCGAAGACGGTGGGTTGCTCGTCGCGCAGCAGGGCGCTGACGAAGAGGGGGATGGCCGCCGCGTATTGGCTGTTGGGGTCCTGGCGGGGGCCGAAGACGTTGAAGTAGCGCAGGGAGAACGTTTCCAGGCCGTAGGCGCTGTTGAATACACGACAGTACTGTTCGCCGACGAGCTTGGTAACGCCATAGGGGCTGATCGGCTTGCAGGGCAGATCTTCATGCTGCGGCATGACGGTGGTGTCGCCGTAGACACTGGAGCTGGAGGAGAAGACGAACCGCCGCACCTTGGCGTCGCGTGCGGCCACCAGCAGGTTGAGCGTGCCGGTAACGTTGATCCCGTCGGTCGTGAGGGGATCGTCAATGGATCGGGGCACGCTGCCCACAGCGGCCAGGTGGAACACGGCGCCGACGTCCCGCATGGCCGCACGGACGGTGTCCATATCGCGGATGTCTCCCTCGATCAGTTCGATCTGCTCGATCGAGGCGGCGAGGTTCTCACGTTTGCCGGTGTCGAAGTTATCCAGTACGCGGACGCGTTCGCCTTGCCGCACGAGGTGATCGACCAGGTGCGAGCCGATGAATCCTGCGCCGCCGGTTACGAGCATGACACTCATTTGCTTGCCTTTAACGTTCCTGTCGCGTCAGTCCCATGGTAGAAGCGGTACTCTAGGTCGTCTGAGCGGCCGTGTCCAGCTTGAAGAAGGTTCTGGCGTTGGCGGTGGTTACGCGAGCCAGGTCGGCGAACGATTGTCCTCGTACCTTCGCGAGCAGGCGTGCGGTATGGACCACGTTGGCCGGTTCGTTGGTCCGCTGCTTGCGCACGGGCTCGGGGGACAGATAGGGCGAGTCGGTTTCGACCATGAGTCGATCGTCGGGCACGTTGCTCGCGACGGTCCTGAGTTCGTCGGATCGGGCGAACGTGACAACGCCGGTCATGGAGAGCATGCACCCTCGCTCCAGGACGGCCTTGGCCTGCTCGTGCGAGCCGGTGAAGCAGTGGAAGACCGCGCCCGGCACGCGCGGGTGTTCGGCCAGGATGGTCAGCGCGTCGTCGAACGCCTCGCGGCAGTGGATGACGACGGGTAGCTGGGTCTGCTCGGCCAGGGCGAGTTGCTCGTGGAGGATCGCCTGCTGGGTCTTTGGGGGGCTGAAGTCGTAGTGATAGTCAAGCCCGGTTTCTCCGACGGCCACCACGTGCGGATGCTTGATCAGGTTGGCCAGCCTCTGGGCGGCGTCAGGCGGCGCCGATGCGGCTTGGTGAGGGTGGATGCCGACGGTGCAGAAGACCCGGGCGTGGCGCCCGGCCAGATCGATGCATTTCTGCGAGTCGTTCAGATCGGTGCCGACAGTGATGACGGTGCTGACGTGGGCCTGCCTGGCGCGCTCGAGTATGTCGGTGACGGTGTCGTGAAGTTGCGGGAAGGTGAGGTGACAGTGGGTGTCGATGAGGGTCGGATCGGACACGTGGGCTAATCCGTTATGGTGAATGCGTCGCGGATGTGGTGCGCTTTAGGCCGTCCGTTCGGTTGCATGACGACGCTGACCACGTCAAAGCGACAAGGGTAAGCCTGGGCGCCTTTGACATGCCGATAGCACTCGGCGGCGCGAATGATACGTGTCTGCTTGCGGTGACCGACCGCCTGCTCGGGATCGGCGAATTCGTCGTTGCTGCGGGTTTTGACTTCCACGAACACCAGCGTCGCCCCATCGAGCGTAATCAGGTCGATCTCGCCGGCTGGGCAGCGGTAGTTGCGGGCCAGGATTCGATGGCCCTTGCGTTTGAGCAGTGTGGAGGCAGCACGCTCGCCGCGGTCGCCCAGGAGTTTGCGCCATAATCCGAGCATCGGGGCGGTCAGTGGACCAACCGGCTACGGCTGGAGTTCATCAGCCTTCGGTTTGCTCGTTTGCCTCGACCTTTTTCTTTCCGGCTCCTCGCGTGGGGCGCCGCTCGCGCAGTCTTCTGGCCTTGCCCACGCGGTCGCGCAGGAAGAAGAGCTTGGCCCGACGGACCTTTCCTTTCCGCGTGACCTCTACGCCGTGCAGCTTGGGTGAGTGCACGGGGAAGATCCGCTCGACGCCTTCGTTGTTCACGATTCTTCGGACGGTGAAGGTCTCGGTAGTGCCGCGCCCCCGGCGGGCGATAACCACGCCGGAAAACGGCTGAATCCGTTCTTTATCGCCTTCAATGATGCGTACCTGAACGGTAACGGTATCGCCGATTTCAAAATCGGGGATCTCGCCCTTGAGGTGAGCCTTCTCCGTTTCTGCGATCAGTTTTGGGATCATCCGTTGTTGCTCCTGGTCAGTCGTGGAGTCTGGTCGGACAACGCGTCCTGTTCAAGCAAGTCGGGCCGGCGGTCGCGAGTACGCTCGATCTGCTGCTGGCGGCGCCACCTTTCGATTTGGGCATGGTCGCCGGACAGCAGTACGTCGGGGACGGTCATGCCGCGAAACTCCCGAGGCCTGGTGTACTGAGGGTACTCCAGCAGGTTTTCGACGAAGCTGTCATCGGCGGCCGCGCATTCATGGCCCAGCGCACCGGGCAATAGCCGCACTACCGCGTCGGCGACGACCATGGCCGCCGCTTCGCCTCCGGAGAGCACGTAGTCGCCGATCGAGATTTCGCGAGGCCTGAGGCCCAGACGAATGCGCTCGTCGAAGCCCTCGTAGTGACCGGCGATCAGCAGCAGTCGCTGCTGCTGGGCGAACTCGGCAGCCAACCGATGCGTGAACCGCTCGCCCTGAGGCGTGAGCAGGATTCGCACGGGCGGCCGGGGGTCGAGCGCCTCGACGTGTTCGACAGCCGCAAAGACGGGGGGAGCGGCCAGTACCATGCCGGGCCCGCCGCCACACGGGGTGTCGTCGACGCTGCGGTGCTTGTCGGATGCGAAGTCGCGTATGTTGGTGCAGACAATGTCTACCAGGCCCGCCTGACCAGCCCGCCCGAGGATGCTGCTGGCAAAGAACGGCTCGCACACCTCAGGGAAGAGGGTCAGCACGTCGATTCGCATTGGTTGGTTGACGCCCATCATCCAGCTCGCGCCGCGCTCGGCAACGGGTTCACGTGTCGCCGTCTGCCTTCTTGGTCCGAGCCTTGGCGGTCTTGGCTTTCTTGGCGGACTTTACGGCAATGCCGCCTTGCTTCAGCAGCGATCGAACCGTTTCGGAGGGCTGGGCCCCGACGCTGAGCCAGTGCTCGACGCGATCGCGCTTAAGCTTGACGCGCTGCGCATCTTCTTTGGCCAGCGGATCGTAGAAGCCGAGTTCCTCGATGACCCTGCCGTCCCGCGGAGATCGGATATCCATCGCGGCGACGCGGTAGAACGGCCGGTGTCTCCGGCCTGCACGCTTGAGCCTCAGTCGAACTGCCATAATTTCCTCACTTATCTATCTTCTCGCTTGGTCTACTGTCCGGTGTCGCTTCGCAGGCGTGACAACCCACGGCGAGCGGTCACCGACTCTTTCGCTTTCGTTGGCGCCGTTTGTCCTTCTTGGCGCGAAATTTCTGCTTTGCTAGTGTTTTGGTCTTAAACTTGGGCATCGAACCGCCCAGCAGGCTGATCTCGCTGATCTGCTTGGCGGCGCTGAGCCGCTGGGACATGCCCATGCCGGCCATCTGTTTCATGACGCCTCGTATCTGACCGAATTGCTTGACCAGGCCGGCGACGTCCTGGGGGTCGGTACCGCTTCCCCGGGCGATTCTTCGCCGCCGAGACGCATCGATGAGGTCCGGGTTGCGTCGCTCGCCGGATGTCATGGAGTGGATGATGCCCCGGATCTGCTGGAGTTCGCTGTCGTCGACCTGGACGCCTTTCAGGGCCGACCCCATGCCGGGCATGAGCTTGAGGATTTCCTTCATGGGGCCCATGTTTTTCATGGCTTCCATCTGGGTGAGGAAATCATCGAAGCCGAACGTACCCTTGGCCATCTTCTGCTGGGCTTTGGCGGCCTGTTTCTGGTCGAACTGGGACTGGGCCTTCTCGACGAGGGTGAGCACGTCGCCCATGCCGAGGATACGGCTGGCGATGCGGTCGGGGTGGAACTCCTCGATCTGGTCGAGCTTCTCGCCGACGCCGATGAACTTGATCGGCTTGCCGGTGACCTGCTTGACCGACAGGGCAGCCCCGCCGCGGGTGTCGCTGTCGAACTTGGTCAGGATCACGCCGTCCAACTCGAGGCGCTCATTGAAGGCCTTGGCGGAGTTGACCGCATCCTGGCCGGTCATAGCATCCAGCACCAGGTAGATCTGGTGCGGCTGGGTAACTTGGGCAATGCGGGCGACCTCCTGCATCATCTCTTCGTCGATGGCGAGTCGCCCGGCGGTGTCGAGAATGACCACGTCGCATTCGGCTTTTCGTGCTTGCAGGATGCTGTTGCGGCAGACCTTGACGGGGCTATCGTGATCCCGCTCGGCGTAGACGGGCACGTCGATCTGCCTGCCGAGCACCTCGAGCTGGTCGATGGCTCCAGGCCGTTTGAGGTCGGCCGCCACCATCATGGGGCTCTTTTGGCGGCGCCGGCAGTATTGGGCCAACTTGGCGCACATCGTGGTTTTGCCCGAGCCTTGGAGTCCGGCGAGCATCACCAGGGTTGGCGGCGGGGAGACGTAAGGGATACGGCTGTCAACCGGGCCGATCAGCTTGACCAGTTCGTCGAAGACGATTTTGACCATGAGATGATCGGGGTGGAGGTTTTTGATCACCTCGGTGCCGATGGCCTTTTCCAGCACGTGGTCGCAGAACTCGCGTGCCACGCGGACGTGGACGTCGGCCTCGAGCAAGGCCGTACGGACATCGCCCATGACCTCGCGAACGTTGGCGTCGGTGATGGTGCCTCGCCCGCGAAGCTTGCGGAAGGCGTCGGAGAATCGTTCTGTCAGCGTGTCAAACATTTACGAGTCCACGCGCTATGCCCGGCGGCAGAACCACACATTATTGCACTCTGCAGGACGTCCCGCAACCCCGGTAGTGCAGGACGATGGGGCAGGGCGTCGCCCTTGACCGCGAGCGTAAATCGAGTATGCTGCTAGAATTGCGGGGTCGACGAGCGGCCGCCCGGTTTGGGCGGTTGCCGCGGCGGATTGGGACCCATGGTCAGGACCAGACGCGGGCCAGCCTTGTTCGAGGTGATCAGCAAGCAGTCTGGGGGTGTGCGCCGGCAGCCGCGGCTGGGCGTTCCGGACTGGTGGCGGCAGCAGGCGGCGTCGGAGGGGCCTGAGGAGGAGCGGGCTCAGCCCCAAGTGAAGGACCTGCCGGCCGAGTCGGTGGAGCGGCGTCTGCGGGAGCACGAAGAAGAAGCGGCGGGCGGCGAGCCCGGTCCGGTCGTCGAGGCGGTGCGTGGCAGGCCGTCGCTGGGCGTCCGGGATGGGCGGATCTGCCTGACCCTCACGCCCATAGCCGGCGTGGTTGTGGTGGGGACAGCGTTGTTGATTGTGGCGGGTAGCTTTGTGGTGGGTCGGTCGCTCGGGTGGCGCGATGCGCGTCGGGCGGCTGTGGCGGCGGGCGACGACGTGGCGGTGGTGCGGCAAGCCGAGCCGGATCCGTCCGTATTGCTCGGGTTGGCGACGGGCGTGACGAGGTCGGGCGCCCGTCAGCTCGGCGGCGGCGGCGCGCCAGGCAGTGGAGGCGAGGGGCTCGAATTGGGGAAGACGTATCTGGTCATTCAGACGTTCGACCCGTCGGCTCGGGCCGACGCTTTACGTGCCCAAAGCTTCCTGGCGACCAGGGAGGTGCCGACGGTGCTGCGTCAGGTAAGCAACGGCTACCTGCTTGTGGCTCGCGAGGCGTTTGACTGGGATGATGTGCAGGACAGGAGCAAGTTTGAGTCGTTCCGTCGGTCAGTGGTGGCGTTGGGGAAGCTGTATGCCTCGGACAAACACCGGGGTGGTTACGACTTCAAGGACTGCTATCCGTCGACGTATCGAGGTTAGGACGACATCGTACAGCGGGAGTATTGGCCGTGTCGATTGATCGAAGCCTTAAGAGCAAGAACGTACTGGCCCGGCATCGGAATGTGCTGACGCGGGCTGAGCGGCTGGTCATCCTGGAGGATGAAGACCGCTGGGACGAGTCGCAGAGCGTGTTCGGGCTGCCGAAAGTGGTTCATCGCAAGAGTTCGGCTGGCCAGAAGGCCAAGAAGGAAGAGAAGGCGGCAGAAGAAGCGGCTGCGGCTGAAGGGGCCGAGCCGGCGGCCGCCGAAGGTGGGGAGGCAGGCGCCCAGAAGTAGACACGAGGGGGACAAACGATCCGCATTGGGGGGAATCTGCACCGAGGGTTGCTCATTCGGTGCCTGCTTTGTAGCGAGGAGCGGCGGATGGGGCGGCGCGGCTTTGTGGCGGGACGCACATCGTTGATCGATGCCTCGGGCATCCGCCGTGTGTTTGACCTCGCGGCGGGCATGCGCGATCCGGTCAATCTTTCCATAGGTCAGCCCGACTTTGCGGTGCCTGCGCCGATCAAGGACGCGGCCATCGCGGCGATCCGCGAGGATTTCAACGGCTACACCGTAACGCAGGGTATACCGGCGCTGCGGGATGGGATCGGGCAGCGTTTGCAGGAGGAATTCGACTGGTCGCCGGCAGTTCTGGTGACGTCCGGGGTCTCAGGGGGGCTGCTGCTGGCGCTGATGTGCTGCGTGGACCCGGGTGACGAGGTGGTTTTCGTCGATCCGTATTTTGTGGAGTACAAGCATCTGGTCCATGCGGTGGGGGGCAGGCCGGTGATGGTCAGTGCTTATCCGGATTTTGGCTTTGCGGCCGATCGGGTGGAGGCGGCGATCACCGAGCGCACGAAATTGCTGCTGATCAACTCACCGAGCAATCCCACCGGGGTGGTGATGAGCGACCAGGAATGCCGTGCCGCGGCCTCGCTGGCTGAGCGGCACAACCTGCTCATCATTACCGACGAGATCTACAACCAATTGGTGTACGACGGTCCATGCCCGAGCGTGGTGCCGTATGCCCGGGATCGCGTACTTCTACTACGCGGGTTCAGCAAGAGCTACGCGATGACCGGGTGGCGCCTGGGCTATGCGGCCGGGCCGCAGCCTGTCATCGAGGAAATGACCAAGCTTCAGCAGTACACGTTCGTCCATGCGCCAAGCATGGTGCAGCACGCGGGCGTGGTGGCGTTGAGAACGGACATGAGTCGGCAGATTGCCGATTACGCCCGCAAGCGCGATCTGGTTTGCGATCGGCTGGCGGGGTGCTTCGAGTCGGTTCGACCTTCCGGGGGCTTCTACGTCTTTCCCAAGGCGCCGGATCGGTTTGCCAGCGCCACGACGTTCGTCGAGGAGGCGGTACGGAACAACGTGCTGATCATCCCCGGCAATGTGTTCAGCGAGCAGGACACGCACTTCCGCATCAGCTACGCCACGGACGATGAGAGCATCCGCAAGGGATGCGAAATTCTGTGCCGCGTGGCGGAAGGGCAGTAAGTCGATCACATCGGACCGGTGAAGCCGGCCGCCAAGCGGCGGAAGTCGTCGACATCGCAGTCGCCGTCCCCGTCGAGATCCGCGGCGAACCGATCGGTAGGCACGTTCGGGCCGGTGAGAGCCTGCACGAGCAAGGCCAGGTCGTCGCGGTCGACGTCGTTGTCGGCGTCCAGATCGCCCGGTACGTCGCCGGCGCGGTCATGGAGGAACGCATCGCGTCCCTGTTCGCCCGGGCCGTTGGTATCGTCGGGCACGAGGTTGGCGGCTTCGCTGGCGAAGACCACGAAGCGCCCGTCGGCGGATAGATGGGGCCAGAGGCTGTGGTCGTCTGCCTGCTGGCCACTCGACGCGACGCTGACTCGGGTCGTGATGGCGGTGTGACGATCGTGGACGAAGACGTCGCGGATGCCGTTCGTGTCGTCCGGGATCAGGTCGCTCACGGGCCCGTCGAAGGCGACGAAGCGGCCGTCGGCCGAAATGCTGCTGCCCCAGCTTGCGCCGTGCGTCTCTTGGCCGTCGGAGCGAATGCTTACCCGGGCGGTGATCCCCGTGTCACGATCGTGGACGAAAACGTCGGGGTAGCCATTCGTGTCGTCGGGTACGAGATTGGGGGCAGCGCTTTCGAAGGCGACGTAGCGGCCATCGGCCGAGATGCTGCACGCGGTGCTGCCCGAGGTGGACTGGGATCCGCCGGGGCCAACATTGACGCGCTGGGTCTGACCGGTGTCGCGGTCGTGAACGAAGATGTCCATTGCGCCGTTGGTATCGTCGGGGATCAGGTTGGCCGCGTAACTCTCGAAGGCGATGAATCGCCCGTCGCCGGAGATTTGGGGGCGCCAACTGTATCCGTCGGCTTGTTGCCCATTCGACGCGATGCTCACACGCTGGGTCTGTTGGGTCTGACGATCGTGCACGAAGATGTCGTACTTGCCGTTGGTGTCGTCCGGTACGAGGTTGCCGGCCAGACTGGCGAAGACCACGTACCGGCCGTCCTGCGAAAGGGCGGGTCGGTAGCTGTTGTTGTCGGCCTGGTTGCCGTTTGAGGCCGTACTGACGCACGTCGTGGTGTACGCAACCAGGTCGCGGACGAAGATATCGGTTTTGCCGTTGGTGTCGTCGGCGACGAGATTGCTGGCGGCGCTTTCGAAGGCGACGAACCGTCCGTCCATGGAAAAGGCGGGGAAGTCGCTGGCGCCGTTGGCCTGCGAGCCATTGGTGGCCACACTTACTCGCGTTGTCGTGCCGGCTGTACAGTCGCGCAGGAAGATGTCCGTCACACCGTTTGTGTCGCCGGGGACCAGGTTGCTCGCCGTGCTGGCGAACGCGGCCTTCATGCCGTCGCCGGCAATGGTGGTATGCTTGGTGGCTTGACTGTTCGACTGGTCGCCGGCGGACGAAACGCTGACGCGGATGGTCTGGCCGGCGCGCGCACCCGCCATGGTCGCACACAAAGTGACGGCCAGCACCGACCAGATGGTCCCACTACTGCTCAACGCCGCTTCCCCTCGCACTGCCCCCTTTGCCTTATTGTACCACGGGTTGAGCGCTTCGTCTTAGCTGGTGGCTTGCTGCGCCCGATAATCTCGTGGCTGATAGCTGTCTGCCTGGCCGGGAACCTCCGGAGGGATGGAAGGAAGGCACGTCAAGGCACGGTTTGAGAGGCTGGTAGCGGCGGCGATGGGCCCAGGTCGGTTATGGCGCAATCGATATGGATTCGGCTTGCGGGACTTCCGCGTCGCTTTTTTGCGGGTGCTGCTTCTGGAGTTGTTCGAGCAGCGTGGCGGGACGAGGGTCGCGGGGGTTCAGTTGTGCCGCTTGGCGGAGATGGTCGATTGCGTCTTCGGTTCGTCCGCTGTCGATGAGGGCCTTGGCGAGCAGGAAGTGAATGGTTGCGCTCTGGTCGCCGCCGCATTGGAGGGTCAACTTGTACTCCTTGATGGCCCGTTCGAAGTCTCTGGTGTGGTGGTACAAGGCGGCGAGGTTCAAGTGGTGGCGGGCATTGCTCGGTTCAAGTTCGGCTGCCCTGGAGAAACAGCGAAGGCTGTCGCTGTACCGGCCGAGCGTTTTCAGCGTGAGTCCCTGATTCTGAAGGATGCGCGGATCGTCCGGATGCAGTGTAGCCGCCCGCTCGAAGTGGTGGAGGGCCTGGGTGAGTTGCTCCCTGCTGCTTTGTTTGCTCCGTAGGAGATCCGCGCCGAGCAATGCGTGTGCGATCCACGAATCGGGGTTATGCCGGAGGGTGTCCTGGCATATGGTGCGTGTGTTATGAAATACGTAGGCCCGCTGCCATGTGAGGGACCAGCATGTCGCGACGGTCAGAACGGCGAGGACAACCGCCGGCGTGACTGCTCTGGTTACGGTGGCATGGCGTGCCGACGGCCTGAGTCTCTCCAGTCCCATGGCCGCGGCGTGCACGCACATAGCGATCAGCGATATCAGCGGCAGGTACTGGAAGTGATCGGCGACGAAGGAGTGTTGATGGTAGAAAATGTTAAAGAAGCCGAGGATGGGCAGGAGGGTGATCAGGTACGAGCCGAGCCCGAATAGCGCGTGTCGACCCCACGATCGGCGCCAGACCACCGCTCCAGCCAGGGCCACGGCAAGAACGACGTGCGGCAGATACGAAGTTACGATTGCAGGATCGACCGACCATCGCGGGTAGAAGAATACAAGCTTGTAGGGCAGCAGCGTCTTCCAGATGTAAAAGCCCACGATCCATCCGGCTCGTGCAAAGCGCTCGAGGAAGGCGCCCGAATGTTCGGCGCTTGGATCCTGGGCGTAAGGCGGTTCGAGCCAGACGGTCAGGACGCACATGGCGGCCGCAAGCAGCAGGAACGGAGCGGATGCGATCAGGCTCTTTCGGACCCACGCGTCGCGCCGCCACCACCAGTACAATAGCAGCACCGCGGGCAGAACGACGGTCGACGCCTTCGAGAGTAAGGCGGCTACGAACAGCGCGATGGCGAGTGCATACCATCGCCGGCTGCGCGTCTGATCGAACCGGAACAGGGCGAGGAATGTCGACAGATAGAACAGGCCTGACAGGACATTCTTGCGCTCGTATATCCAGGCGACCGATTCGACGTTTATAGGGTGAAGAGCAAACAGCAGGGCCGCTACCGGTGCTGCACGAACCCCCACCTTGCGAAGTATCAGCCACACCAGTACCGCATTGGCGGCGTGCAAGGCGACGTTTACCCAGTGGTACCCGGCTGAGCGAAGCCCCCAAAGTCGGCGCTCCAACCAGAATGTCGTATACGTCAGCGGCTGGTATTGCTCGCTCTCACCCGAAAACCATATGCGCCAAAGGCCGTCGCTCTCGGTCAGGCGTGGGTTGGCGACAATGGCGCGGTCGTCGGTGATGGCGAACCCGGCGGTGAGGGCGGGCACATACGCGGCAACGACCAACAGGACGATCACGCCGGCCCACTCTGGAGGTGAAGCCGTTCTGGGTCGAGAGGGCTCGCGGGCCTGCTCCGCTGAGCCGTACGGCTCCTGATGTGTCTCTGCGCTGTTCTGACCCATGCTTCAGACCCGATCGGGACGTGACAGTAGTATCGGCGGCGGGGCCTTCGGAGGTGAAGACACCGCCGCTACGTGCTGAAAATGCGGTGTATCAGGCAAGACTTCCGAGTGGCAAGCTGCCAGATCGCCATACGTGCCTCCTGCGTCTGTTTCAGGCTCGCCAGGTGCGAGCGGCCTTGTGCTTGTCTTGTCCCTGCTCGGCCAGCACGTAGTCGCTGTCTACCGCCATGACCTCGGTGTAGCGTATCGAATAATGGCGGCGTCCCTGCTGAAGCAAGCTATCGCTGAGTTGCCGATCCTGTTCGAGTATCGCGGCGCTATGGCGATCCCATTGGTCGGCGTCCATCGCGTCCACTTCGTCGACCAGCCGTCGATACTCGGCCGATGCCGGTTGGTCGAGCAGCGCATTGACCCGCCAATGAAACGTGCGCTGGAGCTTGCGGATGAGCAGATCGGTGGGCGGATCGAACCGAAGGCAACTGGCCACGAAGTAGTTGTCCAGCGCGCGCATGCGTCGGTAATCGATCAAGTTACCTAGTTGACATATGGTATGGCTTTTTGTTCCGGGGAAGGGAAAGAAGATGGCCCATCGCATGCGGCCGGGCCGGATGCGTGCACAGAGTTCTATCGTTTCATGCATCATTTGAGGGGTTTCATAGGGCAGGCCGAACATGACGAACGCCGACGTGTGCAGTCCGTGCTTGTGGCAGAGCTCGAAGGCCCAGGCGATCTTCTCGTTGGACATATGGCGATCGAGCACCGCTCGGCGGAGGCGGTCGGACCCGCTCTCCAACCCAAATTTGACGATTCTGCACGGCGCGTTGGCCAGGGCCTGTGCAACGGCCTCACTGAAGCTTTGCACGTGGGCGTTAATGACGAAGGGCAGGTCGATGCCGGCGTGAGTGTACCGCCTCAGCAAGTCGATGCAGTATTCCTGATCGAGGGTAAACAGGTCGTCATCAAAGATGATGGTCGTGATTTCGGGATGTTTTTCGCGGAGTCGCTGGATCTGTCGGATCACGGTATCGGCAGCATAATGTCGCAGATAGGCCTTGCGGGGTTGGCCGCCTTCGCGATAGTATCGGTCGCACATTTCGCGGTTGAAGCAGTAGGAGCACCGGTAGGGGCAGCCTCGGGAGGTGAGAACTGACTGCCAGCCGTTCTTGCGGGCCAGGAGGGTGCGAAGGTCGAAGATTTCATAATGCTTTTCGGGCAGCGTATCGAGTGGCGGATAGCGTCCCAGCGGGTTGTCCTTGTAGCGGCCGTCGGGCAATCGGACGGAGAAATTGGGTACGTCGAGGGCGGCGCGGTCGCCGGCGGCGAGGTGATCGGCCAGTTCGGGCAGGGCTTCGTCGCACTCGCCAATGCCGATGAAGTCCCACAGTCGCTCGTTCTTGACCTGCTGGGTGCACATCATCGTGTGGACGCCCCCAATGGCCAGGGGCAGGGCAGGCATAGCACGATTGATTGCCCGGGCAAGTCGAACGGCGTAGGCGTATTGCTGGGTCATGACGCTGAACGCAACCAGATCCGGGTCGAGCCGGCGTACCTGCTCGACCACCTGTTCGTCGGTGGGGACGGGGCCGAGGGCCTCATTGAGGTTGATCAATCCCGTCTGGTGGCCGCGGGCCTGCAGGCAGCCAGACAGGGCGGCGATGCCGTGATTGAACCCCTCTTCGGCGTTGAGGTTGGGGTAGACGAACAGCACGCGCATCGCTGCGTTGGTCTGCCGCATAGGCGGCTGCCGTGCGGCGGGCTCGGCAGAACGGGAGGTGGCTGACCCGCTGGCTGCGGCAGGGGTCTTGTGCCGCGTAGGGTGCTTGGCGGCATCGCGGGATCGGTGGCTGTGAGGGCTGCTCATCTGGCGAACTCTGGCTAGGCGCAGATTGTACCACGCCGGATGGGCGGGGCGCATATCACGGGACAGGCTGCTCGGCGAGGCGTTTTTGGATCGACTTTTGGCGTTGTGCCTGAAACCACTGTCGCAGCAGCTTTTCGGACGGCTTGCCGCGAGGGGTGTAGTTGTAGCAGTTTGGCCCGCCTCCGTAACTGGTCCACTCCCACCACGTCACGCCGCCAACAGCCGGTTCGTCTTGCCACACTCGCATGAACGCTTCGTAGCAGTTCTGCTGTTCCTCCATGCCGGCGGACGTGGCCGTCTGCTTGTGGTAGTAGTTCCACGGTTCCACCGAACACCCTTCCTGGCTGCACCAGCCGACTTCGGTGAAGAGGATCGGACGATCAACGGTGGCTTGCCAAGCAAGGATCTCCTGCTTGATGGGCAGCCAGTTTTCGACGAGCTGTTCGACCGTGGGGGCGGGCTTGTCTGACAACTTGTGGTACGTCGTCATACCGATGAGGTCGAGTTTGTCCCAGAACTGGATCTTGTGGTAGTGGTCCCAGTTGGCCGAGTAGCCAAGCAGGCCGTCGTACCGCTGGCGAACCTGGTCGATGGTCTTGATCCATTGGTCGGTGAACTTTTCGGTGCTGACCAACTCCGACCCGATCAGCAGGGCCTCCGCGCGATTCTCGGCTGCGATATCCGCGAAGTGGTTCAGGAAAGCCCGGTACTGCTCGAACCACTGGTCCCAACTGGATGGCTGAATTTGGCCACGCCATTCGTTGCCGCGTGGCTCGCTGAACAGCACGATGGGCATGAGGATCACGCGCAGCCCGCTTTGTCGGGCAATGGCGAACAGTTCGCGCCACTGTTTGGGGGTGGGCGTTTTCCTCTGGTCGATGTAAATGACGCCGGACGCGCCATTCTCCATGTATCCGGCCGTCCCGAGGGTCAGGGTGTCCGCGCCCAGTTCGGCTACCTCGTCGATGAGGGGTCCGAAGCGTTGGACGGGAGCGTCACCGGTGTCGATCTGGATGGCCAGTCCGTAGAAGGGCTTGTCGGCGGCCTGTTTGGCGTGAGGGGGTGCTACGGGGCGTGGCCCACTCTCGGTCGGGGGCACCGAATGGCTTAGCCAGACGCATGTGGTGACAGCGATCAGAAGGACAATGACTCGCACGGCATTCATTTCTGTCGGGCTTGGGTGTCCGCAGGGACTGCTTCGCGCAGCCCGGCATACCCGTTGTTTGCTCAATATCGTCTACACCCGTCTCGGCGCCAAGTTGCTTTGCCGATCGTGCGGCCGCGGCTTCGGGCGAGGAGGCGACTTGCCCCTGTTGGCCGTCTGCCTGTCCCGGAGCCGCATTCCGGCCTTGGCGGGCTGATTGTAGGCACGACGCTCCTGGCCTGCCAGCGGACGTGCGAGAGGGCTTGTCCGGCGGTCCGGTTTACACGTAAGCCGCGACCGTCTTAGAATACAAAGGGAAGCGATCTGTGTGGTTCTTATGCCGCAGGACTACTACAAGATTTTGGGCGTCGGTCGTGGGGCCAGCGAGGACCAGATCAAGCGCGCCTATCGGCGGATGGCCAAGCAATACCATCCGGACCGCAACAAGGGCGACAAGACCGCGGCTGAGAGCTTCAAGCAGGTTCGCGAGGCCTACGAGGTCCTCAGCGATCGGGATAAGCGGGCGATGTACGACCGCTTCGGGCGCGTGGATGTGGGCGCGGGCGCGGCTCCAGGCGGCGGCCGGACGTATCGCTGGAGCGGTACCGGCGGGCCGGGGGGCGTGGAGTTCGACATCGGGGATCTGGAGGATCTGTTCGGACAGGGGGCGGGGGGCCATTCGAGCGTGGCGGATGTGTTCGAGGGTTTCTTTCGCACCGGTGAGCGGGGTTCGCAAGGGGCTCGGCGCAGGCGGTACGCCGAGGCCCGCGGCGCGGACGTTGAGCACGAAGTCCAGCTCTCATTCGAGCAAGCCATTCATGGCACGGTGCTGCAATTGACGCGCACGGGCCCGGAGGGCGATCAGACTATTCAAGCGAGGATTCCACCGGGAGTGGGCGACGGGCAGCGCATCCGGTTACGGGGCAAGGGGCAGCCGGGACTAGGCGGCGGTCCCCCAGGAGATTTGTATATTATATGTCGTGTTCGGCCGCACCGCTATTTCCGGCGAGAGGGCAGTGACATCTACTTGGATGTTCCCATCGCCGTCGACGAGGCGGCTTTGGGGGCCAAGGTTACAATTCCCACGATCGATGGCCCGACTACCGTTACCGTGCCGCCAGGCACGTCCGGCGGGACCAAGCTGCGTCTGAAGGGTAAGGGCGTGCGTCATGCCAAGACCGGGCAGCGCGGCGACCAGTACGCCGTGGTGAAGATCGTGCTGCCCAAGCAGCTTACCGAGCAGCAGCGGGAACTTTTCGAGCAGCTACGCAAAACGCTGGCGAAAAACCCGCGGCAGGGGTTGGAATGGTGAACAGCGAGGATGTAGTGGCGCAGCCAGAGCGAATGAAACAACGGATCGGGGTGATCCTTCTGCTGGTGGGGCTGGGGTTGCTGGTTGCCAGCGTGCTTATTGTGATTCATCGCGGCACCCAGAGTCCCGAGGTCCTGCCGGTTGTCTCGGCCGACGTGCAGGCGGCGACATCTCACCTGCGCCTGCTGCTGGTGGCGTTGGTGTTTCTGCTGGTCATCCTGGTGTTGACTCTGTTGGGAGTGGTGGTGACCGTGGGGTGGAGCAGGCGCTTCCGCGAGTCGATGCGCACCGGCCCGAGCAGACCGACGGCTACCGACGACGTGTGGCGAATGCACCGTCTTGCCGAAGACGAGCCCGAGACCAAGCAGAATGATTGACTGACCGGTTCTGTGGAGCGTGCAGCGGACGGTGGGTGCGTGCGTGGCGCTGGTGACGGGTGCGGGCAGTCTGGTGGGGCGGTGCATCAGCCTGCGCCTGGCGCGGGCGGGGCTTGACGTGGCCGTTCACTTCCATCGCTCCACGGAACAGGCGGAGACTTTGGCCAGGCAGGTAACAGCCCAGAACAGGCGGGCTGAGCTTTTCTCGGCCGACTTGAACGAACTTCGCGAGGTTGATGGCCTGGTTGAGGTGGTCGTCAGGTCCATGGGGCGGGTCGATGTGCTGGTGAATAATGCAGCCGTCTTTGAGCCGGATGTGCCGACGGAGGTCGAGCCGGACCTATGGGATCGGACGATGCGAGTGAATGTCCGATCGCCAGCGATTCTTTCAGATGCTCTGTTTCGGCATGTTCGGGCGAGAAGCGGCGGCGGCAAGATCGTGAATATCTGTGACATTGCGGCGATGCGGCCATGGCGCGGGTATCAGGCGTATAGCGCATCAAAGGCTGCTCTGCTGGCGCTGACGCGCGCGACTGCCCGAACCATGGCGCCGCACGTGCAAGTCAACGCCGTCTCGCCAGGCATCGTGGAGGGGTCGGCCGGGCTCGATCCGGACCAGCTTCAGCGCGTGGTGGGTCGGATTCCACTTGGGCGACTCGCCCGTCCGGCGGACGTGGCCGAAGCCCTACTCTTCTTCGTCAGTGCCAGCGACTACATCACCGGGCAGGTTCTCTGCGTCGACGGCGGCCGAAGCATCGCTTGACCGTTGGCGATGGCCGGGCTGCGGCGGAGTGACTGTTTGCCTCGCCTTTGAAGCGACGAGGGGCAAGTCTATACTCCGTCGCGAAGGAGTATCAGGATGAGTACATCTGTGCGATATCCCCTTTTCTGTCAGATCGGTTTTGAGCAGTCGGCCCGATGCGTACTTTCGCATCGGCGTGTGGACCGGGCGCTGGGGGCGCTGGCGGAGTTGGGGCATGGCTCGGGCGGCGCCCTGCCGACCGTTCCGCCGGATGTTCCGGAGCTTTCGGATCTGTACGCCGAGCCCGGGCCATGGGCAGGCTTGGCCGTCGCCGATCGCACGGTGGCGGCTGTCGCGGGGCTCTTTGCCGACGGTGCCGATGCAGCCGCCTGGAAGGGGGTCGTGGATCATCTCCAGCACTTGCTGCACTGTGGCAAGCCGCATGTGACGGCTGCGAACGCCGCAGGGGGCGCCGTTCTACTAGCCGCGGCGTGTGTGCTGCCCGATCACCCGTGGGCGCCCGTTTGGGCCATGGCGGGCAGCCTTCGATTGACCGCGTGGCTCGACGCCCATCCTGGCCAGGTTGATGAAGCGGTTCAGCGCGGTGCAGGGCTGGCGATGGAGGTGCTTTCGGCGCTGGCGGATGTGGCGCCTGCGTTGCCCGAAGGCGCGTTTCGCGTGCTGGCTTCGGGCGCCGGACGTCGCGCGGAGCCGGCTGTGGGTACGTACGCCATGCACCCATCGGATGAGCAGTTGGCCCACCTGTTGACGTGCCCGCCGGATGTGGCTGTGGAGGCGTTTGCCGAACGGATCCGTCTTCTGAAGCGGGACCGACGGATACACGATCTGTTCGACGAGCAGGGCCCACCCGATCGGGTGGAGTTGGAGGAGATGTGCCGCAATGTACTGACCCTGCGGGCGCACATGCACGTCAAGCATGACTACGGCCGCCAGATCGATTGGGCCACAGTCCTGAACGATGACATTGAGTCGAACGTTTCACTGAACCATCACTTGCACATTGCGGTTTTGGCACGCGGATACTCGGCCTATGGCGATGCGCGTTACGCCGAGCATGCGGTAAGAATGCTGCGATCGTGGTTCGATCAGTCGCCGTGTCCGTCGGTCTGGGGGCAGTTGCAGTGGCGGACGCTGGAGGTGGGGGGGCGGCTGACGAGCGCGTGGCCTGTGATCGCCATGGCCCTGATTGACTATGAGCCGTTCGTAAAGAGTTGCCTGACCGATCTGGTTCGCTGGACGGTGGCCAGCGCGAGGTATCTTTGTGCGTTTGCCGGCCCGTGGAACAACTGGCTTCAGGTCGAATGCGCGGGTGGACTGGCGGCGACTGCGCTCGTGCCGGAGTGGCGCGACGCGGAGTTGGCCAGGGCGATGTTCACACAGCGGCTGGCCTGGATCAATCGGCACATGTTTTTGCCCGACGGCATGCAGTCGGAGAATGCACCGCACTATCACGCGTTTCCCTGGTCGCGGCTGTATGTGGCGGCTGCGCTCGACGAGGCCCTGGGCAAGACCGTTTCGGGGGAGTATTGGGACTTTTTGGTGCGGGGCGCCGAACCGTTCTGGAAGCTGCGGATGCCCGATGGGGCGCTGCCTTCGTTGTCCGACGCGAGCCCGCGTCACAACAGCGGCGACAGGTGGCTGCGAATCGTCGGGCATCAACGGCAATGCCCGCAGATGTTGGCCGTCCTCGAGCCGGAAGCCGCTGGCGATAGTCTGCCCGAGCCGTGCCAGCGGCTGCCGCATGCGGGCCTGACCGTGTTGCGCACCGGGTGGGGCCGGCGCGATGACTACGTGCTCTTTGATCATGGTTTCTTCGGGACGAATCACCAGCATGAGGACAAACTGACGTTTCTGTACGCATCGGGCGGGCGCTTGCTTGTCGGTGATGCGGGCATCTATCGGTATAGCAACGACGAGTGGGAGTACTACTTCCGAGGTGCGTGGGGGCACAACGCCGTAATGATCGACGGCAAGCAGCAGTGTCGCGTGATCGATCATCTCCGCGGGATCAACGAGCAGATACCCGATCCGGATGCCCGGCAAGAGATCCAGCCGGGGCGCTACGGCCTGCTGTCGGGCTGGTACAGGGATGGCTTTGCGCCACGCAGCTTCGTCTTGTGGGAGCGTCAGGCCGACCGGTCGAGCGATGAGGCCGCACGCGACAGGTCGATTCAGCATCAGCGGCTGCTGCTGTACGTTTGGCGGCGGGGTCTGCTGGTGATCGACCGTGTGTTGGGAAGCGGGCATCACGAGATCGTGCAGGTCTTTCATTTGCACCCGTTCGAGGAGGGTGCCGGCGAGCAGCGGACGTACGAGCCTGGGTGCCTGCGGATTGACCGTGGCAGGGCCCTGCTGTCGCACCCAGACCAGACAGGCGTTACGCTCGTGCATTCGCGGGAGGGCATCGAGCCGATCAGTTATTGCGGGCAGGAGCATCCCCCTTGCGGGTGGACAGCCCTGTACGGTGAGCAGCCTTCCCACGACGTGCATTACACCGGGCGAGTTGAACTCCCGGCGGTTCTGGGGGTGTGGATCGAGCCAACGGCGCCGGGCGGTACTGGCGGTGCCGGGCGGCTCGACGTGGCGGCCGAGGGCGATCGGATACGTTTTGGCGTGACCACGGCAGGCGGTTTGGTGTCGGGCGTTCTGGACGCGGGGCGGGTGACGGTTGAGCAGATTGAGGGCGACAATGTCTGATATGTTCCAGGATGGTACGGCGTACTACGACCAGATGGTGGACTGGCAGCGTCGACTCGAACGTGAGGCACCGTTCTACAGGCGGGTTTTCGAGCAGCATCATGTCAGAAGCGTTCTGGACTGCGCATGCGGGACGGGACACCACGCCGCGATGTTTGCCGGGTGGGGTCTGGCCGTGACCGGGTCGGACCTGAGCGAGGAGATGGTCGAACGCGCCAGAAAGCAGCACGGAGAGCACGCTCGGCTGCGATGGCTGGTGCGGTCGTTCCACGACTTGAGCGGGATCGGCGAGCCCTTCGATGCGGTGATATGTGTGGGCAACTCGCTCGCGCTCGCGGCGGATGGCAAGCAGGCCTGTCGAGATGCGCTGGCCTCGATGGCGGCGGTTGTACGACCAGGTAGTCTGCTGATCGTGCACGTATTGAACATCTGGCGCGTCGCACCGGGCGAACTGGTCGTGCAAAAGCTCATGCCGCTAACGCCCGAGAGCGGCGAGGCGTTGCTGCTGAAGCTTTTTCATCGGGCGGGTTCACAGGGATATATCGACACACTCATCGTGTCGCGGCCTGACGCGGGCGCTGCGTGGTGCGGCGAGCATCACACCGCGCGTCCCATCGGCCTGCGGGGTGCCTGGGTGCGTCGTACGCTGACCGAACTGGGGTTCGCCCGCGTCGATCTGTGGGGCGACTATCAGTGCACGCGCTATCGCGCGGATCGTAGCGTCGATCTGATCGTCACGGCGGAGAAGGCGAGTCCGTCGTAGCGGTGTGCTGTCGGGCCTTAGGCTTTCCAGGGGGGCGTTTCGGGAAGCCGTTGCTGGAATCGTTCGAGCAGGCTCTGCTGATAGGGGCCGGCGAAGGTGGATTGCAGGAAACGATCGAACCCCTCATCGCGGAGTTGCTGCCACGAGCCATCCTCGTCGCCCGGGACGGTGGGGAAGAACAGGGCGTCGTTGGATTGCGCGGCCGTCAGGTCGCCCGGGGCGTCGCCGACCATAAGGACGTTGGCCGGTTCGTACCGCCCGTCGGCGGCCGCGCGAAGCTGTTCGGCCTTGGTGCCGAGTTCCTGCCCGCCGAGTAGCGCGACGTGTTGCACCAGGCTGTACTGCTGCCATTCGCGCCGGCAGGCTTCGTGGGGCATTTGAGACACGACGATCAGGTCGGCCTGTCGGGCCATCCGGTCCAGCGTGGGTTTGACCGAGGGGAATGGTCTGAGGTGGCCCGCCTTCTGGTCGACCGCTTGATTGACCGCTTCGCTCCATTGCAGGACGCGCTGGAGTTCGGGATTTGGCCCGGCGGTGTCCATGACGGTTTCCAGGCCCGCGTTGCTCTTGGGGTGCTCGGAGTCGATGAAGGCCCTCAGTGAGTCCATCGCCGGAATCGTCACGCCGCTGGCCTGGACCTCGGGCCGCTCGCGCAGCAGATCGAGCACCATCAGCAGGGCGGGGAACCGGTTGAGCCCGCGCCATTTGGAGTATAGGTTGACGAAGTGCTCGGTTTGTTCGACCAGTACGGCGATCGGCTCGAGTGCGAAGGACCGAATGATCTCGGGCGTGAAGCAGTGAACGTGCTTGAACGTCATGGTGTCCATGGCGCAGCCATCGGAATCGACGGCCACAAGGTGGTCGTGCCGTTTTTCGAAGGCTGCCGCCGCCGACGGTGTCGTGCTGTTCATGGCCTGCGTATCTCCGATCAGCTACTGGGGTTTGCCTTCTCGCTGCGTGGGAGTTTACCGATTGCGGCGCGGAATGCTAGAATCGGGCTTTCTTGACGGAGCCCACGGGGCAAGGAGATGGTTGATGTCGCAGGACAAGCAAGCCTTCATCGATGACATCCTCTCGCGCATGTCGCTGGATCAGAAGGTGGGTCAGTGCATCACGTTCGAGTTTGCCGGCACGCGGGTGGACTGGCACGCCTACGATAAGATCCTGCGGCACCAGGTGGGCGGGCTGCGTGTCACGCCGCATATCTACACCGAAGAGCCCTACGGCACGCGGTTGGTGGGCGGGGCCGAGGAGCAGCGTCTGAGCCCCTATGCGCCGCCGGAGGTCTACGCCCGGGTACTCAACAGGCTTCAGGAGATCGCGCTGTCGCGCGAGCCGGCGATTCCGTTGCACATCAGCTCGGATCAGGAGGGGGACTGGAGTCAGGATTACGCCCGCGGAGGGGTGCATCTGTTTCCCAGTGCAATGGGCATGTCGGCCACGAACGACGCCGATTGGGTTTATCGGGCGTATCGCCTGGTGGCGCGCCAGCAGCGGGCGGTGGGCATCCGACAGCTTCACACGCCCTGTCTTGACGTCAACATCGAGCCGAAGAACCCCGAGATCTGCACCCGCAGCTTCGGTGACGATCCCCAGCGTTGCATCGAGTTCGGCCTGGCTCAGCTCCGCGCGTTTCGCGACGAGGGACTGATCGCCACGGGCAAGCACTTTCCGGGCCGGGGCGATTCCGCCGTCGACGTGCACTTCGCGGTGGACGTCAACCGCACCGACCGCAAACGATTGGAGGAGGTAGAGCTGGCGCCGTACCGGGCGCTCATCGCCGAGGGCCTGCCGTGCGTGATGACGGCACACACGATCTACCCGGCGTTGGACGCGGACGAGATGCCGGCGTCGGTCTCGCGGCGGATCACCACAGACCTGCTGCGCGAGCAGATGGGTTTCGAGGGGGTGATCACGACCGACGCGATGGGCATGGGCGGCGTGATGAAGAAGTTTGCCACGTACGGCCAGGCTTGCGCTGCCGCGATCGCCGCCGGGGCCGATCTGGTGCTGAGCAAGTGCGACGCATCCCGCCGTGATGAGGTGTTCGAGACGGTCAAACAGTACGTCCAGGACGGGAAGATACCGATGGGCGAGCTGGACGCGCACGTGCGGCGCATCCTGTCGTTGAAGTTTGACTACGGCCTGTTCGCCCAATCCTTTGTGGAGGCCGATCGTGCCGTCGAGCCGATCCGCGATCCAGCCTCGGTGACGCTCTGCAAGCAGACTGCCCTGAAAGCGGCGGTGCTGGTTCGCGACGAGGCCGGTTTGCTCCCGCTGTCACCCGATATGCCGGTACTGGTTATCGAGCAGCGCTATCCACTCTATCAGAATAAGGCCGACGACTACTGGTGGCACTCCAACATGCTTCAGGAGTTTGCTCGCGAGCATGCTCGAACGGTCTTCGAGTGTGAGACCGATTTGAAGGTTAGCGACGAGCAGGCCCAGCGGGTACTGGCGACGGCTGACAAGGCCGACGTGGTCATCGCGCTGAGCTTCTTCTGGCGAGGCAATCCGACCAACAGCGAACTGGTGGCAGAGCTGATCCGTCGCGGCAAGAAGGTCATCCTCGTTGCGGCTACGCCGTACGAGAACATCTGCCTTCCGCAGGTGCAGACGCTTGTGGTCACCTTTGCGGCTGTCCCCAGGAGCCTGGAGGCCGCTGCCGAGATCATCTACGGTCGGGCCCGGCCGGGCGGCACGTGGCCGCTGAAGCACTATCGCTTGAAGGGGGTGTGAGGCGGCTATCGACGCGTCTAGGCCGATCCGCTGAGGATCATGCCGATGGTCCGCAGCATAATGCCGAGGTCCAGCTCCAGCGACATGTATTTGATGTAGTACAGATCAAGCTGTAGCTTCCTGCGGGCATCGGCAATGCTCGAGCCGTACCGGAAGTTGATCTGAGCCCAGCCGGTCAGGCCCGGCTTGACCAGGTGGCGCTCGTTGTAGTAGGGGATCTGTGCGGCCAGCAGGTCGACCATGTCGGGGCGTTCGGGTCTTGGGCCGACCAGCGACATCTGCCCGCGCAGTACGTTCCACAATTGCGGCAACTCATCCATGTGTGTGCGGCGCAGCCAGCGTCCCACGGGGGTCGCGCGTGGGTCGTTGCGGGCGGCCCAGATGCTTCGGTCTCGCTCGGCCCCCTCGCGCATGGTGCGGAACTTGTAGAGCACAAAGGTCCGCCCGCCTTGTCCGACACGTCGCTGGCGGTGTAACACGGGTCCGGGGCTGCTCAGCCTCACCGACAGCATGATGAGCGGAAAGAACGGCAGCGTGACGGCCAGGCCGACCAGCGACAGCAACACGTCGACAGCGCGCTTGACGGAGGCGATTTCGTCTCGGTAGACACCCAGATCGGCAAACAGGAACCAGTGCGGTCCGATGCGGCTGACCGGTACCTCACCAAAGGCTTTTTCGTAGAAGGTCGACTCGTTGGTGACGCGGCAGCCAAGGCTCAGACAGGACAGGGCCGATTCCACCACTTCGTCATCGAGTTGTGCTTCATCGCCCAGCACGACCTCGCGCACGTCGTATTGGGCGCATAGTTGCGACAGTTCGCTGACGTGACCGACCACCGGTAGATCGTCGATGACGTGCCAGCCGGCACCGGTCGGCCCGGTCAGGACCAGCCCGGCGACGTGATAGGGGGCTGGCCCGGATTCCTGGATCGCCCGGGCCGTCACGCGTGCTGAGGGGCCGGTGCCCACCACCAGGACGGTGCGCCGGTAGCAGCGCAGCACGGCGAAGGCAGCCAGCCGCAGCCCGGTGCCGCCGATGAGGCACGTAGCCACCATCCAGACAATGATCCGGCGGCTCATTTCAGCGTACATGGCACCGGATATCACCACGTAGCTCAGGCAGGCGGCTGCCAGGATGGCTACGGCGGGGCGGATCAGCAACCGTCGCTTACTCAGCAGGGTGGCCTGCTCGTACAGGCCCACGATCAAGCCTGCCAAGGTCAGGGCTATTGCGCTGACCAGCCACGCCTCCGACATGGCGATCTGGATCGCCGGGTCAGACAAATCCCAGGGAGATGCCGCATAGCCGATTGACAGTCCGATCAAAGCGATGCCGGCGTCCGCCGCCATCCAAACCGGCTTGCGGAAACTTAGAATAATGCGGCCAAGGACCGTACTCCAGCGGGGTCGCGGCAGCACACCGAGGCGCGGCTCGACGTCCTTGCGGACCTCGGGGGCCGCCACCGTTTGAGGAGTGTCCAGGATCGATGTTTCCACAAGGGTTCCTTGCCCGGATGTTATGGGCTCCAAGTGCTATCGACCGTCCAGGTCGCCTTCCTGAGCTATCGCGCGGGCGCCCGGAAGGGCGGTCAGGCTCCGATAATCAGTCGCTGGCGGGTTCTGCGTGTCTAGAGGCTGTCCAGGCCATATAGCGGAGCGACGCTAAGCCGTTCACCCTGGAACGCCGATGTACAATTCGTATGGTTACCGCGTTGCGGCAGATGTCTGCGCTGATGCTGTTTGTGGCCCTGGGTGGGTGTGCCGTACCGTCGTGCCCCCCCGAGCACAAACCGTTGGCGCCGCTGCGCGATCTTGTCGGCAGGCCTGTCGACCTGCCGGCGGGAAGGTACCGGGTGATGCCAGACGCCGTACCCGAGGGGCAGTTCCCCTGTTCTGTGGCGGTAGCCCGTCTGAGGCGCGCTGGCCGGGCGATGTCGGCGGATACTCAGCCGAGCGAGCGAAACGGCTTCGTGCTTGATCCGTTCGGCCACAAGGAGAGCGTTTGCTGGGCGGAACTCTTTGACAACATCGCGTCGGTCAGCGAAGTCTTCCCCGTCGATTCCCCATACCTGCCCAGCCAGCCTGCAGAACCGGGTCAGGTGGTCCGAGCGCTGAGTCGCGTTCACGCCGGTCTGTGCGTCATCCTCTCGGAGGGCGACGTGACGGTAGGCGAGTCTGTCGGCAGCGAGGGCGACGACCCGCCCAGCGGCGAGACGGCGATGGCAAGACAGGTCGTGGGCGTCATTTACGAGACACGCCACGAGAACCTGTTGGCGATCGCCAAGAGCGAACTGTTTGCGTATAGCAACGGGGGTCAGAACGGCGCGGATCGCTCGGTGGCTGAGGAATTGGCGGCGGCACGGTTTCGCCAGTTGGTGCACGAGGCGATGTGCGAGTTGGTGGAGAGCTCGCGGCCCGGCGCGGTCGAGCGGCCCAATCCCTGGTCGAGTTGGCCCAGCGGGCCGGGCCCGTTGCTCTGGCCGGGCAAACGCTAGCCGGTTGCAGGGGGCTTGTCGGCCGCAGGTGCCGTGCAACGTCGGCGGAGGCCCATGACCGCCATGTCTGCGGGACCCCATTCGTCCGCATCTTCGGTGAATACTTCGAGTTTCAGCAGGGCGGCTGACTTGCTTCGTGCGCACGGCGCTGCGCTGGCAGCGGGCGCGTACGTTCTCGGTTTGTTGTACACAGGATTGATGCCCTTTGCTCCGCGGAGCATGCCAGTACCGGATGCGGTGCGGTGGCTTGGGCTCACGTTACAGTCCAACGGCCTGGGCGACGTTCTGTGCAATATCGCGTTGTACATACCCCTTGGGGTACTCCTGCCGATGTGTCGGCCCTTGCGTTGCTGGATCGTGCGCTGTGGGGCGACCGTAGGTGTGGCGGCGGCCGCCAGCGTGGTGGTGGAGTTTGCCCAACTGCGGATCGACGGGCGGATCCCGTCGTGGGTGGACGTGGTGTGCAATCTTGCGGGTGCGGGCATTGGTATTGTGCTGTCACCGATGGTCGCCGCCGCACTGAAAGGTTTGTGGGCCTCGGGCGCGCAGAAGTTGGCGGCGAGTCCGTTCTCGGTTGCGGCGCTGGCTTTGTCGGTCTTTTTGCTCGTGCAGACGGTGCTGCCGTTCGACGCCCCCGGCACGAGCCCATTGCGCATTTACCGTGCATACAAACAGGCATACCTGCAACCATTCGAGAGAATGGATCGATTGCAGCTCGAGGAACTGGCTGCGTGGTACACGGGACACGTCAACCATGCTGCTGCTGTGCGGCAACAGCGGTACGAGCTTTGGTGCGACTTGGCTGCGGCGGGGGTCTGCTACTTCGTGCTTGGGGGTGTTCTCGTGGTGGGTTTGCGGGACGAGTACGGCTTTGGGACCATCGCTGCTTCTACGTTGGCTCTATGGAGCTGCACCATGCTGGCAGTCGCCAGTGGGCTCTTGTGCCTGTTGACGGTTCGCGCGCCCTTTGACATCACCGTGTCGGCGGCGCACATCGTCGGCGCGGGCGTGGGTCTGGTTGCGGCGAACCTGGCGCTTTGGTGGAGCGGGTCGACGTTCAGGTTTTCGAGCCTGGCTCGTCTTTGGCCGGCGCTTCTGGCAGGTCAGGCGGCGTACATTGGCTGCCGGACACTGCTGCCGTTCAATTTCTTCTCGGCTGACGGCGGTTGGCACGCGTGGGGTCACCACCGGTTTGAATGGTTGCCGTTCTTTACCTACCTCCACTCGCCTTTACCGCAGGTCGTAGAGCAGATCTGCGCCACGCTGGTTCAATACGCCGTCTTGGGCGCGGCGCTGTGCATGGCCTGGCGGGGGCTGATGGTCCTACGTCTGCGCTCGGTCCTGCGGCGCGTCGCTCTCGTTGCGGGTACGTTGGCGCTCGTTCTGGAGATACTGCAAGCGCCGCTTCCGACACGCTACGCCGACGTCACGACTGTCCTTATTGGCGTCGCGGGGGCCTTTTTTGGGGCTCTGGGCTATTGCGGGGCAGTCGATTTGTGGCGTGCCAGTTGCTGCCAGCAAGACGAGACCACCCACGGCGATGTCGCGGCGATCGGCACCACGCCAAGCCTCGCTGTCGCACCCGTGCCTGTCGGGATCGGCGTCTACGACGATTGATTACAGCAGGGCTATGTGGTGAGCCGTCCTCGCAAGAGGGCGCTCTGGCCGCCAGAGGAGGGTGTTCGGCAAGCCTTGGGGCAGCCGCCGAGTTCACACCGTTACCGGACGTTCACAACAAAGGACTTGTTGAGGCCGTGGATGAATCGAGTCCGGATGGCTCGGGGCAAGGCGAAGGCCGGGGTGCCTGTTGGCGTCAAGTTGCTTGCTCGAAGGAACGATCTTTTATCAGCCCTAACGACCAAGGTGCTGTCCGCCTATGACGACTGTTAGCGTCAGATCTCGATGTGTGCGGCCCGCTGCGCACCCGAGCCGGTTGGACAACGGCCGTCTCGGCACTTTGCAGCCGGTTTGCTCGGCGCCCGACCGTCCAGCGCCGATCAACAGCCTGACGGTGGACATGGAGGACTACTTCCACTGCGAGGTGTTCGCCCGGACGATTCGGCCGCGGCGCTGGCACACCTGCTCGGACCGCCTCGCTTTGACCATCCCTTCAATGTTGGAGATGTTGGCCGGCTGCAACGTGCGGGCGACATTCTTTGTGCTGGGCTGGGTGGCCCGCAGGTACCCACGACTTGTTCGGCAAGTGGCTGATGCGGGTCACGAGGTGGCTAGCCACGGCTATTGGCATCAGCACCTGAGCCGTATGACACCGACTGGGCTACGTCAGGATCTTCAGGCGAGCCGTCGTGCGCTGGAGGACATTGTGGCGGCGCCGGTAATAGGCTACCGGGCCCCGACGTTTTCGCTTACTCGACGTACGGCCTGGGCGGCTGAGTTGGTGGTCGAGCAGGGCTTCGCCTACGATTCGAGCGTGTTCCCGATTTACCACGACCGGTATGGCGTACCCGAGGCCCCCGGCGAGCCGTGGTGGCTCGAGACCAAGTCAGGGCGGCTCTTGGAGTTGCCCCCGCTGACGTTCGGGTCGAGTCGACTTAAGCTGCCCGCAGCGGGAGGAGGCTATCTGCGGCTGCTGCCGGCTTGTCTGGTTCGCGGGGCGATCCGCTGGGCCAACGCGCGGGGCCGACCGGCGGTATTGTACGTTCATCCGTGGGAACTGGACCCTCTTCAACCCCGGCCGCCCGTGGGATGGCTGGCTCGACGGCGTCACTACGGCGGTTTGAGCCGCATGCGTTCGCGCTTGACGTGCCTCCTGGCTGCATATCACTTCCGACCGATGGCTGAACTGGCCGCTCAGCAATGGCCCATATGCCGGCGACGTGGTCGGCTCTAGAGAGTAACAGCCCAATGCAGCACAGCCGAATGGAACAGCATATGCTTTCACGGCGGTTGCCCAGCGGCTCTGCCGCAGCGCTCGGCGTGTTGTTGGCGGCGTATCTTGTGCTCGCCGGGTGGCTGGCGTGGCATAACCGAGACCAGATCAACACGGACGGCGTGTCATACATCATGGTGGCCAGGCATTATGCCGATGGCGACTGGCGTTTGGCGGTAAACGGCTACTGGGGTCCGTTGCTGTCGTGGCTTCTGGTGCCGGCGTGCCGGGCCGGTTGGGATCCTCTGCACGCGGCGCGTCTGATTCTGGTGTTGGTCGGGGGTGGGCTAGTGACGGGGGTCTGGTACTTGTGCAGGCGGTTCGATCTGGTCGGCGTGTGGCGTTGGGCAACCACGGCGATCGCGGCTTTGATGGTTGCGGTGTACAGCACGCAGTTGGTGACGCCCGACCTGATGGTGGCTGCCTTGCTTCTGGGCTATCTGCTGCTGGTCACGTCGGACGGTCTGCTGGCTCGACGGCTGTGGGCTCTGAGCTGCGGACTGGTGGGGGGACTGCTGTATTGGACGAAGGCCTACGGTTTGCCGTTCTTTGCCGTTCATTTTACGGTCATGGTTGTTCTGCATGCCTTGGCCGGACCGCGGCGTGCGGGCTGGAAAACGGCTCTGTCAGCATGGGCCTGCGGCGTGGCGGGCTGCGCCGTGTTGGCGGTGCCGTGGATCGTGGCTCTCAGCACTCGGTACGGTTATCCGACCTTCAGCAACTCGGGCAGGATTGCCCATTCGCTGATCGGCCCGGGTAAGTCGTGTCGTCAGCAGCCGTGTGACGAGGGTCTCTGGTCGCCGCCGGAGGGGCGCATGGCCATGTGGGAAGATCCTTCGGATCTGCCTTATGTGTTTTGGTCGCCCCTTCAGTCATGGGCGCATCTACGCTGTCAGGTGTGGAACATGCGGGTGGGCGCAACGGTCATAGCGGAGGTGTTGCTGAAGCGCGATACGTTCTGTCTGCGGCTGGCGGCGCTGGGCCTGTTGCCCGTGTTGATCTGGCCGGTTCGCAGGCGCTCTGGTGATTCGTTGCGGTACCTCTGGCTGACAGCGACCATCGGGATCTACGTCGCGGGGTACCTGATGGTGTGCAACCTGGATAGCCGCTTCTATTGGCCGGTGACCATTCTCTTGATGATGCTGGTGATGCACCTGCTGCTTCGACTCGGGGGGGCGCTGGCGTCCCAGTCGGACTCCATCTGGTCCTGTCGTGCTCGGTCGGCCGTAATGATCGGGGTGGCGGTGGTGAGTCTGGCTGTGCCTGTGGGCAAGGAAATCGTATCCGAGTTGCGGTCGGCGCGGCCGGGCGCCGGCATTCGCCGGACGGCTGCGGTGTTGCGCGAGGCAGGCTGTGTGGGTCCTTTGGCTTCCACCGAGTACGAGAGCGGCCTGCACGTGGCGTATCATCTTGATGCGTCGTACCTGGGTAAACCGGTGGCGTCGTCGGTCGACGTGCTGGCTGAGGAGTTGGCGCGGGCGGGCGCTCGGTCGCTGCTGGTCTGGGGCGATTCGCCTTTGGCGGACCAGGTACTGGGGGCCACCTTTCTGGAGATGGCAGACCACGTGCCAGCGGAGGACATGGAGGGCCTTGGCCGCAGCCTGACCGTCTACCGTGTCAAGCCGACGCTCGCCGCCGAGCAAGGGGGCTGTTTGCAGGAGCGATGGACGCTGGCTACGCCGCCCGAGGGGCGGGAAGCTTACTAGCTGGCTGATCTGCGAGGCCGAGCCAAGCCTGTTCGGAAGGAGGGAAACAGGGCGTCGCGGGCCCGTTGGATGGTGGCGCGGGGATTGCGGACCAGCTTGCGTGCAACAGTCGAGAAGCACCGCACAGGGCTGTGGATCGCTGTCCGACGATAGAACCGCGCCTGGGCGGCCTGGGTCATTTCGCTTAGCTCGGCTGCGGTCCATGCCGGTGTGTCAATGATGGGCAGCCCCACCCGCAGTTTCGCATAGTCCACCGGTGTGGCGATGAGTCCTTTGTTGACACACTGGCCGAACAATTCTGTGCCTGGGTAGGGCGTGGCGGTGAAGAAGTGCACGCTGTCCGCGCCCATGTTCATGGCGAAGTCGAACGTCTTGGCGATATCCTGCTTTGTTTCGCCCGGAAAACCCACGACGAAGAAGGCTGACACACCCATTCCCAGTCTGCGTGCGGCCTTCACGATTGGATCGACGCGGTCCAGGTCGATGGGCTTTCTGATGATCTTCTTGAGGACGTCCTGGCTGCCCGACTCCACGGCGATCGTCAGGTGATAGCATCCGGAACGACGCATCCATTCCAACAGCTTTTCGTCCAGCGCCCAGATGGCCAGGCCGTTAGGCCCGGTCCAGGTCAGGTCGATACGGCGTTCGACGATCGCGCGGCAGATGTCGATCATGCGCTGCTTGTTGAGCGTGATGTTGTCGTCTTCGAACTGGATCTCCTTCACGCCGTAATGGCCGGTCAGCAGTTCGATTTCCTCGATGACGCGTTCGGCGGAGTGGCAACGGAATTTGCGTCCCCAGACGGTGTGAATGCTGCAGAACACGCAGTGGGCGGGACAGCCGCGGGAAGTGATCATGTTGGTGCAGGGGTGACGTCGCACCACGCCGCCGTGTGGCGAGCGATACTTGAGATACCGCTGCATCGGCAGCAGGTGCCGGGCGGGCAGAGGCAGCCAATCGAGGTTGGTCAGGAGGTGCGGCGAACGAATGCATATCGCCCCGTCAACCCTGTATGCCATTCCGTTGGGCTCGCCCGGAGGGAACCGCCCCTGTTCGAGCGACCGAACCAGTTCCAGCATGGTCAGCTCGCCCTCGCCGATGGCCGCAACGTCCACGGCGTCTTCTTCAAGTACCTCCTGGGGCACGGCGGACGGGTGCGCGCCGCCCATGACCGTCAAGATGGCAGGATCAGCCTGCTTAGCGAGACGGCAGAAGTGGTTGGCGGCTTGGACCTGCGAACTGAACAGGCAGGACACCCCCACGATCCGAGGACGGAAATCGCCGATCGCTTTGACAAGATCTTCGTCGCTCAGACCGTGGCGCCGTCGGCCGTCTGCCTGCGCGACCAATCGCTGGAAGTCCTCTGCGACCGAGTTGATGATACGTACTTCGTGACCGTCGCGTTCGAGCACGCCGGCGATGTAGGCCAACCCCAAAGGCGGGATGCCCTGACGCTCATCGTCGTCGTATAGATCGTACGGCGGCTGGATCAGCAGGACCCGCATGCGGCCTTCCCAAAGCTCCCCGCAGTGAGACGAGGCTCGGTCCGATCCGCGTCGGAGCGGGGATGGTCGTATGTGTTATCGGTTCTTGTAGAGCAGCTCTGAATGCTGAGGTACAGACCCGTAAAGCCGCCCTGGTGGCGCGGCCGTCTCCCCGGATCGCGTTGGGGTGTCTACGTGACGCTTCCGGTCATGACCAGTGACTGACCGAATGGCGGCCTGATGATCCGCTCGAAGGCGTCTACGAAGGGCACGAGCTTTTCGAAACCTTGAGCGGCCATGGGTCCAATGCGTTGACGTCGCAGGATGCACCCCGACCACAGCCACCCGAAGCAACCCACGGCATTCATGTAGAAGCTGCGGCCTACGCTGAGCCCAGCCTGTGAGAACACACGAGCCAGGCTGCGTCGACTGTAACGTCGGCAGTGGCCCAAAGCTCGGTCGAGCGATCCATAGAGGCTCATGTGGGCCGGCACGAAGATCACGACGCGCCCTCCCGGTCGGACCAACTGCTTCATTCGGCCGAGTGCTTCGACGTCCTGCTCGATGTGCTCCAGGACGTTGATGCAGATCACGGTGTCGAAGCTTTCCGCAGCAACCTTGTCGTTGGGGCACTGCTCCAGGGCGAATCGCTCAATGACGACATTGCGGTGGTCGGCGAAGCGTCGCCGCGCCAGTTGAGCGAACTCTGCCTCAGGCTCGATCCCGACCACGCGCTGCTGGTTCAACAGAAACTGTGTGATGTTGCCAATGCCGCAGCCGACCTCGCAGACCTCGCCGTGGATGAACGGGCGAATCCTGCTGAAGATCCAGTGACTGTAGTTGTACAGTTCGGCGATGAGTTCCAGCGAGTCATACACCGCCCACTGTTCGGGCGATGCGACAAGCGCACCGATGGGGATATCCATCGACAAGCTCATGGCAGTGTTATCGGCAGGGCGTTTGGGCGCCTCGCGTACAAGAGGGCCGGTGTCGACCGCTGGGCGTGAGGTGATTCTGCCCCGTTGCGGCTATGTAGGCCCCCACAAAGGCCGATAAGCACGAGTGCATCCAGACGGGCCGAATGTCTCGGTGGCGATGCGCTCTCGGTCGGTTCTTGGGTTGCAGAAACGTGTCGAAGGCAGCTCGAATGACGGCGAATGCCGAATTGGTCATGCCATGGGCTCCGGTGGCGGTCGAGCGATTGGCTCGTAGCACGCACGCAGCGTGCGGGGTTATCGGGCGCCATCTGGCCGTGGGCCTGCTTGTGTTGGCAGGGGTGAGCGGCCTGCGTTGGTCGGCCTGCCGGCTGTGTAACTCCGCCGGAACACGCGGCGCTATCGCATGTAAGGCAGCGAACGTAACGGGCGCGTCTCGGAATTATCGCCTTCCTTAACTCTGTCGAATAGAGGTTGTACGTAGGCATGGGAGTATCTCGTCGCCTGATAAACCTCGTGATAGCTATGTGCGCTTTGAGTTACGATCATTTCCCAGACGATCTGATGCGATCGGTTTACTTCGAACAGGCGACTCCGCTGTGTAGGTCGGCCGAATAGCCGTAGGCGAACGGAATCGTACAGAGCACTTGCCGTATCACCTTTGGGTGTATAGGTTCCCTGGCAGATGAACACGTTTCCATTGGGCAGCGGCTGTGCGCCACTGAGATAGCGGCTATGGAATTCGGGGTTCGGCGAATGGCGATCGCTATATTCCCAGACAATCTGGTTGGACAGGGGATTAAATTCTATGACTCTTGAGTATCCTCTCTTTGTCCCGTTGTCAAAGAGCAGGATATGCCCGTTTTTCATCATTCTGGGGTTATGTTGGCCGTCCAGCACGCCGGGTCCCCAGGCCCACACGATTCGGCCCGATTCTTTGTCAATGATCCCGATGGTGTTCAGGTTGCAATAGCTGAACAGGATGTTGCCTGGCTTGAAGCGGGCGTCCTTCGGTGCAGCCTCGTTCTCCTGAATAACGGAACAGGTATTGTTGTGTGCCCAGTCAAAGACGCCGTCGAACATATGTTCGCCTTCTGGGTTGCTGAGAGGGAATGTGATACCCAGGAGCGTCGTCAGTTCATCGACGTGTTCCTCGCCTCGCCATTGCCATACCACGTCTTTTTGCGGGGTCAATTCGGTAAGGATGGGGCATCGTGCCTTCCCCGAACTGACGGCAGACGCCTCTTTGTCTTCTATATGATGTACCAGGATGTTATCGTTGGGCAGGACCGCGAAATCGTGATCTGCGCGGCACTTGAAGTGCCAGATGAGATCACCAAATGGGCCGATCTCACGCAGACCTGCCCTGGGTTGGAAGGAGTAGTCCCTGGTGGTGTAGAGCAGATTGCCGTTGGACCGTAGTCTGGCCAGTTGAACGGATCCCAGCACTCGCCAACGATGGGCCACCTCGCCGTTCATGTCGGCCAGATATATTGTATTGGGCGTATCTAATTCGAGGCCGATGTCATCCACAACCGGCGCGAACAGTGTATACTTCTGGTAGCTGTGGTCCGGATCGTTGGTGCGTACGGTAAGAGGCTGGTAGTCGTATGCCTTGAGAATGACGTAGGACGACGTGAGTACGAGGATCAGGAAACCGAGCCCGAAAAACGCGAGGATCTTCTTGATCGTCCGTCTGGCGGCGGGAGCCATGGTGGAGTCCTTCTACCGGAATTTTTCAGACCGGTTCCTCTCCTTGCGGCGTCGGTGTCGTGAGCCAGAGAAGTCGAGTGAGAACTGGCGTCGACGCACGGCCGGAAGAAAGCGATGGTACGAAAGAGGAGGCGGCGAATCCTGCACGGCAATCCAAGCGACATCTCCCAGGTGAAACCACTTGTCCGCGGGCGTCAGGCCCATCAGAAATCAATATCGGCTCATTCGGGGTGAGTCCAGCAAGGTTCTTGAACGATCGGGTCTTCTGCTGACTTGGTCTGCGCGCCTCGGCGGTCGTGCAGACCGTGCGTACGTTTCCGCAGGCTAACGTGGACAGAATGTCACACCCGGTTATCGATCGAATGCGAAGATCGCGCTGCCGGGTGACGTGGGTGCGGTGAGGCGGATCGTGACGCTTATCGAGGCCAGGTTGGTCCTAACGGCTTTTCGTCCGATAAGAGCGTCTGGCGCGTCGCGCATCGCATGTGCCGATAAGCAGGTCCCTTGCCCTGCCGATGGCTGCGGGGTGAGGGTGTTGCCCCGCGTGCGCGATGGCGCGGGCCGGGGCACGGCGATGGTACGTGCTTGGTTTGTGGGGTTTGGCGCAGGCGCCCCGACAGGAGCCGGCGAGCGGTGTCGCTTCACGCGATCTTCTTCATCCTGTATTATGTCGTCAGTTGCGTGGTTGCGCTGGTGTCGCCGATCGTCGGGGTCGTCTGCTACCTGGTTGTCTACCATGTGTACCCCGAAACGACGTGGTGGGGCCACGAATTAGCTCCTCTACATATTCGTTATTCCCTTTTCATCGCCGTGGCGACGGGCATCGGGTTTGTCGCCCATGCGCACAAACACCCGACGCTCCGGCCGTACATCAGTCTGTTCGAAGTGCTGTGTTTTCTGATGCTGGCCAATATCTGGTTGACACCGTTGATCGGTGCCGGGTGGCTGCGGTGGACGGCCATGAAATTGGATAAGATGACGAAGATTTTCATCTTCCTTTTTTTGTTGGCCCACATCGTGGTGCGGATGCGCTATTACCAGTGGCTGGTTCTGGCCTGGGTGATCAGCGCGTTGTATGTGGGTCACGCCGCGCATACGGCCCCACGCGGCAGCTTTTACCTGGGCCGATTGGATGGCATCGGCGGGCCCGATTTTCGGGAGGCGACCGCGCTGAGTCTGCATCTGGCTGCTACGCTGCCTCTAATCGGGGTCCAGTTTCTGCGGCCGGGCCTCTGGCCCAAGGTGCTGAGCTTCTTTGCGGCTGCGTTTGCGTGCCAGGGCATCATCCTGGCGCAGGGCCGTTCGGCCATGGTCGGACTGGTAGCCGGTGTCGTCACAGCGGTTTGTCGCTCGCCGAAAGGGCGGCGCGCGAGAATCGGCTTGGCCATCACGCTTGGGCTGATTGGGGGGTACAGCCTCACCGACGATGCGTTTTGGCAGCGCATGCGCACGATTCTTGCTCCCTCCGAACAGCGTGACCCATCCGCTCAGGGACGAATCCATATCTGGCGGACCGCGCTGCACATGTGGGAGGACTATCCGCTGGGTATTGGGATCGGAACGTTCGAGCCCATTATTGGCAAGTACAGTCGAAGCCTGGACGGCTCGGACTCGCACAGCAGCTATATCGATGCGCTTGTTGAGCTTGGGGTACAGGGCTTCGTGCTACTAAGCGCGCTGATCTTCTGTTCGTTTCGTGAGTTGACACGCTGTCGAAGGTTAGCGCGAGGCACGGTCCTGCAGCGAGATATTGACCTGCAGGTCTATGCCCTGCGTATAAGTCTGGTGGTGTTTCTCTTCGCGAGTCTAACCCTGACTCGGCTTTACGCCGAGGCCTTCTGGTGGTTGCTGGCGATGCCGTTGTGTCTGCGCCGTTCGCTTCAGAACGAACTGGCCAGACTCGACCGGCCCCCTTCGCGATGCGGCTCTGGTATGGATGAAGTCGACTGGGAAACAGCGGATGACCCGGACCTTGTGTGGCCGGAGTCAGGCGGTTCTGCCGTGGTGGATGAGCCGGCGGAGGCGAAGAGGTGAGCACAGGTTCCATACGTGTGCTGCATGTGGTCTGGGCGCTGCGACCGGGTGGGCTCGAGCGAGCACTCTGTCAGGTCATCCGGGCCAGCCATGCCGATGGCGTAGAGCACGCGGTGCTGTGTCTCGATGCATCGGGCGAGTGCGCGCAGACACTTCCACGCGGTATTCCGGTCTTCGTGGCCGCCTGTGGCGGCAACGACCGAGCCGGGGCGCGGGCGGTACGGCGAGTCGCGCGCGACCATGAGGCACACATCGTGCACGCGCATAACTGGGCTGCTTGGCCGGCGGCTGCGCTCGGCCGGCACACCACCGGCAGCCGGCTGATCTGGACGCTTCAGGGCTGGGACAGCGAACGACCTCTGACATACAAGCGTCGCCTTGCGTGCATGCTGTTGAGTCGCGTTACGTCGGCGCTCACGGCGGTCAGCTTTGAGGCGGCCGAGCGGTTCTGCCGCGAGACGCACGTGCCTCGACAGCGTGTTGAAGTGATCGGCAACCCCGTCGACGTCCGTCAGTTTGCCGGCATGAAGCCGCGTGGATGCGTCAATGGGCGAATCGTCGTCGCCGGGGTAGGGCGGCTGACGCAGATCAAGGACTGGCCGGTCTGGCTCGAGGCTATAAGGCTGCTGCGACGTGCGGTATCGACGGACGTGCAATGCATCGTGGCTGGCGACGGCCCGATGCGGGGGCGCCTGGAACAGTTGTGCTGGCGACTGGGTCTGGCCGACACGGTCGAGTTTGTGGGATACCAGCCCAACGTGGCTGGGGTGCTGGCGCGAGCAGACGTGGTGATGCTGTTGTCGCGCCGGGAAGGCCTGCCCATGGCGCTATTGGAGGCGATGGCAGCCGGCGTGCCGGTGGTGGCCACCTGCGTGGGGGGCGTGCCGGAAGTCGTGATCGATGGCTTGACTGGGCTGCTGGTTGAGCCCGGTCGTCCCGATCAGGCGGCCACGGCCCTAGCCAGGCTTATGGGTGACGGGCACCTGGCGCGTTGTCTGAGTGAGGCCGGCCGCCAGCACGTCACCAACCGCTTCAGTCTGGACCGCGTAGCCGCGCAGTACGTCCGGCTTTACCGCCGTGTGGTGCCGCCGGGCAGTCGCCCGACCGATCGGTTCGCATCTCGCCGACGCGCTCGGCTAACCGCAGTGCAAGCAGGGCAGTGGAGTTAGCGCCAATGTGTGGGATTGCGGGAATCTGCGATGCGAAAGGCTTGTCGCCGGATGATCGGCGCTTGCTGCCGGACATGGTATCCGTACTTCATCACCGCGGACCCGACGACAACGGCTTGTATTACGACGACCACTGTGCTCTCGGCCACGCACGCCTAAGCATCATCGATCTGGTCGGCGGCCGCCAGCCCATGTGCAACGAGAACGGCGCGGTCTGGGTCGCCTTTAACGGCGAGATCTACAACTTCGCGGCGCTGCGCGATCGGCTCGTGGGAAAGGGCCATCGATTCACCACTCGAAGCGATACGGAGGTGCTCGTACACCTGTACGAAGAAGAAGGGCCCGGCATGCTCGCCCATCTGGAGGGCATGTTCGCGCTGGCAATTTGGGATACGCACCGCCGACGGCTGCTGCTGGCGCGGGATCGGCTGGGCATTAAGCCGCTCTATATATGGTCACAAGGTGGTCGCCTGGCGTTCGGCTCGGAACTCAAGGCCGTACTTTGTGCCGGGGCGCCCCGGCGGGTCCGTCCCGACGCATTGCTGGACTATCTGTGCTATCTGTACGTGCCATCGCCGAAGAGTATCTTCGACGGCGTCGAGAAGCTCGAGGCGGGCTGGGGTGCCATCTGGCAGGAGGGAGTCCTGCGCCGCTTCCAATACTGGGACGTGCCGACCGAACACACCATAGAGGGTAACCCCGATGAGTTGACGGTTCAGCTTGGCGATCTTGTGCGTCGTGCGGTGCAGCAACGCCTGGTGGCCGATGTGCCGCTTGGGGCGTTCCTCAGCGGTGGGCTCGATTCAAGCACTGTGGTAGCGGGCATGGCCGAACTGGCCAACCGTCCGCCCGTGACGTGTTCGGTCGGCTTCGACGTGGCGGCGTTCAACGAGCTTGATGCAGCGCGGGTGGTGGCGAGACGGTTTGGCGCCGACCATCATGAGCACGTTGTCCGGCCCGACGCCGTGGCGGTGGCGCAGAAACTCGCGTGGCACTATGACGAACCGTTTGCGGATCCCTCGGCCGTGCCGACGTACTATGTGTCGCAGGCGGCTCGTGAACACGTAAAGGTTGCCCTGTCCGGTGACGGCGGCGACGAGAATTTCGGCGGCTACCGTCGGTACCGATTCGCCGCAGCCGAGCAGCGCATACGGGCGCACATACCCCAGTGGCTGCGTTGGGCGACGTTCGGGCCGGCTGGACTGGTCTACCCCAAAGCAGACTGGCTACCGAAAGTTTTTCGGGCACAAAGCACACTGCGGAACCTTGCGGCCGATCCGGAGCGGGCCTTCTTCCAAAGCGTCGTCCAACTGGCACCCGGCACGGCTCGTCGCCTGCTGTCGGATGATCTGCAGGCTGCTCTGGCCGATTACGATCCGTTCAGCGTCTTACAGCGACATTTCGATCGCTGCCAAGCCACACATGTGGCGGCGCGGTGCATGTACGTCGATTTGAAGACGTACCTGCCCGACGACATTCTGTGCAAGGTGGACCGGGCGAGCATGGCCTGTTCGCTCGAGGTGCGTGTTCCGCTGTTGGACCACCGGATTGTCGAGTTCGCCGCAGCCGTACCGTCGTCGCTGAAGATACGCCGAGGCAGCGGCAAGTGGCTGCTGAAGGAGTTGATGCGCCCGACGCTGGGCGCAGAGGTGGTTGACCGGCCGAAGCAGGGCTTCTGCATGCCCGTCGGGCAGTGGCTTCGCGGGCCGTTGCGGAGCATGGCCGGTGACCTGCTTCTGGGCGGCGGGGGCGCGACCGATGAATGGCTGAATCGAACGCGGATCGAAGGGCTGTGGCGGCAGCACCAAACCGGACGTCGCAACTGTGAATCGACTTTGTGGGCCTTGCTGATGCTGGAGTTGTGGGCCAGGCAGTCGCTGCGCGGCGCCGATGCGCGAGCAAGCGCGAACGAGGAAGAAAAGATCGAATCCATGCGAGGCGCGCAATCGTGCGGATCGCAAGCCTGACAATGTGCTACCCCGCCCCGTGGGCGCCGCACCGGGGACTGTTTGTCCAGCGGCGCCTGGCGGCGCTGTCTCAGTTGGCGGAGATCGAGATGGTCTGCCCGCAGCCTTGCCTGCCGCCTCTGCGCCCGAGACCCAGCCATCGCTTCTTACCAAGCCACCCGCCCGTGACCTACGAGCCCATGTATTACCTGCCCGGCGCGATGAAGTCGTTCGACGGGAGGTTGTTCGGTCGGGCGGCCTTACGCGGTCTGCGCCGGCGTGGCGGCCGGTTTGATTTCGACATTATCGATGCCCACTTCTGCTGGCCCGACGGTGTCGGGGCTGTGCACGCAGCCCAAGCGCTAGACCGTCCGGTGACCATCACATTGCGAGGCAAGCTGGCCTCGGCGTGCGGCAATCGTCGAATCCGGCGGCAGGTCGCTTGGGCTCTAGAGCAGGCCGATGCCCTCATTGCCGTGTCCGACGACTTGGCCGAGCAGGCGAGGCGTCTGGTGGGCGGATCGCTCCGCATTGCGGTGCTGCCCAACGCGGTGGATCGAAACGAGTTCTGCCCCATGAATCAGGCCGAGGCCCGCGCGCAACTGGGGTGGTCGCAGCAGGCAAAGTACGTGGTTTCGGTCGGGCAGGCGCTGCCACGCAAAGGCTTCCATCGTTTGCTGGCCGTCTGGCCCGAGGTACGGCGGCAATTGGGTGATGTTCGCCTCATTCTCGTGGGCCCGTCGGCCGGACCCGCCGCCTACGCCCGGCACATCCGAGAGATGGTGGCATCTCTGGATGGCGCAGCGGCATGGTTGGGCCCGCAGGATCCTACAGCGATCAATCTGATGCTTAACGGGGCTGATCTGTTTGCCCTGGCCACGACCACCGAGGGTTGGTGCAACGCAATAAGCGAGGCGCTGGCCGCCGGCACGCCGGTCGTGACCACCGATGTGGGCGGCAACCCCGAACAACTCGCCGATTGCGAACTCGGCACGCTCGTGCCACGCGAGGCCGACGATGGCTCGTGGTGCGATGCGATCTGCCATTCGCTGACGCGCACATGGGATCGACCGCGCATCGCCGCCTGGCGAAGCGATTGGACCTGGCAGGAGGTGGCGCGGCGGACTCGGGACGTCCTGCAACATGCCTCGCAGCAACATAACCGGCGCGGGCACCGCGTCTTAATGCTGTTGACAAACGCCTTTGATCCCGACCCCCGCGTAGCGGCTGAAGCCCGCAGCCTGAACGAGGCCGGATGCGATGTGACCGTCCTGGCGTGGGATCGTGACGCCCGGCGCCCACGATGCGAGCAGGAGGAAGGCATAGCGGTCAAACGAATCGCCGTGCGGTCTACCCATGCCCGCGGGCTGAGCCAGTCGTGGTATCTGGCGCGATACTGGCTGATGGCGTGCCGTTGGGCATGGGGCGGCCGGTTCCACGCTGTTCACTGTCACGACCTGGATACCTTGCCGGCCGGTTGGCTGCTCGGCCTGATCAAACGCGTGCCGGTCGTGTACGACGCGCATGAAGTTTACACCGACATGATGCGGGGGCACCTGCCGCGGCCGGTTGTGCATGTGTTGGGAGCGTTAGAGAGGCTCCTGGTGCGTTGCTGTGCGGGTTTGATCACAGCCGGCGATCTTCAGGCGGACGAGTTACACCGCAGGTGGTGTCGTCGACCGACTTCCGTCGGCAACTACAAACGGCTGGAGGACTTCCATCTGCCAGACGCGCTTGTACGGCGCCGCCGCGAACAGTTGGGCTTTGGCTCGGATGTGCTGGTGGTCAGCTACATCGCCAACCTCGGTCGAGACCGCCTGATCAGCCCGCTGATTGAGGCTGTGGCGGCTGACCGGCGATTCGGCCTCATCCTCGGCGGCGACGGCTCGCAGCGCGTGCTGGCCGAGCGGGCGGCCAAGCGGTACGGCAACATTCGCTATCTCGGGCGGGTTCCGCCGGAGCAGGTGCCGCTTCTGACACTGTGCAGCGATGTCGTGTACTACGCGCTCAAGCCGACCACGCTGGCAATGGCCTATGCTCCCCCCAACAAGCTCTACGAGGCACTGGCCGCCGGCCGGGCGCTGCTGGCAGGCGCCTTTGGCGAGATCGCTCGCGTCGTCCGCCGCTATCAATGTGGCGTGCTCATGAGGACCGTTACCGCAAGGGAAGTGGCCGAGGGTCTCAGCGTACTGGCCGATCGGCAGACGTTAAGGCGGATGCAGGCGAACGCGGCGCGCGCCGCCCGCGAGCAGTACAACTGGCAGCAAGCAGCCGATGCCCTGCTGGGCGTCTACGAAAAGATCCTCGGGCATACGTTGCGGCAAGGTACCCGCCCGATCATCAACTCGGACACGCTCCGACGGGGCGGTGCGACAACAGAGCCTGTCGGGGTGCTGCAATGAACCACTGGGTGGCCGGCAACGTGATTACCCCACTTCTGGAGCGAGTGCTCGGCCGCAACACGGTCCGTCTAGCGGCACAGCTCGAAGGCAGCCAGTGGCTGGATCGCCAGGCGCTTCGCACGATGCAGATCGAGAAGCTGCGGACCTTGTTAGAGCACGCGCGGGAACACTGCCCGTTTTACCGTCGTCGCTTCGACGAGAGCGGAGTGGATCCAGCGCACGTCACCTCATTGCTGGATCTTCGGCGGCTGCCTCTGCTTTTGCGGCGGGATGTGGCGCAAAATCGCCGTGCCCTAAGTTGGCCGGACGTGCCCGGCGGGCTCATCCGCTCGAACACCGGCGGGTCGACCGGCGAGCCGCTCGTGTTTTATGTCGATCGCAGGCGGCAGTCGGCCTTCAAAGCGGCCAGGATCCGCGCCCAACGCTGGTTCGGTGTCGATCCTGGCGACCGTCAGGTGTACTTGTGGGGGGCGCCGGCCGAGCTTTCGCAACAGGACCGCCTCAAGAGCTTCCGCGATTGGCTGACCAATGAGTTGCTTCTCAGCGCATTTGAGATGTCGCCCGAACGCATGGACGAATACATCGGCCGCATCGAGCGCTCCAACCCGACGTGCGTCTTCGGCTATCCGAGCACACTGGCTCTATTGTGCGAGCATACGGCGCGTCGCGGGCACCGGATGCGCACCCCGGCGCTCAAGGCTGTGCTGGTTACAGGCGAATTGCTCTATGACCATCAGCGCACGCTGATCGAGCGCACCTTCGATGTGCGTGTAGGCGATGGATACGGCAGTCGCGACGGAGGCTTTATCGCCCATGAGTGCCCGGCTGGTGCGATGCACGTCACCGATGAGCTGACCATCGTCGAGCTTATACGCCCGGACGGTCTTGCAGCCGAGCCGGGCCAGACCGGCGAGATCGTCGTGACCGATCTGGAGGCGTACTGCATGCCGTTGATACGCTACTGCACCGGCGACCTGGCCCGCCGACCGATTGCCGAACGCAACGGGTGCGAATGCGGTAGGGGGTTGAGTATTCTCGAAATGGTTGAAGGCCGCAACACAGACCTGCTCGTTGCCCCCGATGGTACGGCCAAGCACGCGCTGTCGCTGATCTACGTGTTGCGCGATATGGACAGCGTCAGTCAGTTCAGGATTGTGCAGCAGGCGGATTTCTCGGTGGACATTGTTGTGGTGCCCGCATGTCCGGGTGGTTTGGATGAACGTGATCGTCGGCGAATCCGCAAGGGTGTTGCCGGCCACATGGGCAGCGATGTGGCTTGCCGTCTCGAGGAGGTGTCTGCCATCCCGCCGGGAGGCTCCGGTAAGCACCGCTATGTAGTCTCGCACGCCGCGTCGTCGGTCACGCCGCGAAGGCCGGTCGACGCTCGGCTGATCGGTACCGCAACGGTGCCGAGTAGCTGACAGCGTCGCCCGAGGATGCGGCGTTGGGCTCCACATTGATTGGACGGTTATCGGTCGAAACAGGTCGGACCGGCATCCAACGGATGCCGACAAAGCGAACCGATGGCCGCAGCGATGGTCCCCATAAAGTGACCCCACTTCAAAGCCGATAAAGCAGGGGGCTATGGCGCTGTGGCGCGCCGTGTGTCCTCGACGGTCGTGGTTGAAGACAGCGCCCAGAGCGGAGCCAACTCATGAAGCTTGTAGTGCTTTGCGGCGGACAGGGCAGTCGCATCCGCGACGTAAGCGAAGCGATGCCCAAGCCCATGCTGCCCATCGGCGGGGCGCCGATCCTCTGGCACATCATGAAACTCTATGCAGCGCACGGCGTGACGGATTTTGTGCTGTGTCTGGGCTACAAGAGCTGGGCCATCAAGGAGTTCTTCCTGAATTACCGGACCATGATTTCCGACTGCACGGTGACGCTGGGTCGCCAATCGGAAATAGAGTTTCACGACACCCCCGCCGAGGCCTCATGGCGGGTGACACTGGCCGACACGGGCGAACATACGATGACCGGGGGCCGCGTGTGGCGGGTCAAGAGGTATCTACAGGACGAGGATCACTTCTGCCTGACGTACGGCGACGGCATTGCCGACGTCAACGTTACGGCGCTGATGCGGCAGCATATTCAATCGGGCTTGGTGGGGACGCTGACAGGGGTACGGGTCGCCGGCCGGTTTGGCGAATTGCAGAGCGCCAGCAACAAGATAACGTCCTTCGACGAGAAGCCGGCTGTCACGTCGGGTCGGATCAACGGCGGGTTTATGGTCTTCGATGCTCGGCGCGTATGGGACTACTTCGATGCGCGAGATGATCTGATCTTCGAGCGCGATCCGCTAGCGCGCATGGTGGCTGATGGACAGCTTGGCATCTACGAGCACGACGGGTTCTGGCAGTGTATGGACACACCGCGCGAGTACAAGGCACTCAATGAGCTATGGGCCAGCGGCCGAGCCCCTTGGGCATTGGTGCCGCGGGCAGAGCCGTGCAACGGCGACGCCGGGCCGGCCCTGCCCGTCAGGGCTCGGCAGATGGTACCGGCCCTGGCAAGCTGAAATCCGGTGCCGAGTCGTCGCTTCCGCCGACCAAACGCCCTCGCACGCCTGCTGAAAAGTCCCATGGGCCGATAACAGCCATGCTGTTCTGACGATTCTCTCCGCGTCGGCGATGGGTAAGTGACGGGTGTTGAGCGGCTGAAGAACGGGTCAACGTCCGATTAAGTCGCCCTAAGTGCGTGCCGATAAAACGCTGAAAACGCGTCTGCGGCGACGGCTCGCTCTGTACGTGTGCATGCTTGTGTGTGGCGGCAGGGCACTGGCGGGCGCTGGCGGCGAGGTGTGTGGTGGGACCGGCGTCGAAATCGACAGACCGCAACGAGCAGGAGGCTCTTGTTGGTACCTTCAGGGGCCGAGCCTGTCTGGTCACCGGGCACACAGGCTTCAAAGGATCGTGGCTTGGCTTGTGGTTGCACGCCCTTGGCGCGAGGGTGACAGGCTACGCGCTGGATCCGCCGACCCAACCTTCGCTGTTCGATGAGGCCCGCATCGGCGAGCTTGTCGACGATCATCGCGGGGACGTGCGCGACGCGGAAAGGTTGGCCAAACTGATCGGGCGGGTCGAACCGGAGGTGATCTTCCATCTGGCGGCCCAAGCGGTGGTGCGCGAGTCATATCGACGACCGAAGGAGACGTTCGATGTGAACGTCGGTGGCACGGTCAACGTTCTGGAAGCCGCCCGCACCTGTCCGTCGGTGCGGGCCGTTGTCGTCGTGACGAGCGACAAGTGCTATGAGAATCGAGAGTGGGTACATGCCTACCGGGAGACCGATCGGCTGGGGGGGCGCGATCCGTACAGCGCCAGCAAGGCGGCTGCCGAGTTGGTTGCCATTGCGTACCGGCGCTCGCTGCTGGGCCCGTCCGGCATAGCGGTGGCGACGGCGCGGGCCGGCAACGTCATCGGCGGCGGCGACTGGGCGGCCGACAGAATCGTGCCCGACGCCGTACGCGCACTCATGCAGGGCCAGGCCATTCCCGTGAGGAGCCCAGACTCCGTACGGCCATGGCAGCACGTTCTGGACCCATTGCGAGGCTATCTGACTTTGGCGGCGCGCCTGATGACCGAGGCGGGTTTGGATGTCAGCCTGATGCAACACGCGGAGGCCTGGAACTTCGGGCCGTCGCTGGACGGATGTCGGACGGTGCGCGAGTTGGTCGAATTACTGCTGGCCGAATGGGGCGGCGGGAAATGGCAGGACCATTCGACCAGCCAGATGCAGAGACCGCATGAGGCCGGCCTTCTCATGCTTAGTTGCGCTAAGGCGTACCGGCACCTCGGTTGGCGGACGCGATGGGCCTTCGCCGAGGCCGTGGGCCACACGGCGCGATGGTATCGACGATGGCTGGAAGACGGTCCTGCCAGGAACCTATGTCTTGAACAGATTGCCGAATACATGGCAGCAGCGCCGCCGTCAGGGCATCCCTTGCCGGATGGCTGTGTGCCAGGGCGACGTGCGGACGGGGAGTCACAAGTCGAGCATGAGTGTGACCGAGTCGCAACTGCGTAAGGACATAGCCGATAGGGTGCGCGCACTATGCAAGCTGCGCTCGGCATCGCAGCCGTTCACCCCTGGACACAGCACTGTGCCCTATGCGGGCCGGGTGTTCGACGAGCGAGAGGTCAACGCAGCCGTCGACGCCTGCCTCGATTTCTGGCTGACGCTGGGTCCTCGCGGCAAGCAGTTCGAACGCGCATTGGCTGGGTGGATCGGCCGCCGGCATTGCGTGATGGTCAACAGTGGCTCCTCGGCGAATTATCTGGCTTTCGCGGCCCTGTGCAGCCCGCTGCTGTCTGATCCGATCAAACCGGGCGACGAAGTGATCACCGTAGCGGCCGGGTTCCCCACCACGGTGAATCCGATCCTTCAGCACAACTGCGTACCGGTTTTTGTAGACGTCGACCCAGACACGATCAACATCGACGTGAGCCAGCTCGAGGCGGCACGCAGCCATCGCACTCGTGCCGTCATGATCGCCCACACGATGGGCAACCCGTTCGACGTCGACGCGGTCTTTGGGTTCTGCCGCAGGCATGGCCTCTATCTGGTTGAGGATAACTGCGATGCATTAGGCAGCCTCTACAAAGGCCGGCCTACCGGCTCATTCGGGCATTTGGCCACGCAGAGCTTCTATCCGCCTCATCATATCACCACTGGTGAAGGCGGTGCCGTCCTGACCGACGATGCGCAGCTTCACCGCATTGTCGTGGGTCTCCGTGACTGGGGGCGCGACTGTTGGTGCGATTCGGGTCATGACAACACCTGCGGGCGACGATTCAGCGAGCAACACGGACGCCTGCCGGTCGGCTACGATCACAAGTACGTCTACAGTCAACTCGGATATAACCTCAAGCCGACCGACATTCAGGCGGCCATCGGACTGGCTCAACTGGCTAAGCTGCCCGAGTTCGTCGCCGCGCGGCGAGCCAACCACGAGGCGCTGGCCCGGGCGATCGAGCGAGTCCCCTGGCTCACCGTGCAGCAGGCCACACCGCAGAGCGAGCCCAGTTGGTTCGGGCTCGTGCTCACCCTTGCCGACAACGCCCTTGTTGGGCGTCGGGACGTGCTGGAATACCTCGAAACGCGGGGAATCCAGACACGATTGCTGTTCGGCGGGAATCTGCTCCGCCAGCCCGCATACCTGAACGTGCCTCACCGCCTGGTGGGTGAGCTGCGCAATACCGATGCGGTCATGAACCGTACCTTCTTCGTCGGTGTATATCCGGGTATCGACGCTCCGCGTCGGGAGTATATGGGCGACGTGCTGGCTGGCTTGACGTGCCTTGCCGGCGAGCAGACCGGCGTGGTGCACGACGTAGTGGGCGCGAGTGTGCCGGTGCCGAGCAGCGGAAAATAGGGTGAAGCTTTCGCAGTCTTCAACGCCGTACGTAACGCTATGATGCAGACTCAACTGGCCATCACACGACTGTCAGAGACGTTGCATCCGGTCATTGCAGAGGACGTGCGCCGCGTGATCGCGCGTACGCCGGCGCTGGAAGGACTGGCTGGACGAACGATACTGATCACCGGCGGTGGGGGGCTGTTGGCCAGCTATCTGCTGTACACGGTCGCCGAATTGAACGAGTCGTGTTTGCCTCGGCCATGCACGCTCGTCCTGACGACCCGGCGCCCTCCTGCCGACTACCCGCGACTCAGGCCTCTGCTCGATCGCCCGGATATTGAATGGTACCAGGCGGACAGCGCGGCCATGGCGGCGCCCGTTGAGCGGGACGTCGACTATGTCATCCACGCAGCCTGTCCGGCTTCCGCGGGCGGGTATCTGGCCGATCCGTTGGGCACCGCCCGCGCCAATTCGCTGGGGCTGCTTGCACTGCTCGAACTCGCACGCCGTGCACAGATCGAGGGTATGCTCTTTTTCAGCAGCGGACAGGTCTACGGCTCGCCACCACCCGAGCACGTGCCGACCCCGGAAAGCTACGTGGGCCGGGTCGACCCTCTCGCCGAGCGCGCCTGCTACGATGAATCGAAGCGATTCGGCGAGACGCTGTGTGCCCTCTATGCCCGGCAATACGGTGTACCGGTGCGAATCGTCCGGCCGGTGCAAGTCTACGGTCCGGGTATCGACTCGCATGACGACAGGGCGTTTGCTGAGTTTGCCTGGTCCGCCGCCCGCGGCGAGCCCCTGGTGGTTCGCAGCGAGGGCAAGGACCGACGCAGCTACTGCTATCTGGCCGATGCAGCGGTGATGTTCTGGCATGTGTTGCTGCACGGCGAGGCCGGCCAGGCCTACAACGTCGGCTGCTGCGAGCCGTTGGTCACCATCCGGAAGCTGGCCGAGACCATCGCACAAATGGCCGAGCCTCCGGTGCCCGTCGTGCAACAGACTCTCCAGGTCGGCTCGACAGGGACCGGTGCCCCGCGCGTCTCCTGTCCCGAAATAGACAAAGTCACTCAGCTTGTTGGTGCACCGCCCGAGATGGAGCTTGAGCAGGGCTTTCGTCGCGTCTATCGCTGGGCGCGTGACAGCCTGGAGCAAAAAGGGCCGTTGGCGTGAACGTGTCGACGACGACAACTTGCCGGCTCTGCCACGCCTCGCTGCCCGAGCCGTTTGTGCACTTCGACTCCGTACCGGTGGCTGGCATGTATCTCCGCCGCGAGCAGATCGGGCAGGAGCCGCTTCTGCCCTTGTCCGTGCACCGATGTGACGTGTGTAGCCTCATCCAGTTGTCACAGATCGTATCGGCGGAGCTGTATCTTCGGTACATGTTCTCCGGGGGTCACCTCAACGGCTACTGCCGTGACGTTCAGCGGGTCGCCAAGCTGCTGTCAGCGTTTGGCGTTCGCCGTGGGGCACGTGTGGTCGAGGCCGGCTCCAACGACGGGACGCTGCTGAGGTTTCTGACGGGCGCGGGCTTCGAGGCGATAGGCTTTGAGCCTTCGCGGGCGCTGCCCGACGCCCCCAGCCGGAACGGCAGCGCGACGATTCGTGACTACTTCTCGACCGAATCGCTGCGTCGCCACAGTGTCAGTGGCGCGTCGGCTGTCGTAGCGCGGCACGTGCTCGAACACGTGGCCGACCTGCACGACTTCGTCGCAGCCATGCGCGAGGCTCTACAACCTGCGGGGCTGGCCGTCATCGAGGTGCCCGATGTGCTGGCACTGCTCGCGCAGGACGTGGCGGGCAACTTGTACCACCAGCACCTGACGTACTTCAGCGTGGATACGCTGATTCGGCTGATGTCGGAGCACGGGTTTGGGCATTTGGCGTCGATGCGCGGCGATGCCCATGGTGGGTCCATCGTGGGCGTGTTCGGCAAGGATGTAGGCTCGGCCGAAGACCGAATCGATCCTCGGCTTCTGGGTCGCGTGGACCGGGGTCGGACCACTCGTTTTGCCGCTCGCGTGCAGCGATATCTGGAAGGTTTCCGCCGCATGCTTGGCGAGCTGAAAGGAATCGGCTCGGTCGCGGGCTGGGGTGCAGCCGAGAGAACGACCGCCCTGTTAGGTCTGGCCAAGGTGAGCGAGGGTCAGATCGACTACTTCGTAGACCGGAACTCTGCGTACCACGGGTTGTATCTGCCGAAGGTGCACAGCCCCGTCTATTCACCCTCGCACCTCGACGAGCAGCCGCCTGCACACACGATCATTTTCGCCCGCTCGTTCGAAGACGACATCGTGGCCGAGGGCGACGAATACCTCCAGCAGGGCGGGGTTCTTGTCAGCATTCGTGATGGCACTTTTGAGAGGATTGGCCAGCCGTGCGCGTGAGCGACCACAATCAGTCATCCGACGGGCCGACCGACAAGCCCCTCATCTCGATCGTGATTCCGGCCTACAACGAGCAGGACAATCTCCCGGAGTTGTTCGATCGTGTCACGTCTGTGGTGAAAGGTCTGCCCGACCACCGCTTCGAAATACTGCTCATTGACAATTGCAGCCAGGATGACACCGGTGCAATCGCGCGACGGTTCACGCAGCGAGACACGCGGTGGCGATATCTGCGCTTCAGCCGGAACTTCGGCTGCGAGGTTTCGCTGGCTGCGGGTCTGCATTACGCCCAGGGAGATGCCTTGATCTTCCTGCAAAGCGATTTGCAGGACCCACCCGAAGCCATTCCCACGATGCTGGCCAAGTGGCAACAGGGCTACGACGTGGTGTACGGTCAGCTCACGCGGCGAAGTGATGACAGTTTTCTCAAGACGCTTGGTGCGCGGGCCGCGTATCACCTGATTCACTGGCTGAGCGACGTGAAGATTCCCCCGCATGCGACCGATTTCCGGCTGATATCGCGGCCCGCAGTCGAGGCCCTGAAACGCTGCGGTGAGCGAAATCGCTATCTTCGTGGGCTGGTGCATTGGGTAGGCTTTCGACAATGTGGGTTTACCTACGAACGAGCGCCGCGCAAGCGTGGTCGGACCACCACAGGACTAATCTTCTGCTTCAACTACGCGGTCAACGCCCTGGTGGCGTTCTCCTCCAAACCGCTCCGCTGGGCCAGCGCCCTGGGCCTGCTCGTCACCGCCGCCAGCGTGTTCGGCGCCGCCGCATACGTGCTGCTGACAGTACTGAACCGCGCGGGTGTCACGCATCTTACCCCACCACCCGCCGGCTGGATGACGCAGACATTGTTGATCTTCTTCTTCGGCGGCGTGCAGTGCCTGTTCCTGGGGATTCTGGGCGAGTATCTGTCTCGCGTGCATATCGAAGTCAAGCATCGCCCGCTCTGGGTGGTGCGCGAGACAGCCGGCTTCCCCGCCGCGCGCGATCCGCTTCGCGGCAGCCGCGCGACACGCGCGGTGCAAACCTCCGAACCATCCGAGGATGATGACGTCTTACACGTCCTGGCGCAGATGCGCCAATCCATCGACACTCTCTGCCATGAGGTGACCAGCGAAAGTGAATCCGAGCCTGCCCCATTCTGATCTGTCCCACCTGGCCGCCAGGATCCGTCGACGGGCCGTCGAGATGGTCCATAGTGCCACCGCCAGTCACATCGGCAGTTGCCTGTCGGCGGCGGACATCCTGGCCCACTTGTATGGCGGCTGCCTTCGCGTCGATCCGACAAACCCCCATTGGCCCGATCGCGACCGCTTCATCCTCAGCAAAGGCCACGCCGCCGCCGTCCTCTACGCAGTCTTGGCCGAACGAGGTTTCTTCCCGGTCGAGATGCTCGACAGCTACGGGCAGGATGACACCGTGCTGGCGGGTCACTGCACCGACGCCGTTGCGGGGGTGGAGGTGTCTACAGGGTCGCTGGGGCATGGCCTGCCCATCGGCTGCGGGATGGCCCTGGCCGCCAAGCGCGACGGCAGGGACTACCGCGTCTTCGTGCTCTTGGGTGACGGCGAGTGCGACGAGGGCTCGGTCTGGGAGGCAGCCCTTTTTGCCCGGCAGCACGAGCTCGACAATCTGGTGGCTATCGTCGATCACAACAAGCTACAGGGACTCGGGGCGGTGGATGAAATTTTAAGCCTTCAGCCTTTTGCCGAGAAGTGGCGTGCGTTTGGCTTCAGCACCGTCGAGATCGACGGGCACGATCACGACCAGATTCGTCGATCGCTGGCGAATGTGCCGCGCCAGTCAGCTCGGCCCACTGCGGTGATCGCCCATACGATCAAGGGCAAGGGCGTCAGCTTCATGGAGGGTTCGCTGGCGTGGCACTACAAATCTCCTGACGATAGCCAACTGGCCCAGGCCATTGGCGAACTGGAGGTGGCCCTGTGAGAACCGCCTTCATTGAAACGCTCTGCGATCTGGCCGCTCAGGACGAGCGGATCTTCCTGCTCACCGGCGACTTGGGATACTCCGTGCTCGAGCCGTTCGCCCGCTGCTACCCAAAGCGATACCTCAATGCCGGCATCGCCGAGCAGAACATGACCGGGGTGGCGGCTGGCCTGGCGCTGTGCGGCAAAACGGTGTTTACCTATTCAATCGCCAATTTCCCGCTGCTGCGATGTCTCGAGCAGGTGCGCAACGACGTGTGCTATCACCGCGCCAACGTCAAGATTGTGGCCGTCGGTGGCGGCTGCACATACGGCTCGAGTGGCTACACGCACCACGGTGTCGAGGACCTCGCCGTGGCCCGGTCGCTGCCCGGCATGACGGTGATTGCTCCCGCCGATCCGATTGAAACGCGCTTGGCGATGCGGGCGCTTGCGCGGATGTCCGGCCCGTGCTATCTGCGACTCGGCAAAGCCGGCGAGCCGGTCGTGCATCGCGGCGAGCCCGAGTTCGAAATCGGTCGAGCCGTTCAGGTCCGGACCGGTCGCGATGTAACCCTCATCAGCACCGGGGCCATGCTGAAAGAGACGCTCTCGGCAGCCGACCAGCTTGCCCGGCAAGGCATCGAGGCCGGCGTCCTGAGCATGCATACCCTCAAGCCGTTGGACCGACAGGCCCTGCGACAGGCTGCAGAGCAGACGGGCGCGATCGTCACCGTGGAGGAACACAGCGTCATCGGCGGTCTGGGCTCGGCCGTTGCAGACTTCCTGGCCGAAGCCGACCTGTCCTACGTCCGCCTGCGCAAACACGCGCTGCCGGATGAGTTGCAGCGGAAAGTCGGAAGCCAGCAGTATTTCCGCCGACTGTCCGGCTCGATCGTAGCGAGCGTGAAGCTCTTGGTGGCCGAGCCCGCGGGCGCACCTGTCTGACCGCACGCGTCGCACCCATGCGTGGGCGGGCAGGTCGATGGGTTCATGGCTATGAGGCCTGCGGCCGGCGGCGTCGCCCACCACCCAGGGTGACTACCATCGCCATCGCCGCAATTCCCACTGCCGACACGATCGCTCCAGCCACAACACCCGCCGTCCGGTAGCGAAACTCCACCACGTGACGGCCCGGCAGGAGTTCGATGGCGCGGAAGAGGTAGTTCGCTCGACGGATAGTGACGAGCTGGTCATCTACCCAGCAGCGCCAGCCAGGCATGTAGGTGTCGCTCAGCAGCAGCAGGGCAGGGCGACTGGCTTGCACGTCCAGCCGTACATGCTCGGGCCCATCCAGCAGCCACTTCACCGAGCCAATCGATTGGGATTCAGCCGTGGTGTCTGCCTGGGCACCATGTTGCTTCCGCCACGCCTCGCCGGGCGGCTGCTCGAGCAGAACCTCCCGACGTGGGGTCTGGTCAGGCGTTGAGATCAGGTTGTCCAGGGCATCACACGGCGAGGCCACCTGATAGTGCTCCCACAATGAGGCGCGCTCGACGACACGTCGGTTGCGGTAGACGACGGTTCCATTGGGGAGCGCCGTCACTTCCTCCCAGCCATGTTGTGCTGCATCTTCGATTGGGTCGCGCACGGCTATCACGCGGATGCTGCTGACATCGAAAAGGCTCGTGTGCGGCTCGACCGGCAGGTCCCACAACCTGTTGCTGCGAACCTCCCGCAGATTCCGTCCAAGGAACCACTCGTCCAGTTCGGCGTGTCGCCCGGGGATGAACGGTTCGTAGGCCGCGAGCGTTCGAAATGCCGGCAGCGATGCCGGTCGACGCAGCGGTGCGTACGGTGCGGCAATGTATAGCCGATCGCGTCCGGCCTCGGCTGCAAGCATTCGGAGCTGGTCGGCGGTCAGGATGGTTTCCGCACCCACCTCCGTGGCCGTGCGAATTTCGCTCAACTGTTTCTGAGGGAAGGTGATGTAGGGGCACACGAAGCCTGAGGCGAACACCATGTCCACCACCGTTGCGGCAAGCGCTGCGACGGCCAGATGATTGGCCGTGATGGCCTTACGGCCGAGTTTCAACCGCCCGAGTAAGGCTGCCGGCACGACGCACGCCAGGCCGCTCAACCACAGGACGACCTGGCGGACGTCTGCCTCGGATGACGCCCATCGGCCTATCTGGATCGCCGCGACGAAGGCCGCGATGGCCAGAACGCGCCATCGACAAGCCGAGTGCGAATCGGCCGGCCAGATCCGCTCGGCGCCCAGGCCGACCAAAGCGGCAAGGCCGAACAGCATCCACAGCAGCAGGCGGTCGGGCTCGCGGAACGAACCGAACCATGGCACAAGGTGCGCGAGCCAGTCGTACAAGGGCAGCACCGTTGGCGCGTAGCCCACGCACAGATACCACCCTGCGACCATCGCAAGCGCGAAGTAGCCCGTTCGCCACGTTGGCCTGCAGATCAGGCACATCGCTACCGCGAACGGTACCACGAGACCGAGGTAGCCGTAGCTGAAGCGGTTGCTCAGAAATCTTGCTCGCTGCGAGTTGTCGAACACGTTGGGCACGACCCGACTCAGTTGCGATTGGAAACTCTCTGCCGGCACGCCCCCCGTGCTACTGTGGACGCGGTCAGGATCGAGTGGCCCTCGGCGGAAGCCCTCGCGCGTGATAAACAGGTATGTCGGCAGCAGCTGTATAGCCGCCAGCAGTATCGCCGTCGCCGTGGCTGTAAGAAGCGTGGCCGGCAGGTGCACCGACCGGTCCTTGATCGCCTTGATCGCGACGTATCCACACAGCAACATCAAGCTGTAGAGAAAGTATTGAGGGAAACCGGCCAGCAGTTGCAGCGCCAGGCAGATGGCCAGAGCGCACCCCCGAGACCTGCCTGACAGGCCCGGTAGATCGACCAGCAGGAACGCGACCGGCGTCCATGCCAGCGTATACAGCATCGGCGGCCACCACGACTCGCCCACCATCCCGAAGACCAGAGCGGCTGCGCCCAACAGGGCGGGTGCAGTGCGGACGTTCAGGCAGCGCAGCCACGCCACCCACGCAGCCCCAGCCAGCAGTAGATGAACGATCACCAGAAGCCCCAAGCCCAGACGCGGACCCAGCAATGACGCCAGCCAGAACGGGGGATAGCACAGCGAGTTGTTCATCGAGACAAACTGATCGACCCCGCAGCCGACCTCGGGGTCCCAGAAAGGGATCTGCCCGGCCCGAAGGCGCGCCCCAATCCGCTGTACCGCAGCCACGTGATAGTTCAACAGGTCGCCGTAGCGCAGCCCTTCCTTCTTGTCCGCATCGCTGCTGGCCAGAAAGACCGCAGCCACGACAAGACCGATACCCGTCAAGGCCCACGCCACAGTCCCTCGACGCAACGGCTGAAAGGGCGGCTGCGGTGATGAATCCATGGATCACCGATTCCAAAGCTTGCTCTGCCTGGAAAGTTTGCCCGACACCGGGCAGCGTCCCGCCTCGCAAGCCAAGGTTCTACAGCTAGGCAGTAATACTTTTATCGGGCGTGGCGCAGACGGACTTTTGCGATTTACAGAGACTGCGGGCGAGACAGTTCACCTGATACGTCGACGGCTGCGCTGGTTGCGGCGATCCAACCTGCTATGCTGTTCGCTTGATGACGACGGCAGCATCACATACGCAGAAGGGCGGTCTCGGCGACTGGGTCTCGATTGTCGTACCCACGTACCGGGAAGCAGAAAACCTGCCCGCCCTGGTTCGGCGCATTGCCGCCGCTATGGCCCCCCTGGGCCGCCCCTATGAGATTGTGGTGGTGGACGACGACAGCAGGGACGGCACGGATCGAGTGATCGCCGACCTGGTTGCAGCCAATCACCTCGTCCGCCTGATCACCCGTGTGGGCGAGCGCGGCCTGAGTTCGGCTGTACTGCACGGTTTCCACGAGGCCAGGGGACAGATCCTGGTGTGTATGGATGCGGATTTAAGCCATCCGCCGGAAGCCATCCCGCGTCTGCTGGCGTGCCTGTCCGAGCCGGCAGTCGAATTTGCGTTGGCCAGCCGGTACGTGCCGGGCGGCAGCACCGACGAGCGGTGGGGTCTGCTCCGTTGGATCAACAGCAAGGCGGCGGCGCTGCTGGCCAGGCCCTTCGTCAATGTACGGGACCCCATGTCCGGGTTTTTCGCCTTACGCCGAAGCGTCCTGTCCGGGGCGGCAGATCTGTCCCCCGTGGGCTACAAGATCGGACTTGAGCTGATGGTCAAATGTGGCTGCCGGCATATCCGTGAGGTGCCGATCCACTTCGCGCTACGGGAGCAGGGCCGCAGCAAACTCACGCTCGCCGAGCAGATCAACTATCTCCGACATATCCAGCGTCTGGCCGTCTACAAGCTTCGCGCCGCTTTCTGAACGCCCAACCAATCGCCCATCGAACCGTCCACTCATCGCTGCCGTAGAACGACGTTCAAAGATTATCGGAACCTGGGGACTCTCGACCGGGCCGGACCACATCGTACGACTACGGCAGAGAAGAGGATGAGTGTTATCGCGCCAATGTCCGCTCCCAGCGTCGATAGAACTGAATCGGCCCGACCGACTGACCGATAACCACGTCGAGAGTGTGTTTGCAGCGCGTTGTGGTAAGACGGGTGTCTTCCGGCAGTCGGCCAGACCCCGCGCCTGGCACGTCCCGCTGGCAGGCGGGAGCCATGCATGAGCAAACTAACAGGCTACCTTCAGCGAATAGGTCCTAACTGGGTCGCGCGGTGCGCCAACCTGGCGGTGTTGTTTGTGCTGTCGCCTTTTGTCGTCCACCGACTCGGCGTCGAGGCGTATGGGGTATGGTCGTTGCTGGTCTCCCTGACCGGCTACCTGGGCCTCATCGAGTTGGGCACGCGCGGAGGCCTGGGTCGTTTCATTCCCTTCTACATGGGCCGTAACAATCCGGCGGGCGTCAACGGCGTCATCAACACCACCATCGGGTTCTTTATCGCCTGCGGTGCCGTGCTGATGCTGGTGGCCGGCGGATTGGCCGCCTCTGTCGAGATCCTGTTCGCCCGAATCCCCGCGGACTACGTCGCCAGCGCGCGACTGGTCATCCTGTTGATCGCGTTGAACCTTTGGGCCTCCTTCCTGGGCACGCCGTTCGCACTGATTCTGACGGCGTTGGAGCGATTCGGTCTGGCCCGCACGATCGATATGGGCACGTTGGCAGCCCGCGCCGCGGGCGTGGTGATCGTGCTCGTTGCTGGGGGCGGGCTTATCGGTCTGGCCATAGTCGAGCTTGCCGCAAACCTCCTCTGGATTCTGGCAAACTACGTAGCCGCTCGGCGCGTCTACCGGCCGTTGCGGCTGGGTGTAAGGCTGGCCGGTAGCCGCTGGTTTCGCGAGGTGTTCGGCTTCAGCATCTGGGCATTCGTGGGCAACGTGTCGGTCAATATCATCTACTCTACCGATCTGCTTCTGGTGGGTCTGCTTATCGGTGTCAGAGAAGTGGCCATCTACTCGGTCCCACTCATGCTTATCCAGCACGCCCAGCACTTTTTCAACGAGATCAACGCCGTGCTGGGCCCGCCAATCGTCAAGGCGGCCGGCGCCGGGCGACACGCCGATCTGCGGTGGCTCTTCCTGCGCGGCGCGCGGGCGTCAGTTCTGCTCGGCCTGCCGTTCCTGATCGGGTTCATGGTCTTCGGCGGCGAGTTCATCGTTCTCTGGATGGGTCCGGAGTTTGCCGACGGAACACGGGTTCTCACGATCCTGGCACTCGCGCAAGTGGCGGCCGTCGCCACCAGCATCACCACACCGGTCATCAGCGGACTCGGACGCGTGCGATACGCCGCGCTGGTCGTCACCGCGCAGGCCGTGTCCAACTTGGCGCTGAGTCTATTCTTCGTCACCCAGCTCGGCCTCGGACTCGAGGGGATCGCTTTGGGTACGCTTATCCCGATGGTCGTGTTCTACAGCGTTCTGGCCGGCGCGGTCATGCGTTGGCTGAGGGTCTCCCTTTCCAGTTTTATCAGTCAGGCGATTGTGCCCGGCGGCATGGCTGCCGGGCTGTTCGCGGTAATGGCTGTAGCGGGATTCCGTCTGCCGGGACACGGCCAATGGATAGGGTTCGTTTTGAAGGTGACATGCCTGGGCGCCGCGTACGCCCTGATGGCTCGGATGCTTCTTTTCTATCGTGTCGGGGCCACTGGTCGACAGGGTGGTGCGGTGGCCGCAGCCTTGGTCACAGGCGCAAGCGGCTCGGGCGCTCGCAAGGGATGACCAGCACATGCGTGTCGTGATCCTGTTCCGCGGCTTTGCCTTCGGCGGTATCGAGCGATACGTCCTCGCGATCGCCGAAGGCTTGTCGCGCCGCGGCGTGCCGTGGGAAATATGGCATCCCGATCCTACGTTCGTAAACAAGATGCTCGCACGACTCACTCGGCGTGCGGTAGGGGGCTCCGTGGTGGCGCTGGACGTGGCAGGCCCCGCTGACCATCTGTGGGGGCAGTTTCGAAGCGCGCGCAGGCAATTCCGCTCGCTGAAGGAACGCTTCTCGCTACTGATGAACGAGAGTACTCCCGGCCTCTTTGCCGTTGCGGCGATCGCCGGGCGTGCGGCAGGCGCGCACCGCGTCGTCAACGTCACACACTGGATCGGCGACGATTGCGCCAGGAACTGGTCCGGAGGGACGCTAGGGCTATGGAAGGCCCACCCGTTTGCGAAAATGCGAACGGTGACGGCTGCTTCGTCGGCCTTTGTAACGCCGTCCATGTTCGCCGCCAGGACGCTTGTCGACTGGTTCCGCGTCCCCATGCGCAAGGTGCATGTCATCCCGCACGGCGTGCCCCGCCCTTTGCAGGCGGCCGGTGGCAACGGAGGCGTGCGGGAGTTGGCTTTCCTCGGGCGACTCTCGCACGAGAAGGGCTTGGACGTGTTGTTGCGGGCGCTGGCGCTTCTACCTGAAAGGCTGCCCTTCCATCTGACGGTCGCCGGCGACGGCCCGCTTCGTCACGAGCTTGGAGAGCTGGCATCCGAACTCGGCTTGAACGGGCGTGTGACGTGGCTGGGCTTCTGTGAGCACATAACGGACGTGCTGCATCGGGCCGACGTGTGCGTGGTGCCCTCTCGCACCGAATCGTTCGGGTTAGCTGTCGTCGAAGCGATGGCTGCGGGTGTGGCGTGTGTGGCCAGTTGCACGGGCGGCATCAAGGAGATGATCACCAACGGCGTCGATGGCCTGCTGGTCGCACCCGACGACCCGCAGGCCCTGGCCGAACGACTTGAGGCACTGCTGGTCGATGGTCAGATGCGAAAGGCACTCGGTCGCGCGGCGCGCGACACCGCCCTCGCCAGGTATTCTCAACGGCGAATGATTCGTCAGACGCTGGACCTGCTGTTGTAGTTTGTGAGGTGGCTGTGCGTCTGCTTTGGGCGCAGGACGTGTTCTGGCCGGACCTGCGGGGCGGGGCCGAGCGTCGCGCCTACCACCTCGTCCAGGCACTGGCGGCGCGCGGACATCAGGTCGACGTGCTCACGCGTCGCACGGTCCCCGTCGGCCCGGAGCACGATCTTCTCGGTGGGGCGGCGGTGTACCGGGCGGGCAACGCCTCCATCGCTCCTCGACTGTGGCGCGTCCGACCGTGCCTGTGGATGAGACGGTGGCGCGACATCTACAGTCGTTTCCTCAACGGGCAGCCGTACGATGGCGCGATCGTCTTCCAGCCCGAAGCAGCTCACTACTTGCGTCGGTGTCGTCAGCATCTGCCCATTCTCATCGCCACCGGCGGCACGTGGGCTGGCGCCAAACCCCATGAATTTGCGGCAGAGATTCCCTCGCTGTCACTTCGCTTCGCCAAGGAACTGGCTTTCTGGCAATACTACTACTACGAGCGTTTGGGCAACCGCGCAGCGGACTACGTCGTGGCCGAGTCACACAACGTGCGCGAGCAGTTGATGCGCCTATACCATCTGGCGACCCACCGTGTGCCGGTGATCGGTAACGGTGTGGACCATGAGCTTTTCAGACCGCGTCCCGCGGAGCGAGCGTCGCTTCGCCGAGGGTTGGGTTGGCCCGACTCCACGTTTGTCGTCATGGGCGTCGGACGCCTGGCTCGCGTGAAGAACTTTGCATACCTGTTGCGAGCTACAGCGCTGGCTGCCGCAAACGGTCTGGAGCTGTGCACCGTGATCGTTGGAGACGGCAGCCAGCAGCCAATGCTGGAAAAGCTGGCGCGACAACTGCGAATCGCCGAGCACATCAAGTTCCTTGGCCATCGAAACGACGTGCCCGAACTGCTTGCGGCGGCCGATGCCTTTGTGTTGCCCTCGGCGTTCGAGGCGTACGGCTCGGCGTGGGTCGAGGCGATGGCATCGGGACTGCCATGCATGGGACTGCGGTACGAGTTCGGACGCGTGTTCTCGGCCGCCGACGAGCACATTGAGCACGGCAAGACCGGCTTCCTATTGGATCCCGATGATCCCGGTGATTGCGCCGCCCGAATTCGAGAGTTGGCCGACCGGCCGAACCTGCGAGCCCGAATGGGCGAAGCCGCCCGCCGTCTCGCCATCGCCAGGTACAGTTGGGATGTGGCTGCCGAACGTTACGAGCAGTTGCTGCTGGCCGCGAGGGCAAGCCGTGTTTGACGTCAGCGTGGTCATCCCCGCCTACAATAGTGCAGCGACGTTGCAGAACGCCGTTCGCTCCGCCCTCGACCAGACGCTGCCCCCAGCTCAGATCATCGTGGTGGACGACGGCTCCACAGACCACACGGCCGACGTGGCGCGCAGTTTCGGTTCGGCCGTTCTTTACCTGCGACAGGCGCGCGCCGGTGCGTCGGCCGCACGGAATGCGGGCATCCACGCGGCTCGCCATACGTGGGTGGCGCTGCTGGATGCGGATGATCGCTGGCGCCCAGGCAAGCTCGAGGCCCAAGCCGCGGCTCTGCGAAACCGACCCGATGCTCGATGGGCGTTTTGCGACGCTCGGATTGTCGATGAGGCGGGCAGCCCTGTCCGTGAATGGTCGTTCCCGAGTGGAATTGAAACCGCGCAGCAACTCCTGGAGACCTCGTTTCTCTACAACCCCGTGGCCGGCTCCAGTTCGGGTGTCGTGATCAGGCGTGACTGCCTCGCAAAGGCCGGCCTGTTCGACAGCAGACTCGCCGCCGTTGAAGACCTGGACCTGTGGATGCGACTGGCGGGTCGGTATCCCTTCGTCCATGCGCCGGGTGTCTTCGTCGATATCACGCGGAGCCGTGGCAGTGTGAGTACCGATGTAGAGCTGATGCGCAAATGCCTGAAACGAACCCGCTGGAAAAACCGCCTACTTCTTGGCCGGGGGATTCGCGCCTGGCGGGTGTGGAATACGGCCTACGCCGGCGTTCTGTGCGACACGGGCAAGATGGCGTTGCGGCATCGACTTGCCGGACACGGCGCCATGGATCTGCTGGAGTCGGCTGTGCGGAGTCCCCTGCGGTGGGGCCCGCTCAGCCTCGACATCCTCGCCGAGTGGCTGATCGGTCGGTGGACGGGCTCGCCCCCGTTACGAAAGGGCGTACGTGGCGTCCGAGCCCTTCGGATGGCGAGACCCCAGGGATGAGAGGCGCTTCGACCATGCGTTACCTGTGCCTGAGCGAGCTGTACTGGCCGTACCAAGGCGGGCACGTCGTTTATCTGCACGAGGTATTTCGCCGCTTGGGCGACACCTGCGTCGTCACCGGCATGATGCCGCCCACGCCACGGCGCCAGATCGTGGACGGCGTGGAAATTTGCAGGATCGACCTGCGACGATGGCCGCTGCTGCGTCCCGAGTCACTCGTGCTTTACGCCAATCTTGCCAAACGCGGCTTACTGACAGCTCTTCGAGCCAAACCCACGGCGGTGATCGCCGCTCGTGTGCTCCCGGAGGGCCTCGTCGCGAATCTAATCGCCGGGATAACCGGTATCCCCAGCGTCGTATTTGCTCACGGTGAGGAGATCGCAACCTGGACGCACGCACCCGATCCGTCGCATAGCCGCGGCTGCCTTGGCGTATGGAAACAGCATCTACTCTGGCGAACCTATCGCCGGTGCGACAAAGTCGTCGCCAACAGTCGTTTCACGCAGGACCTGCTGCATGCCGGCCGAATCGATCCGTCTAAGGTGGCCGTGGTCCATCCGGGCACCGATCCAAAGCGTTTCCGGCCGCAGCCGAAGGACCCCGACCTGCTCCGCCGCTACCAACTGGAGGGAAAGCAAGTCCTGCTCACCGTCGGGCGTCTGTCGCGCCGCAAGGGACAGGATGTCACGTTGCGTGCGCTGCCTCAGATCGCCCGGGCAGCCCCCGACGTGGTCTACGCCATAGCCGGTGCAGGCGACTATGAAGCCGAGTTGCGGGCCCTGGTCCGGCTGCTCGGCGTCGAGAGGCGGGTGCGCTTCCTCGGCAGCGTCGCCGATGAGTTGCTGCCGGCCGTCTACAACCTGGCCGATGTGTTTGTCATGCCCAACCGCACGCTGCCGGAGTCGAACGATGTGGAGGGTTTCGGCATCGTCTTTGCCGAGGCTGGAGCATGCGCCAAGCCAATCGTCGCCGGCCGGTCGGGGGGGGCATCTGAGGCCGTGCTCGACGGCGACACCGGGCTGCTGGTCGACGGCGCCTGTCCCGATCAGGTTGCCGCGGCGGTCATCCGCCTTCTGACTGACGAGCAATTGGCCCGTAGACTGGGCCACGCCGCCCGAGAACGCGTCCGTCGCGAACTCAACTGGGACCACACCGCCGCGCGCATTCAAACATGGATCCATCAAGCCGTTCGGCCAGACAAGAGCCCTGCGCCGCAAGCGGCCGGTTCTGCCTAAACCCCGCCGCGCCAGCGACCGATAACACTGCCGAGGCCGTAATGGAGATGAATGGCCTGCCGGGCTCGCCGTGCGTCTGCACACACTGACATCCCTTAACGACGATGACGACCAATCTCATGCAATCGCCATCTTCCACATCGCACGCGGGAATCCGTGTTCGCAAAGTCCATCCGCTCCTGCTGGTCACGTTGCTGATCCAGGTTCTTTCTTACGCGCCCCGCCTGTCGAACACCTTTCAGTTTAACCGGTTCAATCACGACGATACCGAGTGCTACGTTGCGCTGGGGTGGTCGATCGCCGACGGGCGCGGCTACACCCGAAGCCTGGATCCCAACTACTACGTACCTCACAAGCTCTGGCCACCCGGCCTGCCGCTCATGGTGGCAGCCTGCGCCCTGCTGAGTCGTTCGCTCGTGCTACCGCAGGTATTGATGGTGCTGTTTGCCCTGGCCAACTCCGTGCTGCTGTGGGCGCTGGCCCGTCGACATCTGCCTCCCGGTGCGGCGTTTGTGGTCCTGCTGATGGTCGTCTGTTCGCCCGTCTACGACCGCCTGGCTACGGTGATCATGACCGAGCAGCCCACGCTGTTCTTCGCCCTGCTGACGCTGTGGGCCTTCCAGCGCTGGAGCGATGGCGGATACGCCCCGAATCGGTTCGCCGCCCTTATGGCGGGCGGACTTGCCTACGGCATCATCGTGAAAGGCTTGCTGCTGCTGCTCGTGCCTGCCTTGTGGATGTATGTCCTGCTGGAACGAGCAAGCCAGACAGGGCGAGGAGTTCGGCTGCGGCGGGTGACGTTGCTCTTGGCCGTGGCCCTGGTTCCATGGTTGGCCTGGAGCGTCCGCGGTATGATAACCCCCGCCTTCGGGCACGACGGACTGACCCACATCCAGTGCATCCTGTCGGGTGGCAAGGTGGATGGCCCACGACTCTCGCCGACCGAGTTGACGGCCATCGTGTGGGGCAACGTCAAATGGTTCCTTCCCTCGAGGATTGTCGATTCGCTCGCCGGGGCTGCATGGTTTCTGCGCGAGCATCTGGGTCTGACCGTGCCGGTGTGGGCCGGACTCGGCGCCATCCTGATGCTCGTCCTCGTGGGTATGTGGGCGATCCGGCACTTCCGCCAGTACGGGTTGTTTGCGTTGGCGCTGGGATCTGTTGCTGTGCTTTTGCTGATCTATCCGGGCGGCGGCTCGGCCCGATACTGGACGGCACTGCACCCGTTAATGGCCGTGCTCGTTGTGAGCTTCGTTTACACATCGTGGTCCCGGCTGCGGCTCGACCGCCGTTGGGCGGTGATCGCCGGACGCGGCGCGATCGGTCTGATCATCGCCGCCATGCTGGCGATCCTTAGTCTCGACAACGTGTGGCGCGAGCCACAGGGAGGCAGGGCGTGGGAGGCCTTCGTGCAGATCTGCCAACAGGCCCGCACGTCCACCCCTCCCGACGCCGTCATCTGCAGTCACAACCACGTCGCAGCCCGAATCATCAGCGACCGTCCGTCATGGCCGAGCGATAACGACTTCGCCGATGTGCAGGCGAACTTGCCCGCGGCTCGTCCCGTCTTTCTCGTCGTCCCCAGCGCGCGGGCCGTCGCACGCACGGGTCGGCAAATCGGCCCGGTCGAGGGGACGTCTATCGCAGACGTCGAACTGATCCCGCTCGGCAGACTCAACGTTGCCGGCAACGAGTTCTACACGCTGGTCCAACTGGTTCCGCCAACAGGTGAGTTCGCGGCCGCTCCGCCGCTGGTTGCATGGGGCGACATTCAGTCTGCCGCCGCCGACCCGGGCCTCGCGGCGTTAAACAGATAGACGTCGAGTATGTTCTCGTGGTAGTCGAATCGCTTTTGCTTGATGCGCAGCATTCGCACAGCGTTCTGCCAGAACCACCGATCGACGTTCGTCGGCGCTTCCTCGCGGGCGAACCGGCATACGTACCATATCCGTCTCCCCCGTTGCGCGAGCTGTTCCAACCTCTGCACGCATTCCTGCGGGCTTGAGGTTGGGCGGGGTACGGAAGCCACCTCGCGGTCGAGGTAATACGCCAGCGCGCCGGGGGTGTCAGCCGCAATAAGATCGTCGCCGTGAGCGTGCTCCTGAATAAAGTTGGCCGCGGCCCGGTAGTCCTTGCGGTTGCCGTCCTGGTAGTAGCTGGCAAAGGAAGGCAAAGCCAATAGCAGCACCCCGGCCACCACCCCCAACCCCAGCACCGCCGAACGAGCGCGCAGCAAAACGTACGCCTCCGCCAACACGTGTGTGGCCAGCAGGAAGAACACCACGCTGACGGGAAACACATAGTCGGGCCGGAACGAAACAAAGCGCGGCGCCACCACGGAAACCGCTACGATCGCGCAGGCGATGGCCGCCCACATCCGAAGCGTTGCGTCGCTCTCGCGCCAGGCACGCAACCACCCGACCACCGACAGCAGCGTGATGCTCCACGTTATGTTGAATGCCAGCCCCATCAGGCTGTGGGCTCCCCTGTAACCCCAGCCCATCGCCTCTCGGTCGGGCCAGTGACCCAATGCCCACACCGCCAGACCGCAACTGACCAGCAGCAAGGGAACCCCAGCCGCCACATAACCCCACATCGCGCGTCGGCGCACCCCCGTCGGCTCGCGCACCGCCTCCAGCACCACAAACAGACCCAGCCCCAGCGGCACGACTATGGCGAACACGTGCGTGGAAACAGCGACGGCCGTCAACACCCCGGAAACCGCGCCCCACACCAGACTGTTGCGCCGCCAGCCTGCCGCCCCCGTCAACATGGCAGCCGACGCGAACAGAAACGCATAGCTGTACACGCGGTGGCTTTGACTGTGGAAAAGGTGCCAAGGCCACAGGATGAGCATCACGCCGACGATGCACGCGTGCGCCAGACCGTACAATCGGGCCACGGCGAAGACGCACAACGCGACCGCCAGCGATCCCGCCAGCGCCGTGCCGCAACGCGCCCCGGTTTCGTCCGTGCCGCAGAGCCGAAACGTCAGAGCCTGTAATAGGTAGCCGACCGGGACGCCGCGAGGTTGGTCATCGTACGCCTGAAACTCCTTCAGGAAGAACGGCTTGTCCAACAGACTGCGAACGGCCGTAAACGTGCTGGTGTCGTCCCCCGACACGCTCCAATCCACGCGGTAAAAGCGCGTTAGAGCCGCGGCGAGAAGAAAACTCAAAGCCACAACCCAGCACCAATGGACGTTACGCAGCAAGCGCTCTCCTGCGAGCTTCACACCCCTCGACGGGTCCGCCCTGGCGGACAGGCTGACGCCGCGTCATGCTGCCAAAGCACCCGTCCGCGTGTAGACTGCGTGCCTTCCGCGCTCCGCGGGGCGCCTCAGGCAGCGTACGCATTGAGTTGCCGGGCGCCCTATCCCATCCGCGCCGGCACGCATCGTACCGGATGGGAGGATACTGCGATCGGCTGCACCCGGCAATGCAAAACCATTGGCGTTTTTACGTTCGACCTGATCGACCTTGGCGGGGCGGAAGGGTCTCTGCGGCCATAGCGCAGAGGCTGCGACGCCGAAAGATGCCACGATCTCGCCTCAAGCAAGGCGGTTACTCTGCCAGACTGGCCTCGCCGCTGGAAACGGTGTGGCCTGCGTTGGCTGCGTTCAATTCCGATATCGCCTGCCATGTGGCTGCGGCGCCGTCCACCAGCCCCATGTTCTGCAAGGCCAACACCAGGTTGGCGTGTACGGCTGCCTGTTGGCGATCTGCCGCCGTCTTGTGCTCGAAGTGTTCAACCGCCAACTCGAATTGCGCCCGCTGAGAGAAAAGCAGCCCCAGCTTGTAGTGGAGCGTCAAATCCTCCGGCCCGACGCATACGGCCCGTCGTAGCGTTTCGGTCGCTTCCTGCTCGCAGCCGCGCTCTTTCAAAGCCAGCCCCAGCTTGATCTGGGCGCGAGCATAGACCGGATTGATGGCAACGGCTTGGCGATACTGCTCGATCGCGGCGTCGAGACACTCCTTCTGACGCAACAGCACACCCAGGCGGTAGTGGAGTTCGGCGTGGTTGCCGCTGCGCTCTACGGCGCGCTGATGGCGTTTGATCTGCTCGTCCAGCAGCACGGCTGTATCGTGCGAGTCTCGTCGGCGCGCCTGGTCGAGCCCCATCATGATGGCCGATCGCCCGGTCGGTGGGCCCATGCTGGCTTTGAGCTGAAGACCTGCTACTTCCGAAAACAGCAGCGTGCTGTTCGGCTCCAGGCTCCGCGCCATCTCCAGTGATTCCTCGGCCTGTTCGATCCGCCCGCACGCATGTTGTGCCGCGACCAGGACGACGTAGGCGGCCAACAGGCGGTCGTTCAGTTGGACCGCGCGGTTGAACCACTGAGCCGCCTCGAGATGGCGGCCCGCGTGCAACTCCATCGTCCCGACCTTCACGGTGGCTTCCAGGTAGTCTGGATTCACCTGCACGGCCCGCAGGTACCGGTCCAGCGCTCGCCCGGCGCGGCCTACCTTTCGGTACAGGTCGCCCAGTCGCAGAAAGGTGTCCGCGCTGTCGGGATCCGCTTCCGCCGTTTCTTCAAGCTGTTCGATCGCTTCGACGACCAGGCCCGCCGACTCGTACGCCGCCGCCGAATCGTTACGTCCGCTCCAGTTGTCCGGCTGCATCGTCAGCGCGATTTCGCACTGTTTGACCGCTTCGGCCCCCTCGCCCGCGTGCAACAGCAGACTGCCCAGCATCAGACGAAGTTCGATCTGGTCTGGATCCAGGTCGCACAGTTGTCTGTAGTGCTCCATACTCCGCTCGATCTGCCCCCGTTGCAGCGAAATCGCCGCCAAACGTTCGTGCGCGTTGCGCAGGGTAGGGCACAACTCCAGGCTTCGCCGGTACTCAGCGGCGGCCAGCGACCCCTGCTCGCGACGCTCCAGGCAGAACGCAAGACAGAAGGACACGCCCACGTCGTCCGGGTGCATGCTCTGCACCTCGCGGAACTGAGCGATGGACTCTTCCGTTCGGCCGAGTTCGTCCACCGCGCAGGCCAGCCCGATTCGTGCCTCGGCTGACTCATCGTCGAGTTCGACCGCGCGGGCAAAACAATTGCGCGCCTCCACGGCCCGCAACTGACGCATAAACCGACCGCCCAGCAGAAGCCAGGGGGCGGGGTCGCTCGGATGCTGCCTCGCACGAGCGCGCAGCTCCTGCACCGTGACCTCCGGCTCGGTGTCCCTCAACACCGATTGAAACGCGCCGGATAGGCTCGACAGCAATCCCCGCCCAAGCACCTCGAGAATATAACTCATGCCCGCGACAGCCCCCCGGTGGGTCTCTTGGTTACACAAAAATGAAAGTCATCCAACAGGTCTGCCGTTTTCGGCGTGCCGGCCGGCGCTTGCCTGTCTGCCTTCGCTTCGGTCTATCAGCCGAAAGGCCCGGCCGCCGGCGGCGAGCGTTTCATCGGCATGAGATGTCGCCGGAATTACTTGGCGGGCAATTTGTAAAAGCACGCAGTCACTGCGTTTGGAAACGATCTTGCCGGTTGCGACGAAGCAAACGAATGGCCCCCACTAGATGTGTCCTGATAAGTTGCTTCTCGTCGCGAGAGAGGATTATCGCACTGGCCCAACTCGTCAGTACCAACAGCACCGCACCAGTCAGCATAATCTCCCATCGCAGACCAAGCAGAAGCGCACTCAACGAAATCAGCACCGTCCCCGCGTCCAACGGCCTTCCTACAACGCGCAGGATGCATAAACATACCGCCGCCGCGCACACGGCAGCCAGCATTCCCGTCCATGCGGCAGCCGGTAATAAATTGCCAACCCCAACAGTCAGAAAACCTGCCTGGCCCCAATACGCGCCGCTCGCGGCGCCCATAAAGTGCAACCCGAACCAGACGTTGCAGAGCGTACCCGCCGCATACACCGCCAGCGTACAGACTGTCTTCTCGATCAAACCGAACCAGACCACCAGCAGACCGACCATTCCCACGGCCATGAAGTTGCCCAGCAGCACCGGTAAGATCGCACCGCCCGCTTCGTACTCAGCCGGGAACAAGCCGATAAGCCACGTGCGGCACAGTGACGCCGCGCCGCACATGCTTAGCAGCCCCAGACCGATAGTCTTGATGGCCAACCTGAGCTGACCTTCTGCCGCCTCGGCGCCCCGTGTCTCCCACGTCCGCGTAACCACTGCCGCCACCACCGCTGTCATGGCCCCGGCCGCGACCATCACCAACTGTGCGATCACCCGAACCCCTGCATACACGGCCGTCAGTTCCTTGCTGCCCGCTTTGTTGAGATACCACATGGGCCAGTACTGCAGCAGTTGCCACATCACCGTCGCCCCCGCCAGCCACAGCCCATAGGTTAACAGTCGCCGCCGTGTCCCGTCGGCTCGATCGTCTCGCTGCCCCGGCCACGAGGAAAGTTGCCTCAGGCAGCCCAGTCCGAAAACCAGGCCCGGCGCCAGAACCGACAACAGATAGCACCCGAGAATCGCTTCGGCCGACCGCCAGCCTCCCAGCACCGCCCCGACCGCCAGCGCCGCGAACAGCACCGAACTGGTTAACTCCATCACACTGAGCGCCCGAAACAGCCGCAGCCCACGCAGCACTGATCCGACCAGCCAGTACGCGATCAGCGACAAAGTGGCGGCCGCGCTGATACCGACCAGCGCGCCCAGACGCTGTGACGACTGGGTCGGATACGCCGCTTCGACCAGGCGGCTGCCCAACAGCGCCTCACCCACGAACGGCCCGCCCACGGCAAGCAGCGCCGTTAGGATCAACCCCGCCGCCAGCACCAGAGCCCCCCCTCGCCGCACAAACGGCAGCAGACTGCCTCTCGCCTCGTGATGGGGCACGTAACGAGCGATCGCCTCGTTCAGCCCCAGGCTGCACAGCGGCTGCGCTACGTTGACAACCAGCAGCGCTACGCTCAGCAGGCCGAACTCCTCGACCGGCAGCAACCATATAAGCAGCAGAGCCCGCCCCAAGCCCACTAGGCGGGTCAGCCCGGCCGCCGGCAGGTATACCCCCAGCGATTCCAGCAGCCCGGCAGCACGAAACAACCCCGACCAGAAGCGCGGCATGGCGCCATTCTAGCGGCCCGGGTCCGGGTTTGGCCAACCGCTTCGAGGCCAACCCGGCCTCACCCGCCGACCCGCCCGACAGACGCTCGCATCGTTCGGCTCGCACCTAAGGCACGATGATCGCGTCCCCCGCGGACCGGCGCACGCGGGCCAGGTTCCTTTCCGCTTCGGCGTACGTGGTGTAGTGTCCGACCTGCACGGCGTGGAGTGGGCGGCCGCTACGGGTGTCCAGCCGTTTCTCCGCCGGCAGGTCGGCCTGTTGCAGACGCCCGGCTTCCTTGGCTGCAGCGTCGCTGCTGCTGTAGGCGCCCACCTGGATGGTAAAGTAGTCGTAAGTCCAGGAAAAACGGCGCCTTGCAGCCATGATGACCTGGCTGGTGGGATATCCGCCAATCAGCTCGGCGAAGTGCTGGCGTGCCTGCGACCACTGGCCAGCCTGCTGGAGTCCCACCCCCAGGCGGTAAAGCACGACGTCCTTTGGCGAGCGGTCTGGCAGCTCGGGTAGGGCCTGGCGGTAGTGATCGATGGCGACTGACGTGCGGCCTGCCTCCCACTCCATGCTGCCTAAAGCCACGTGGACACGGGCGAGCAAATCCGGACGCTTGCACTGGGTCAACGCTCGCTCCAGATCCGCTCGGCACCGTTTGGGTTGGCCAAGCTTGAGGTAGCTCTGGCCGCGAATGTAATAGGCTTCCGCCGCTGCATCCGTGCCCCCCCAACCCGCCACAAAGCGGTCCAGTACCTTGACGGCCTCGACGTACTCGCCCGCCTCGTAGTGGCGTTGGCCTTGCTGAAGCTGCTGTACCGCCTCGGGCGGCAACGGACCACAACCCGGCAGCGCCGCCAAGATCACGCCCAAGCCCGCCGCTACGCCGCGCTTCGATAGTAGTGTTGCACGCACGACAGTCTCCTCCGCCGGAAGCTTACACCAGAAGAGCCCCTTCGGTAAGAGTCCGAGAACACCAAGCCCCTCCCTTGTCACAAACCAGTGCGATCGGCACCGTCGCGGCGAGCCGACGATAGCCTTCTGTCGCGTGCCTCGTCGTCGTGTGCCGGCAAGCCTGTCCCGGGCGCGAGGGCCTTCGGTGGTGGCGGGATTCCAGCTTGCCGAATCGTCGTCCGTGCCGACGCGGGGGCCTTCTTGACACTTCCCAGCCGACCATTAAGATGCGCGTCTCAGCGGATGTGGCGGAATTGGCAGACGCGCTAGGTTCAGGTCCTAGTGGGCAATTAAAGCCCGTGGAGGTTCGAGTCCTCTCATCCGCATTCCGGCCGGCGGCGCGTCGATGAATGGTCTCATCGACCAGTAGCCAGAACGCTCCCCTGATGCATACACCTCGCTGATATCGTCCCGGCGACCTGTATCGAGCCGCCCGGCCTCGTTTGGTAACTGCACGCTGCAACACCCTCACGACCCTGTTCCATACTCAAAAAGGCGAAAAAGAAGCCGCCGACCTCATTCACGAGGCCGGCGGCTGATTGCTTGCTGCTGCCTGCGACTGCCAGTCGCGTGACGGCGCTACGGCTGGTTGCCCGGCGTGCCGTAAATCAGGTAACACGCCCCCGCCTCGGGCTTGTTCGGCGGCTGCGTGGCGTATGGACTGCCGATCAGGTAGTCGTCGAACCCGTCCGAGTCGACGTCGCCGGCACGGGCGACCGGACCGATCCGCAAACTGACCCCCGGATTGGGGTCGACCGGGCCGACGTACGACTTGCCGGGAAGGCCGTCGGGGAAGCCTCCCGTGCCGATGTCACGCAGGTCATACGTGTCGGTCGGGTTGGCCGGATTGGTGAACCACGAGCTGCCGTAGATCAAGTAAACCTTGCCGCACTCCGATCGCTCCGGATTGCCGTCGCCGTCCGCGTCGTAGTCGTGGCCCGGGGCTGAAACCAGGATGTCGGCGAACCCGTCGCCGTTGGCATCACCGATGCCGGCTACGAAATAGCCCAACTCGTCGCCCGGCTGCTCACCGTTGAACTTGACCGCCCGAAGATCCCATTCGTCCAGAACGCCGTCCGGATCGCCGAGCGGTCCGTTGGTGTCGGTGTTGAGCTGATCGAGGGTGAACGAGCCGTCGATCGGATGGTACCGATCGTGCCCGAAAACGACGGCGACCATACCCGCATCGGTCCGACCGAGTAGTGGGTCGCGCCCAGGAACGCCGATCAGCCAGTCGGCCACGCCGTCACCGTTGAAGTCCACGACTCTCTGAAGTCCCGGCTTGTAGTAGGCCACACGGGCCTGAGCCGTACCGGTCCGATCGCCGGCGACGGTGCCCTCCAACTCGATGCCTGGCAGGTGCTGCTGCGGCGTGGGGTCGTCGATCTGGCCGGCGTCGTGCCAGCCGAAGGGCCGTCGCCCGTACGCAATGTAGGCGATCCCCGCGCGTTCCAGGCCGCCCGGATGCGCCCCCGGTGCCCCGCACGCCAGGTCGTCCAGCCCGTCCATGTTAAAGTCGCTTATCGTCCCCCCCGTAGCGGGATCGAAAGCAGCCAGGCCGGTCGTGCCGGCCGTCGCCGGCCCGATCACCCCCAAGCTATCGTCGTTGAGAATCTCGGTCACGCCGCCCAATTGCCCGCCTTCCACCCGGCGGTCGGTTGTCCGAAGCGGGTCCAGCGCTCTCGGCGACCCGTCATTCGCCGTGTCGCCGAACAGATAGTCCGTGATCGGGTAGACGGGCGTCCGCGGGTTCCATGTGACGTCATCGTCGCAGCCAAGCGAAGCCGTGATCTCGTTCGGGGCAGGCCCCCCCGTCGTGGCCCGGAGGTTCGGCCACGACGGCTGCGGGTTGTCGGCTTCCGGATCCTCGTCCGGGTGGTACCAGATTCGGTCATACGGCCCGCCTGGCTGCCACAACCTGCTGCCGACGACCGCGATACCTCCGGACTCCACGTCGTTGGATCGGTACCGCCGATCGGGAATCATATACCAGACGTCATTTGCGTATACGTCGTTTGGATCGTTCGGATCTGGGTTGAAAGACACACCTGGATTCCAGTTCAGATAGACCCGGTCCCGCGCTGACCCGGTGGCCAGGTAGGTCCCCTGGTTGGCTCCGCTCCCGTGATGGATGATGACCTTGTCGCCCGCCTGAACGTTCGACAGCCCGATCGGGTCGTTTGGGTCGAGCTCGCCGCCTGCCAACAGGACCAGGTTCGTGTAAGCGGGTGTATAGTTGTTCGGGTCGTTCGGGGAAAACCCATTCGGATCCCGGTTGTCCACGTTCGCCGTATAGCCCTGATGGAGCAACGGGGGATTCGTTATGCTGTAACCCCAGGTGTTCCGGTGCGGCATCCTGGGCGCGCCGATCAACAGGTCGGCCCGGTCGTCGCCGT